>JAESGK010000012.1_pt1 | contig 513687 bp, 459 predicted proteins | sample 9269681 | NCBI WGS metagenome assembly JAESGK01 (sample SAMN14515347, study PRJNA621673) | algae metagenome | isolation source: Timaviella obliquedivisa GSE-PSE-MK23-08B and co-occurring heterotrophs from... | place: USA: Grand Staircase Escalante National Monument, Utah | collected 2006-08-15
TTGAACAAAGATTATGAACACCTTCCGCAGACCTCAGAGACTCTGATCTATCTGGCGATGATCCGGATTATGGTGAGGCGATTGGCGTAAAATCTGACTTGCCATAACTTTTCAAACATCCTCTTAGGACGGATTCAGCTTTCAAAAAGCTTTTTTATGCGTGAGTTCCTATACTCTGAAATCTCACAAATTGAAGGTATTCCTAATATCCCGAATGATTTTGAGTTGGCGATCGTCGCAGGAAAAAACCTGTGCGAAAAAGTGCTTGAACCTATTCAAGATGCTCTCGGTCGAATCAGCATCCGGTCTGCTTTTCGGGCTAGTGCTGTTAACGCGAAAGGTGCAGAAAATAAAAATCAATATAGCTGTGGTAGCAATGAGGTAAATCATGCAGGACATATCTGGGATGTCAGGGATAAGGATGGATACATGGGAGCAACTGCTTGTATCATCGTGACTTCTTTTATACCTTATTATGAGCAAACACAAGATTGGACAGCCTTAACCTGGTGGATTCATGATTATATTGATGCCTATGCATAAATGACATTTTTCCAAAAATATGCAGCTTTTAATATTACTTGGCATGAAAATCCAGAGCGTCTAAAAATGATTTATAGCTACGTGAAAAATCCACATACTGAAAAGAGCAGTGGGTATCTAACCAAGACAGGAATGGAAAACTTTTCAGGGTCACATGAGCCGTCTTATCACGAGTTTATTCGGCAGTTGCACTCAGCTAGTTAGGATATCAGCAGGCTCATTTCTCCCCGCAGAATCATGACCGCAACTTTGATCCAAAGCCCCGATCGCGTTCTTCTAAAAAATATTAGTTGGCATACCTATCAGTCTCTTGTAAAGGACTTTGAGCAACAGCCCGCAATGTGCTTAACGTATGACCAAGGGACATTAGAAATCAAAATGCCGTTAGATCCCCATGAAAGTTACAAAAAGCTGCTCGGACGATTGGTGGAAGCATTAACGGAAGAACTAGGAATTGAAGTGCGAAGTTTAGGCTCTAGAACGTGCGATCGCGAAGACCTGGCACGGGGGCTAGAACCGAATCAGTGCTACTACATTCAAAATGAGCCAGTCGTGTGGGATAAGGAACAAATTGATTTATCGATCGATCCGTCCCCTGATTTGGCGATCGAAGTAGACATTAGCAGCAGTTCAATCAATCGACTCGATATTTATGCTGCCTTGGGTGTGCCTGAAGTTTGGCGTTATAATGGTCAATCTTTGCTGATGTATCGGTTGGAAAGTCAGCAGTATCAATCTTGCAGCCATAGTGCTGCTTTTCCTTTGTTGACCGCTGCGGATGTTGAAAGGTTTTTGAAACTTAAGAAAACAACGAAGGAAAATGCGCTGATTCGGCTATTTCGAGAATGGGTTGGCGATCGCCTCAACTCTCCATAAAGTTGGTAGCCCATAAAATCAGTAGATTGCAAAATCAGTAAATCTTTACAACACTCGCAACACACTCGGCACATTCGACACTGCATCAAACGATCGAATTTCCTCTAGTGCTTTTCGGAAATTGCCTTCTTTGACACAATGCGTAATCACTACAATCTCTGCCTGATGATCTCGTAAACCAATTTGCACGACCGATTCTAAGCTAACTTCATGGTTGCCAAACGTAGTGCCCAGCCGACCAATTACGCCAGGGAAATCTTGCGTAAGAACGCGGGCATAGAAGCGGGTTGTCAGATCATCGATCGGGGCGATCGCGGCATAGTCCTGGTGAGAGCAAGCCAACAGCGGGTCGAGGAGCGGGCGACCATCAGCATGAACGGCTGAACCACGCCCGACCTTTAGAATGGCTGCGATATTTAAAGTATCTGCTACCACTGCACTAGCGGTAGGGCCGGCACCAGCACCAGGGCCATAAAACATGACTTGTCCCACCGGATCGCCTTCTATGAGTACCGCGTTGTACACGCCATTGACGTTGGTAAGCGGATGAGTTTTAGGAACCAAAGTTGGGTGAACTCTCACTTGAAGGCGATCGGGAAACTCTGAATCTCCATCGCGTTGTGCCGTTGCTAAAAGTTTAATCACAAAGCCTAGACGTTCAGCATAAGTAATATCGGCGGCTGTAATTTGGCGAATGCCCTCGCAATAGACTTCTTCTAAGTTGATGCGCTTGCCAAATGCCAGGGAAGCCAAGATCGCAATTTTGTCTGCCGCATCCAGTCCCTCAACATCGGCAGTCGGGTCGGCTTCGGCATAGCCCAGTTGCTGAGCATCTGCCAGAACGTCATCAAAGCTGCTGCCTTCAGTCTGCATCCGCGTCAAAATGTAGTTAGTTGTGCCGTTAACGATGCCCATCAGGGTGTGAATGCGGTTAGCACAAAGAGATTGCTTTAACGGTTCAACGACCGGAATTCCACCAGCAACGGCGGCTTCGAGAAGAACGTAGACTCCGGCTTGATTTGCCGCTGTGAAGATTTCGTCGCCAAAGCGCGCGATCGCTGCCTTATTGGCTGTGACGACGTGCTTACCATGAGCGATCGCTTTGAGAATGAGCGATCGAGCAGGTTCTAGCCCACCCATGACCTCTATAACAATATCGATTTCAGGATCACTAACGATCGATTCCAAGTCAGTGGTAAGGAGATGGGGAGGCAAAGAAATAGGTCGAGGTTTGTCGAGCGATCGTACTCCCACCCGATGAATTTCTAGCTCCTGCAACAAAGGATGACGCTGTGCCGGATTGAGCAAAATTTCGGCAGTGCCAGCCCCAACCGTACCTAATCCTAATAGCCCAATCTTGAAAGCCACTGTTTTTACCCGTTTAGTAACACCAGTCCTATATTGTAGGCGGGATAGGGAAGCTCTTCATCTGTGCCCCAAAATCTCTTAAGGAGTTGCGTGAAAATAAAACCCAGTGAGATGGATTGACTTTTCAGCCCCCTAAATCCCCCATTCTGGGGAACTTTGAAAGGTTCGGAAGTCCCTGCCCCAGAATGGGGGACTTAGGGGGCGATTCAGGGTGTTATTTAATTGCAACTTCTAAGTTATTACGCTGCCTCAGTTGCAATGTAATGAGCCCAGATGAAACTTCATAGATTACTGATTAAGTTTGCGTATTTGTATTGAGTTTAAATGTTAGGGTCGAGGCATGGTGTTTAGACTACGGCTAGGAGATCGACGATGGCTACTCATCTGTCTAACATCGAAGGTACAGATGCCTCTAAAATCTTGGCTCGTCTTCACAGTGGGCAGCTATGGATGGTCAATAGTCGTCGGCGCAATGGGCTGATTCTTTGTAAAGCTTTTCACGCCGAATTTGCAGGCCCTGGAGCGGCAGTGGGTGGTTTTTTTGATTCAGATTGTCATGGCGTAATCCCGGTGGGCAACTTGTCACTTCTCCGCCCAGACAGCCATGAGGAACGGCAAAAAGCTTATTTAATCAGGCGGCAGTGGATTCGTTTGACCCAGCAATTTACTGATCAATCCACGCCCATTCAGCGGGCACAGATGATTCTCAATCAATTTGAAAATTATTTTGATCAAGAGACGATCGCCCGTATCCCTGATGATGCTTTTGCTCAGTTGGTTGGGGTTTTACCCTTCTCAGTGCGGCTAGCGCGTCGAACACCAGGCGTTTTGAATGTGAAACTAAAGACCCAACCCAAATAAGTGCTCAAACTCAGTTTCAGCTTAAAAGCTGGGTTAGATCATGAGCCTGTTGCTTAGGTGTAAATATTTAATTTACTGTACTCAATTTGGTATTGTTTAGTTCGTGTTTTGCTGCATTTAAGTCTTGACATATCCCTACTAAGAATGAGCCAGGGCTATTTTTTGCAGCATTGCCAAAGGCAGAGAACTGGGTAAAGCTTAGTCAATTCTTGGCGTAAAGGGTAAGCGGCTGTAGGCACCTAACGGATCGTTCATTGCCTTGAGAGTCGCAAAATCTTGCTGAAATCTCTGAATTTCTGCTGTTAGAGGATCAATCGGGGCAGTGCGATCGGGTGGGGGGAAGTAGCTATTGAACAGTTGCCCCAGCAACTTCACTTCAAACGAGTTGGATTTAGGATACTCATCTAGTTCCCAATCATCGCCTAGTTTGGCTTGCTTAGCAGCAGCCTGAATGGCATCTTCTATGCCGCCTAGCTCATCAACCAAGCCGATTTTCTGAGCCTCTAAACCCGACCAAACCCGTCCTTGAGCAAGTTCGTTCACCTTGGGTTTAGCGATCGCCCGCGAAGTCGAAACGATGGTCAAGAATTCGTCGTAAATTTGATTAACCACTCGTTGCCCGATCGCTAACTCTTCGGCAGTTTTTGGGCGAGAAATTGTATCGCTGTCCGCAAAGCGCCCCGTTTTAATGCTGTCCCAGGTGATACCGTTATTCTGAGCAATTTTTTGAAAGTTGGGCAATACCCCAAATACTCCAATCGAGCCAGTAATTGTATTAGGCGATGCAAAAATCTGAGTGGCATAAGCAGAAATTTGATAGCCCCCTGAAGCTGCAAGGTTTCCCATAGAGGCAATCACGGGCTTTTCACGATTCGTCAAAAATACCTCACGGGCAACTCGCTCTGAAGCAGTGGCACTACCGCCCGGACTGTTGACGCGCAGCACGATCGCCTTAACATCGCTATCATTCCGTAGGTCACGCATTAGCTCTGCCAACGTTTCGCCACCAATCGACTCAGAGCCACCCTTACCGCTGACAATGTCGCCCTCGGCGTAGACTACAGCAACCTTGTTGGGAGATGATTTCTCTCCATCTTGCAACGTTTGGGCGTAATCTCCTAAATCAATCTGGCGGAAAGAGTGCGTATCTTTGTCTTCTCCGGTCAGCTTTTGCAATTCGGCAATGACTTCATCTTCATGGGCAATTTTGTCTACCAGTCCCAAAGATTTAGCTGAGCCGGAGAGAATTATCCCTTCTTTGTCAGCGATCGCCTGTATTTTTTGCGGTGTCAGTTTGCGGCTCTTGGCAGAGGCAGCCAAAAACTCGTTCCACAAATCTGTCAGCCATTTTTGGGTTTGCTCTTTATTGGCTGAACTATTGCCGCTGAGCAAGAAAGGCTCGATCGCTGACTTATACTTACCCACGCGCAATACCTGAACGCCTACGCCATATTTCTGCAACGCGCCTGCAAAAAAAGGTGTCTCAACGTCCAGTCCATTAATTTCTAGTAACCCCGTCGGATGCAACAAAATTGTATTGGCAACTGAGGTGAGGTAGTAGTCTTTTTCCTGCCAACTCGTATTGTCGTAGGCATAGATTGGCTTGCCCAAGTCCCGAAATTTCTGCAATGCCAGCCTGACTTCGCGCAGCGTCGCAAACCCGGTTCCCTGAACGTTTCCGCTCAAGTATAAGCCCACAATTCGCGGGTCTTTTGCAGCTTGTTCTAACGACTCTAACACCAGCCGCAGCGCAATAGAATTCTCTCGATCGCCCCCACCCAACGCCGAACCAATCACCTCGCGCGCACTCGTCTCAGGGTTAGCATCAGTGATCGATTGAGATAAATCGAGGGTCAGGACTGAGCGAGCTTCTACGGTCGGTTCAGAATCACGGGCGCTAGTCGCGATCGCCACCCAAAAAGCTGCCAGCCCTGCAATTCCTAACGTCAAAAACAAGAACAAACCTACAAAGGTAGCCAGAACATTCTTAAAAAAATCGCGCATTTGCCAGAACCAATAGGAGAATCGCCCCCCAGCCTGCCCTGCATTCAGGCAGAAACCCAAAACCAGGCGCAGGTTTGAAGAGCAAAAAACAGTTGCTAATCACTACTCTATCCTTCTCGCCCTATCCTCGTCGCAACTTTCACTCCTACCGCTCTACCAAAATTCCTGGCTCCCGCAATCCTGGCAAACTTCCCGTCCCGGTACAAAACAAGACCGTTGTAATTTCAGCAATCAACACCTCAACCAACTCGTGCAATGCGCCCTCCGACTCAGCCGCCGCCTGCAAAAATGGCAAGGCAAGCCCTGCCACGTCAGCGCCCAACGCGATCGCCTTTGCCACGTCCAAGCCATTCCGCAGCCCTCCTGAAGCAATTAAAGGTAACGTAGCAGAGAGCGATCGCACCGCCTTTACACAATCTGCTGTCGGCAATCCCCAATCTGCAAACGTCGCTCCTAGTCGTCGCTGCTGGTTATCCTGCGCCCGCTCACTCTCTACCCTTGCCCACGAAGTCCCTCCGGCTCCTGCCACATCGATCGCCCTAACGCCAGCCTCGATTAGCTTTTGCGCCATCACTGCCGAAATCCCATTACCCACTTCCTTAGCAATGACTGGAACAGGCAGTTTTTTACAAAGCAGGGCAATTTGGGTTAGCAATCCTGCAAAGTTAGTATCCCCCTTAGTTTGAACACTCTCTTGGAGAGGATTAAGGTGCAAAATCAGTGCGTCAGCTTCCAGAGCATCGACCACTCGCAGACACTCGTCTAAGCCATAACGATAATTAAGCTGGACGGCTCCTAAATTAGCAAATAGCAAAATGTCAGGGGCTACAGAGCGAACCGCAAAGGTAGAAGTGACCTGTGGATTTTCGATCGCCACTCGTTGCGAACCCACACCCATCGCAATGCCATAATGCTGTGCTGCTTCGGCAAGGCGATAGTTGATTGTTTTTGCCAAGTCAGTGCCACCCGTCATGGAAGAAATTAACAGAGGCGCACCCAGTTGCTTGCCTAGAAAAGAGGTAGAAAGATTAATTTCATGGCGATCGAGTTCAGGCAAACAACAATGTGTGAATCGATAACGCTCTAAGCCAGTTGTCGTTTGATGAAACTGCACATCATCTTCAAGACAAACGCGCAAATGATCAGCTTTTCTATTTTGAGTAGTCAATGAGTCAACAATCATGGGCACCAACAACAGAGCGGGTTCATCTCATATTTTCTCCCTTTCATCTCCCTTTCACCCGCCCTGTTCTTGAAGCGTAATGAATCAAGCTTTGAAGACTAGGCAAGTTGATCGGAAATTGGTATAAATTGATATAAATTGAACGACTTCAAGACCGTCAGAACTCCTGTTATGTTACTCCGTCGAACATTTCATACCCTTAAGGTCACCAAAGATGAAATCAGACAATACGTTTAGAAAAGCCCGTGACCTAGGCTCTTTCAACAGCACCCAAGCGCTCCGGGCCAAGGATATGATCGGTCCTTCCGATAAAGCAGATGTGTATAAATTTACACTTACTCCTACGTTTGGATTCAGAGCCAGCGGTTCCTTCAAGTCACAAGGTGGATCGATGAGGTTTTCATTATTTCTCCTTAACCCGCTGACAAATAAGCCCACAGCCATTGCTGCTCCGGCAATTATCAACGCCGGGAAAAACGTTAGTAATTCTAATTTTCCTGCAACCAATATGCCGTTTACCTTTTTCATAAAGTTCGACAAACCTACTCAAAACGTGAAATACCAATTCGCCCTCAAACCTCTTGCTTAGCTGCCCCGAACTAGTTCAACTCTGTCTTGTCCATCGATCGCTTGAAGGTAAACCTTAACTTTTTCTTCTTTAGAAGTCGGTAGCGCTTTGCCCGTAAAGTCTGGATGGATGGGCAGATCTCGATGCCCGCGATCGACCAATACCGCTAACCGAATTTTTTCGGGTCTGCCATAGTCGTTAACGGCGTTGAGCGCTGCCCGAATAGTTCGCCCCTTATAAATCACATCGTCTATCAAAATAACCGTTTTACCTGATAGATCAAACGGAATATCAGTCTTTTCAGGCGTTCGTAGGTTGATTCGATCCAGGTCATCGCGGTAAAAGGTAATGTCTAGAAAACCTAGAGGCACTTGGACTTTTTCCAGTGTCTCTATTTGTCTGACTAAGATCTCTGCTAGGGGCACGCCTCGCGTGTAGATTCCGAGCAGCACCAACTTAGACAGATCATCAGTCTGTTCAACAATCTCAGAGGCTAGGCGGTTGACGGTTCGGCGCACTTCGTCTGCCGAAAGAATTTCAATAACTTCGGGCGGCATAGGAAAGAATAGAGATAGAGCAACATTCTGTCTTGCTATTATCATCCCTTAAGCGATCGAAAGTGCCAGTCGCCTCTCTCCTAAGTATCGACTCGCATATCTGCCAGCAAGAATTCTATTAAGTTATGCTTGCCTAAGCATTGAGGCAGCAATTCATGGATAGCCTAATCTCCCGCCCATCTGGGCTGAGTGAATCAGAAGTTTTGGCTCGACGTGCAGCCGGATTTGGAAACAACGTCAAGCTTCAAACCAGCCGTTCCTACAGGCAGATTTTTCAAGAAAATCTCTTTACATTCATTAACGCAATGTTTTTTGCCATTAGCGTGGTGATGTTTTTGCTGCATCGGGTTGGGGATGGAGTTTTAGTCGTAATCGTTATTTTTGGCGGCGTGTTGGTCAACATTTGCCAAGAGATTTGGGCAAAGCAGCAGCTTGATAAAATTGCCTTGCTCAGTCGTCCTAAAGCCACGGTCATTCGGGAGGACAGAGAACAAGACATTGACCCAAGCGAGATTGTGCTGGGAGATTTACTGTTAGTGCAACCGGGCGACCAAATCTTGGTAGATGGTCAGATTGTGGGCGAGGGGCGAATTGAGGTAGATGAGTCGCTGTTGACGGGGGAGTCTGACCTAATTTTGAAGCAGATAAATATGCCCGTTTACTCTGGGAGTTTTTGCGTCAGTGGGACGGCTTGCTATGAAACTCACAAGGTTGGAACCGATACTTTGGCTTTTAAGCTGATGATAGGCGCGCGTGCGTTTCGGCGATCGGCAACGCCGCTACAAGTTGAAATCAATGTGGTGATTCGGGTGTTCATGCTGATTTCCTGCTTCCTCTGGACGCTAGTTGGCATCAGCTTTTTTAGCAGTTCCTATTCATTGCCTGAGATTGTTCAACGGGCGGCAGTCGTGGCGGGTTTAGTGCCAGCAGGCTTGCTACTGGCAATTACCTTAGCCTATGGGCTAGGCGCAGTCCGGATGGTGGGGCAAGATGTGTTAATTCAACAGTCTAATGCTGTCGAATCATTAAGTAATGTAGACACCCTGTGCTTGGATAAAACAGGCACCCTGACGACAAACCAGCTTCGCCTCCGAGAAATTTTTGCCTTCGATCGCCCCCAAGCTGAAATAGCAGCGCTCCTAGCCGACTACGCAGCAAGTACAACAGCAGGAAATAAAACCACCGAGGCGCTAGCGAAGTTTTCCGAAGGCAGCCTTCTATCCCCCTGCTACCCCAAAGCCGAAGTTCCCTTTTCTTCGGCTCGTAAGTGGAGCGCGATCGCCTTTGATGATCTCGATCGGCAAGGGGTCTATATTCTCGGCGCACCCGAAATTCTTGCCAGCGTCATGCCTTTGTCTGCCAAACTCAAAGACCTGATTCAAAGCCAAGCACAACAAGGGTTACGGGTCATCCTCTTTGCCCACAGCCTCGACCTCACAGCAGTCCAAGATCCTGAGCATCCTAAGCTTCCACACGATCTACGTCCTCTAGCGCTTTTAAGCTTCGACGACCAACTCCGCCCCGAAGCTTACGCCACCCTTCAGGGCTTCTTTGCCGCAGGGATTGAGGTCAAAATTATTTCAGGAGATAATCCTCAAACCGTAGCTGCCTTGGCAAAGCAGGCAGGACTGGGGACAGAAGTGCAGGTTATTTCGGGGCAAGAGTTGGCTGAAATGGATGAGAACCAATTTGCTCAGGCGGCAGAAACCTGCAACGTGTTTGGGCGCATTAGCCCCGACCAAAAAGCTAAGCTGGTGCGAAAGATGCGGCTGGCAGGGCGATATGTGGCAATGATTGGCGATGGAGTCAATGATCTTTTGTCACTGAAACAGGCGAACTTGGCGATCGCCATGGAGAGCGGCAGCAAAGCCACCCGAGGCGTTGCCGATATTGTTTTGCTGAAGGATTCCTTTGGGGCGCTGCCCCGCGCTTTTCTAGAAGGGCAACGCATTCGCAACGGCATTCAAGACGTGCTAAAACTCTTTATGATCCGGACATTTTGTGTAACCCTGCTGATTTTTGCCACAGCCATTGTCACCGATAGTTTTCCTTTACAAAACAAGCAAAGTGCAGTTGTCGCCCTCATTGGCGTTGGCTTCCCCACCCTGTTCATTCCCATTTGGGCAAAACCAGGGTTGTTGCCCCGGCGCAGTATGGTGCGATCGATCCTTCACTTCGTTATCCCGGCAACTCTCACCCTGACCTTTGTCTCTCTCTTTGTTTACCTGTTCTACCTCGTGGTGGCAGTTCTCGACCTACCACCCGGCTCGGGTTTGGCAGAAGTGAATCATGCTGTGCCTCGCAGCGCTCTGGTCACTATCTTAATCATGGGACAGTTGTTGCTCATGCCATTTTTAAAGCCTCCCACGACTGCCTGGGTAGGTGGCGAACCCCTCAGCGGAGATAAGCGCTACTCAATCGTTGCGATCGCGCTCTTTGGGCTGTATCTTTTAGTACTAGCCGTTTCGCCTGTACGCCAATTTTTCGAGCTTTATCCCTTGGGCATCGCCAACTATTTATTTATTGGGCTAATTGCCCTGGAGTGGTGCTTAGTGCTGAGATTTATGTGGCGGAGTCGGTTTCTCGATCGCTTCTTAGGGGTTGACTTAAGCTAATGTCAAAAGTCGCTGTGGTCACAATTCATGGCATGGGCAATACGCCTGAAACCTATGCCGATGAACTTAGAAATAATTTGCAAGCTGCATTAGCACCTGAATGGAACCAAATTTCCTTCCAATCGGTTTACTATCAAACCTTGCTGCAAGGCAACCAAAGCCGCGTTTTTGAAAATATGAAACGTCACATTTCTGGCAAGCTGCTGCGAGAGTTTTTACTCTACGGCTTCTCAGATGCTGCCAGTCTGGAAAGTAGCCGAGGTGAGGCTAAAGGCGCGTATGCCCAAGCGCAGATGCAAGTGATTAGTGCCCTGCGGCAAGTCTATGCCGAGCTAGAGGGTCAGCCTGCCAAAGTTGTGATCATCGCGCAGTCATTGGGGGGGCAAGTATTGTCAAACTATATTTGGGATGCCCAACATCCAGGGCGATCGGGAGTGTGGAGAAACATTGCTGGTTATGTGAATGTGGATACTCACGAGCAGTCATTTTTGGAGCTAAAAAGTCTCTATCGCTTGTTTACGACAGGCTGCAACATTCCCATTTTTGTGGCTGGACATGGCAACATTCAGCCGATCGCCCCACCCACTCCTGATTTCCGCTGGTTTAACTTCTATGATGCTGATGATGTTTTAGGCTGGCCGCTCCAGCCGTTAAGTGCGGCATATGAACAACTGGTAGAAGATATTCCCGTTAACGCAGGACGGAGCGTTCAAGGTTGGCTGACGAGTTGGAACCCGCTTTCCCACGGCAATTATTGGAGCGATCGCGGCTTTTTAGAAGCATTGGTCATAGAAATTCGTAGAGGGCTGAGATAGAGCGGAAATGGGGTTGACGCTGAGCAATTCGGGTCGTCAATCCTGATGAAGGCTAGTTTTTTGAGTAATTGGAAGGTAGGATGACAGCGAACCCGTTGCAATTAATCTACTGCTGTGTTTTAAGTAGCAGAGATTTGAATGTCAAAAGATTGAGCAACTCAACTGTTTCGATTAGCGCTGAAATTGTCTCGTCGCATAGGGATGGGTTATGACCGGAAAATATGACGCATCAAACCCCCGTGCTGCTTCGCAGATACCGCAAGGGTCGCCCCACGATCGCTCCGATCCAGTTCCTCCCGCCAGTGCCGAGCGAAAAATTCCTCCTCTGCACATTCCCAGCACTGCTCAGCCATCGGCTAAGTTTTCTCCAGAGTTTCAGCCCGCGATCGCCAATCAAGTCTCAGATCAATCGCCGCCCCAGCCGTCTCAACGCCGCATCCTGCCCCTACAATTGCAACTGCCCAAAAGCTGGCAGTTCTGGGGCATTGCGACCATAGTGGCACTAGGCAGCGTCGGCGCTCTGTCAGTTGCTGTATTGCTAAAGCTGCCTGCCTTGCCCAACTGTCCGGCTGTGTTTTGGCCCACTGCCTCAGCCTCTTTACGCCTGTATTGCGCCCAACTGGCAAGCGAAAAGCGCACCCTTCCTAACTTGCTAGAGGCGATCGCCCTCGTCAAAGATCTCCCTTCAGATCATCCGCTTCGCCCCGAAGTTGACCGTAACTTAGAGCAATGGGCAAGCGATATTTTGACCCTGGCAGATGCAGCGTTTCAACGAGGGGAATTAAAAAAGGCGATCGATGCAGCTCAAAAAATTCCGACAACCACTGCCGCCGCTAAGCTTGTCAAGCAGCAGATTAAAGACTGGAACGAAACTTGGGCAAGCGCTTACCGCATTTACAAAGAGTCTGAGAAAGCGCTGGAAAAACAAGACCTGAAAGAAGCTTTTTTAATCGCGACCCGTCTGCTGTCTGTTCCGAATCAGTACTGGCAAACCACCAAATATCGTGAGCTAACGGGCGTTATTAATGCCACCCGTAAAGACGTGGAGAAGCTGACAAAAGCCCAAGGGTTCGCTGAGCAAGGAGGGCTAGACAATTTTATTGCTGCGATTCGGCTGGCTGAAGAGATTAACGATAAAAGCCGGATTTACAAGCAAGTTCAATTGTTTGTGGCTAAGGTCGGCAAGGATATGCTTGATTTAGCCAAAGATGCCATGTCTCGGCGCGATTTTGACGAAGCTGCCGCTATTGCTCGTCAAATCCCCACAGCAGCAGGGTTAGAAGCAGAGGTGGAAGACTTTAGCACCCTGGCAGATGCCGAATCACAGGCTTGGGGCGGCAGCGTTTCTGATCTGCAAGCTGCCATCCTCGCCGCACAAAAGCTGAAGCGCGATCGCCCTCTTTACAGCCGCGCCCAAGAGCTAATCGCTATTTGGAAACTCGAAATTCAAGATGTTGCCTACCTCGACCAAGCTAAAGACCTAGCAAGCGGCGGCGGCATCAATGACTTAGCTGCTGCTGTGAACGAAGCCAGCAAAATTCCATCGGGCAACCCCCGCTACGATGAAGCTCGACAAGAAATTGCCCGTTGGCAAGACACTATCCAAACCGTAGAAGACCGCCCTATTCTAGATCGCGCTGACCAGTTGGCAGAGGGAGGAAATGTCAATGCTCTCCAATCTGCCATTGATGAAGTTAGTCGCATTGGGAAAGGGCGATCGCTCTCTGCTGATGCTGATCAGCGGATTGCCGACTGGTCAGATCGCATTCACCGGATTCAAGACCAGCCCAAGCTCGATCGCGCTAGACAACTGGCAGACCTGGGCGACTTAGCAGGCGCGATCGCCATTGCTAACCAAATTGGCTCTAACCGGACACTTTACAGCGATGCCCAAGCCGATATCCGGGACTGGAACGATCGCCTAGAGATTAACGAAGATCAGCCTAGACTAGAGCAAGCCAGGGCTTTGGCAGAACAGGGCGACTTAGCCAGAGCGATCGCCACTGCCCGACAAATCCCTGCCAACCGTAATCTTTACAACGAAGCGCAAAACGATATCCAATCCTGGCAAAATCAATCGGCAGGGTTACAGCGAATGCAGCAAGCCTATGCTTTGGCAGACGTAGGCTCTCAAAGTTCACTGCTCTCAGCCATCCAAATTGCTGACCAAATTTCTACCGATAGCCCCGCACGGGCTGAGGCTGAGCAAATGATTAGTGAGTGGAGCTACGATTTATTACAACTCGCCGAAAATCGGTCAGATCAAAACCCATTAAGAGCCATTGCGATCGCCGAGTCCATTCCACCGAATACTCCTGCCTACGATGCTGCTCAAGGGCGAATTCAAGTCTGGCGGCTACAACTGCCAATAGCGCCACGGTAGCTCTATCAGGAAAACAACCTGTCACAACCTTGCTTAAGAATCGTGCAATGTGTCGATATCGCTCGAATTTTAGAGATAGATGAAATATCCATCGATCATCTTGTCAAAGAAAGCTCATTCCAGGGATTTCGATTTGTTGAAAGACTCATTCGAGATTATTGTAGCGGTTTGAATTGCTTTGATAAGTCTGGAGAAGTATTACTTAAAGCATCATTAGAAGGCATGGTCATTGGAATAGGTGGATTAAATCAAGATCCATATTTTAATGATCCTAAAGTTGGACGATTGCGACATTTATACGTTGGAGCGGCTTGGCGCAGGTGTGGTATAGGACGTTTGCTAGTCAATCAGTTGGTTGAAGAAGCTAGTCAGCACTTCCATCTTTTGACATTGCGCACCGACACACCAGCCGCTAATCAGTTTTATCAAGAATTGGGGTTTAAGACTCATCCTAGCTGGGAGCACACGACTCATCATTTACAGTTAAGCAGGGTAGAGTATATTCCCTTGATAGGCAAAATTTTAAGACCTACCTAGTGCTACACAATTTTACAAGTACACAATCTCACAAGTACACAACTTCATCATTATGCGTAGTACTGCCGATACCATTCTACAAAGCGATCGATTCCGACTTCGATCGACGTGCTTGGCTTGAAACCAACATCCTGCATGAGGTCATCTACATCGGCGTAGGTAATGGGCACATCGCCCGGTTGCATCGGTAGATAGTTCTTCTGAGCTTTCTTACCCAGCGCTGTTTCAATGACTTCGATAAAGGTTCCTAACGCCACGGGCTGATTATTGCCAATGTTGTAGAGCTTATAGGGCGCTTGATGCACTAGCTCAGATCCTTCAGCACTAGGCGGCTTAAGCATTACTCGCACCACTCCTTCCACAATGTCATCAATGTAGGTAAAGTCTCGTTGCATATCGCCGTGGTTGTAAACGTCGATCGCCTCTCCCGCTTCGATCGCCTTCACAAACTTAAAGTAAGCCATATCCGGTCTACCCCACGGACCATAAACCGTAAAGAACCGCAGCCCCGTCATTGGCAACCGATAGAGATGGCTGTAGGTATACGCCATAAGCTCATTGGCTTTTTTAGTGGCGGCATAGAGCGAAATCGGGTGGTCAACGTTGTCGCTGGTGGAAAAAGGAATCTTAGGATTAGCGCCATAGACCGAACTTGAAGAAGCAAAGACAAGGTGGCGAACTTGGCTATGCCGACAGCCTTCTAGCAAATTCACAAAACCCGTCAGGTTACTGTCTACGTAGGCATGAGGATTTTGGATGGAGTAGCGAACTCCAGCTTGGGCAGCAAGGTTAACCACACAATCAAAAGTATGGTCTTGAAAAATCTGGGTTAGGGCAGGGCGATCGCTCAAATCTAAAAACTGAAATTGAAACCCGGTTTGAGGATTAAGCTGCGCCAACCGATCTTTTTTGAGTTGGACATCATAATAGTTATTCAAGTTATCAATGCCATAAACCTGTATCCCCTGGCTCAAGAGACGCTGCGCCAAATGATAACCCACAAAACCAGCGACTCCAGTGACCAATACTTGCATGGTGGATACTCTCAGGATGAATTGCGAATGTAGAGTTCCCTAAAACACTGCTGACAACACAATCGCTAACCATACAGCAAAGGGATGGAAGTAAGCCTACTTCCATCCCCCACAGGTTTCAAGATATTACTAGACAGTTTGTTAACTGAGCAAGATTAAATCTATAAACCCAACTCTGCCAAAATATCGGTAGCATGAGTCTCTGTCTTGACCGTACCATCGTAAGTTTTGACAATTTGCCCTGTGCCATCGATCACATAGGTCACTCGCTTGGCGTAGCCACCACCATCTACATCGTAGGCGCGAGTTAAGACACCCTCACTATCTGCCAACAAAGGAAAAGGCAGACTAAATTTTTGAGTGAATGCTTGGTGAGAGGTTTCATCATCCATGCTGACACCAAAGACCGCAATATCTTTGCCTTGGTAAGCAGAATAGTTATCGCGGAAGCTACAAGCTTCTTTGGTGCAGCCTGGTGTATCGTCTTTGGGATAAAAGTACAGCACCACAGTTTTGCCTGCATAATCAGACAGCGAAACGGTGTTGCCATGGGTATCTTTAACAGTAAAGCTGGGGGCAGGAGTGCCAACGGGTAGCGACATAGGGGTTTATTTTTAATGGGGTTTCGGTTACAGATTCTAACCTTAATAGGTGGCATATAGCAGTTTTGTTGCCTACCAGTACACGAGTGCAAGCCATTTAGGTTTGTTTAATATCGGCATTGAGGAACCAAATGTTTGTAGTGCAATTTAGCAATGTATTTAGCAATGTCCAGAATGATTGGCTTGTAAATTTCGATCGCCCTCCTCAAGCAATCTCAAACCTTAGTTATTCTTCATAATGTCCAAAAACCTCATCCAAACTCAGTTCTGCCTCTAGCGTTGGTAAATCAACATCCAACAGTGGCAAAGTATGATCACGCCACTCCTCTTGATAGGCAACTGTTTGAAATGCCAAATTTTTTGGAGAGGATGAAACATTATCCAAAGTCGCCAATTTTTTTAGATCTACTGAAGGAAAGCCGCCTGCCTGCCGATCGCCTCCTAATACTGCTGCCCGACCTTGGGAAAAATCTGCCAATGCTACAGTCGCAATCTCTAATACTCGATGAGGATTCACCTGAAGCGCCGTTAGAACTGTCTGAGCGATCGCCCCGAACCCTGGCAAATTCATCGACTCTGCCACGCCTAAAAAGAACTCTGCTTTTTCGTGCAGCAAGACGGCAAGTTGAGTAGCGTGAGGAGAGAGCAGCGATCGCTCCAAGTCGCCTAGCCGCTGAGCAACGCCAACCTGAAACAAATTTTGCACCACATCAAACCCCAAATCCACCGAAGTAAGAAGGGGCAGGTCTGGGTCGAAGCAACCCCTTAGCTTTGCCTGAATCTGCGCAATCACCGAAGCTACCCGGTTTAGCGCCTCCGGTTCATCAATTTGGACTCCGGCAAATTGCGCCATTAGCGGTATTCTCAAGCAATCATACCCCTGTAGCAACAGCAACTCTAGCTCTAAATCCAGTTCCTCCTGTGAATGGCGGAGGGCGGCAAAAACATCCTCCAGTCCATGGGCAATTTTAGCAATGGTTTGTAGCCCCACACTGGCAGAGCCACCTTTGATAGTGTGAACGGCTAGCAGCATATTATGAATTTTTGCCAAGCTATGATCTTCCCGGAGAGTCAGCAAGTCCTGTTCAAGATTTTCTAACAGCCCTTGTGCCTCTATGACAAAATAACCATACAGCTTTTGTTGGTTAGAAAGAGCAATCGGAAAAACAAGGCACCAAGCCGGACTCACCTGCCCGATCTGTCGTCCATAGACTTTGAGGGTCTGAATGTTTTGAAGTTGAAGTTTTTGAAGTTGAAGTTTTTGAAATCCTTGGCGAATTCCAGGTTGAATTAAGGTTGCCTGTGCCCGGTCTGGCACACCGATCGCCTCAAGCAAAATACCCAAGCGATCGCCCTTACATGCCACCTTTGCCCTTATATTGTGTGCAAGCAAGGGGTTGATGAGAGCCGCGATCGTGGCTAAGCTCTCGTTCTGAGTTAAACAGCCGTTCTGAACTAAGCAGTCTTTTTGAGGTAAAAAGGCTGTTTGAGCCAAATCATCTTGCTGAGCCAAGCGTATTGACTTTGCATCACTAAACCCTTGAACAGAAGCCATGGTTTTAATTAGCCTCTTCTTACAAATAACTATTTACAACTAACTATTCAATAATTACAACTAACTATTCAATAAACTTTCTTTTAACAAGAGCGCTGTAGTTTCGCCCATCTCATAGTCTCCTGACGATTTAGGCTTCGGGTCTTTTAGCGTCAGGTATTTTTGTACCACTGCCAGCAACTTATCCGCTTCGACAGGCTTTGCCAAATAATCTGAAGCCCCAACCATTTTTGCCCGCACGCGATCGACAATGCCGTCTTTTCCCGTCAAAATGACGATAGGAATGTCCTTAAGTACCGAAACTCGCCGAACTTGAACACAAATTTCATACCCATTTGCAACAGGCATCATTAGGTCTAAAAAAATTAAGTTTGGCTTTAGTTCAATTAACGCCGGTAACGCTTGCATTGAATCTTGAATGCTTGTAAATCGATAGCCTGCCGGAGTCAAGATTTGATGGACTGCCTGACAGACTTGAAAACTGTCATCAATGCAGACAATTAATGGCTGATGGGTGGAAACGCGCCTTGGAGTTGGAGGAGCAGCGACTGCCATTTCTTCTTGAAGCTCAGGTAGCGTAATGTCGGGAATACCTTGAAAGCCAATCAGTCCGCGATGAATGTATGGGAGAAGCGATCGCGCGACTGTAAGCGGATTTTGCTTAATTAAGGTAGCAATATCTCGTAGAGTCGAAGAACCATTGACTAACGACTTTAGGGTTTTATAAGTGCTGGGAGAGGTTTGCTCTTGTAACTCGTTTGTCCGTCGCAGCACAGGCGCAAAATTAGGTGAATAAGGTGCCAAGTTGGCGTTGCGCCAAGTTTCCCAGGTTAGCTGTGCCCGCAACAGAATTTGCTCAGCGTTAATCAAGGTCAATGGATCACCAATGGTTTCTGAATTCTCAGAAACGTAGGTCAGATGACTGACCTCGTCAATTCCTTGAAGAATGTCAAACAAGACTTCGTTAACGCTGTGCTGAATGAGCATCACCGCTTGTTCTAAGCGAATGCGCTGCCGTTTGATGAGTACCGTGAGCACTAAGTATTCCCAAATGCGCGAAGTCTCTGCTTCACGCAACCGAACTCCTGTTGGGCAAATCTCCGGACAAAACTGTGACAAACTTCGATACCATCGTCGGAAACGGTGCACTCCGCCTGTTGCCCACACCAAACGACCCAGTTGAAAATATAAGCTCCAGCATTCTCCTTTCGCCAACTGCAAATCGACTCTACCCGTATAGTGAGAGCGATGATTGACTTGAAATTGATGAACCAACTGGTCAACCGTCAAACGTTCCATAGTCTGTGCTCGATTGGCGAATATAATGTCAGGAATGCTGATCCTGACAGACTTTCCATAGGGCTAGGATTCCCATCCTAGGTGATGACTTCACTATGGATTAAGAACTTATCAGGGATAGAGAAAACGACGAGGGCAAATTTTTCTAAAGGAATACTGTGAAATCTTGCCCCAAGAATAGTGCTCGCTCAGCCTGTCGTCGGCGCGTCAAACCAGGCAGTTCTTGACCGCCGCCTTTGTTCCAGCGTAGCAGTTGATCTGCGGCTCCTAGGTAGTCTTTTTGATTAAGGAGTTTTAGCAAGGTTGACTTGACAAAATCTGTTTCTCCAATGTTATAGATAAAAGAAACTAGGGCTGAGAATTGATCGGCGGTGACAGGAACTTTAATAGCGTTGGCGATCGCTGCTTCAAAGGTCGCCAAATCTCTTTTCAAAAACGCTTCTGCTTCTGCTTGCGAAATCCGCATCCCTGGCACTACTCCTGAGGTAGTGCCATAGCCAATTGTCCAAATCCCAACTGCATCTAAATACGCCTCTAACCGCAATCCTTCCATCGACTTCAGGAGGCGCAGTCCATTTGCATTAATTTTTCCAGTACTGGTAGTTAGGGAACTGGCTGAAGAAATCACTTGTCCGTTGCGCAAGATCTGTACCATAGGTTGATAAACATACCAGGTGTTACGCCCTTTGAACGCCAGTTGTTTACCTTGCCGATCTAGTCCCAGTGTGACTTTAATATGATCATCTTTAACCAGTTCGTAACTCGATAGGGCAATCAGGCTACCCGCATCAACGAACTGTTTTTGCTCATTGGGCAACAGAGAGCTTTGAACGGTACTGAGCTTAAACCACGTATCTATTAAAACCTTCAGTGCGTAGGTTGAACTGGAAACAAATTTAGCGATCGCAATGACTTGCCCATCTCGCAAAACTTGCACGGTTGGACGATAGACATACCAAGTATTACGTCCTTTAAAAAAAACTTGCCGACCTTGCGGATCTTGCCCAAATGCTATGCGGATATGGTCTGCTCCAACTGCCTCGAAATTGGCGATCGGTAGCACCGCACCGGCACTAATATATTGCTTTTGCTCATCTGGTAATTTTGAACCCTGGTCCGTGCTGAGCTTTAGCCAGGTATCCAACATAATTTTGAGAGAATAAGCCACGGTGTCTGCCCCTTAATTTTATCCAACGCTATTTGCCGAATGTGCTGAGTTTCAGGCTTTGCTGGAGGATACCTTTAGGAAACAATCTCGATCTGCATTCCCAGTCGCATCGATCGCAGCGCAACAGGTTTCTCAGAAACTTTGCATCATAGGCGCATCTTTGAGGATACCTAGCTTTACTTCTCCGTTGTACGAGTAATTATACGGGTTGAATTATTTTGTCCTGATCGAATGATTCAGCCTGCGTAACTCTAGTTAAGAATACTCAGACCGCACCTTTCAGGTTATTGCCAGGTCATTATCACTATGCGTGTTTCAACTGTTACTCTCTGTACTCTAACCGCAATCGCTACTGGGGATTTAACTCAAAAAGCGATCGCGACTCCTGCTCCACCTGTCTCATCTACGACTGAAGATTTAGCGGCATTGCCTGAAGCTTTGTCCACTGATGTCATTATTACTTCTACTGCGCCTACCGAGTCTATCGTGGTAGAACCCTTTACTAGCGCTAAAGTTCCCGATCTCGTCAATGCTGTTTTTAGAGTGGCTTCTGAGCCAGCGTTAGCAGACCAGAGTGGAGTAGCGATCGCCCCAAATGCTGAACCGTCTGTTGCTGAACCGTTTATTGCTGAATCGACTTTTATACCAGTAGCAGAACTCATTACAGTCAATACCACACCTGAATCGACTTCAATTCCCGAAAGGCGCATTGAGTCTAGAATGCCTCTCGAAGCAGCACTTCCTGCTGTGCCCGAGTCAGTTACCGAACTCACTGCTCAAACGACTCCAAATGCACCTAGTCCTGTAACTCCAACACCTACCGAGCTAACTCCTGTCAACTCGGATGTTGATCCTACCGATTCGGAGATTGAAGAGTTGCAACGCCAGTTAAACGCAGTGCCCACCCTTCAAGATGAATTTGGCGATGAGTTTGGCAGTTCTCCAGCCATCACTATCTCTAATCCTAGTGGACGAGGTGCCGATCGCTTCACGGCTTTCCTCAATACAAGTTTTCAGTCGGACACGCGCTTTACAGATAGCGCCGATGCCACATTGGGGGTAGGCATTGGCTTAGGCGATGCGCGGCGAGCCGTGGGGCTCCAGCTTTCCTACACTCTGGCAAGCTTTGGTACCTTGGGTCGAGACCTTGGCACAGGTGGTTTTAACGCCAAACTTCATCGCCAGTTTCCTAATGGCTTGAGCGCTGCCTTGGGCTGGGAGGGCTTTGTCACCCTTGGCGACGATGTAGATTTTGAAGACACCGTTTATGGAAGCGTCACCCAGCTTATTCGGACAACACCAAATATTAATAAGCCTCTCAGTCGCATTGCCTTAACCGCTGGAGTGGGCAACGGGCGCTTCCGTTCAGAAGATGATTTTAATGAAGGGGTTGATTCTTTCAGTGTGTTTGGGAGTGCTGCTGTCCGGATTGCTCGTCCTTTGAGCGTAATTGTGGAATGGACGGGACAAGACTTGGCGGCAGGGCTTTCGATTACGCCCATTCGCAACTTTCCTTTGGTCATTACTCCGGCATTGCGAGACATTGCGGGTGCCGGAGACGGGGCGCGCTTTGTAATTGGTACGGGCGTTTCATTTCAGTTTTAGGAGGAGGAAAAAGTGATGATACAAGCGATGCAAAAAATGAGTGGTAGAAAGTTGGGCGGGCTGATCATTGGCGGGTGCCTTAGCCTAGTGCCTTTAGTATTATTGCCAGGGGCGATCGCCCAAGATCTCCCTGGCGGCAACGCCTCCGATAACTCTGGCACGACCGTTACAGAACCTGCAATTCAAACCCGAGACGGCGATGGAAACTTTGTAGACCAAGATGTTCTAGATGCTGCCGAGCGCTTTTCGACACAGTTAGGCAATGCTCGGATTGCCTGTGCCGATTCTAGGGTAGCAGCAGTTAATTTACCGCGTCGCTTTGCCCGAGGCCCTGCCACCCAAACGGTCTGCGTCAGTCAGGAATGTCAAACATTACGGGTAGTTACTCAACAAGCTAAAGAATTTTTACAAAGCCTGGACGAAGCACAACGCGATCGCCTTCGCCAAGTCCAAGCCCTGCAACTTTGGTAAGTCTCCCTTTGTCTTTTCATCCCCCCACAATTCCCATGTTGACCTCCAAAAACTATTCCCCTCTGCTTCAAAAAGCCTTTGTACTCGCCACCTTACTAAGCGGATTGTTCACTGCTCCAGCCCATGCCCAAGAACAATTTGATAGTAACGGCATTCAGTTTGATGTAGATACGGTTGTTGAGTTTGAGTTTTTAGAATCTCACGGCGCGTACCAATCGACCTTTGGCATCATTAATTTACAAACAGGCGAAAAAACGCCTCTCATTCAAGAAATTAAACCTTCCGATACTCCCCAGAACACCGAAGTTCCCTCTAATTACCAAGACGATGTTGGCAGGGCTTCAGATTTTTTAGGTTCGGTGGGCAATACGGTGACTCAACCGTTGGCAGAATTTAACTTCAGAGCAAATACGCTTTACGCCTTTTACCTAGAATCTTTTCTCAACGGTAAATCAGAGGAGATTTTTTATTCGGTCGATAGCCGTAATCCTAATAATACGCAGCGCGTTAAGTTTGATAGTGCGATCGATCGCCTGGGCAATGGCGGTATCCTGCTGAACTGGGACGATACGGGTTCGCTATTAGTATCGACTCCTGAAGAAGATCGAGATTTTGATGACTTTTTGGTACGAGCAGGCGGCAATTTGGCTTGCGTTTATGACCAGGTCAGCAGTGCTGACTCTACTAACCTAGTGGCGGCAAATCCTCAGGGTTCCTGTGAAGCGCCTCAGAGCTAATCGATCTTCAGCCATTCAGATCTAGTAATGCCTGTTTACCCATCAGGGGAATAGTGCGATCGCGTTTTGCCATCCATAATAGGGGCAAGAGTATTGCAAGATCAAAATAATGGCAACTGACTTTGTTCTATTTATTCACGGGGTCAATACGCGCCTTAGCCCTGAAAAGCCTAGCTATGCTCAGGGCTTAATGCAGCTTTTGACCCAGTTTGATGCCTCTGCCGCACCGCCACTGGTTATGAAAGAGCTAGATTGGTTTAAAGTCATGGAAGAGGCTGAAGCCCTTTTGCTCGACTGGCTCGATGAATCCGACCACTGGCGGCGCTCCTGGTTTCAAGATTTTCGACAACGGCAAATTATTCCTTTTACTGGAGATGCAGCCCTCTATATCAGCCGCTACATTGGCTCAGAAGTGGTGACGATGTTGAGAAAGCAAGCTGAGGAAATTCTGAGAGCCTGCGACCCAGCAAGCGATCGCTTGCATTTAGTGGCGCACAGTTGGGGAACAGTCATTCTGTTCGATATTTTATTTGCTGGACGGTGGGACAACCCTGATATTCCAGGACATAACGATGCTCAAACCATTCGCCGTGCCATTTTTGGGCTAGGAGCAGACAATGAAAAAAGACAAGGGATCAGAATTGCCAGCATCCATACTCTAGGTTCACCGATCGCCCTCGCCAATCTCATTAATTTGAAGCGAATTGAAATTGACACAGGTGAAGATTTAACTGAGAGAAAAATTCAGACCGTTTTTACCCACGACATTACCTTCGGCTTAGAGCAGCTGCTCACAGAACTCTACAATACTCATCAACAGCCGCTCCTATGGCGAAACTTTGCCCATGTCGGTGACCCGATCGCCTATCCTCTGGCAACCATTATTCCTAAGCTCATTAACCCCTCTGCATCAGATGGAAAATATCTCGATATTCGAGATGTTTCTACACGGGGCAGTGGCTGGTTGGAATGGTTAGCAAGCCCCTTCTACAAAACGTTCTTAGCTTTAATCAATGGCGGTAGTGCCCATAGCAGTTACTGGAAAAGTAAGCAGGTTGCTCAAGCTATTATTCAGAGCATTCGGAGCAATGTTTAGACTAGCAGTAAACTACAAAAAAGCAGGCTTCCTTGAGGAGAACCTGCTCTTTGAAAAAGTTTTTTCTTAACTTATCTAAAACCAACTGACGCTTGCCAAACAAAAGCCAGCAGTAAGAAAAACACAGGGATCACAGGTAGAACGTCTACCAGAGGATCAAAGATTGCGTAGGCTTCAGGTAATTTTGCTAATAGCATTGCCGCTTCCATGTATAAATCTACCTCTTCAACACAGCTTGAGAATTGTCAAAGATCCTAACATGACTGGGGTTACAGAAGCTTATTAATCAAGGCTTTTTCCTGGCTTTCCAGGTGCCGCCATAACGATAGTTCAGATTGTCTTGGCTCATGCTAGGGAAGCAGCGATCGCACACAAAGAGCCATTGTTGAGACGCATCATACTGAACCCTATAGAGAACAGGGGCGGGACAGAGACAGCGATCGCACTTTTTCACCCGCTCTACTCGCATTGGTATTTCTTGTTGGTATTTCTTGCCCTTAGATTCAACAGCCACCTTATTAGCTTAGCAACCGCCTACGCCATCACCGAGGCTTCAGGACGGGCAAAAATCATTCGTCCTGCGGAGGTCTGTAGCGCTCCAGTCACCACAACTGTCACAGCATCGCCAATCAAGGCACCGCCTTCTTCTACCACAACCATCGTGCCATCGTTCAAGTAGCCAACACCTTGAGCGGGCTCTTTTCCTTGCTTAAGAATTTTTAGGTCAAGCGAATCTCCAGGCAGATATGCCGGGCGCATTGCCTGAGCTAACTCATTAATATTTAAGACTGTTACCTTTTGTAAACTTGCAACTTTGTTGAGGTTGTAATCATTCGTTAGCAACATTCCGTTAATGTCTTGCGCTAAGCGAACCAGCTTAGCATCTACTGTTGCTACATCCTCGTAATCAGCCGGATGAATGGTAATGCGAGTTGGGAAAGCTTCTTGAATTTGATTCAAAATGTCTAAGCCTCTGCGTCCCCGGACTCGCTTCTGATCGTTAGAAGAATCGGCAACCTGCTGTAATTCTTGCAGCACAAAGCGTGGAATTAAAAGTTGACCTTCTAAAAAACCGGTCGCCAATAAATCCTGAATTCGTCCATCAATAATGCAGCTTGTATCTAAAATTTTTGTAGTTGTTGGCTTTAATGTGCCTTCCGCCATCAACATTGACTCAACGCTGTTGGGATTAATCAGCCGCAATAATGTTCGCCCATGCACATCAGCTAAGTTTATTCCTGAGAAGGCAAATATAACGCTGCTTAATACTGCTGCCAAAGGTTTGATGAAGGCAAATTCTCGCGGAATGGGCAACAGAAAAATTGGAGCCAGCATGAGGTTAGCAACCAGCAACCCTAGCACGAGTCCAACGGCACGGCTTAGCAGCATATCAACGGGCATTTCTCGGACTTGTCGCTCAATGCGGCGATAGCTAGTCTGGGCAACCAGCCCGATCGCCAGTCCCATTAAAGCTCCAAATCCTCCAGTGACTGTGCTTAAGCCCTCTAGGTTGCTGACTTGCTCTAAGGCACTGGTGGGCAAGAAATCGACGCTAAAAAAGCCAATTCCTCCGCCTGCTATGATGAATGAAATAATAATAATTGCGTCGAGCATGACTTCAATCCAACTGGATTACCGTGCAATGGTGGCGATTAGACCACTGCCGATCGAGGACAAGATTGCACAGCCTTATTATATATCTCAACCTTTGCATCTAAACGCTTTTGAGCTTTTCGAGTAATCCGCTGCCCATGTCCCCTGTGTTTGACCCGCCTACAGCAGCGTACATTCATATTCCGTTTTGTCGGCGACGCTGCTTCTATTGCGACTTTCCGATTTCGGTGGTGGGCGATCGCCCTCCCCTAAACTCCAGTTTTGGCTCTATTGCAGAATATGTCGAGATTTTATGTCGAGAGATTGCGATCCCATCTCCTACCCAAAATTTTCCCCTCACCTCAGTTTTTTTTGGCGGCGGTACGCCCTCTCTACTCACCGTCGAGCAACTAACGCAAATTCTCAACACGCTCGATCGCCACTTCAGCATTGCTACCAGCGCCGAAATTTCTATGGAGATTGATCCGGGCACCTTCGAGCTTGTCCATCTCCAGGGCTATCGCGCTGCTGGGGTCAATCGAGTCAGTTTAGGCGCTCAATCCTTTCATTCCGAAATCCTGCAAGCCTGCGGTAGAACCCATACTCCTGCCGAAATTTACGCTGCCGTTGAAATGATTCATCAGGTAAACTTACCCAACTTCAGCCTAGATCTGATTTCTGGACTGCCCCATTTAACCTTGGAGCGCTGGCAAGAATCTTTGGAAAAAGCGATCGCCCTCTCCCCCGCTCACTTATCAATCTATGACCTGACTATCGAACCCGGCACTTCTTTCGATCGCTGGTACAAACCGGGCGTTAGACCCTTGCCTACCGATGAAATGACAGCGCAAATGTATCGGCTTGCCCAACAAACTTTAACAGCAGCAGGGTACGAGCATTATGAAATCTCTAACTATGGGCGATCGGGCTACCAGTGTCATCACAATCGGGTGTACTGGGAAAACCGCTCCTACTATGGCTTTGGCATGGCAGCAGCCAGCTATGTCAAGGGTCAGCGGTTTGTGCGTCCGCGTAAACGCCGAGAATATTTTGAGTGGGTGGAAGAGTTAGAGAAAAATGGCGGGGCAATCGACTGTGCGGTGGTTTCTCCAGAAGAAATGCTGCTGGATACTCTAATGTTGGGGTTACGGTTAGCAGATGGACTGAGTGTTGAGAGAATGCGATCGTGCTTTGGATCTGTTTTATCAGCGAAAGTTTTAGAAGCTCTCCAGCCTTACTCAAAAGTTGAATGGGTCAAGATTGTAAATGTTCCAGAACAAAGAATTAGATTGATAGATCCAGAAGGTTTTTTATTTTCCAACGTTGTCCTGGCTACCCTATTTGAAAAACTTGGCTAAACACCACCAACACGCTACCCCTCAAGATTTGATACTCTAACTCTATTCAGTCTCATGACAAGGGTGGAAAGCGTGGATATTCAAATCGGCAGAGGCAAAACAGCCCGCAGAGCGTATGGTATTGATGAGATTGCGCTTGTCCCTGGACAACGAACCCTAGATCCATCATTGGCAGATACTCGCTGGCAAATTGGCGGGATTGAACGCGAAATTCCCATCATCGCGAGCGCCATGGACGGCGTAGTAGACGTGAAAATGGCAGTGAAGCTATCTCAGTTAGGCGCATTAGGCGTACTCAACCTCGAAGGGATTCAAACTCGTTACGAAGATCCAGAACCCATCCTGGATCAAATTACCGCAGTAGACAAAACAGAATTTGTGCCGTTGATGCAAAAGCTGTATGCCGAACCCATCAAGCCAGAACTGATCGTCCGTCGAATTCAAGAAATTAAGCAGCAGGGAGGCATCGCCGCCGTCAGCGCCACCCCAGCCGGAGCCGCAAAGTTTGGAGCAACAGTGGCTAAAGCCGGAGCCGATCTGTTCTTTATTCAGGCAACGGTTGTTTCTACTGCCCACCTATCTCCAGAATCTATTACCCCTCTCGATTTGACTCAGTTTTGTCAAGAGATGCCGATGCCCGTTATCTTAGGCAACTGTGTTAGCTACGAAGTTACCCTAAATTTGATGAAAGCGGGTGCAGCAGCAGTTTTAGTGGGTATTGGTCCGGGTGCTGCCTGTACTTCTCGGGGCGTTTTAGGAGTCGGCATTCCTCAAGCCACTGCTGTGGCAGATTGTGCCGCTGCTCGGAACGATTATTTTCAAGAAACCGGTAACTACATTCCTGTAATTGCGGACGGTGGATTAATAACAGGCGGCGATATTTGCAAATGCATTGCCTGTGGTGCCGATGGTGTCATGATTGGATCGCCTTTCGCCAGAGCCGAAGAAGCGCCTGGACGAGGATATCACTGGGGCATGGCAACTCCTAGCCCTGTTTTACCGCGAGGCACTCGCATACGGGTAGGTAAGACTGGAACGCTTGAACAAATTTTGCGGGGCCCAGCGCAGCTTGATGACGGTACCCACAATCTATTGGGGGCGCTCCAAACCAGTATGGGGACTTTAGGCGCAAAAAACATTCGAGAAATGCAACAGGTAGAAGTAATTATTGCACCTGCACTGCTAACTGAGGGAAAGGTCTATCAAAAGGCGCAACAATTAGGGATGGGGAAGTAGGGATGGGGAAGTATTCGAGTTTTGTCAATTTTCTTTACAAAGTCTAGCGAGGCTTGACAAATTCGCCTCGCGCAAACTTTGAGCCGTCACCTACAATATAGAGAGCGGAGACGTAAAGTTTCCGTTCACTCCTCACACCACATTCCGCCTGAGCCGAGGTTCAGGCGGTTCCTCTTTTCTGTGTGCGTCGATGGTACTTTGTGAATCTAATATTGTCCACTTAGTTCAACTTTGTTTACAATCCATCGTTGATTTTCTATCGTAATTTACACGCTCTATGACTTGCTTTTGCAGGTAATTGTGTCTGATTGTATAGAGCTTGGTGCAGAGGAGACGGTTTTAGCTATGGTAATATTCTGTCAAACAAACATAGGCAAGGATTTTCAGGCATGTCAGCAGCCGCGCAAGTTACAGATTCAACCTTTAAGCTAGAGGTTCTTGAGAGTGATGTTCCGGTACTGGTGGACTTCTGGGCACCGTGGTGTGGTCCCTGCCGGATGGTTGCTCCCGTAGTCGATGAGATCGCTGAGCAGTACATCGGGCAGGTCAAGGTGGTCAAACTCAATACCGATGAGAACCCTGGAGTGGCAAGTCAGTATGGTATCCGCAGTATTCCTACCTTAATGATTTTTAAGGGCGGACAAAGAGTAGATATGGTGGTGGGAGCAGTGCCTAAGACAACTTTGGCAACTACTTTGGAAAAATATCTCTAGCCTTTATTCATACAGCTTGATACAACATTTCTACGATGCCTTGGCTGAGTCAGTCAAGGCATTTTAATGAACCACTCTCAAACCGAACTTAAGCGCAACGTCCAGACCGAGAACGAATCTCTTAGAATAGGATGCTGCAAGTTTTAAGCAATTCATGACAACATCTCTATCATCTTCTGATCCTCAGTCTCTTCAGGTCGAGATTAGTGAACTCTTGACCCATCTACCGAGCATGAAGCATGGGGAGCTTATTCAACGCGCCCTAACAACGCTTGTCCGAATGGCTGAGGTAGAAGCCGATCGCCTGGATTGGAAAATTCTCAATTCTTCTCTACAGGATATGGAGCAGGCGTTCCGAGTGTTTTATCCCTATCGCCACATTCGTAAAATTTCCATCTTTGGCTCTGCTCGCACGAAGCCTGATGCGCCAGAGTATCAGATGGCGGCAGACTTTGCTCGATGCGTGACGCAACTGGGCTTTATGGTGATGACAGGTGGGGGCCCTGGCATCATGCAGGCGGGTAACGAAGGGGCGGGGTTAGAGAAGTCTTTTGGGCTAAATATTCAATTGCCGTTTGAGCAGGGTTCTAACCCCTTTATTGAGGGTGACCCGAAGCTGATCAATTTTAAGTATTTCTTTACCCGCAAGTTGTTTTTCTTGAGAGAAAGTGATGCATTGGCGCTTTTTCCAGGCGGCTTTGGCACGCAGGATGAGGCGTTTGAGTGTTTAACGCTCATGCAGACTGGCAAGGCTGACCCGTTGCCACTGGTGTTAGTTGATCCGCCGGGGGGTGATTACTGGAAGAACTGGGAGGTGTATCAGCGCGATCATTTGCTGAAGGCTGGGTGGATTAATGAGGATGATTTGCACTTATACACCTTGACCGATCGCGTCGATGAAGCGTGTGAGGCGATCGCCAGTTTTTATAAAGTTTTTCACTCTAGCCGTTACGTAGGCGAGAATCTCATCCTCCTACTCAAGTGCGAACCTTCAGAAGAAACGATCGAATACCTCAATCAAAAATACAGTAAATTACTGGTGAAAGGAAAAATTCTTAGGGGTACTGTTCTGGCTCAAGAAATTGGCAGCGAAACTGAGCACCTCGCTCGTCTGATTCTGCACTTTAACCAACGCGATTTAGGATTGCTCTATCAATTGATTCGAGATCTTAACCGCTTGGTAGAACCTGCCCCAGAGGTGGTTCATCCTGAACAAAAATAGCGGTAGGGTAGAGAGATTAGTCCAGCCGACGAGGATTCAGAATGCCGATTATCAACGTCGAAAATCTTAGCAAGGTCTATCCCGTTGCGGTTAAGGAACCTGGGTTGAAAGGAACATTGACCCACTTTTTTAAGCGCACCTATACGGCGATCGCTGCCGTCAAATCAGTTTCTTTTGCTATTGAATCGGGTGAAGTAGTCGGCTTCTTAGGAGCCAACGGCGCAGGCAAAACCACCACGCTTAAAATGCTCACTGGACTGATTCATCCTTCTGAAGGACGATTAGACGTGGCAGGATACAATCCATTTCAGCGAGAAACTGGATTCTTGCGAAAAATCACCTTAGTCATGGGGCAGAAGCAGCAGTTGATTTGGGATTTACCTGCCCTCGATTCTTTGCGAATTAATGCAGCAGTCTACGGCATTTCTGATCAAACGTTTCGCCAGCGTGTCAGTGAACTGAGTGAAATGCTGACTCTCTCTGATAAGTTAACTCAACCTGTTCGCAAACTTTCTTTAGGCGAACGGATGAAAGCAGAACTGCTTGCCGCTCTGTTGCATCAACCTCAGGTATTATTTCTGGATGAGCCAACGTTAGGATTAGATGTCAATGCCCAAGTTAGCGTTCGGGAGTTTTTGAAAGACTATAATCAACGCTACGGAGCTACGGTTCTGCTGACCAGTCACTACATGGCGGATATCACTGCCTTGTGTCAACGAGTGCTGGTAATCTATGAAGGACAAATGATTTATGACGGTAGCTTAGATGGATTGCTAGAAAAGTTTGCTCCTTGCCGCGCCATTACAGTAGAGCTTGGAGAAGTGAAACCCCTAACCGAACTGCGAGCCTACGGCGAATTGAGTGAAGTCTCTGGGCGCGTTGCCCATTTCATTGTTCCTCAAGAGAAACTGACTCACACCTTGTCTCGTATTCTGGCAGAACTTGACGTGGTTGATCTAACCGTTGCCGAACCGCCAATTGAGGAAATCATTGGGCAAATCTTTCGCTCTGGGGCTGTTGGAGTATCATGAGGCGCACGATTCAAAACGCTTTGCGAAAAGCTGGCACATTGCTGACCGTTTACTATGCCTACATGTTGGAGTATCGGGCAGAGCTATTGCTGTGGGTGCTTTCGGGTTCCTTGCCCTTTATCTTGATGGGCGTTTGGGGGCAAGCGGCTCAGGGCGGTCAATTTGGTTTATCTTCGTTGGAGTTTATCCGCTATTTTTTAGCGGCTTTTCTGGCAAGGCAATTCACGGTTGTTTGGGTAATTTGGGAATTTGAACGAGAAATTGTAGAAGGTAAACTATCTTTTCGTCTGCTGCAACCGATTGATCCAGGATGGCATCATTTTGCTTCCCATGTTGCCGAACGATTTGCAAGATTGCCGTTTGCGATCGCCTTAATAATCCTGTTCTTTTTTCTGTATCCTGAGGCGGTCTGGATACCCAGCTTATCTAATTTTCTATTGTGTACCTTGGTGGTAATGCTGGCGTTCGTTTTACGATTTACGAGTCAGTACACATTTGCGATGTTTGCCTTTTGGGTAGAGCGGGCTAATTCTATCGAATCATTCTGGTTTTTGTTTTATTTATTCTTGTCAGGACTTATCGCCCCTGTGCGGATTTTTCCACCCGCATTGCAAGCCATTGTCATGTGGACTCCCTTTCCTTACCTAATCGATTTCCCGGCTAGCATTTTGGTGGGGCTACCTGTCAACCTGGTGCAGGGACTATGCATTATGATCGGTTGGATTGTCTTGTTTTTTGGGTTGAATCGGTGGCTATGGCGGCGGGGGTTAAAGCGCTATTCGGGAATGGGGGCTTGACGGATGAGTCAGGCTTTAACTCAGCTGTAAATCGACTTTGAACCAGCCGGATGGGAGAAGTAGTTGAGAACCAATACAAATCTTGTACGACTTGACTGGCTTCTTCTCCCTCAAAATGAACAAATGCCAAGTTGTTTAAACCCACCACTTCTCGCCCATCCTGAAACCAGAGGCTCTTCCAGAGCATTAAAGATCTCCACCATTTTGCTAGCCTTGCCCGTTTCCAGGGCGGCATTAGCCAGGATGTATCATCCTTGAACTTAACGAGTTGGGCTGCCTCTCGCTCGATCCATTCTAAAGTGCAGGACCACTCAGGAAGGGGGGTGAGCGATCGCCGATCCTCAGGCTTTCCCTGGCATTCCAGCATATCCATTGGATCATTCCAACCGATCCAATGACGCATTTTCTCGGGTAATAACCAGTGCTTTAACCGAGTATGCAGAACTTCTGTAACCATCTCTTCATTTTTGATTGCACTTGACGTTAATTGCACTAAGACTGACTCTGCCTGAGTTTCGACAGAGGAGTGCACTAATCGAATTGCCGAACCATAGTGAATATCTCCCGATAAAACTACGACTCGTTCTCGGTGTTGAAATAATGTCAGCAGCAGTTGCGCTAATGCCTCGGTGTTAATGTTCCAAGAGTCTCCTACATCCGTTGCAAATACTTTGTTGCGCCGTAAATGCCAGTGGTGAATCCAATCGATCACTTTCAGTCCAAATAAGTTCGTCGGTGCAATGATAAACGTGGCTTTGTGAGACGAATCGGCTATTTCTTGTAGCGGTAAAGCAAGCTGTTTTTGAAAAGCTTGGGGGCAAAGCAGCATGGGTGGAGTTGTTGCTTTTGCATTGGCTGGGTAGCCGCGCCAAGTGCGAGTATCCAATACAATGACTTCGTGACAATGGCTATGAATGGTAAAGTTCCAGGTGATTGCCTCTGGGTGCCGATCGAGAACTAGCACAGTACCGTCTTGAATAAAGCGCGGCATCCCAGTCTGAAGATCGCTAGGGGGTAGACCCAGATATTGGGCGATCGCCGCTTTTGCGTTTCCATCCGTGCCCCCTGATGCCGACCAGGCGGCAGCAGCAACCAACAGTTTTTCGCCCGATTGACCCGGCTCAAATTGGTCTGGCGTATTACCCCAAGCTTGAAAAACGGCATAGGCTAACAGCGCATTCTGAACAGTATTTCGTCCTAGCGATCGCCCCAACACGCGCAAGCACCAGGCTTGATTCAAGTTCCAATCATCGCTGACATCATGATCATCAAAAATGGTGTACATGGGAACATTTGCCAGCGATCGCCGCACCTTCCAGAGGGTGTGGATAAATTGCCGCATTTGTCGAACTTCTTGCTTCCACCGTCGCCGAGTTTCGGGCTTTGCTTCTGACTCTGAAGGCAAGGTGTGAGTCCAGCAGACAGGCGACCAGGCTAAAAGATAAGAGGCATAGTACTCCCCTAATCCCAATAAATGACTCGTCACTTTATTACGCTTGTTGCTTAAGCCTGCCGTGAAACCTGCCTGTTGAGTCGTTATCGTTGCCCGATCGCCAGGCGGCAAACTACGAGGCGTTAAATACTGAAGTGACTCTTTTTGACCAACTGGCAATTTCTCTTCCCAGCCCAGCAATGCATCGCCCAAATGACTGGCTGCCCATAATAGCGGGTCGGCTACGTCATCTCCGTAAATTTGGTCGCCTGTCAAAAAAAGCTGGTGCGGACGTTGCCGAGGCTGCCTAGCAAATTCTGCAATCAAACTATCTAGAATGGGCAATCCATCAAACCCGCGACCGTGCGGCTTGCGGCAAGACCCATGCACCAATCGCAAATCTTCAAGGCGATCGGGCGGTAAGGCAAATGTCGGCTTACCATGGTCGAAGTAGCTAATGTTAACGGTGGGAAATGCTTTGGAACATAAGGCTTGATCAAGGGTTTGTGAGGTTGAATCGGAGGGCAAATTGAACTGAAGATCGTAGGCGTAAATGCGATCGCCCGTTAAACAAAGCCCCTCTTCAGAACGAGCCGTCACCGCAACAACATGAAGAAATTTTCCCAGCGCGACTGTTTCTCGTTGCCCCTCTAACAAAATTTTTTCTAAAATTTCGTCTTCTTGCGTTTCATAAACCTTAAGTTCAACCTGACAGGATTGCCTCAACGCAATCCAAACGGTCACCGAAGCGGGTTCTGTGTGCTGAAGAATCGGTCCCGCCAAAATGAGCGGCAAGTGCTGTAGAAAATCATTGCTTTTGACTGACTCGTCCATGCTTCAACATCTTCATCACAATAACGACAGAAAGCTTATGCCGATGAGCCTAAATCTTCCTAAGGGAGTTGCAATTAAATAACGCCCCGAACCGCCCCCTAAACCCCCCATTCTGGGGGACTTCCAAACCTTTCTAAATCCCCCAGAATGGGGAATTTAGGGGGCTGAAAAGTCAATGCATTTCACTGGTGTTTTATTTTCACGCAACTCCCTAACCTTCAGTTTATACCGCCCCATCCCCTTGCCTCAGTTCACTAACAATTCATTGACAATTTGGATCTTGCGTTCCCAGCAGCTTATCCCAAAACGTAAAGTACAATCCATAATGCACTTTATACTGGCGATGATGAATGAGGTGGTGCTTGGGCCCAATTAAGCCGCGCCCTAGCCAAGCCCCGATCGCCGATGGAGAACTGCGCTCAAAACCTAGATGGTTTAGAACTGACCAAAGCGTCATAGTAGTCAGAACCGCGGCTAAAGTTGCAAAATGTAGAGGCATGAGGAAGACAATCACAACCAAAAAAAACGCCTGACTTAACGCCTCAGGAGGGTCAAAGGCAAAGGAAGTCCAGGGGGTTGGATGGGTAGAGCGGTGATGTCCTTGGTGTATGCGCTTAAAAATAGCCGGATGGTGAAACAGCCGATGAGTAAAGTAAAAGTAAGTGTCCTGGAGCATTAGAACCGCCACAAAGCTTAGCCCCAAATACCACAGCCCATAGTCTTGTGGGTTAGTATACAGACGTGTTAGACCGAAGTCATAGGCTGACAAAATTAATGCGGCACAGAGGGCAAAGATTACCGTCGAAATAATAGAAAGCTTAACGTCTCGATGAATCGATCGCCACAGCAAGCGCCGTTCTGAAGGTTTTCCCCGCATGACAGCAGACTTACCCAGCCACGCATAAAACACTAAATGTGCTCCCCCAGCGATCAAAAAATACCGACCCAGAATAGCTCCAGAGAGGATAAACCAATATAACCAGAATGAGTAGTCGCTCAATTCAATGTTTCCTTTCTAAAGATATTAAGGTTGGGGCAGGGCGATCGTTGTTCAACGCTGTAACCGTAATCTTAACCCAATCAAAATTATCGCCCTATTAGTGCAATATTTGGGGTAACTTTTTAGCTCGTTAATTAACTTCTTCCTCTAGAAGGATATTAATAAGACTGGAAATATCACCTTGTAGACGCGACTTTCCAGGTAAAAGGTGAAGATCTTGAAAACAAGTGCGCTTTCCAGTATGTCAATCTCTCTGAAGACAGAAAAAATTGGAATAACATGTTATTAGTCTAGATATACTGATGAATAATATAGCGGTATGGCTCCTTAAAAAAGGAATTTATAAGCGTCAGTTATTTTGCAACTCAGCGACGAAGACAAGGAAATTTTCATGCGGCTAGATGCAGGATGTCAACTTTCATTTGAAACCAATGCTGCTGTTCCTGCAATTTTTATGTTGCGCCCTTGCAGCAATTCAGAACAGCAAATTTTGACTGAAGACTGTTCACTACAGCCTAATGTCACGGTGCATGAGTATAAGGACGGATATGGCAACTGGTGTAAGCGCCTGATTGTTCCTCCCGGAAGTTTTCAGCTAACGACTCAGGTGCAGGCTGAAACTAGCGATGACGTTGACATTAACATTAATGCTAATTTTGTTCCTATTGAAAATTTGCCAGATTCTATCCTGCAATTTCTGTTGCCTAGCCGTTACTGTCAGGCTGATCTGTTGGGTGACTTAGCCGCTCAAATAGTGACAGATTGTCCAATGGGCTACCCTCAGGTACAGGCAATTCAGAATTGGATTTACGCCAATATTAAGTATCAATATGGCAGTAGCGACTCATCAACATCTGCACTAGACACGTCTAAGAGCCGAGTTGGGGTTTGTCGAGATTTTACCCACCTTGGCATTGCGCTTTGCCGCAGTCTAAATATTCCAGCACGAATGGTAGCAGGATATCTTTACCAGCTTAAGCCGATGGACTTGCACGCGTGGTTCGAGGCATTTTTGGGTGACCAGTGGTATTCGTTTGATGCGACCCAAAAGGAACTAACTGGGAACCGAATTGCGATCGCCTATGGTCGAGATGCGGCTGACGTGGCATTAGTAACGCACTTCGGTTCGTTAACCCTTACTCAGATGAGAGTATGGGTTAACGAATTGGTTTCAAATCATTGAACTAATCTTTAACTGAGCTAACCTCAGCGCGTTTCAAACTTTGGACTAGGACGAACTGGGCGGCTGCTCTTGGGTTTGAGCCGAGGAATGCTTTCGTCAAAGCCTTGATCGCTTGAACTAGGCGGGTTGGCAGTCAGCAGATAAACCCGTCGTCCATCCACCCGATACAGATCTTCGTAAGTGCAAACCATGCCTTGGGCTTGCAGTTCCAAAAGGCGTTCATTCCTTCGTTGCAAAGCCTCTGCTGCATCATCAAAATCTAACTCGTTGAAGACTTCTGAAGTCATGCGTTTCAACTCCTGCATTGATCTGCGAAATGTGTCTTATCCAACAATACTGTATGAAAACTAAACTGACAGAGCGGCGAAATGTCTCCTCTATAACAATACTGCACATAAGAATACTGCACAAACGCTGACTGGATTAAGACGATTAAGACTCAGTGCGTCAGTTCTTTTGTTTTTAATTCTCCCCTTTTCGGATTCCACCAACCTTTAGAAGTTTGAAAATAAACGGCATCTTGATGTTTGCGATCGCCCCTAGCCTTGGCATCAGAGCATCGCAAAAGCTTTTTAGGCTGCCCTTCTTTTTCATAGCTGTATTCTTCCATCAGTTTCTTGCAAACCGGACAAGGATGATGAGTCAAAATAGCATCGGCTTGATTTCGCAACTTTTCTAAGGTCTTCGGGCGGGGCGGCTCCCATTGACGACTAAACTCTGACCAGAATAGTACAACTTCTTCGCAGTCAGCAACACACTTCAAGAAATATTTTTTCTTAACCTTGCTGCTCGTAATTTTCGCCATGGGCTTGTGACATTGAGGACAAGGCGTTTTGGAAAACGCTGTCGGTGCCTGTTGTCCGGTTGCTTTGCCATGGACAGGACGAGTTGTGAGATGGCTGGGAATTGCCTGCCGAGCTTGCGCCAATGCGGGAATAAAGTACGTCTGGTTCCAAGTGTTAAGATAACACTGCCACTCCTGCTTCCCTGCGGCAATTTGGTCTAGCGATTGTTCCATCTGTGCAGTGAATTCTGCTTCTAACAAATCAGGTAACGCATCCTGTAAAAAAGCATCTACTTCTAATCCCAACACTGTAGGCTGTAACGTTCCTTTTTCAATGTCTACATACGTTCGCTGCTTGAGGGTTTGCAGGGTTGGCGCGTAGGTGCTGGGGCGACCAATGCCTCGGCGTTCCATGACTTGAACTAGCTTCGGCTCGCTGAAACGCGGCAGCGGTTGGGTTTGCTTGGCTTCGTGGGCAGTTTGCTGAAGCGTTAAGGCTTGACCTTGTTGCAAGGCAGGTAGATCAGTATCTGCACTTAAATTATTCCAATACTTGCTATAGCCCAAAAACTCAATCACCTGTCCTTTTGCCAACCACCGGACTGATCCGGATTGAGTCATAATTTGGGTTTGCCTTAACCGTGCCGATTGACATTGGGAAGCGATCGCGCGTTTCCAAATTAAGACATACAGTGCAAACGCATCATCAGCCAATTCTAAGCGTAACTCTTTAGACGGACGAGAGAGGTCAGTGGGACGAATTGCTTCGTGCGCTTCCTGGGAGCCTTTGACCTGGCGATGAGATGCTGTTTTTTTAGGAACATTTGACGGATCGTTTGCCTCTAACCACTGTCGAGCTTGGGCACAAAACTCCGGACTGAGGGCAATACTGTCGGTTCTCATGTAGGTGATCAAACCTGCTTCATAGAGCGACTGCGCCACTTGCATTGTTTTTTCAGGGCTAAGGCGCAGCCGAGAACCTGCTGCTTGTTGCAGGGTAGAAGTGACGAAGGGCGGCGGCGGCGTTCGGCTGGTCTGTTTGCCTGCAATACTGAGAACTTTGTGGGGATGATTTTGAGCGATCGCCACCAACCGATCGGCTTCAGCTTCAGTGGTAACCCGCTCCGATTCTTGAAGCGGCTTGTCAGGCAGTGCGGCATCATCTGGCTGGACAGAATTGAGTTGTGCATCATCTACTGTAGGGTTCGCAGCACTGCCTTTATAAAAGGCTCGAAAACCTTCGCCATACTCTACAAATACGCTCCAATAATCTTGGGGTACAAAGGCTTGAATCTGGCGTTCGCGATCGCACAAAATATGTAGCGTTGCACTCTGCACTCGCCCCATGCTTTTAGCTCCATTGTGCAATTGCCAGAGCAGCGGCGAACCTTTGTAGCCTACCAATTTATCTAAAACAGTGCGGCATAGCCCTGAATGAACAAGATTAAGGTCTAGGGGGCGGGGGTGGGCGATCGCTTGGCGAACTGCCGCCGGAGTAATTTCGGTATAAACCACGCGATCGGGATTTTTGAGGTTAAGCGCTTGTTGCAAATGCCAAGCGATCGTTTCGCCTTCGCGGTCTGGGTCAGTGGCTAAAAATACAGTTTTAACCTGTCTGACCGCAGCTTTAAGAGCTTGAATGGTGTCTGCTCCGCGTGTACCTCGTGGAATAAACCGACAGCGAACCGAACTGCCATCTAGATCAAAACCCAGCGAGTCTCCCCCATCGCTTGCCAATTCTCGAATATGCCCCACGCTGGCTTTAACTAGCCAATCAGTACCCAGAATTTGGCTTAGTTTTTTGATCTTGCCAGGGCTTTCGACAATTAGGAGTTTGGTAGGCATGAGACCGATCCTTAGGAGACAAAAGTACCATAGGGTTGAATAAGTAGATCAATTATACTACATGCCTTGCCAGCGTCAGACCAAGATTCAGGATAGAAGGGCAGAAGGTAATCCTCTCAAGGCTAACTTTTGAGGGCGATCGCTGTCCAAAAAACCGGGTCTCTTCCTTTTGATAGAGGTCAGCAAACGATCTAGCAGGAAACAGAATGCAGACGTTATGATCCTGATGATTGAAGGTGATTCCTAGTCTAAGTTTTCAGCACGTCTTTCGCCTCTACTGTTGGTATTTTTTCAAAAACAATGAGTTACAGGAGTATCTGAGATGAGCCATAACTATACTCAAGAACTGCAAGCAACCGCTCAAGCAATGGTTACTGAAGGCAAAGGGCTGTTAGCAATGGATGAAAGCACAGGGACTTGCAACCAACGTTTCGAGAAAGTAGGCATTCCTACGACAGAAGAAAATCGGCGGGCATACCGAGAGCTAATTCTCACCACCCCTAGCTTAAGTAACTTCATTAGTGGCGCAATTTTGTACGATGAAACCATTCATCAAGCCACATCCTCTGGTTTTCCTTTTATTCAAGTTATGAAAGACGTGGGAATGATCCCAGGAATCAAACTAGACAAAGGTGCTAAACCATTAGCCGGACACACTGAAGAACGCGTTACAGAAGGACTAGATGAACTGCGCGATCGCATTGCCGACTACTATTCTATGGGCGCACGCTTTGCCAAGTGGCGAGCAGTTATTACCATTGGCAAAGATATCCCCAGCCGAGGCTGCCTTGAAGCTAATGCCCATGCCCTGGCTCGTTATGCAGCGCTTTGTCAGGAGGGCGGCTTGGTTCCTATTGTTGAACCAGAGGTGTTGATCGATGGTGACCATACTTTAGAACGATGCTATGAAGTTACTGAAGCAACAATCCATGAAGTCTTTCGCCAACTTTATTCTCAAAAAGTGGCATTTGATCAAATGATTCTAAAGCCCAGCATGGTTATTTCTGGCGCAAGCTGTCCGATGCAGGCAAGCGTGGACGAAGTGGCAACCGCAACGATTCACTGTTTACTCAACACTGTTCCGGCTGCTGTCGCAGGCGTTGCTTTTCTGTCGGGTGGGCAGACTATTGTTCAAGCCTCGGCTCATCTGAATGCGATGCATGTCATGTTTGAGGGGCAGTGTCCTTGGCCAGTCACTTTTTCCTATGCGCGCGCCATTCAGCAGCCCGCCTTAGAACATTGGAAAGGCAACAGTGCCAATGTAGAGACTGCACAAAAGCTGCTTTATCATCGGGCAATGTGCAATGGAGCAGCGAGTCGGGGTTTATATCAGGCAGAGATGGAAAAAGAGCCTGTAGCAGCCCGTTCTTAGATAAGAAAAATCCTCTTATCTTTAATCTTCTTATCTTCGAGGAATTTTTGATCCTTTATGAATTGCGATCGCGTTCATTCCTTCTACGGTCAAGGTGATCTGTCCTCGCCGATTCACCTTGACTTCTTCTGTAGGCGAACATCCGATCGCATTAGCCACAACCACATTGCAATAGAAACCTGACGATAATCCTGTTTGAAAGGTTTGAGTCAGGGGTTGAGCTTCCCGGTTAATAACAACAAAGCCGATATTTCCGCGCCCAAAGGCAATTTGGTTACCGCCATTGCTCCACCAGTGAGTAAGAGATTGGTTGGCAGAAAGGTTATGAAAACTAACCATGCGGGCGATCGCTCCCCACCGATGTTCACAAGTCCACTCTTTAAAGCAATTGGCTTCCCCATTTATATAAACGCTGTTAGTATTGCCTTCTGAATCAGATGGAGGCCCTTGGTCGGAATGGGTAAAGTTGTAGCTCGACATTACTTGAGGAATGCCGTAAGGATATGCCAGCATAAAAATATTAGCAAGGTTATAGATCTGTCCTTGCTTGTAAGTGAGATAGTTACCGCCACCGCCATGACCCCGTTGTTTATCATGATTATCAATGAAGGCGATCGCTTTTTCACTTGGCATCAACCGAGAGCTTTCAGCTAGCTTTTCTAACTGAGCTAAGTTTTGCCCCTCCACCCCCAAGAACGCTTCCCCCACCATTTTTCCATACTCGAACTCAGTCACTTGACCATTGTCATAGTATTCACTCTTGCGAACGGCTTCGGTTCCAGGATCAATGACTTCTTGATAAATAAAAGGCTTTGAATGAACGCCGCGAAGATTTGAATAAACGCGGCGAAGAATGGCTGCTAAGTCCTTAGTTTTAATATGCTTGGCAGCGTCAATCCGAAAACCATCAACACCGAGGTTAACCAAATCTGTCAGGTAATCAGAAATTTTTTCACGAACGCGATTTGCACCAGTGTCTAAATCTGGTAACCCAACCAACTCACAGTTGGTTACTTCATCATGATCACCATAGTTACTAATGCCACGCCGACACGTGTGAAAATCTTTAGGTTCATAAGATCCAGGATAGTTGTAGCGAGTGAAAGACGTACCCGCACTGCCTACGCCGCTGCTGATAGCCGCCATATGGTTAATCACAGCATCGGCGTAAACGTTTACCCCGACCGCATGGCAACGCGCCACCATAGCGGCGAACTCGGCACGATCGCCACTCCGACTCTTAATTCTGTAGCTAATGGGTTGATATCGCTGCCACCAAGGATAGTTTGCTTCAGCAATGACTGCATGTTCATTAGGCGGCGAAACTTGCACTGCACCGTAGCCATTGGGGGCAAGAAAGGTTTCGCATTCTTGAGCAACATCGTTCCATTTCCACTCAAATAAATGAACGAACGGCGCAATCGGCAGGGCGATCGGCGGGGCGATCGCTGAAGCAATGGAGGGCGCAATCGGTAGCGCAATCGGTGAAGCGATCGGTGGAGATGTTTGGGCTTTTAGAGTTGGGGTTAAGAAATGGACAGTGATGATCACTAGCAGCGTTAAGAAGGCTGGAATAACGATGCGGAAAAATGGTTTATTTATCATGACTGTCTCTAACGATTAAAATATGTCCCACCAGCATTCATAGATGCGTTTGCCCATACTGCTTGCCAATACTTCTGACAACATACTATTCAGCAGACCACCAACCCTCGAATTTAGTGAAGATGAGATTTATTATTCCCTCAAATCTAAATAATCAAGCACCTTTCTTACTTCTCTGCCTATTCACCAATTTTGGCTGCATCGGTAGGACAGTAGGTTTGAATAGCTGCCGTAGTGACAGCAACATCGAAGGTAGGCGGGAAGAGTTGATCAGCCTGAACCTGACGGAGTTCTTCCAAGGTGCCACCGTGCCTGAGGAAAAGGCAGATGGTATTACCGTAGGCAGTAACTTTTGTGCGTCCGTAGGTGTTGGCATAGGCGATCGCCTCATCATCGGCAGCTTCAATAAAGCTCTCCCAAAAGCGATCGCGGCGTACCTCTGAGGCATTGCCCAAACCCTGGCAATAAGCTGTTAGGTTGACCAGATTACCATCAATATCAATCGTGCTGTAGCCAGAAAGGTTATACAGAGGACAAACGCCCAGCCGATCTTGAGCAAATTCTTGTGCAGCCAATAGGGGCGGAAAGACGACAGTAGAGACTAGGGCAATGCTTAGGAAAGCAACAGAACGAGGAATTTTTAGGAAGATTGTAAACATAGCGGACTAGTGCAATTTTCATGCATTGTTCCCGCAGAAGAGCAGAGGCGATCGCTTCTAAAGAGGCAGCTAGACTCTAAGGATGCACTGTGCCATCGGGCATTTTGGCTCGCTGCAAGTTAGCTTGATGAAGGTTGACTTGATGGAGGTTAGCGTTGAAGAGATTCGCTTCAAACAAATTGGCTCCCGTTAAGTCAGCTTTGTACAAATCGGCACTTCGCAAATCAGCACCTTTAAGATTAGCTCCCTCAAGATTGGCTCTGGAAAAATTTGCTTGATGCAGATTCGTTTGGTCTAACGTTGCGCCTGATAAGTTGGCACGGCTAAGATTTGCCCAACTGAGGTTCGATTGAGTCAAAACTGCTTCAATTAAAGTTGCACCCACTAGATAGGCTCCGACCATTTGTGCTTCAACTAATAAGGTTTTGTACAGGGTGGCTTTGGTCAGGTTGGCTTCAATCAGATCGGCTTTGTAAAGCTTGGCACGGCTGAGGGTAGCACTCACCAAGTTAGCGGCATTAAAGCTGGCACAGCTACAGTCAGCGCGAGTTAGATTGGCATCGCTCAAGTCAGCTTTTTTCAGGATGGCTCGGCGCAGATCTGTCCCAATTAAATCGGCGCGACTGAGGGCAGCTTGTTCTAAGTAGGCTTCTCTCAAATCTGCACCCCTAAGCGTTGCTCCTTGTAAGTCAACTCGGGTAAGATTTGCGCCAATTAGGTTAGCGTCGGTCAGATCAGCTTCACTGAGATCTGCGTCGGTGAGGTTGACTTCGTAAAGGTTGGCCTTGGTTAGCGTTGCGCGGCTCAGAATGGCAGCGATTAGAGTGGCTTCTGTAAGATATGCCTTCGTTAAATTGGCGGTACTCAGGTTGATGCCGCTGAGGTGGGTGCGGCGCAGGTCTACCTCGCTGAGGTTAGGTTCAACTTGGGGAAGGTGCGATCGCCACTCTTGCCATCCCATCGTCCCTTGCCTTAGTGCCGCTATCTGTGCTGCCATCCGTGCCGCCAAATGCTCTACAGTCTCCATCTCCTGACTCTTTCTGCCCCTCACTCATTCCGCCCTACGGTTCTTTCTCGTCCGGCAATATTTTCGATCGCCTCTACAGCCGCCCGTGAACCCGCTAAAATATCTTGCTCTGCCCCACCCAAGTACAGCCGCCCAAAGCTACCCACCGCTGAAACTTGAAGGATATTGATCAATGCCGCCTTCTCCGCTTCATTGGCTGCTAAAGCTGCGTATGCCGCAGGCTCAACCTCTAGAACATAGAGGGTTTGCCCAGCCAACAGCATATTGCCACGACGAGTGCGGTTAATTAGTTGGGTGTGATGGGCATCGACGTTGCGAATAATTTGACTGGAAACAATGCGAGGTTTGAGGCAATCGCGGTAGGTCGCCCCGATCGCTTCTAAAATTGCCCGACCCGCCGCCTGGGTATCGCTTTGATTTTTAGAATGAACTTCTAGTAGCCCATAAAGCCGCTCAATCACCAGCACCCCTGGACGCACTGAGGCAGATTTAAGCGCAATATCTAGAATGCGGTTAATCTCAATGCCAGGAGAAATTTCAACCCAAAGAGAAGAATCTCCGGGCAGCGGCAAGAAGCCCAATGCCTGTGTTCCCATGTAGGCAGCGTGCTGGGGTTGCAAGCTGTCAAGATAGACGTAACTCCGAAGATCGATTCCCAATGTAAAAATTATCCAGTGTTAATGATTCAGGGTGATTTAGATAAATCAATTATCCCTGAGTTATCCCCATTAATTCCATCTCTAAATTATTTCACTGCTCAGGGAAACTTATCGCTACACTCAGCAAAAAATCATTTTTGTGACAGGCAGCTTGTTTACACTGTCAGTAGGCAACGATTCAAGTTGCTGTTCTGAGTCCATGACGTTCATCCAACATCGTTTTAAGCAGTTCGGTCGATTGAAGCGCGAGGGCATTGGCTCGCTGCAATTACGTTTGACCTTGGGCATTACCGTCGTTTCGCTATTGGGCTTGGGCAGCATTGGCACCTGGACGATTTGGGATATGCGGCAAATGCTGCTAGTGAAGCACAAGCAGTCATTAGAATTGATTGCCGATCGCTTTCCAGAAGGTCTAGAGCGACCTGCTTCAAAATCAGCCATGACCCAGACCTTGCAACACAAAGTTGATCAATGGGCTTCTCCCAGCCTATGGATCTGGGTCAAGGTAGAGGATGAAGTAGTCGCTCAGTCGCCGCCGATCGCCCCCATGGAACCTTTGTTTTCCCGCCAAAAGATGCCCGCCCTTCCAGAAGTTTATGCCCTAGATAACCGTTATTGGGTTTTGTGCAGCCGCACCTTACAAGCCAACGGAATGAAGGTGGGACAGCTTTACCTGGCGCAAGATATTACCCATGACTATACGGTTTTAAGCACGCTAATCAATACCTTGAGAGTTGCAACGCTGGTGGTGATCGCCATGATTGCCGGATTGGCTACCCTCCTAATTTGGCGATCGCTTCGTCCGCTTCGCCGCATGAACCGACTCGTCGCCGCAGGCATGGAGCTTGATCAAGTGCCGACCGAAGTCAAAGATCTGGTTCAAGCCTTCGGTCAACTCTCTGCCCGTCTTTCCGAAACTGGCGAACAGCAACGACAGTTCACCAACAGCATGTCCCACGAACTGCGTACTTCTCTCAGCTTGATCTACGGCTACCTGCAAAGCACCCTCCGCCGAGGCGATAATCTCACCGATCCTCAAAAAAATGCCCTAGAAGTCGCTGTGGGTGAAACCGAACGCACGATCCGGCTTCTCGGCTCCCTTTTAGACCTGGCCAAATCTAACCAGGGCGGAATTTCCTTACACCTCATTCCGCTCAACCTCAACGACTGGCTACCCACAATCTGCTGGGTTCTCGAATCTCCAGAATCCTCCCGCCTCTCTATAGAAGTTGCTCCTGAGCCTCTGATCATTCAAGCTGACCCTGAAAAGTTGCAGCAAGTGATCCAGCAACTCATTGATAATGCTGCCCAATATTCTGAAGCCGATCGCCCGATCGCCCTCATCCTCAGCCGCGATCGGCAAGAAGCAGTGATTCAAGTGCGCGATCGCGGCTCCGGCATTCCTACCGCCGAACAAACCCGAATTTTTGAGCCTTTTTACCGCCTCGAAGCTTCCCGTTGCCGTTCTACGGGCGGCGTTGGGCTGGGGTTAGCCATTGTCAAGTCTCTGACTGAAAGCATGGGCGGACGCGTGACCGTGCAGTCAACCTGGGGCGAGGGCAGTGTATTTGAGGTGAGGCTACCCATTGAGGTTGCAAAGCCATGATGCCAAGTAGTGAGCAAGAGGAAGGAAGTCTATGAGCGCCCATATCTTAATTGTGGAAGACGAAATTAACCTAGCCCGTTTAGTGGAACTAGAACTGAGCCTGGAGGGCTATACCGTCACCGTTGCCAATGATGGGCTAACGGGATTGACCAAAGCCCGCGAAACCCCACCCGATCTCCTAATTCTTGATTGGATGATGCCTGGAATGACGGGCATTGAAATTTGTCGGCGGCTGCGGGCAACAGGCAACAAAGCCCCTGTAATTTTGCTAACTGCCAAAGAAGATGTCAGCGATCGCGTTGCCGGACTGGATGCAGGAGCCGATGATTACGTCATCAAACCTTTCAAAATTGAGGAGCTTTTAGCCCGCGTTCGCGCCCACTTACGCCGCACCCACGAAGATAACCCTGACCTGTTGCAATTTGCCGACCTCAGCCTCAATCGTCGATCGCGGGAAGTGTTTCGAGAGGGAAGGGCGATCGAACTGACTGCCAAAGAGTTTGATTTACTCGACTACTTGATGACTCATCCCCGCCAGGTCATCACCCGCGACCAAATTCTTGAAAAAGTGTGGGGCTACGACTTCATGGGCGATTCTAATATTATCGAAGTTTACGTTCGCTACCTACGGTTGAAACTAGAAGAACATCAAGAAAAACGCCTGATTCAAACGATTCGGGGTGTGGGTTATGTTTTGAGAGATTAGGAGAGCGATTCTCGCAACAGTGCTAACTTTGCCGGAAGAATCCGGTAATAAATCCATGTCCCGCGTCTCTCTCGGTCTAGCAATCCAGCTTCATACAGCACCTTAAGATGATGGCTCACCGTGGGTTGCGAAAGTCCTAACGGCTCTACTAACTCACAAGCACAAATCTCTTGACTGGGCTGCCGTGCGATCAAACTCAGCATTTGCAATCTCGCAGGTTCACCTAGCGCCCGAAAGATCGCCGCTAAAGCGATCGTCTCATCTGGGGTGAGATGACCCGTGAGTAGAGGAGTGCAACAGGCGGTTTTGGGTTTAGATATCTTCATATTTTTATATTGACATGCATCAATATAGTTGACTAGCATATCGATAGAGTTAAATATTGACGCTTGTAAATATAAGGAGAAATTGAGTTATGTCTCGTCTTCAACTGGCACTGAATGTGAGTAACATTGATACGGCTGTTGATTTTTACAGCAAACTCTTTAGCACCGAACCGTCAAAGCGCCGTCCAGGGTACGCCAATTTTGCCATTGCTGAGCCACCGCTGAAGCTAGTGTTGTTTGAAAATCCTGGCGCAACTGGCAAGTTGAACCACTTGGGAATTGAAGTGGAATCATCTGAAAAAGTGATAGAGGCGGGCGATCGCCTCAAGCAAGCCAACCTAAATGTTAAAGCGGAACCCCAAACCACTTGCTGCTACGCCTTACAAGACAAAGTTTGGGTGTCAGATCCAGACGGTGATGATTGGGAAGTCTACACAGTTTTGAAGGACTCTGCAACGTTTGCTCGTGGAGGTGCTGAAACCGCGACCTCTGCTTGTTCATAGCTTGCCCGTACTACCATAATCTTCGGGGCGATTTGCTATGCTTTGACATTCAAGCGATCGCCCCATTTCTTAGTTTCGATCGCCCGTTCTACTTCAGTTGTAGCTTGGCGCTCAACGATCGCCACACACCAACACTAAATAACCGCACTCAACTTTTAAGGCGATCGCATCGCTACAAATTGATATATTTTCTGATTATGTATTCCCAACATCTGAGCATCCAGAATTTCTCCGGGTATAAAAGTTGTCTCACCTGGTTAGAAATAGGCTAATTCTTTGGAACGGAAGCGATCGCACACAAAACTTAATCCTTCTCTTATTGAGAAATACTTGCAAAAAGAAAGGGAATGTGGTTCCATCATTATTGACTAGAGTTCTCAACTAGCAATCCATAACTGCAAGGCAGACAGCATAGAACGTGTTTAGTCTTTGCAGACTGTTAGCTGGAATTCTTCCATGAAAAAGCGGGGCGATATTTACCGCACTAAAAGTTAAAACAAATTGGAGAATCTGCAATGCAGACTTACGATAAAGCTGATGTCAAATACGATTGGTGGGCAGGCAACGCCCGATTTGCCAACACTTCTGGGCTATTTATCTCTGCCCATGTTGCGCAAGCCGCATTGATTACTTTTTGGGCAGGAGCCTTTACGCTGTTTGAACTCTCCTCCTACAACTCTAGTATCCCCATGGGTGAACAAGGGCTGATCTTACTGCCTCACTTAGCAACATTGGGTTTAGGAATTGGGCAAGGCGGACAAGTGGTTGATACCTATCCCTATTTTGTCATTGGCGCTGTCCATCTCATTTCATCAGCAGTTTTAGGTGCAGGCGCTTTATTTCACACCTTCAAGGGTTCCGAAGATTTAAAGCAAGCTAAAGGTAATGCTAGAAGATTTCACTTTGAGTGGAGTGACTCCAAGCAGTTGGGTCTGATTCTAGGACATCATTTGCTTTTCTTAGGTGCAGGCGCTTTGTTGCTGGTGGCAAAAGCCATGTATTGGGGCGGGCTGTATGATGCGGCGACTCAAACGGTGCGCGTCGTCACGACACCCACCCTCAACCCTGCAATCATTTATGGCTATCAAACCCATTTTGCCAGTGTTGATAACCTGGAAGATTTGGTTGGAGGACATGTGTATGTTGGTGTTTTGTTAATTGCGGGCGGCATTTGGCATATTTTGGTGCCGCCGCTGAGTTGGGCGAAAAAAGTGTTGATTTTTTCGGGTGAGGCAATTCTTTCTTATTCTTTGGGCGGTGTTGCACTGGCAGGATTTGTTGCAGCTTACTTCTGCGCCGTCAACACTTTGGCATATCCGGTAGAGTTTTATGGGCCTGTACTAGAGGTAAAGTTAGGAGTGACTCCTTATTTTGCTGATACCGTCGTTCTGCCGTTTGGTGCACATACGTCTCGGTGTTGGTTAGCCAATGCTCATTTCTTTTTAGCGTTCTTCTTTTTACAAGGACATCTCTGGCACGCGCTGAGAGCGATCGGGTTTGATTTCAGACGAGTCGAGCGCGCGCTAAATGCCGTGGAAAGTTAGTCGTTAATATCTAAGTGCCCAGGGTGTGTTGGAGCGCAGAAATACCTTAATCAAGCGCTCCACGCCCCTTTCTTTTGATAATCTTGATTTTCGTCCCCCATGCCCGAAAACCCACCGAACGATTTACAGCCTGATGTACCGAATCAAAATGTCGGATCTCTCTATTCAATTAATGCGTTAAAAGCATCTCTCCACCAGCGAGGCTTTCGTTTAACGGCTCAGCGGCAAACCATTCTCAATATCTTTCAAACCCTGACGCAGGGCAATCATTTAAGTGCTGAAGAACTGCATGTTATTCTGCAGCAGCAAGGCGAGCGCATTAGTTTGTCAACGGTTTATCGAACGCTGCATTTAATGACGCAAATGGGGTTATTACGAGAGTTGGAATTTGCAGAAGGACATAAGCACTATGAACTCAATTTACCGTCTCCTGACCAGCATCATCATTTGGTTTGTGTTCAGTGTAATCGTACGTTGGAATTCAAAAATGATTTGATTCTGAAAATGGGTTCTAAGCAAACTGAGGCTCATGGCTATCATTTGCTGGATTGCCAGCTAACCCTCCATGTGGTTTGTCCGGAGGCTTTTAATCAAGATTGGCGAACCTTGCAGCGTGGGTGGAGATGTGAAAGGACAATGCAACTGAGTGAATCGCCAGAGTCACCAGGATAGATATTTTGTAGTGATGTTGTTTATTCATTATTTAAGGTCAAAGGAAGTTTAATGTCTAAGTTGCCGGATGTGCTGATGTTGAGTGCGAGTCCTAGTTTGAAAGGGTTTAATCAGTCGCTGATGCGCCATTTATCTTGGCACGTGGCGATCGCTCAATGGGAATATTGCCAGAGTGAGGACGAAGCAAGCTCTTTAGAGGTGGCATTGGTATTGCTGCATGACTATTTAAAGACGAGTGATCATCCCGTTCATTTAATTGGTCATGGCATTAGCGGATTAGTGGGGCTGCTCTATGCGCGTCGTCATCCTGAACGGGTTAAATCGCTGACCTTACTATCGGTTGGAATGCATCCGGCGGTAGACTGGCAGGCGCATTATCACGTTCATTTAAAGCTGTTACCTTGTAGCCGTGAAACAATTTTGATGCAAATGGTTTACAACTTATTTGGCTATCAATCTAGACCGATCGCCCAGGATTTGGTCAAGATTTTGGAGCAAGATTTGTGTAATTCTCTGTCTCCCCACACTATATTTCAATCCACCTCTATTTCCCCAGATACAACTCCAGTGCCAACGCTGGTTTGTGGGAGCGAAGATGACATCATTATTACGCCTCACGAATTGCAGGGATGGCGAGATTGGTTAGGAAAGGGCGATCGCATTTGGAAATGTCCTCAGGGGCGACATTTCTTTCACTATTTTCATCCTCAAATGGTGACTCGACAGATTCTTAATTTCTGGGCGGCTTTGTCCTCAGAAAACTATCAGTGCCCAAAAATTCATTCTAATAATGCGTTAACGATTCCATCTGAGTACTGATTTGCTAGAAGGATTTTATGTTCTATTTAAATTTCATTCCAGTCAGTCAAGCCGTGTTGCCACCATTTTTTACAATCTTGCTGGGAGGTGGTCTTATTAGTTTAGCTTGGTCAATGGTTAAAACTGTTCAACAAGGTGTTAATTATCTCAAAAAACTGCATCAGGTTCCTTGCGATCGCTGCGCTTTTCATACCAACAGCTATCTATTGAAGTGTACTGTTCATCCTAGCAAAGCGTTTACTGAAGAGTCGATTGGCTGCTTAGATTATGAACCAACTTGCCGTCGCATTTCACCTTGTTCTCAACCCTGTCAAAGGAAAGACAAGCCTTAAAAAAGCCCCAAACGTTAAACATTAGGGCTTTTTTATCTCAGCTAACTAACAACCCGTTAATTCAAAATGACCAAAGTATCGTTGGCAAGGAAATGAGCTAAATGATAAGCGCGTTCTTCGGTTTTCAGCAAAATCTTCTCGTAAAGGTAACGAGTGGCGCGATCGCCCAAACTCTCTGCTGCCGAAGCTTGCCGACGCAGTACACCAATGATCGTCTGTTCTGCTTGCAAATCATGAGCCACCATTTGACGGCATTGATAAGCCCCATCTGCTTCGGGTGTGAAGCAGCACAATTCTGCCAGCTTGGTAAAACTTGCAGCCGGGACACCTCCCAAACCGTTCAACCGCTCACCAATTTCGTGAACATGATCCTGAACTTCTTCGTAACTCTCTTGAAAAAACTGATGCAGCGAATAAAACTCTGCTCCTTCCACAACAAAGTGATGCTTTTGGTATTGCAGATACAATGCTTGAAAACTAGCGAGAGCAATATTAAAGCCTTCGCAAATTGGCTCTGTAGTAGAGCGTTCAAGCATCAGTACATTATCGTTAACGTGACCGAATGGATGCACGACTGTTTGCAAGTTAGGCATATCGTTTTTCTCTTAGTTTATCTCAGGACAAGCGACCTACCGTATAGATGCTTGCATACCAAGGTACAGCAACTTTCGGCTCAAAGTAATGGCAGCTAAACTTTTTGATCGCCTAATTTGAGTAGTAATTAGAAGTCTTTCGCATGTTTTTCATTGTTCATAAAACCTGATTAGCCTGCCATTAGCCTGTATTTAATTAAACACATCACTAACCGGGCTAGAGATACGCAACCAGAAAATATTTAATCGCCAATGATTCTCTTTACAAAAGTTAACAAACACTAACAACTCTTTCTTCGTTCCCTCTTAAATATGTTTGAAATCCAAAGTTCAGAACGCTGGCAGGTCTACCGTCGATTACAAGAACTCGATATTCATTGCTTTTGCTCATCTTACAAGCCCCTGAAGGTTGAGATTAATGGGGCGATCGCAGCTTCTCAAATTTGGAGTGTGACTCGGCAATTCACTGCATCTCGTCAAGAGTTAATCGACTGGATGGAAGACTGTTGGAAGTGTAAAGGGCGAAAGCGTTAAAGCCTCCTTACGTTGGAAGAACCTACAAAAAAGAAGGCAGGTTTCTAACTAATCCGATCGCAATCGATCGCGGCAACGGAGGCTTCCTAGAAACCGCTTGTCATCCGTATTCTAGCCCCAATTTGCGCGAACCTCATTTTCATGGGTCAACAAGCCCTCCTCATTATCAACAAAAAACGACTAAATCCTTGAAACCCTGATTCCACAAGCTACGCGGATGATTACGAAAGGATAAAGGTTGGGGCGATCGCTATTATTTCACTTGGGTAGAGTAACTTGCTCAAAAGGCTGACTTCGATAACGACGGTAGATATTAAAATCATTATCCAGTGTGACAATTGCAGAGATATCAAGACGTTCGGAGATAGCGACTAAGGACAGATCTGCAAAATCAGCAGGAAGGTCAGCATACTGTGCATTTAGTTCAGCGATGCGAGTGTAATCGCTCAATACCAGAGATTCAACAGTGTACAAATCTTTAGCAAGATCAGATAAAAACTCGTTTTGAGTGCGCCAGTCAGCGTTGAGTAGCCACATTACCTCAGTGACACAGCCTGAAGTTGTGACTAGTTGGCTGGTGCATTGCTCAAAAAATGTATACGCCTGCTAGTGATATCTGTCCCTGGCACTGTAGTAGGCAATCAGGATGCCGCTGTCAATCAGGATGACGGCAGGATAATTCATTGAGAGAACTGTTGCGGACGGCGCACTGATAAATATTCAGCGATCGCACCTTTACGATTTTTGCGCTCAGATAAATTAACAGGGGCACCTTCAAGGAGTTTTTCAGGATGTCCTCCTCGTCGCTCAACAAGTGTCTTACCCGATTGCAGGTTCATTAAACGCTGATGCAGTAAGTTTTTAATCAGTGCTTCAGGCGTAGTATTCTCCTGTTTCAAGATCTCACTGAGATATCCCACTGTTTCTGGGTCTAGCTCTATCGTAAACATGATATTTCCTCACCCTGACTGAAGTTTTATCTAGTGCTGTAGTCCTGGTTAGTTAGTCTATGGATGCCGTTTTTAACTAATCCGATCATAACCGATCGGGGCAACCACAACTTCAGCCCAGGCGATCGGCTCATTTCACTCATTTCCGGTTACACCGATCGCAAACGATCGGTGCAACTCGATTGCAATACTTGGAGAGGGCAGGACTAATCGTGCCGAGTTTCCAACTAATCCGATCGCAAACGATCGGTACAACTGGAGGCGGTTGAGCGAAGTATTGACGATGATACTTTTCCAACTAATCCGATCGCAAACGATCGGTGCAACGAGTTGGCGATAGTTGCCGATCGCCTCTTGGCATGAATTTCCAACTAATCCGATCGCAAACGATCGGTGCAACCAGGCTGTTGTTTTCGGTAACGATCTGGCTTCCACGGTTTCCAACTAATCCGATCGCAAACGATCGGTGCAACTGCTCATCAGCGCCTCAAACGCTGTTAGCAGTTGCAGTTTCCAACTAATCCGATCGCAAACGATCGGTGCAACAGATGATTAAAGGAATGATTTAGAACTATGGGACAAGTTTCCAACTAATCCGATCGCAAACGATCGGTGCAACCTGCTGAGCATCTTGCTTAAGCCCCTGGTCTAAGTTTCCAACTAATCCGATCGCAAACGATCGGTGCAACCAGTAGTCAAAAGATTTGTTGAGGCTTATCGTCAAGGTTTCCAACTAATCCGATCGCAAACGATCGGTGCAACCCGTGCTTTGCGTTCAGAGTTTAGGGCAGTTTTTGTTTCCAACTAATCCGATCGCAAACGATCGGTGCAACGTGTTGACAAAAAATGTAGTCGGAGCGATACTAAGTTTCCAACTAATCCGATCGCAAACGATCGGTGCAACTTCGGAGTTTGGAGATCCCTCAAGCTCTTTCCAGTTTCCAACTAATCCGATCGCAAACGATCGGTGCAACGATTACAATTAATAAATCGAGAGTTAACTTATCAAGTTTCCAACTAATCCGATCGCAAACGATCGGTGCAAACTGCGGCTTCCTAGAAACCGCTCGTCATCCATATTCTAGCCCCAATTTGCGCGAACCTCATTTTCATGGGTCAATAAGCCCTCCTCATTATCAATAAAAAACGCCTAAATCCCTGAAACCCTGATTCCACAAGATACGCGGATGATTACAAAAGGATAGGGGTTTGGGCGATCGCTAGAGATCCGCGCAAACTCCCGAATCTCTCCCTTAGGGCAGAAGCACCCACGGAGCTAATCGCCTGCATTTAAGGGCTGAATAGGCGATTTTCTTTTAGTAGACATTTCGTGACTCTCCTCCTTTTCAATCATTATCGTTTCCTTTTTGGATCTGCAACCTTAACAACTCTCGGCACGTTTTTAGGCGCGTTTCCCCAAGCTAGATTAAAGTCCTTACCTTCCAACTCTTGAACAAATTTCAGAAGTTGACAGCCCTCTTGCTGATGACTCCAGGGCGTGCGATCGCCATGAAACACCGTCACAATTTCTAAAAACTGATTCTCCACAGGCAACATCCGATGCCACACCGAACTCACAAATCGAGGTCGAGTATCACCAGGATTTTTACCCCCAATCGCAGGCGTTGTCTTAAATGATTCATCATGAAATAACCGAATCACCTCAGACTGCTGCGTCAACTTGGCATAAACTGCAACACGCTCAGGATGCCACGACTCTCGCCACTTAAGCGACTGAGGAACACGAACATTAAGGCGATCGCAACAGCTTTTGTGCAACTGATTTAAGAACGTCTTCAACTGCTCCACTGTCAAGATGTCATCCATCTCTTTAGAAGTCCAATGACAACCAATCGCAAACTTTCGCGAATGATAGTCTGGCAAAAACTCTCCATGCCAAACCCGTCGCCACGACTTCCCAAACCCGCCCATCACGAAAGCAAACTTAAGAACTTGTTTTATGAAAAGGCGATCGTCCTCTGGTGCATCCAAATATAAAATACCCTCCGTTTTATAAGTCGGGTTTTGCCCATGCGTATCAAACTCTTCCGACCTCGACTGCCAAATCAACCGCACTGCACTTTCAGCTTTTTGATCCCCAAACAAAGCATTCACACCGCTAGTAACCCGATGTTCTTCAGCACAAACCCCCGCCAGCAATCGGCTCACATGCCCTCTCAAACTCGCCTTAAACAAATTAGGACGAAACTCTGGCACATTATTACGCAACTGAGAACTGACCCCAACACCCGACAGCAAAAGACTAACCGGAAAAGCAGGCGTAATCGTCGGCTGCCCTGCAAGATTACCACCCATCCCATAGCCATTGCTCGTTTTGCCGCCCACGCCTCGCTGCAATGCCGCAGTCAAAATCCGACGCACCTCATTCCAGTCCACATCCGGCTTAGCACAGCTAAACTCAAACATCATCAACGGACGATAAAAGCTGATAATCGCATTTGCCGAAGTTTGCCTCTCCGATGAACCTAGCTGCCTAGCTTGCTGAGGATGCACGACATCCACAATTCGCTTCGCCCAGTTTCCTACTGGATAAGCCCCTAAAAACCGTAATTCTCCCGGCTGGTCAGCATTACCGCAATATTTCAGCTTTTGCCGATCATTGCAAGCCCGCTTAAACAAACCTTTCACGCTGCTTCCCGGCAATAACGGAATACCATTCTTCCCAATTACAGGACGAGCAATACTATCCTGTCCACAGTTGCTAAACAACCGAAACGGAAACTCAACCTGCACCCGATAGACAGCTTTATCTAACCCGATCGGACGAGTTTTATGTTGGTAACAGGCTTCGCCCTGCTTATTTTTATAAGTCCACTCCTCAGTCCAATCGTCTAAATCCTGATTATTTCCAGCAAATTGCAGACTACAGCGCCCCGAAACCTGAGCGCGATACATCATCGGAATCCTCTTCAGGATATTATCCACAGACTGAACAGACGGCGGTGGTTCTTGAATTACCCCAGCTTTTTTGAACGCGGCGGCAAAAGCATTCATTCTCCCTCTCCATTCTTTTTCTTATAGCGTTGCGTCCACCACACCAACGCATCACAAAGCTGAGTCAGCACCATCAATGCAGCCCGCTGATCTTCCATCGGCATTTTCCAAATTTTTTCTGCCATTGCTTCAATCTTGGCAGTTTCATTATGCTTAACCGGATCATTAGGTAAACTAAATCCAGCTTCATGCAAAACATCATGCAGCGCTTGCCAAACCGCCTTCCAATATTCACCCTTTTGCCGATCCTTACTGTCTCGCATTAAGCGCAAATGCTCTCCCCAAAATCGTTCTAATCCGTAGGCAACAGACATTCTCATTTTGTGAGACTCGTTGAGAACATTTTCTAAATCACGGCGTTCAATCACCAGTTTTTGGGCATTGTGATCCAGCTTATAAGGCTTCCATCCAGTTGATTGCTGATTCGGTGTTACTTGAGTCATCTTTCTTGTTCTCCTGATGCTGTTTTAGCGACTTCTGGTAACGCGTTCAATGTGACTTGGGTTCGCCCAAAACCCACCGATTCTAACCCACCGAAATAGAGTTCCTTGCTCTCTTGCAACTGCGCCGCTTCGATAAACTGCTGCCATTCAACAGGCTGCTTGTTATACTCCTTGCGAAGTGCGATCGGGAAAATCATCACCGAGCCTTCTGGCAATGCCTCCATATTAAAAAACGCCTTGCCCTTAGCAATCTTTTGATCCTCATCCAAAGAAACACGGCTCTGGCGATAAAGTGCCATATCGTGAATCATGGCGATTTCGGTATCATCGACTACCATCAGCAAATGCTCATTTGCATCATTGATCTCTGTCGGCATGTAATCTTTTAAGCCCTTATCTTCGTCGCCCAGGTGAAAAAAGCCAAGATTGAAAAATAGAGTGCGGCTAGATTTTTTGCCGAAGTAACTCCGAGGTTTAAATATATGCTTAGGTTTATCTAACATTCGTTGATAGCGCTTCAGCCAGGTGGGGCAAGAGACTCGCACCACAGGCTGGTTAGGGCAGTACACCGGAATCCAGAGCAGAGACGCATATTCAAACTTGACGATACCCTCGCTAGTACTGTTCGGTTCGCCCGAAACGGCATCTTTGCCATACCAGTAGCCAAAGTCTGCGTGCGCTTGCCGCATATCTGCCCGAAACCGTCCGCGAATTGAGCTACCCGGAATGATTCCTGTTTGCGTAAACTGATCCCTAAAAATCAGGTTGAGATTACCTGTTTCCTCGCCTGCACTTGCCCCCACATGGAGCGGAGCAAGCGTTTCGATGATGCCATAAGCTTTTTTGTACATGGTGGCTTGGATTCTGGAGGGCTTTGAATTCTAGGTTGTAGGCGGTTTGGGAAAGAAGTTTTTTGCGAACCAGGACATGAAAGAGTTCGCCTAACGTTTGAGTGCTGATCTGGATTCTGGGGCGATCGCTTCTGATAATCTCTTCAACGCGTTGAGTCTTGATGGCTGGGTTTTGACTATACAAGTAAACCCAGAGATTAGTGTCTAGAAAAATGCTATCGGTCATAAATTTCGTTGCGATCGAATTTGTAGTCTGGGGGGAGTTGAAAGGAGTATTGTTTGGTATGTTCTAAAAACTTTTGGGTGCGGACGTTTTCTAAGTCATCAGTTTCGGCTTGATGCTGTGCTAAGTCTTCTGTTTCTATATCAAAAATCATGAGTGTGACTCGTTTTCCCTCTAGTGCAGAATCGGGAGTTTCGTCAGGGATAAACTTGCCATTGATGCAGGTCGCTTGTAGAACTTTAGACATTGCTTTTTCCCGGTGTAATTTAGTTTTTACTCAGTATAAGCTAGGGTTCAACATCCAGGGGTAGCGCCAATCCACAGCCCCAGCGATTGAGAACGACACCTTCTTTAGGAAACCATTCGACTTTCCAAGATTGCCATGAACAGAGCGATCGCTCCAACACATAGACGCTACCCGCAGGCACGGCATAGCGTCCGCGTGACAGTCGCTTGGGTTTAGTTGGATCTTTCCCACCCATGCGATAGCGAAAAGATTGGGGGCGATCGGTCAGCATGGTTTGGACGGGTTTCCACTGCGGCGGATAACGGCAGGAGAGGCGATTGGAACCCCAAACGGCAGGCGTAATCAGGGCAAAGGTTTTACCCACGTCTTGCTGGAGCAATTGCTGAATGCTGCTGCTAGATTTGATTGGAATACAGCGGACATCTGCTAAATGTCCCTCGCCACCGAAGCGATACCAGCCGGATTCGAGTTCCATGTTAGACAGGTAGACTAAACAAATTCCGGGTTCTATCTGAACGCTGTTTTCTAAGAATAAACTGCCCTGAACTTCGTCTTCGTCTTGGGACACAGCAACGCGGCGTTGTTCTAGTTCTAGGCGAGGATGGAGATGGGGCAAAAATTCCCAGGGTGATGAGTGAATTTTCTGGGGCGATCGCCACTGATCGATCGCCACCCATCCGCCACTCTCTAGCTTTTCCTTGGGCTTTTTGCCGCTGGCATAGCACCATTCTCCATTTGTCCAGACGAGGCGATTGCAAATCTTACCATCCTTCACCAGGTAGTTCATTGGAGTGGGCACATAGAAGTTTTGGGTTTGATCTAGTTCATCAATATTTGCCCAAAAAGAACCCGCGAGTTGTAAAGACTGCACACGATCGTTACCGTATGCTGCCGCAAATAATCCTGAAACCGTCGCAGCACTGGGTGGAAAGCTCGTGCCCGATCGCCCCACCAAGTTTTCGGGTGATAGAAACCGTCCAGCACTGCCATACAGCAAGCCCAGCGGCTCGATCGCAATGAGGTATTCAAACATTCCCTTTCCCCCAATCTCGATGCAAATGAAACCCCACTTTCGCGAGGTTAATCACCCAATCTTTCAGAGCTTCAGCAATTTCGTCATCTGGTATTTTTCCCCGTTTACCTAAAATGCCAGCGCGTCCTCTAGGGTATTCTGGACTAGACGACAGGTTCCACCAATAATTCTGATTCAGTAGATCTTGTTCATCCTTGAAGTATGCCTTAAATAGACTGGTGACGACTTCCAGGTGAATGTTTTTTCCTGTTCCGAAAGCATGACGGGATTCAAGTTCAGCAACATCATTGTAGAGATGTGCCCAGTTTTGTTCTCCTTCGCGTTTATTGCGATCGCGGTATGATTCAAAGAGTCCGTTTTCGAGAATCCACCAAGGACAAGCCCATTCTAAACAGTTGCCGCTGTTGAAAAGAATACGAAAACTAATGCGATCGCGTCCCATTGATTTAGCGTTCTTTTCGGCATCTCGACAGTGTTGCAAAACCTCGCGCTGAGGAATCTTGGGAGCAGCCCAGACAAAGCCAACGCTGACGTTAATTTTCTTACTCTCAGATCCATCCCAAACTTGAGACTTAAAGCGGGTAAAGAAACTTAAGCACTCATGAGCCTGTAGCTGACTTTTGGCGTGAAACAAAACGCCCAGAAAATCATCGCCGCCCGCATACACAATGCGACTAGCATCGCCAGGAATCGTGGAATTACCTTTAAATGTTTGTCCCCATTGCCGCATCGTTGTACTAAATGCTGTAATCTCTTTTGGGCTTTTGTTTTCTAAATACTTGCCTGCCGCGTCTCCATCTCCTTGAAACCACCCTGTCCAATATTCAGGATCGCTGGGGTTGCGTTTGCGTTTAAGGCGATTGAGTTCTCGAAAGGATTCAGGACGGAGTTCAGTGGCGATCGTTCTCACGAGTTTATCCAGTTCATCAATCTTGTATCCTTGTTTTAAGTTAAGCGTTCTTTTAAGGTTCTTTCTCAATCTCTGAGCAATTAACCCATGAGTGATTAATCGCTTCACCAACTCTGGGATACTGAGTTCTTCCCGTGGGTCAATAAAGGATTTACCAAGGCGATCGCTGAGTTGTTTGTAGAATGCTTTGACCTTTGTTTTCTCAGCTTGATAGTCGTAGCAGCGAGGGTCGGCGATGCGTCCAAGATCAGGATAAGCGATCGCATCTACCCCAGATAATGTAGAGCTTTCGCCCGTCCAATTAATGCCTGTCCATTGGCGCGATCGCTTTTGTTCGGTCAGTTTATCTTTGACTTGAGTCACAGTTTCACCCGGTTTGCCCTGCACCCAGAAAAACTCCCAAGCATGATTTGTCCACAAACTCCACTCTCTTTCCCAGCAATAGTCCCAACTTTTATCTTGTTCAATCCATTGGCGACAGGTTTCGACGACGCATCGCCAAGCTTGTTGAAATGCTTTGTGAGCTTCGTCTTTAGAAAAATCGCCTTCAACAATAATGACGTTGGGCAATCCTTGCGCCACGTTGGTCAGGGCTGGGGAGATAATGTTGAGGTTAGGGTTGGTTTCGGCGGCGTGACAAATTGCCCAGGAGAGAAAGGAGAGCAGATACGAGCTACCGTAGAGGTCACGGAGTTTGCGGGAATTGGTGATGAAGCCTTGGATGGGGGCGAAGGTGATGGCGGTGTAAGAAGTCGGAGAGAGCAACAAGTTCATAAGCTCAAAATCTCTTTGAATTCACTAAAACATAGCTCAAGATAGGCTACAGGCAATTGCTACAAAGAAGCTCTACCCGTAGCCTGTGAAAAGCAGCTAGGTTAAGAACGAGGCAGCTTCTTCTTCCGACGGGGTATGGATGGGTAGCGCCTTGAACGGTCTAAACACTCTTTCGACGTCAACTCGAAGTGTGCCGCCAAAGATAGGCATAGAAAGTCGAACTTGCCGCTTGCTATTAGCCTGCGGTCGCGGTGTTCCCTATGAGGATAGCTTTGAAGAACTGCTGCCATCAGTCCACTTATGGACTTCTTGAAACGTTGAAGGATGGCGAAAATGAAAATGGGCGATGATAGCAAAAACTTGACAAACGGATCTAGAAGAAATTGGATTTTCATTGGGTAAGTTTCTTGTTTATTACAAATGTTTGTTGCGTTCTGTTGTTTGTTGGGTTGGGTTGAGAGGATCAAGTTAATACATACTTTGACTCCATTCACTTAAATAGTCACTCCATGTACCCTGACATGCTAGCACCATAAAACTAAAATTTGTCATCAAAGATTGTAAAGTTAGGTAGCTGACTAAGCCTTTCTACACCGTTGTTTTGATAAGCAGCCCGCCATAATCCGCTAGAATAGTAACATGACCGATAGTACTTATCGGATTAGTTGAAAACAACTTATTTATGACAACCGTTTGATGCGTTTCTGTATCACAAAGCATCTGTCCTTTGGGCAGGTGCGATCGGATTAGTTGGAAACTGAATGATGTCATGCCACGGCTTCTGTTCATCAGTTGTTCCCGATCGGTTGCGATCGGATTAGTTGGAAACGCACCTGTTAGGATGAGCGCACCAATCCATTTCTCCAGTTCCCGATCGGTTGCGATCGGATTAGTTGGAAACTCGAAAATGTCTCCGTCAGTTGCCTGGAAAATGTAGATTTTCCAAATCAGCAGAAAAATCGGGGTTCTCTGTCGATCAACTGGGACTTACCAGCCTTCGTCAGAACCCCGATTTTCAAAACAACGATTAGATACACCCATTGACGATATTTTTGATAGAACCTCGCAGAGTAGAAAAACATCCGGCAGGCAAGGTTAGCTTCTGCATAGAACCCATTTGACATCTTCTGGCTTCTTCCTGCTTAGCTACCCAGTGATGAGGGCGATCGCTCAATTAGTCAAACCCTCACTTGCCAATCCCTACAGATGATTACACAGAACTGGACTACCATTGCGATCGCCCATCGACTTTCGACTTATTCATCAGGGCGATCGCATTTATGTATGGAGCGAGGACAACTAGTGGAGCAGGGCAAGCACGAGAAATGACTGGAACTTGGAAGGATTTATGCCACGCCCTAGCACATTCAAATGGGAGTGCTTTGATCTCCATTAACAGAAAGCGCGAAATCACTGAAGTGAACTTTGCGGGCAACCGACCCCTCTAGTCTGAGACGATCGAACCCTGTTCTAGCACAATAATTTGATCGGCTCGTTGTAGTACTGACTCACGATGAGAGACTACTAGACAGGTTGGTTGCCAGTGGGTTGCGTCAGCTTGCTCAAACTGGTCTTTAACTGCAAAAAGACGAGACCATAAACGCTGTTCAGTTTCAATATCCAATGCGCTAGACAAATCGTCAAAAACTAACAACTCAGGTTTGTGAACAAACATCCGGGTGGCAGCCGATCGCTGCTGTTGTCCTCCCGATAAACGAACGCCCTTTGCCCCAATCATTGTCTCTAGTCCTGCTGGCATCGCGGCAATATCTTGTTCAAACACCGCTAAAGCGATCGCTTGTTCTAGCACTTGTTCATCAGGTTCTAGCCCCAGCAGCAGATTCTCTCTAAGGGTGTAACTAAACAGTTGGGGTGCTTGTGGGGTATAGGCAGTTTGGGGCGGAACGAAGAACCTCGCTGGATGCTCAACGAGTTGATGGTTCCAGTAAATTGCCCCGGTTTGCTGAGGTAATAATCCTAAAAGCACCCGCAACAACGTGGTTTTACCTGAACCTACACGTCCAGTGATCACCGTCAAACTACCCCTTGCCAACGACAGATTAACGTCAAAGATACCGCGATCGCTTCCAGGATAACGATAAGTTAGGTTGTGGACAGTCAAGCTGTGTAGCTGATTCGATCGATCAGGTTGTTGAATAGGCGGTAACGGTGGTTTTTGTCCTCGCAGATTATGCAAATAAAGTGGCGTTGCTGCAACCAGTGCAGACGGGGAAGGACTGCTATCTATAGTGGAAGGAGATGGCATCTTTTGCTCCTGCTTTAACAGTGAAGTCATTCGCTCGAAGGCGACTTCTGTTTGCTTTGACAAAGTTAAGAACCCTCCTAGGAACGAAAGAAATTCTGTGACAAAGGATAGATAGTAAACAAACAGGGCAAAATCACCCACTGTCAACACAGCGGCTCCATTGGCGATCGCGAGGGAGGCAACCAGCAAAATTAGCCCAGTTCCGATGCTAACCAAGTTCTCCAAACTGGAATTCAATGCCGCCATAAACACTTGATCTCGAACCATTGAGCGTCGCCGCTGTTCGTTGAGATGACGGAAATGATCGAGGACGATCGCCTCTGCACCCGCGACTTGAATCGCTTGTACGGCACTGAACATTTCGGCAATCAACCCGGTAACTTGTTGAGTGGCTTGGCGGCTAGTGCGGCGATATTGCTTAATTCGTTTTTCAGCCAATTGAATGAGAATAGCAATGAGCACTAGCGGTAAAAAAACAAATAACGTTAATGGAATACTCACGTTAAGAAGAATTGCGATCGATATAGCCGCAAATATTCCTGCACCTACAATCTCATTGGTTCCTACTACAGTATCTTCAATTTGTGCGACATCTTCCCGAAAATAGCTGATGATCTCTCCTGGCGATACCGTTTTACCATTCTCAAGCATGAACGGTTCAGCCCCAGGACGACGAAACAATTGTTCTAACAAATTGCACTGTACCAGTGAACTTATGGTAAATCGATGCTGTGTTTTGGTGATACGCCCTGCAAAAATTGCCACGATGCGTCCTAGTCCTGTGGCGAATAACAGAGCAATCAGCGCTTGAGGAGACACACTGTTCTGAGATTGGTTCGTCAACGTGTTAAAAAACTCACGGATGATCAGTCCCAGGATGGCAGGCAATCCCATGATAAACATCCATAAAAAACTGTCTATCAGGTATAACCGGGGTGCATACCGAATCATTTCCCAAAGGAGTTTCCAGATTGAGCTTTGCTTAGTTGAAGTCATGTTGCTATGGTTGGGCTACTACCTCTCAATAGGAATGATACTGTGATTACGGTTGCAGCGATCGCTATGGTTACTCTAGATGGCAAAGTCACAATTTAATTACCCTCCACTATTCCGCCAGGTGAGCATAAATTGGTGCTGATAATTGATGAAATCTCTACCGAAAATAAATGTCCACCCCTAGGTTTTCTGCAATTCACTGTTAATAGCTCAATGCCCTCTAGGTTATACTGAAATTAGTTTTACCGGGAAATTCTGCTATGGTACATCTTGATGAGAATCCTCCCTTTATTAGTGAGGAGGTCATTTACGATATTGATTTGCCTCCCAGCGACTTATATAGTGACGAGCCAGCCTTGGAAACCGATCTTCACCGCAACCAGATTGACCTATTGATTCGGCTACTGAACTATTGGTGGCAAGATCGTCAAGATTTCTACATTTCTGGCAACCTGACGGTTTACTACAATAAGCAGCAACTCAAGTCGCGCGATTTTCGAGGACCGGATGTGTTCATCGTGTTAGGCACCGAAAAGAAAAATCGTCGCAGTTGGGCGATCTGGGAAGAAGGGGGTAAATATCCCAATGTGGTGATTGAACTACTTTCTAGCTCCACGGCAAGTATAGACAGAGGTGCTAAGAAAACTCTGTATCAAGACGTGTGGCGCGTACCAGAATATTACTGGTTTCACCCAGAAACGCTAGAATTCGCAGGATTTCGGTTGGTGGGTGGTAGTTATTTAGATATTGCATCAACTCAGAGCGATCGATTGCCTAGTGAGCAGTTGGGGCTAGAGCTTGGAATGCATGAGCGGCAGTTGCGCTGGTTTACGGCAGAGGGCGATCTGGTTCTCTTACCTGAAGACGGGGAACGACAACGGGCAGAGCAGGAATATCAACGGGCAGAGCAGGAATATCAACGGGCAGAGCAAGCCCAACAACGATTAGAGCAGCTAGAGGTGTTTCTGCGATCGCAGGGAATTGACCCAAACCAACTGCCTGAATCATAGGGGGCGCGCGATCGCTATGGTTACTCCAGATGTCAAAGTCACAATTCAATAGTCATAGCTGGGATTTCGGTGTCTAGCCAGAGGATTTTCTGCGATCGCAGCGCATTGATCCGAATCAACTGCCTGATTTGTAATTGGGGCGATCGACAGAGAAGAATTGAGTTGTTGTCATGGCGTTAGTTACTTTTTACCTTTCATTTATCTATTAGATGCTTAAACAGATCGTCAAGAATCAGGTTTGCATCCACTGGAGTTGATCCAGAAATCCAAATTTCACTGCTGACTTCATACACTTTGCTAGTTTGAACCGCTTCTAACTGAGACCAAAGAGGATGTTTGATAAACTGATCTAACTTAGAAGGTTCATGCCCTCCAAGCAGCAGAAAAATCACATCACCTGCCATTTGTGGGATCGCTTCTAGTGAAAGATTTTCAACCGACCACTCGTCTTTATCCTGAAACGGAGAACGCAGGAAACCAGCCTCTTCAATAACCTGCCCTCCAATACATTGTTTGAAATAAATGCGAACATCGGTTGCAAAGAAATTGACCAGAGACACTTGGGTTTTAGAAATTTGCTCGCCCATCCGTGCTCGAAACTCACCCACTCGTTGCTGATACTCATTTAGAATGCGATCGGCTTCTTGAGTTTTTCCCAGTACATCAGCATAAGCTTTGAAGGCATTCTGCCACTTTGAATAAGCCTTATCGCCATCAAAGAAAATTACCGTGGGAGCAATTTTTGATAATTGAGCGTAGATTTCTATAGGATAAGTTCCCATAATCAAGTCAGGCTGTAAGCGAACGATCTTCTCTAAACTTGGTTGCCCAATTACCCCAATATTTTCAATTCCCTCGGTTTGTTCTGTCAGAAAGCTACGAAATTGATTCATCTCATACGTGGCTGCCCCGATTGGTTTAACACCCAAAACCAGGACACTATCTAATGCCGTTAACACCACAATTCGCTGAGGACTTACGGGAACGCAGGTTTCTCCCATTGTGTGTTTGACTATTCGACAATTGGTAGAAGATAAACGATTGCTTGAGACAGAAAAATTAGAGGTACTGCTCTGGCAAGCCACTATCCATAATGAAATTAGCAGTGACAGCAGAATCGATCTCATTTGTCGATTGAGTATGTCTGGTTTGGCAGTCATGAAGGCATTCATTCAGATGATAGTTTTTTATTAATAAAGTTAAATTAGAATTGTACTGAAACTGTTCCCAAAACTGTAAATGGAGCGCCCACGAATAACCCGTATTGAGCATCTTCGTAGTACCGAGTACTGGTCAGATTTTTGAAGTTTAGCGCTACCCGCCAGTTGTCACGGCGATAAAACAGGCTAGCATCCGCACGGACATAAGAGGGAATGACAAAATCATTTGGCAGTTCAGCTTCCCGATCGCCCACATAAAACACACCGATCCCAAAGCCCAATCCTTGCAAATTGCCACTCTGAAGTTCGTAGGTTGTCCACAGGCTGGCTCCCTGATCGGGCGCGATTTGTAATCTGTCGCCTTCAGGCAGCGTACTATCTTTGGTCACGATCGCGTCATTCAGAAACGCAGACGCAAAGAGATTCCAGCCAGTCAGAATCTCTCCACCAATATCAAACTCAATCCCACGACTCCTGACTGCTCCAACCGGAACGGAAAAATTGGGATCGTCAGGGTCATTGGTGAGAATGTTGGTTTTGGTAATTTCGTAAACAGCAAGGTTCGCTGCCAGATCGCCAAATTCAGCCCTGACTCCTATTTCATACTGAGTGCCGCGTGTCGGTTCAATTAAGTCGCCTTCACGGGTTGTGGTGTTGTTGGGGACAAAGGATTGACTAAAGCTGCCATATAGGGAGATCGGTTCGATCGGCTGATAGACGATTCCTGCACGCGGGGAAAATGCCTCGTTGTAAAAATCATTAGAGTTGTCTGTGCGGACTCCTTCAAAAATACTATTGATTTCAACGTTCTGATTAATCGAATCATACCTGCCTCCCAAAAGTAGTTTTAGATTAGGTAACAATGTAATTTGATCTTGAAGATAAACTCCAACGGTATCGCTTGAGTTAGGATTGATAAACGTGTAGTCATCCCGTGCTGAAAACGGTGTACCGTAGATGGGATAAAGAACATTGATTGCAGAATTTTCAGTTGATTCAAATACAGAAGTTTTACCGCTTGAGGTGCGTAGCTCCAACCCGAAGAGTAGCTGATGCTGGATCGAACCTGTGTTGAACCGAGTCATTAAATCTGTTTGCCAGGTGTAGCTACTGCTGTAGGTTTCACCTAATCGTGAGTATCGCTCCCATAGGTTTGTTTGAGGATCAAATCCAAATAGCCCAAAACCGTCATTTTGTCCTTCCGAAAAGACAGCACTGATGGCGCTGTTGAGGCGCAGACTGTCGCTAAACTCGTGTTCAAAGCTCAGAATTAGCGAATGATCGGTGCTATCTAATCGATCGCCATCTGGTTCGTTGTAATTGCGGCTTCTGGGTAACTCGAAGGCGATCGGGTCAATGGGTAAGCCACTATAGGACGCTTGATCAATATGGGTGTAATCGTAGGAAAATGATAAGGCGGTGGCATCACTAAATTCGTAGCGAAGGATGGGGGCGATCGAGATCAATTCTCCATTGACAAAATCGGCAAAGCTGCCAAAGTTTTCATAGGACGCATTAAATCGGTAAAGCAGTCGTTCATCTTCGGTTAACGGCCCAGAGAGATCGATCGAACCTTCATAAAAACTGTAGCTTCCAGCCGTTAATTCTGCTGAATAGTAAGGTTCTCTCAGAGGTTGTTTTGTGACAAAGTTGATAATGCCACCCGGTTCACCTGTACCGTACAATACTGAAGCCGGGCCGCGCAGAATTTCAATGCGTTCCAGATTACTCGGAGTCTGAACACGAGCCGAAGTTCCATCTCCCCCAGACGGAATCCGAAAGCCATTTCTCAGCGTGGTGGAAGAGTCAAACCCGCGAATTAGGAAAGAACTGGAGGCGGCTCTGGTATCTGCGGCAGAGGCAACCCCGACCGCATTCCGCAACACATCTTCAACCCGTGTTGCTCCTTGATCTTCAATCACCTGACGAGGAATGATTTGAATTGACTGAGGAATATCTCTCAGAGGTGTATCAGTTCGGGTAGCTGTACTAGCATTCGGAACAGCATAGCCTTCATCTTGTTCACCCGTTACCACGACCTGAATGGCATCTTCTTCAGATCCTGCCCTTCCTTCTGCACTAGCAACCACACTCAACACCAATCCCTGCGCTTCCGTTCTCACCTCAGTCGTTGGTGGCGCATCCAATCCTGTAATCGCCACACGAATTCCGCTTTCTCTAGAAGTAACGGATATTAGGGCAATTCCTTCAGCCGGATTCGCTTGCTGAAACTCCTCTCCATTTGGCAAAACCAGCACCGCATTAGGAATGTCCGCAATCAAGGCATTTCCCATCACCGAAGTGGCAGGAGCCGTCAGATCGCCCTCAGCCGTCTCTAGTACCACCTCCAAGCCCGACTCGGTATCCTTCACCCGAACTCCGATCACCTGAATTAGCGACTGTGCCAGATATGATTCCTCTTGCGCCAACCATTTCTCAACCGTTGTTGCAGTAGCATTTGGCTCATTAGCCTTCAACCCGTCAGCATTTAACCCATGAAGCAGCGGCATATCAGCACTACCCGTCTCTGCCCTGGTGGGTTCACTGATAGCGATCGCCGCCCCAATTACGCCGAACAGCACTCCATATTTTAGCCACTGCACTTGATTCATTACTCTCACACCGCTGCTCTACACACTACTTAATTGCAAATTATTCTCAAATAATTAGGCAAACTATAGGATGAATAGGATAGCTGTGTCTGCCAGGCAACGGAATTTTTTAGTCACTGAGCGGAATGTTTAAAGACTTTAGGACTAACACCAAATTCCCGCTTGAAGGCAGCAGCAAAATGACCAGGGTGAGTATATCCCACCAGACAAGTCACCTCAGTCACACTCATTTCCGTATCTTGCAGCAATTGGCGGGCTTTGATGAGACGCTGTTGTCGAATGTAGCCAAACACCGTTGTACTAAATACCTGGCGAAAGCCGCGCTTGAGCGTACAGTCGTTTAGCCCCACGGCATGAGCCAAATCGAGCAGTGAAGGGGGATGGTCTAGCTGTTGGGTCACTAACTCTCTGGCTTGATAAATTCGCTCAATATCCGATCGCTTGAGAATAGGGTGCGGCTGCGATCGCTCGGACTGCAAAAAACGAGCAGACTGTAGCGCAATGAGTTCTAGGGCTTTTCCTTCCAAATACACTTGCTGAATCGAGCCACTGTAGGGACAGTTAAGAATTTGCTGAAGCACGAACTGAATATTAGGAGCAAGCACTCCAAGAGGAGCATCCCACTTATCCTGATGCAACTCGACCACTTCCCGTAGTTCAGCCGGAATCAATTCCAATTGCTCCTGACTGAAGGATTGAGCGCCCTGTTGAGTCCTCAAGTGCAAGTCAATTTTGACAACTCTGCCCTTGCCCTGCCATTCTTGGAACTCAGCATGGGTTCGATTTTCGGATAGCATCAAAAAACCATTTGAAATATCCGTATTACCATGATGGGTCAGATCACAGTCCAACAGATCGAAGCCAAACTCCAGTGTCAGCCCTGGTATTTCCGGTAGGTTTTCCTCAATTAACCCATCATCTAGCCAGTAATCTCGAATCAGCAGGTTCAGCCCGTGGCGCAAGTTCAGCGATCGCTTGTAGCTACGATTATTCGCATCAGGGGCTTGAATCAACAGATCGAAACTACCCGTTTGGCTAAAGCCCAGGTTTGTTGAGGTAGGCTGTGAGGTGGGCTGCGATGCTATCTGTGCCGATGCTGGCAGATCCTTTTCTGAGAGGATGATTGTCATAGGGTGGTTAATTTTGCTAAAAAAAAGCAAGTCTGCATCTGGATTATAAATGAGATATATTCTCATTTTCTGCTGGCGATCGCCCGTCAATCGATCGCTGCCATCAGTCGCTCCATTCTTTTGGCATATACTAAAGTGAGTCACGTCAGCTTTGAGCACGGGATGCAATGAGTCAACAACTTCTCAAGACTGAAGCAAAGACTGAAGCCGAGACTGAAGCGATCGTCCCGGAGCTTGACATCAGCCATCTTGCGATCGAGGATGATCAGCCCGTGGATAATTTTCAATCAGAATTGCAGCAGCGCCTCTTGGTCGAACCCATCTGTAGCGCCAAGGTTTTGGTTTCTCCGTTTCTCGCTGCCGCCAATGTCGGACTATTCTATCAGTACAAGGGCGATCCGATTGTTCCCGATATGCTGTTGAGTTTGGGCGTACAGCGGGCTGAGGACTTCGCCGAACGTCGCCATCGCTCTTATTTTGTTTGGGAGTTTGGCAAAGTACCGGATGTTTGCATTGAAATTGTCTCGAATCAGGAAGGCGATGAACTTTCCCTAAGCCAAAAATCGCGGCAGAAAGGTAAAACCCTCTGTAAAAAAGACATTTATGCTCAGATTGGTGTGCCTTATTATGTTGTGATTGATCCGCTGCGGCAGATCCAGGGCAAGGCTGAGATGGACGGGGCGTTACTACGCGTCTGGGCAATTTCTCCAACGGGCTACACAGAGCTAACTTCCCTTGAAGGCATCGTTGAGATTCAGCAATCGGTGTGGTTAGAGCGGATTGGACTGGGACTAACCCTTTGGGAAGGCGCGTTTGAGGAAGAAATCTCTAGGCTGTGGTTGCGCTGGTGCGATCGTCAGGGGCAGGTCATTTTGACAGGAGCAGAAGGGCAGGAGATCGAGCGCCAGCGGGCAGAACAGGAGCGCCAGCGGGCAGAACAGGAGCGCCAAGCCAAGGAGCAAGCCCAACAGCGATTAGAACAGCTAGAGGTGTTTTTGCGATCGCAGGGCATTGACCCGAATCAGCTACCTGAAGAGTAGGAGGGCGATCGTTAGTAAAAAATCCAGTGGTAAATCTATTTGTTTTGAGGAGATAAGAGTTGTTTAAGCAGCAAAATTAACTCTGGAACATCTTGACGAATCACATCCCACACTACTTCAGCATCTACTTTGTCGTACTGATGTGCCAGGATATTTTGCATTCCGATAATGTCTTTCCAAGGCACAGTTGAATGTTCTACCCGAAACTTATCTGATAAACGGTTTGCGGCTTTGCCAATGACTAAAATCTCGTAGAAAACAGCAGCTTGGGTACGGCGATCGGATTCTAAAGAAGCGTAATCCAGACCAGCCGTGAAGTTAAGAATTTCCTCGGCTGCATTAACCATGTCCCGAATTGATTGCTGGTCACGCGACATACAAAACTTGAGCAGAATTCAAAATGTTGCGACTGCGAGCAGGGTTGTGGCTTTGTTGAATTGATTTTTTGGTGAGTATATCCACGTTTCTCCCTAGCAGGTCTTCTAGTTCATGTTTAATTTGAGCTAGAGTCAACAATCCCTTTCTAGCATTAGGGGCAAAGCTAATTAATACATCAATGTCGCTATTAGGTCTGAAGTCATCTCGTAAGACAGAACCAAATAGCGCAAATTCAATAATTTGATGGCGATCGCACAGTTCTTTGATTTGAGCCATTGGTAATTCGAGGGTATGAATCGTCATGACGGCTAATATCACTTTTGCTGTAATTATTAGCATAGCTGAAATTTCGGTGCCTAGCCAGAGCGTTCCCTGCGATCGCAGGGCATTGATCCAAATCAGCTGCCCGAATTGTAGGGGTGACAATTCGGGTATAGAATTTGCTGTTAGGGATCTGTTTTTTCCATTAAGGGAAGCAAGAGCGGAGGCAGTTTTTCTAGAATCAACTGATCGGTAATAGGACCACGAGTGACGCTACCCCAAAGCTGATAATCAACGAAGAAAACCTGCCCATTCTTGAACGCTTGCATTTGCCGTAAGAGCGGAGTTTTGCTCCATTGCTGTTCAATTTCTAGTTGCGGATCATAAAGTTCCTCTGACCACGCCAAAACGAAAATCAGATCGGTTTCAATTTGGGGAAGAATCTCTAGGGAAACTTGGACATTTGCCCCTGATTTAAGAGACACATCTTCAGGCGATATAATCTCAAACCCGATCGCCCGTAACATATCAGCCGCCTTACTATCATCTGCCATAGCAATAGAATTGCTGAGACGATTAGAATGAATCACTAGAACTTTTGGGTAGGCTGCAACAACCGGAGCCAATTCTTTGCGAGCTAGGGCAGTTTGTTGAGGATAGTTTTCAAGTAATTGTTGTGCTTGTTGTTCTCGTCCTAGTGCTTTAGCAATTCCTCCAATGCTATGCTTCCAATGCTGATCATCGTTCATGCCAACATCACTAAATAGGAGGGTTGGTGCAATTTTAGATAGTAAATCATAGTGTTTTTTGGAAGTCCAAGACTCACCCAAAATCAGATCGGGTTTTAGTTGGGTGAGCAGTTCCAACGAGGGATTATCTCGGTTGCCCACGTTGATGGGTTGAGTCGTCACATAACGCCCTAAAAAGGGAATTTGCTGCTCTGGACGATCGAACTTGCGCAGATTGAGTGTGCTAGCTTCTGCATAGGCGATCGGTTGAACACCCAGAGACAAAATACTATCAAGAATATGGGGACTGAGTACTGCCACCCGCTGTGGTTGACCACAAATTTTGGTTTCTCCTAGTTCATGGGGCACCATGCGGCAGTTAGGGGGTGGCGATATTGCCGATTGCGGTTGAGGGGGCGATCGATCGCTGCAAGCTCCTATCACAAGAATTGCAATGAGACTCAGTAGAAATAGCCGAAGCCGAAAGATATGCATAATGCAATGATCAGACATTAAAATTCAACCGAAACAGTTGCCAGCACATTAATGGGGGCACCCGGATAAATAATGGATCTGGACTGTACTGTCTCATAGTATTCAATGTCAAACAAGTTGCGCACATTCACGCCCACTCTCCAGTTATCACGCCGATAAAATATCGTAGCATCTGCTCGTAAAAAGCTAGGCAACTGAAGATTGCTGTTGGGTAATTCTCCTTCCCGTTCTCCTGTAAAAAACAATCCCAGTCCAAATCCTAACCCCTGAAAATCTCCGTCTTGAATTTCGTAGGTTGACCATAGGTTAGCAGTGTGGTCTGCCACGTTGGTTGGGCGATCGCCCTCTGGAATGCTGTTATCTTCAGAAACTCGTGCATCAGTATAGGCATAGCCTGCAATGATATTCCAACCGGGCAGAATTTCGCCTGCTAAGTTTAGCTCTACACCTTGGCTGCGCTGTTCTCCCAGGGCGATCGAAAAGTCTGGATTATCGGGGTTAGTGGTGAGAATGTTGGACTTGGTGATATCGAATGCTGCCAAAGTACCTGAAAGCCTGCCGTCTAGAAAATCACCCTTGATGCCGATCTCATATTGACTGCCGCGCTCTGGATCGAAGACAGAATTATCAGCAGAGCGCCCGATGTTGGCAGCAAAGCCTTCACTGTAGCTAGCGTAAAGAGAAATCTCGTCGCTGGGCTGGTAAACTACTCCTATGCGTGGGCTAAAAGCACTGTTGGTTTGCTCAGTAGATGATCCATCGTAGGGGAAACGAGTATCTTGTGTAATGTGATCAAAGCGACCTCCCACCAAGACAATGAGATTATCTATTAGATTGATCTGATCTTGCACATAGATGCCAAGCGTATCGACAAAAGTCAGTTCATTGTATGGAGATGCTAAATCATTGGGGCGATCGACATCATAGTTTGGGTTGAAAATATCGATCGATGGTAAAGCCCCAGAGAGAAGATCATAGTAGCGTGTCCGACGGTTTAGCTCCACACCCATTAACAATTCATGGGTAATACTTCCCGTAGAAAATTCGCCTACGACTTCTGTTTGCAGCGCATAGTTTTCGTTAAGAAACTCATCTACATCCAGTCTTCGAGGGGAAAATTGATCGTCTACTACATCACCATCGACCACGACACTTTCTCCATCTGCAAAAGCCGAATAGATCGACAAGGCATTACGGATTCGCCAATCTTCGCTAAAGCGATGCTCAAAGTTATAGCCCGCTCGGAAGACTGTTTCACTGTACTTGTCTAGGGAAGGATAGCCCAAGAAACGATTGATCGGTAAAACTAGAGAACCATCGCTCAGCGCCACTAAACCGCGATCGAAAACCGGATCGTTGTCCAGATATTCAAAATTGAACGTTATGGTTGTGTTATCGCTAATATCCCAGGTTAATACCGGAGCCACAAAGAACCGTTCTGTGTGATTATAATCTCGAAAACTACCAGAATTTTGATAGGCAAGGTTAAGACGATATCGCAAATCACCATCGTTGTCGATCGAACCAGAAATATCTAATTCCGGACGATAAAAACTAAATTGCCCACCTGTAAATTCAAACGAGTAGTAGGGCTGCTCAGTGGGCTGTTCCGTAATGACATTGATGATGCCGCCGGGTTGGGCTTGCCCAAACAGAACAGAAGACGGACCCCGCAAAACTTCTATTTGTTCAATATTAGCCGGATCAGAAATGCTGTAGAAATCGTTATCCCGAAAACCGTTTCTAAAATTTCCTTCTTGCTCAAAGCCCCGAATTTTATAAGAACCGCCTTCACCGCCACCATAATTTCCCTGGCGCGTCACACCGCTGACATTCTGAAGTGCGTCTTGGAGGCGAGTTACTTGCTGATCTTCTAAAACTTGGCGGGGAATGACTTGAATGGATTGGGGAATGTCTCGAATGGGTGTATCGGTACGAGTTGCAGTTGTAGCACTCGACGGATTATAACCCTCATCCTGTTCACCCGTTACCACAACCTGAATGGCATCTGCATCACTATCTGCCACTGCTGCTCCCGGCAATACGCTCAACACCAATCCTTGAGCATTGGGGTTCACCTCTGCTGTGGGTGGAGCACCTGTTCCTGTGATGGCAACTCGTACTTGGTTGCCTGGTAAATTGGTCACGCTAACTAAGGCAATCCCCTCTGTTGGGTTACTCTGCGAATACTCATTCCCATCGGGTAATGCCAGCACTGCATTGGGAAAATCTGCAATCAAAGCATTGCCCACCGATCGCGTCATTGGCGTGAGCACATCCCCCTCTGTCGTTTCCAACACCACCTGCAAACCTGACTCTGTTGCTTCTACTCGCACCCCTGTAATTTGTACCAGGGATTGAGCAATTTCGGTCATCCAGTCCTCTACCGTGGTGGCAGGCTGATCCGGTTCACTGAGAGGGGCTAGGTCACCGAGAGGAGCGATCGCGGCTGTTGAAGAACTTGAGGCAAAAGACGATTCACCTAATGCCTCTGGAGTTGTGTCTGGAGCTAGTGGGTCTGGAGCCGTTGTATTCGGGGCTGCAATCTGCGGATTGATAATTTCCTCGATCGCTCTCACAGGTCGCATTTCCACAGCCAGCGCACTGAACACCAAAAGACTCACTAAGAAGGGCGATCGCGCAGCATCTCTAGCAAAAAAGCGCACTAACATTCCAGCAAAAAACTTGCCATTACTCCAATTCTTCAAACTGATTCCCATCGCTCTTCCCACACCTTTTAAGACGAACTATCAATTTCTTAGAACTTTATCATTACTAAGAACTATTCTCAAAAAGATACTGGAAAATCAAACCACATGGGTACTAGCGATCGCTCTCAGCCGGATCTTTTTGCGCCCTAACCGGATTTCCTACTCAACTGTTTTAATTCCATTCATCGATCAAATACTTGAATAAATCATCTAGGACAACATTAGCTCCTACGGGTCCGTATCCAGCTAGCCAAGCCTTAGCATCCACTAGGTAGACTCGTCCCTCCTTAACGGCTTTTAATTGCAACCACAAAGGATGACTCAATAGTTTTTCTACGCTAGACGGATTGTTACCTCCGATCGCCACAAAAATTACATCTCCCGCCATTTTGGGAATCAACTCTAACGAAAGATTTTCATTAACACGCTCCCTGTCTTGCAAGGGGGGACGCGGTAGCCCAATATCGCTCAAGATTTGTCCACTGAATGATCGCTTCATATAAATGCGATAGTTATCCCATGCCACAACAACAGAAACTTGAGTTTGAGAAAGCCTTTTCCCTATCTTCTGCTGAAAGCTTGTAATTCGCTTGTGATAGTCGGCTATCAGAGCATCCGCTTCTTGCTGTTTTCCAAGTGCTTCACCGTAGGTTTTCAACCATGCTTTCCAATCGATGGTTTCCCCATTTCCAGCAGATACAATCGGCGCAATTTGAGAAAGTTGATGATGGGACTGCCCCCAATAGACATCCAAAATCAAGTCAGGCTGCAACTGCAAAATACTCTCAAGATTAGGCTGCACTAAGTCGCCAACAGATTTAATATTCGTGCTCTTCTCCATCGGCAGTAGGGTACGGAAACGCCCATCATCAACGGTTGCACCTACGGGCTTGACACCCAATGCTAAAACATTGTCCAATAGGTCAAGCGCCACAACCCGCTGGGGATTGACAGGGACACAGGATTTTCCCAGAATGTGCTGAATGACTCGACAGGGAGATCCAGCTTCATCACTGGCATCGACATAAACGCGATCGAGGGTATGGTAGCAGGCGGTTAGGAAGAATGCAGTTAGTAACGCCAACAAATATTTCTGATATTCTCGGGGATAACGCTTTTTATCATGATTAACCATTGCTACTTTCAACTACAGCGAAGATTTCAGCACAACTTAGAATTAGAAATTAATTGAATAACCTAAACGAAACATTCGACCTCTTGCCGCAACATTTCCTGTTTCATCAAAGCCACTGAAATACTGGGAAACCACTGTAGAATACTGTTCGTTGAGCAGGTTTTCAACACTAAAGTTGAGATGTCCGCCAAACAACGGAATGCTGCTGATGAAATCTAATGTTATGTAGCTACCGATCGGCACTGGATCGGTTTTGTCTTCAAACCCGCCATCGCGGTTTCCAACAAAAATTGCCTGTAAACGATTGCGCCAACCAAAGGCAGTTTCATGTTGGACATAAGTTGTGAGTTTGAAGGGAGAAATAGCTAAACTACTGAGCGCAACGAACTCACCTTCAGCATTTTTGAATTCTCCTTCAGTCCAGGTTGTAGTTCCACCCAGTCCCCAACCGCCCCCAGGCTGCCAGTCCAGAGCCGCTTCCAGTCCATAAATTCGTTGGGGTTCACGAGCTAAGGTTGCAGAACGACCTGCTTCTCCAGGGACAATTCTTAACCCTAAATCAGAGTCAGTATAAAATCCAGCTAAGGAGAATTGCAATGTTTGCCAATTCCCCCGAACTCCAAGTTCATAGCTATTGACCTTCTGAGGACTGGTGATGTCTAAATCAGCTTCTACGCTATTGGGAACTTGACCCAAGGCGCGACTATAGTCTGGAGCAGAAAACCCTTGAGCAAAGTTTGCAAATAGATTGATCGTATCCGTTGCTTGATAAACCAGACCCGCATTAAACACCACATCATCAAAGCTGAGACTCCCCCCTTCAACCTGGCGATCGGGTTCAAAGCCAAAGTTTTCTATGGTGTAGTCCTCCACACTTAGCCCAAACTGCTCATAGCGCGCTCCGCCACTGAGAATCCATTGAGGACTCAAATCCCACTGCATTTGAGCAAAAGCACCAAAGTTGTTGACGCGGTAAGCAAATGGGATCTCGTCAACGACTTGTAACGTTCGTTTACCACTTGAATCAAATACTGCGGTATCAAATACATTGGTGGGCTGGTTAACTCTTTCAGAAGAGTAGTCTGCGCCCCAAAGTAAACTCAAGGCAGATGAAAGTGGGGTGTCTATTTGCAGTCTTCCTCCAAATAGTTCGCGTTCATAAACAAACTGCACCACTTCAGGATCTTTAAATTCAAAGGGTCTACCATCAAAGTATTCTCCTCGAAATCCACTACTGCGATAGTAGGCTTGGGCTTGGAGTTGACTACCTAAGAGCGCTTCATGAGTGTAAGTCAAGCTAATGATGGTATTGTCATTACCTGGATTGGGGGCTTCAATATAATTGGCTTCGGGTACTGCAATTCCACGAGCCGCTTGAATTCCTGGAATGTCAAGAATAGATGGATCAGAAATCAGGTTGCTGTTATCGTCTGCATTAAAGTAGTTTGCGGTTAGTTGTAATTGCTGTGTTTCCCCAATGTTAACGCCTAATCCGCCCAGCAGATTGAGTTCTACGCTATCTGTCAGAGTACTTTGACCATAGGGAAGGGGGTTGCCCGCTGCATCATAAGCAGTGCCAATATCATTCCGGGCGATCGAGAAATTGAAGTTAATATCTCCTTCAGTCCCGGCAAATCCAGCTTGAAAGAAATTCCCAAAGCCTTCCCCAGGCAGGGTAACATCATCACCTCGACCCGGTGCATTCACTCCAAATTCAACTGTAGAAATAATTCCCGTTTCACTGGGTCGGCGAGTAATGATATTAATCACCCCACCCGTGCCACCATTACCATAAGTTGCCGTTGCCCCACGGACAATTTCAATTCGTTCGATCGCAGCCGGATCAATACTCCTCAAGTCCCTAGCCTGACTAGAAAAGTTATTTGAGATGATGGGCACTCCATCAATCAAAACTTGAGGAAAACGTCCCCGCAGGTTTTGCCCGCTATTGAGCAGAACAGTTTGGCTAGGTGGGCTAAAGCCAGGCACAAGGTTGCCTAAAATATCCTGGAGGCTCCTGGAAACTCTGGCTTGTTCTGCAATTTCTTCTCGCTCAATAATCGTCACCGATCGCGGTACACTCTGCACATCTTCTTCAGTTCGAGTAGCTGTCACCACTACTTGAATAGCATCATCATTGGTTTCTGCCGCTTCTGCTCCCGGAACTACACTCAAGATTAATCCCTGCGCTTCCGTTCTCACGTCAACCGTTGGTGGAGCCTCTGTGCCTGTGATCGCTACACGAATGCCATCCCCTCTAGGCGTAACGGATATCAGTGCAATTCCCTCGGTCGGATTCGCTTGCTGAAACTCTTTCCCATCCGGCAAAACCAGCACCGCATTGGGAATGTCAGCAATCAGGGCGTTACCAATCACCTGAGTTGAGGGCGTTGGCAATGCTCCGGTTGTTGCCAAAACCAGTTCAAGCCCAGTATCAGTAGCATTCACACGCATTTCAGTAATCTCGATGATTGCGGCTTGAGCAATTTGAGTCAGCCATTGATCAGCGGTTATTGCAGGTTGCTCTAACTCGCTGAGTTGGGAGATATCTGAGCTAGTCTGAAGAGACTGAGACTCTGTAGCAACTTCTGGATCAGCAGATTGCGGCTCAATCTCTGCGTTGTTCTGATTTGCCCAACTGGGTTGAGCGATCGCTATCATGGCTCCCGATACCCAGAGTGTCAGCCAAAAGAGCGATCGCATCAGCGTTGAGGAATGTCTTGTCAGCCTGTTTGGATACCGATCGTGATATAAACGGCGCGAACTCATTTCTTTTTCTCCACACACCACATTTAGCCAACAGTGTAAGATAACTTGTTGTTAGCTAGGAACTATTCTCAGTAAGCTATCAGGAAATAATGTAGTGTGGGCAATGGCGATCGCTCTCATCGGGATCATTTTGCGCCCTAGCCGGATTTTTTGCTTAAAAGATAGGCTTTTGGATTGATACCAAACTGTTTACGGAATGCGGCAGCAAAGCGACTCTGATTGGCGTATCCCACAGTTTGAGCCACTTCTCGGACATTCATCCGGCGATCGCTCAATAGTTGCCGGGCTGTCTCCATACGATATCGATGAATATAGCCAAACACTGTGATGCCAAAAATCTGCCGAAAACCAAGCTTCAACTTAAAATCATTTAGCCCCACTTGCTGCGCCAACTGCATCAAGGAAGGTGGATGATCAGAATGTTCTGTAATGATCTCCCGCGCTAAATAAAGGCGATCGATGTCGTCAGGGTTAAGCGAACACAGCGGTGATCTGATGTATCTATCCCCGGCTTTAACTTGCTCTAATTTCAGAGCGATTAACTCTAAACATTTACTTTCCAAATAAACCTGTCTGGTTGTACCTATAAACGGACAATCTAGAATTTGCTCTAATGCCGATCGCATTGCTGGCGTAATCAAATTGAGGTCACAAAATGAGGATTCGTCATTATCTTCAATTAATTGCCGAACCTCAGCAGGGAAGCTTTCTAGCTCTTCGCCAATGAGTTGATGGAGTTGATCAGGAGACTGTAAATGGATGTCTATTTTTAAGATAGGATCATCTGCGTAGCTTTCCCATACGCCTTCACCTTCATAAGATCCCCAACTGATAAAACTTTCGCCAGTTCGTTTCTCGCTGCGATTACCAGAAATATTAAATCCAAACTCCCATTCGGTTCCAGCAAAGTTATCTTTGACAAATACATTTTCTTGAAGTTGATAATCAAAGATAGAAAGCGACATTCCCCGCAATAGAATTGAACGAACCCAACCACAGCCCAGTAGCGGAGAAATTACTTCCAATTTTTCAGAACTGCCTGAACAGGTTAACGCCTCAGACGTAGGATTATGTTGCCACAGATCGTCATAATCTGCCTGGGAGAGAGTGATGGTCATGGTTGTTGCGATCGCATGTTTAAGGGCAGTTTTATAATGATGAACTAATAGAATTTATTCTCAACTGCTTAGTCAAGATAGTCAAGCGATCAAGCTCGCTATATTAAAGGTTGTACCTTTTTGGAGCTAGCAATCAAAAGCTTTGAGAAGTGCGATCGCTCATCGTTTTGAAGGGTCAGGCGATCGCCATACTCCCGAATCTTTCCCTGTTCCAAAATCAAAATTTGGTTAGCTTGTTGAACGGTAGTTAATCGATGAGCAATAATGATGCCAGTTCGGTTTTGAAAAAGACGCGCGATCGCCCGTTCAATTTGAGTTTCGGTAATGGGGTCAAGCCGTGAAGAGGCTTCATCAAGAATGACTAAACTCGGATTTTTGAGAAATACGCGGGCAAAGGCTAACAATTGAGCTTGTCCGGCAGAAAGTCCGCTGCTATCTGCACCCAGTAAGGTATCGAGTCCGTGGGGAAGTGAATGCAGCCATTCTGTCAGTCCTAACCAATCCAACGTTTCCCGAATCTCTGAATCGCTAACGCGAGAATCGAAAAAAGTTAAATTATCACGAACGCTAGCTTGAAACAGTTGGATATCTTGTGTAACCAATCCAATCCGCTGTCGTAACTGAACGAGAGACGGTTGAGCGATCGGGACTTCACCAATGCAAATCTTGCCCGATTGAATGTCATAGAGTCGCAGCAACAAACGGGCGATCGTGGTTTTGCCGCTGCCTGTGCGTCCTAGTAGTCCTAACACTTGACCTGATGGAAGGTGGAAGGAAATATCCTGGAGTTGAGTGGATGAGGGAATGGGTGAATGAGTAAATGGGTGCGTAAAAACCTGTCCATGCTTTTGCACTGCTGTGTTTTTTTCGGCTGCCTCGTAACTAAACCAAACGTGATCAAATCTAACTGATAGCGCTTCCGGCGGAAGAGAGCGATCGCCCTTATCCTCTAGTTTCGATGTGGTATTGAATAACTCCTGAATGCGGTAAATACTAGCTTCTACTTGTTGCAGTTCTTCCAGTTCTTCGCGGATACGTTCGATCGGTTGGTTGAGCAAATTGGTGTAATGAAAGATGAGATAAGCCGTGCCGATCGTGATGGCGTTTTGATTCCAAAGATAAGCCGCTGTAGCGAGGGCGATCGCATTTCCAGTTGTAAATAATCCCACAGAAGTTGCCCACAGTACCGTGCTGGCAAATCGGGCGTTTTGATAGATCGGCAACCAGCGTTGCAAAATTTCGTGAAATCGACGCATCACGTAGCTGACTGCACCGTTCGCGCGAATATCTTCTCTGCCTGCCAGATGTTCTCCCAGGAAGCCGAAAAACTCTGCCCCCATTTGGCGATATTCCGTCCAAGGCATTACGGCAAACGATCGCAAACTCAACAGCAGCGACAGCGCCATCAATGAGAAAATGCTAAGACTTAGCCCTGCCCGCCAATCTTCAAAGAACAGCACAATTAGAATGCCAACGAGCAAGATACCATTTCCCAGAACATGGATCACTAACTGTGAGAAGAACCGAGAGAGCATCGTCACATCGCCATCTACCCGCTCTAGCAATTCGCCGGAAGTGTGAGATTTGTGGAAGGACAGGTCGAGTCGCAAGCAATGTTCCACCAGATCGGCTCGCAGAGCATTCGTGGCTGTCCAAGCTACGTTTTCGCCGAAGTAGGTAGCGATGACGGTAAGAATCTGGGTTAACAATGCTACACCTGTAAACAGCAGAGCCGCCGTCAACAAAGATTGAGTGGAACCGCCCGCGCTTGCCGTATCGATAAAATAACCCAGCAGTTGCGGATTGAGAATTTGTAAACCGATACTTCCCAACAGGGTTACCGCCAGCCAAACAACGCGATCGCGTTGAGGTTTAAGATAATCTGCTAGGAGATCGCTATATTGCTTGAGAGGAAGTGGCATTCATCAAAATATTCTGGGCAAAACGATCTGGGGCAACGGTAGCTTAGCGTGAAGCGCGATCGCTGGGAAGATGAAAATGAGCGCTGGACGGATTTTTTTGATGCCTAGACGGAATTTTTGTAGCTCAGTTTGTTGAATTGGCTGACCCGATATTGTTGGGTTTCTTCCGCAAGCTGATCTTGTCCTGAACTCCATTGCGTTACCACCCCATTCTGCATACCTCAACTCTGGCTGCACAAGCTCTAGCAACACTACCATCAGGTCATGGTAGATTGAATCAGGGGATTAAGAAGAACTAGCTTTGTCTGATGCAACAGTGACCCAGAGTTATCTCAATGATTCGCACTAAAATTAGGGAGGCTTAATCATGGATACGAACATGATATCGATTTCTATTTCTCTGGAACAACTCATCGCAGCCGTACAACAATTGCAACCGGATGAGCAGGTACAGGTTGCTAGAGTCTTAGTTCAAGCAGGGTTACGTTCAGATTTGACGGCTTTAATCCAGGAACTGTATAACCAATCGCCTGTTGATGACATCACAGATGATGACATCATGGCTGAAATTAAGGCTGTACGCCAGCAATCCCAGCAAGTATGACGTTTCGAGTCGTGGTTGATACCAATATCTGGATTCGCATCTTGCTAAAGGGGCAGGTGACATTGCCAATCTTAGAAGCGTTCAATCAGGACAAATTTGAGTTGGTGATGAGTCAACTGCTCATGGATGAACTCCGTCTCGTTTGCGATCGCCCCCGATTAAAAGAGCGAATTGATACGAGTCAAGCCTTTCGCCTTGAACAACAGTTACAGAACCGCGCTACATGGGTTGAGTTGAAAACAATTCCACCGAATTGTCGAGATCCAAAAGATTTACCTGTGCTGGCTACGGCTATTGATGGTGAAGCAAACATGATTGTGACTGGGGATGATGATTTACGGGCTGATGATGAATTGAGGACAATCATGGCACTTATGGTATCCAGTTGCTAGGCGTTAATTCTTTTTTGGAATGTTTAGAATAGGGATACATCAATCGTTCCACTTTCAGAAGGTGACGATCGCTTTCAAGGTTGAGGTATTTCGATGATCAACCAGCGATCGTAATGCCAGGCAGAACCAATTGGCTCGTGACCATTGGTCTTGGAAACGGTGGAGCAGAGCAGCCATCAAAAGGGATTGAGTGAACCAGAAGTTAGCGATCGCAGAGACATCTCAACGGTCATACTGCTCTAAAGCATACTGTGCGTTGCGTCAAACTTCAATTCAGTGACTATCATTAGAAGTACAAATCTAGATTGAGCCAAGTACCATGAGAGCGATTAAAGCGACTGGTAGCATTGATGAGCAGGGACAAATTCATCTTGACCAACCGCTTGTGAATGTAGATGGTCGTGTTGAAGTCATTGTCCTGATTGCTGAGGAAGATGAGCCGGAGACAGATCTGGTCTCAAAAGATGAAATTCTTGCAAACTTTCGGCAAGCTTGGCATGAGGCAATGACAGGGCAAACGGTTCCAGTCTCACAAATGTGGGAAGGGATTGATCGTGACTGATAAGCCGATAATCCAGGTTGAAGCAGCTAAAACGTTCACTCGTGACTTACGGACTCTCTCGAAAAAGTATCGCAGTATTTATAAGGATGTTCAGCCCGTTATTGAGGAACTTCAGAATGGCAACATCCTTGGTGATCAAATTCCCAACATTGGCTATGCAGTCTTTAAAGTCCGAATCCGTAACAGTGATATAAAAAAAGGAAAAAGCGGCGGGTATCGATTGATTTATTATCTCCAAACCATGACTGGGATTATTCTCTTAACTATCTATCTAAAGTCTGAGCAAGCCAATATTGAACCCGACGAGATTAAGTCAATCATTGAACAAGAACAATGAGATGAGGTTAATTTCTATCTCTACCCAACGGAGATAGCCTTCTTTTTTCCTGCTTAATTTGTCGCTGAGAACCGGATTGAAAAATTTCAGGAAATCGAGAGCGTACTGCCATACGGAGACAATTGGGTTATGGTCATTGGCTTTGGACACGGTAGAACAAAAGTGACAATCAGATTAGTGCGATTAGTTGTTAGCATTAGTTCCAGAAATTGGTAGGCTATTGCTCATCAACCAAGTATTTGAACAGGTCGTCAATTACAGCATCAGCAGCAATTAAATTTGATCCGATCCAGGCGTAAACGTCTACAACATACACCTGACGTTGCTGAACAGCCTTGAGCGATCGCCAGAGAGGGTCTTGTTGCCACTTTTTAGATGCTTCAGCAGCTACATCCTCACGAGCTTGAATAAATAAAATATCAGCATCCATTTCTCCTAGCTTTTCTTCAGAAAGAGGATAGTAAACTAGACCATTAGGTACATCAATATCTTGTGATTTTGGACGTTTTAGTCCGATATCTTTAAGAATAGATCCTGCAAATGAATTTCTACCCCATACCTGCACAGTACTGTCCTCAGCGAGAGTGATGACGGATATTGTTTTATCCACATATCGATTTTTTAAGGCTAATTTAAGCTTCTCAATTCGTTGATAATATCTATCCCATTCTTGTTGTGCAACATCCTGCTTTCCTAATGCTTCAGCCATGAGGTTAAAAAAATCTTTCCAATCTGGAGTTTCTCCAAAACGCAGCATTATCGTAGGGCTGATTTGAGAGAGAAGAGGGTAAATACTACGAACAGCAAGATCCCAACTGATGATCAAATCAGGCTTGAGCAACGATATTTTCTCCAAATTAGGCATACCTTGACTGCCTAGTACGGGTATATCCCCTATTTCTCTTCTTAAATATGGAGGAAAGTTATCTTGTGAATAACTGGAGGCTGAAGTACTGCCAATTGGTTTGATCCCTAAAGCAAGTGCATTAGCCAGAGCGAAGTGAGAAATAGTAACCACTCGTTTAGGATTATGAGGAATACAAGTTTTCCCCATTACATGAGCTACAACTCGACACTCTGGTGTTGCCTGTTCTGAGTTCTTGACAGGATGGTTAACACTCCTGCCACAGGCTCCAATAACTGAGCAAACCAAAAGCCCTAGCAGAAACAGATAGGTAATACGGCGTTGAAACATTTTCATTGGTGTCGCCTTGCTACTTAAAATTCCCACGAGATTTGCCCCTGCATTGTAAATGGCTCACCGGGAAACACCTCCAACTCTCCGTAGGAAGCCTGAAAATAATCTACATTGAATAAATTTTGAAGATTGAGGGAAGCACGAAAACGATCATGCCGATAATAAATCGCCGCATCCGTCCGCAGGTAACTAGGCAAAACAAATGCATCGCTAAACCCTTGACGCTCACCGACGTAGAATAACCCCAAGCCAAACCCTAAACCTTGTAAGGCACCTTGTTGAATTTGATAAGTAGTCCATAGGTTAACAGAGTTCTCAGGTACATTACTCAAGCGACCGCCTACAGGAAGATCATTATCTCTAGTGATTTGGGCATCCGTGTAGGCATAGCCCGCAGTAATGTTCCATCCCGGCAAAATTTCGCCTGCGACGCTGAGTTCAACACCTCGGCTACGCTGTTCACCGACTTGAATCGAAAATCCTTCATTGTCCGGATCAGACGTTAGAACATTGGATCGTGTCAATTCGTAAAGAGCAAGGGTTGTCGAAAGCCGATCATTCAAGTCCGCTTTGATTCCAACCTCATACTGAGTGCCACGCTCTGGTTGAAAACTGCTACCATCAAATGCTATGCCAAGGACTGGAGCAAATGAGTTAGTGTAACTGGCATAAAGTGAAATTGGCTCAATAGGCTGATAAACAATTCCGACACGAGGACTGAGTGCGTTACCGGATTGATTGTTTGATTCAGTAACTCCTGTTCCTGCTCGAAAAAATCGATCAGTTTGATCATACATATCAAACCGTACACCCAGCAGCAGCTTAAGATTCTCTAGCAGGGTAATCTGATCTTGAACATAAAAGCCTAAATCATTTCTTAAAAAGGTATTGATTCTAGTAAGAGATGGAGTCTCAAAAGGCTGCCCGTACACAGGGTCAAACAAGTCAATTGATCCGATGGTTCCGAAGGAGTCTTGAATGCTAAAGGATGCGTAACCCAGGTTGGCTCCAAAGACTAGCTGATGCCCTATCGAGCCAGTTGAGAAATTACCTGTAAGGTTTAATGCGACTTCGTAGGCATCATTTTCGAGATCCCTGAATAGGGTAGAACGATTTAGCGTTCGGTTATCAGGCTCAAGGCTATCAGGGAGAATAAATAGTAAATCCTCTCGAAGTGAGCCGAACTGAAACGCATTCTGTAGTGACCAGGTATCACTAAACTGATGCTCTAGCCTATATCCAACTCTGGTCGTAGTACCATCTATGGAAGCGTCAGTTTCTCCAATATAACGATCTCGGGCGATGCGACCATTGGGATTAGGCAATACAGTGCCGACTGCTGGTAGTCCCGGAGTAAACGAAGTTTGTGCATCTGTATAATCGAATTCTATTGTTAAATTAGTTCTATCTCCAATTGCCCAGCTTAATACAGGAGCAACAAAAAATTGATTCTCCTTGTAAATATCAATGAAGCTATTTCTATCCAGATAAGATGCATTGAGTCGATATAAAACTGTCCTGGAGTCATTCAGTGGACCAGACAAGTCTGCTGTAACCCGGTAAAAATCAAAGCTGCCAATTGTGGCATCAAGGGAGTAGAAAGGTTCGCGTAGCGGTTGCTTTGTCAGCAGGTTGATGGTTCCACCTGGATTACCTGGACCAAACAGCACTGAAGCTGGACCCTGGAGAAATTCAACCCTCTCAATATTAGTAAAAACAGTTGGCGCTCCTGAAAAACGTTCTCTCAGACCATTTCTAAGAAAATTGCCACCAAAAGGAAAGACTCCAAAGCCTCGGATATTAATTAAGCTATCGGGCTGTGTGGAAGGCGAGATTTGGTTTGCCGCAGGAACATTTCTAATGACTTCTTCCAAACGAATGACGTTTTGATCTTCTAGCACTTGCCGAGGCACGACTTGAATAGATTGGGGAATATCTCTCAATGGTGTAATCCGTTCGCGTGGCGGTCGAGGCATCATCCACTGCATATCCCTCTTCCTGCTCCCCCGTCACCACTACCTGAATTGCATCTTCCTCAACTTCTACTGTCGCTGTGCCCCTCGTAACACTCAAGACCAAGTTTTGAGCTTCTGTGTTGACCGTCGCTGTGGGTGGAGCCTCTGATCCTGTGATCGCCACTCGAATGCCGTCCCCTCGCGGTGTAATGCTTACTAAAGCAATGCCTTCCGCCGGATTAGCTGCCTGAAACTCATTGCCCTCCGGCAATGCCAGCACTGCATTCGGGATATCTACAATTAACGCATTGCCAACCACCGAAGTAGTAGGAGTCAGTTCTCCTGAAGTCTCTAAAACGATCGCAATTCCATCGGCTGTGGCATTGAGATTCACACCCGTAATCTGCGCGATCGCCTGGGCAATCTCAGTCAACCATTCATTCATCGTGGTCGCAGGCTGCTCAATCTGGCTGAGGCGAGGAATTTCAGTTTCCCTTTTAGTCTCCTGAAGCTCTGCAACTTCGGCAGTCTGCGCTTCTATCGTTCCTGTCTCTTGAGATCTATTCTCCTGCTCAACCTCTGCCCAGGCAGGGCAAGCCATCAGCATGAGTAAAACACCCGCTATCCAAATCGATCGCTGTTGTTGATTCATAACTCCACACACCAAAACACAAGAGACGGTAAGACAGAACTCCTTACCCTCAATTGCAAATCATTTGCAAAAAGCTTACCGGAAAGCAGCAGCGTATGGGCGATCGCATTGATCACGAGCGGGAATTTTTAGATCACAAGCGGGAATTTTGGCATCTCCCAAATTCCTTTGTCTTCCAATCAGTAGGGAATAGGCTTTAGGATTGATGCCAAATCTCTTTCTAAATGCGGCGGCAAAGTAACCACGATTGGCAAAACCGACTGCGTGAGCAATCTGAGTAATCGACAGATTTCCCTCCTCTAGCAATTGCTTAGCCTGTTCCATGCGGTATTGATGTAAATAACCAAATACGGTAGTGCTAAAAACCTGGCGAAATCCCCGCTTCAGAATAAATTCGTTTAGACCAACCTGACGAGCCAATGCTTTAAGCGAAGGCGGATTCTGCAAGTGTTTTGCCAAAATCTCCCTGGCATAGTGAAGGCGATCGACATCTTCTGCTTTTAATTGCCACAGGTTGCCTTGATTGGCTTGCTGGTTCACCGCTTCCAACTGCAACGCCATCAGTTCCCACACTTTACTTTCGAGATACATTCGTTTGACTGCGCCTTGGTGGGGGCAATTCACGATCTGTTGTAAGGTGATTTGCATGGCAGCAGTAGGTGCATGAGAACAAACGAAACGCTCTTGGTCAGGTTTCTTAAGCAGTTTTTGGAATTCTTCAGGAACTTCTCCAGCGCGATCGCTCACAGATGCACAAAATAGTTCAGGCTCCATATGAACGCACACCTCAAAGTTGCGCTGTCCTGGTAAATACTCACACGAATCCTCGCAAGCATTGCCACTGCCAGAAAAGAAATACTCTCCATCGCTAGATGAGGGCTGGTGGACAAATTCCTTCACAGTCCAAAAACTACACTCTAGCGGATGGGCACGCTCAGGAGATTCAACAATCAGCGGTTTGTGGAGTTGATAATCGCCAATCTCCAACAATAGCCCCTCCTGAAGCTGAAGCGATCGCCAATAGCCTTGCCCAAACTGCTCCGGGTATTTCCAGATGGTGTCAGCCTTATCTGGGCGCGTCATTTGTGCTGTTGCCAAAGGCTCCTGAAACAACGCCCAGTAGTCAGATTGAGAGAGTGCGATCGCCATAATTACTGTGGTTGACTTTAATTGCAAATCATTCTTATTATTAATACCTTAATTTTTGGAGGGATTGCAATCCAGTATTATGAAGCGTGAGTATCAACGACTCATGTCTAATGCCGATGGCATGACTCAATGCTGCAATTGGGATTGAATTGCCCCGATTATGCAGACTTTGTAAGGCGGTTAGAGACAAAAGGATCAGCGGGCGATCGCTAACCTATGGCGAAATGACTTGATCTAGGCGACTGACCTGATACTGCTTAACCGTCTCCAATGATTTTTCGTCTCCTGAATTCCACATCGTCGTGACCTGACCGCAAGCCTCAACTCTGGCTGTGTAGGCACCCGATCGAGTTCCATCTGGTGAGGTAAAGTTAATGCGAACCTCTGCCCAGTTAGGATAATCTGCATCGGATGGGTCGATCGCCAATGTTTCGCTATGCTTGAGGTAATTGAGCCAATCCCAACCTTCCTGCATCCAGATTTCTCGCTCGGCAATTTGTTCAGCCCAGCCTAGTCCTGCCCATCCTCGGTAAAACGATCGCAACCCCGCTACAGAACCATTGCGATGCACTAGCAAATCCAGAATTTCTGGCTCTAAATGCCCCCAGTAGCGACCTTCGGGTAGATCGAGTAGGGTGGGTGCAAACTGATGTCCGCCAAAATGGGAACAGCGCCAGACTTGGAGAGATGATGAATGGCGCATGGCGTACTCTTTGCGAAGTTTTTCATAGATGGGATAACCAAACCTGCCGCAAGCCACGTCGTAGTTGCTATGGGTACAGATTAGTAAGTCTCGGATGTGATTGGTGTTTTGCTGATAGGACGTGAAGTTGGGAAGTTGGTCTGGTTGAGTAAGCAAGGCGTTGATCAGAGGAGCTAGTTCAGTAAACGGCAGAATGAATTCCTGCTTGGTGTATTGTGCAAATTGCTTAGCAGGGCGCTGGTAATAGATGACTCGTGTGGCATTGGGCTGGGTGTAGTCTCGATCGGGCGCAATGGCTAGTGGTCTGAAGTTGATATCCTGATTCCAAGCAGTTTGAAACACATCGATGACTGGTTGGGGCAACGTTCCAGGTTCAATCCAAATTGCAGGCGACCAGGGTTGAGGCAGTTCAATCAGCAGAAAGCGATCGTAGGTGGCTCCTGTGCCGATCGGATCTTCGTGATTAGATTTGGACACAACTGAACAAAATCGGCAGGTAGTTAAAGCTTGGTTAGGAGACATAAGCAAATCAACATGAATGGATACCAAGAGTTGTTATTGATGATTAATTCCTGACGAGATACTTGAACAGATCATCAATGACGGCATTGGCAGCCAGCGGCCCTGCTCCAATCCAGTAGCCAGGAACCTCATAGACTTTCCCTTGCTGCACGGCGTTTAATTGTGCCCATAGTGGATCGGTTTTCAACTGCTTTAGGGCAATCTGCGCCTCTTGCTGGTATTGCTGGTTATAGCCATACGTCCACATAAAGATCACATCTCCGTCAGCATCTCGAATGCGTTCTTTAGAAATCTCGTAAGCTGCCCCTGACTTGTCTTGAGAAGGCGGACGAGGTAATCCGGCATCCTCTAAAATTGTGCCAATGAAAACATCGTTTAGATAGAGACTAATGTGAGTGGGATAGACGCGCACAACGGAGACTTGAGTGTTCTCTAATCGCTCGCCCATTTGAGTTTTGAATGTCTCTAGCCGATCGTTGTAGTCTTGTAAAATCTGTTCCGCAACATCGGTCTTTCCCAACGCCTCGGCAAAGTTCATCAGTGCTGCTTTCCAATCCTTTGAGTCTTTGTGAGGCGTTAAAACTGTTGGGGCAATTTGTGATAATTGACGATAGGTTTGCTCGTGGATCATTGTGCCTAAAATTAAATCAGGTTTAAGCGCCAATATTTTCTCCAGACTGGGTTCTCCTTCGCTACCCAGGTTTTCAATTCCTTGTATCTTTCCTTGAAAATAGGGCGGAGTATTTTCAAAAATAACGCTGCCAACGGGTTTAGCCTGTAATGCCAAAACGCATTCTAAGGCATATTCATCTAGTGTGATAATCCGGTTGAGATTAGTGGGAACTGTGGTTTTCCCCTTACCGTGTTCAACAACGTGTACTGCTGCGGAAGATTGTAATTCTACACCATTGTCTCCGCTATCTCCTAATTGTTCGACACTGCTGCCATTGCAGGCAATCACCCAAACTAACGTGATAATCACCAGCAGAATCCGCAAAATCGATCGATGCATTCTTCCCGCCATGCCACATCTCTGCTACATTTTTCTAAAACTCTACCGATACGCTGCCCACAATCGTCAAGGGTTCACCCGGTCTAACTGTGTTGGTTCCAAAATCTGCCCCTGCAAAATGCCGCTCATCAAACAAGTTCTTGATGTTAAGCGCGGCTCTCCAGTTATCACGACGATAATAGACAGCCGCATCCGTGCGGATAAAAGAGGGTAATTCATAGGTGTTATCAAAATTACCGGGTCTATTATCGACATAGAATAAGCCAATACCAAATCCCAATCCCTGGAGCGTTCCAGTTTGTATCTCATACGTTGTCCAGAGACTAGCCGTATTGGGAGCAACATTGGCGTTGCGTAATCCCTCCGGAAAGAAGGGATCATCGCCACTGTCTGTGACTTTGGCATCCGTGTAAGCATAGGAGGCAATGATATTCCAACCGGATAAGATTTCCCCTGCAACATCCAATTCAATCCCCTGGCTTCTGACTTCACCCAAGGGCAGCGAGAAGTTGGGATCGTCTGGATTGGTAGTAGCCACGTTGGTCTTGGTCAGATGGTACGCGGCCAAATTTGCAATCAGGCGATCGCCTAGAAATTCGCCGCGAATGCCCACCTCAAACTGTCGTCCCCGTTCGGGTTCCAGAAAAGAACCATCGGATTGGGTAAACACATTAGGCTGAAACGACTGGCTATAGCTGGCATAGAGTGAAATGGGTTCGATCGGCTGATAGAGAATGCCAATTCGGGGAGAGAAAGCCTCTTCGTTTTGGTCACTGCCAGTACCGCTCAGAAAACTGAAAGAACTCTGATCAATAATGTCGAATCGTCCACCGATCAGCAGATGCAAGTTGTCTAAGAGGTCAATTTGATCCTGGATAAAAAAGCCCACTGTGTTGGTGGCATTGAAGCGATCGATAGTCAGCAGCGGCAGATCCGATCGCTCAGGTCGGAAGGCACCGTATTCTGGGTCAAAGATGTTAATCGATGGAGTAGACTCGGCGGCTCTGGTATTGCTGCGCTGGGTGTTTCGGCTCCAGTCTACGCCCAATAACAGGGTATGGTCGACCGATCCCGTTGAGAACTCTCCCACTAGCTCGGTCTGGAGGGCAAAACTCTCGCGGTGGTCATCATTGGAACGCAAATTGCGCGTCAATATCCCCGTTTCCTCGTCCAAACTATCAGGCTGAAAGGCAGAGTCTAAGGAATCGCTAAACAGCGTCCGGAAAGCGTTTCGCACCCGCCAGTTGTCGCTAAAGCGATGCTCAAAACGGTATCCTGCGCCAACTTCTTCCACCTGCCGGAAATCATCTTCCTCGCCCAGTATTCGGCTGATGGGAATATCTGCCACTTCATCGCCAATGACCACTAAGCCGCGATCGAAGGGGCGCTCGTCGCGCACATGATCAAATTCCAGTGTCAGATCGGTGCGATCGCTAATTTGCCAGGTCAACACCGGAGCAATAAAGTATCGTTCGGTGGCGCGGCTAAAATCTCGAAACCCGTCTTCGTTCAGGTAAGCCGCATTGAGGCGATACAGCAGAGTTTCATCGTCGTTTAAAGGGCCCGAAAAATCGATCGACGGACGCACAAAGCCGTAATTCCCCAACTTTAGTTCTGCGGAGTAGTAGGGATCAGACAGCGGTATTTCGGTAATAAAGTTGATCACACCTCCCGGTTCCAGATTGCCATAGAGTAACGAGGCTGGACCTTTCAGCACTTCGACTCGTTCAATATTGGCAAATTCTCGAATGCCTTGAGCGTTGTCTCTGAAGCCATTACGTAAATACAAATCAAAGGCTGGAAACCCCCGGATCACGAAGCCACCATCCTGCGTGTTCCCAAACGTGTTGCCTGGGACGACCCCGCTGACGTTGCGAACCGCGTCTTCCAGTTGAATTACCTGCTGGTCTTCGAGAATCTGTCGGGGAACCACCTGAATCGATTGGGGAATATCTCGCAGTGGTGTATCGGTGCGGGTGGCGGTCGTCGCCTCATCGACCTGATATCCCTCTTCCTGCTCCCCAGTCACCACCACCTGAATCGCGTCTTCCTCTGTCACTTCTCCCGGTTCACCCGATGTCACACTCACCACCAATTCCTGAGCCTCCGTGCTTACCTCAGTCACAGGCGGCGCATCTGTTCCTGTAATGGCAACTCGCACCCGATTATTGGGCAAATTGGTCACACTGATTAGCGCAATTCCCTCACTTGGATCGGCTACCCGGAATTCATCCTCATCTGGCAAGACCAGTGTTGCATCTGAGATATCAATAATCAACGCATTGCCCACAATAGAAGGGGAAGCAGGCTGCAATTGCCCTGTTGCATCCAGAATGACCTCTACTCCCTCTGGAGTTTGGTTTAATCGTACTCCTGTAATTTGCACCAAAATCTGTGCCAGCCATTCCTCAACCGTTGTTGCAGGTTGCTCAAGTTCGCTGACTGTGGGGAGTAGCGAGTGGGGAGTAGCGAATGAAAAAAAATCTTCATCGATTTGCGGTTCTGGTCTATCTCTTATCTCTTCTTCGCCCTGATCCCTAATTCCCCATTCCTGATCCCTATTTTCTATTCCCTCCAAGCTCACCTCTGCCCAAGCAAATGGAGCCAACCACACCGAGAACAAGCTTGCAATAAGCGACGATCGCCACAACAAATTCAACATCACACCACACACCTCATGAGCAATGGGAAAGTACAGGGAGTGGGCGAAATCATTGCTGCTCCCTGCTATTACTAATCTTTCTCAATAAGCTTACCGGGAAATAAGATCTAACTTGCAGGTACTTTTAGCTTCAAACGGATTTTTTTTGTTTTCAAACGGATTTTTTGTCAACCCACACTCATGCAGTTGAAGACTGATTCGACATAGAAACAGACAAAACCGTGGATTTCTGAAATAATTTAGGATTAACGCCAAATTTCCTCTTGAATGCCACAGCAAACGCGCTCTGACTCGTATAGCCGACTGCTTTCGCGGCTTCTCGGATATTAATTTGTCCAGTGGTCAGCAATTGTTGGGCTTGCTCCAATCGATAATCGTGGAGATATCCAAACACCGTTTTGCCAAACACCTGACGAAAACCTTGCTTGAGCTTGCAATCATTCAGTCCAACTTGATGAGCCAACTCCAACAAAGAAGGCGGATTGTCTAAACGGTTGAGGAGAATTTCTTTGGCATGGTGAATGCGATCGACATCATCTCGCTTCAGAAACGATGAAACTTGAGATTTGCCGCTGCGAATATCTAACTCTTGCTCAATTAACAAGGTCAACAATTCCCAAACTTTGCATTCTAGATACAGGCGTTTGGTGATACCTTGATAAGGGCAATTCAACAGTTGTTGCAAGACCACCTGCATGGGTACTGTGGTGAGACCAGAGCGAAAATAGTATTCTTGAGTGGACTGCTGAATCAGGTGTTTTAACTCAGGAGGAAGTTGATCTGCTGGGTTGCCTAAGAAGTTGCCAAATAATTCTGGTTCAATATGGACATTAACCGTTAAGTGCCGTTCCTGAGCAAAGGATCGGCTGATTTCTCTGGGGGCTACACCGCTACCACAGAAGTTATATTGCCCTGCCCTGAAGACGCGATCGCCGCTGGTGGAACTATTGCAGAGATAAAACATATATTCCAGTGGGTGTTCTCGATCGGGTGCTTCTGAAATCACATCGTCATGCAGCGTATAGTCAGCAATGGTCAGATATAATCCTTCCCGCAGATCAACCTCTCGCCAAAACCCATGTCCTAACTGCGACGGGTATTTCCGAATGATATCAACTTCATCAGAAGCAGGCTGTTTACCTTCTACACTTTCCTGAAATAATGCCCAGTAGTCAGCTTGAGAGAGTGCGATCGCCATATTGTGAGATTGAACTAGTTGCAACTAATTCTCAATATTTTTGCACAGTTCGCTAATCACTTGAAGCGATCGCCGATTTTTTTAAGAAACAGGTGGAACGCGAACTAATAAACGCGATCGTAAGGACTCAGGCATTTTAGCTGGCAACACGTAGCCGTCTTCACTTTGCCTATAAAGTTGATCAAATTGCAGCAACGCATCGGCTTCATTTGCGGGAACGTTGGTGAAGAGATAGGTGACTTTGTCTGCGGCAGAGAAGGCAATGGCATAAACTCGCTGAGTTTGATTTGAGCTAATCTAAAGAGGCAACCGTGGCATACTCAGCAGTTCTCATATGACACAGATACCAGCAAACGCCTACCCCTTTGTTGAAGAATTTTTGACTGACAATAGTGGTCAAGTCTGCAAGGTTGTCTTGCAAGTAGATGATTATCGGCGGCTACTCGAAGCGCTTGAAGATGAATGGCTATATCGAGCGATAACAAGACGTTAAGCATGAAGTTCCGCTCAGCTTGAGTGCTGCCCTGCAAGAACTTGATAGCGATGAAGGTTGAATATATCAGCCGCTCAAAAAGCTGCTTGCCATTGCTTAGTTATTCATTCGTAGCAACGCTTGGTAACCTGCCTGCACAAAATGCTCATCAGCAGTAACAGCTTCACTCAGGTTTTGATTTTTCATTACCACAAATGAAATGCAGTCTGTTAAGCCCCAGTCCTTGTCATTACGAGCAGCATAAAGCTGTAAGGCTTGATCGAGTAATGCTGTGTCAACACTCATGACATGAATATTTGGAGTTTGATAGCACAACTGAATAAATTCAACGGCTCCCTGCCGATTCACCTCACTCAGACCATTGCCTACTTCAATTAAAATGGCTTCTGTAATCCACACCTCTGCTGCTTCAACCTGAGGCAACAGAGCCAGCGCCTTAGCATGATACCGATCGCGGGAATTGTAGAGGGCTTGAATAAACACTGTGTCAAGAAAAAGACGGCTTTGGCTCATCTATTTAAGACTCTCGCTTTGGAGTGCCATAGAGATAGTGGTCATGCTCTTTAGACCAGTCTTCTGGCATCTCTACTGTTCCGGCATGAGCGCGTAAAACCATCCAGGCTGTTTTAACTACTGCTGATTGCGCTGTCGGTTCTCCGTTAGTTGCTGCTTGTGCTAACAATGCTTCGTTGATCACCACCACTGCTCGATGAGTTCCCGGCGGCAAATCTGAGGCTAACTCAATCGTGAGCTTTCCCTCACGATCGACCACGGCGATGGTTTCTATGGTTCTCATCCTGAAGCCTCTCTCATACCCTAAATTGAGTGCTAATCCAGTTTAGCGCCCACTGCCCTTTAGACCGATGGAATTTTAGCCACCTCTGCTGATTGCAACACTTCAGGAAATTGCTTCCAGGGGATGTCTCCATTCTGGCTGTTGAGATAGAGTTCGCCAAATTGGAGCAGCGCATCGGCTTCATTTGCAGGGAGGTTGGTGAAGAGATAGGTGGCTTTATCGGTGGCGGAGAAGGCAACGGCGCAGGGATGGCTGCACGTCCACAGACATCCAACTGCTCGAATTTCCAGATCCGCTTGGTGCGTCCAGGTTTGATGTAGGTTCTGGAGTTTGTTCAACAGTTTGGAGCCGTCGGATGGGTCTGTAGTTTGGTCTTGATCAGACTCGGCGTTGCAGGATTTGCAGATGAATAAGACGTGTTTAACCATGACTCTTATTGTTCTTCAATTAGGTATTTGAAAAGGTCATCAATTACGGCATTTGCAGATAGAATACTGCTACCAATCCAATAGCTAGGCACCTCGTAAACTTGTCCTTGCTGAACAGCTTTGAGTCGTTGCCAGAGTGGATCAGCTTTGAGTTTGGCAATTTCAGTTTGCACCTCTTGCTGAGATTGCCCGGACTCATTATTCCACAAAAAGATCACGTCTCCGTCAGCAATTTGCAGACTTTCTTTAGAGATGTCTAACTGTCCAGTTGGGGTTTGTAAAAGCGGACGAGCCAATCCAGCGTCTTCTATGATTGAGCCAACAAAGGTATCGCTAGTATAAATTGAGATCGTGTTGGGATAAATCCGAATAATAGAAACTTCAAGCTGTTGCAAGCGAGTGCCCATTTGAGCTTTGAAGTCGGCTAAGCGATCGCCATAAGATACCATAAGCTGGTTTTTCACATCTGTCATACCAAGCGTTTCTGCGTTATGCATCAGGATATCTTTCCACTGTCCGCTGCTTTCAAAGTTAAATAAAACAGTAGGGGCGATTTTCGTAAGCTGTGAGTATATTTTTTCATCTTCGGTCAGCCCTAAGATCAGGTCTGGTTTAAGCGCAAGAATTTTTTCCAGGCTCGGCTGAGTAAAGTTGCCAACTGCTTCAATGCCAGATAGGCGATCGCGCAAATAGTCTCGATCGTTTAGCCAGTCTGGGGACATGGCAACTCCTATAGGCTGTATTCCAAACGCCAAAACGTTTTCAAGTGAGAATGGGTCAATTGTCACCACGCGCTGAGGATTAAGAGGAACACAGGTTTCGCCCATAGCGTGTTCAACGATTCGACAATCTGATGTTTGAAGTGGTGAGTCAGAGACGCTATCTGATGAAACGTTGTTACCACAGGCTGAAACTAGACAAAGAATCAGGGTGATCAAAATCAGTAAATGGAACCAGAAATACTTAAAAAAAACGCCAGAAACTCGGAAGTGAGTAACTTGTCTAAAACCTTGCACCCACAGAATTCCTTTACTTCTCGGCAGAAAGTTCACAGCTTCTCTTACCCCTAACTCTTCAGAATGTTACTGAGACTGAACCGACAATGGTAAAAGGTGTGCCTGGCGTAATTACCGCTCGATCATCGACGGCTTCAGTATAGTCGATATTAAAGAGATTCCTAACATTGATGCCCGCTCGCCAGTTGTCTCGTCGGTAAAAAAGACTGGCATCGGTACGGAGATAACTTGGAACGCTGAAGGAATTCTCTAAGTCTTGTCGATCGCCAACAAAAAATAGTCCTAGTCCAAAGCCCAACCCTTGCAAGTCTCCGCTTTGAATTTCGTAGGTTGACCATAAACTAGCGGCATGTTTTGGTACACCTGCCAGTCGATTTCCCTCTAACGGACTGCCTTCATCCTCGGTCACTTCGGCATCTGTGTAGGCATAGGAGGCAATAATATTCCAACCGGAAAGGATTTCGCCAATCACATCTAGTTCAATTCCCTGACTTCTCTGCTCTCCAGTTGCAATACTGAAGTCCGGGTTATCCGGGTCTGTAGCCGCAATGTTAGTTTTGGTCAGGTAATAGGCTGCCACGTTGGTCGTCAGTCTATTTTCAAAGAACTCACCTCTAACACCAACTTCATATTGCGTACCGCGTGTAGGTTCGAGGATGTCTCCTTCAACGGTTGTACCAAAGTTGGGGGCAAAGGAACGACTGAAGCTGGCGTAAAGGGAAAGTGGTTCGATGGGTTGATAGACAATCCCGATGCGGGGAGAAAATGCCTCGTCTTGTTGTTGGTCAGTTGTATCTGAGAGAACATCTCCAGCAGAAACAGATGTAAAGAAAGAATCTTGATCGACGATGTCAAAACGTCCACCTACGAGTAGCTTTAAATTATCTGTCAATGCAATCTGATCTTGCAGATAAAGTCCAAAAGCCCGTACTGTTCCTCCGAACAAAGACTGTCTTTCATTTTCAAGCTCAGATCGGCTTGGTCTGGGAGCACCATAAACTGGGTCAAAAATGTTGATGATACTACGCTCAAGCGCGGATCGATTATCAAAATCATTCGTTTCTCTGGAGAAATCAGCCCCTAGTAAAAGGGTATGTTCGATCGAGCCTGTAGAGAACTCACCTACAAGATTGGTTTGCAGAGCATAGCCTTCGATAGTACCATTTTGGTCAGTAATGTCTCTTGCTAATTCACCTGTTTCTTCGTTCAGATTGCCCCTATTTTGAAACGCTCTCGTTGTACGCTCTGTCGAAATATAGCGAAAGACATTCCGGAGTTGCCAGTTTTCGCTGAACCGATGTTCTAGGCGATAGCCAGCCACATACTGGTTCCTGATATTAACATCATCCGGTTCGCCCAAAATTCGATCGAATGGGATATCGGCGATTTCATCACCAATGGCAGCTAAGCCGCGATCGAAGGGACGTTCATCGTAGAGATACTCAAAGTTTAAGGTTAAATCTGTATTGTCAGTAATGGCTAAACTGAGTACAGGGGCAACAAAAATTCGCTCAATTCCCTGATCAAACTCACGAAAATCATCAGCCGTTTGATAAACCGCATTCAACCGATAAAGTGCAGTGCGATCGGAGTTGAGTGAACCAGACAAATCAATGCTAGGACGAAGCAAACCAAAGTTTCCAGCTTGAAGTTCGACTTCATAAAATGGATCTTCTAAAGGCTGTTCTGTGACAACGTTGATAATACCGCCTGGCTCAAGGGTGCCATACAAAACAGACGCCGGACCTTTGAGCACTTCTACCCTTTCTATATTTGCGGTTTCTCTAAAACTGCTATTATTTCCTAGATTAGATGTACCTAGTTCAATACCATCTAATAGAACATTGTTGGTTTGAAAACCCCGAATCAAAAATGCATCGCCACTATTACCAAAATTGCTGCCTTCAATCACTCCGCTCACATTGCGGGTCGCCTCTCGAAGCTGAATGACTTGCTGGTCTTCTAATACCTGCTGAGGAATGACTTGAATGGATTGAGGAATGTCGCGTAATGGCGTATCTGTTCGGGTTGCAGTTGTGGCATCAGATGGGCTGTAGCCTTCATCCTGCTCTCCCGTTACCACAACCTGAATCGCATCCTCATCGGTTTCTGCCGCTTCAGTTCCAGGCGTAACAGCTAACACTAATCCCAATGATTCCACGCTCAAATTAGCAGTAGGCGGCGCATCCACTCCGGTAATTGCCACCCGAACGCGATCGCCCGGTAAACTGGTCACGCTCACCAACGCAATTCCTGCCGTCGGATTTGCTGCCTGAAACTCATCGCCCTCTGACAGTGCCAGCACCGCATTGGGAATATCCACAATCAGCGCATTTCCCACCACCGAGGTAGAAGGAGTCTCCAAAGATTCAGACGTTTCCAGCGTAATTTCTAAACCCGTATCGGTTGCTGTCACCTGCACCCCTGTCACCTGCACCTGTGCTTGGGCAATTTGAGCCATCCACTCATCCACAGTGGTTGCGGGTTGCTCAAGGTCGTTGAGATGTGGGATTTCTAGAGTTAAGGGATCTTGTACGTCACTGGTTAACTGTCCTTCGTTTCGTAGCAACCCACGATCGACCACCAATGACTCCTCCCTTCCAGATTGCCTATCCCCGATTTCCTCTTCCGCCAAAACACTGGGGACAACAAGTAGTGAAAAAATACCCGATAAAACCACGAGTTGTACAAATCGATTCACCATGACTCCACACACCTGGGATACTATCAGAGCCAGCGGTTTGTTAGTCGCCAGCCCGGTAATAAGAATATTTCTCAAATAGATTACCGGAGTGTGAGGTCAGATAGGCGATCGCAATGTCTGCTCAACGGAATATTTTTGTGAACTAGACGGAATTTTTGCTTAAACTAATGCTGAAGCGCTATCCATGCCCTTTGCGGTAGGCTCCAGGCGTACAGCCAAACTTCTGACAAAATGCCTTGGTAAAGTAGTTGCGGGCAAACCCTATAGACCGAGCAACCTCAGCAACCGTCATCTCTCCAGTGGTGAGAAGTTGTCTAGCTTGCTCTAGCCGATAGTGATGCAAATAGCCAAATGCCGTCGTACCAAACACCTGACGAAAGCCGCGCTTCAGGGTACACTCGTTTAAGCCAACCTGCCGTGCCAGTTGCGTCAAAGACGGTGGATTGTTTAAATTCTGCAACAAGATGGCTTTAGCGTGGTGAATCCGATCGACATCATCGGGCTTCAGCCAGACAGGAGATTGTTTGCCTTGTTGAGTTTCCACCTCCTGCTCCAGCAATAACGCCATCAATTCCAACACTTTGCTTTCTAGAAACACTCGCTGGGTAAATCCTTGATAGGGACAGTGCAAAATTTGCTGCAAGGCGATGTGCATTGCTGGTGTCGCCTGCCCCGGACGGACGTAGTATTCCTGATTGCGATCGCCAATCAAGTGTTGCAGCGCGGCGGGAACCTCTCCATTAGGGTTGCCTGCAAACGATTGAAATACCTCCGGCTCAATGTGAACGCTTACCCACATGCTTCGCTGGTTAGCAAATTGTTTCCAATGCTCTCCCGGTGAAATGCCGCTGCCGTAGAGGTGGTAAAGAATAGCATCAGCCGAAGCTTGATGTCCGCCTGCAAGGTTAAAGGTGTATTCAAGCGGATGTTCGCAGTCGAAAGAATGGGTGATGATATCGTCATGGGTTTGATAGTCTGCGATATCCAACACCAATCCCTCTCGCAAGCTAATCTCTCGCACAGAGCCATGTCCCAAAAGCGATGGATACTTCCAGGTGATGTCTAACTGATCCGCAGTAGATACAGTGTGCTCATCTGCTGCACTCTCTTGAATCAGCGACCAGTAGTCAGATTGTGAAAGGGCGATCGCCATATTGTGAGATTCGGCTAGTTGCAACTAATTCTCAATATTCTTGCACAGTTCGCTAATCACTTGAAGCGATCGCCGATTTTTTTAAGAAACAGGCGGAACACGAACTAATAAACGCGATCGTAAGGACTGAGGTATTTTAGCTGGCAACACGTAGCCGTCTTCACTTTGCCTGTAAATTTGACTGAATTGCAGCAACGCATCAGCGATCGCCTCAGCAGGTAGATCGACAAAATGATAGGTGTATTTTTCAGGACAAGCAAAAGTGACAGAACAAGGGCGATCGCACGTCCATAAACATCCTACAGCTTGAACATTTAATTTATTATGCTCAGACTGATTCTGATTGAGTTGTTGTAACTGATTGAGTAACAGCACTCCTTCTGTGATTGTCTCTTCGGTGACATCATCATGGGCGATCGATGCGCTACAGGATTTGCAAACAAATAGCGTATGTTTTGTCATCATAATGGAGTTTCAACAAGATACTTGAACAGGTCATCAATCACTAAATTGGCAGCAGTCGTTCCACTTCCGATCCAATAACTTGGCACCTGATAAATTTTGTTTTGTTTTACTGCTCTCAAGCCTTGCCAAAGTGGATCAGACTTGAGTTCCGCTAATTTTTGTTGAGCTTGTTGGTTGGCTTCCGCCGTGTTTTCACCTGTCCAGATAAACATTACATCACCATCTGCTTGATGCAGCAACTCGCGGCTAATGGAAACTTGAATTTCATTGTCAAATCGCTTTTTTGCTTCTGATGCAGAAATGTTTTGGGCTTCAGGGCGCAGCAAGCCAGCATCCTGCAAAATCGTGCCGCAAAATGACTCTTTCAGGTAAAGATTCACGCTGTCTGGATAGATGCGAACTACAGAGACTTCTGTTTGCTTTAAGCGTTCTCCCATTTTCTGTCTGAACTGATCCAGTCGCTTATCATAGTCATTCATTACTTGTTTTGCAATTTCTGTTTTTTGTAGTATCCGAGCAACGTCCATAAAAACATCTTTCCATTGACCACTGTGTTCAAATCCATACAAAATTGTAGGCGCAATTTGTGAGGATTGAGAGTAGATCGTTTGGTGATAATCTTGTCCTATGATTAAATCGGGCTGAAGTGCTAGTATCTTTTCGAGGCTTGGTTCGCCTACATTGCCAATATCCTCAATCCCTATTAGATCTTGTTGCACCTGTGATGCAAACTCATCTGAAAGCGTAGCGCCAATCGGTTTAATGCCGAGGGCGATCGCAAACTCAAAGGTTGTTGTGTCTAATACCACCACTCGTTGAGGTTGCTTTGGAATGCAAGTTTTCCCCATTACATGAGTAACCCTGTAGCAGTCTTTCGATTGAGGCGAAGAGACTTGATTAGGTGCAGATGCGCAGGCGGTAGCGATGCCGATCGCCAGAATCATCAGCGTTAAAAAGCGCAAAAAACGAGGAATAAACCGCATAATTGTCTTGCCATCTAGAACGTGACTGATACTGAACCAACGACTGATAAAGGTTCTCCGGGTGCATTGGCTTCTCTAAATCCTTCGCTGTAACGGATGTAGTCTACATCGAAGAGATTCTGGACGTTCAGGGCAATTCGCCAATTATCGTGTCGATAAAAGATAGCAGCATCGTTACGCAGATAGCTGGAAAGCTCGTAAGTGTTTTCAAAATCACCTGGACGATTGTTCACGTAGAATAGCCCTAATCCAAACCCTAATCCTTGCAGCGTTCCAGTTTGAATCTCATAGGTTGTCCACAGGCTGGCGCTATGGTCTGCCACGTTGTCAGGTGTATTACCTTCAGGAATAAACGACTCTTTAGTAACTTCGGCATCAATATAGGCATAGGAGGCGATCACATTCCAGCCATCCAAAATTTCTCCAGCAATATCGAATTCGATGCCACGACTACGGATTTCGCCTACACCTAGGGAAAAATCTGGGTTATTGGGATCGGGAGCCGCCACGTTTTGTTTGGTAATTTCAAACGCTGCCAAATTTGCAATTAAGCGACTGTCTAAAAACTCGCCGCGAATTCCAATCTCAAACTGTTCACTAATTTCTGGCTCAAGAATTGAACCGTCCACTGTGGCATCAAACAGGTTGGGTGAAAATGCCTGACTGTAGCTGGCATAGAGAGACAGGGGTTGAATCGGCTGATACACAATTCCTACACGCGGCGTAAATCGTTCTACAGTATCTTCGGTCGTCGTGTTTGTTGTAATATCCAGCGATCGGTAATCAAAGATATCAAATCGACCCCCAAGTAGTAGCTTCAGATTGTCTGTAAAGGAAATTTGATCTTGCAAATAAATTCCTAAGTTATCTTGTCGGCTGTTGCCATTTCGCACGATCAGCGTCAATTCTTCCAAGCCGGGCTTGGGTGTATTGACTGCTCCTGCGGTGAAAATATTAGTGAAGAAGCCAGGATCGCCGGGCAGCCGTTGCTGCTGACCCCTAGTCGTTGCCCGATTTAAATCCACTCCTACCAGCAGTGCGTGTTCGATCGCTCCAGTTTCAAACTTGCCCACAACATTGGTTTGGAACACGTAGGATTCAGCGTAATCATCATTCGATCGCCAGCGTTGCTCCAATCTGCCAGAATCTTCAATTGTCCAAGACTCTAAACGAAAATCAAAGGTGTCCACTGACAAATAGCGAAAAGCATTGCGTAACGTCCAGTCGTCATTAAAACGATGTTCTAGACGATAACTGGTGCTGAGTTCCTCTGTGCTGGCGATTGTATCAGGATTTTGAAACAATCGATCGCGCGGAATGTCAGCAACTCCATCTCCAATGGCAGGAATGCCTCGATCGAAAGGGCGATCGGCTTCCGCATAAGTTGCATCAAAGGTAACGGTGGTGCGATCGCTGATATTCCACGTTAGAGAGGGTGCAATCACAAAGCGATGGATATTCTGGTCGTAGTCGCGGAATCCATCTTCTACTTCGTACAATGCATTTAAGCGATAAAGTAGCTCGCCATCGTTATCGAGCGGCCCCGTCAAATCAAGACTGGGACTGATAAAACCAAAGCTGCCACCTGATGCTTCAAAGGTGTAAAACGGCTCCGAAAGCGGTTGCTCTGTAATGATATTCACCACGCCACCGGGTTCAATGTTGCCGTAGAGAACAGAGGCAGGCCCTTTTAGTACTTCAATTCGTTCAATTAACTCGGCATCAGCAATACCAATCGAACTAAACGCATTGCGTCGGAAACCATTTTCTAAAAATACATCTGATTGGAAGCCGCGAATGTTGAAGCGATCAAGCGAACCGCCAAAACCATCGTCTACCTGCACTCCACTGACGCTTTGCAACGCCTCACTGACGCGATCGACCCGTCGATCCCGTAGCAATTGCTGCGGAATGACTTGAATGGATTGTGGAATGTCGCGCAGTGGCGTATCGGTTCGCGTTGCAGTTGTAGCATTGTTCGGTGTATAACCCTCATCCTGCTCACCCGTCACCACGACCTGAATCGCATCCTCGTCTGTTTCTGTTGTTTCTGTTCCCAGACTCACACTCAACACCAACCCTTGTGCTTCCGTCCTGACTACGGCTGTGGGAGGCGCATCCGTTCCTGTAATTGCCACCCGCACGCGATCGCGAAGCGCTCCCGGAACGGTATCGCCAGGGAGACTGGTAACAGTAACTAATGCAATGCCCTCAATAGGATTTGCGGATTGAAATTCGTTGCCATCTACTAACGCTAACGTCGCGTTATCAATATCGACAATTAACGCATTGCCAACGACCGAAGTTGCAGCAGATTGAGACAGTTCTCCAGTGGTTTCTAGCTGCAATTCCAACCCTTGCGCCGTTGAATTTAATTGCACTCCTGTAATTTGCACAGGTACAGCAGTGGATTGAGCCAACCATTCTGCAACCGTCGTGGCGGGACGATCCAGTTCACTGAGATTCTCTTCACTTAGCTGGGAAGTAACCGTTATTGCGACTGGTTCTTCCTGCACTTTCGTTTCCACAGGTGCCGATCGCCCAGTTTCTTCGCTAGCAGGATTAACTTCTGCCCAAGCAGGAGAAGCCATGAGCAATAACATGAATGCCAATCTTGCCGATCGCCAAATTTGGTTGAAAACCACGCCACACACCGCCGTAAATTAATTAAATCAAGAATTATTCTCAATAGAATAGTAGTAAACAGTAGTGGATTGGCGATCGCATTGACCACTATACGGAATTTTTTGAACGCTAGGCGGAATTTTTATAGCTAGATAAATACTCTCTGGGTGTTACCCCAAACTTTTTACGAAATGCAGACGCAAAATAACTGCGATTGGCAAAACCGATCGCTTGAGCAATCTCAGAAATATTTAATTGGCGTTCTTCCAGCAATTGTTGAGCTTGCTCTAACCGATAATCATGTAAAAGACCAAACGCAGTGGTGTCAAACACCTGACGAAAGCCTCGCTTCAACGTGCAATCATTTAATCCAACCTGTCGCGCCAATTCCATTAAAGAGGGTGGATTATCTAAGCGCTGCATTAAAATTATTTTTGCTTGATGAATTCGATCAACATCATCGGGTTTCAATGGATAAGCACAAGAAATAGTTTTTTTATTGTCGCGCAGTTTTAATTCTTCTTCTACTAACAGCGCCATCAATTCCCAAACTTTGCTCTCCAAATACATCCGCTTGGTAATACCCTGAAAGGGACAATGGAGAATTTGCTGCACTGCTGTTTGCATCATGCCTGTCGTTGTGCCAGAACGATTGTAATAAATTTGAGAAGAAGATTTAATTAAATGCTGTAACTCTTGTGGAACAGACTCTGCGGTTTGATTTAACCAAGTTGTGAATATCTCTTGCTCAATATGGACATTGACATCTATCTGCTCAGTGTTAACCCATTCGCTGGTTTCGACGGGAGCTAACCCACTACCACACAGGGAATATTGCCCTGTACGAGCAGAACTCTGCTGATTTTTGTATCCACCCGCCAGATGAAAGCTGTACTCCAAAGGATGCTCTCTCTCCGGTAATTGCATCGTGACAGTGTCATGCAGCTGATAGTGAGCGATCGCCAATTCCACGCCATCCCGCAATCTAATCTCGCGCCAATAGCCCTGACCCAATTGCTCAGGATATTTCCAAGTGATATCAAACTTATCATCACTAAAGGCATTTTGTTCTTCTACATCTTGAAACAATGCCCAGTAGTCAGATTGAGAGAGTGCGATCGCCATATTAACGTGATTATGTTTAATTGCAAATCATTCCTATTATTAATACCTTAATCTCTAGCAGGATTGCAATCCAGAACAGCAGTTGCACAGTTAGGCACGAGCCTAAAATTTGCTAAAGTAAAGGGAATTCGGTTGTGCGTCTACTGCCTGATTTTGGCACATAACAGCTAAGGTTAGCGGTTGCAGATACCCTTGAACTCAGTACCCCGATCGCCTGTCAATCCAAGGCACTGATGCACTGACGTTGTTAGCTGGAACACAGCCCTATAGGCATCAGCTATGCCTACACAAACCACTTTGCGGGTGCTTTTGGAATCACAGAAAATGCTGAAACCCCTGCCTTAGCAAATAACTTTCAGGATTGCTCAGGAATCATCGTGCCTATTTTTGAATTTATTCCATCAAGTTGAAAAAACCATGAAGTCTGTCCTAGCTTAAGTCGGTGGTCAGAAAAGGAGTTATCAAGCAGTTTCTGGCTTTCATCCAACCGAGCAGGCAACGATCGCAAGCCAATTGTAGTGAAACTTGAAAGCTTAACGTTGGGTGTCCAAAAGCTACAGAAATTCCTGTTTATCCTATTAGAAGCTGGTTCGCGCCCTACCTCATCTTTCAAATCACCGCGACGATGCTATAAAAAAACGATCGCCAGAGGGATAACTCTAAAGGTTAAACTCAAGGAGGTTACAATTAGCCCCATAGGTCAGGCAAAGAATGGCTAATTCATTGCTCGGTTGAGCGACCATCTTGTCAAAGTGACCAATCTTGCTAATAACTGCAATCCTAGAAGTTGGACAAACAGAGGTTTTGCGATGGAAGCCCGAAAACCGGATCAGGAAGCTGCGAGACTTGAAGCCCTGAGACAATATCAGATCTTAGACACGCCTTCGGAACAAGCGTATGATGACTTCACTTTATTAGCCTCGTTCATCTGTGAGGTTCCGATCGCCCTCATTAGCCTGGTAGATGCAGATCGGCAGTGGTTTAAGTCCAAAGTGGGCTTAGAGGTGAGCGAGACTGCTCGGAATATTTCGTTTTGCGGTCACACCATTTTAAGTGATAAAACCTTGGTAGTAAATGATGCTCTTTGTGATCAACGGTTTATCAATAACCCTCTCGTTACCTCCGACCCATCAATTCGCTTTTACGCTGGTGCCCCGCTGATCAGCCCAGAGGGACATACTCTCGGTTCTCTTTGTGTCATTGATCGACAGCCGCGATCGTTGTCAGAGTTGCAGAAGACAGCGCTGGAGTCACTGGCAAGACAGGTTGTTGCCCAACTAGAATTACGGCGAGTTTCGGCAAGACTTGCTGAATCTCTCGACAAAATTAAGCAGATGGAAGGGCTGATTCCCATTTGCTCTTACTGCAAAGGCATTCGCGATGACCAAGGCTATTGGTCAACGGTTGAGCAATTCATTAAGCAGCATTCAACCGTGGAGTTTACCCATGGCATTTGCAATAATTGTATGCAAGAGCACTTCCCTGATGTAGCCATGGTTTTGCTAAAAGACCCTTAATCAGGTCGTGTTCCACACATAACAGGCTGAGGGGATTATTGCGGAAGTTGATAGTAGGTGTCCTGGTGATTAAGGACACATTTATTTATCCGATTGGGTCTAATCGGATAAACTCAAAACGGCTTGTCGATCGGGATGCAGTTCATCAGTCAGCGTTCGCAGGACGCTCAACTTCTTGGTATAGCTGAGAAAATTGTTGAGGTTATGGGCACGATTACTCACCCGCCTAGATACTAGGAGAACTGACGGCAGCAGAACTGACGATCGCTGTATAACAGACTCTGAGGGAGTTGCTCAAACTATAAGGATTGTAACAGTAGGAATAAAGTAAAAATTTCGCTCATTTAACCCTTATTAGAGTAGTTTAGTTAGGTCAAGACCTTCTCAATAAGAATAAGCCTGCTCCATCGCTAATGTAGTATCTACATCTGTAATACCCCAACTGAATTTAGTTTCAACTTGTACTGTACTTAGGGAGAATACTCGTGAGTTTTACAAGAAGAGCCATACAGACAATATGGCTGATAATTTTTCTTGCATTTTGCCTTCCTTCAGGCATTGCCTATGGTGTAGAAATTACCTCCTTAGTCGGAGAGCCTTCGCAACTAACAGTTGCCACCTTCAATGTCGAAAACCTTGATCCCAAAAAGGAAGCAGTCTCCAAGGTTGATGGCAATACAGCCAGAAACGTTGATGATGATGTGCAAAGCGGTAAGTTTGTAGCTTTAGCAAACCAGATTGTTACTAATCTTAAAGAACCGGACATCATTGCTTTGCAAGAAGTACAGGACAATGATGGAGCCGAACTGAGTTCAGTGGTTGACGCTGATCTGACTGCCAAAACTCTGACTGATTCCATCGAATCTGCCGGAGGTCTAACCTATCAATATCAGGAAATTTCTCCTGAGAACGGACAGGATGGAGGTCAACCGGGTGGCAATATCCGAGTAAGCTTTTTGTTCAATCCTCAACGAGTTAAGCTAGAGAAACTTGAACGTTTTGCAGATGATCCAGCTTTTTTGGAGAGCCGCAAGCCTTTAGTGGGTGAATTTACGTTTAACAATATTCCCCTTACCCTAATTAATAACCACTTTGCTTCCAAAAGTGGGGGAGCGGCTTCCGACACACAGCGGATAGCTCAAGCCAGAATTGTTAACAAATTTATTGTAAATCGCCTGAATACTGACTCAACGGCAAACATCATTGTTCTTGGCGATCTGAACGATACTCCGAATTCCCAACCAATAAAAGCCCTTGCCGGAACTAATCTGAAAAATTTAGTAGACAATATTCCATTGGCAGATCGCTTTTCTTTTATATTTAGAGGGAGCAAGGAGCAAATTGACCAGATCCTGATTACCCAAAACTTATTTAGTAATGGGAATCCTGAGATAGAGGCTGTTCACATTAATGCAGGTATACGTAACTCAGCTAGCGATCATGACCCTGTGATTGCTCGATTTACTCTATCTGCCCCTGGGGCACTTGCTCCTATTCAACCGTCTCCTGTGGTTCGTCCTAACCCACCAGCCGCTACGTCAAACACAATTCTTCCTGGTATTACAGGAGACAATTTACTGGAAGAGCTAGATCGGCTTTACTCTCCTCGTATCAGTCTTGGTTACGGCAGTGCCAGAGACCTACTCTATACGGAAATAGATAACCAAGGCGGGATAGTCACAGATATCTACAGCGGCTATAGTGTTTCAATCAAAAAAAATTCGGCTAAACCTAGAGAGGAAGCTGCGCAACATAGAATTAATGCAGAACATGTATGGCCGCAAAGCATGGGAGCTAAGGGTCCCGCAAAAAGCGATTTACATAACCTTTTTGCCTCAAGAGCAGAGGTTAACAGCGATCGGGCAAACTTTCCATTTGCAGATATTCCTGATAGCCAAACCACATCTTGGTACCTTGATGATGACGAACTATTTGTCAAACCCAGTCCACAGGATATTGACAAGTATAGTGAATTCAAAAGGGGAGCTTTTGAACCACGAGAAGCGAAGAAAGGAGACATTGCTCGCGTAATGTTCTATTTCCGCACAGTGTATCCAGAACTAGCAGATGAGAATTTCTTTGAGGCACAACAAGATACGCTTTGTAGATGGCAAGCGGATGATCCAGTTGATGCCATTGAGATGACTCGCAGTCGTGCGATCGCTAGAACACTTCAAGGTAATGAGAATCCATTTGTGTTAGATTCTACACTGTCAAAACGAACCTATTGCCGCTAGAAAATACAGGAAGTCTTAACTCTATTGGGAAATAGTTTGAGACTTCCGTTTTCGGCAAATAAGTAAATGCATTTCTCGACCAATGAAAGTATGAAAATCCGTTTCCCCTGCCCTCGCAGGGCAGGGGCTAGGGGTTAGGTTGAGTGGCTAACGCAGCGAGATAAACCTCTCCCCAACCCCTCTCCTGAAGGAAAGGGGCTTTGAGCAGGTTCATACTTTCATTCAGCAACGCTGGAATTCGTAGTCTTAGGCTCTCGTTCTTTAGATTGGCGATCGCCTTTATTTGTAACGCGATCGCATTTTCAATTCTGAGTGGAGCTTCGGCAATCAGAAAAAGTGGATCTATATTTCCATCGTTTCTAGGCTCCATCCACAAAATCCAAAGGGAGTCTCCCAATGCGTGAATCTTAACGATATGCTATTGATCCGACATTTCTACAAGATTGTCGTCTACGCCTCACCTTCCATTACCAAGAACTGTAACGCGAAACCAATCCGAGCATTTGTACCAATATTGCCCAATATCTTGCAGAAGCCGCCGCTGATCTCTCTAAGCTTGAAGCAGAAGCCGCTCAGTCTAATGTAGCTTAGGTGGAATTTCGATCGCATTACCTCCACAATCTGTTCAATTACAGGGGTAGTTCACAGATTTCTTCCTAAGGGCTGCCTTTCTCTATTCTCAGAAGAGACTAAGCGAAGTACTTTAATGCGATCGCTCAACCCTCCAATTCTACATCACTGACAAAATGATTTTTCTCGTTCCTTGAGTGAAGATTAGGAATAAGAAAAACCTAACTTTATAGCCTTATAGCCTTCCATTTTAGTTAATCGCAACAACGAATTAGAGATTCTATATATAGTTATTGCTCTTTAGAAGCTAGTTCTATACTCAATGTGGACGACATTCGTATAGCTTAGCGATCTGTGCATCGAGTTGAGCAACATCTCTATATCCAACTGAGATAAGACTCATTAAACTCAAAATCGTCCATGATGCATACTTACATATTTCTGTAAGTTCAGCCTCATCTACACTATTTCTTAAGCCTCTGTGAACTATCTTTGATCTCTTGTCATAAAGACTTTTTACTGAACTATAAACAACATCAATTTCATCTGATGTTATGAACTGATAGTCGCTAAAAGCAGCTAGAGCAGAGATGCCGCGCGCTAAAGCGCCAGCAACACCTTTTTCTTTGTGTGAAAATATACACTCAAGGGCAGTCCAATACTTTAGGAATGAAATATCCCAATCAAATTCATTTTGAGCTTCACCTGACCAATACATTGCTGTTAACAGACATCCTTCTAGCTGTGCCCGGTCATTACTATTCATATTCAGTATTCTAACAATTTCATCAAAGTAAAGTTTTTCTTTAATTTCATTCAGTCTTTCTTGGTTGACAGGGAAGTCTTGTGACGGTTTTCTTGTTACATTCCAGTGAAAGGAAAGATTTCCAGAAAATGCTTCTTTAGCTAAAACTTGGTTTTCATCAACATACGTTTCAGATACAACATTAATCTTCAGTAAATTTTCATGTATGCGTTTATAGAAAAGAAGGCATATCAGATATCTAAAATAATTAATTGTTTCTCTTGTTCTAAGTTCTGCAAGCTTCTTAGAAGATTTAGAGTCGCCCGAACAACGGCACCTTATACAAACTCTATTTAAAAAATTTTTCTCTATAAACTCTGTGTATGTACCGTTTTGGTTTGTATCATCGCCTGTAGATAAGACTTCATTCATTACCTCTTGATTAAATTCTAATATTTGAATTGAACCAAAATCTATTTTTGAGATGCCAATTAGCTTAATACCTTCTAAGGAAAAGTAAAAATCATAGAGCTTTAATTTTGAATCAATTCTACAAAACAAAGTCTTTAACACCTCCTCAAACTCTCTCGGATGATTTGACTCTTCAATAAAAGATAGTTCTGATTGAAGCTCATACTTAACGCTTTCATAAACTGTTCCAAAGCTATAGCTATTTTTAATTTCAGGGATTGCATAAATAGCTTTAGCGAAATTCCTAATCTCTTCTCGTGCTCTCTCTTTGGGATAAATATAGCTTCCAGAGTTCATCCTTAATTTATATGTAGCTACCTCAACCAATGAAAGCTTCATAGCTTCTTGGGAATCGCTAAAGTACTGATTAGTTTTTAATAAGACGTTTTCCCAGATATTTTTTGCTATCCGCTTGGACTTTGGATGCTTGAAATTAAAAACCATCAAATGAGCTAGGGTAATGATTTGGCACTTATCGACAAACTCAAGTAATTGCCTATTAGCAACCTTACTTAAGTTAGACCTAAATAGTAACAGATAACCTTGTAAACGATTGCCAAGACTGGAAGTGTGAGTGGCACGAGTTGTAATTAGAGTAAGCCGTTTCTGTCTAGATATCCCATTGTCGGAATTAGACAGAGACCCAACTTTCTAAACGAGCCGCTCTACTAAATGCTACAAAAATCCCTTTGCCCCTTGACTTTCACTGACAAATCTCGGTATTCTCCAAAGCTAAGGCTGTGTGCAATGAAACACAGTCAGACCCCAAAAACCTAGCACCGCCCATCGCTGTTAGCAGCAGCAGATGGACGGCTAACCCCCAAACTGTACTCAGCAGTCTGGTGGCTGTCGGAGATTTTAACATCCCCTAGCCGCCCTGATTCGCTACGACTTGATGGGCGGCTAGGTTTTGGGTTTTCTGTACCCCGAAACTCAAAGGATGACAACCAATGAATACAAGCTTGAAAAGCAAGCTACGAAGCAAATTGCCCATTCAATCGGCGGTTGACGCTCAGAGGGCTGCGTTGCCCCAACCAATTCCTCAGCGAGAACAACTGGCAGTGTTGCTGATTGGCTCCCCGGATGGCGTGCGCGAGAACATCCACGAATTACATCAGCGGGGCTATGCGGAAGCGGGAACCTGGAGTGGGCTATTGCCTGCCCCGAACCCAGGTGAAGTGATGAGCGTGCTGATCCGTTATCGCTTGGCATTGTAAGCGCGCGCTTTAAGACACCCGCAAGGGGTCGCTAACCAAACAACGGGATGACAGCGGTATGCACTAAAGTTCTAGGCGCATACCGCTCTTTCGACGATCAGAGACTTAATATTCGTAAGGCGCATCTGGCTTAGGAATCTTCGTTAGAGCCGTCGCCATTACCACTAACTGCCGCTTACCACTTAAAGTCTGAGTTGCCATTTTTCCCTCTACCCGCAGCCATTGATCAGGCGCGTAAGTAGAACGACTTCCCTTCAACTTCACCGGAATCCCGATCGGGTAGGCATCTGCCGCACAGCAAGTAATCACAAAGCGAGACAACGTTAAAACATCATCGGGCTGATCCTTGACGTGAATTACAAACCCTTCAATCTTTGCTTTTTGATCCTTGTAAGCATCCGGCTCTGGATAAACATTGAGCGTCCGCACCCACTCGGTTAACGTTCGTTCTTCGGGTCTGCTTTTACTGCGAAACGACTGCGGCTGCGATCGCGTCAACGTCAACGTATCCGTCACGCCTCGGTCAAGTGCAGTCTGGCTGGCAAACGGCTGAGGCGTAAAATTTAGCCCAAATAACGCCACCCCTAACAGCAATCCACTCCCAAACGGAAACAATGAAAAGTGTGGCATTGCCTCAGCCGCCTGTGCCCGCGCCCGTGCTAATCGTCGAGAAGAACGATTAAGCGATCGCCCCACCAACTTCACTATCTTATACAATCCCAATCCCATCAAGAAGAATCCTGCGACATAAGCCAGCCACACATAATCAGGGTGCAGCAACAGATTAATTTCCTTTGTCCAACAAAACTTTAACAGCAGCAAGCTCCAAGTCAGAATGGCAGCAGTATCAAGCAACGCCATCAGGAGCGGCAAACGAGAGAAACGCGGTAAGCGAGAGGATTCGGTAGGAACCATGGATGAATTAGCTAACGTAAAGATTAATGAGTAACGCAACAAGAAATGTTAACAGCGCTGCCAAAGCAAAAAGATAGAAAATAGCGCGTCCTTTAAACACTGACCAAAGCAAAGCAATATTCTTCAAGTCAATCATTGGACCAAAAATCAGGAATGCTAATAGAGACCCACTTGTAAACACAGAAGCAAAAGATAACGCAAAGAAAGCATCTACCGTTGAACAAATAGAGATAATGCAGGCTAGCAACAGCATTGCCAAAATCGATGTAACATTATCCTGCCCTAAACTTAAAATCACGTCACGCGGTACTGAAACCTGAACGATCGCCGCTATTGCTGATCCAATAACCAAAATTCCGCCGAGTTCTCGCAGTTCTAGAACCACGTTATCCAACATCATCTGAAGCCGCACTGGAATTGGCTTCGACAACACCGGATTTGCCACCAAAGCCGCTGCCTGTAACGGGTCTCCATCTAGCTGGAGCTTACCCGACTGTCCTAAAATAAACGTGCCAGATTGCAATAAGTCTGAAACTGACTCCTTGTCCTTTTTCCCGCGCCTGCTACGATACCGGGGAACAGGCATTGAACGAGCGATCGCAGGTTGTAATAATGGGCGCAAGTCTTTTTGAGTACTGAACACCCAGCCCACGACCGTGGCGATGAGCAGCGAAAAACCCACCCGCATGAATACAATTTCCGGCTGATCTCGGAATGCTGTCCAAGTTGCCCAAAACACAATTGGGTTAACCGTTGGAGCCGCCAGCAAAAACCCGATCGACATCGAAATAGGCGCACCCTGCACCATCAAACGTCGCGCTACAGGCACATTGCCACACTCGCAAACTGGAAAAATAAAGCCAATTAAACTCCCCACAAAAGCGGCAAGTAGAGGATTGCGAGGCACAGATGCAATTAGCTGACGCTCATCTACAAACAACAGCAGCGCACTGGAGAATAAAACACCTAGCAACAAAAAAGGCATTGCCTCCACTAGCAAGCTGAAAAACAGCGTCAAAACACTATTTAACTGATTCATGAGTCAGCGATCGTCTATAGAGATTAGGAAAGCGGTTCAGGAAGAACATTCTATACCTCAATGGGGTCAATGATATCAACAATGGGATCAACAACGGGATCAGCAGCAGGATTGAGAACGACCCATTTTTGGGCATCCTAAACAGTGAAAATGCTCGCTTCAACATCGTAGATGGCGGGTATGGAACGGATTAGCCACAGTTTGGAGGGTAAACTTTACCTAGAGAAAATACTGAAGCTGAATTAGTGCGATTGCTTAAAAAACGCTTGGCTCATCCTGAATGGATTGAAGCGATCGACGCTCAAATCCAAAAAAAGTTCGTTGAAACCCATGCTATTCTCATTCTCGACATGTCAGGATTCTCCCGTCTTGTCGAAGAATTTTTCATTATCCATACCTTGGCTCAGATTCAACAAATGCGAGGAGTGGTCGTTCCTGCTGTTGAAGCCCACCGAGGCGAAATTCTTAAACTAGAAGCAGATAACGTTTACGCTATTTTCCCTCAGGTTCATCAGGCGGTGGTCGCCGCCACTCAAATGATTCAGCAGCTTGCCCAGGTCGGCATTCACGCCAGCATTGGCATTGGCTATGGCGAACTGATTATGATTGCCAACGATAAAGCCTCGCAGGGCAGCAAAGACGCTTTCGGCAATCAAATGAACCTTGCCTCTAAACTGGGTGAAGACCTAGCCAAACCAGACGAAATTCTCTTAACAGAAGCCGCTTTTCAGCAAATCACTGCTCCCACTGCCCATTGGCAACTCGAAGAAATGCAGGTTTCTAATCTAAAACTTCAAGTCTGGCGATCGCCTCAACCGCCACTCACAGGCGGAATTAGCACGACCTCATCCCCTGCTTGAAGGATCGTATCCGGCTCAACAAACTGCAAGTTAACGCCAAACCGAGTCGTCGATCGCCACGGCTCTAGTTCAGGATGCTCGGCAATCAGGCGATCGCATAGTCCCTGTACTGTCGTCCCCATCGGAAATCCCAGGCTCAACTCACTAACCCCATAAGCCTCTTGGTAAACTGCAAACAACTTTACCGTTACCTGCACCTGCTCCTCAACCATCCTGTCCTTTTCTCCTCTGTATACTAAATAGGAATTACCCGCTATCCCTTGCCGCTTACAACCATGCTAGGAACCTTTCAACAAAGCCACCTCCGAATCGAAATCAACGCCTCTCACCAAAAAATTGCCGATAGCCTGCTTTGCCCTGCTCAGTTTCAAAAATGGCTTTTCCCTCAAACCTTCTCGGCAGGCTTACCCGATCGCCTCAAGGCTGGGGTCGCGTACACCAGTTGGCTCGGCCCTATTGCGGTTCAGCATCGGGTAGAACTCGCTGATGAGAATGGGCTACGGCTGCTTCTGCACCAAGGCATTGATGGGTTTCATGAGTGGCATTGGGGCGACGGCTGGGTGCAGTCTTGCCTGGAAGGGGTTTCCTTATTACCGTTAAACCTGGGGCAAACCTTAACCCTCATGCGGCTAAAGCAATTTTTGGCAACTCTGGATAACTAGGACATCTATCAAACTTTGCAATCTCCTCCAGCCCTCTACTTACTTCTTACTTCATTTTTAGAGAAATAAAAGCGAGGTGTATCTTGATAAAAAGTTAAAACTCTTCAAAATATACGAAATCTAGGCTTCAAAACATTAAACTACGGGAGAGCTACAAAACACTCAACATAAGTAAAAATCTAAAATTATTCCTATGAGTAGTGATGGCGATTCTCAAAAAGGGTTGATGTGGTCTCTCAAATGGCTTGGAGGCGTTGTGACGGGGCTAGTAGCCTTCATAGGCTTAATTGCAGGCTTCGTTAAAGCGATCCAAGGGGAGACTGAACTTTATACTCCCCTACTAATCATCATTTTCACTATCACTCTGTCAGTAGTTTGCCTCTATTATGCCTGTTGGTGGAAGCCTGAGCTAGAGGATAAGGGGTCTATTATTATCCAACTCTCCTCTGATAAGGTAGTCAAAACTCAAGCCGTAAAGGTAAAGCACCGAAAGATTGTCCGATCACTGAGTTGGATTGGCGTTATCGTTATTCCACTTTTGGGTATAGCTGGATTTTTCACCTGGCAAAATTATCAAAGTCTCCCACCCCAAAAGACCATAGTTTTAGTCGCAAACTTTGATGGCCCTGAACCACAGAAATATCGAGTTACGGAAGCAATTTATAACAACTTAGAAACTTCTATACGGGCATACGAAAATGCAAAAGTAGAGCGTCTGCCCAAGAGCTTGTCACAACGAGATGAAGCTATATCTGAAGGGAAAAAGAGAAAGGCTACTGTCGTAATCTGGGGCGATTATGGTCAAACTTCTGAAGTTGTTCCTGTTAATGCTACATTCACAGTCTTGAGATCTCCTAGCGCTTTTCCTGATTTAGAATTAGCTGCTAACAATCAGAAGACAAAAGTATCAAAAATAGCTGAATTGAATAATTTTAGGCTTCAGACACGGCTTTCAGAAGAAATGTCTTATCTGACTCTCTTTACTCTCGGCTTAGTACAATACTCTCTGGAAAAGGATAAAAAGGCGGTCGAGCTTTTCACGAAAGCACTGGAGATTGTCGAAAAAGTTCCTAGTCCGTCGTTGAACAAGAGTTATATCTATTTTTATAGAGGCAATTCTCATATTCTGCTGAAAGATATATGTGCTTGCACGCAGAAGGATTATGAACTAGCTATTGAAGACTATGAGAAAGCTGTACAACTTAGACCTGACTTTACTGATGCTTATATCAGCTTAGGGCTTGCCTATGATAGACATGGCAATGTAGATGAGGCAATCAAAAATTATGATCAAGCTATTAAGCTTAACCCTAACGAATCGCTAGCTTACAATAACCGGGGCGTTGTTTACGTGCGTCAAGGGAACTACTCAGAAGCGATCGCTAACTACGACAAGGCCATTAAAAATAGCCCTAACTTTGGGTTAGCATATTTCAACAGAGGACTTGCTTATGCCGACCAGCTTAAATACGAAGAGGCTATTGATAATTACAATGAATCGATCAAGATTTTTTCAAGCTCTTTATCGACAGAAGAATTGTCACCACTTTACTATTTTAGAGGAGTGACTTACATTAACCAGGGAAAACAAGAACAGGCGATTGAAGACTTTAACACAGTACTCAAGAGCACACCTACCTCCGCTCTTTCTTATGTCTTAAAAGGAGAAGCATATAAACGTTCGGGTAATTATCAGAACGCATTTTTTAACTACGATAAAGCGATAGAACTGCAACCGAGCTCTTCCATTGCCTACTTTAATAGGGGCAGGGCATTTCTTGATCAGGGTAACTATGAAAAAGCTGAACTTGATTTTACAAAAGGACTTCAGCTAAGTCCTAATTCTTCTAATATCTACTATGAACGAGGTTCGATTTATTTTAATAAAGAAAATTATGCAGAAGCAATTAAGGATTTCGAGAAAGTGCTTCAACTTGTTCCAAATCATACAGAGAGCTACTTAAGGAGAGGAAAGGCTCATTACTATTTGAAGAATTATGCATTAGCCATTCAAGACTTTAGTAAAGCCATCCAGATTGAGCCTGAGCGGTTTGATGGCTATTATGATCGAGGGATGGCCGCCTATGAGCAGAAGGATTTCAATCAAGTCATTAGGGATTTTCAGAAAGTTTCTCAGTTAAATCCTCTTAATATTACTGCTTATAATTATTTGGGATCTGCTTACCTAAAACAAGGAAAATATGATCTTGCCGTTGATAACCTAAGCCGAGTTGTTGGGAGTGGTCAAGATGATACACATTTATTCTTTAACCTCGGATATGCTTTTGCTCAACTAGGTAGACATGAAGGGGCAGAAAACAACTATCGCAGGGCGATCGATCTTAAGAAAGACTACGCCGAAGCTTATCACAATTTAGGCTTGGTTTACGCTGACCAAAAAGAGTATCAGAAAGCAGTCAAAAGCATTCTTTATGCTATTAAACTTAAGCCATCTGCATATATGTACAATAACTTGGGCACGGTTTACGCCGACCAAAAACAAGATGAAAAAGCTATTGAAAGTTACAACGAGGCGATTCGACTTGATCCCAGTAGTGATAAAGCATATAGCAATTTAGGACATGCATATCGTAGGCTTGGTGATATTAATAAAGCTATCCAGAACTTTAAAAAAGCTTTGCAGGTAACAAAAGAGCAGGCTCTGAAACAACGAGTTTTGAAATCACTTCAGGAGCTTGAGTCTTAGTGGTACTTTTGTTCAGAAGTATCTCGACAGCGCGAATTCATGGAGACACTTTGATAATCTATTGAAAAACTATTGGGCGACATCTGTGGCAGGAGCGATATCAGCGGCGGTCGCTCTCGGCATTGGCGGTAGAACTGGAGACCACAGGCGATCGACCTGTAAACTTTCAGCAGAGAGCGAGCTAGATTGCGGTTGAAAAGTCAGACGAGATGCTGGCGAACTGCTTTCTCGCAATGTATTGTCCTGAACTGGAGCCAAATCCTGCGCGAGTTGAGTTTGCTGCTGAAGCTGCTGCGTCGAAGCCACCAAACCGCTGAGATTATTCACCAAATTCCGTAAGTTCTCTCGAAACGCCGGATCGCCCGTTAATTCATCCAAATCGGCAGTAATCTTTTGAGCATTTTGAAACGTCGATCGCGCTGAATCTAGCGTTTGCTGAAGCAACACCACATTTTCGGTGCTGCCCACCGCGCTAGTCAGATTTCGCAGGTTTGCCGACGCTTCAACCGCGTTTGCCGACAGGGTTTGCAAATTTTCTACCAAATTACTACTGCCGTCTGCGATCGCTGGATCAAAGCTGCCAACTAGTGATTGCAAGCGAGTGCTCGTTTGATTAATATTATCCAAAGTACTAACCAACGAAGAACGATTAGAAGAAACCAAGCTATTGACCTGAGCCGCTGTTAGCCCAATTTGCTCAGCCGCCTGCCCTACAGAAGTTGCAGAAGTTGCCGCTGCCGCCGAAATATTGCCCAACTCCTGCTTCACAGACTTCGTTAAAGTGGTGACTTCTCCGGTCAACGTGGTCACCCCTGCTGCCGCTTTGGAGCTATTGCGAGTTAGCGCTCGAATTTCTCCAAAAAACTCAGGATTAGAGAATAGATCAGCAAACTGTACCGTTGTATCAATTAATTTCTTAAAACTGACCCCGATCTGACCTTCTAAACGCGACCCATTACAAACAATTTGCTGATTGTTACAATCTGCTGCTAAAGGATTAGCCGTCAGGAATGCTGCTGGCACCTCCGATCGCGGAATAATATCAATCGAAGTCTCACCAATCAAACCAGACTGGCTTGCCTCGATCGCCACATCGCGCGGCATTACCAGTGTCGCTGGAGTAATCTCCACATCCACCTCAACTGCATTAGGCGTTGTCCGAGCCTCCAGCACCCGCCCGACAGGCACCCCCCGATAGCGGACGACTGCCCCCGACTGAATCCCGGAAACGTCAGTGAGCCCGCGCGCATCGGAAAACGCAAGCGTCACCTGATAGCTCTGATTAGTGGGGTTGAAGCCCCGCAGCCACAGCACAATACCCCCAAATAACCCTAGTCCTAGCAGTATCAGTAAGCCGACTGAACCTTCTCGAATTGTCCGCGATCGCATGATAGTTCCTCACCGCTTTCAAGCTCTACTCAGATTAGCCCAGGTCACTCACCCTCGACAGGTTGTGTGTCTAAGACATCCTACCCTAGGGCATGAATAGGGCCCTCGACACTACCGCTAAAAAATTGTCTCACCACCGGATGCTTAGTTGTATCAATTTCTGTCACCGACCCTTCCCATTGCACTTTGCCCTGATAGAGGCAGATCACCCGATCAGCAGTTCGGCGAATCGTGCTGTCTTGGTGAGTCACAATGGCATAGGTGCTACAGCCCCCTCGCGCCTTTTGAAGCTGGCGAATTAAATCTTCAATCACGGTTGAAGCGATCGGGTCTAACCCAGCCGTGGGTTCATCATAAAGAATAATTTCAGGACTGTCTGCGGGATTGTCAGGATTATCCATAATGGCACGCGCAAAACTCACTCGCTTCCGCATCCCACCCGATAGCTCAGCCGGAAAGCGATCGCCCGTCCCCGGCAACCCCACCATCTCCAACTTGTGTTCTACTAAATCTCGAATTCGCTTAGCAGGCAACCGTGAATGCTGATAAAGCAGAAACCCCACATTCTCATCTACTGTCAACGAATCAAACAGAGCCGCGTTTTGAAACACCATGCCAATGCCAATAGACTCCTGCTGATCCTCTGCCAACCCTTCTCGGAGTTGCCCCTGCACATAAATTTCTCCTGAATCAGGAGCTAATAGCCCCGCAATCATCCGCAAAATGGTTGATTTCCCTGTTCCTGATGGACCAATAATGGCGATCGCCTCTCCTCGGTAAATCGTCAGATCCACATTGTCTAAGACAACATTAGATCCAAAAGATTTACTGACTTTCTTCAGTTGAATAAGTGGCTCAGCCATAGAGAGAATTTTCGTTACAAAAATAAAAATTAAGCTGGATTTGCATCTACAGTTCTAGCTTAGAAGAGCAACCTCAAAATCAGATCCTTTTGAGTGCCAGAAATCGATTTTTGAGTTACTGTCTGCTGCTAAGAGCAAAACGGGATAACCTAGGTTCAGTTTGTTTACAGGGTGTACGAAAAACAGATAGCGCTTTGTAAAGTAGCTCTTCATCAAAGCCTGTTGCTAGTGTAGTAAATTTTACGATTAATCTACGTATATACGCGTAGTTTCGAATCAGGGACACGTAGCCTCAATGCGCTTTCAGTGCAGTCTTTCCGAAAATTTGTTCTTCACTTTTGCCCCTCATCTAACATGTCTATTGGTTTACTCAAACAAGCCCTGCAAGCTCTTAAGCAAGAGTCGCGCTCCCGAACGCCAAATTGGGTAAACCAATGGTTCAAATGGTTAGCTCCTGGCTTGTTTGTTAAGCGCTGGCTTCTGATTAGTGCAGCAGGCGTATTGCTGACTGCTCTAGGACTGGCCATTTGGTCAAACCTCACCCCGATTTACTACATTAGCCAACTGCTAAGTGACTTGCTCCGTAGCATCACGCAATTAATCCCGAGTTACATTAGTGGGCCCCTGGTTCTTTTGTTAGGGATTCTCTTTGTTTTTTGGGGTCAAACTCGCAGCTTAGGAGCCATCACCGATGTCCTCATGCCTGAAGGCAACGAAGAATTAGTCGATCGCCTCCTCACTCATCGCCGTCTCCATCGGGGGCCCAAAATTGTCGTGCTGGGTGGCGGCACCGGGCTTTCTACCTTGCTCCGAGGGCTCAAATGCTACAGCGCCAATATTACCGCCATTGTGACTGTGGCTGATGATGGCGGCTCGTCTGGTCGTCTGCGCCGCGAAATCGGTGTCCTTCCCCCTGGCGATATCCGTAACTGCCTGGCAGCCCTGGCAGATGAAGAAAAGCTTCTAACCGAGCTATTTCAATATCGGTTTCAGGCGGGCGATGGCTTGACAGGACACAGCTTTGGCAACCTGTTTCTAACTGTCATGAGCGAAATTACAGGGGATCTAGAGCAAGCGATCGCCGCCAGTTCTAAAGTGCTAGCGATCCGAGGGCAAGTCCTCCCTGCCACCCTGAGCGACATGCGCCTCTGGGCAGACCTTGCCGATGGTAGACGGATTGAAGGCGAATCAAGCATCACTGAAGCCCAAGGTAAAATCGTCCGTCTGGGCTGTACTCCTGCCAACCCGATCGCCCTGCCTCGTGCTTTAGATGCGATCGCCGAAGCCGACTACATCATCATTGGCCCTGGCTCTTTGTACACTAGCGTCATCCCTAACCTGCTAGTGCCCGATATTGCCAAGACGATCGCCCGTAGCAAAGTTCCTCGTCTTTACATTTGCAACATCATGACTCAACCGGGCGAAACCGATGGCTACACCGTCTCCGACCATATCCGTAGCATTGATGCTGTCAGCCCTTATAAACTTTTTGATGTTGTTCTTGTCCAAAAAGATTCCCCCTCTCCGTCATCTCTAATTCACTACGCGCAAGAAAAGTCTCATCCCGTCTACTTTGACCGGGAAGCCGTATCACAATTGGGTAGACGCGCAGTTGTTGCCAATGTCATGGACGAAGACAAACAGCTACACCTCGTTCGCCACGACTCCGATCGCCTTGCCAGAATCTTGCTGCGTTGGTATGGTCGCATCCAGGGACTGTAAATTTAAGGACTGCAAATTCAAGGACTGTAGCCATAAAGGCTGTAACCGTGAAAAATTAATTAGAGTGGGGCTAGAAATTAAACTTGAAACAAGATTGAGAGCTTAACTAAAATACCTGATGTAATATCTTCTGTTGGGTCTTAGTCTATTGACCTGCTCTCGATCGCCCTCTTAACCCTGCTCATCCTGAATCCTCCTCATGTCCCAACCTTTGCTTCAATCCCTCATCTGGACTGACTATCGCCTCGCTGTGCTTTTTACCGTTGTCCTGCCTTTTCTCCTGCTGATCTGGTCGTTTGCTCAAAAAGCAGAAGCCATCCAACGGTTGCTGATGATTTACTGGCGAGTGGCTAGCTTGCTCGCCATCACGGTTTATCTCCTGATTGGCAGCCACCCTATTGGTTTTATTACAGGGTTCCTTGCTAAAATCCTCATCCCGCTAGGTCTCTGGTTTTGGGTTGACTTAAATGAAGAAATTTCTGACCAGTTCCAAACTCCGCTCAAGCTAACCTTCACCTCTTGGCGGTGGGCAGTTAGCCTCTACTGCGGACTAGGCGCGATCGCCAGTCTCCCTTTTCTCAAATGTGGCTTTGCAATAGATGCATTTAGAACCGAATTCTGCCAAGCTTGGCTCTATCCTCCTTTCAGCTTCCGAGAGATCTTCCATCCTACTACTAAGCCCGAATTTCTTGGCTTCTTGGGCATTGTTGCCCTGATTGTTTACATCCTCTATCTCGGCTATTTTGTGGTGTTTCGCCTCGGCAAGCAGGGGCGATCGGCAGCAGAGCTTTAACCCATGAGCGACTCCATTGGTTATCGTTTAGAGCAATATACCCTCAAACAACGTCCTCCAGAGGTTCTGCTGGTCACTGTAGAAATTGAGGGTGAGCCTGATCAAATTGCCATTTTCAAAGGGTTCTCTAGCTCTCTCATGCGCCCGACTGCGTTTGATCCAGATTTGCCTGTCTTACCCGAAAACGCTGCGATTCTGACTCTCGATCGCCTCGTTGCTCCTTACAATCCCCAGTCTCCTCAATACATTCAGCAAGGATTGACCTGGGAAATGATGCAAGAACTGCTTCAGGCGATCGGGGTCTAAAAAATCCTCACTCAACCCTTCACTAACTTCCGGAAAAGCAAAATCCATTGCTGTAGTTAAACCTGACTTTTTTTCAAAAAAAGAGTAGTCTATTTGCACAACCTAACCTGAAGCGGGTTCTGTAATCTAGGCTTTGATTAAGCTGTCAATGCTTGTGCTATGCTCCGCTGATCGGTGTGATGTGTGTATGGAGTGATTTAGTTATGGTGGCAGTTCCCGTATCGTCCGATAGACCTTTCTCTCGCATTTCTAAACCCCAATGGGGCGCGATCGCTCTCCCTAATACTCGGCTCTTTGGCACCGATGGTATTCGAGGTCGCGTAGGCGACTTGCTAACCGCGCCCCTTGCCTTACAAGTTGGGTTTTGGGCAGGACAAGTTCTCCAATCTCACCGTTCTGGCATCGTAATTTTAGGACAAGATTCCCGTAACTCTAGCGACATGCTGACCATGGCACTTTCAGCAGGGCTGACCGCCGCAGGGCTAGAGGTCTGGAACCTGGGTTTGTGTCCTACTCCCACTGTCGCCCACCTCACGAGCACAACTGAAGCGATCGGCGGCATTATGGTTTCTGCCAGCCATAACCCTCCCGAAGACAATGGCATCAAATTCTTTGGCGAAAATGGCAACAAGCTCTCCACAGAAGTTCAGGCTCAAATTGAAGCTGCTCTTCGTGGCGAGTTAGACCTAGCGCCCATCAATAGTTCAGGACGCTGTTACCATCGTCCTGAACTTGTCCGCCAGTACGTGCAGTTTCTCCAAGAGCCGCTCCTGCCTGAGATTAATCTCAAAGGCATGAAAGTTGTCTTAGATTTAGCCTGGGGGGCTGCTGTTCAAGTTGCGCCGCTTGTGTTCAGCCAAATGGGCGCTGAAGTGATTTGCCTGCATGATCGAGCCGATGGCGATCGCATCAATGTTCATTGTGGCTCCACTCATCTTGACTCTCTCAAAGCCGCAGTCCTGGAACACAGAGCCGATATTGGCTTTGGCTTTGATGGCGATGCCGATCGCGTCATGGCGGTTGATGCTCAGGGTCGTACCGTCGATGGTGACTATATTCTCTACCTTTGGGGCGCTGCCTTGCGCCGCACCTGTCAACTTCCCCACGACATCATTATCTCAACCGTCATGGCAAACCTTGGCTTTGAGCGAGCCTGGCAAAACCTCGGCGGTACCCTCATTCGTACCGATGTCGGTGATCAATATGTTCATGCTGAAATGCTGCGCCAGGGTGCAAAGCTCGGCGGAGAGCAATCTGGGCATATCCTTTGTCCTCATTACGGCGTTTCAGGCGATGGTATCCTCACGGCTCTTCACCTGACTGCCTTAGTATTGCGCTCTGGCACATCGCTCTCTGATTTGATTGAGCAAAGCTTCCAAACCTATCCTCAGGTTCTCAGAAATGTGCGAGTCGAAGACCGCGATCGCCGTCTTAATTGGCGACATGACGAAACCTTGCAAAGCGCGATCGCTCAAGCCGAATCTGCGATGGGTGATCAGGGCAGAATTCTAGTCAGAGCCTCTGGTACCGAGCCTGTCATCCGCATCATGGTCGAAGCAAGTACCAATGAATTGACCTGCTACTGGACAGAAAATTTAGTTTTAGCTGTACAAAATTACGCAGCTTAGGATAATTAAAAAATAAATTTTTAGAAGCTGAGGCTATTTGAGAACCTCAGCTTCTTTGTGTGTAAGGCTTTCAAACATACCCGACTTTTTTTATCGGGTATGTTTGACGAGGATTTATGCCCGTGTTACTATCCTGTTCATTAACGACGAGAGAGTATTCAAGTCATGACTCAGGCAGCCATAAACCCTACCCATTCCGCCGTCCACTCCGCCACAACCTTTACTGGATTGAAATGTAAAGAATGTGGTAGCGAGTATGAAGCCAAAGCAATCCACGTCTGCGAACTCTGCTTTGGCCCTCTAGAGGTTGCCTATGACTACGATCGCCTCAGGCAAATTGTTACCCGCGAAACCATTCAAGCTGGGCCCCATTCTATCTGGCGCTATCGCCCCTTTCTACCCGTCACCTCACAAAATCCCATTGATGTCGGTACTGGCATGACTCCGCTCGTACAGGCTAATCGTCTGGCTCGTCAACTCGGCATCAAACGTCTCTTTATTAAAAATGATGCTGTTAATATGCCAACCCTTAGCTTCAAAGACCGCGTTGTTTCAGTGGCTCTTACCCGCGCCCGTGAACTTGGCTTCACCACAGTTTCCTGCGCTAGCACTGGAAACTTGGCAAACTCTACCGCGGCGATCGCTGCTCACGCCGGACTTGACTGCTGCGTCTTCATTCCCTCAGACCTAGAAGCCGGAAAAGTCATGGGCACTCTCATCTACGGCCCGACAGTTATGGCAGTTCATGGCAACTACGACCAAGTTAATCGCCTCTGCTCTGAGGTTGCCAATAGCCACGGTTGGGGCTTCGTCAACATCAACCTTCGCCCCTACTATTCTGAAGGTTCTAAAACTCTAGGGTTTGAAGTTGCAGAACAATTGGGCTGGCAACTCCCTGATCACATTGTGGCTCCCTTGGCTTCCGGCTCCTTGTTTACCAAAATCTACAAAGGCTTCCAAGAGTTTGTCAAAGTGGGTTTAGTGGATGATAAACCTGTCCGCTTTAGCGGTGCCCAAGCTGAAGGCTGTTCGCCGATTGCTAAAGCGTTTAAAGAAAATCAAGACTTTATCACCCCGGTCAAACCCAACACGATCGCCAAATCTATTGCGATCGGCAATCCTGCGGACGGCATCTATGCTGTAGACATTGCCCGGAAAACGAACGGCAACATCGAATCTGTCAACGATGCTGAGATCGTAGAGGCGATCAAGCTGCTTGCGGAAACCGAAGGCATCTTTACCGAAACGGCAGGAGGCACCACGATCGCTGTCCTCAAAAAGCTAGTCGAAGCTGGCAAAATTGATCCTGAAGAAACCACTGTTGTCTACATCACAGGCAATGGCTTAAAAACTCAAGAAGCAGTTCAAGGTTGCATCGGAGAACCTTTCACTATTGAACCTAAACTTGATGCCTTCGAGCGTGCCCTAGAGCGTTCCAGAACTCTAGGTCGGCTAGAATGGCAGCAAGTGATGGTTTAGGCTCAGTCCTATTACTTCGTTCTTTTTCCTAATCTTTATTTTTTCTAGAACATGGCAGTTAAAGTTCTCGTTCCAACTCCCCTTCAAAAGCTAACCCAAGACCAAGCTACCCTAGAGTGCGAAGGTAACAGCATTGCCGAGCTAATAGAGTCTCTTGAGCAAAGCTTCCCTGGTATCAAAGCGCGTCTTTGTGATGAACAAGGTCAGTTGCGTCGTTTCATCAACTTCTATGTCAACAGCGAAGATATTCGCTTTTTAGAAGGTCAAAACACTCCTCTCACCACAGGGGACGAAGTAAGTATTGTTCCCGCAGTGGCGGGCGGCTGAGAGACGGCTACGTTAAACATTCCTAAAGGCTAATCAAAAGCGTTACGTTCACTTTGTAGGAACGTAACGCTTTTTCATTAATATTCTTGCGCTTACTGGCTATTCTCTAACTTCGCTCCCAGTCTCACCAGTTTCGTAGGCAGGCACTTGAAAGCGAGCATCATCTCTTTTAGATTGACTCGGTTGGTAGGAAAATAAAGGCATCTTCAGCCTTAGAAAAATTGCAATTACCCGTGTCACAAACGAGCCTGCAATAATGACCATAACTGCCTTGAAAATTTCGTCGGGGTAATAGTTTAACTGGCTAGAATACCAAATAATAAACATTGAGAAAATGAAACCCCAAATAATTGCAATGATTGGGTAAAAAGAGCCCTTGAGTGATGGATTATTTGGATCGGCTCTCACCATATCGCGGATAATGCCACCGCCAGCGCTGGTGATGGCTGCAAAAATAGGCCCCCATAACCAAAGCGGAGAACTTTGAGTTTCGAGGGCTACAATCACCCCAATAATCGACAGTGTAGATAGACCCAACGTATCTAAAAGTTCAATCACTGCATTGAATGTCTTGGCACTGAGTGAAGGCGTGTTGCTTTGAACCTGAGAAGTGTTTTTCCTGATCTTATCGTTCCAAAAACCGATTAATTGAATCAGCACGTATCCTACCAAAACTGTAATAATCACCGCCATCATATAAGTGGGCGCTTTCATTAAGCCTAGTGTAGTTCGTCCGGCAATCATATCCCGCAACACTCCCCCGCCAACTCCGGGCAAAGCCGCCAACACCAAAGCCCCAAAGAGATCGTAGCCTTCGCGGTTTGCCATTACTAGCCCTGAAACTGCAAACGAAATTACTCCAGTTAGTTCTACAAAGAAGTACCATTTTTGTCCTGTAGTAAAGCCTAACAAGACTGGGAATAAATATTGCTGAACTAGCTTATTGTATTGACCGTTATCTTTCAATTTCGTAATGCTGGCATTAAACTGCTCAACTAGCTCAGGTGTAACTTGCTTGGATTTTTTACTGAAAAGAATGTAGTAAGGGAGTTCGCTAATGCGAAGAGGATACTCTTCGGCAATATCTTGGAACTGCTGCTTGTAGGAAATGTCTGCACCGACAATTTGATCAATGAGAAACCCATCAACCTGCTTACGAGCAAGCAAATTAAAAAGCTCTGCATCGGTTTCAGCTTTAACAATTTTGCTTTCATTATCGGAATCTTTAATATAGGCATCAATCTCCTTCTGACCGTAAGAGTATCCGTCTACAACGCCAAGACGAAAAGATTTCTCGTGAAACATCTTCAGTACATCGGCAGCATTCTTTAAGCTATATTGCTCTGACGCTCCTTGAGGAACAAAAAGTACATTAACAGACCTCCGAAACTCTTTGGAGTAATAGCCAAAAGCCTCTCTTTCTGGTCGCTTTGAAGCTGAGATAATGATGTCTTTCTTTCCTTTTTTAAGATCATCCAATAGCTTGTTCCAGCTAGTTTCACCTTCATACAAAACACTGTAACCAATGTTAGAGAACGCTAAGTTTGCTAAGCGAGTATCTAGCCCGTTGACTGACTTTGTTCCCCCACTTTCTTCTTCATAAATGAAGGGTCGCCAACCGTAAGATGCTGTTTTTAGAGTTGAATGATGATCGACTTGAGCAACAGCAGGGTGTGCCCCTAAAATACAAATTAAACTCCAAGTGGCGATCGCCAGCCACACCAACCATTTTTTCTGTACCCGCATAATTCAGACTCCAAAGCGCTTAGCGTCTAAGGTGCCCTCAAATCAAGCCAGAAAAACATTTCTTTTAATAACCGTATCGCTTGCTACGTTTTCAGAAGAGTTGATTTTTAAGCTCATAATCCTGGGAGGATATCTTCCTCAATCTGAAGACAGTTTTACATTAAATTCAGTAAATTCCACAGCTATTAGAACTAGGTATGTATTAATTCTTCCGCACTCATGACGATGAATTCAGCCGTTTATTAAGAATATAAAACGTTATAGATGCGAAACATTACTAGAGATTAGTAGCGATCGCTACGCTTATTTACTTAATTAGGGAAGTCATCATGATCTATACAAATTTAGAAGATGTAGTTGGCAGCGAACGTGATGTTGCTTGGGGAAACGGTCAAAGTCGCCGTTTTCTAGTTGAACAAGACGGAATGGGATACTCCTTAACCGATACCGTTATTAACGCTGGCACAGAATCTTTGCTGGAATATAAGAACCATATGGAGACTTGTTACTGCATTGAAGGCGAAGGCGAAGTCGAAACGAACGGTGTTGTTTACTCCATTAAGCCTGGTTCAATGTACGCACTGAACCGAAACGACAAACATTATTTGCGTGCCAAAACAACGATGCGCTTGGTCTGTGTATTCAACCCACCTCTCAAAGGCTACGAATCCCACAGCCTTACAGGACAAGCATCCTGCTACTAGTTCTTTCCTAATTTCAACAGCTATCGCCCTTGTCTGTGCCTATGTCGGACGAGGGCTATCCTTTCCCGCTATTTAACATTTTAGAAATGCTAATCACCGATCGCCCAATGTCTACTAGTTCGCAGGTTGCCAGCCCCCAGCCAGTTTTTTCTTCCGTGGATGATCCATCCCAGTCGGCACTAACAGTCCGTGTTAATGCTCTAGAAGTGTATAGGCATCATCTTGAAATTTCCTACCAAATTGGACAATGCGCTTTCACAACCAAAGTTTTTTATCATGATGTGGATCTTGAAGCCCTAGCGGTACGGTATTCTGCTCAGTTTATGCGTCAGGTTTATTGCCACATTGCTTTGGTAGAAGGACTGAAGTATTGCTCTGTTTTTCCCGAAATTTATGATGTAACGGCGATCGCCGATGGCTTATCTGTGGCTTCTCTAGAGTTCTTTAGCCGTACTTACAACGCAGCATACACCCAGAACAAATACGAAAATCAAATCAGTAACTATAATGGACCTCTTCTCTACTTTGAATCTATTTTAGGAACGCTACAACCCATCACGTTTAAAGGCAATAATCCCACTGTCTTAACTGGAAATGGCGGCGGTAAAGATAGCTTTCTCTCTATGAAAATACTAGAAGAGGCAACCATTCCTTTTGCCGCATTTCAATGGGCGCGGTCAGAGTATGGTCGCTTTGAATATCAGCATGACCTCAGCGCTAAAATTTATCAGCATGTTCAACCCCAAACGGTTCATCGCGTCTCTATCCATGATGACTTTACCGATGGCGTTTACATGCAACTCTACTTCCCCCACCTCAAGCCACCCTTTACCCTCGGTACGCCAGAATGTATTTTTGCGGCGCTGCCAATTTTGCTAGATCAAGAATATTGCTACCTATCGTTTGGTAATGAAAAGAGTTCTGATACTGGCAATTTTTACTGGGCTGAGCTAGGGCAAGAGGTTAACCATCAGTGGATTAAAACCTATGAAGCAGAGTGTATTTTTGAAGCCTTCGTCCGAGAGCATTTCATTACAAACCACCAATATTTCAGCTTGCTCAAGCCTCTTTACGATTATCGAATTTTCAAAAATCTAGCTCGTTATCCTCAAGCATTGCCCGACCTCCACTCTTGCAACATTGACAAACCTTGGTGCAAAAAGTGCGCTAAATGCGCCTATGTTTGGCTTAACTACCTGGCAAACTTTGACACCTCAGTCATTAATGCTTTGTTTCACACCAACCCCTTCGACTCTTCAGACCTGCATCTTTATTATCGCCAAATGCTAGGGCTAGAAGAGCATAATGCGTTTGAATGTGTAGGTCATATTCATGAGTCTAGAATTGCGATGCAGAAGTGCGCGCAGAAGGGGCTTACGGGTAAAGTGATGGCAATGTTTGAAACAGATGTGCAGGCTCAGGTATTGCAAAATTGGGAAGAACTTGAGCAAAAGTATGATCAGGTTTATTCAGAACATAATATTCCTGATCATATTTTTGAACGGGTTAAGGCTTTCTTGTAGCTTTATTCTGTATCAGTTTTATTCATTGGGTTTGATTAATTCAGGGGGCGATCGCCTCCTTTTTTGTTTTGCCTAGTTTTTTGTTTTGCCTCCTTTTTTGCATATTTTTTTGCAGAACTGGACTTTCGACTAATAGCCCTCCCTCTCAACCTAGTGCATTTTTAAGAGAACTCCCATTCTCTGCTTCTCCATGGTTTCTATCCGTACTGTAGTCCCCATTATTATTTCTGCACAAATTGCGCTTGCGGTTGGTTTAACAGGATTGATCTCGTACATCAATGGGCAAAAGGCAGTGAACGACGTTGCCTCTCAGTTGCGCGCACAGTTGGCAATTCGCATTGATAGCCATGTGAGTGCGTATTTGGTGACTCCCCAGTTAGTATTGGGCACGATGGCAAACCAGTTTAAGTTAGGTCTGTTGTCGCCTCAAAATGTCATGGAACCCAGTAACCTTCGCCAGGTGGAACGTTACTTAGGACAACAAAGCTATTTATTTGATTCAGTTAGCTATCTTCTAGTTGCCAACGAGCAAGGCGACTACGTAGGCATTGAAAAATCCGATCAAGGAAAACGCACGATCGATTTGGCAGACAGTGGCGGAGCCTTTAGAACCTATGGAATTGGCAATGAGGGAAGTCATGCTCAACTGATTAAACAGGCAGGTCAGTATGATCCGCGCGATCGCCCCTACTATAAAACAGCCGTAAAAACAGGCAAACAAAGCTGGACTGAAGTTTACAACGCCTTTGGTTACGAAAACCGTCCTACCATCACGGCTTCCCAGCCTATCTATCGTCAGCTTAGTAACGGACAGAAAGGTGAACTATTGGGAGTTGTTGGAGTAGACCTCATTCTCTCGCAGATTAGTCAATTTCTAAGCGAGTTAGAAATTAGCAAGTCGGGGATGGCATTTATTATCGAGCCTTCGGGACAGTTAGTGGCAACCTCAACTGGGGAACCGGTTATTACCCAAGATGCTAGTAAAAAAAATCATCGGGTGATGGCAACCAATAGCAAAACTGCCTTAATTCGAGGTACAGCAGAGTATCTTCAGAAGCACTACGGGAGCTTTAAGATCGATCAATCTGCCCAGCTAGTGGATTCTATTGGCGGCAAACGAAATTTTGTAGAAGTGCGATCGTTCAAGCAATTTGACTTGCAATGGCTCGTCATAGTCGTTATTCCTGAATCTGATTTTATGGCAAAGATTCAAGAAAACTCGCGCACTACCTTTTTGCTATGTTTAGGCTCTTTAGTGGTTGCTTCTATTGTGGGGCTGCTAACTGCCCGCCGCCTCACCCGCCCTATTTTGACTCTTAGTTCAGCAGCCACTGCAATTGAAGCCGAAACTTATACACCTGAATTACTAGCAACTGAAATTAAGCGTAAGGATGAATTCGGTCAACTGGCTCGAATTTTTTATGCAATGGCAGAACAAGTTAGAACGCGATCGGGAGATTTGCGAGATAAAATTCGGCAATTAGAAGTAGAGGTCGATCAGACCAAACAAGGATCTACAAATCACGATACAAATGATGCTCTAATGATTCGAGAATTACTAGAAAGAGCCAGAGAAATCCGTCATGGACAATAACGATACTCTGAATGATTCGTGAACAGATGTGGAAACTTATTTTAACTCGCAGGCTCTAAAGATTTAGCCTCAGACATTTCTATTGCCCTCTGTACAACTAACACCGAACAAGGGGCATGATGCACTACGTAGTTGCTAACACTACCCATCATTACCTCGGTCAGTCCTTGATGCCCGCGCCGACCCAGAACGATGAGATCTGCACCCCAGCTTTGAGCCAACTCACAAATTCCAGCCCCTGGTGTGCCAACGAGGCAAGTCAATTCAGTCACAATTCCCTGGGCGATCGCTTGCTGCTGATAGGGTTGTAACCAAGCGATCGCTTTGTCTCGCTCTTGCTGAATTTTTTCCTGCTGAACCCGCCTCAAAATTCCATAGGTATCTAGGTCAGCGATCGTGCCAAGCCCCATAAATGAACCTGTTGGCAGTTCAGCATCCATTCGCAGCGCATGAACCAGCATAAGTGAACCTTTGCCTCTGGCTTTAACTTCGCTCATGGCTTGTTCAAACACAGCAGATGCTTGCAATGAACGATCAAGAGCGACTAAAACTTTTTGAAAACTCATATATGAGATCTCCCACTTGTGTTGCGTGATGGGGAATACCTTTATCCTACACCGCGACTTAGGGGTTTGCATTATGAGAGCCTACTGCCGCACAATTTGTCCTCCCTGCACTGTCAAAATTTGAGAAGATTTTAGCCACAGTGCATCAAATGAACCCAGGTGAGTCGTCGTAATTAAGGTTTGAAATCGATCTTGAATGGTTTCCAATAGCTTATTTTGGCGTGTTAAATCTAACTCCGCCAGCACGTCATCTAACAACAACAGCGGCGGCTCTCCTACCACTGCCTCAATCAACTTCAATTCTGCCAACTTTAACGCCAATACCAACGTTCGCTGCTGTCCTTGAGAACCATATTGCCGCGCCGGAGTGCCATTAATCATAAACTCTACCTCGTCTCGGTGCGGACCCACCAACGTTGTCCCTTGGTGCTGCTCTGCGATCGCCCGTAGCTGTAACCGTTCCAAAAAAGCCTGCTGCACCACCAGCGGGTCATCTTCCTCAGTCCCGACATTGGGCGCATAATGAACCTCTAAGCTCTCAGCACTGCTGCTAATTGCCTGGTGCCAAGTCTGGGCTAAAGGCGCTAACCGTCGCACTACCCGCGATCGCCGCCGAATTACCCGTGCCCCGATCGATGCCAACTGTGCATCCCAAATTGCTAATTGCGTCAAATCTTTCCCGGCTTCACCCTGCTTCAAAAATGCGTTGCGCTGCCGCAAAACCGTGTTGTACTGCTGCAAAATGTAGGCATAAACAGGTTCCAATTGCATCAATAATGTATCTAACCAATTTCGTCGTTCTCCTGGCCCACCCCGCACCAAATCCAAATCTAAGCTGGAAAACTGCACTGCATTAAGCAAGCCTAAGAAATCCAACTGTCGTCGCAATGCTTCCCCATTTAAGCTGACGGTTCGCCGCCCATTGCTGCGTAGCGTGATCATCATATCGCTTGAACCTGCATCGCGTGCCAAGACTGCCGCAATTTGTCCGACAGGTTCTCCCTCCAACACCAACTCCCGATCGCGCATTGCCCGATGCGATCGCAAGGTTGCCAACAGTTCCACTGCCTCTAGCAAATTCGACTTGCCTTGCGCATTGTCTCCCACCAAAATTGTTTTGGGCGCCAAAAATTCTACCCATTGCTCTCGGTAATTGCGAAATTGCTTGAGCTGGAGAGACTGGAGATACATGGGTAAGGGCAGACGATAAACAATAGATATTCCTACCGTTTATACCACCCTGGCGATAGGCGATGGGACAGGCTCTAGATTTTGCGCTGGAATGCTCGCGATTCCTGCTGCCCTAAGCTCAATGTTTCTTCCTGAGTGCTAGAGTGCCAATCTTGTTCGGCGTTGGCATTAGCACTCAAGAAGAAGTTAATCAGCGTCTCAAATTCAGAGCGGTCTGTTCCGACAGTCGGAAGACCATTGGCTTTAGAGGGAGCGGTTGCTTGTACTAATTGGTTCATTAAGTCGGAGGTTTTGAGAGACACCGCAATATTGCTGATGGCTGTATTTTCTACAGTAGCTTCGCTGGCGTGACTGGGAGCCACTGCGCTGGTCTCTTCGACTAAAGCGACATTGACCTCACCAAAAGGATTGGCTGATGCTTGAGGTTGAGGCGGGGAAATCTCTTCCTCTGTTAAAGGATAAGAGGCCGCTGCCTGTTTGGCTTTGGCAAGACTTCTCAGAGCTTTCTGGGCATTGGTTAAGTTATGCTGCGCCTCGAACAAATCGGCAGCCGTTTCCAGATGGGCGATCGCCCCTTGATAGTTCCGCAGCTTTTGCCAGTTTAAGCCCCGATAGTAGTAGGCAACGGCAGCGTCAGGAGCCAGTCGAATCGCTTCACCGTAATCAGCAACGGCTTCTGCATATTTTTCTAGTTTTTGCCACGCCATGCCCCGGTAGAAATAGGCGATCGCGCAAGTTGAATTAAATTGAATGGCAAAGCTAAAGTCACTAATAGCACCCGCTTGATCATGCTGCTCATAGCGGATGAAGCCCCGATTGCAATAAGCCGAAACTTGATGAGGGGCATGGTGAATCGATTGAGTAAAATCATCGATCGCGCTTTCTAAGTCACCGTTATCGTAATGCACTAGCCCTCGGTAGTTGTAGGTTATGGCATCGTCGGGGTTGAGCTTCAGAATTTGACCATAGTCGGCGATCGCGCCTTGTTTATCGCCCAAGTCATGACGAGTGACAGCCCGGTTCCAGTGCGCCACTAAATCATCCAAGGCAAGCTGAGGGGTTTCAAAACAACTCACTAGCCGCTGAATCACTTCAGGATCTTTGGTGCGGAGCTTAAGCTGTAGCTCGGAGAATGCGCTGTTCGTTCTCAGGGCATCAGCGATTCCCAAGACAGCAAAGCTGTCATCGGAAACCAGAAAGTTTTCGCTAGTGCCCAAGATCTTAAATTGGAAATTTTGAGGATAAGCTTTCTTAAGCTTGAGCAGTTTGTGAAGCGACTCTTGAACATTGGGCTTCTGGCTCTGTGTCATCCAGCCTCGGCGGACTTTGCTCAAGAATCGTTCGTCGTGGCGATCGCTTAACTGACACCAACCTATGTCGAGTTGCTTACCTTGGCTCAGGAAAACCTCAAGCTTAGTCAGTAAGGTTTCATCAAGGTCACTTTGTCCAGCCCAAGGAAAAATTAAAATCAACCGCTGCTGCGTCCGTTCCAAGGCTTCATCTAAGACGGCACGACTGCCTGCCAAGATGCCCTGCTCATCCGGATCAGGTTGGTCACCGTTCAAGTCAAACAACAGTTCATATTGGGGCTGACTGGGCAATGCTTGCAACTGTTGATTGATCAACTGCATTTCTTGCTCTAGGACTTCTTGAATGCGCGCCTTAAACTCTAGGCTAGATTCGGGTGGAGGAATGCGCCCCGACAGTTCTTGAAGCTGACCCTGAATAGCGACGACATCTAGCGTTTGGGGGAGTTGGCTGACTTGCTCCCGAAGCTGTTTTTGCTGGCGGGCGAGGTGCTCGGTAAATTCTTGGATGGTGCTAAGCTGCGATCGCAGGTTGTTCAAATAATCAGCAGCCATCCCTCGGATTTCAGGATAAATCTGAGCCGCATTTGGAGAAATAACCGTAAAGTCAAATCCGGACTGCTGAATCTGGGCTGCAAACATTGCTTCGAGTTCAGCCGCCGTTAAGGGTGGCTGAGGCTCAACGGTAGAGCGATTCAACGTTGAGCCACCGATAGTCGAGCCACTGATAGTCGAGCCACTGATAGTCGAGCCATTATCATGAGTTGCAAGCTTACTTTTGCCCGCACTCACTTCCAAGGTTTCTACCGACTGCCGCAGAGATTCCTGCTGCTGCTGCAAATCTTTCATCTCACTGATCATGCTGACTAGATCCCGTTTGGGAACTAAATCGGCAATCATCCGAATTAATTCACTAACTTCTTGGCGAAGGGAGCTTAGGTCGAAGGAGGGAGAAAGTTTGCTGATGCGGCGATCGAGCCTCGTAATTTCTGCATTGAGCGCAGTGAAATTTGGTTTGATTTGAGAAGTCAGATCATCAAGGTTCCCTAAAATGTCAGATACTTCTGCCTTCAGTTGATCTAGCTCGGTGCGCACATGCTTCGGTTGAGAGAGTTGACCCAGAGCATTAAGCTGTTCAGAAATTTGAGTAACGCTTTCTGTTAAGTGACCGTAACGACCATTGAGTTGATTTAAGTCCTGACGCAAACTATGAATACTTTGCTGTTCTAAAACATTGAACCGTTCCTGCATTTCCTGCTGAACCGCAGTAATTTCTCCATAGAGTGCTTCAGCAACTTCTCGGTCTTTACGAAGCAAGCCTTTTTTGAGAATATGAATGGCTTCAGGAGCAGGCATTGCCACAACTTTCTGGTTAAGCTGTTCAACCTGATGCGTTAAGCGTTGATCGAGTTCTGCAAATGTAGAAGTCTTGTTTTGCTCTGCTTCTTGCTCGTAGCGGCGGCGGTTGACTAAGCCTAATGCGACCAGCAGCGAGAGCGGAGTTGTGGTAAACAACATCTCTTTCAGTAAAAGAGATGCGACTGAACCTACCCCTAACCCCACCAGCGATGCATTTTCAAGAGCATCTAACCAAGAATATTTCTTCATAAAAGTTACTTTATAGATGCGGTAGTGAATCTCAGACCACAGCGTTTAATGAATTGCGACTACCGGGAGTGAAGATAGTCTTCTGAAAAAGAAGGGGCATTTCCTAGTTATTCATGAGTTTTGCATGACAATCAGGACAACCTTTTAAGATTCTTCTAGAAGCCCTTTTCTGGGTCGCAGTGCTTGCGGAATGGACAATCATTAACTACGCAACTGAGGAGAAAGATTCCGAACGAAAGTAGCATTTTATACTTGCATAAACCATCTGTACGGTGTTATAGCTTTTCTTGAATCCAGGCGCGGAAGACCCGGAGGGCAGCAGATAAGCTCATGGAGTCACTTTGCTCAAGAAATTCAAGAATACGATCGCCCGATAATCCTGGAAAAGTACTGCTGTGACTTTGGGAAAGATAGCGATCGCTCTGTAAGCCGTAGATTAATAACTTGCCTTTCAAAACGTCTTCGCCTGCTGTGGTAATGTAGCGCCAGACTTCAGGAATGGCGAGGCTGGCGTAAAGAGGCAGTTTGTCGAGTTTACTTTGAGTGAGGGCAACTTCAACGAGAAGATTGGGAACAGGATCTTGAGGTATGTAGATCTCAGGTTTATGGGGGAGGGAAGGAGTCGAGAAGTAGTAGCAAGCGTCAGGTTCGGTGGCACAGAGAAGGTCTGGGCTTTTGAGCATGACAGGAGCGATCGCTTCTACAGGTTGCTTTAATTCGTCGGCAATAATTAAGACAAGGGACTCTAACAGTTTGTGGCAGCGATCGTGCTCGGCGACAGGAGTCATCATTTCTAGCTTGCCTCGCATATAGGTAAGGCGAACCAGGCGATCGACCCCTAACTCAATGACAAGCTGCTCAAATTGCTCCCAACTGACATTAGGAAGAAGGACGCGTTGTTCGTTAGGGGGACGATCTTTAGGCATGAATAAACTCTGCATCTTAAGTCAACCCGTTAGCGTTTGTTGAAGAATTGGCGATCGCAAAAATTAGACAGAGACGGGGATGCTACTCTGATTATCTTTTATTTCTAGGAGGTGTCTTTGCGTTAGCTTTCGCTTGTTTCTACTCGGCTAGTAGATTTTTCCGATCGTCCGCGCCACCAGGCTAGGGAGGTACTGGCAATGAAGATGCTGGAATAGGCTCCGGCAACAAAGCCAACAATCAGCGCTAAGGCAAAGTATTTAAGCGTTTCTCCACCTAAAAAGAAGATAGCGGTCAGAGGAAACAGAGTGGTGAGTGTGGTGTTAATGGAGCGGGTGAGAGTTTGGTTAACGGCGGTATCAACAATTTCATCAATGGAGCGATCGCCATCGATTTTCATAGTTTCGCGGATGCGATCGTAAATAACGACCGTGTCATTGACCGAGAACCCCACGATTGTCAGCAGCGCCACAATGAATAAGCTGTCTACTTCAATGCCAAACAGCAGCCCCAAAATTGCAAAAATGCCAATGGTGATGAACACATCATGCAGCAGTGCCACAATAGCAAACACGGCGTAATCGAACTGGAACCGAAGGCTAAGGTAGCCTAGAATTCCTGCAAAGGAAAGCAGGAGAGCCAACAAACCTGATGTGAAAATTTGTCGCCCCAGGGTGGCTCCTACAGAGTCAATTTGGCTTGTCGTGAAGGTACCAACCTTTTCGGTAAGAGCCGCTACAAGCTTGGTACGTTGGTCAACATCTAAACTAGAAGTGCGAATGGTCAGGGCTTGTTCTTCATTGCCTACAACCTGAATGCTGCTGCCTGCCAAGCCCTGCGTTTCCATAACGGCTCGAACGATCGCTGGGTCGATCGGTCGATCGCAGTTGTTAGGCTGGGTGCAGTCGAGTTCGAGTTGAAGCCGCGTGCCACCCACAAAGTCGAGGCTGGGGCGAAGAGGAGCATTGATTTGCTGCCAATTGATGAACATGGCAATGATGCCCGCCAAAAGGACGACAGCGGAGATTGCCCACCAGAGCGATCGCTGTTTAATGACTTCGAGCTTCATGAGGTTTTCTCCGCCTGAATAGATGAGGGCAAGTTGGGGGAGAACCAATGGGGTTTCCGAAGGCTGGGAATAGTCAGGACGTAGAGCAACAGCGTCCGGCTACAAGTTAACGCTGTAAACATGCTGACCCCAATTCCTAACGCCAGGGTTAGCGCAAATCCTTTGACCAAACCTGTGCCTAGCCAAAACAGAGCCGCACAGGCAATTAGGGTCGTCACGTTGCCATCTAAAATGCTGGAGAAAGCACGATAAAAGCCCGACTCGACTGAACGGTAAAGGGTTTTACCCGCCTGCAATTCTTCTCGGGTGCGTTCAAAAATTAGCACGTTTGCATCTACTGCCATGCCAATGCTAAGCAAAAACCCAGCGACTCCAGGTAGGGTCAACGTTACGCCCAACAGGTTAAAAATTGCTAGGGTAAAAAGGGCATATAGGAGCAGGGAAATATCGGCAATAAACCCAGGTAACCGGTAATAAAACACCATAAAGATGAGAACTAGCGCTAACCCTAGGGCACCCGCGTAAATGCTGCTTTGGATACTGTCTCGTCCTAAGGATGCGCCAATCGTGCGGTTCTCTTCAACCCTTACAGGAACAGGCAACGCACCGCCGCGAAGCTGAACGGATAAGTCGTTGGCTTCTTTCGTTGCAAAGTTTCCAGAGATACTGGCGTTTCCTCCTGTAATGCCGCTGGCAGCGTATTTAACATCGACACGAGGGGCACTGAGGAGGCGATCGTCTAGAAAGATGCCGAGGCTACGTCCTGTTCCGGCAACATTTTTAGTTAGGTTAGCAAAGCCTTCGGCTCCTTGCGCATTGAATTTCAGCACAACTTCCCAAGCATCGCCGCCAATGGGCGCAGGGTAAGCTGTTTCGAGGCTGTCGCCAGTGAGAGGCGTTTTGTCAAACAGTCGAGATATTGCTTGATTGCTGGCATCAATTTCTGCTTGTTTCGTGGCGATCGCGGCTGCATCTCCAGTTTTCTTCAGCGTTTCTAGCTCTAACCGCTTTGCCGTTAAAACATTAAACTCAACGGTCAACTCAGCTTCTGTCCCTTGTCGCTGTTCTCGAAAGTCTAGCTGGGCGGTGCCACCCAAAACCCGCTCTGCCTGCTCTGGGTCGCTGACTCCGGGTAATTGGATAGAGATTTGATCGGATCCAACCGTCTGTACCAATGCTTCTGAAACGCCTAGACCGTTAATTCGATTTTCGATGACGCGCTGAACCGCTTCGAGCTTTTCAGGAGTAATTGTAGGAACAGCTGCCGTAGGAAGCACCCGCAGCGTTAGCTGAGACCCTCCCTGTAAGTCCAGTCCGAGTCGTACAGGAAATTGCACAATCACCACAATTGCGGCGATCGCCAAGACCAATATCAAAGCCAATAAAGAACGCTGTCTGCCCATGCTGTCTGCCCAAATATGTAGCCGCTGCAACATCAGCTATGATAGCTGGATTTTTGGGCACAGATCTTCAACCGCGTTCAAAATTATCACCCTCAGCCCGCAAGGAAACGGGGCAAGCACTGCTCACCCCGTCTAGGTAATCACTAGGAAGTCGTTAGATATAGGTCAAATGCACACCTGAATTAGCTAACCAGCTAGCTTTAGAATCTGTAAGCAGCACCGACTTGAACGCTTACGGGAGTTTTGTCGCTGTTGGCAACGCCATCAATCGCCACTTTTACATCACTGTAAAGCGCAATGTTGCGTTGAACTGCGGTTTCAACCCCAGCGGTCAGGACAGCAGCATTTTGGTTACCCAATGCAGAGGTCGTGCCCTCATCAGTTGCGAAAGAGTAGCCGCCACCTAAGTAGATGTTGGTGTTAGGAGCCACGCCCAAGTCATAAGTCACGGTAGGAACTAGGTTAACGTTGTTGCTCGTGATCAAAGCTGCGCCTCGCAGTGAAACAGGCGCTTGGGGAAGGGCATACCGACCTTGCACGTTACCCCCAAAGTTAGCGTCGTTGTTACCGACTTCACCACCCAAACCAACCGTTGCGCCACCGCCCAAGTAGCTACCTGTCATACCGCGAGCAGTCTGAGCAGAGGCGCTATTAGCCATCAATAGAGCAGGCGCAACAACTAAAACAGACAAAACGGACATTGCAGCAGATTTTACTGAGAATTTCATGATGAGTAACCTTGTTGAGTTTCTAGTATTTTGTGAACTGTTTTTAGAGATTTTTCTTACTAACCTAACCCTTGTTGATGAGACAGGTATTTGTTAGAAGAACTAGTAGAAAACGACTTGAACTTTACTCCTAAGCTTTGTTTTTGAAGAGTGGTTCGTAAGATTTCAGCCTTGAGGCGAATGTGTCTTATTTCTGTCATCTACATCAGTGTGTTAGTTAATTCCAATCTAATGTGGGTGGTGATAACCGAATTCCTACACTCCATTCAACTCGCTGCTTAGAAGCTTGTTTCGTTCGTTTTCTTTACCTCTTTTTCTCTATGTTTCAGTTATAGCGCTGTCCAGTAAGGGATGTATTAAATGTGTACTCTTTTGCAACTGTCATAGATGGCGGAACTTGAACTTGAATAGTTTTAAAGGTTTTTCTAATAGTTTTAAGTGCAGTAGTTTGAAGTTGAAAAACTCATAAAGTTAATTTACTCTGTTCTGACAAAGTAAGATATAGAAGGAATTAGTAGACGTAAAAGAGCGTGATTTGTTCCATCACGCTAAAAGAATGTTTGAGAAGAAGTGCAGTGATCTAAAGGCGCATACAATCGAGCAAAAAAGTTCTTAGACTTGCCAAAAAAAGTCGTCTGAATGTCATGCTTTGACACTTTATTGTCACATTGGCAACTTTGTAACCAGCTTTTCAACGAAGCTGAAAATATCTGTTGTTCCCTATTCTTTTGTAGTCTTACTCTTTTGAAGATTGAGCGATCGCGCTCCACAAGCCATCAATGCTGATACGATTTTTCTGCTGATGGTAGGCTGCCAAACCTGCTTCCCCTTTCTTTTCTGCCCAGTCTACCAACTGCGATCGCGACCCCTGATGCTCATAGAGCGGAACTCCATGTCCGCAGGAAGTTTGTACCCGATCGATGTCTGCGGTAATAATTTGTCGAACGCCAGGAATGGCTGGAAATTGAGTAAGCAAGCCCTCCCATTCCGCAGCATTGGGGAGTAATGTTTGTCCAGTACCATAGAGCCGCAAAATACTAGGCGCACCTTGAAAAGCACAAAACATTAGCGTAATTCTTCCGTTCTCTTGCAAGTGAGCCGAAGTTTCGTTGCCGCTTCCAGTCAAATCTAAATAGGCAACCCGGTTCGGAGAGAGGACTCGGAAACAATCTAAACCCTTAGGCGAAATGTTGACATGTCCGGTTTCACTGAGCGGAGCGGTGGCAACGAAGAATAAATGCTGCTGCTTAATGAATTGCTGCAACTCAGGAGTAATGTGGTCAAAGACTTTAGCCATAGGATTCGGTACGAGGGTGCAAAATTGGGAACTGCTGAATGAAAGGATGAATCTGCTCCTTTCCTTGATGAGAGGGACTTTGACTCAGAGCCATACTTTCTATGCAGTAATGCTCTGAATTGACTGCTGAGTTAGTTACTGTTGAGCTAACTACTGCTTAAAAGTAATTACCCGTCTGCATATGACTTACAATAGAACATTAGTTCTACTATTTACGTTCTACTCCTAGAGTTTTACTGTTTAGGTTCAAATATTGCTTAGGGTCAAACATCTCCCTAGTCCGTATTTTTTCGATATAACTCTATTTTGAAGAATGCTTTCTTGCCCATCTCTCTTACAACTCTTAAGAACAACTCCCATGGTTAAGTACACGCTTAAAGAAGATCCCGAAGTGGCGATCGAAGTGCCAGGTAAAGATTCGGCGAAGTCCCGCGACAAAGCCATGGATAAGCTCATGAAGCTGCTGAACGAAGAAAAATTGAACACCAACCTAGAGGATGGGTTTGGTCCCGATGAATTTATTGAAATTCGGGAACCTTCTACGAACGGTAATTCGCCTGAAGACGATGAAATTGTGGAAGCCGTCCAGACTTTGAACAACTTCGCCACCCTTAAACTCAAAACCCAGGAGTCGAAGCAAGAGGCGCTAGAAATCCGGGCTTTAGTCGATTTATTGTTCTCCGATGACCCGATTTCTGAAGACGAGGTGACTAAGCTTAAAGAGGGCTTTAAAGTGCTGAAAACATTTGCCCAAGCCAATATTAAGTACCGCGAAGCTAAGTCTCAGGCAGAAACCGCTAGGAGTACGCTCGATCGCGCACTCACCTCTAATACCAGCACCCGTGCTAAGGATTCACGTAAAGATTTATGACAGTCAGGAACTTTCAGGAACCGTTCTAATCCCCAGGGGTCTAAATCATAGTCCACCTGCTTTGTATCCGATAGTGGCTTATGAACGTATTACCTCTCCTGGCAGTCCTTTCCCTAGGGACAGCAACCTCTAGTGCTTCCTGGACGACAAACCCAAGTTTAAGGTTCCAGCCCGCATTACAAATTGCACAGTCGGGTCGGGCTGAGGCAATCTGCACCTCTGAAGTCCGCGATCGCGGCTTACGCGTGGTGAATATTTTAGAAACCAATGATCACTCTGGCGGAACTGAAGTGATTATGCGGGTTACGCGGAGCGGTAATGACTATACGGTAGGATGTGACTACAGCGCCTCTTCTCGCAATGTGGAGTTGTATCGCATTGAAGATGGTCGCCGCGATCGCGATGATCGTTTTGAGAGTGATGATGATGACTCGGACGATCGCTTCTATCGAGGCGATCGCAATAGAAGCGATCGGGTGAGCGATCGGCAGGATGCCGAAAACATTGCCAGAGAAGCCGTAGGGGATCAGTTAGACATTGACGACCCCTATTCTGACATCGTTGAGATTGACGACATTGAGCGCAATAATCAAACCTGGATTGTAGAAGGCGAAGCGAATGGAGCACCTTTCCGAGTCCGAATTCGCTCTAATGACGCTTCTATTGAAGACTTCCAGCTGTATTAAAGAATTAAAGAGTTCTGTAAAGAGTTCTGGCACTGCTGAATGAAATTATGAATCAATTCAAAACCCCTTTTCTGTAGGAGAAGGATTGGGGGTTAGATCGCTCTCGCTGCATTGGCGACCTAATCTAACCCCTAGCCCGTTCCCCACAAGCAGGGGAACCGGAAAAAAGGCAGAGAATCCAGATTTTCAGACTTTCATTCAGCAACGCCAAAAGGGATAGGCATTTTGCCTACCCCTTTAAAGTTTCAGTTCTGCAAGAATTTTAGAAACCAGCAGCCCTAAATATCCTGTTCGCTCAATTCACGGGTGATGTAATCGAAGGGTTGATCGATAAAAGAAGCATATTCATCAATCCCTGCCAATGCCACCTTATCTCTAACCACATCCTTCATAATTTGGATGCCCATTACAGTTGGCGCGATCGGCACACCCAAAGAATTGTAGGTTTCCCGCAACCCTTGGAGCACACGCTCGTTCAGCACATCCATGTTGCCTGCAACCAACGCATAGCTGGCATAGCGAAGATAGTAGTCCATATCTCGCAAACAAGCGGCATAGCGACGAGTCGTGTAGGCGTTGCCTCCCGGACGAATTAACTCAGGGACATCTTCAAAAAGCTGTAAGCCTGCCTGTTTCACAATGGCGGCAGCATTCCCATTAATCACGGCGGCGGCTTGAACTCGCGCCATGCCCGTGTTGAAATAGGACTTCAAGGTATCGAGAGCATCCCGATCTAGATATCGACCTGTGTTGTCGTAGTTTTTAATTAGACTGGTTACCGCGTCCCGCATGAGGTCTCGTCTCCCAATGTGCTGTCTATAGTTGGTTTATGATTCGCCCTTCAGTTTATCACGGTGCGTTTCTCAGAATTGACTTGAAAGCGCTGATGGGCAAGGTTCAGGGCGTTAAGTTTAGTAACGAAGAATGTACAACTTTGTCTACGAACAACGCTGCCAAACCTTCCAGAGGCAATTCAATAGACTCAACTAAATCCTTGCAAGTGCAACTGAGCCAGAGTTTTTAGGGAGAGTTCTTAGGACGACTTATGAGCACGTTGCTTGACAGACACCGCCGGGGTCGCGCTGCCCATAATCTTCTAAATCTAAACCGAGGAAGGCTAGTTTTGTATTTCTTGATACAAAATACTGCAAGCCCTGTTTCTAGGATGATTTAGAATCTGGAGATTTATTTGAAGTATGTATCCTCACTAACTGTCAATAGACCTAACGTCTGAGATGCAGCAGCAATGCCGACTCGACATCGTTAGAGTTCGTTCCTCGGTAGCTGGACTCACAGCTTCTTGCCCCAATCAACTCAGAGATAAGCCTACAGGATTAAGGAGTAGTTCATGGCTGAAACAGCACAAGAAATTTTAAACATGATTGATGAGCAGGGCATCGAACTCATCGACCTAAAATTTGTAGATCTATATGGCATTTGGCAACACTGCACCTTTCACAAAAGTCTTATTGACGCAGAGTCCTTTGTGAACACAGGCGGCGTGGCATTTGATGGTTCTAGCATCCGCGGCTGGAAAGCCATTAATAACTCCGACATGGCAATGGTGCCCGACCCCACCACCGCCTGGATCGACCCCTTTATGGCAGAACCAACCCTCAGCATGGTCTGCACCATTGTTGATCCACGCACCAGCCAAATGTATGAGCGCGACCCGCGATCGATCGCTCAAAAAGCCGTCGATTACCTGATCTCCACTGGCATTGGCGACACTGTATTTTGCGGCCCCGAACCCGAATTTTTCATTTTTGATGACATCCGCTTTGGGCAATCAGGTCACGAAAGCTACTACTTCATCGACTCTGATGAAGGCGGCTGGAACACGGGTAAAGATGGCGGCAACTTGGGTTACAAAATTACCAAGAAGCGCGGTTACTTCCCGGTTGCGCCCTCTGACATGCTGCAAGATATCCGCACCGAAATGTTGCTGACTATGGCAAAGTGCGGCGTGCCCATTGAAAAGCACCACCACGAAGTCGCTGGCGGTGGTCAGTGTGAGTTGGGCATTCGGTTCTCGGATTTGGTTCATGCTGCTGATTACGTCATGACCTACAAATATGTGGTCAAAAACGTCGCCCGCAAGTATGGCAAAACCGCAACCTTTATGCCTAAGCCCATCCATGATGACAACGGCACAGGAATGCACAGCCATATGTCCCTTTGGAAAGATGGTCAGCCTTTGTTTGCAGGAGATCAGTACGCTGGACTTAGTCAAACCGCCCTCTGGTTCATTGGTGGGTTGATTAAACACGCTCCCTCAATTCTGGCATTCACTAACCCTACCACCAACTCTTACAAGCGTTTGGTGCCTGGATTTGAGGCTCCGGTTAACCTGGCGTATTCAGCCGGAAACCGCTCAGCATCGATCCGCATTCCGCTCTCGGGTGCCAACCCCAAGGCAAAGCGCCTAGAATTCCGTTGTCCGGATGCTTCCAGCAATCCTTATCTAACCTTCTCAGCAATGCTGTGCGCGGGTCTAGACGGCATCAAAAACCAAATTGATCCCGGTGAGCCGCTTGATGTAGACATTTACGAATTGTCTCCTGAAGAGTTGGCCAAGGTGCCCAAAGCTCCAGCAACTTTGCAGGAAGCCTTAAGCAACCTGGAACGGGATCATGACTTCTTGACGGCTGGAGGAGTGTTCCCTGAGGACTTTATTTACAACTGGGTTTCTCTCAAAATGGATACGGAAGTGAAGCCTTTGAGCAAGTTGCCGCATCCGCTTGAGTTTGAAATGTATTACGACTGCTAATCAGGGGTTAGGACGGTAATGGGTGGGGGCGACCCTGGCGGTATCTGCAAAGCAGCACGCTCTAATCATCCTCTTAAATCCATCTAAAAAACAGAAAGGGAGACATACAGATTTGTGTGTCTCCTTTTTTGAAGCAGCATTCTAGCTCTTCAGTCTATGTCTCGCTATTGTTTCGATTGATAAGGAGGCTGTAGTTGAATGTTAGAGATGATTAACTTTCACATTAGTAATGAGCTTATTTGAAGGGAAATTTAAGATTTATTGATCAATGAATCGTGTAATTCCTTAGAAGAGGAAAACTTTATTCGCAATAGCTGCTCAAATCTGTACTGATATAAATTACTAAGACACTTAAGCCAAGTTCCAAGTTTCGTCCGAGTATTCGACTGAAATCAGTTCTATTTGTAGAATCCTGTGTGGCTAAACTTTGAATAATGAGTTAGATTTTGTGATGCATGATGCTGAATAGTGGCAGTGTAAGCATTTAAGTTTGATTCCCGTTTAAAGAGTTCCTAGATTAAAAGAATTTAGAATCTTGTTAACACTTTGTAGCCAGCAGTAACCGTTTTAATGGTTTATTTAAGTGCATAGCGCTACATCTTCATCCTTTCACGCTAAAAGATTTCATGACTCTTCTCAACTCCGATCGCCCGTCAGTATCCGAGGAATTTGAACAATCTGAAGGGATAGCTCTAGATGAAATCGCTTCAGAAAGCTCCGCATCCACCGATCCCCTCAAGCCTGATCCCCTCAAAACAGCGACAGGGGTTTATGTGACAGTCCACGGGCATTTCTACCAACCACCCCGCGAAAATCCATATCTCAATGCCGTCGAACGCCAGCCTAGTGCCGCGCCTTGCCACGATTGGAACGAGCGTGTTCATCAGGAATGCTATCGCCCTAATGCGTTCGCTCGCGTTCTCAACAACGAAGGCGAGGTCGTGGGGATCGTCAACAACTTTGAGTATCTCAGCTTTAATATTGGTCCGACCCTGATGAGTTGGATGGAACGCCATGATGTAGAGACATATCAACGAATTTTAGAAGCCGATCGCCATAGCTGCGAACGGTTAAATGGACATGGCAACGCCATCGCCCAGGTCTACAATCACATCATTATGCCCCTCGCCAACGAGCGCGACAAATATACTCAAATTCGCTGGGGCAAAGCTGACTTTTGCAAACGCTTTGGGCGCAATCCTGAAGGGATGTGGCTAGCGGAAACCGCTGTCGATTACCCGACGCTAGAAGCCTTGATTGCAGAGGATATTCGCTTCATTATTTTGGCACCGTCCCAAGCTCAGCGCTGTCGTCCCTTAGATGATCATTCTCCATGGCTAGAAGTGGGTGGTGGGCAAATTGATCCGGTTCGTCCCTATCGCTGCTACCTGCCTGGACGAGACAAATACATTGATATTTTCTTTTATGATGGCCCGATTTCGCGGGATATGGGCTTTAATGATGTGCTTCTCAGTTCTGGGCATTTTGCCGGACGAGTTAGCACAGCCGTTCGGGCAGATCATCAGCCCTCGCAGTTAATTTCAGTGGCTACGGATGGCGAAACCTTTGGGCATCACAAAAAAGGTAGCGAAAAGGCTTTAGCCTACGCCCTGGTCAAGGAGTTTCCCAAACGGGGCTGGACAGTGACTAATTACGCCCATTACCTTTGCCTCAGTGCCCCCACCTGGGAGGTAGAACTCAAGCCCGTCACAGCTTGGAGTTGCTCCCATGGAGTCGATCGCTGGCAACACGACTGCGGCTGTGGCGGTGGCGGCGGCTGGCACTTACAATGGCGCAGACCCCTGCGCGATAGCCTGGATTGGCTACGAGATCAGCTTGTCAAAGTTTACGAAGAGACTGCTCCCAAGTTTTTCCGTGATCCGTGGAAAGCGCGGGATGAGTACGTGCAGGTCATTCTCGATCGTACTCCCACTCACATTCACCAGTTCTTGACCAAACATCAAACCCATCGGCTGACATCGACAGAAAAAGTAGATGCACTCCAGCTTTTAGAAATGCAGCGCCATACCCTGCTAATGTACACAAGCTGCGGCTGGTTTTTTGAAGAAATTTCTCGTCCAGAAGGCACCCAGATCCTCCGCTATGCTGCTCGTGCTCTGGAGCTAGCAGGTGATGTCTCTGGCATCCAGCTTGAGAAAGGCTTTATCAAACGTTTGGCGATCGCTCCTAGCAACGTCGAGCAGTTCCAAACGGGTGCAGAAGTTTACCGTCAACTGGTTGCGCCATCCGTGGTCAGCCTAGAGCAAGTGGCAGCCCATTATGCCTTAACCTCCTTATTCACTCCCTATTCCCGCGAACAGCAAATCTATTGCTATACCGTTCATCAGCAGGATTATCAACTTCAACGCTTGGGCAATCTCACCTTAGCCGTTGGGCAAATTCAGATCAGGTCAGACATTACTAGATCCAGCACTAGCATGGCGTTTGCAGTGCTGCATTTGGGCGGCTGGGATTTTCACTGCTGCATTCAACTTTTCAAAGGACGACGGGTCTATAGCCAAACGAGAGACAATTTGTTTGAAGCGATGCAGCAAGCCAGCGCCGCTCAAACGATTTTGGCAATGAACAAGGCGTTTGGAGATCAATCCTACAGTTTGCAAAACCTGTTTGCTGAGGAGCGTCATCGCCTGATGAATTTACTTAGCCAGGAAACTCTGATGCGCCTGGATCAACTGTATACTCAGGTTTACCGCGATAACTATGGCGTACTGATGGCGTTCCATCGAGATCAACTAGAGGTGCCCCAAGAACTCCAGGTGGCGGCTGAGATTGCTATTACGCAACGGGCGATCGCCGCCCTACAATCTCTCGAACGAGAAGCCAGCGATTTTCCGCCCAGCAACCCGCAACTCTGCCTCAGCTACTTGGCAGACTTGGAAGCGATCGCCATTGAAGCCCAGCAACTTCACTGCCAACTCAAGCTCCCTCAAATCTCGGCAACTTTGGAACGTCTAATTGTCTCCTGGCTATGGAATTTGCTCAACAGCCCTAATCCTCAAACCGTTGAGGCAGATGCTCTCTGGGTTCAGCGGCTCATCGATTTGGGTCAGCAGCTTCACTTACATCTGCGCCTGGATGATGCCCAAGAGCTTTATTACAAGCATTTGCATGAGCAAGATTCGATGGTGCGAAGTTCGGCGGCACTACTGGAACTGGGGAAAGGGTTGGCGATCGGGGTGGGGTAAGTTGGGTCAGGGCAGGTTGGGGTTGGGAACCATAAAGTTTGGTCGGGTGAGCCGCTAAGGCTATGAGCCATGTCAGCAAGCTAATTCCGGACAACGTTGTCACAGGCGTTGTAACAACAGTCGTTCTTTCTTCTGCTGAAATCCTCAAACCTAGCTGATGTTGGCATTGCTGAATCAAAATATGAATCCTTCAAAGTCCCTTCCCTTTAAGAGAGAGATTTAGGGAGAGGTCTGTCTCGCTGCGTTGTCGAAACCTAACCCCTAGCCCCTTCCCTGCGAGGGCAGGGGAACATGATTTTCATATCGCAATTTAGCAGCGCCGCTGATGTTTTATACGATATGTACACTAGCAATAATCGTTCAATATTTGCACGGAACAAATTAAGACCGTTTATAGAATCTGAAGTGTGCAAACGTAAAGTTATTCAGCTTCCGAGCGATCGCAATGTGGTGGAAGCTACGTATTTAATAGTTAAGGAGAGGGTAGATTCAGCAAGCCCTGTTTGAGTCTTAAAATACCTATTCAATAGGTTTGGCGATCGCCTCATTAGTACCAATCTGCGATCGTCAATCCCGGAGCCCTAGGAATTCCCTCACATTGTGAGTCACGAGTGTCGCCTGAAGTGCTATGGCTGTCCCAGCAATCAAAACGTCGAGTGAGCCAATAGGCATTCCTTGTTGTTCTAAGTGGGCACGAATTTTTGCAGATGCAACAGCCCCCTCTAGGTCAAAAGGAACAACAGTAGTTTGGTTCAAAAGTTGTTGAACCTGTTGGATACGTTTTTCAGAAGAACTCGACTTTACGATGCCAACCTGTAATTCAAAGAAAACGATCGCGGGAACAAAGATGAGTTGGGGAAGAACCCTAGCTAAGTTCTGTGTCACCTGCCCTTGTCCTTTGAAGTGGTAAATCAGGGTATTTGTATCTAAAACAAACAACTACAGACTCTCACAGGGGATGTCTTATCCTGATTCAGCCCTGATTTCTTCTAGGGTAAGGAAGTCATCTTTCCAAACTCCAGAAAGAGAATACACTAACTCTGACCACTCTGCTAAATCGACAGGGGCGTTGGGCTGGTTAGGGTCTACGTGTTTGGCATGGATAGACTCGGCAAAAGTCAGGACTTCACTAGCTTGCTCCTGAGGCAGAGATTTGACAAGGGCGTAAATCCTTTCAGCGATCGTCATAGTTTTAATGCTAGAGGAGATGTCGATTTAGTCTCATTTTAGCGATCGCACTTCTGCTCAATACCAATCTGCAAATACTAATCTACAGATGAAATGTTCAGCCCTTTTTGTAAACATCGCCTCGATTCCCAATACTATAAATCTCAATCTGACAAACCTCTATGTCTATCGTGAAAATCAGACGAACTTTGCCAACTCGAAGCCGATAAAAGCCTTCCCAATCACCTTTCATTTGTTTAATGTCGAGTTCTGTAAACGGAATCAGGCTTTGTGTTTCAACAGCCGTCAGCAATTGATTCAGCTTTTCCTGAATGCGGCTGATTGTTTCGGGGTCAGCTTTTTCGAGGAATTTGATTGCCTGCTTACGAAACCGGATTGCCATGCTTCACCCACTCTGTCATATCAACGGCTTCGTCTTCAGAGTAGTCAGCAGGCGAACCGAACTCGGCTTCCAGTTCCGCTTGCTCAGCATCATCAACATAGGGCATCAAAATTTTGCAGAGCGTCAATCGCTCCTCTCGCAAAACCTCTCGCATCGTCTCTTTAATGAGCAGTTTGAGTTCCTGAATTTCCACGGTTTTCCTCATTAAGATTACGCTTCGTAAATTCTTACAACCTACCACTCACCCCTCCGAATCAAGCCACCGACTTACTCATCTCAGTCAGACGAATCATATCTTGCCGAGGATCAGCATAAGTTACCTTTACATCTAACCGTTCACCCACTTCCATTGGACGGCTAAAATGCATGGCAATTTCTAAACCTAACTCTTCTAATAGCACCAAACCCAAATTCTCGTGTTCCCGCAACCAGCGCAACACCAGCGACTCCCAAATTTCTTCGGGTCGTCGCCGCAAATACTCCAACGCCCAATAGCGATTGGTTTGGCGCTCCACTAGCATCGACTCATAGGCAGTGTTGCTAATCACCTGAATTAACTCTTTAATTGATTCCATTGAGAAAGGCAACGCCTCGCCTCGCAAGTGCGCTTTGATCTGAAAATGCGCCAGCAGGTCAGCATACCGCCGAATTGGGGATGTTACTTGCGTGTAGGTATCTAACCCCAAGCTGGCATGGCGAACGGGTGTGATACTAACTTCGCTGCGGGGCATACAGCGGCGAATTGCACAGTCTCGGACGAAGCCAGCCGGGAGTTGTAGTAGCTCTCCTTCGGGCGGCAGTTCTGGCTGGGGTTGACCCCGGAAGGGCAGCGGCAAACTGTGAGCTTCGCCGTAGCGCCCTGCCACTTCTCCCGCCAAAATCATCATCTCTGCTACCAGCGATCGCGAAACAGAATCTTCTAAAACTTCGATCGTAATTTCGTCATCCTTCACCTTAATCGACGATTCGGGCATGTGAATGCTGATTGCCCCTTGAGCCTGCCGCCAACTCGATCGCCGTTTTGACCAAGTGGCGATCGCCTCTAACTCTGGTTCTGCCTGCACGCCTAGCTGCAAAATTTCATCAACATCTTCATAGGTCAAACGATAGGTTGGCTTGACCAAACTCACCTGAATTTGGTAGTCTTCCACTCCCCCCATTTCATCTAAAATCACCCCAAAACTGAGCGCCGAACAGACCTTTCCCTGAGTCAAGCTCATGGGCCCAGTCGCTAACTCTGGGGGAAACATCGGAATCATACCTGTAGGCAAATAGATGGTAGTGCAGCGACGACGTGCCTCTAAATCCAGGTCATCACCCGGTTCGACCCAACGGCTAGGATCAGCAATGTGTATCCAGAGCCGCTGTCGTCCGTCTGGCAAAGATTCAACGCTCAGTCCATCATCAATTTCGCGGGTGCTTTCGTCATCAATGGTATAAACCTTGAGGTGAGTGAGGTCTAACCGATTGGGGTGAGCATCAGGCGGCGGCGACGAGAGATGGGATGCGGACATTTCGGATGCCTTACTAGAGAACTGAATCGGCACTTGGCTGCGTCGCAGGAATAGATTTTCGTGAGGACTCCAAAGCCCCAGCGCCACCAGGAGTTGCAGCGCTGCTTCAGCAGTTTCTGGTCGCCCTAAGGAGGTCAGCAGTTCTAAGGCAGGCGTTCGATGAGTCGCCTCGTCTCCCAAAAGCGCAAATCGCTCCAGAGCATCTAGCCGGACACGATCGCTACTCTGCCATTCCACCGACTCGCCCTCTAGAGCTTGCCTAATGCGGTTGAGGAAGTTTTGTCCCTCCTGCAAGCGCTGCGTCTCAACGTTAGCCTGATGCTTGAGTTCTGCGACCTGAGCAGAAGAACGCGGTTCGTAGCGATCGCCCTTCTGTTTAAAGTAAAGCTTATCCTCTGACAAAAGACAGTATGCGGCATAACAAAAGACTGGTGTCTTCTGGGAGAACAGCAGCATCGCCATACCGGCTGGGTCAACCGACTCGCCATCTAAAATTTCCCAAGCGACTTCTAAACTGTCGGGGTCGAGGTAGGACTGAGTTTCTTGCCAGAACCCGGTAATTTCTTTTGGGGTATAGCTCTGACCTGTAACGGTGTAAGTAACCTGCCGAGAGTGGAGAGTATGAGGATGCGATCGCTCGTCAATGGCAATCCAGTTCTTTTTCCCCTCAGGGCGATCGATAACCGCTAAGCGACGACGATCTGAGGCATCGCCCTGTAGCTTGAACTCAACTAAAGTTCCCTTCTCCATGAAAGTATTGATGGCTATGAGGTTAGGTAATTTATGCCCTATAACGGCATGTCGCTATTATGAGGCTTAAAGTTCCCTCTGCTCATCACCTCATCGCATCAAATTGCTACAAATTGTTGATTTTTCTGAACAGCACTCCAGAAAAATCAACGTTTGCAGAGTTTAAGCACTAGCCTTCTTGGTTTACAAAGGGCAAGAGCGCCAGAATTCGGGCGCGTTTGATTGCTTCAGTTAAATCACGCTGTTGCTTAGCGGTTAAACCTGTAATGCGCCGAGGCAAGATTTTACCGCGCTCGGTAATGAATTTTCTAAGCAAGTCCACATCTTTGTAATCAATGGGTTCTTCGGGCTTGAGGGGAGAAACGCGACGACGAAAATATGCCATAGGTCTTTACTGGAATGATTGAAAGTGAAAATTACTTAATTTCTTTATGAACTACATGCTTATTGCAGTGACGGCAGAACTTTTTCAGCTCTAACCGCGCCGTGGTGTTACGACGGTTCTTTTGCGTGGTGTAGCGGGAAACTCCTGCTGAACGCTTGTCGGGGTTGGTGCGGCACTCAGTGCACTCCAACGTAATAATAATTCGTACGCCCTTCGCCATAACTCTATACTTTTACTTTTAGGGACAGTTAGACACAGTCTCTAATTATTTCACAGTATTGAGAAAATGACGAATTATCTTTTGTATTATTTCCTGCTCTACAGCCAAAGACCCTGATACCCAAGCTTCTCATACTCAATATCAGATACTAAAGCCGTGGATACCAAAGAATCATATAATCCTAACCGACCTTATCCCTTCTCTTTTTCCTATGCCCCTCGAATGGCAGACTGCTAAAACCTACGAAGATATCCTTTATCAAAAAGCCGATGGCATTGCCAAAATTACGATCAATCGTCCCCATAAGCGCAATGCTTTCCGCCCTAAGACGGTGTTTGAACTTTACGATGCGTTTGCTAATGCTCGAGAGGATCAGCGCATTGGGGTAGTTCTGCTGACTGGAGCAGGGCCGCATACCGATGGCAAATATGCATTTTGTGCGGGCGGAGATCAGTCAGTGCGGGGGCAGGCAGGATATGTAGATGAGGAGGGCGTGCCTCGGCTGAATGTGTTGGATTTACAGCGATTGATTCGCTCTATGCCCAAGGTGGTTATTGCGCTGGTGGCGGGGTATGCGATCGGTGGAGGACATGTTTTACATTTGCTATGCGATTTGTCGATCGCGGCTGATAACGCCATTTTTGGACAGACGGGCCCTAAGGTCGGTAGCTTTGACGGTGGCTTTGGGGCGAGTTATTTGGCACGGGTGGTCGGGCAGAAGAAGGCACGCGAAATTTGGTTCCTTTGTCGGCAATACGATGCCCAGCAGGCATTAGAGATGGGTTTGGTCAACTGCGTGGTGCCGATCGCCCAGCTAGAGGCTGAAGGCATTCAATGGGCGCAGGAAGTTTTAGAGAAAAGCCCGATCGCCATTCGTTGCTTGAAGTCGGCGTTTAATGCCGATTGTGATGGGCAGGCGGGGCTGCAAGAACTGGCGGGTAACGCGACATTGCTTTATTACATGACGGAAGAAGGATCGGAAGGGAAACAAGCATTTTTAGAAAAGCGGCAGCCTGATTTTCGGCAGTATCCTTGGTTGCCCTAAGCCACAAAACTACCCGCTGGGGTAATCAACATCACCCAGATTCACGGGCTAATCTCAGATTGTTATCCAAAGAGAGCATCTTTAGAATTTCAATCCAGAGGATTAACCTATGCCAGTCATTACCCTTCGTCCTATTGTCCAAATTGGTAGCCAGGGAGATGCCGTTGAAGAATTGCAAATTCTGCTAAACCAGCGCCTTGGCAACCAACTCATTTTTCGATCGCTGGTGCCTTTAGTAGTTGATGGAGAGTTCGGCGATCGCACCAACGCTGCCGTTCTGACTTACCAAGAACACTATGCCCTGAACACAGATGGAGTCGTGGGTCATCAGACTTGGACATCACTTTTGCAAATTCCCTTTCCTGATAGTGAAGGACATTGGGCAGCAAATTACATCACTGTCCTCGCCAACATGGGGATTGCCCAGGGTAATGATCTGGGCAATTTTAGTCCTAATACCCTGATTACTCGGGGACAATTTGCCCAACTCATCGTGGCAGCTTTCGATCGCATTTTGACCAACATTCGTCCAGCAATTCGGTTTCGAGATGTGCCCATGTCCGCTCGTCCTGCGATTGTTCGTGCCTACGAGACGGGCATCTTATCGGGGTTCGACGATGACACTTTTCGTCCTGAGGATGGTATTCGTCGGCAAGATGTTTTAGTCGCGCTAGCGCGAGTTCTAGGCACCCGCAGAGACGGTGGCTCTGGCGTACTCAATCGGTACGAAGATGCTGAGACTATTTCTGACTACGCTCTACTTCCGGTTGAACTGGCTACGCTTCACGAAATTGTTGTGAATTATCCCAACGTCAATCGCTTAAACCCAAAGGCGGCAGCAACACGAGGTGAAGTTGCTGCAATTTTAGAGCGGGCGATCGTCCTCTATGTGCGGCGGCAAGCAGAGTTTGGCAATCCGGTTAATTTAGGGTATCAAGTTCCTAAAGAACCGATCAATTCTCCGTTTGTTGTGATTGTTAGTATTTAGTTACGGTAGCGTAAAAAGTTTTAGATAGAAATATGATGTTTTCATGCTTTAGTTCATCCCTGTGGCTGAGAGGACTTGTGTTATGAAATGTGTTTCAAAGGTGTTAACAGGCGGAGTCGCGATCGCTTCCCTATCGTTCCTCGCACCTTCCCATTCTGCTGCTCCTGTCGTTCCAAGTGCTCGTATTGTTAGCAATGGAACGCAGTTAGAGTTGCAATGGTCGGGCAGAAAAACGACGATCGCTGCTAGTTCACTCAACGCCCAAATTATAGAAGGGGTTGATTGTACTCAGGGCGCGATCGCGCCACGCCAAACTTTATCAGGTCAAAGGTTTTTTGGCAATCGGGCACTTTCCATCGATCCGTTAACGGGCAATGTGGCGGTAGGAGTTGTGCTTCAAGATTGCTTTGATACCTTTACCAGTGCCGTATTTGTCATTGATCCCCAGTCCCCTGGCACTTATGCCATCTACCGCGTGCCAGTACCGGGAACGACGGCGCTACCGGATGAGTTTTCCACCTTTCCCCTCAATGCCATTCTTAGAGTTCGGTATCTAGATGGCGATTTGCTGATTAAACAAGGTTCAACTGCCGTTAGCAGTGAGGCGCTATTAGTCTTTACACCAGGAACGACTCCCGCAGGGCAATATGCAGGCTGTGTCGTCACTCGGCAAGATGAAGGGCGCAGCCTTTGCCCAGAGCGTTCTGGCAATTAGTGGTATCTTTCAAGTTGCGGAGATGCAATTTGAAGGAGTTCCATGAAGCGATGGATCTGGCTGGGGCTATTTGTTTCGACGATTCTAGCGGTTTGGGTCAGTTGGCAGCGATCGCCCTTATTTCAATCAACCCAATCTCAATCAACTCACTCTCAATCAGGGCACTCTCAATCCGGCAGCAATGCCCAACTCATGCAACAGGTGCGACCTGCCCCTATGCCCACCGTCGATTCTCAACGGCTGCTGACCGATTTAGAATCACTAACTTTTAACCGCTATGCTCAGGCAGATCGGGAAAAGGCAAGGCGCTACATTCTTCGGGCATTGCAAGATGCGGGCTGGACGGTGCAAGAGATGCCCTTTGAGCTTAGTGCCACTAGCGGAGTTAACGTTTATGCTGAGCGAACAGGCAGTGACCCGACCGCAGGAGCAATTTTACTGGGAGCACATTACGATTCGGTCGAGCGATCGCCCGGAGCCGACGATAACGCTACCAGTTTAGCGACCGTTTTGGAAGCCGCCCGTTTGCTTAGTGCGGCTACGCCCCGCACCCTGAAGCTAGTCTTTTTCGACCTTGAAGAAGTTGGTCTGTTGGGCAGCCAAGCTTTTATCGACGAGCCGGATCAGCAGGACAACCTTAAAGGCGCAGTCATTCTCGATATGGTCGGCTACGCTTGCTACCAGGCAGGGTGCCAGTCTTATCCACCTATGCTGCCCATCACGCCGCCCACCGATCGCGGTGATTTTTTGGCAGTCATTGGTAACCAGGGGCATCCGGCGCTGATTAATAGCTTTACCCAAAGCACGCGCCCCACATTGCCCCAAGTCTTAACCTTAGAAATTCCCACCTTTGGAAACTTCACCCCCGACTTAGTGCGAAGTGACCATGCCCCCTTTTGGAAGAACGGGCTGGGAGCCGTACTAGTGACAGATACCGCTAATTTTAGAAATCCTCACTACCATCAACCGACTGACACCCTAGAAACCATCGATCGCGAATTTTTTCTTGGGTCTGCCCAAGTTATTGTTAATGCCGTGACAGCTTTGTTGCAAGGGAGCGATTGATGGGATCATAAAAGATGCTGAGGTTGAAAGGAAAAAATCATGGCATCTTCAGAAGTCTTGAGTTTAGCCAAGCAGGGTGACCCGGCGGCGATCGCCAGCTTAATGAACCAAGTGACAAAGCCCTTGGGCATCTCGGTACGGGTAAAGAATCAAGATCACTGTCTGCATCTTCTCTTTGAAGGAGAGTCTACTCCGGAACAGCCTATCGCTGTTTCATTTGTTCGTTCTAGCATAGAGGTTCTCAAAATTCATTCGCTCAAAACCATCATGGTTTACGGTCGGCAGAAGAACAGCCATCATCATGCTTGGCACGAGGTCATACAAAGCCAGTTCTACGTTGAACCCGTTCTAACTACGCCAGATAGCGCCGATCGCGATCTCTCAACTCCAGAACAGGCTGAAGCCAGCCTTTTTGATTCTGAAGTAGAAATATCTGAAACAGAAGTACCTGATACAGAACCTATTCTCCCTTTGTCTCAAAACTTACTGACAGAGGTTACCTCAACCCAAGTTGCTCTTATTCCTATGGATACATCCTCACTTGTTCTCCGCCCTAGCTCAGCCCTTGCAGAAACTTCAGGTAATCCGGATTACCTGAAACGTCCTGAAGCGATCGTGTTCATTTTTGTGACGACCCTATTTGTTTTTTGGGAGACTTATCTGTCGCTGCTCGATGAATTTGCCCCAAACAATAGCCTCTCTTGCCGTCAACTTTCCCAGCGGCTCGGCGTTAGCAAAAGCACGGTGCGCCAACGTAAACGACAGGCTGGTTTTAGCGAATGGTCAAAAAGCCTAGACCCTGAAGACGTGGCTTGGCGTTATCAAGGTGGGGGCCTCTATTGCCCTAAGGAATAACCTAAGTTAAGACTTAAGATTTAGTTAAGACTTAAGATTTTAGAAGAAAGAAAGCAATCTGAAATTTAAGAATCTTGATTTTTTCCAACTAAATAAAAGTACACCATTCTTCAACGTCTGTTGCTTTTAAATAACTTTACGATAGGAGCGGAAATACCAGAGAGATACAGCAATGACCCCTTTAGCTCCAATTTATGAGATTTTGGCGAAAGAAATAATAAACGGGTTCGACAAACCTGAGTTTAGCTTGCTGTCTAACGTTTTTTTGACAATTTCAGGTTACAAAATTGATCAGGTTTTTAATGATCCTGCGACCGGATTTCAGGCGCTTGGGCTAACCTCGTTAATAGCAGAGAAACCGCCAGTTCTAATTTTTCGTGCCGCAGATGAACCCATTGATGATATTGCTAATGCTGATCTGCGAAGCATTGGGTTTAATCAGTTTTTGGCAAACCGAGAAGCGATCGCCACTTGGCTCGCTAAGTTTAGCGGTGCCACCCTCAAGCCTGACCTGATTGGACACAGCATGGGCGGGGCGATCGCTCAACTCGCTGCTGCTGATCTGACTAATCAAATCGGTAACCTCGTCACCTTTAACTCGCCTGGTGTTAACAACCCAATAGTAGAGCAGTATCAACAAAAGGGCATTGCTAAAAACATTACCCATTACATTGTTAGCGGCGATTTAGTGAGCTTGGGTGGGCAAGGTTACTTACCTGGTTCAGTTGTGCTGCAAACCTACACTGACGGCACCACCGTAGAGCCAATTTTTGCCCTAGATAAACACATCCAACTCGCAGCAGGCAGACGACTTCTCAGCACGCCGCCCCCTGGTTATACTCAAACCAACATTACTGTTCAAGAATTAAGTAACGCGGGTTTCAACTTTAATCAAGAAACCGATTTTAGAGAGTTTATCGCAGCTTATCAAGCTACACCCAACAACGTTGCCAATGCTCTAACTTCCAGGGGCAGCGTTGAAGCTTTACGAGTTTCTCCAGGATTCTCCTTCCTCGGTTTGATTTCGGGAGCACGGGCAGCCGTGGCACTTGAGCAGCCAAATATTTTGGTGGGCGATCGGCGAGACAACATTGCTAATGGAAAAGAAAGCGATGATCAAATGTTGGGCAAAGGCGGTAATGATCAACTCCGAGGGGGTGCGGGTGACGATTTAATATCTGGGAACGGCGGCAACGATAGATTAATTGGGGATGAAGGAAACGACATTTTAATCGGAGGAGGTGGACACGATCGCCTCGTAGGCGTGAACGCTCAGGCTAATGCCCCTGGACAAGGGGAACGCGATCAGCTTCGCGGGGGTGGCGATCGAGATGTGTTCGTGTTGGGAGATAGAAATCAGGCTTACTATGATGACGGTAGAAGGAGAGATTTTGCATTGATTTTAGACTTGCAAGCGATCGACAAAATTCAACTAAATGGCACCCGTCGTGACTATCGTTTACAAGATATCAACCTGGGAACAGGAATTTTTCTTAGCCAGGGCGTAAGACTAGAGCTAGTGGGCGTTGTTCAGAATGAAGCAAACTTAAGCTTAAATAGCAATCAATTTCGGTTTGTATAGTTGAGTCATGCAGCCTAGCCATGTAGATTACAGGTCTGCCAGTTTCGTCGCTTGCAGACCTGCTCAAGAAATTATCTTTTTTCTCTTTCTCAATTCTCACCCCACATCTGTCAAAAATCGCTAGGATCTAGAACGTAGACCCCGCTACACAGCCACCCAGCCACCATGACAGATTTCGACATTCAAGCTCCCTACGAACCTGCCGGAGATCAACCTAAAGCCATCTCTAAACTCATTAAAAATACCAGAGCGGGCGATCGCTTCCAAACTCTTCTAGGAGCGACGGGCACGGGTAAAACCCACACGATTGCCCGTGTCATTCAAAATATTGGTAAACCTACTTTAGTTCTGGCTCATAACAAAACCCTGGCAGCACAGCTATGCAACGAGTTTCGAGAATTTTTTCCTGATAACGCCGTCGAATATTTTATTAGTTATTACGACTATTACCAACCCGAAGCGTACATTCCAGTTACCGATACCTACATTGCCAAAACAGCATCCATTAACGAAGAAATTGATATGCTGCGCCACTCGGCAACGCGATCGCTATTCGAGCGCAAAGACGTGATTGTCGTTGCCTCTATTAGCTGCATTTATGGTTTAGGAATTCCCTCAGAATACCTTAACGCTGCCCTACCGTTCAGAGTTGGGAAAGAAGTTGATCAGCGGCAAGTACTTCGAGATCTCGCCTCAGTACAATACGAACGGAACGATCTTGACCTGGGACGGGGAAAGTTTCGAGTTAAAGGCGATGTTCTAGAAATTGGTCCGGCATACGAAGACCGAATTATTCGGATAGAATTCTTTGGAGACCAAATTGACGCTATTCGGTATATCGATCCGATTACAGGCGCAACGCTTCAAAGTATGGACGCTGTAAATATCTATCCAGCCCGTCACTTTGTTACGCCAGAAGATCGCTTAGAGGAATCTTGTAATGCCATTGAGCAAGAACTGCGCGATCGCCTCGAAGAGATGGAAAAAGACAACAAGCTTTTAGAGGCACAGCGCCTAGAGCAACGCACCCGCTATGACCTGGAGATGCTGCGCGAAGTCGGGTATTGCAACGGCGTTGAGAACTACGCTCGTCATCTTGCCGGACGCACCGCTGGCGCACCCCCAGAATGCTTAATCGATTATTTTCCTGATGATTGGCTGTTGGTGGTTGACGAATCGCACGTCACAATTCCACAGATTAGGGGCATGTATAACGGCGATCGCTCTCGAAAAATGACGCTAATTGATCACGGCTTTCGTCTGCCCAGCGCCGCCGACAACCGCCCCCTCAAATCAGAAGAATTTTGGGAAAAAGTGAACCAGTGTATTTTCGTTTCAGCGACTCCAGGCATTTGGGAGCTAGAGCAATCGGGCGGTAAACTAGACACTGTTGGCGAGAAGCAAATCTACGTTCCTGGCACCGGAAGAGTGATTGAACAAATCATCCGACCGACAGGCGTTCTGGATCCAGAGATTTTTGTTCGACCCACTGAAGGACAAATCGATGATCTATTGGGAGAGATTCTGACACGAGCAGAAATTAACGAGCGAACGTTAGTAACCACGCTAACCAAACGTATGGCGGAAGATTTAACGGAATACTTTCAAGAACGATCTGTAAAAGTCCGTTACCTTCACTCCGAGATTAACTCAATTGAACGAATCGAGATTCTTCAAGATTTGCGCAACGGAGATTTTGACGTTCTGATTGGGGTAAACCTATTGCGGGAAGGCTTAGACTTACCCGAAGTCTCGCTAGTTGCCATTTTAGATGCTGATAAAGAAGGCTTCCTGCGCGCAGAGCGATCGCTGATTCAAACGATTGGTCGAGCCGCCCGCCATGTCCAGGGTAAAGCCATTCTCTACGGCGATAACCTGACCGACAGTATGGCAAAAGCCATCAGCGAAACCGAACGCCGTCGCGCCATCCAAATGGCTTACAACGAAAAACACGGCATTACACCCACTTCCATTATCCGCCGCACATCAAATTCTATTCTGGCGTTTTTGGATGTATCTCGCCGCTTGAGCGCCCATGAGCTAGAAGAAGTTTACGAGCATTCCTATGATTTACCATTGGAAAATATCCCTAGCTTAATTGTGCAATTGGAAGCACAAATGAAAGAAGCTGCAAAAAAAATGGAGTTTGAAGAAGCGGCAAAATTCCGCGATCGCATTAAACATTTGCGCGATCGTTTAGTGGGGAAACGCGCGAATCAGGTTTAAGTCGGAGGCACAACAGCTTTGATTTGTCGACTTTCGGCAGGTTTGGGCGAATGGCAAGGCGTTCATAAGGATGTCTTTAAAGAAAGTTAGCTTGGCAGCATGATTTGCTCCCATAGCTTATTATTCAAGCAAATCCTGAAATCGCTGATCGTCTCGAATGCGATCGAAATCACTGTCGGTTTTTACCATTTCTCGGTAGCTGGGGTCAAGGGCGATCGCTTGTTGAAGGTGGGCGATCGCTGCCTCTATATCTGCTTGTAATGCATAACAGCAAGCTTTACCGTAAACGGCATTTGCAGTATTGGGTTCAATCTCCAGAACACGGTTGAAGGAAACAAGTGCATCTTCAATGCGCCCCAGATTGCCTAATCCTAGTCCCCGAATATACCAAACTCCGTATGAGTTGGGCTTAATCTCTAGAGTACGGTCATAGGAGGCGATCGCCTCCTCATTGCGTCCTAGTTTGGCTAGTGCCAGCCCTCGAATGAACCAATTAAGAGAATTGATAGGATTGAGTTCAAGCGCTCGATCGAACGATGCGACCATTGCTTCAAAATTGCCATCACGATACCAAATCAATCCTTGTTCTTGCCAGAGAACAGATTTAATTTCAGAAGATATACAATCTTCATCAATCAGAGATTGTATATCTCGCAGGTAATCCATGCGCTCTTGATACGTTAGGTTAACGTACGCTTCAGATCTCCTTGCTAAGAGACGAGAGAATTCTCGCTCAACGTCCTCCTTCTCCTGCGGAAATTCAAACAAACCCGATCGCCAATCAAAGAAATCGGGCGATCGTAGCATGAAATATTTCAATGCGAATAATGGTACTAAGAACACAATAGCAAACGGGAAATCATCGCGGAAGCGTTCGCGCTGTAAGTTTAGATGCCCCAAGATGCGCGGAACTGTATCGCGCTTGTAGTAATCTCCTTGTCCACCAAATCCTGGCTGGATGTAAGGTTCTAGCGATTTTTCAATGCCAGAAATAAATAGAACGTCAATCTCATTTCTGTTGGGCAACTGACTAATTATTTTATACAAATTGCCGTCTTCAACGGGAAGTTCTAACGTTAGTCGCTCTATTTTTTTCTTCAGCAAATCTTGTTGTAATCGCTCAATTAACTTGTTCCGTTCGCCTTCAACACAGCGCACAAAAAATAGCCCAAAGTCCTCTGTCCGTTGCAGCGCCCGATAAAAGGAGCGATAAATTTCGTCTGCATCGCTCGACAGATCTTGATCCCACTCACTCAGGCTATTCTGCATCAGATGCCTCTAGTTGCTGATAAATCGGTGCCCTACTCTCCCGTAGAGACTTGCTTTAGCGCACTTTGAAACCGCTCTACTCCGAAAATCAATGGATGGATATCATGCCATTTTACTTCTTCCTCCTCTTCATTTAAACACCAGTACTCCAAAATACAGCGCTGAAACAACAGTTTCCGATGCTCATCATTATTGATAATTATCTTGTCTAGATGTACCCGCGCCAGCAATACCCAGTCAGGCTCGTCAATGGTGCGGCGATAGGTGTCTCGCAATCCTGACAATGCCCGCTTCACTGCCCGATTCCGAATCGGCAGTGTCTCCGTATGTTGCAGCGTCTCCTTCATGAGAGTCATCAAATTTCGCACATGCCCACCACTCATCAAGCACAACTGCTCGACCGCCGTCATTTCCTCAAACACATCCACCAAATCCAAACTCTGATCCGCCGCCCTAAACCGCCGCTGAATAATGTCTTTCATCACCTCAATGCCCTTCGGGCAAGGCTGACCATCGGGCGTTTTTACCATCACCATCGGCAACACCTCCACAGGCTTATAGCGATCTGCCATTGCCATCGCATGAGACAAATACACCAACGAGATTGGCACGGTATAAATCAAATGACAATCTAGCGCCTTTAGGTCATCGCTATGAGTGACAAAGATTTGCTCATAGTTGCTGCGCCGAGAATCGGGGTCAAACTTTTCCACCACCCGATCGAGGTTGTCGGCAATTAATACAAGGCGATCGCTCGGTTCTCCATTCAGTGCATCTCGAATCAACTGGTTCAAAATATCAATCAGCGAATCCGCATCTAACTCAACTTGGCGGCGAATTTGTTGGCGTTTGGCAGTGTTGGTTTTAATCGTAGTGGAAAGTTTGCCCAAACCTAAGTCTGGCGTTTCATAGGCAAATTCTTCTAGACTGAGTTCAGTTAAACCAAGGTCATGGAGCGATCGCCACAGTTTATCCGACCAAGTTTGCAACCGTCCCATGGTTGTCTTCTCATCCGGCTTGGCAGGCTTCAACTCCTTAATCAACTGCCGCGCACAGGCAATCAACACATCGCCATACTCCGTATCCTCCGGTTCCAAATCTTCATCATCCACCGCAAAATACACCACCCGATACTGGTTATCCTCCAAAAATTGCTTCAACCGCAGCAGTTCCGTCGATTTTCCCCCACCCGTATGCCCTGAATAAAGCTGACAGGTAACCCTTTCTGAGCGCAAAATCTCCCGCCCCAAGCCCTTCAACACGTCCTCATCGCCCCGCACCGATTGACAATCCACCCACTCCGGATCATTTGCCTGCAACTGACGAAACGGGTCAAACGCAGTATAAAGCCGTTTCATAAAAGCCTGATCGAACTGAGCCATATCGCTGCTGCCAGTCTTGGGTGAAGAACACCCGCCATTCTAACAGCCCAGTCCAGCTAATTAATGATGGATTATATCCGGCGAGGTGTTAGGCGCAGCGCAACAAAGCCAAACTAATTATGCTTCGATTCCAACCTGCACATGTCCGTCTACCACGCGCACCAGAAAGACCGCGACACGTACCGTCTCATCATCAAAACATTCGCCCGTAATCAAATTAAAGTTTTGTTTGTAAATCGGAGAAGCTACTTTAGAACGCCCTGCCGATCGCCCAAAATACTGCGAGAAAGCACATAACCTTTCAACCTCCTCTCTCGCTTGTAGGGCGATTCTATAGTTCATCACTGGTCATCTGTTGAGCCATCGTGGTCATGACGATCGCCTCCCATTTCTTCCATCCCTAATCCATCTCTAATTCATTCTTAATTCATTCCACTGCCCAAAATAAACAGTCCAATCATGGTGACGCTATTCCAAAGACTGTGCAGCATAATGGATGACAATAACCCGCGCGATCGCGTGTACACAAACCCTAAAATTGCCCCCAGCACAGTTAGCGGCAAAATCTCTGAAAGGCTGAGGTGAGCGGTTGCAAAGATGAGACTGCTGAGGGCGATCGCTCCACCCACTGGGAAATACCGCGTTAGAGAAGGCAGCAAAAAGCCTCGAAACAAAATCTCTTCAAACACTGGAGCGGCGATCGCTGCTGTGAAAAAGAACATTCCCAATGCCACCGGATCGCCCTCTTCCAAGACAATTTGCAACAGCGGATTGCTGCCCCCCTGCCCCTGCCAAATTTGTTGGTTCAGCACTGAAACCAACAGCATCAGCGGCAAAGCCACAAAGTAACCCCCCAAGCCCCAGGCAAACCAGTTGCGCTTTCCCCCTGGGCGAAACCAGCCCTCAGGCAAGGGCAAATGCTGCTTAATGGAAAGATACAAAATTGTCAGGGCAGAAGTCGCCATGAGTACGTAATAAATCAACGTATTAACCGCGCTTGCGCGTCCGCCAAACGCTGAAAAATCTATGCCTAATGATTTGATTAACAACGGCAATGCAATCTGTCCTGAGAAGAAGAACCCTATCATTAATACCTGTAAAATCGTTTCCCAAGTCCAGGGAACTTCCCAAGCCAGCAACGGATCGAGCGATCGCCGCCGCACCCACTGCACCGCAAATCCAATTAACAAAAATATGCCAATGATGCCGCCTACTGCAGGCAGTGCCCCCACGATCGCCAATTTCACCAAAGTCTCTTGAGCATTCACCTGCGCATTTGCCTGCAAGGGCACTAACGCATCCGTTCGTTGTTGCAGTTGGTAAAGCCGAGTCAGCCCTTGATCCTGAAACCAGCCTTCTAAATGCTTTTGAATTTGTGGCTCGGCATTGGGCAAAAGTTGCGGCGGCTCACTCCACAGCCCAGCCAGCACCCCAGCGGTAGCAGCCAAAGAGGAATCTTCGGCTTGAGTCGCAACTGCATCCCAGGTTTTGAGCGCTGTGGAAATTTGATTTTCCTTGACTTGAAGCAACCCAATTCTGAGGTCAAGCTGGTGAATTAAATCCTGTTGTTGTTGGCTAGCTTTGACCAGTTGCTTCTGTGGATCGGTCAGGGACGGTGGAACCAGCTGAGCCTGAAATTTATCTAGGTTAGTTTGCGCCGATTTCCGCACCTCTTGATAGGCTTCGAGCGCTGTCTTGAAAGGATTTTCACCCAAGAGATTTTTGCGCACCGCCGTCAATTGCGAACCCGACAAGCTTTTAGGATTTAGCTCGGTGGCACGCAGCACCAGATCGGTCTGATATAGTTCAATGCGATCGCTAATCTGCGGTTCGCTCAAACTTGCAAACAAGGAGCTTCCCAATAAAACGACCACCGTCACGGTGATCAGGCTCAAAATAATTCGTTTCAGGTTATTCACGGCACTTAGACTTCATAGAAAACTTCAGGAAATGTTTAAATCAACACGTCCGCCTCTGGCATTATCGCATCGTCCATCGTTGTAGCGTATTTAGCATCTGCCTAGCACTTCCTGTCATCTTGCGATCGCCATTCTGACACTCAATGCTGTGACCCAAACGGGGTAAAATGCTGATGCTTTGTGATGCAGGGAGGGTACAGTCCTGGCTACTCGCGTAATTTTAGTTCGGCACGGTGAAAGCACCTACAACGCTCAACGCAGAGTGCAAGGGCACTGCGATGAATCGACACTGACCGAAGCGGGTCAACTTGGGGCTTCCCAGGCAGGCGTTGCTCTTCAAGATTTACAGTTCGATGCGATCTATTGCAGCCCCTTCCAAAGGGCACGGGAAACGGCTGACTTGATTTTAGCCAGTCTCAATCACAAAGCTCCCTCCGAGCTACAGATTACCAAAAACCTCCGAGAAATTAGCCTGCCCCTCTGGGAAGGGCTGAGCTTTCAAGAAGTTGAGGAGAAGTTTCCAGAGCTTTACGAGTGCTGGCGCGATCGCCCCCACGAGTTGCAAATGCCGCTTGTCACTTCAGAAGGCACCCAAACCTTCTACCCAGTTGTTGCCTTGTACGAGCAAGCCCAAAGGTTTTGGCAAGAAATCCTACCCAAACACCCTGGACAAACCATTTTAGCGATCGCCCACAGCGGTATTAATCGTTGTTTGATCAGCGCCGCAATGGATTTGGGCATAACCGGATACAAAGTACTCTATCAATCTAACTGCGGTATCAGTGTCCTCAACTTTTCAGGCGAACTGGGCGCACCCGTTCAACTCGAATCTATTAATCTCACGGCTCATTTAGGTCATCCCCTACCCCCCATTCGTAGAGGGCAGCGTGGCCCTCGCTTCCTGCTAGTGCGCCACGGCGAAACCGACTGGAACCGACAGCAGCGGTTCCAAGGTCAAATTGATGTGCCACTCAACGAAAACGGTAAAATCCAATCGGCACAAGCCGCAGCCTTTCTTAAAAACTTTCAGATCGACCGAGCCGTCACCAGTCCAATGCTGCGCCCCAAAGAAACTGCCGAAATCATCTTGCAGTATCATCCCCAGGTTACCCTCGAATTCAACGACAACTTGGTCGAAATCAGCCATGGACTCTGGGAAGGCAAACTAGAGTCAGAAATTGAACAAGAGTTTCCGGGCGAACTTGCCCAGTGGCAAAACTATCCCGAAACTGTGCAAATGCCCGAAGGCGAGAACCTGCAACAGGTCTGGGAACGGGCGATCGCCGCATGGACTCACATCCTTGCCACTACTCCTGCCAACCCCGATGGACAAGTTACAACTGTCCTTGTCACCGCCCATGATGCTGTTAATAAAGCCATCCTTTGCTACCTCGCGGGGCAATCTCCTGAAAAGTTCTGGACTTTTAAGCAGGGCAACGGAGCCGTCAGTGTCATCGACTACCCCGATGGTGCAACGGGCAGATGCGTCATCCAAGCCATGAACATTACTACCCATCAGGGCAGCATCCTCGACAAAACCGCCGCTGGCGCTCTATGAACGAGGTGCTTACGTTTAGCCCGACCGACCTGCCACGATTCCCATGACCTCTATCCTTCTCAGCCAAGCCCGCGTCCTCAATCCTGTTTACGACACTGACCAAATTGCCGACGTTCTTATTACTGATGGCATTATTACCGCAGTCGAAGCGCCTATCCTCGATCGCCCCGAAGATACTCAAGTTATCGACTGCACTGGACTAGTACTTGGGCCCGGACTGGTCGATCTGTACAGCCATTCTGGAGAACCTGGATTTGAAGAGCGTGAGACTTTAGACTCCCTCCTCAAAGCCGCGATCGTCGGAGGGTTTACCCGCCTAACGCTCCTCCCCGACACTCACCCCGCCCTCGATCATCCTGCCCAACTTGAATGGATGCGCACCCAAGTTTGCTCCTGTTCCTCTGTCCAAGTCGAGTATTGGGGCGCACTGACGCTGGGCACCCAAGGGCAGCAAATGGCTGAGCTAGCAGAACTTGCAGACGGTGGAGTAATTGGCTTTGCCGATGGTAGACCTCTGGCTAATCCAGCCTTAGTGAGACGATCGCTGGAATACGCTCAGCCTTTCAACAAACCAATCGCCTTCTGGTGCTGCGACCCCGATCTCACTAGTAATGGCGTAGTCCGTGAAGGCATTGCCGCCCTGCGCCTGGGCTTACCCAACAGTCCTGCGATCGCTGAAACCACAGCCTTAGCTGCACTCCTAGAATGTGTAGCCGATATTCAATTGCCCATCCATATCATGCGCGTTTCTACAGCCCGTAGCGTTGAGCTAATTCAGGCAGCAAAAGCGCGCGGTTTGTCCATCACCGCCAGCACCACCTGGCTGCATTTGCTATTAAACGTCAATGACATTCGCGGCTACCATACGAGCCTGCGTGTCGAGCCACCCCTTGGCAATCCGTCCGACCAAGCCGCCCTCATTCAAGGATTTAAGGATGGCGTGCTGGATGCAATCGCCATTGACCATACGCCTTATACCTACGAAGAAAAAACCGTCGCCTTTGCTGAATCGCCCCCCGGTGCCATTGGGCTAGAACTCGCATTGCCGCTGCTTTGGCAAGCCTTCGTAACCTCCGCAGACTGGACAGCATTAGCACTTTGGCGTAGCCTGAGTACCCATCCGGCGCTTTGTTTACAGCAAAATCCTGGCGCGATCGCTCCGGGTCTATCTGCCGAGATGACTCTTTTTGACCCGCAACAGGTTTGGCAAGTCACCCCTGCAAGCTTGCAATCTCAGTCCTACAACACCTTTTGGTTAGGACAAGAAATCATCGGGAAGGTGGTGAAGACTTGGCAAACAGGAAAAAAGTAAGAGACGCTTATTCTAGGATTGAGAAACTTACATTACTCTGAACTTATATCTATCTGAACTGACATCTATCTAGCGATCGATCGCCGCCTATGGTAGCCTGAAACGTCTGTGCTATGAAGCTTCATTAAGTTTTAGGTTCACATTAAAGGTTATTCGGTTACATCTACTGGGTTGCACTGTGATCGCAGTTGCGAGATCATGACCGTGGGTTCGTGGCAACATTCGAGGCAAAAGTCCCTGATTAACCAGAGGTTTAAGATGGAGTTTTGGGAATTTCTATTGCAGAAAGAGGGCGATCGCTCCTGGTTACCGTTGGAGTCTCCCAACGTCGAAATTTTAGAAGGACGGTACCGCGTCGTTGCTCGTTCTAGTCGTCCTAACACCATCCTCGAAATTAAAATTACACAGCAAGACCTTGACGAAGTGCCTCCTGTTCGCCGCATTCAAAAGCGTTCTGCTAAAACAAATCCCCAGGGATTAGTGGTAATCATGCCCTTCACCCGTTTGCAGCCCGGAGACTGGGAACTCCGTTGCACAGGCGATTTAATGGACGACATGCTGGGCAAGGGCTGGAGCCAAATGGTGCAGTTGCAGGTGTCGTCTGTCGATCTCGACTCTAGCTGGCACGATGACGAACCCATTGAGGTTGACTTGGCGAGGGCAGAAGCCGTAGCCCCCGACTCAGCCCCTAGCTCGGTACTAGAGGCAGATAGCCCACCTGAGGTTTCAGTGCCGCTGATTGAGTTGCCTGTTGCACCGATCGCCGCTTCAGAGCTTCCCGTAGAAAATTCTCCGGTATTGGCAGAATTGGCAGAAGCTCCCAAGATAGCTAATATCGACGAATCGCATCCCATCCAGCCTATACAAGAACAGCTAGTGCCGTCCGCAGAAGCGACGATCGAGATTCCTGCTGTCGTAGAAAGCCAACCCTTGCGTTTAATCCTCACTCAGGATACTTGGGTGATTCAGCGCCATCAACCCCTGACAATCACAGGAACGATCGCTGCTCTAAAAGAATCATCTGACTCCGTTCCTATTCAAGGGCAACTCCATCTTCGCCTCTTCGATCCGCAGAACTCTCAGATATTGTTTGCGCAGCATTATCAAGTTCCAGAAAATCAGCCGTTGCCCATTCCCTTTGCCTGCGAGTTGTCCTTGCCCGTCAGTTCAACTTACCTGGTGCTGGGAGAATTAACCCTTTACGGCATTGCTCAGTCTGAATTGCCGCCTGTCTTAGCGACTCAATCTTTCAATGTAACGACCGAGTTACACGAATTGCTTGAAGCGATCGCCAACAATTTCTCCAACCCAGATTTAGCACTCCCCTCTCAAGCCACTGTCCCCAAAGAACCAGAGCCTGCCAAAATTGACCTTTCATTCTTCAACATTCCACCTGTTACTCAAACGCTACTGAAGTTCCAATCTTCAGAACAAAATTTATTGCCGCCCCAGTTGTATCCCACTCATCCTACAAATCATTCTGCAAAAGTTCGCCAGCTAGATCTACCGTCCTTTGCTGTCAGCGATGCCGTGAATGGAAGTCATCCTGCTGCTGAACCCGATGAAACAGCACAATCCCAAGAAACGATAGTTCTTGACTCCGCCGTGATTACCGAAATCGTTGCCAATCTTTCCAACTCTGCAAAAGCCGATGCTGCGGATTTAGAGGATCGACCCGCTGCAACAACTTCCACAGAAATCCCTCTTGCTCAAGTAACCGCGATCGCCCCGGCAGCCAAAGAACCCGTTCCCCCCGACCGTATAGATGAACTTATTGGCGATTGGGACGAAGACTGGGAAATTGCTGCTGACGGCACGCTCAATTGGCGACAACTCCAGCCGAAGAAACCTGCTTCTCCAGAAGACCGGGCGTTCCAGTCGCTTAATCTACAGAATCGTTTCATCAACCGCCTCCAAACCCTAGCAACCGACCCTGAGATATCAGACTGGCTGCGCGAACCCGCCGCCATTGTTCGAGCCAATCCGATTGACCAAGAAATTGTGGTGGATGATGACGAGCTTGATCAGCCACCGTCTGACCCAGCTTTTAGTAGATTTCAGGCTGCCGAGCCTGTTCCTGTTCCACAGGTAGAAGTTCCACCCGGCGAACTCATTGCCGGACAGATGATTAACATCACGGTGAAGCTGCCAAAATCTGCGACGCGAGTTTACGCCAAGCTATGGGTACGCGATCGCCATCTCCGCGTCCTCATTGAGGGTCCACGCTGGTTAGTTGACTTCAAACCTAATGGATTCGGTGCCCTCAAAGCGCAAACCACAATCACTCTACCTCTAGGCTGTATGGAAGTGCAGTTTGAAGCGATCGCGATTGAAATGACTAGCCAAAGCGAAAGTCAAAAAGCTGTCGTTTGCCGCTCCGTTATTTCACCCGAACTTTCCGCATTATCGCGAGAAGAATTAGAGGGGTAAGCAGCACAGTTGTTAAAATTTCTTAGCACTTAAACATTCAGTCCCCCATTCGCAGTAAATTTGGCTCTATCCGCTGTGTTATCGAGGAGACTCCAATACATGACAGCTTCACTCTTGCCTTCTATTTTCGTACCCCTTACAGGGATCATCATGCCCGCTGTGGCAATGGCATTTTTATTCCTTTACATTGAGCGGGAAGATGCCGACGGCATTTAAACCACTCTTTTTTGGCGATAAACAAAAGCAATTTTTTGGAGAACAATCAACATGACCGCAGAAGTTGTTTCATCGGGTGGAGATCCTCAAACAGGAAACCTCGCCACCCCCATTAATTCCTCTGATTTTACTAAAGCCCTTATCAATAACCTACCTGCCTACCGCGCAGGTCTTTCTGCCCAGCGCAGAGGTCTGGAAATTGGCATGGCACACGGCTACTTGCTCTATGGGCCTTTCACCTTATTAGGGCCCTACCGCAACTCTAGCGTGGCAGACATGGCAGGGCTAATTTTCTCAGTAGGTCTTGTGGTAATTCTCACGATTTGTCTGTCCATCTATGCAGGTTCAAAGCCCAACGGCCCAATTAGCACTCTGACTACTCCCAAGGCTCCTGCCGAGTTGGCAACTCCTGAAGGTTGGAACGAGTTTGCAAGCAGCTTCCTCGTTGGCGGTGTGGGTGGAGCAGCAGTCGCGTTCTTGCTGTTCACTGTCATTAGCTCTGGGCTAATTGATGGGTTAGGTAACTTGGTATAAGTCGGTATAAGTCCACTCAAAACAAGCCCCCAACTTCTAGTAGAAGTTGGGGGCTTTTCTAATATAAATATCTAGATTAATGAACTCTAGATTGATGAACCTAGCCCTGCGTAGGCTCCATAAAAGAAGATCCCTACTACAACCAAAACGCCCGTCACAGCAACGGTTCCAACCAGCCAAAGCGGAATTCTACCGGATTGAAACATAGTTTTTTAACCTCCTAACTCACGGCTTAAGTCAACACAGCGAAACAGTGTAAATAAGATCGATTAATTGAAGAAATAGCTGGAGAACAAAATTCCCAGAACAAAAATCAACAGCAAACCCAAGTAAAGCGAAGTCCGGTTTAGTTCTACGGGCTGCTTATTGGGATTCTCAGGACGATTAATAGGTGCCACAGAACTCTCTCCTAACGTTGAATAAACTGCATTCCTGCGATCGCGCCAATGAAGAAAACAGAAGGAACCGCGAGGGTATGAACCGCGATCCAACGAACGGTAAAAATGGGGTAAGAAACAGGTTGATTGGGATTATTACTTGTCATAGTTATCCTGGTATCTAATTCGCTTTCAAAAAATCATCAATCTGCGTTTTCGCTTCGCCCCGATCTTGGACGATTGGTGGAACAGTCCGAGAATCAGTGAAGTACTGATTAGGTCTAGGAGTTCCGAACACATCATACGCCAAGCCGGTTTGCACAAACAGCCAACCCGCAATAAACAAAGCCGGAATGGTAATGCTGTGAATTACCCAATAGCGGATGCTAGTTACAATATCTGAAAATGGTCTTTCGCCAGTAGTACCTGCCATTATTCTCCTCTCTTAGAAGTCAACAACAATCATGTTCTTTTATCATACAGTGCCTTGAGAATCACAGCTTAAGCGGCTTGTCGATATCTCAATAATGTGCCACGCTGCCCCAGAATAAACCCTTTTTCAGGGTTTAGAAAAATGATCTTATAGAGGTTAGAAGGAACGTTTTCTACTTCTCTATCTTTGTTCCAAGTTTTACCGCTGTCGTAGCTTACGAGTAAGTTGCCGCTACCGCCCGAAACCCAAATTTCTTCAGGGGTACGATAGGCTACATCTAAGAGTCCCCAACTGGTTGCAAACTCAGGAGTGATCTCTTCCGACCAACCGCTTTCGCTCTCAGGATCCGTGAACTGTAAAATGCCGCCCCGTGCCAATAGCCAAAGCCGACCATCTTTGCCAAAGCCCATATTCTGCAATCTGCGGGAGCTATTGCGTAAAACTTGCTGCCAGGCATCGTTGCCCGGTTGCCAAACGGAGTAAAAGCTGCCCCGCGAAGAAACCGCAACGTATTTGCCATCAGGCGATCGCACCATGTTGCGCACCACGCCTACTGCCTCTTCGACCAATGCCTGCCAAGTCTTACCGCTATCTGTTGTTCGATAAATCGCGCCAACATCGGTCGTCATTTCAGCAGACTTTTCGCCCAGCGCGCTAATCGCATAGGGTGCGCCCGGAAGCTTTTCGCTAAGAGGAACCCGTTCCCAGTTCTGACCACCGTCGGTTGTGTGCAGCAGAATGCTAGGCTGTCCCAACACCCAACCTTCCTGCCCCGAAAAGCTGACAGACAGGAAGCCCGCCCGTTCAGCGCCCAGATCCAGACCTCGCAATTCCCAGGTCTGCCCCCCATCAGTGGTTTCTAAAAGCGTCGATCGCTGACCGACTAGCCAACCGTGGTTAGGATCGTCGGTGAATGCAACATCTGAGAGGGTTGCCTCAGTCGGCAAGCTAATTACTTCCCACGGGTTAGGAGTAATAGCAGGCAAAAACGCCTTAGCGCAACCACTACAGAGCAGCACGACAGACAACACAATCAGAATTTGCTTAACTGGCTTGAAAATAGGGTGCATTAGATTTACGAACAGTAGCTCTTATTTTGATGGTTAACAATCAGACATAACGGAGTCAGAACGGCTCCTACTTCAAACCATAGAGGCTGAGGAAAAGGAGAAAAAATGCGCCCAAAGCTCCAAAAATTAAGATGTTTTTTTGCCCAGGAGTCATCGTGTTCACTCCTAATCCGTAGCGCAGGTTTTCTTTGAATCCTGAAGGATTTCCAGCGGGACCAATATTGCTAAATCTTTCTTTACGGACACCGCACACCGGGCAACGCCAAGTTTCAGGAAGAACTTCAAATGCAGTACCGCTCGCGATCTTCCCGGTACTATCTCCTTTCACAGGCTCATAAGTGTAGCCACAAGCCCCACATTCAAAGCGATCGAGAGTTTTAGGGTCAATCACTTCCGGCTCAGACGTTTCTGTCCCGATTGGGGGCGCTTCCAAATCATCCAGGCTCATTGGTGGCACTCCAATTTGAATTACAAATTAATCTAGTCACGAGCAAGCAGAGAAATCTTAAAATCTATGTTAAAGATTATGACATAGACGGTTGCCTCTATCAGAAAACGTCAGAGAGACAAGTTTTATCGTTTACTCTCGTTGGAGGGTTTGACAAAGTTAACCAGTAGCAGAAAAAAGATGCCGATGTTAATGCAAACATCTGCCACATTAAAAACTGGAAACTGAATCAGCCGAAAGTCCAAAAAGTCAACCACTGCCCCTGCTAAAAAGCGATCGATGCCATTGCCCAATGCCCCTGCCAAAATAAAGCCATAGCCCATTTGCTCCATCTTGCTGAGGTTTGGGCTAAACACTACTAAAGCAATCAGCCCCAGGCTCACTAACAAAGAAAGCCAACGCAGCCATACCCCTTGCCCAGCAAATAGGCTAAACGCTGCGCCTTTGTTAGTCACATAGGTTAAGTGAAAAACGCCTTTCCAGAGGGGCAAAGACTGCTCTAGCTCGAAGGTTTGCTTAATCACAAATTTGGTTACTTGGTCTAGGATTAGCCCCAAGAGAGCAACTACCCAGAAAGTTTGATTCTTAAAATTCATCTTGTATGCATGAGACAACTGAGGAGGAAATCGCCTCAATAAAACATTACATGGCGCAGGGCAAAGGAAACAACAGCGACCGCACAAATTACCGCTAGTTGACCTGGCAGAGGGGAAAGAGAATAGGTGAGCAAGCTTTGAGGCAACGACGTTGCGCCTACAACAGCCCAATTAAAGGAATTGGCGATCGCCAAATAACTCATGCCCACGGTATGAATGCTGAGCAACCCCATCAAACAACTCAACGCCAAATGCTCCAGCTTGACTGGCAGCCGAAACGCTAAAAATCCACAAATCCAGGCACCCGGAATAAACCCTAGCAAGTACCCAAACCGAGGATTGAGAACATAATCAACTCCCCCACCCTGAGTAAAGACATTGAACCAGGTTAGACCCAAGAGTAAATAAGCAACTTGCGAAATCGCTGCCGCATTTTTGCCCCCCAAGCATCCCACCAACAGCACCGCCCCAACTTGGCAAGTTACCCCTAACGAGTAAGCCTCTACCGTGCCATTCTGTATCCAACTCCAGGGAGGGCTGGGCACAAAGGCTTCCAGCAAAGTTCCACCAATGGTCAAAATCAGACCAATAATTGCCCAAAGGATTTCAGCAGCGGGTGGAACTTTCACGGCAGGAAGGGTTGGAAGGGAAAGGGGTTGCAACCGTGGGAGCAGAGATTGAAAAATTGTCGTTTTGAGCTTTCTTACCATTAAATTTGCGGCTCCCTGTTTCACCCCAAGAATTATACTCACTCCTCATAAAATGGCTCAGAGAAATGATCTAGGAAGAAGCGCTAACAAACTGCCATCAGTTCTTCAACCCGCTTCGGAATCTCATGCACTAAGAAATCGTAAGCCATGCTGGTACTAGGAAAAATCGATCGCGCCTCTTGCAATAAGTCATCTAGCACGATCGCATTTCCTGGGGCATACCGAGGGCTAAAGTGGGTCATAATCAGATGCTTTGCCTGTGCCTCTAATGCCACTTGTGCCGCCATGGTTGAGGTCGAGTGCAGTCTTTGATAGGCTAACTCTGCATCCTGGTGGGCAAAAGTTGCTTCATGCACCAGCACATCAGCATCTTGCGCCAGGGCGATCGCATTTTCACAAAAAACGGTGTCGGTGCAGTAAACAAACTTCCGTCCAACCTGGGTTTCACCGCACAGGTCAGCCCCATTAACCTGCCGACCATCGGGCAAAGTAACTGCCTCGCCGCGCTTCAGCTTGCCGTACAGAGGTCCCGACGGAATGCCCAGCGCCGCCGCTTGTTCCACATCAAACCGTCCGGGGCGATCGTGCTCTGCCACCCGATAGCCAAACGCCGGAACGCGATGGGTCAGCGCTTCACAACTCACCGTGAATTCGTGGTCTTCAAAGACGATTCCAGGCTGGACAGTATGCACTTTAATGGGATAGGAGAAATGGGTTTGAGAATAGCGTCCACACGCTCTCAGGTACTCGTCTAATTTGGGCGGCCCATACACATCAATGCGGCTAGGGTTTCCAGCTAGTCCGCAGCTTGCCAGTAAGCCCATCAACCCATAGGTATGATCGCCATGCATGTGGGTGACGAAGATCCGGGTGATCTGGCTAATTTTAATGTCACTGCGTAGAATTTGGTGCTGGGTGCCCTCGCCACAGTCAAACAGCCAGGTTTCGGCGCGTTGGGGTATACGCAGAGCAATACTAGAGACGTTCCGCGATCGCGTGGGTACGCCTGAACTGGTTCCTAGAAACGTGATTTGCAAGGTTCGAGAATCCTACAAAGCTTTCAACCTCTCTATATTAGACCGATCGCCTCCAGAAACATATCTACACAACTAAGGTGTCCTCAAATCTCAACCCATGGGGAAACCTACAAAAGCTTTGAAACGTCAGAGCAAAAAGTGCTTAGTTGTTCATTTCTTCTTTAAACTCTCACGATATTTGCCTTAGGATAATCCAGGGCTGAAAATACCCCGATCTTGAAAAATTCCTTTGAAAGTCTTTAAAGCGTTCTCTAAGTGTGCAAGGAATTGATTCTCATGACATCGAAAGTCTGTGCCGAAGCTCCGTCGATTGCACTTCGGCAGTTCTCCTGGGTTCTTCACCTTGGCAAAAAGTCGTGGTGGATGGCATTGTTAATTTGGCTCATTGCCGCTCCCGCTCATGCTGCTGCCCTAGAACTGCGCGTTGCCGTTGAGCGAGATGCCAGCCAGGTTAAAGTGGGTAGCTCAACCGATGCCGTCTTAAGAGATGTGGCGACGGACAAAGAAATCTCTCAGATTCCAGCCATGAACGCGATTGTGGCAGAGCCAAAAGCAGGGCTGGTGGCGTTCAGTCAGTTTCAAGCCGGGGCAATTTGGGTAGAACCTAGCAACGGCGGCTACGTTTTTGTGGGTGACAAGTGGTATCGCGGACGGGTGTTGGTGGTGCCTACAGACGGCGGACTGACCGCAGTTAATTATGTGGATCTTGATCATTATCTCTATAGCGTGGTGGGCGGAGAAATGGGGTCGCGTTTCCCTATGGAAGCGCTGCGGGCACAGGCGATCGCCGCTCGTACTTACGCGCTTTACCAACGCCAAACCAGTGCCAACGATGTGTTTGATGTGGGTGACACAACTCAATGGCAGTACTACGATGGGCTAGATCTAGAAACTGCCGAAACGAGAGCCGCCGTCGATTCTACCCAAGACATCGTTTTGACCTACAACAGTCAAATCATTAACGCTGTCTTTAGTGCTTGTTCAGGCGGACGCACCCAAAACTCTGAAGATGTTTGGACTAGTGCATTGCCTTATCTGCGGGGTGTAGAAGACTATGACTTGACGGTTACTCAAGCTTTAGCAAGCTGCCAATGGACAATGGATGTTTCAGCCCAAAAGCTGAAGCAAGCTGTGTCTAATATTGGCGACATTAAAGGCTATACGGCTGAACCTTCCTCAAACGGTAAGATTGCTCAAATTAAGTTTATTGGCACTAGTGGCGATCGCACCCTGACAGGCAATCAGCTTAGAGAAGCCTTAGGGCTAAGGGGGATTCCCTCACAAGTTGCAGTGACTCAAACTCAGCCCGTTGCGAGTGCAGGAAATCCACCCGTGGTACCTTCCGCGTTTCGGTTTAGTGGTGGTGGCTATGGTCACGGCATTGGGCTAAGTCAGTGGGGTGCTTTTGGGATGGCGCAGATGGGTAAAAACTACGCGGAAATTTTGCTGCATTACTACACTGGGGTGAAGTTGGCGAAGCTAGAGGTTAACTAGAAGGATGAAGTGAGCCGCGATCGCCCATTGCTGGCTGAGCTAAACTGAGGACATGACCTCCGAGATTAAAGCCCTACCGACCGAAGTCATTCACCTCATGGCGGCTGGAGAAGTGATTGACTCCTTAGCGGCGGTGGTTCGAGAACTGGCGGAAAACGCTCTGGATGCAGGCGCAACCCGAATTAGCATTGGGCTATGGCTCGATCAATGGCGGGTTCGTGTTGCCGACAATGGCAAAAGCATGGCGATCGCGGATCTGCACCAAGCCGCCATGCCCCATAGCACTAGCAAAATTCAACGCAAAAGCGATCTTTGGCAGATCTCTAGCCTGGGCTTCCGAGGTGAAGCGCTGCATAGCCTCGCTCAACTTTCTGACCTAGAAATTTGTAGCCGCCCTAACAAAAAAGATGAAGGCTGGCATGTCGCTTACAATCACCAAGGCAACCCGGTTGAGGTCAAAACTCTGGCGATCGCTCCTGGCACGATCGTCACTGCTAGTCAAATCTTCGGTAATTGGCTCCCTCGCCGCCAAAGCGTGCCTCCTTCAACACAACAGTTACGCACCATTCAACTTACCGTGCAGCATCTGGCACTCTGCCATCCTCACGTTACTTGGCAAGTCGAGCAGAGCGATCGCCCCTGGTTTGTTCTGTGGGCAAGCCCCTCTCCACAGCAAATTTTGCCGCAAATTCTACGGGAAGTAGAAAGCACCGACCTGAGAGAAATCAGTCTTGTGGATCAACCCAATGAGGCAGATTTGCTTTCCTTGCCTGATCAAGCTCCAGGAATTTATCTGCTGCTAGGCTTACCCGATCGCTGCCATCGCCATCGCCCCGACTGGGTAAAGGTTGCAGTCAATGGTCGCGTCGTCAAAGTCCCTGAACTAGAGCAAACTATCTTTAGTAGTCTACGGCGCACTCTTCCCCGCGATCGCCATCCCGTTTGCTTTGTCCATCTTCAGGTTCCAACCGAGCAAATAGACTGGAATCGCCATCCTGCTAAAACCGAGATTTATTTACAAAATTTGGCAGACTGGCAAGAGCAAATTAGTCAAGCGATCGCCCAGACTCTTCAGCTTAGCTCTAGCATTCCTGACTCTCTCTACACTTCACGAGTCAGTACCCTGATTAAAGCCGCCGAAGCTCAAGGAAACTATGGTGTCAATTCGAGCACGAGTCAATCGGCTACAGATAGTTCTACAGGTAGTTTTACAGAGAGTTCAGTTGCAGCTTTTAGAGCGATCGCACAAGTCCGGCAAATGTATATTTTGGTCGAGCATTCTAGCGGCATGTGGCTTGTAGAACAGCATATTGCCCACGAAAGAGTCCTGTATGAGGAATTGCGCGATCGCTGGCAGCTAGTTCCTGTAGAACCACCCGTCACACTCAGCCAACTTTCCGCAGCGCAGATCCAACAGCTTGAACGCATTGGCATTCTCGTTGAACCCTTTGGTGAACAGCTTTGGGCAGCCCGCACTGTCCCTCTCTCCCTTGCACAACGCCAAGACTGCGCCGATGCTTTAGTAGAACTGAGCCAAGGCGGAGATTTAGAATCTGCTCTGGTTGCTACTGCCTGCCGCACCGCCATTCGCAATGGCACACCGCTTTCCCTATCCGAGATGCAAAACTTAATCGAGCAGTGGCAAGCTACCCGCAACCCACGCACCTGTCCCCACGGTCGTCCAATTTATCTGCCCTTAGAAGAATCCAGCTTATCGCGGTTTTTCCGGCGGCATTGGGTAGTGGGTAAGAGCCACGGGATTTAGACGGGCTAGACACTAGTAGGGGCGATCGCTGTTAACTCAAAGCAATAATTCTCAATCACCGGGTTCGACAAAAGCTGATCACACATTACGTCAAGCTGCTGCCGAGCCGCCATCTCATCTGTGGCTTGCAGCTTCACCTCAATGTACTTACCAATGCGAACCTGCTCCACATTGTCATAGCCCATGTGCTTCAAGCCAGCCTGAACCGCCGTTCCTGCTGGGTCAAGCACCGAAGCACGAAGCGTAACGTAGATACGAGCGTGATAGTTTTGAGACATGGGTGATAACAGCGGCAATAAGAGACGGAATAACATGGACAATTCTAAAGCAAAATCTTAAGCAAAACTGACAGGCGATCGACCGATTAAAATAGACAAAAAGCCAGGATAGACTGCTGCATTGTCATGAAAACCCAAAGAACTCGGAGCCAGGAACGCATTCTTACATTGCTAAAAAGCTTAAAGCAAGCAATTTCTGCTCAAGATATTTATATTAAACTGCGCGAGGGCAAAGACAGTATGGGGCTTGCCACTGTTTACCGCTCGTTGGAAACATTGAAGCTAGAGGGCGTAGTGCAGGTCAGAACAGTAGCTAATGGGGAATCGCTCTATAGCACTGTTAAGGAAGATAAGCATCATCTCACTTGCTTACAATGTGGCGCATCCATTCCCATTCACGAATGTCCTGTTCATGAGTTAGAGAACCAGCTTCACCAATCCCATCAGTTCAAGATTTTCTACCACACTCTAGAGTTTTTTGGGCTTTGTGAAGCCTGTCAGGTTGTGCCTTAAATATTGTGCCTTAGATCAGGAAGTATTCATGTTCCACCGCAAGATCTGGAACGTTTCGACTTGTCATTGGGCATTGGGCATGAATTAATAGCAGGTGACCTTTAGAAAAATCGGGCGATATGAAAGGGTTACTGGACAAGGCAGCCAAAAAAATTGAGAGTATGGTGCCGGAATACTCGGTGATTGGAGAATCTATCTTTTTTGATAAGTCACAGTTTCCTTGGGCAGATGAGTTAGAGGCGAATTGGAAAGTGATTCGTCAAGAGCTAGATCGAGTTTTGGAATATGCAGATTCGTTGCCCAATTTCCAAGATATTTCTCCTCGGCAAACCCGGATCGCCAATGATAATCTTTGGAAGACTTTCTTCTTCTATGGCTTTGGGTTTAAGGCGCAGAAGAACTGCGATCGCTGCCCTGAAACTACGAAGCTGCTCAGCAAGATTCCAGGTCTCAAAGTTGCGTTTTTCTCTATCCTTGCTCCTGGCAAACATATTCCTGAACACCGAGGCAAACACAAAGGACTCATTCGCTACCACCTAGCGCTAAAAGTTCCTGAACCGAGAGAGGCTTGCCGCATTCGTTTAGCCGATCAGATTGCTTACTGGGAAGAAGGAAAGAGTCTGATTTTTGATGACACTTATTACCACGAGGTTTGGAACGATACCAATGATTATCGAGTGGTGCTATTCCTCGATATTGCTCGTCCGCTCCGGTTTCCGTTGTCGTTGGTTAACTGGCTGGTCAATAGCGCGATCGCCTTTTCTCCGATCGTGCAAGTCGCTAAGGGCAATCAAGAGAGTTGGGAGAAACAGTTTGAGGAATTGTTGAAGTAGGAACTCAGCAGTTGTTGCCAGATTGAGTCGCCCCATTAAGCTATTAATAATATGTTCTCAATCACGCGCTAGGTAAGGGTATGAAAATCAGAGCGATCGTTCATTCGGCAGAAGAGGGCGGCTATTGGGCTGAGGTGCCTGCGCTTCCGGGTTGCGTGACTGAGGGGGACTCGATGGAAGAAGTGATGGCTAATTTGCAGGATGCGATCGAGGGTTGGCTGGATGTTGCCAATAGTCATGATGCAGTTGAGTCAACCGATCAAGGTGTCAATGAGGTAATTTATTCCTATTGCTGAAGTTCTTCTTCTGGGAGGGGTTCAAAAAAAGCGTCTCCGAGTTTTCCGGTGAGTAGACCAGGGGTGCGAGGCTGCGTAGATTCTTGGTTTAAGCCCAGGCGAAAGTAGTGAATTAGGTCGTACAGTTCTGCGAGTTTGTCTTCGGGAATCTCTTGTAGCTCTTGGATGATTTTTTGAATTGACATAAACCCTCTAGTCAAAACCTCGTTTTCTGTATTTTACATTCCTGTTCAATGCTCTTTGAGTACAGCGGGAATGCATCCTTTGCAATCCTAAATGCGATCGCTATTCCAGTCTAAAGAAATGGACTTTACCAGCGCGATCGCCCGCCACTAGGGTTTTGGCGTCGGGTGCAACAGCGCAGCAGTAGAAAAGGGATATCCCCAATGAAGTTAGCAATGCTCTGTCCCTTTTATAGATCCCAAAGCTTTAAAGTCTGATCATATGATGCAGAGAGAATTTGCTTGCCATTGGGCATCACTGCCACAGCCATGATACTGATATTTCCCTCTATAGCGTGGAGCACTATGCCTTGCTCAAGATCCCAGAGAATTATGACACCGTCCTCTGATGAAGAGAGGGCGCTCTTGCCATCAGGCAGCACTGCTACAGATAAGGCTATATCGTTATGTTCCTGCCATATTTGAAGCATCACGCCTTGCTCAAGATCCCAGAGAATTAGAGTTGTGTCAGCCGAAGCAGAAAGAGCACGCTTGCCATCAGGTGATGTTGCCACAGAACTGATCCAATCGCTATGTCCCTTTGAAGTCTGGAGCACTATACCTTGCTCAAGATCCCAGATTTTTAGAGTTTTATGAATTCAAAATGCAAAGTTCAACGTTCAAAAAACCCATTTTGAATTGATCATTTTGAACTTTGCATTCCTCCCCCCTCCTCCTGGGAACGCTAAAACCACGGTTTCTTAATCCAGAAAACCATTATTTTCCACACAAGCGCACCATCATCATGTAATAAGACTTTAACCAACGACACTGCTCCCGCAAACGCAACCCCAACCAACGGCACAACTGCCCCTCACGACAGCGCAACGATCGCCTCCATAACTTCCGCTGCCTCAATCACCGATCGCGATCGCGATACGGCTCTATCCCTCATCGCCCAGTTACGAGAACAACTCCCAATGCTGCAAGACTTGACAGCAGAAACGCGCAAATCTTTGTCAGGGATGGGCGACAAGAACCGAGCTTTTGCAGGAAAAGTTCTGGATGTAATTTCCCAAAACTCCGACTTCTTACCGCGAGCGTTCGAGGTTGAGCAATTGCGCCAAGACCTAGCCACCTTCGATCGCCTCTCCACAATTCAAATGGGGCTAACCCAACTCCACGACTTAATTGATGCCACTCTGATTGCAACAGGTAGCGATGCTTATGCCCAGGCTCTTGAGGCGTATCGCTATGCCAAAGCCAGTGGTCAGGGTGCCAGTCTAGAAGCAATGATGGCAGACATGAGTCAACACTTTGCCCGTAAGCCAAAGAAGTCGAAGGAAGCAGAACCAGCAGGGGTACAACCAAAAATGACAGCGGGTTTATAGCTAAAATTTGGGAAGGTTTCACTCATAGAGCGATCGCTTCCGCAACAAAACACTCCTGAGTTTGTAAAAGATGTGAATGCGATCGCTTTAAGAGTGCTGTGTTGGGCAATTAGAAAAGGTCATGATCACAATGGAAGTGCTCAATCGGGCGATTGTAGGGGTCTGATTCACAATTGCAAAGGTAAGGATTCCATTTTTTATGATCTCACCCGCCTATCCCATCCTTTTCTGAGGATTCTCGATCAAGCTAACAAAACTCGCAACCATCGCCAGACCTGCGGTTGCATAGAAAACGGTAGGCAACCCTGCATAGTTCCAAACAAGTCCTAATAGCACTGGAGAAATAAACTGCCCCAAAGAGTTACACCCAGTCCCGATCGCCAACACGCTAGTTCTCAGTTCTGGCGGCGATTCGATCGCGAGAGCATCGTAAAGATTAGGGGTGATAATGCCAAACCCAACGCCAAAAAGAACGGCAGCAGGAATGATCAGGTAAAGCTGAGTGAGAACAGGAATGGTCGCTAGCGTCATCGCCATGAAGCTAAAGCCTAACGCGATCGCCCTGGCTTGCCCCAATTGTCGAGAAACCTGACTCGCCCCAAAAGCCGATACTAAAACAACTCCGACCAACCGAACTGCCAGAACAAACCCATTAAGCTGAGGGTCAGCCCCGATCGCCTCTTTAAGATACAAAGGCGTATAGATCACTACAGCGTAGACAATCGCGGCTGCCACCATAATAAATAAATAGAGCCGCAAAACGTTAGGTTGAACCAAAACTCTCCGCAATTTCTTCGTATCGCCTTCAATGACCGAGGAAGATCGCGTTGATTTTTTCAGAAAAACAGCAGCCACGATCGCCATGGGCAACCCCAGACCATAGATGTAAAAAGCGTGTTGCCAGTGAGTTTGCCCGACCCATCCGCTTAGCAGAGGACAGACGATCGCCGAAGTCGCCATAGCACTGGTGGCATAGCCCAAAATACGAGTCCTTGCTTCACCATCGTACATACTGCCCAAAAAACCAATCGTTGCTGCCGCAACGCCACCACTGGCAACGCCCAGTATCGCCCGACTCAGAATTAAAGCCGAAAAATTAGTCAGGAAAGCCGGCGCAGTTCCAGCGATCGCATACAGCAGCAAACAGGGCAGCATGACTCTGAGCTTGCCAACTCGGTCTGCCAAAATTCCAAACAACGGCGTAGAAAGGGCGCTGGTCAGAGCATGAGTGCTGACCAACATACCCACCCATTGAGGATCTAGCACCAGTTCCAGCTTCATTTCAGGCAACACCGTTGGCACAACACCCCCCGACATCGTGGTTAGCCAACCAGTAGCGAGTAGAATCAAAAATTGGTAAAACCGTTCTTGCTTAACGGGTTGTAAAGTTATCAAGGGAGTCCTTCGTGGAATGCAATAGACAGGTGCAACTTAGATTTAAATCTAAGCTTATTTTGAGTTTCTACGGGCTGACAGCAGGTGCAGTTTAGGAACTGCACCTTGACCTTGCTCAAGTGCCCCTTGCTCAACTGCCATCCGATAGGGAAGGTTAGTTTCCCCTCAGAACCTCTGTTTGTGACTGCCAGAACCCTGGCTGCCAGAACCTTAAGTGCCAGGAGCAAAACCTGCACATTAGGGCTTGTCAAGCCCTGCCCAATCTAGTTTGATGGCTAAGGTGGACTACTTATCACCGTGAGCAGTAAATGGAACTGGCAACAGAACTTAAAAGTCAGACAGTACAAAATCAGGTTCGTGAGGTGGGAATTAACCCGAATCACTGGTATCCGGTGGCTTGGGCTGAGCAGTTGAAGGTTGGGCAGGTTATGCCAGTGACCGTATGGCAACAGGCGATCGCCGTTTATCGTAATGCTACGGGTCAAGCCTTTGCGTTAGAAGATGCTTGCCCCCACAAAGGCATTGAGCTACACAAAGGCGAGGTTGTGGGCAACTGCTTGACTTGTCCCTATCATGGCTGGGAGTTTGATAGCGATGGACACTGTGTCAACATTCCTTACTTTCCTAAAAGTCAAATGCTGCCCCGCGCTAATGCTCGCAGCTATCCGACTCAGGAAAAATATGGCATTATCTGGATTTTTCCAGGCGATCGGGCTTCAGCTAGCCAACATCAACTCCCAGAAGTTCCTGAATTTGATCACCCCGACTGGGTGTTAGTGCCCATTACCGGAAAGTTCAATGCCCATTTCTCCATCTGCAACGAAAACACGATGGATGTTTTTCATGGCTACCTCCACAAAAACCTTCAGGGCTGGTTTGACCCAGTATTGTTGAGCCTAAAAGAAACTGTCGCTTCGGTACAAGCCGATTATCGCGTTCGGTACAAAGGCAAACTCTCCAAGTTTCTGGGGCTTACGACCCAAAGTGATGGTGTAACGACTCGTATCGTTTCTATTGACTATCAGTATCCTCATTATCACAGCACCTTAGAGGGTGTCTCATCGCTCTATCTAATGCGGTTGCCTGTAGGAGCACAGGAGACGCGATCGTTCTCGCTACTGTTTCTACAAATTCGTTTGCCAAAGTGGTTGCTAAAGCCTTTCAGGTCGCTGATTGTGCCTATCATTCGGCACTTTCTGTTCATGCCATTTTTAGAGCAAGATGTGGAAATGATGGAGAGCGAACAGCACAATTATCAGGTCAATCCAGAGCGACGATACGTAGAAGTTAATCCTGCTATCATTGCGCTTCAAAGATTAATCATTCGGCAATTTATGCAACAATCTAGTCCATCTGAAAGTCTAATTGAATACGGTTCTTCTGAAGAGACTCTGACTCTAACGGAAGCGGAAGTTGAGCAGACTCCAGAAAATTCGATGAGATGAGTGTGACTGTGCCGTAACTGTAACAGGATAGCTGTCTAGGCTTTTCAACTAATGATAGATATGTGTGTGTCTATTGCCGAGTTCATGACAGGGGTCGCTAAGATCGGGTTCGGTGTCACAACTTTGGTTGTGGGCTTCTCTGTCGTCTAGCGTTGGACTAAGATTGAGGGCTTAGCCCTGTTGATAGGATCTGCTGTTGAGCAGAACAACAAGCGACAAAAAAAAGGTGAGGGGAGTTTACTGTGCAAGTTGTAAAGGAATACGTTCAGCGCTGGTATGAAAGTGGACTTGAGCCCGATGAATATATTTGCCATAGTAAGCAAGGCAATTTTGTCGATATTGAGGAAGCGGAAACCGGGATCAGACGGAAGGTGTTGACTTTCTGTACGAACGACGTTTTAGGTCTTGTGCAGAACAAAGCGGTGCAGCAAGCGGCAATCGACTCCATTTTGCAGTACGGCACTTCTAATAGCTCCTGTTCAGTGCTGAGTGGTCGAATTGACCTACATCGACAATTAGAGATTGAAATTTCAGAATTTAAGCATCTAGGTCATACGCAACTTTTCCTCAATGCGTGGCTGGCAATGCAAGCGTTAATGGATGCTTTTTGCCACTTGGCTATTCCAGTTCCAGGTTTTCAAAATACCCGCGAAACTTTAATTTTTACCGATGTATTGAACCATGGTTGCATTGTCTCAGCGATCGCCAATGCAGGTACACGCTCAGGCAAGCTGTTTGGGCATAGCCCTCGGGTTCGCGTACGGGCGTATCGTCACTGCGATATGGACGATTTAGCGCGTAAGATGCAGCGCTATGTCCGCCCCGACGATCGCGTCATGGTTGTTTCTGATGCCGTCTTTTCAATGGATGGTGACATTGCGCCTCTCCCTGACATGATCGCCATCATGAAGAACTATGAGGGCAGCGTGTTAGTGATGGATGAAGCCCATGCAAGTGGAGCTTTGGGCGCTACAGGAGGTGGCATTTACGAGCATTTTGGGATCTTGCCTCAGGACGCGATCGAACAAGGTGTGATTCCGTTGATTATGACCACCTTCTCGAAGTTTGCCGCTTCAGCAGGTGCCGCAATTAGCACTCATGTCGCTGAACTTAAGCCGTTGCTGAATGTGTCACCTTCCTCAATCGGCACTATTTCCTTGCCCCCTCCGACTACGGCAGCCGCCCTAGAAAGCATTCGTCAGGTACGCCAACATCCTGAGATTGTGCAGCGCCTTCAAGAAAACACTCGCTACTTGCGATCGCGCCTAATTGAGCATGACTTTGATGTAATTGGTGAAACCAACGTTTTGCCTGTCTTGCTGCCCCCTGACCTTGACCCCAAGGTTTTTGCCCGCAAGCTGCTCATTGAGCATGGCATTTGGGTATCACCCATTTGGTTTATCGCCAAGCCCCGGATTAGAATTACCGCCAATGCTCTTCACACCAAGGAAGAAATTGACCTGTTAGTCAGCAGCATGACTGCGGTACGAAATGAAATCTATAGCAGCAAGCCTGCAACCATTAGCGCTTAGATCAAAGATTGAGCAAATCATAAATATCCCGGCTGCTTTAGTTAAAAAAGCCGGGATTTTTCTATGCAATTGCTGAAGAACCTAAATCAGGGGGAACATCCTGCAATCGTCCATTCCCGATCGCCCTGACTGCTTCTCGCAGCGACACATCGCCCGTATACAACGCTCGTCCTACAATCACGCCAGTTACGCCCAGAGGCTCTAATGCCAACAAACTCAGTAAATCAGTAATAGAACTCACCCCACCCGAAGCAATGACTGGAATAGCGATCGCCTCTGCAAGCTCTCGTAAGGCTGAGTAATTGGGGCCCTGTAACGTCCCATCCCGATAAATGTCAGTGTAAATAATTGCGGCGGCTCCATAGTTTGCCATTTGCTGTGCCAGAGCGATCGCCTCCACCTCTGAAGTTTCTAGCCATCCGCGAGTCGCCACTTTGCCATTGCGGGCATCAATACCTACTACAATTTGCCCCGGAAACTCTTGGCAAAGCTGCGCGACCAGATCAGGTTGCTCAACAGCAATCGTTCCTAAAATGACGCGCCGCACACCTAATGCCAACAAATCGGCAACACTCTGACGATCGCGCAATCCGCCGCCCACCTGCACAGGGACCTCTGTAGAACGAACAATAGCCGCGATCGCCCCCTGGTTCACCGGATGCCCCACCTTCGCACCATCCAGATCAACCAAATGCAGCCAAGTTGCGCCTTGCTCTACCCACTGCTGCGCCACCGCTGCCGGATTTTCATTGAACACCTGCGACTGAGCATAATCACCTTGAAACAGCCGTACACACTTTCCCTCTAGTAAATCGATCGCTGGAATTACATCCATACCTGTTTCTCCAAAAACTAACTCTGCACCTCTCAACCTTAAAAGGTTGATGAAAAAGGAGGCACTCAATAAGCGCCTCCTTTTTGTGCTTTTGAACTGAATCTAGAAGGTCATTTCAGCTGCTTGGACTTTTTCAACCTGCTTCTTCTTTAGCACTAGCATAATCTGGGTTAAGGTTACAGCCGCTAAAAATGCAACTAAACCCTTAATTCGACCTGCGCTTTGCAACACAATTTCAATGTCCTTCTGACCAAAACCACCCACGTTAGGGTTTGTAGTCAGTGGAGCACCTGCAACCACTTCCTCTCCTTGAGAAACAAGCAACTCAGGGCCGACCGGAATTGCGTCCGTGACCGTCGTGCCATTCGCTTCTTGAATCGAAACCTGGTAGCCGCCTTCATCGGTTTTGGCGATCGCTGAAATCACGCCGCTTGCCGAAGCTGTATAGACGGTGTTGTTGCTTTTCTCACCCGTTGGATAAACCTGACCGCGACCTCGGTTTGCACCCAAGTGAACTTGGTACTTGCCAAAGTGCGCTGTTTTATCAGCATCAGGGTTAGGAGAAAGCACTGGGAAAACGATTTCTTGGTACTGTTCGCCTGGCAGAGGACCAACGATGTAGATATTATCCTTAGTGTCGCTGTACTGCTGGAACAAATAGCCAGGACCCACTTCTTCCTTCATTTCTTCAGGAATGCGATCGTCGGGCGCAATTTTGAAGCCTTCAGGCAAAATCAGGACAGCACCTACGTTGAGAGGCCCTTTTTCACCATTAGCCAACACTTGCTGCGCGCTCAGGTCGTAAGGAATTTTTACGACTGCCTTAAACACAGTATCAGGTAGAACGGCTTGAGGAACCTCGATTTCAGCGGGTTTTGCTGCCAAATGGCAGTTGGCACAAACAATGCGTCCGGTTGCTTCACGAGGGTTTTCGTAGTTCTGCTGCGCCCAGAAAGGGTAGGCATGGGCAGCTTGAGGAATGGCGAGGTCGCTAATGAAGAACAGCGAAAAGGTTGCTAGGACAGTTAAAGCGCTTTTAAGGATTGTTTTGCGGAGGAGAATCGTGCTGCTCCACAGATACCGCAAGGGTCGCCCCGACCGAAAAGATAATTTCATGGGAATAGGGTTAATGGCAATGGATTCGGAGAATGAGTGGGATAGAGCTTTTTGCTGAAGGAAAGACCAGAGGAAATATTTCTATGCCCACCAAGGTGCTTCGTCAGTTCGGAAGTCGGTTTCGACCCAGGGGGTGAGAGAAATTTTGCCGCCATCGTCTACCGCTGCGTGGGCAAGTTGCAAAGACAGTGGTGCTGGGCCTCGAACAACTTTTCCTTCGTTGTTGTACTGAGAACCATGACAAGGACACATGAATTTGTTTTCGTTAGGGTTCCAGGGGACGACGCAGCCCAGGTGGGTGCAAATAGCGTTCAGCCCATAACTGGCGATCGCATCGGCACCTTCCACTGTGATATAAGTTGGGTCGCCTTTTAATCCTTGTGTTAAAACGCGATCGCCCACAACGTGGCTTTTCAAGAATTCACTTGCCACAACATCATTGCCAAGGGCATCTTTCGCAACTACGCCACCCCCCCCACCGCCAGCATTGGTAGGAATAAAGTACTTTACGAACGGATACAACATGCCTACAACAGGACCGGAAGCAGCCCCGAGTAAGAGAAAATTCATCAATTGACGACGACCCAAATCGGGTACATCTGCATTTCCAGAAAGTTGAGCCATGGCTATAGCAAAAGGTTTAAATAGTTAAGCAGTTTTTCTACGAGTATTATGACATGGTATGTCTCTCCTAAGAGTTAACTCAACCCGCGTACCTTGCTAGTCTCTATGAGAAAATCAGCCTAAATCCTGACGATAAAGTCAGCATAATTAGCTTGACTGTTTTACATCCATCCTGATATGCCCATTACTCTGCGTTAAACTGCCATGCATCATTCCATCTCTTCTCTGCTTCGTCTTGCTACGGCTCCAGTCGCGATCGCCGGACTCCTGACCATGGGTCTACCTATACAGCCTGTCTCCGCCAGACTCGATAACGGCTACCAAACCTGTGCAGCAGCCCTACGCGACCTTGGCATTGCAGACGCACAAGTTGCAGCAGCTTGCTCTGCCGCGCTCAGACCAAGTGATTTAGCAGCCTGTGTGGGTGAAATTGGAGGACAAACCTCCATAGCTGCCTCTGATGCTTTGTCAGGCTGTCGACGAGTGCGTCGTCCTTTAGAACTATCAACCTGTGTCGTTAGCATTAATCCAGGAGAAGGTGCAGTTGCAACAGAAGTACTTGACCATTGCCGTCGCAGCCTTCTGCCAGTTCGTTTTTCAGAATGTGTAGTCGGCTTAGTTGCCGAAATTGACTACAACACTAATAGAGCCCTGAGAAGTTGCATTGCTTCTACCGATCCTGAACAAGACGGCTTACCCGCAGCCCCTGACGGGTCAGCGCCTATTCCTGAAGCGACTCCTCCTGAACCCATCACGCCTCAAGTTAGCCCCAGTCCCTCATCGGCTCCTCTACCTATTACACCAACTCAGCCATCCACTCCTACACCCTAACCTGACTCAAGAGCCTCTCCGTGTCTAGCAGAGAGGCTCTTAATTGATTAGGCTGCCTTATGAGTCATTAAGCCATGATTCTACAAGCTAGAATCTGAGCCCTTATCGAGGGTTGCCTTCCCAGTTAATCGAGTCATTTTGACTACAGACGTTAGGGTTCTTACCCCGATACGACTGAAATGTTCGGCAGCCTTCGCGATCGAGTTGTTCGACCAAGCTCCCTGGCAAAGTACTTTTGCGCTTCCAGGCTTCTCGGAAGGATTTAATGCTTTCAAGCTGAACTTTCCGCTGCTCTTCGCCCTGAAGTTTATCTGACTTCAGCCGCAGTAACTGAGCATTAAGGTAGTACAACTCCGGGTTATCTGGGTTTTGTTGAATCAGCGGAGCCAGAGTGTCGATGCCTTCTTGAGAACGCCCCAAATCTCGGTACCCGATCGCAATGCCTCGCTGTGCCAGGTAAGTAGGGTTGGCATTTTGTAAGCGTGTAATGGCTTGATCAGGATTGGAGAAGGGTAAATTCACCGCTAACATCAAATCCATATACCCTTTGATGAGATTCAGTTCGGGATCATTGGGCGCAATTTTTTCGGCTTCTTTCAGATTATCAAACACCTTCTGAAGCTGACCTAGAACGGCTGGAGTCGATCGCACTGTCCCTTCAGTAGAAAGCGTGTAAGCTCCCTCTAGAAAATGTCCAGCCGCCATATACAAGTGACCTCGTAAGGGATCAGTTTGTACCAACTTTTCGGCAGTGGTGCGAGTCAAAGTGGCATTTTGTCCCATTGCCGCAGTATCTTTGTTAACAAATGACAGCGCAGCCTTCAAAGCAAATGCCAGTGGCTCGGTGTCTTCAGCCGTTTTTAGAAGTTCGGCAGCTTTGACATAGTTACCTTGTTGAAAGAGGGTTTTGAACGCTGCTTCAGTTTTCTCGCCCACAGCACGGGGGTTAGCAGTGCGGAAGGGATCGGCTGAGGCTGGGCTGCCCCAGAGACTAAGGGCGATCGCTGTTGTGCCCATTGCTGCCCATTGCTTAAAGCGAAGTGTCATCTTATTTTTCATTACGTAATCTCAAATTTCTCAGATAGTTAACAATGTGGATTAGCAAAAGACAGGAGGAACACGGTGAAGGGCTAAATCATGATCCAATTTCTATTCAACAACATCCGGTCAGAAACCAAAATATTGCTGGTGTTAAAGCGCCGATTTTAACCCTACCTTGCCTTGAACGATTAGCTAAAAGTTAATGGTTGTTTTAACGGTTTCTTCATCTAGATGAGGAGCGATCGCCTCTTATTAGTTCCTTCTACGCATTCGGCAAGGCTTCGCACCTATTGCCCGAATTAGTTTACCCAGTTGCTAAATTTACCCAATTGCTAACTCAACGCAAAGTTTTTTCAGATCTAGGCTAATATATTTTGAGTAAGGGCGATTAGCACAGTGGTAGCGCACATCCTTCACACGGATGGGGTCACTGGTTCAAATCCAGTATCGCCCATAGAAATTAGGACTCAATGATTAGAGACTCGACAACTCGTAGGTTAATCGATAGCTTCTAGGTACTAGCTCTCTGCTTGCTTATTAAGGACATCCTAACGACTCACGGGTTTCAACTCCTGTCTGAGAATTGATTCCCTCTGCTCGCTGACATAGCTCTTTTACCTGTGCACCATCTAAAATAGCATCGCTAAAGTCTGCTCCTGCAATATCAGCATTCTTAAAGGTCGATCGCAGCAAAATTGCCTCAGTAAAGTTAACATCGCTCAAATCTGCCCCTGTGAAGTTAACCTGATCTGCCATCGCATTGGTCAAATCTGCACCGTGGAGCTTTGCCTGCGTCATTGTAGAGGCGCTGAAAACGGTACCCCTGGCATCGGCACCTGTAAAGTTTGCTTGCTCTAAGTGAGCGTTAGAAAATTCTGAGCCTTGAATTTCTTGCCCCGAAAAGTCGTGTTTCGGCAGCGAGGCATTGCTATAAGACAAAGGATTTGTCCAATCTGCCCAGGCAGGAGGGCAAGTAGAAAGAATGAGAACCAGCCAGAAAGCGACCAGGCGGAGACAAAGCATGATGGAGCGATCGGGTAGAGAACTTTATCCATATTGACAGGATTCCTCACCGTTGACAGAGATGCTAAGAACTTGGGTTTTGCGCTTGTTGTAATAATTGACTTGCATTCTCTGCCCATTGGGAATTGTTCTGTGCCATGAATAAATCGATCGCATATTGAAGCACTTGTTGAGCATCGGCGTACTGCTTTTGGCTCATAAAGACTAGCCCCGCACCATAGTACGCATTGGCATAATCAGGGTTGGCTTCTGCCGATCGCCGAAATGCTGCTAATGCTTGGTCAGGCTGGTTTTGTTGTAGCAGAATAGAGCCAATGCTGTAGTGGGCTTCTGGGTATTTGGGGCTAATAGTGACTGCTTTTTGGAAGGCAGCGATCGCTTCCTCTTTCTTTCCTTGCTGCCAGTAAATTTGCCCTAAATGAAATGCTGGCTCCGGAGCGTTAGGACTCAGTTGAATTGCCTGCTGAAATTCAGCGATCGCCCCTTCTGTGTTGCCCTGCTGTTGCTGCGTTAAGCCCAGGTTGTAGTGCGCTAAACCCAGGTCAGGATCAAGGGCGATCGCCCGCTGCAAATATTCTTCTGCCTGCCGAACGTTGCTGCCCTCTAGTAGCGCCGCCCCCAAGTTAGCGTATGCCAACGCCATATTCGGATCAGACTGAATGGCTTGGTAAAAGGAGCTTGCCGACTCTTGAAGCTGACCGCGCTGGCGGTAGGCTAGCCCCAAATTGTAGTGGGCAGGAGCAAAGCTGGGGTCGAGGGTCGCCGATTGCTGAAAGGCAGCGATCGCCTGGTCTAACTGTCCTTGCTGAATGCGTTGAATCCCCAAAGTGAGTTGCCCCTCTGGTGTCATTGGCGCAGAGTCAGCCCCGATGCTAAGAGACGGTAATTGCGCCAACCCGTTAGGCATCGGTAGCAAAGAGAGTCCTATCAATAAGCCCAGTAATCGCCCCTTCATAAATCGATCCTGCTGCTATTACAAGTTTACTAAGACTGACAATCTCGATTCGTGACCTTTTCATCGGGCAACGTCGTCTTGCACAACTTAATTGTCGCCATATCAATGCCTGTTAAATTTGCCCCGGTCAAGACTGCTCGGCGCAGGTTTGCCCCCGTTAAGTTCGCTCCCGTCAAGTTTGCTCCCGTCAAGTTCGCTCGACTTAAGTTAACCGTGCTCAGGTTCGCTCCGGTTAAGTTAGCATTGCTCAAATCAACTTCGCCCATATAGGCATTACTTAAATCAGCGCCAGTCAAATTTGCACTACTCAGGTCTGCATCACTAAAATTGGTGTCTTTCAAGATTGCTCTTGGCAAATCAGCCCGGGTTAAATCAGCCCTCGATAAATTGGCCCGCGTTAAGTCTGCGCCATTAAACCGGGCATTTCGCAAATCAGCATCGCCCAAATCTGCTCGCCGTAAATCCGATCGCCGCAAATCTGCCCGACTCAAGTTCACTTCTCCCAGGTTCGTGTCTCGCAAACGCGCCCTCGACAGATTAACCCGAGAGAGATCGGCTCCTCGCAAGTCGGCATTATCGAAAGTGGCATCTTCTAGATTGCTATCGCCCAGGTAAGCTTTACTCAGTTGAGCTTCGCTTAAGTTTGCTTGCCTAAGTTTAACGCCGTTCAAAATTGCTTCTGTGAGAATGCTACCGCTCAAATCTGCCTTGGTTAAATTGGCTTCGCTCAGAATTGCCCGAATTAGACTAGCACCTTTGAGACTTGCCCCAGATAAGCTAGCGCCTCTCATACTAGAATCTTCTAGGTTGGCATCCTGCAAATTGGCTTTAGTGAGGTCGGCTCCATCTAAATCGCACTTGGAGCAGTCTTTGCTGCCTAAAAGTTGGCTAATTCGATGTGCCCTAGCTGCCTGACTCGAAACAGCCCAACCGACCAAGCTTGCCACAATGCTGAAGAAAATCGCCAGAATTGCGAAAGCACGCATGTTTCGCTTGTCCACGCTATTAACCTCCCCAAACCTTTTGCAAAATTTGATCCGGTTGGATATCGGCGATGCTGCGACGGGGAGATTGGATGGCGATAAATTTGTCGCTTTGGGGAAGAAACTGGGAAGAGGAGGAAGAACCGAAGAGGGCAAGAGTATAGACTTGGAGGGCGATCGCCAAGTGCATCGGCACGCTGTTGGGACAAATCATTAAATTTGCGCCAGCTACTATTGCCGACAGTTTGCCGACATCTGCGGGCTTCGTCACCTTCAGGCTAGGCACAGCCTGAGTCAGGGCAGTCACCGTCTCTAAGTCCTCTGTTTGCTTAACTAGTACTAGAGGCATGTCGGGCTGTTTTTGCTGAAAATCTTGAATAATGGTTAGCCAGTTGGCAACCGGATAACTGGTTTCACCGTCTGCCAGCAGACCTTTGCCAGGATACATCAACACATAGCCTGATCCCTTAATGCCTAAACGCTTTTGCTCAGCTTCAGCCCAATCAAGATCGCTTTTAGGAACGCTAATAGAAACGGGAGGGCAAGCTGCTTCAACGCCAACGCCTTGGAGCAAATCGTAGTTAGACTGGGCACTGTACTGTTCAGCGTTGAAAGGAACAATATCAGTGAGGAAATACTTGCCTGCGCTGCCCTCAGAGCCAATCCGGGTGGGAACGCCAGTCAGCCAAAGCAACAATCCGGTTCCCCAGTTCTGGCGCAAAGATAGAGCGGCATCGTAGTAGCGATCGCGAATCACCCCCAGCAAATTTGCCCAATCGGCAGGGCTGCTCCGGTCTTTGAAGTCAAACGTAATTACATCGTTCACAGACTTAGATACCCGATAGGCGGCTTTTGCCCTTGGCTCCACCACCACATCAATCTCGGCATCGGGATACTTCTGTTTAAGACCATCTAGGGTTGGGAAGAAAAGGATCTGTTCGCCAACTCCACCAGGAATAAGAGCTACTACCCGCATAATCATTATTTCGTTACGAATAACGTCCTCATTGTAGGGGAATCAACCGCTATTCCGAACAAGAGTTTCATGGAGTTGCTATGATCTCCTAGCAAAGAGGGAAGGGGAACGGGATGATTAGTGGCAATGAAAGCAATGAAGAGAAGAATTTGGACGTAGGTGAAAAGGATGAAATGCATGGAGGGACTGCGATCGCTACGGCAGAAACCCCTCCAGAGAAGACTATTTTAGAAGAATCTATGAATCCTTGGCAACAAGGACAGTTGCTAGAAACAACGATCGACGATTTGAGCAACAGCGGCGACGGGGTGGGTCGTTGGGAAGGGCGGGTGATTTTTGTTCCTGATACGGTAGTGGGCGATCGCATTAGCGTTCGCTTAGTGCGGGTCAAGCCCCAATATGCCTATGGCAAACTCCACAAAATTTTAGAGCCATCGTCCCATCGCATTCGCCCCGGCTGCATTGTTGCCGACAAGTGTGGCGGCTGTCAGTGGCAACACATTGACTATGCCTATCAGCGCGAGGCAAAGCGCAATCTGGTGATGCAAGACTTGGAACGAATTGGCGGCTTCAGCAATCCGCCTGTCGATGCCCTGCTATCAATTCTAGAAGCAACAAGCCTAGAAGAAATGGGGTTTGGCTACCGTAACAAGGTCACATATCCCTTAGCGCGATCGGCAACCAAGCAAGTGCAGGCGGGATACTACCAAAAAGGCACACATCAACTCATCAACTTGAATCAATGTCCGATTCAGGATGTGCGGCTCAATCCTTTGCTGGCAGAAGTAAAGCAAGACTTGTATAAGCGGGGCTGGTCGATTTATAACGAAGAACAGCATCGGGGTAAATTGCGTCATTTGGGGCTACGGATTGGGCGACGAACGGGCGAAATTTTGCTGACGTTGGTGAGTACGGATGGCAACTTGCCTGGACTTGATGAGCAGGCTGAGGAATGGTTGGGGCGTTATCCAGAATTGGTGGGTATTTCGGTAAATATTAACCGCGATCGCGGCAACGCTATTTTTGGCAAAGAGACCCGCTGTATCGCTGGGCAATCTTATCTGCAAGAAGAGTTTGCTGGACTAAAGTTTCAAATTCAGCCGACGACGTTTTTTCAAGTCTTTACCGAGCAAGCGGAGGCGCTGCTGCTGGCGATCGCGGCTGAGCTAAATCTTCAAGGTCACGAAATCCTGGTAGATGCCTACTGTGGGATCGGAACATTGACCCTACCGCTGGCAAAGCAAGTTCGACAGGCGATCGGTTTAGAAGTTCAGCCAGAGGCAGTTGAGCAAGCGCAAGTCAACGCCGAGTTAAATGGCATTACGAACACCACTTTCCAAACAGGAACCGTAGAGACTTTGCTGGCTCAGTTAGAGGTGCAGCCCGATATTGTCTTGCTTGATCCGCCTCGCAAAGGATGCGATCGTCAAGTCATTGACACGTTGCTGACTCTGCTTCCTGCCCAAATTGTTTACGTTAGCTGTAATCCATCCACTCTCGCCCGCGACCTCAAGCTTCTCTGTCAGGGTGGCTATCGACTCAGCCGCGTTCGCCCAGCCGATTTCTTTCCCCAAACTGCCCATGTAGAATGTGTGGCATTCCTGGTGCGCGACGAGGCGTAAACGATGAAATTTAGCCAACTCATTTCTCAACTAGAAGCCAATCAGCTAGAAGCCAATCAGCCAAAAGCCAATCAGCCAGAAGCTAATCAAACGAGCCTAGCTTCTCACCCTGATCTCGATCCCGATCTAACAGGCGCTGCGCCAGTCGAATCTGCGCCCTCTGGCTCTCTCAGCTACATCGAAGGGGGTAAGTTTGCGGCACAAATCAATAAGACTAGTGCCAGCGCCTTAATTTTGCCGCAGCACGAGCCCTTTCAAATCCAAGCCACTCAACGGGGCATTGCTTGGGTCAGCGTGGCGGCTCCCCGGCTGATGTTTGCCCAGGCGATCGCCCTCTTCTACACGCCCTTCCGTCCTGCTCCTGGCATTCATCCCACTGCCATCATTGACCCCACAGCAGTAATTGGTGCAGAAGTTTCTATCGGAGCACACGCAGTCATTCAGGCAGGCGTGACCTTAGGCAACGGGGTCTGTATTCATCCCAACGTCGTGATTTATCCTGACGTGCAAATTGGCGATCGCACTCTCCTTCATGCCAACTGCGTCATTCACGAACGCAGCCAAATTGGCTCAGACTGCGTGATTCACAGCGGCGCGGCGATTGGTTCTGAAGGTTTCGGCTTTGTCCCGACTAGTCAAGGCTGGGTCAAAATGGAGCAGTCGGGCTACACCGTTTTAGAAGACAAAGTAGAAGTCGGCTGTAACTCGGCGATCGATCGTCCAGCCGTCGGTGAAACCCGGATTTCCCGCGACACCAAACTCGATAATTTAGTCCACATTGCCCACAATTGTCACATTGGTGAAAGCTGTGCATTGGCGGCACAAGTGGGTTTAGCCGGAGGTGTCAAAACAGGTAAGGGCGTGATTTTGGGTGGACAGGTAGGGGCGGCAAACTTGGCTTATATTGGCGATCGTGCTCAGGCGGGGGCAAAGGCGGGCATTCATGGCAACGTCGAAGCGGGCGCGGTGATGATGGGCAACCCAGCCACGCCCTACAAGACGTTCTTAAAATCTTCAGCCATCTACAATCGCTTGCCCGAAATGCACCAATCTCTTAAGCAGATGCAGCAGCAGATCGAGGAGTTGCAGCAGCAGATGAGAGCGATGGAGGATGACTCTGTAAGGGAGTTGCGTGAAAATAAAACCCCAATAGGATGCATTGACCTATCAGCCCCCTAAATCCCCCATTCTGGGGAACTTTGACAGGTTCGGAAGTCCCCCAGAATGGGGGATTTAGGGGGTGGTTCGGGGCGTTTAATTGCAACTCCCTAAGGTACTTGTGGGGAAATAAAATATCCCAAGGAGAGGGCGAATCGCCATTCGCCCCTATCCCTTCAATACCCTGTAGGGGCGAATGGCACATTTCTCACGTTGGAACCGAGCCAAAGCTACCCCAAAGCCCCTACGATCGCCCCAAATCCAACTAACGTCGCCCCACTCATAAGATTCTCTTGTATAAAAGTAAGATTCTCTTGTATAAAAGTTATTGCGATCGCGATAGATCCTATAGAAGGCGCGCCATTCATAAAATTCCCTTGCACAAAAGCTGCTTTGATCGCGACAGATCTTATCAACGGGGCGATCGGTATCGCTTTCAGAGCGAGCTTTGCAGTAAAAGCGCCTGAGAAACCATCAATCTGAAGAGAACAACAGGACTTTATCCCGCCGCGCCCCACTAAAGTATGAACTCCTCGATAAATTTTCGCCAGAATTCAAAGAGAAGGAGTCCCAGCGCTATGATAAATGAGCGCTAAACCCCGCCATTACCCCAACTGCTCACCTTCATTGATTTCCTGGGAGTTTGTTTGTGACTCATTTAGACTTTTTATCAGAAGCCGATCCAACTGTTGCAGAAATGATGCAACACGAACTTAAGCGCCAGCGTGATCACTTAGAGTTGATCGCTAGCGAGAACTTTACGTCTCCAGCAGTGATGGCGGCACAAGGCTCTGTCCTGACCAATAAGTATGCCGAAGGGCTGCCCACAAAACGCTACTACGGTGGCTGCGAGTTTGTCGATCAGGTTGAACAATTAGCGATCGATCGGGCAAAAACTCTATTCGGCGCTGCTCATGCCAACGTGCAGCCCCATTCTGGCGCACAAGCCAATTTTGCCGTTTTCCTCACACTCCTCGAACCCGGCGACACTATCATGGGCATGGATTTGTCCCACGGTGGACACCTCACCCACGGCTCTCCAGTCAACGTATCGGGTAAATGGTTTAAGGCATGTCACTATGGCGTTAGCCAAGAAACGCAGCAATTAGATTACGACCAAATCCGCGAACTGGCACTGACGCACCGCCCCAAGCTGCTAATTTGTGGCTACTCGGCTTACCCCAGAGTCATTCACTTTGATAAACTGAGGGCGATCGCCGATGAAATTGGCGCTTATCTCCTGGCAGACATCGCGCACATCGCTGGACTAGTCGCCACTGGGCATCACCCTAGCCCGATCGACCATTGCCATGTCGTTACCACAACAACCCACAAAACCCTGCGCGGGCCTCGCGGTGGCTTGATTATGACCAACGACGTTGAGCTAGGCAAAAAGCTCGATAAGTCTGTGTTTCCGGGTAGCCAAGGCGGTCCTCTAGAGCACGTGATCGCGGGGAAAGCGGTTGCTTTTGGAGAAGCACTTAAACCAGAGTTTAAAATCTACTCTGGACAGGTGATTGAGAACGCTAGAGTCATGGCGGCTCAACTACAAAATCGCGGCTTGAAGATTGTTTCGAGCGGCACCGATAACCACTTAATGTTGGTTGATTTACAGTCCATTGGCATGACAGGTAAACGAGCCGATCAACTGGTCAGTGGCATTAACGTTACCGCGAATAAAAACACGGTTCCCTTTGATCCTGAATCGCCGTTTGTCACCAGTGGGTTACGCTTAGGTTCACCAGCAATGACGACTCGGGGAATGGGAACGACTGAGTTTACGGAGATTGCAAATATTATTAGCGATCGCCTTCTTAGCCCAGAAGATGAAGTAGTGGCGCAAGACTGTAGACAACGTGTAGCCAGACTGTGCGATCGCTTTCCGCTATATCCTCACTTAAACATCCCAGTGCCAGCATTGGTATAAGTTCTAAACGACAAGAGAGCCGCTGGTGGCTCTCTTGTCGCATCATGGAATTTTAGACCAGGTTCTACCAGGTTATACCCGACTGATGATCCCATCTGTATAATCCTACAAACCTAAAAATATGTGACAAACCTCTTGCGATCGATCTAAACCAGCACAATGTATGGAAAGATTTTCGGCTTTGCTGAATGAAACCATGAAAATCTGACTCCCCTGCCTTTTTTGGGAAGCAGCATGGTTTCATGCTCATTAGAGGAAAAGTGAAACCCTACTATTTCCCTCACTTTCTGGTAGATCCAAATCAGCCTATTGACGAAAGAATGGGCTTTTTAGGTTTCCTTCCTCGACGACGAAACAACCCTGCCCCGCCTTTTTCAGGAAGAGTATAGGGGTTCGGTTTGGTTGCCGACGCAGCGAGATACACCTCTTCCCTAGCCCCTTTCCTAAAGGAAAGGGGCTTTAAACGAATTCATAGCCGCAGTGAGCATTGCCTCACACCACGAGTTAGCAATGCCCCACAAGACTTCTTAGTTTAACTTCTAGTCTAAGAAACCCATTAGAGTCTCGCTGTCGTCTACATCATTAGAGGCGATCGGGCGACCACCGGGTAACATACTGGCTTCTAAAAGCTTAGGGCTGCTAGTGACGACAGGTCGACCACCCGGCAAGGTCAAATCATCGCGGAACGTCATGGCATCGGCGAAGACGGGACGATGACCAGGAAGGGCATAGTCCATAACATGAAGATGGCTAGCAGTGATCGGGCGACCGTTGAGAATAGTGCCGAAAACCTCTAAATGGCTCACGCCGATAGGTCGAATGCCCGCTTCAGAGTACGTCTCGGCAATTTCAAAGGTATCTGCGCCGACAGGACGCTCGGCAATTTGACCCGCCGTTCTAACTTGAATTTCGCTTTTAGCCTTAGCTGTTGCGGCTTTGGATTCTGGTTTTTGAGCCAGGTCTAGTTTGCCTGCTTTGGTATCGCCGGTTGCAATTTGTTCTGTCATAGTTCCCTCCACTTGACCTACCTTGCCTGCATCATTTGTATTTTCGGTAGCAGCAATCGGGGTTCTTGTCCGACGACTGCTTCTGCTCACTGCCATAAACTGTTACCCCTAAACCCGCTAGGAATCAATTAAAAAGCTATAAATCAGATTGGAAATTTAGTTTCTAATTGCCTCATATAAGCGCAGAGCTTCAGTCTGCCCTTCAGAGATCATTATAGGTGCAGAGGGTGACGTATCTTTGAGTGCTTAAGATTGAATCGCCTGATAGATGTAATAAGTTGCCATGGGGATAATGGTAGCCAGGGCTAACAGTACTACGACCAAAATGGTGGCGCTGCGATCGTCGGTTTCTTCGGCAGTGGCAAAGGTGCCTTCGGTATTGGTGGTGTCAATGACAACGGGAGGGCCTGGGTCAGGTTCTCCGGTGAGAACGGCAATGAGGCGATCGCTGGCATCAGAAAAAGCCTGGTTATACTTATTGCCATCGCGCAAGGGCACCATTAGGGTTTCTTGGGCAATGCTCTCTGCCGTTTCTAACGGAAGATTTGCCTGCACTGCCTCACCTGCTTTGATAGCAACTGAGTTGGTCACATTATCTAGCACGAGCAGCAATTGGTGGTCTTGCTCATCAGAGTTAGGAAACCATTTCTGAAAAAGCTCATTGGTAAAGGTTTCAACGGTCTCGCCGTAGTCTAGGCGATGAAAGGTCACTAAGCGGACTTCATCGCCCGTCGCCTTGGCTAAATTCTCTAGCTTGGTAGCTAATTCTCCTTGGGTGAGGCGGCTAAACACCCCTGCTTGATCGAGTACCCAAGTCGGATCACCTGCTTTTAAGTTAGGCATACTGTAGACACCTGTAGCAAGGGCATTGGGGATGTTTACAGTCCACAGTCCTGCTACTAGCACTAATCCCAGCAGGCAGGATAGGAGTAGATGGGATAGCCCTGTTCTTGAGCGGTTGACTCGACCTAGAGAATTCGTCATATTAATTTATCCTTATGATTTTTTTACAAATCTTACCAAATAAAGGGTTGCCGGATTTGATATGTCTAGTGGAATCGAAACTTTTTCCTAGGCAATCCATCCTGTACCGAGGAGTGATAGCTTACTGTTGATACTGAGTGAATGAAGTATTAATTAAGTCCTAGTCCGATTGATGAAGTCTCAGTTAGTGAAGTCCCAGTCGGTGAAGTCCGGCTCTAAGATTTCTTGTTTCAATTCGCGTAACTGCCTGCTTTAATTTTGCCCCATTGTCTATCCTGGAATTATGTCCACTGTTAAGCCTTCCGCCCAACCTGATTTGGAAATGCTGCCTCTCGCAGGACAGCCTGACCCCAGTCAGCTTGATAATATTAAGGCGCAACTCGATTTGGTGCTGCTGGCACTAGAGGCGCTGGTCAACATTGGCTCTGAAGCCATTCTGCAAGCGGCAACAGAGTTGAATTTGGAGGCTGTGGTGGCAGATCGAGTGGCGCTCTGGCGACTGCGGCAGTCTAGCCCACTGCGAAAGGGGCAGGGGCGGAAACGGTTGGATGTGGAGGAGGCGCGATCGCTAGTCTTAATCATTTGTCATTTGGCAAAGCAGCAGCAGGAGTTAATTCGGCGGGCGGTGGCATTGCTAGAGCAGTTGACGGAGCAGAACCGGGAGCCACATCAGGTGGCATTGTTGGGAGATTATTTGGATCGCTTTAGTAATGTGTATCAAGAGCGAATGGAGGAACAGGAGAATACCTCTCAGGCTCAATTAACGCAGTTAGCGCTGAGGCTATTAATTGATTTGTTATTTTATAGTTCTCCGAGTGGAGCCAGGAGGCTGTGGTTAGCTTTGATAGATCGGGCAACTCACTAATTTCTTTTGAATTCTTATGTCATCATCTGTTCTACGGCGATATACTCCTCCAACTTGTACCCTTGAAATAGCGGCGATCGGGTCGGCGCTGTCGCGTTGGACTGACCAGGCAGTGCTGAAGAATTTGCGGTTTGAGTTGAGTTTTGATGATCCCACCCTGACTTCAGATCAGCAGATGACAATTCGGGGCGATCGCAATCAGCTTGAGTCACTTTGGGAAGCAGTTTCAAGCTACGTACAAACAATTTTGCTTCAGCCCCTAGAAGCGCTGAGGCAGCATGAACCCATTGACCAATTGAGTGCCAGCCAATTGAGTGCAAGCCATTGGGTAGAGGAAAATGGTTCAGCGGGTCATTTGCATGAGGCGAAAATTAATCTTCAGCCCAAAGGCAGGTTAAGACACGAGTTGCACCTGGGCACTCTGGCAAGCGAAGAAGCAACGGTCATTCCTTTAACGACTTTGCAGTTGTTTGATTTGGCAAATGCTTTAGATGAATACCATGCTGAGGCATTGACTTTACCCAGCTTGGGGCGATCGCGCTGGTTGAAACTTGCTCCAACGAGTTGGAAGCAGGTGGCGGTGGCGGCGGTACTTGTCGTGGGGGTTTCGGTGCCAATCGTGAAGTTTGTTACCGATCTTTCTGCGCCTCAGATGGCGACGACCGCTTCAACTAAAGATGTAGAAATTAGCACGGCTCCAAGATCAGGAGATTTGCCTGCACCCTTATCTCCAGGGACAACGCCACCCCCTCTAACTTTGACTCCTCTAAAACCGGCTGTACCCTTGCCGCCTGTTGGAACAACTGTTTTTCCGGCTCCAGTGCCCGGTGCAGCCTCGGCTCCGCCTCTCTCATCCGCCCCATCTGCTCCTGTAGAAACGGTGCCAGTGCAGCCCAATACTATTGAAATTCCTGGGGAGCCCAGCTTTCCAGAAATTCCTAGTCGTCCTCTTGAAGCTCCCACGACGGAAGCCCCGCCTCGGTTAGAAGGGACACAGGGTTTTGATAGCGCTTCCCAGGCAGTACCTCAGCCGTCCCCAGAGTCTAGTAACCTTACCAATGAGCTAGCCTCAGCGGGTTTAGCCCCACCTGAACCTGAGAGTGCATTAAGTAGTCCATTAAGTGCCAATGGGCGATCGGCAACTCCTGCTTCTAATAATCAAGCAGACGAGGTAAAAACTTATTTCCAACAAAATTGGCAGCCGCCAGAAGGGTTAGTCGAAACATTAGAGTATCGACTATTGCTCAATCCAGATGGTTCATTGCAAAGGATTCTACCGTTGGGCGATGATTCTGCAAACTTCCTCGATCGCACCAATATGCCTCTATTGGGTGAGCCGTTTGTTTCACCTACTACAGGTGATCAACAGCCCCAAATCCGCGTGGTGCTAGAGCCAGATGGCAGAGTTCAGACGTTTTTAGAGTATGCTGACTAATTGGAGAATAGTCTAACTGTTGATCTAGTTAGGTCTGCTATGCTCAAAATCTAAACCTAATAGCGGCACTCTTTATGATGACTCTCGATCCTGCTCGCAGCAGCCAGCGTGATTGGCTCCCCATTATTCGAGAACTTGAGGGAGTTCTAGGAAAAAGTGGGGTGGTGAAGCGGCGAGAAGAGCTATTGGTTTATGAGTGTGATGGCTTAACCAGCTATCGGCAGCGTCCAGAGGTGGTGGTGCTGCCCCGGACAACCGAACAAGTAGCAGCAGTCGTGAAAATTTGCGATCGCCACAACGTTCCCTTTATTGCTCGTGGAGCCGGAACGGGTTTATCGGGGGGCGCATTGCCTGTGGAAAACTGCGTGTTAATTGTGACAGCGTTGATGAAGCAAATTTTAGAAGTTGATCTTGCTAATCAGCGAGTCGTAGTGCAGCCTGGCGTGATTAACAACTGGGTTACCCAAGCCGTCAGCGGCTCCGGCTTCTACTATGCGCCTGATCCTTCTAGCCAGATTATTTGTTCTATTGGCGGCAATGTCGCAGAGAATTCTGGCGGCGTTCATTGCCTGAAGTATGGCGTGACCACCAATCACGTTTTGGGGCTAAAGATTGTTACGCCCGATGGCGCGATCGTCGATGTGGGTGGCAAAATTGCTGAGATGCCAGGGTTTGACCTAACGGGGGTTTTTGTGGGTTCGGAAGGAACCCTGGGGATTGCCACAGAGATTACGCTGCGAATTCTCAAGGCTCCGGAGGCAATTCATGTGCTGTTGGCAGACTTTACTAGCGTGGAAGCCGCAGGGCAGGCGGTCGCTGATATCATCAGTGCAGGCATTATTCCGGGCGGCATGGAAATGATGGATAACTTTAGCATCAATGCCGTTGAGGATGTGGTGGCTACGAATTGCTATCCACGGGATGCGATCGCCATTCTACTCATTGAGATTGATGGTACAGAGATAGAAGTCGCGGCAAACAGTGAACAGGTCGCAACCATCTGTCGGCAAAACGGCGCACGTCAAATTACCACTGCCATAGAACCTCAAGAACGCTTAACCCTTTGGAAAGGACGAAAGGCAGCGTTCGCCGCAATGGGTAAAATTAGCCCCGATTACTATGTTCAAGACGGCGTGATTCCGCGCACGCAGCTTCAGTATGTACTTAGAGAAATTGAGGCGCTGAGCGAACAGCACGGTTATAAAGTTGCCAATGTGTTCCATGCAGGCGATGGCAACTTACATCCACTCATTCTGTACAACAACGCCATTCCTGGGCAATTAGAGCAGGTTGAAGCACTAGGCGGTGACATCTTAAAGCTCTGTGTTAAGGTCGGCGGCAGTATCTCAGGAGAGCATGGTATTGGGGCAGACAAACGTTGCTACATGCCGAATATGTTTAGCCCCACAGACCTTGAAACGATGCAGTGGGTGCGGCAGGTTTTCAATCCTAAGGAGCTAGCAAATCCAGGAAAAATATTTCCCACACCGCGCACTTGTGGCGAGGCAGCGACCGCGCAAGCTAATTTTCCTCAGGTCGAGAAATTTTAAAAAGAGCCATTCCAGTCTAAAATTCAATTCTAGGCGGTGTATCAAACGAAACCAGGAACTAACTGCATTAGTAGGAGGAAATAGTAGCCATTTCATGCTTATTCAACCTCTAAATCGCCTAATTTCTCGGATTTCTCGAAGAGTTCCCCTACAAACTTTTCTGACAGTCCCATTTCTGCTACAAATTGTGGCTGTTGCCGGACTGACTGGTGGATTATCTTGGCTTAATGCCCAAAAATCTGTTTACGAACTGACCGCTAAACTGCAAGATGAAATTAGTTCTGGCATTCTGCTTGAGCTAAAAACCTATTTGGCAGCCCCTCAATTAGCAACTCGTATTAGTAATGATGCGGTGCAATTAGGGCAACTCAGCCTGCAAGATATGCCGTCGCTGGAGCGCTACTTATTTACGCAGTTGACTCAGTTTAAGTCTGTTAGCGGCATTTGGATTGGCACTGAGCAAGGCAGTTATCGATCGGTCAATCGGCGGGGGGAGTTGCGCTTACAAAGTTCGGACGGATGGGATGAAGGCAAAGTCTATGATTATAAGCTAAATGGAATGGGCGATCGCGGAGCGCTTCTCGAATCTTTTATCCGACCGCCAGCGCAAAGGATGAAATGGTACGAAGCTGCAGTCACCGATCGCAAGCCAACTTGGAGTGAAATTTTTCAAACGACTGATGATCAAGACCTATCGCTCAATGCTAGCTTTCCGATTTACGATCCAGAAACAGGCGAATTACTGGGCGTGGCTTCGGCAGGTGTAGTTCTCTCTAAAATTAATGCATTCCTCAAAAACTTGCAGGTCAGCGAGTCGGGGTTAGTGTTTGTGGTAGAGGATGACGGCAAACTGGTCGGCACATCGGCATCTCAACCTGTGTACAATCGCTTTCAGGGGAAGGGCGATACGGTCAGGTTAGAGCGAATTAATGCAGCAGATAGTCGTGACCCCTTAATTAAGGCAACGGCTCAGTTTTTAATTAAACGCTACGGCGACTTTACAAGGGTAATTGCCGACCAGCGGCTGAACTTTATTAATAATGGCGATCGCAATTTTGTAAAAGTTGTGCCGTTTCGAGATGAACTAGGACTTGATTGGTTGATTGTGGTGGTGGTGCCCGAAAATGATTTTATGGCACAAATCAATACCAATACCCGCACCACATTTTGGCTATGTGCGGGAGCCGTACTGGGAACCCTGCTGTTAGGCGTGATTGGCTCGAACTGGGTAGCTCAGCCCTTGTTACGCTTGAGTCGAGCCAGTCGAGCGATCGCTGAAGGGGATCTATACCAACGCATTCCCGAACAAAACCCTATCAAAGAAATGCAGGTGACTGCCCATGCCTTTAACCAAATGGCAGAACGGTTAACGGCTTCGTTTGAACAAATTGAGGCGGCTAACGCTAACTTAGAAGGGCAAGTGAGCGATCGTACCGCCCAACTGGTGCAAGCTGTTGAAGAACTAGAGCGACTAAACCGCATTAAAGATGACTTTTTGAGCACCGTTTCCCACGAGCTACGAACGCCCATGTCTAACATTAAGTTATCAACCCAAATGTTAGAAATCAACCTGAAGCGCTTAGGTTTACTAGACTCGGAATCTAGCGCTATTCCTCGATATTTCCAGATTTTGAAAGAAGAAGGACAGCGAGAAATTAACTTAATTAACAACCTCCTGGATCTCTCTCGGCTCAACGCTAAGAACGATCCTATTATCCCTACAGCCATTCATTTGAACGCATGGTTACCAAAATTGGTAAAGCCCTTTATTGAACGAGCAGATAGTCAAGAGCAAGCTTTTTACTTAGAGGTTGCAGATCATTTACCCACGCTTACGACTGACCTCTTTAAGCTAGAGCGCATCTTGAATGAACTGCTGAATAATGCCTGTAAGTACACGCCTCCTGGATCAAAAATTATCATGTCGGCACGAGTCACTGAGATGACCGACAACGAGGGCATGCAAGAGACAGCAGACAACTGCGAGAACGGCGGCTCACAAAGTAGTCATGACCCGTTAACGTATTCTTCTGTGCAAGCGCCTGCTACGCTCAGAGCAAGCGCTTTAAAACATCCGCAAGGAGTCGCTTCGAGACATCCGCAAGAGCTTGCCCTCAAAGATTGCCTGCGACTTAGCGTTAGTAATTCAGGCGTAGAGATTCCCCCCGAAGAACACCATCGCATTTTCGACAAGTTCTACCGTATCCCCAGCAGCGACCCTTGGAAGCATGGGGGCACTGGATTAGGATTAGCACTGGTGAAAGGATTGGTAGAGCGCTTGCAGGGCAAAATCACCGTTAGAAGCGCTGAGGGGCAGACTACATTTACGGTCGATCTGCCGTTGGTCGGGTCGGAAGCCGCTTAGAAAAGTTTTCAAAGCGTGTAGGTGAAACCCTCGGTTAGAATTCCTGGAACTATCATGCCGCCCGGGTTACGGTTATGGTAAGTACCCACTTCAGGAATAAATTCTTGGAAGTCGGTGAGCGCCATAAGGTTATCGCCCAAGCATTGATAGAGGCTTTCATCGAATCGGAGGTTTTCGATCGGAGCAACAATTTCGCCGTTTTCGACCCAAAAACAGGCGTAGCGAGTCATGCCTGTGATCCGTCCGGCGGGGCGATCGCTCCAGTTCAAGTAATGCAAATTGGAAAGATAGAGTCCTGTGTCTAGCGCTTTGAGAATATTTTCCGCCGGTAAATTGCCAGGAAGGATTTCGGGCGATCGCAAAGACTCGCTACCCGTTGCGCCATTTGCAACTTTGCCATATTCTTTGGCAGTCCGAGAACTAATTAAGGTATTGACCAATTTACCCGCTTGAATCAACGGTAACTCTATCGGCGCAATGTCTCCCCACTCATTAAATCGAGGCACCAATCCTTGCTTAAAGCTCTCGGTAATGTGAAACTGAGGTGAGAACTGCTTTTCACCCCGCTGCAATAAAGCAAGCGCACTACCGCCTCGCTGCAATGACCCTTCACTCACCCCGCCCCACGAGAACATTGAGAGGAGTTCGGCAACTGCCCCCGGAGCTAAGTAAGTGCGATATTGCCCTCGAGGAATTGGCTTAGGAGGTTGTGCCAAGCGCTCAAGCTGATTTTTCGCTTCTGCCAATTTTTTAGAGTAGGCGGCAGCATCCCACTCATTTCCCGCAAAAGTTCCTTTTACCGCCTGCCCATCTTCAGTAAACAGCGAATAATCTACCGAGAAGAACTCGGTGCCAAACCAATGCTTCTGCCCTGCCGAGTCAGCATATGCCCGCAGCAACGAACCTCCTGCATAGATGCCTGTAAAATCTACTCCCGCCATTTCAGACAATAGCGAAGGTGCCACTGCTTCAGGCTTCAGCAGTTTTCCAATATGATTTTCGCGGCTCGTTGCTGTGCCTTGAGGCAAGACTAAATGAGGATCTTCAGGCAACTGCGGAATTTCTTGCCGCAGTTCAGTCAAAGCGAGGGCAGCCTGGTGTTGATCGACCTCCCAATCGCCAGTTAAGGGAAAGCTGCGAAACCCGTTACGCTGATCCTGCATCAACGTCATACTCAACTGCCCATCTGCTACACAGCCTGCTTGCCGCACCTTGGCTCTATTAAACCGGACAAACTGACTCTGTTCGCCCTTGAGTCCTAGCTTGAGATGTTCGCCCTCCTTTAACCCATTTAACAATTGCTCTACGAGGCGATCGAAAATCTCTTCCAGCCCCAAATCCTTCCCAGATTCCATAGTCCATCTCTAAACTTATTTTTTACAATCAAAGCGTTGCTGAATGAAAGTATAAACCTGCTCAGGATCCTGTTCTTTCATCAAGTCTCAAAGCTCCTCGCCTGAGGAAGAAGAATTTACAGAGAGGTCGCTCTAAGCGCCTCCGCCAAACACTTCGACATTGGCAAAGACACAGGCGGGAGAGCCATGTCCGACTCGAATAGCTTGATTAGGCTCTCCTTTGCCACAATTGGGCGTGCCGTACATTTCCCAAGTGTCGTTGCTGCCGACTCGCACGAGGCTGTGCCAGAACTCAGGCGTGGTGGCGCGATAGTTGGGATTGCGCAGCGTCTTTGTCAGTTTGCCATTTTCGATGAGCTTGGCATATTCGCAGCCAAACTGAAACTTGTATCGCTGATCATCAATTGACCAAGACCGATTTGCCTCCATGTAAACGCCGTGTTCAATCTCTTCAATGAGAGCGGGAAACGAGTGCGTGCCGGGTTCTAGGTTGAGGTTTGCCATGCGATCGATGGGCGGACGGTTCCAAGAAGAAGCCCGTGCACAGGCTACTCCTGGAACGCCCATTCTTGCTTGGCTCTCTAAGCTTCCTAGCCCACGCCTCAGCACGCCATCTTTGATCACGTACTCTTTGCTGGCAGGTGCCCCAATATCATCAAAGCTATAGCTCGCAAACTCTCCAGGAACCGTGGGGTTAAAGGTAACGTTCATTAACTCAGAGCCGTAGGATAGCTGACCAAAATCAGACGGTTTCACAAAACTGCCGCCTGCATAGTTGCGCTCATCGCCCAAAATTCGATCTAGCTCTAAGGGATGCCCAATGCTTTCATGAATTTGCAGCATCATTTGGTCAGGCGCTAACACTAAATGAGTCGTGGTGGTTGGGCATTCTTCAGCAGTCAGCAGTTCTACGGCTTGTTCTCCAACTTGCTGGGCTTTCTCCCAAAGGTTCGGTTCTAAAAACAATTCCCAACCGCCCTGGTAACTGTGAGCAAGGTAGCCGTTATTGCTGCGTTCCTGAACGATCGCCCCTTCCTGTGCTGTCGCCCGATATTGAGTTTCGAGCAGAAAAAACTTTTGATAGACTTCTGAGCCATTGCTACTGACAAACCAGTGCTCAGTTTCCTGCGTAATGGCGCTGGCGCTCGTTTCGACAATTTGCTCAGAGACTTTAAGGTTTTTACAGAGCCGGATTAGTAGCTCATTTACTTCTCCAGGGGTAAGAGCATCCAAAGTTTTGACAATAGGCGAAATGTACTCACCTACTACTTTGGGGCGAATGGCGGCAGTGTGAGGGTAGATTGCCCACTGGCTGGCAGCGATTGCCTGTTGATAAGCCATCTCTGCCGCCGCTTGAATGCTGTCTTGCCTTAAGGAATTTGTGGCGCTATAGCCAATTTGACCCTTGACCAATACTTCTACCATCACGCCCTGGCTCAAGGCTTTGCCATTACTTTGAGGATTGCCATCCCGAACATTGCGGTAGGCAGTGCTGTCTTTGACGGCTCTCAGACCAATCCAATCGGCAGAAATATTGAGAGCAGCGATCGCTTTGGATAACTCAGAAATCATGAGCGCAGAGGGGTAAAGAGGATGAGCACATTTAAGTCATTTATTCTAACGAGTTCAGTAGAAGTTCAATCGTAAAGATGACAAATTGGTAGCCAGTAGGGCAAATCTGCGAACAATGCCCGCAGATCCCTCTGCAGATGGGCTGCATTTAAGCTGAGAAATTATTACAATACAGATACAAAACTCAATATTTCTTCTCACTTCTCGAAGAAAACCCTCCTTGTACCCTACCTATGAAAACCCTAGACTATCGCTTTGCGCTTCAACGAGTCACAACTATCTTGGCAGTGGTTGCCCTATCCCTCGTCCTATTAGCAGGGATTACAGGAATTGCATTAGCTTTTTACTACGAGCCTACGGCGGGGGGCGCTCACCGCTCATTGGAGTTTATTACTCGCGATGTCTCTGGCGGTGTCATTATCCGTAGCTTGCATAATATTGCTGGTAATGCGCTGATTGTGGTGGCATTGATACAGTTAGTCGTGATGTTTTTAGGGCGGCAGTTCCGTCCGAGTTGGTTGGGGGCTTGGGTCAGCGGAATTTTTCTGGCGTTGGTGGCGATCGGTGCCAGCTGGACTGCCATTATTTTGGACTGGGATCAGACGGGCTACTGGCGGTTCAAGCTGGAAATGAAAACAGTTGAGTCGATTCCGGTGGTCGGTGCCTCGTTACGCGAAATCCTAACGGGTGGAGGGGTCGGTTCGTTGGCAGTGGAGCACATGTATACGATACATAGCTACCTGTTGTCGGCGATCGCCGTTATCCTATCGGTGCTACACCTAGCTGCTCTCGTTTACCAAGAGCGCGAACGTCAGCAATTTAGCAAAACATTGGATCAGTTCATCTCTGATTCTTAGTGAGTGTTCAGCCGCTCCACTTCTCGTTGAACGCTGCGACCAATTCTCAGTGCCTCGTTAAATAACTGTCCATATTCATTCGCTTGGCTGTTCACCTGAAGATGTTGCAGCCGAGCTATGCTGGTTTCAATGCTGGTAAACAACTCGTAGCGTCTAGCAATGAGTCGCTTGTTTTTTCTAAGAATTTTCTCGGTCATGAGTCCACAGCATAAAGACTCTCGCGTTGCGTTCAGAGCATCAATCACGTCAGGGCGATCGATTAGCGCTATGGCTGAGTTCTTAACGCTGCCTAACTCGTCAATAATATCGATCGCTTGGATAATTTCGTTGTGCTGATCCACTTCATCTAGCAGATGCGCTAAGACTTTTAGGCTTTTGCCTTTGTACCACATCAAAACGTTCCAGCAGAGGGCGATCGCCACGGACAGCCCCAGCGTTGTGACCAGAAACCAAAAAGTACTACTGATATCTCCCGATAAATGACCAATGCCACGAGCCAGCACCAGGCTGATAGGCAAGCAAAAAATTAAGATCAACCCAAAAGTTAAAATCTCGGTCAACGCAAACGAAAGCAACCGACTTCGATATTGAAAAACAGAAGGTCTGTAAACTCGACCCATAAAGGTATCGCTGATATCCAGACCTGTTAGATTTTCTAGTTCTTTAGGCGTAATTTTGAGAGCTTCTAAATCGGGCTGCATCCGCACTTCGATCCTCTTGATTCAATGCCTAATTCAATGCCTAATTAAACGCTTTGTTATTGAGCGCCCAATAAAGTCAACAAACTCCGCCAAACTTGACTATAAAAGTTGCCTTCTAAGTTTCGGAACAAGTTAAAGGTTTCACCGGGTGCACCAAAGAAAGGGCGCAATGTCCATCCCAATTGGCAGCCCACCATTGCGTACAGCACGAGCCAGAGTTGCAGCAGTCGAGTTCGTGTTTTCTGCAATCCATCGTCTGCATCTTCCTCTGCCGAACGGCTAACGGCTTTAGAAATTGTTCCACTCGGTAGAAAATCATCAATGGGGGCAACACTAAGATCTGCATCAATCAACCGGAGCCTGTCTTCTGCTGTTGTGACCGATCGCATTCCTTCATAGAACATCTTCACGCCGACCAATCCGGTAATTGTGAAAATGGCGACGTTAAACAGTAAGAAGAAATTGTACTCGTGAATGGAAATGAGAAAAAACAGAGTTACGGGTGCAAAACTGAATAGTAGAACGCTAATGACTGAAACGGTTGTGAGAATGAGTGCAGCATACTGACCGAAGGTAAGCTTAGAACCAAATAAAATGTCAAAAAAGTACAGGGTTGGCAAGCAAATTAGCAAGGTAATTAAATACAGCGCAGGCAGTTTAATTGCAGATGAAAGAACCTGTTGCCAGCTACTTGAGGCACCAATGATAGCTCCATAAACGGCAAAGAAAGCAGAGCTTGCAATTAACAGCGAAGTAATTTTCCGCTCAATTTTTACGTTCTGGCGAATTTCGGTTAAGAATTTTTTGCGATCGCGCAACAGCGTAATCAAAACGGCAAAGTGTTTCATATCGCCTATTTTTAGTGACGTAAGGAATGGGTGAGAAATTGAAAATTAGCCTATAGACTCTGATACACCCAACGTGATTAAGGCTACAAGCTTTGCCTTGACCATTCCGGTTGTGCCAGCCAGAAAATTGGTTTTCTTAGCCAAAGGGTGCCCACTTATGCTTCGAGGTCAGCCAGGAAAAGCAAAATTTTCTCCGCCATTTCTGCCCCATTTTTTTGCGGCAACGCATGATCGGCGTTGGGAATAATCACGAGTTGCGCGCCCAAAATCTCAGTAGCGTAGGTTTGGCTGTGCCACAAGGGAATGGTTTCATCACGATCGCCCGTAATCACTAAAGTTGGCAAACTTAAGCGATGAATTTCTTTCTCCACTGTATCGATCGCATCTTCAGGACGAAGGCGATCGATCAAAAAAGAACGGGGTGCAGGCTGGGCATTTAGCTCGTGGCGGAACCCACTAATTTGGGCTAGATTCTGTTGCTTGCCCATTATCCTGGCGAAGGGCTTGGCTAAATTTAGCCCCCAATCTACAACAGGGGTTCGCCAGAGTAAGGGACGCAGCCAATCGTACCGTCCTGCAAAACTATCGTCTCGGATGCCCGCCGGAGCCGCCAACACTAGCCCTTTTACTGAATCTGGGTACGCTAGCGCATAGGCAGCCCCTACCCAACCTCCTAGAGAATGCCCCACAATCACAAAAGGCTCCAGCCCCATATCTTGCGTAAACTGATGAACGAAGTTTACTAGTTTGGCGATGTCGTAGCGAATCATAGGCTTGGAAGACTCGCCAAAGCCAAACAGATCCAGGCTGATGCAGCGATGGGGCTGAAGCTGGGAAACGAGCGATCGCCAGCACTCACCGTTCCCCATAAAACCATGCAGCAAAAGAATCGGCGGCGCTGTTTCTCCGGCTTCCCAATATGCCGCTTGATAGGCGATCGGTTTTGAGTTGAGCGTGATAATACGTTTTGAAATTTCCAAGCTGCTGATTCCTGTATTGCGCTCTTGACTCAAGAAAAAATAGCTTCGATCAGCTTACCATAAGGGCTGAAGCGGTTAATGCTATCTCTCCCGTTTTTAGGAATGCTAACCCATGTCAGATATTCAAACCCATCAGCACTCCGACTTAAAAATTCACCCGTTGCAAACGTACCTTAAAGAATTGCACCAAGAACATCAGCCGCTGCAATCGGGAAAAGTTGCAGACTACATTCCCGAACTGGCAAAGATGAATCCAGATTGGTTTGGCATCTGTGTTGTCACGGCAGACGGGCAAATTTTTGAAGTGGGAGATACAGACCAACGATTTACGATTCAATCGATTTCTAAGGTATTTGTGCAAGGGCTGGCGCTGGAGGATCATGGGCGAGAATACTTGCTGTCGAAGGTAGGGGTAGAACCCACGGGAGATGCATTTAATGCGATCGTTTTAGATGAACAATCGAAGCGTCCCTACAACCCAATGGTGAATGCTGGGGCGATCGCGACTACCAGCCGGATCAAAGGTTCTAGCCACACCGAACGGCTCAATCGCATGTTGGATATGTTTCGGCGCTACATTGGACATGATGTGTCGGTTGATATTTCTACCTTTGTGTCCGAGAAGACGACCGGATCTCGGAACCGAGCAATGGCGTATTTGATGCATAATTTTGGCATGATTGATGTGCGGGTGGAAGAAGCCCTTGATTTATATTTTCAACAGTGTTCGCTTACAGTTACTTGCCGAGATTTGGCAGTTATGGCAGCAACTTTGGCAAATCGGGGCGTTAATCCAATCACGGGCGATCGGGCAGTTGAGGCGAAATATATTCGAGATATTCTTTCAGTGATGTACACCTGCGGCATGTACAACTTTGCTGGAGAATGGGGCTATACAGTCGGACTTCCGGCAAAAAGTGGCGTTTCTGGAGGAATTATTACTGTAGTACCCAATCAAATCGGGGTGGCAGTTTTTTCGCCGCCATTGGATGTGCGAGGAAACAGCGTGCGCGGCGTGAAGGTCTGCGAGGCGTTTTCAGAACAGTTTGGGCTACATTTGTTTGACTCATCAATGGGGTGCCAAACGTTTTTAGAGCGACTAGCATCTGGGGTAATTTAGTGCAATTGAAAAACACATCTCCTCGACATTTGAAGTCCAAACTACACTGAGATAGTGTTTAGAACTTTTTAGGGAGTTGCGTGAAAATAAAACCCCAGTGAGATGCATTGACTTATCAGCCCCCTAAATCCCCCATTCTGGGGGACTTAGGGGGCGATTCGGGACGTTATTTAATTGCAACTCCCTTAGCTAGTTTTTTCCTCTAACTTCACCTTATTCAGCAAACTATGCCTCTCCGAAAAATTCGCCCTTACCTACTTATTGGAATGCTGCTCAGCTTACTTCTGGGCGCTTTTATTCCTCCTACGATCGCCCTCCCTCCTTCCCCAGCAACAGCATCGATTACAGCAGGGGTTCAGAAAAAAGTTTTAGACAATGGCTTAACGGTATTGACCAAAGAAGTTCATATTGCTCCAGTCGTAAGTGTACAGGTTTGGTACAAGGTAGGCTCACGTAACGAACCCGCAGGTCAGAACGGTATTTCGCACCAGCTAGAACACTTAATGTTCAAGGGTACAATCGATCGCCCGATTCAATTTGGTCGGCTTTTTAGCGCCTTGGGCAGCCAATCTAACGCCTTTACCAGCTACGACGAAACGGCGTACTTTGGCACAGTCGAGCGCGACAAACTCAATGCACTGCTAGTTCTAGAAGCCGATCGCCTGGAGAACTCTACCATCGAAGATGCGCAGCTTACCAGCGAAAAACGGGTGGTGATTTCCGAGTTACAAGGTTACGAAAATAGCCCCAACTATCGCCTCGATCGCGCGGTCATGAAAGCTGCTTTTCCCAATCGCGCTTACGGTCTACCTGTCGGTGGAACCAAAGCAGATGTTCAAAACTTCAGCCTTCAACAAGTCCAAGATTATTACAAAAAATATTACACGCCTGATAACGCGACTTTGGTTGTAACAGGCGACTTCGATACTGCCGAAACGCTCCAAACCATTCAACAAACTTTTGGTAAACTTCCTCAACGCCAAACGATCGCATCTTTACCGCAGATATCTGCATCAAACACAACCTCATCACAAACAGCCTCATCACGAACAGCCGTGCCGCAAACCTTATCCCAATCGGCTCGTTCTACCCGCGAACCTATTGTTTTGCGAGAACCGGGTAGTTCGCCTCTGTTGCAAATGGTCTATCCATTACCCGATATTAAACATCCTGATGTACCCGCAATTGACCTGATGGATATGATCCTGACGGGTGGGCGGAGTTCGCGGTTGTATCAAAATTTGGTGGAGTCAGGTCTGGCAAGTTCGGTAAGCGCTTATCCAGCGGAAATGCTAGAACCTGGATGGTATAACATTTCTGCAACCGCAGCGCCCGGACAAGAGTTAGCAACCATTCAGCAGGTACTTCAGCAATCTTTAACCGAAATTCAAGAAAAACCTGTGAGTGCTGAAGAGCTTCAACGGGCAAAAGTGCAGCTTCAGGCGGCGTTTGTGTTGAACAATCAAGATATTAGTAGCCAAGCCAGTCAGCTTGCTTATAACCAAACAATCGCTGGAGATTATCAATACAGCGATCGCTATTTACAAGCGATCGAGCAAGTCACGCTTGCCGATATTCAGCGCGTGGCAAAAACTTATCTTGATCCGGCTCAAGGAACCGTGGGCATTTTCGAGCCGACTTCAATAGATGGCACGTCTGGCTCATCAAGCAGTGGTCGCATCACTGAAAACTTTAGTCCTGGTGCGCCCGTCGATCCGGCAGAAGTAGCGCGATATTTGCCACCCGCGATCGCCATGGATAATCGACCTCAGCCCTTACCCGAAGAGCTAATCTTGTCCAACGGATTGAGGATTTTGTTGCTTAAAGATAGCAGCGCTTCTACAGTTAATTTAAGCGGATATGTCGATGCAGGCAGCGCTTACGATAGTGCTGAGAAAGCAGGGATAGCACTTTTAACTTCTGAAAACTTGATGAATGGGACTCAAAGTCAAGATGCATTGGCTTTGGCAAAGTCATTAGAGGATATTGGTTCTAGCCTGGATTTCAATGTCAATCGAGAAGGTGTGGACATTGGCGGCAGCGCTTTAGCTAAAGATTTACCACAGCTTGTTTCCACGTTGGCAGATGTGTTGCAAAATGCATCCTTTCCACGTGACCAGATTGAACTAAGCCGCCAGCGAGAATTAAGCAGCCTTAAATCCCAACTCGACAATCCTCAAGTGTTGGCACGTCGAATCTTTCAGCAAGCCATCTATCCCATCAAGCATCCTTTTCATGCGTTTCCAACTGAAGACAGTCTTAAGCAGGTGACTCAAAGTGATGTGGTGCAATTTTATAAAACTCACTATCGACCCGATACAACGTTAGTGGCACTGGTGGGAGATTTTGAGGTGGCAGCGGTGCGATCGCTTTTTGAAAAAAACTTAGGTACCTGGAAAGCTACTGGCGATCGCCCTAAACTAAATGTTTCAGCAATTTCTTTACCTGCTTCTACCGCTCGCCTTAACTCAGTAATGCCGGGCAAAGCCGAAGCGGTGACAATGCTAGGATACGGTGGTATTTCGCGTCAAGATCCTCGTTTTTATGCAGCGTTAGTGATGAATCAAATTTTGGGTGGCGATACGTTGGCAAGTCGGCTAGGAACCGAAGTTCGCGATCGCCAAGGGCTGACCTACGGCATTTATAGCTACTTCCAAAGTGGCATTTATCCGGGGCCTTTCCTAGTGTTTATGCAAACGTCTCCTGAAGATGCAAATAAGGCAATTGATAGCACAGTTGCGCTGTTGCGACAGTTTCAGGAAGGCATTACGATCGCAGAATTAGAGGCAGCCAAGCGATCGCTCACCAGCAGCTATCCAGTGGATCTTTCTGATCCCAGGTCTTTAGCTTCTGAGATTGCTAGCAATGCTGCTTACGGCTTAAGCCGCGATGAAATTCGTCAGTTTCCGCAACAGATCGAAGCTGTGACGATCGCCCAAGTTCAGCAAACCATCCGAGAACTCATTCACCCCGACCAACTCGTCATTGTTACTGCTGGGCCCTGAGGAGTTGCATGCAATTAAATAACACCCTGAATCGCCCCCTAAATCCCCCATTCTGGGGGACTTTGAAAGGTTCGGAAGTCCCCAGAATGGGGGATTTAGGGGGCTGAAAAGTCAATGCGTCTCACTGGATTTTATTTTCACGCAACTCCAGAGCAACTCCCTCAAATTGAAAAGTAGTGAATGTCTGGCTGTGAGCCTTTTACCACCAGAGCCGCTGTATATTCTCCTACACCGCCAACATCTACACCGCCAGAATTCACCGCTATTTCTTGAACAAACCATTGGGCGGCGATCTGAACATCGCCGTCTATACTAACCAGTCTCATCGGTTCCGTTAGCGCAACTTCTACCGATGCCAGTTTTCCTAATCCATCACCCGTGGCTTTGAGATATGCCTCTTTTTGAGTCCAACCTCTAAAAAAAACTTGGTGTTGCTCTGCTCCAATCAGCGATCGAATCACGATCGCTTCTGAGGGCAAGAAAAATCGCTGGGAAAGGTCAATAGCTTCAATAGGACGGACGTGCTCTAAATCAATGCCGACTGGACGATTGAGAGCGATCGCATACAGTGCTCTGTTATGGGAATGGGAAACGTTAAAATACAGTTCTCCTAAAGAGTAAACATTGGCGATCGTAGGCTTTCCTTTGCTGCTGTAAGAAAACAGAACTTGATCGGGTGATAGTGATAGGTAACGCGCCAATATCGTTCTTAGTAACCCACGAGCAACCACAAATTTTTTCTGATCTTTCTCGAACCGGAACCGTTCCGATCGCTGTTTTTCGTCGGGAGCAAGAATCTGAATCAATTGCTCAATTTCTGTGGAAGGGCGATCGAGTTCTGCATGCCAAACATGGACTTCGGAAGAAGTGATTAACATTAAAAGAACATTTTATAGAAAATGTCAATGAACCGATCAAAGCATTTTTCCATCCTATAATTCAGCAACGCCTAATTTATTCAGAGAAACTATTCTGACTCCAATTCTACTACTGCTGCCGAACCTAAGTCTGGGGTCTTCTCAAACTTTTGTAAAAGCTGTTCACGCTGATTAATTAAATAGATGCTGATAAGCGTTAAACCAACGCCAAACCACTGCAACGGATCAAGGGTTTCTGACAAAAATAGGTTGCCAAATAAAAGCGCAAAGATGGGTGTTAGGAAGGTTAAAGAGCTTAAGCTAGTCAGGTTACCTGTAGCAGCAAAGAAAAAGAATAGAGCATAGGCGATCGCGCTGCCAAACACTGTCGAATAAGTCAATGACATCCAATCTGTCCACTGCAAATGTATCCACTGTTCCGACTCCCAGAAACCCGACAAACCAAACAGCGGCAACCCGCCCAAAATCATGTGCCAACCCGTCGCCACCACCGGATCAACATAGCGACAGACATACCGCACCATCACAGTGCCCACCGCCATCGACAACGCCGCCAACAGCATTAACCACTGCCCGTTTTGTAGCAATTGCTCTAGAAAATCAACGCTAACCGCGCTGCCTCCATGCAACATTCCTGCAATTAAGTCCTGCGGCAATCCTAATAGGCTAATTCCCAACACGCCAAACGCCAAGCCCAGCCAGCCCCACAGCCCCACTTGTTCGCCAAACAAAAACCGCGCCATCAACGCCACCGCCAACGGCTGCGAGTCAATCATCACCGAGCCTAAACCCGCCCCAGTTCGCTGCAATCCTTCTGCCAAGAAGCCCTGGAACAAGGTGCCATCGACTAATGCAAATAGCGCAATCCACAGCCAAGCCATCCAGGTTTTGGGCTGAGGCTTGCCCATATACCGGGCAGCACCTAAAATCAGCACCCCTGCCGGAACGAGACGAACGCCTGCCATGAATAGAGGCGTAGTGTGGTCAATGGTGCCTTTCATTGCCACCATTGCAGTGCCCCACAGGAAGAAGGGCGCAATCAGTAAAAGTGGATTAATAGTTTTAGATTCGGTAGCGTTGAGCAGCATGGGGGCGATCGCAAGACAATGTTCCCCTTTATATTAATCGGTTCTTATAGTTATGTTAAGCGATCGCCATCTAGAGAATGGAGAGGCGGAGATTGGCGATCGCGCTTGACAGACTCGGACAATGAGCGGATTAGGGGGAAACGTCCTAAGATACTCACAGTATTTGAGCCAGATTCTATTGAGCTAAATTCACTATGAGCGATCGCCCCTACGTTTTAATCTACCGAGCCATCGGACGATAAGCTTCAAGAAGATGTAGAAAAACTGTTGCCCTGACTACGAACGATCGAAACCTCGATCCCCACCCCGCCCCTTGATGGTGAAACATTCATCAGTCATTTTCTGGAACGGTTCCAGCAATCACATCAGGCATAAGTCACTATCCGCTTCAGCAACTTTTGCTCATTACAGAAGCAAACTCCTCAAATTGACTTGGAAAAAGAATGACGTTTTCATAGGCAAATCCCCCCACTAGACTGTCATCTGGAATAGCAAGATCAACGGCATAGCATTCTGGGTTCTGGTAACACTCCACGATCGCGCCCAATGTCCCACTTGCAATAATGCGACTCGTAAACTCGCTTTGGATCTCTTCAAGAGTTTCAATTTTTTGATTAAGCTGATATTTCACAGGAGTCTCCTCATAAACGATGAACTTCTAACCAGTTTGTAATCAGTCGAGGGATAGTGCGATCGAGATCAACTTGCCAAATAGTGACCAAAGTACCCATTTTACCAATAGGAGATCGAATAAAGGTTTTAACTTCAAATCGGCAGCCATGAAGAGTAGGCTTGCCCGCTATGGCAGACGCACTAGGTAGGTTTCGGCGGAGTTGATCGATAATCTGTTGTGCTGCGGCTTGTCGATTCTCTAGATCTTTCACATCATATCCAATTTCCTCAAAAGCTTGCCACTTACCCAGATTACGTGGATTATCTGGATTCATCGAGTATTGGTCAAATTTTGCAGGGTCGATCTCAGCTTGGAGAGCAGATGGAAGAGGATCTCCCTTTTGCCAGAAGTTGTCAGGACTGGGTTGAGAGCTTGGGTTTGAGTTTTCGCTCATAATAACGTAATGCGATCGCATCCCATTATCTATCAATCAGGACTTTTCACATCATGGCACCGAACGTTTTTATTCCTCACACTCCAGCCGAATATGAGCAACTGGTAGAGCTGCTCGATCGCCTCATCGACCAAGTGGGTGAAGATGAAACCCATCCTCTTGCCTCATTAATGGAAGTTTTCGGAGTTTTAATTGAAAACTACGAAACAGAAAATGTGCCTGAATTAAAAGCGTTTTAGCCTAGATTAAGAAGCGAAGCTAGGTAGGGTGATCAATCCGTTTTTAATCCAGCGCGTCAACTGCCGACTTAACCGGAGCAATTCCTCTGCTAAAGCGAGATCAATATCATTCTGCATTGTGTTCAGAGTGGTAATAATCCATTCAGTAAAATGTTGGCACTCCTCCATCACCGCGATCGCTTGTCTCATACAAATCTCATGAATCAGGTCATCCCAAGTTGATCCTTCTGGCAATTTAGCAGTGCCAACATTTACTCTAAAATGCTTGTGTTAATCCTGCCTTTGCCCTTATGCTAATCAACACTGGTTTTGATGCCAGTAAACAGGCTTAAGGTGAGGACGCTGGCTAGAAGTGGTGCAAACACAACTAACCAGCTAACCTGACTTTCTGATAGGAGCAGAAGCCTAGGCTGTGACGATCTTATCGTTTCACCTCGCTAATGTTACAAAGTGGTTTAGGAATGCCACGCCTTAAGCTTTTCATCTCAACCCAACATTAGCGAGGAAATAGCATGAGTACAGAGTTCAATGAACTGCTGCCCGTTCCGCACGGCGACAAAGCGCAGGTGTGGATAGTCGGGACACGAGAGCAGGTAACGCACTTGATCAATGAGTTTTATGTGAAGAAGATAGCGAGCGACCCTTGCGGTATCTGCGGAGCAGCGCGCGTCAGTTTCACGCCCATCATTCCGGCTCCGTTTGCCAGTGGCAAGTACATGAGCGTCTTGGTGCGCTAGACAGAACATCAGGGGCTACGTGTAATCTATGCTGTAGCCCTTGCAATGCGATTGTAAGCTGATGCAATGCCATTGTGACTGGTCAACATTCAATTGCGACCTCTACAATGCCATTGTCACCTTACACACTGCCATTGTGCTTCTTGCAATACGATTGTAAGTTGATGCAATGTGATCGTGAGTTCTACAATGCGATCGCAACCCGACACAATGCAATGTGACTCATTCAGACCAAGCTTCAGACTGGAAAATATCATTCTGCCCAAGAAGTACTTGAAATTGCCCTGCGGCTGTTAGATAAATGCGATCGCGCTGATGCTGAATGGGTGGAAGAAGTGCGAGAAAAAATTAATGGGGCGATCGAAATATCAACCCATACGTCGACCATTGATGTGAAACGTTTATCAACCGTATTCTGGAACGGTTCCAGCAACTCCATCAGGCATGGGTCGCTACGTCATCAAGCGATCGCCGCTAATGCACCTCGAACAATGCTCTCTGCAATCCCGACTGACGGATGATGGATTGCAACGTACCAATCCGAATCTCTGAATAATTGGGTACAGGCACAGTAATCGTTGAATCTTCCGTTCGCTTTTGCATGATGATGTGGCTCCCACGCTGCCGCACTAGAACAAAATTATTCTGCTCAAGAATGGAACAAACTTGCTGGGCAGACAAAACTCGCAGCCTACCCAACGTTCACCTCAAGGTTAGTCACAAACACTTCGCCATGTAATCTATTTTTTACTTCAGTGCTGTCAGCCGTTTCAAAAAATAATTCAAGCGCTTCGATCAAATTTTTTCGCGCATCTTCAACTGTCTCTCCCTGACTAGCAATATCAAGCTGCGGACAGAACGAAACATATCCGTTTCCTTCGCGTTCGATAATTGCAGTGAACTGCTGACTACGCATTTTTAACACCTACCTACTCATACGTTGATTAGCCGACCTAAAGCGATCAAATTTGGTACAGGACGTGAAATAGAATATTCTCTACAATGCTTGGATTACATCATCTGGTTCCGTCATTGTCCAGGCTTTTTAAGCTGAATTAATTCCACTTTGTAACCATCCGGGTCTTCCACAAACGCAATTACTGTTGAGCCATGTTTCATTGGGCCAGGATCGCGGGTTATCTTGCCACCCTGAACGCGAATCATCGCACAGGTGCCGTAAATATCATCCACTCCCAAGGCAATATGTCCGTAAGCATTGCCCAAATCGTATTTTTCTACACCCCAGTTATAAGTCAACTCAATCACAGCATTATCCGACTCATCGCCATAGCCCACAAATGCCAGCGTAAACTCGCCAGCCGGATATTCTTTTTGGCGCAACAGCTTCATGCCCAGCACCTCACAGTAGAACTTAAGAGACTGGTCTAAGTCACCAACTCGCAACATTGTGTGCAGTAATCGCATCGTGTGATTCTCCAGTTTTACCCTTCTAATGATATAAGGATTGAGTGATATTAAGGATCAGGACAGTTCGGTGATTAACCCTGTAAGAGGAAGAGCAATGATGGATGCACTCGATACTGCCATTGAAGCGATCGAAGCCAGAGAAATCTTAGATTCGCGGGGACGACCCACGATCGAGGCTGAGGTTTATTTAGCAAATGGTGCCGTTGGTTTAGCTCAAGTACCTAGTGGCGCATCGACGGGAACTTTTGAAGCGCACGAATTGCGTGATGGAGATGCCCGGCGCTATGGTGGCAAAGGAGTTCTTCGGGCAGTTGTCAATGTGGATGAAAAAATTACGCCCAAGCTCAAGGGCATGGACGCGCTGAATCAAGGGTTGATCGATGCCACCATGATTGCGATCGATGGTTCTCCTAACAAGTCTAATTTAGGTGCAAATGCCATTTTGGGCGTGTCATTGGCAACGGCAAAGGCAGCCGCGAATGCCTTAGATTTACCGCTATATCGCTATTTGGGCGGTCCTTTGGCGAACCTTTTGCCAGTGCCGTTGATGAATGTGATTAATGGCGGCGCTCATGCCGATAACAATGTGGATATTCAGGAGTTCATGATTGTGCCTGTGGGTGCATCAAGCTTTAGTGAAGCGTTGCGCTGGGGTGCAGAAGTCTTTAGCAGCCTCAGTTCGGTGTTAAAGGATAAGGGTTTGTTGACGGGTGTAGGCGATGAAGGCGGCTTTGCACCTAACCTGAAGTCGAATCAGGCGGCGTTGGATTTGTTGATGACAGCGATCGAGCAAGCGGGCTATCGTCCGGGAGAAGATATAGCATTAGCGCTGGATGTGGCTGCCAATGAGATCTTAAAAGATGGACAATATGTTTATGATGGGTCGGCACATGCTCCGGGTGAGATGGTTGATTATTTGGTGAGTTTGACCAATCAGTACCCGATCGTTTCCATTGAGGACGGTTTGGCTGAGGAAGATTGGGAGAATTGGCAGATATTGACCGAGGAATTGGGCAACCGGATTCAGCTTGTGGGCGATGACCTGTTTGTCACTAACATTACCCGCTTAAAGCGAGGCATTGAGATGGTGGCTGGCAACTCGATTTTGATTAAGCTCAACCAAATCGGTTCTCTGACTGAAACCCTGGAAACCATTGATATGGCTCAACGCAACGCCTACACGGCGGTCATCAGTCACCGCTCTGGCGAAACAGAAGATACCACGATCGCCGATCTCTCCGTTGCAACTCGTGCCGGACAAATTAAAACGGGTTCGCTTTGCCGCAGTGAGCGAGTGGCTAAATACAACCGTTTGTTGCGCATTGAGGCAGAACTGGGCAAGCAAGCGATTTATGCAGGTGCCGCAGGTTTAGGGCCCACCTAAATCGAAAGTCCAAGGTTTTCCAGGCTCTCATCCAGGCGCTCATGAACGGTTTTCTCAATCTGAATAAGCCCTTCGGACTCACCTCCCACGACTGCGTGGCACGGGTACGAAGGTTGCTACACCTTAAACGAGTGGGGCACGGCGGCACGCTTGATCCAGCGGCGATCGGGGTTTTGCCGATCGCTGTCGGTCGGGCAACTCGCCTGCTGCAATATCTGTCGCACGATAAGGCATATCGGGCGACGGTGCGGTTTGGGGTGCGAACGGCAACGGATGACATGGCGGGAGAAGTGCTGGCGGCTGATCCCTGCCCGCATTTGACCTTGCCCGAAGTGCAGAAGTTTCGGCCCCAGTTTCTCGGTAAAATCCAGCAAATTCCGCCCAGCTACAGCGCCATTCAAGTCGGCGGTAAGCGGCTGTATGAGTTGGCGCGCGCCGGAGAAGCGGTGGAGGCTCCGGTACGAACGGTGGAGATTTTTGATATTGAGATACTGGACTGGCGATCGGGAGATTATCCAGAGTTAGACGTAGCGATCGCGTGTGGTACAGGTACGTATATTCGGGCGATCGCGCGGGATTGGGGCGATATGCTGGGCTTGGGCGGTACGCTGTCGGCATTAGAGCGGACTCTTAGCAGTGGGTTTGCTCTGCCCCATAGTTTGACATTAGAAAGTTTGGCTGAGCAAATAGAAATGGGAACGTTTGAGGCGATCGCGCCTGACCTGGCATTGCAACATATCCCGCAATTAACTCTGGGGGCAGAAGTTTCAAAACGCTGGTGCCAGGGTCAAAAGATTGCAAGTGATGGCTCCATTAATCTAGGCTTCTACCAAGTTCGTCATGAAGACGGAAATTTTCTGGGAATTGGGGAACAGGTTGAAGCTGGGGAAGAACTTTTACTAATTCCTAAAATGGTATGGGCGGAATAAGGCACTGCTTTCTCCGCGCCTGCCACTGCGCTGACTGCGCATCCAACATCGCTGATGCAACAGACCCAACAGTTCGCCTTCGTTCTTAACTCCAAGGCAACTCTGCACCTTAATGCCTTGATGGGTTCCTTGATAGATGAAGCCTAATCCCATGCTGTGCATCAATGGCTGTCGTAACCCTCGCAATGACAATGTCACCTCAGTCACTCCAGCAAATTCTTTAGCAATAGCACAAATTCAGGCAATACCTCTTCCCCAGAAAGCGTCGTAGGGGGCTGTCAGTACCTCAACGGGTTTGCCGAGGCGATAAATTTCCACTTGCTGATCTTGAGGATTGAGTATCCACCCCAAACGCACCCCATTAGCGATATATTCCTGCATTTTCTGCTGCGCTTCCTCCAGATCATCAGTACGAGAACAGAGTTCTACTACAAAATCAGGAGCTATAGGGGGAAAGCGTTCCTTTTCTCTGGCAGTGAGGGTTTCCCAGCGATCGCGCCTTATCCAGGCGGCATCAGGAGCGCGGGTTGCGCCATTGGGCAATTTAAATGCAGTAGACGAGTCAAATCCTAAGCCTGTTCCGTCTTCCTCAACCCACAACCAAAGCTGTCCTAAAAGACTAAAATTACGATTCCCTGTCTCTCCCCCAGTTGGCGGCATAATAATTAGTTCTCCCTTTGCTGTTTGCTCAAACTGGAGTGCTGTTTGCTCAAACTGGAGGTCTGGATTGTTCCGACAAAGTTCGTAAAACTGATCATCGGTGAGATCAATAGTCGGTTTCAAGCTCACAGTTAAGGCAGTCATACCATGCCTCCAAAGGATATGTGGACAGCTTGATTTTATCGTTAGAAGCGAGAAGTTTAGTTATCGCTTGGACGGTTCGATCGCTCCCGCCTTACTCTTTCTACTCTCTCTAGCTGGCTAGATTCTGGCTGGCTAGATTCTGGAGGAGCCGCAATGCGAGTGAGCGAAACTCTGCCAGGACGATCGGCTGAACCAATGAGCATCGCTTGAAAAGCATCATCCCGATCGCCCAACGACTCATAAAAGAAAAAGGAGAAGCCTGAGAAACGGCGATCGCGGGCAGTTTGCACCTGTTTCTGAATTTGGCTAATGTCAATGTTCATTACCCGCAGCCCCGTCAAAATGCCCACGCTTACCGGAATGCGCCGCCGAATACTGACCATTTCAGGGCGGTTAAAATCTGCTAGCTCATACAAATATCGGCTGAAATCATTGCGATAAACTTGCACAATTAGCTCATCAACAAACCCCAACCGTGCCCAGCTTGCCCAGTCTTGTAGGAACATCTCGTAAGAAAACTCCCTCGGATTGGGAGACACCGAAACGATGCAATTGGGCTTGCGTGTTTTGATTCCTGAGTAAATTGTCAGCATCAGATCAGTCACCTTGCTGGCACGCCACCGCATCCAAGCCTTATTTTTGGGATCAGCCGGTGGTGCTTTGCCTTGGTGTTCCTTTTTATAAAGCTCTATCGTGTAATCGTCGTAGCCCAACTCTACTGGCATGCCAAAGTGATCATCAAGCTGAACACCATCGACATCGTACTTTTGAACCACCTCAATCATCATGTCTCGAATAAAGTCCTGAACGTCTGGATGCGCAGGGTTAAGCCACACCATTTGCTTGCTGTGCATGGTGTAAATTTGGCTCCCGTCTTTGCGTTTGCCAATCCAATTCGGGTGCTGTCTCACCAGTTCCGACTCTGCCGGAGCCATTAACCCAAATTCAAACCAGGGAATAACTGTCAAGTTTTTTTTGTGCCCTAGTTCGATCGCCTCCTTCAAAACGTCTCGTCCCTCCAATCTAGGGTCGGGGTCAAGCTTAATGCCCGTTACCCGTTCTGCAACTTCGCTCGGATAAAGGGTGTAGCCCTCATTCCACACCGTAGGATAAATAGTGTTGAACTTGAGGCTTTCGAGACGCTCAATACCTTGCTTAAGATTGCGTTTAGAAAATAAAACGTCGCTGTCTACGTCAGTAAGCCACACGCCTCTGAGTTCTGAGACTGGAAGATTTGAAGCCTCTTGAGCGATCGCCGCCAGTGGCAAGTGAACTATGAGAGCAACAGCTAGACCTGTGATCACGAGCATGAGCCGCCTTGAGATGCCTGTAAGGAAGCCTTCTCTGCCCCAAATCCCGATTCTTGATAAAGTTTTTTGACTCCCCATACCTCAGACTGCCATGCCTCCCGAAATTCAAAAGCCAATGCTTTTATGTTCTTCGGCATAAGATATGTCATTTCTGAGCCATTTTTTTATTTTTTTATTCTACAGCTTAGGTTTTAAAGTAGCCTTTAGTCCTCAGAGGATGTCTGAGAAGTCTAGATTGCTGTCCGATCCGCCCCCTAAATCCCCCATTTTGGGGGACTTTGAAGGAGCATTGGTTCGGAAGTCCCCCAAAATGGGGGTTGGGGGGCGAGTGTAAGAATCTTTGATACTTCTCAGACATCCTCTCAAGCCTCTAATTAATCGATTCTGTCGGAATAAACTCACACGAGTTGTCAAGTCCTACGCTAGAATTATTGAGGCTTCTTAACTAAAATCCTTAATTAAGTTTAAAGAAATCAACCTGCAAGGGATGCCTTGTATCGATCTCGGAAGCCAGTACCCATTTAGACTTTTTGTCCCCTACGCTGGAACCATTCTTATGACTCTGCCTATTCGCAATGTTGCCATCATTGCCCACGTTGACCACGGCAAAACAACTCTGGTTGATGCACTGTTGAAACAATCCGGCACATTTCGAGAGGGCGAAGAGGTTCCGATCTGTGTAATGGATTCCAATACCCTGGAGCGAGAACGGGGCATTACTATTTTGTCTAAGAACACTGCCGTTAACTATGGTGACACCTTAATTAACATTGTAGATACCCCCGGACACGCCGATTTTGGTGGCGAAGTGGAACGGGTTTTGGGCATGGTAGACGGCTGCATCTTAATCGTCGATGCGAACGAAGGTCCTATGCCTCAGACTCGCTTTGTCCTTAAAAAAGCGTTAGAAAAAGGCTTACGTCCCATCGTAGTAGTCAACAAAATCGATCGCCCCCAAGCCGACCCTCACGGAGCCGTTGATAAGGTTCTTGACTTGTTCTTAGAGCTAGGCGCAGATGATGCTCAGTGCGAGTTCCCTTACCTGTTTGCATCGGGCTTGGCGGGCTACTCCAAGGATCGGATGGATGAAGAAGGAACGGACATGAAGCCCATGTTCAACGCCATTCTTAACCATGTACCGCCTCCGGTGGGCGATCCGCTGAAGCCTTTGCAGTTGCAAGTGACAACGCTAGATTACTCTGATTACTTGGGGCGAATTGTCATTGGGAGAATTCACAATGGCGAAATTAGAATGGGTCAGCAGGCGGCGCTGGTGACTGAAACAGGGGCGATCGTTAAAGCCAGAGTTACAAAGCTACTGGGTTTCAAAGGTTTGAACCGAATCGAAATTGAGTCAGCCACGGCTGGCAACATTATTGCAGTTGCAGGTTTTGCTGACGCTAACATTGGCGAAACTATTACTGACCCTAACAATCCTCAAGCCTTGCCGCTGATTAAGGTGGATGAGCCAACGTTGCAGATGACTTTCTTAGTAAATGATTCGCCGTTTGCGGGTCAGGAAGGTAAGTTTGTCACGTCGCGGCAGTTGCGCGATCGCCTGTTCCGTGAGCTAGAAACCAACGTTGCGCTGCGAGTGGAAGAAGCCGATTCTCCCGATCGCTTTTCTGTGGCAGGTCGAGGTGAACTACACCTGGGTATTTTGATTGAAACTATGCGCCGTGAAGGCTACGAGTTCCAAGTTTCCCAACCCAAGGTCATTTACCGCGAAGTCAGTGGTCAACCCTGCGAACCCTTCGAGCAACTCGTTCTTGATGTGCCCGAAGATAGCGTCGGCGGCTGTATTGAGCGATTGGGTCAACGCAAAGGCGAAATGCAAGACATGCAGGTCAGTGCCAACGGCGGTCGCACCCAGCTAGAGTTTATTATTGCAGCACGGGGCTTGATTGGTTTCCGGGGTGAGTTCATGCGCTTAACCCGTGGTGACGGCATCATGAACCACAGCTTCCTCGACTATCGACCCATTACTGCTGCGATCGATGCTCGTCGGAATGGGGTGCTAATTTCTTTTGAAGAAGGCACTTCGACTGCTTACTCCATGAAGAATGCTGAAGATCGAGGTGCATTCTTTATCTCTCCTGGAACCAAGGTCTACAAGGGCATGATTGTGGGCGAACATAACCGCCAGCAAGACCTGGAGATCAACATTTGTAAGTCTAAGCAACTTACAAACCACCGCGCATCGGGCGGTGAAGAGCTAGTGCAGCTTCAAACTCCGATCGATATGGGTCTGGAGCGGGCGCTGGAGTACATTGGACCAGATGAGCTTTTAGAAGTTACCCCAGATTCTATTCGTTTGCGAAAGATGTCTAAGAAACTAGTTAAGCGTTAGAAATTCCTAGCTTAATTAAATTTAAGGGGTGGGCAATGCTCACCCTTTTTTCTTAGCTAATTCCAGCGATCGATTACTTCTAGCATTTTTGCTTCGGATAAAAGGCTCTCTCCCCGAATTGCCTCTAAAACCTCTGCAAAGCTTCTAAACTTTTGCTCAGGGTTTTTTTGTTTGAAAGCTTGCAGCTTTTGAACAATTTTTTGAGGCTTTTTGCCGCCTAAAAATGCAATTTTACTGGTCGTGTCGCGGGCGATCGCGGGTTCTAAGATTCGATTAAAGGCTTCAAGTGGTAGAACAGACTGCGGAAGTTTTGTATCGCTCTCGTTTTTCTCATGAGCTTCTCTTTCTGTTGATAAATCGCGCTTTAGTTCTAGAAAATCAGCTTTAAGCTGATCAATCGCCTTAAGCATTTGCTCAGAAGTTTGCGTTACTTGACCCTCTAGATTGCCTAGTTTAAGGTCTGTATCCCCAGAACCGCCCCCAGACACTTGACGAATTTTTTCTGTAACTTCTAGCTGACCGCGAATGTCATCCTCATTTTTGGCATCCATGATGAACACCATCAGTTGCTCAGGAAGTTCCTCATCTAATTCTCGTGCTTTGAGATACGCGTAGTAAGTCAAGTGTTCTGAAACAAGTTCGTATTCGTCAATGCCAAGCGATCGCACTACTGGAATATGAATCGAAGCTTCTAGATGCAAGATTTTCCGTGCTAAAGCTTCGATTTCTGTTGCGTGCGATTCGGGTTCAAAGTCAGAGTCAGGAACTCTAATACTCTCTAAGTCAACAATGGAAGTGAACAATGCCATAGACTAACACCTCGGAAATCTAGTTCTTTCTACTTGCCTCTCATTGTTCAGACAATAGTTCAAGATTGGATTAAGCTCAGCACTTCTTGTGCTAGTTCTTCAAACTCTTCTGCGGCTTGAGAATTTGGTTTGTAGTCCAAAATTGAGGTTGGATTCGGAATCTCCAAATCACCGATCTCTATAGACTGCTCCACGGCTGCGGACGTATCACGGCGCTCGAAAATTCTTGATTTAAGCAGTGAGAACCCATACTGTGAACTGACGATGGCTTCCATTTTTGGTAAAGTGTATTCTACAAACTTAGCGGCAGTGCTGATCTTAGAAGGCAGTACTCCTAATATTTCTAAAGCACTCCGACCCATCGACTCTCGAAACTCGTTAACATCAGTCACGAACCGCCATACATTCCGAAGTCCTTCATTAGCAAAAGGGCGTAAATCAGAAGGAATGAGCAGATAATCTGCGGAAATCAGCGCAATTCGGGCATAGAGATTTAGGGATGGTGGTGTGTCAATTAAAACAATATCGTAGGAGTTTTCTACATCTTTAAGCTTCTTAACCAAACGAGTTAATGCCGCTGGAAGTTGAATTAGCTCCTGCTCATGCTCCATGAAGTCAATATGGCTGGGAAGTACATCAAAAGGAGGAGTTGTAAAATCTGAGCGCCGGACAACTTCGTGAATCGGGAATTTGTTCTTCTCAACAATGACGTGATAGACGTAGTTACTTTTGATCGTATCGCTCAACTCGTCTTGGAACTTTACCAGCCCAGTTGCGAACGTAGTGTTTGCTTGGCTGTCCAAGTCAATTACTAGTACTCGCTTTTTCTGTTTACTTAAAGCGGCGGCTAGGTTAACGACCGTAGTAGTTTTGCCAACGCCACCTTTGTTGTGATAAATCGCGATCGTTTTCATGGGTTGCTTTTCCTGCTGTTTTGAAATGGGAAAATCTGAGGGCGAAGGCAGCGGCTTTTGCTGTAAAGCTTGTCTGCCAACTAATGCTTGTAGTTCATCAATTCGCTGAGGAACTTCCTGTCCTAAAATTTGTAGCCGTAGATGCAATCCTTCTGAGGTGCGCTCATAGATTCTGATTTGCCGACCGTTGGTTAACAAGCCATAACGCACATTTAATTCATCAAGGTAACGGCGAAACTTCCGAACATGGTGCGACAGGTTTTGCTTAGGATGCTTTGCCTCAATGACGACCATCAGATGACCGTTCCAGCCGAACAGCGTGGAAGCAATCGCCAAAAAATCTAAGCGAATATTTTCAAACGTAACTTCTTGATGCCAAGTTTCCGGCGGGTAGCCTAAAGCAGGCAACAAATACTGAACAATAAATTTACTCTCAACCTCCGACTCATTTCTACAGTTCTCTGGATCATAGAAACTAGGCAAGGGTTGAAACATTTCAGGTTCAGCGTCTCATCAGGTAAGCTCGACCCTCAGTGTACCCGTACTTTACTAAGCTATAGCTTGAGGATGCTATGAAGAATCTCTTAACTTATATAAAGTTAGTCCTCTAAAAACTTCCAATAATTATGGGGTAAGGCGATCGCCTTACCCCACACTTGCGCTTAACACGCTTCATAGGTACTAGACAAACCTATCGCATGAACCTGCCAGCGATCGACATTAGATCCCCTAAATCAGTATCTCCATCCTGATCGCCATCCAAGAAAGCATTTAATAAGGGATTTCCACCACTCGCACCCGGCGCACCACCCTGGGTCATAGCTCCAGATTGCAACATACTCATAATTACAGGAATTAAAGCAGGCAGCATCGCCTGAATGGTGTTGGCATTAACGCCCGATTGCTGTGACACCGACTGAACCACCTGCTGCTGATTGCCGCCAAAAATTGCATTCAGCGCTCCTGCACTAGGGGCTGTGCCGCTCAGTTGACTCACCATTGATGCGACTCCGTCTGCGCCATTGGTCTGCTGTTGCTGCTGCAAAGCCATTTTGACATGACCGCCCAGCGCCGATAACACCGACTGGGTTGCAGATGGAGCAACGCCCTGATTTCCAGATATTTGTTGAACTGCATTGAAAATAGCGCCAAGCTGGTCAGGGTTAGCTTGCTGGTTAGGATTGCTGACTGCACCCATGAGTTGATCTAAAAGTCCCATGATTTATTTTTTCCTTTTGCTTTGAGATCTTGGTCTTAGTCCGAACCTATCAAAAATTAACTAGAAACTAACAGACGAGTCTAATGAATCATGTAACCCGAAAGTTAGAGGATTTTGAGGCAACCCACCGAAAATCTTAAGACTTTTGGATATTACGAACTTTAAAGTTTTGCAAGCATTCTCAGAACTGCGTAAAAGCACTACTGTAAACTGGTTTCGATTGGAGAACTCAGGGTGCGGTTTATTGTGGGAATTTAGCATCTTGTGTGAGTTCCAGCAGTAAAGCCGTACACATCAAATAGTTTGGAGCCACTATATCAATGTCTCATTCAGTCAAAATCTACGATACCTGTATTGGATGCACCCAGTGCGTTCGTGCTTGCCCTACTGACGTTCTGGAGATGGTTCCTTGGGACGGCTGCAAGGCTGCACAGATTGCTTCTTCGCCTCGCACAGAAGACTGTGTAGGCTGCAAGCGGTGCGAAACAGCTTGCCCAACCGACTTCCTCAGCATCCGGGTTTACCTGGGCGCAGAAACCACCCGTAGCATGGGTCTGGCTTACTAGGATGGCGAATTAGGGCGCTTGATCTAAGCGTCTTTTTATAATAAAGCGGGGGAGTTCCCCTGCTTTTTTTTGTGAGCCATTCTCTTTATCTATGAATAAACATGACGCTTGATTTTTTGGGTAAAACCAGCGGAACGTGGATTAATGTCGCGACAATTCTAGTCGGTACGGGGCTGGGGTTAGGAGTGCGGGGGCGGCTGCCAGAGAAGATGCAGCAGGTCATTACTCAAGGGGTGGGGCTGACGGTAATGGTGGTGGGAATTGGCATGGCAAATAGCTTGGGGAAGGTGCAGGTAGGGCGCTGGGATGGGGTGATTTTGGGGATGGTGGCGATGGTAGTAGGAGGATTATTAGGAGAATGGTGGCGGCTAGAAGAGCGGTTAGAGGCGATCGGGCATTGGCTCAAACGAAGGTTTAAGGGCGAGGGCGGATTTACCGAGGGGTTTGTAACCGCGAGTTTGCTGTTCTGCATCGGACCGATGGCAGTAATTGGTAGCCTGAGTAATGGGTTAACCGGAGATAACACGGTGCTGGTGCTCAAGTCGGCAATTGACGGGTTGGCAGCGATCGCCCTGACCAGCAGCTTTGGCATAGGAGTCGGTTTTTCCAGCCTGCCGATTCTGCTTTATCAAGGTGGGCTTTCCCTCACTTCAGGGCTTTTAACCTTGCCCAATCCGGCTACGGCTCCACCTGTAATTTTGATTACGGGAGTCGGCGGATTAATCATTGTAGGCACCGGATTAAACTTGCTAGCCGTCACGAAAATTCGGCTAGCGTCCTTCTTGCCAGCTCTAGCGATCGCCCTGATGCTCTACTGGTTAACCGATCGATTGACTTAGGGACTTTACTTGAACACCACGGTAAAATAAGCGCTATTAGAGGGCAGAGCCACTGAAGTGCCCAAGTTCTATCGAAAAATTCAATGGAAAGCATTCATGAATATCCCCTCTGAAACATCCTCCATTCGGGTCTTAATTGTTGAAGATGATCCAATGATGCAGTTGGGCTTAGAACAGTCTCTCTCTAATGCTGAAGGTCTAACTGTTGTGGGACAAGCAGAGGACGGTTATCGAGCAATAGAAGCGGCTACGAGACTTCTGCCAGACGTGATTGTGATGGATATTGGCTTGCCCCGGATGGATGGCATCGCCGCAACCCAGAAAATTAAGGCAACATTGCCCACTGTACGAGTAGTCATGCTAACGTCTCATACTGCTAATAATGAGGTAATTGCTGCTCTAGCCAGTGGGGCAGATGCTTACTGCGTCAAGGGAACAAGCGTGGATGGACTGATACGGGCGATCGCATCTGCCCATGAAGGAGCCAGCTACCTCGATCCGATCGTTGCTCGTCAAGTGATGGAGCAACTCAAGCCCCCCCATAGCAGTGCTGAATCTACGGCTGTAGGACAGCTTTCACCCCGAGAAGTAGAAGTGCTGAAGCTGATGGTCGAAGGGCGCAGTAACCCCGAAATTGCAACAGTTTTGTACCTTAGCCCCAATACAGTTAAGACTCATGTCCGAGGCATCATGAACAAGCTTGCGGTAGACGATCGGGTACAGGCGGCAGTTGTGGCTCTTCGCGCTGGATTAGTTTGAACAGGTTAAGCCACTGACTTTTTTGTGAATGCCTGCCTTAAAATAAATTGACTTGAAACGACACAAAATAAAATACTAACTTTTTTCGAACTTGATAAATCTCTGTCAACGGTTTATTTATAAGGGATGCGATCGCTTTTCGCTTCACTCATAAAACCTGGACTTGGTTAAAAATTAATGAGAAATCGCCCGCACTCATCCCACAAATCCCACTATCAGGACTAAGATAGCATGACGGCTTGTAAAGACAGGCAGCAATGCCTGCCAGGGAATCACTACAATGAGACAATTATTAAGTAGCAACCATTGGGAGTAACCCATTACTACTAAACCTACCTCATTTTTTTAGCTCGGTCTCGCTCTCTGTGTTTCTTCTTGGCTAGCTTTAATCTAATTTCTCTTTACACAAGTAGAGCAAGTGATTCTGTCGAATCACTTTTAGATTGAAGGAAAATCAAGGTTGTTGCCGGGCTTCTTCGCTCTTTCGCTTTTTGACGCTGCCCTGAGCTTGAGTTAACTAAGCTCTAAACGCACGCTCATAATGTCCCCATAGCGTGAAGTTTCCCTTCGGCTGGCATTGGTTTTTAGATTGGGTCAGTTTCAGTTATTGCAAAAAGATGTGCAAATTGATTCAGAATCACTGAATCATGGGTTAAATCTTTGCTCAAAAAACTGCCAGCGTTGAATTGTCCACTGGGTTAGGTAAGCAATTATGACTACATTCGACGATATTCACCAATTCTTCCGTAATCCACCCCCGTTCTATCTCAACAAAGAACTAGCAGTCTGCTATGTGCTGGCTGTGCTACTTCGTCGAGATTCTTATGGAACCGAACTGATTAGCCTTTTAGAGCACGAGTACCCGACCTATCGCTTGTCGGATACGGTGCTCTATAGTGCTCTTAAGTTTTTGGAAGATGCCAACACCATTACGGGTTACTGGAAAAAAGTTGAGGGTCGGGGTCGTCCTCGACGGATGTACCAAATTAGTCCTGACTGGCAACAGCAGGCGAATGAACTCTCTCGTCTTTGGCAAAGTTATGCTGGTAAATCTGTTCAAGCAGCATCGCATTAGTACCGGGTGAAAATGATGCGGCTGGGTTAGGCAATGCTTAATCCAGTCGTTTTGTCTGTCTAAAGCTTTGGGATGGCAGTTCCGGGTAAGCTGAAGTGATCGGGTTTTGCCTTGTCCTCTACGCCAATATCTCTATGCCTGTTCTTTCATCCACGGTTCTGCTCACTGCTTTGATGGTGATTGGGCTATTTTTCTTCATTCGTGCTTCTACCAAAGATCGCATTGAGGTCATTAGGTTAGTGACGCAATTGCCTGAGGAGCCTTTACGAGAAAAAATTCAGCAGTACTTTACCCAGCGATCGTATCGAATTGCGTCGGTAGATGCGGCTCAGAGTTTGGTAACGTTTGAGGGTCTTGTGCGTCCTAGTGCTTTTTTGGCAGTATTTCTGACGTTGATAGCTGCCAGCGGAAGTTTCTGTGCGGCGCTGGTATTGGCTTATCTGTTCCCGCAGGGGGCAAGGTTTTTCCCGGCACTGGTGGTTGTGGCTCCAGTAGCAGGTATTTTTTACTGGAATAAGTCGGGGCGGCAGGAGCAAGTTGCTTTAAAGGTGGAGTCTTTGACGGTAGAGGGAATGCCCGAGCAACGTCTGTTGACGGTAACTGCTCACCGGGATGAGTTAGCAGAGTTACGAAGCGCGCTGGGCTTTGAGATATTTGAGCCGTTGGAGTCTTTATCGGGAAAGGAATGAGGGACGATCGCCCTGGGTTTTCTCTAACTTTCTCTCTAATTCTGTCCAGTTTCCTTGCTTTATTTGTTCAATCAATTGGTCGATCTCATGGCGGTAGGCATAGAGCGATCGCACCATTTCTGCCTGGTTATATCGTGCCATCATGACTCCTAGCTCTGGGTTACCGCCGCCGACTCGGCTAGTATCTTTAAAGCCAGAACTCGCAAATTTTTGAGCTAAATCTAAAACAGTTGGGTCAACCTCAGCCATGCAGGCAGAAATCAAACTGGCGCTGATCATGACGGGCAGATGGGAGATCCAGGCGACGGCGCGATCGTGATCAGTTGGGTGACACTGGTAGACTTTAGACTGAAGCGACCGGGCAATCTCAGCCACGACTTCTACTGCGGCAGGTGGAGTCTTAGAGGTGGGCGTAAGGACGTAGGCGCGATCGATGAAGAGACCTGAGAGGGCTGCATCTAGACCACTTTCGGCGGTGCCTGCCATGGGGTGTCCTCCCACAAAGTTTTGCCAGAGGGGCGCGATCGCTTCAACCACAGAAGCTTTAACTGAACCTACATCGGTCAGGATAGTCGCGGAGTTTAGGTGAGGGATCAGTTGTTTGACGGTAGATTGCAGGGCTGCAATCGGCGTACAAAGAAAAACGACTTCAGCAGGAGCAAGGAGGCTCAGTTCTGGGCTGGCTTGGTGAGCGATATTACGGGCGATCGCTGCTTGGCAAGTTTGAGGGCTACGGCTGACACCCAAAATCGTGTGACCCAGTTGGCGCAGGTCGATCGCCAGGGAGCCGCCAATCAGTCCTAAGCCGACAATTCCAATTTTCATTTTGTATTTCTCAAATTTGCTTGAGCATTGCGTCTGAGCATCCGAGGCTTGATGCGGCGCAAAGCCGAGGCAGGAAATCGTTGGTTCCAATCTTCATCAGTAATCTGGGCGATCGCTTCTAACGTTGGGGCAATGTTTTGGGGATAGGGCTGAAATTCGGCAACGTTGGTTTCTTGGGCAAAGCGTTGGTTCCAGGGACAAACATCTTGGCAAATGTCGCAACCTGCAACCCAACCCTGGAGATGAGGAGCGATCGTCGGAGGAATTTCTTCGGCTCGGTTTTCAATGGTGTGGTAAGCAATGCAGCGATTTGCATCTACTACAAAAGCGGGGCTAATAGCTTGGGTAGGGCAAGCTTCAAGGCAGCGGGTGCAGGTGCCACAGTGGGCAGTATGAGGGCGATCGGGGGTGAGTTTAGCGTTGGTTAAGACTTCGCCCAAAAAGACCCAGGAGCCGTATTTGCGGGTGATAACGTTGCTGTTTTTGGCGATCCAGCCCAGTCCAGCACGTTCTGCCCAAACTTTGTCTTGAATGGCTCCAGTATCGGCATAGTAACGGGCCTGAATAGAGTCGTTTGGAGTTACGGTTTGGGTTTCGCTCTGAGCTTCTAGCCAAAGGGCTAAGGCTTTTAGCTTTTTGTGCAAAATCCGGTGGTAGTCGCGTCCCCAGCCATAGCGGGAAATTTTGGCGTATTCTTTGCCAGAGGGGCGATCGTGGGGAGTATAGTAATTGAGCGCCACACAGATTACAGACTGTACCGAAGGCATTAACAGTCTAATATCTTGCCTCTGAGGATGCTCCATCCAGCCCATATCCGCATGATATCCTGCTGCTAACCAGGTCGATAGGTGAGTGTTGGCTTCCGAACAAGAGGCACGATCGGCTTCGTCGTTACCGCAAGGGTCGCCCTTCTTCTGATAGTCTACAGGGTTTAACTGCTCGTCTGCGATCGAGTCATCAACACTTGCAATTCCTACTAAATGAAACCCTAAATCTAGGGCTTTTTGCTTGACTAAAAGATGCAAATTAAGCATAAAGCACCACCAACCATACTCAAAACTGATAGTTCTCTGGGGTTAAATCCTATCGATTTTGATCCCCAGTAGGAAGTATTTTAGTAATGGCGTTATCGCCAGCCACATTATCCTGACTCCCTTCTAATTATGAGGTTCTTTCAAAACTTTTTTACGTCTGTTAGAGCCGCTGGCAGCGATGAGAGCTTTTTGGCTGCCCTGAGGGAAGTAGAAAAATGGGTTTCTAAAATACTCTCGATCGCCATGGTTGGCGTTTTGCTAACTACCGTCGTTGAATTGTTCTTATTTCTAATCAAAGAAATTATTTTTAATGATAGCTTTACCGAACCTGACAAGCTCTTCAGCGTGACTATTATTGAAATATTTGGCTTATTTTTAAACGTTTTAATTGCGTTAGAAGTTCTCGAAAATATCACCGCTTATCTTAAAAACCATACGGTTCAGCTTGAGTTAGTGGTAGTGACTTCTTTAACAGCAGTGGCTCGAAAAATTATTATCTTTGACTTTGCTAAAGACAATGGCTTTCAGCTAATTGCTTTAGCAACTGCTATTTTTGCGCTTTCTATCAGCTACTGGATTGTTCGGCGCGCGACTCGTCATTCGTAGAGAGTAACAGGATCATGGGGCAGGCTAGACTTTACCACGAATGATAGTTTTGTTAGCATCAATCGTAGTCATAGAAAAACTTTATCCCTTAATTCTTCGGAAGCTTGCTAAGTTTTAAACTGCCTTAAGTGGAGGTTAGAAACATGGTCATGATTGCAAAGTTTCCTAAGGTTTTGGTAGTAGCTAGCGTAGTATTTTTGACAGGTATGGGGCTTCTGACAGGCTGCGGTCAGCCTTCAGGTCAAGAAGAGTCAGGTAGTCCTCAAACCGTTCAAGAGAACAAAGCGGATCGGGATGATGATCCAAATACGCCTCAACAAAATGGGGAGAACGATGATAACGATGAGCAGAACTCTGAGCAGCAAGGACAGGACAACGACGATGACGACGGGGATGAGGACGATCGAGATTCTGAGCAGTCGGGGTGGGGTAACAACAATAAGGATGGAGATTAGGGGGTAAGTTGTTGCCTTTGTCCATTGGGTCTTATAAACATCTACCAGGCGATCAGCATTTGTACCATAAAATCATTTTTGCTGAATAAAGTCAGATCTGCTGGGAACGCATTTCGTATAATGAAGAGCATTCCCTGAGTAGGCGTAGATATGTCCACCGCAGAATCCCCAAACTTAGCTGAGGCGATCGCCCATCGTCGCAACTTTGCCATCATTTCCCACCCCGATGCTGGGAAAACAACGTTGACTGAAAAGCTGTTGTTGTACGGGGGTGCCATTCACGAGGCAGGCGCAGTCAAGGCGCGGCGAGCACAGCGACACGTCACGTCTGACTGGATGGCGATGGAACAGCAACGGGGTATTTCGATCACCTCGACGGTGCTGCAATTTGAGTACAGCAACTACTGGATCAATCTGCTGGATACGCCGGGACACCAAGATTTTAGTGAAGATACCTACCGTACTCTTGCTGCTGCTGATAATGCGGTCATGCTGGAAGATGCGGCGAAGGGCTTAGAGCCGCAAACTCGCAAGCTGTTTGAGGTTTGCCGAATGCGGGGAATTCCTATTTTTACATTCTTCAACAAGCTCGATCGCCCTGGGCGTGATCCGTTTGAGCTAATGGACGAAATTGAGAGCGAATTGGATTTGAAGACCTACGCTGTCAACTGGCCGATTGGCATGGGCGATCGCTTCAAAGGCGTGTTCGATCGTACAACCCGTAAAATTCATTTGTTCGAGCGTAGTGCCCACGGTAGCCGCGAAGCTACCGAGACGGTGATTGATTTGGGCGATCCCCGCATTGAAGATTTGCTGGAACAGGATCTGTATTACAAGCTCAAAGAAGATCTAGAGATGTTGGACGGGGCTTGCTCTGAATTTGATTTGGACTTGATTCATCAAGGCAAAATGACTCCCGTGTTTTTTGGTAGCGCCATGACTAATTTTGGAGTAGAGCTTTTCCTCAACTCGTTTTTAGACTACGCTCTGAAGCCCGGTTCTCGTCGTAGTACTTTGGGCGACATTACTCCTGAATATCCGGAGTTTTCAGGATTTGTGTTTAAGCTGCAAGCGAACATGGATCCCAAACACCGCGATCGCATTGCTTTCATTCGCGTCTGTTCTGGCAAGTTTGAACGAGATATGGTGGTCAGTCATGCTCGCACGGGTAAATCGGTGCGCCTTTCCCATCCTCAAAAGCTATTTGGGCAAGATCGGGAATCGGTGATCGAAGCGTATCCTGGCGATGTAATTGGTTTGAATAACCCTGGCGTTTTTGCCATTGGCGACACCATCTTTAACGGGCAGAAAATGGAGTACGAGGGCATTCCTTGTTTTTCGCCAGAGTTATTTGCTTACCTTAAAAATCCTAACCCTTCCAAGTTCAAACAATTCCGCAAGGGCGTGAACGAATTGCGGGAAGAAGGCGCAGTTCAAATTATGTACTCTGCCGATGAAGCTAAGCGCGATCCGATTCTGGCAGCAGTCGGGCAACTGCAATTTGAAGTGGTGCAGTTTCGTCTACAAAACGAGTATGGTGTTGAAACCATGCTGGAAGCCTTGCCCTATAGCGTTGCCCGTTGGGTCGTGGGTGGCTGGGAAGCGCTGAAAAAGGCAGGTCGTTTGTTCAATACTGTGACGGTAAAAGATAGCTGGGGGCGACCTGTATTGCTGTTCCGGAATGAGTGGAACTGTCAGCAGGTGGAGGGCGATCATCCAGAGTTACAGTTGAATGCGATCGCGCCTGTGGTGTCTGGGCAAGAGCCTGAGTCGCTATAGCAGTTCCTATCACCGACTATACATCTGGATGGGACAGGGCATGTTGAATCAGTCTCATCAACAGGCGCAATCCTTCATTAAATGACCCAGAATCTGGAAAAATTGTCGCCACATCAGGATCTAACTGGATAGTTAGGGCAGATTTTTTGCGTCCTTGACCACATGCTACAACAGAGAGTTGAGTAAAGTCGTATTCAGGGCGTAAATCATCATCCATTTCAAAGGTCTGACTCATGAGCTTTACGTTCCTTTCGGGTAACTGAACGGGCACTGATTAGGCTCATGGGATTTGCACAGTCAGTATAAGCGCATAACGGCAGGCGCGTCACCGGACGGCATTGCACTTTGCATCATAACTAATTGCATAAACCTCTGTTCCGAGTACACACACTTGTTAGGCGCTTTTAGTACAGCGTATTTTGAACCATGTTGCCCCACATGGCAGTTCGCTGCAACTCTTCGTCTTGAAAAATTACTGTACCAAATGTGTCATCCACAATTCGCCTACCGTTTTCGTATACATGAACATGTATTCCTTTTTCTTGCGGACGTTCTGCTGTCCACAAGACTGCTGGAGTAGATGCCCATATTTCAAATTTTAGTCCAGCATAATCATCTAGGCATAAAGTTCTATCAGGAACAGTATAGGTATTGCTATTACTAAACTGATCATGTAATGGCTTGAGTGGAGTGGAAACGATGGGTTCGGTGCTCCAAATGCTGTCGGTTCCACAGTTCCCACAAAAATGCTTTTTGTGGGGGCTAGTCGCAAAGTCACCTAAATCAAGATGTGGGTAGCCACACTTTTTACACGTAATACAAGACATTGTTCGGTCTTCCTCAATCGACCGGACAAACTCAAATGCAGCGGGAGGTGTTACCTAAATTCTTGTGATCTCTGGATTTTTAAATAAGCTAAGTTTCTCATTGTAAGAACAAACAATAGCGTCAAAATCTCTATCTACAGTCTTATTTACCCTGCTGCTAAATCGCTTGTGTACATGAATTTTGGGAGCCCTTTTTTCGATACACTCTGAGGATAAAGCTGGAGGAAGAGAGCACCAAATGCCAATTTCTTCAAAGTCCTTAAACTCTATTTCCAATGGGTTAATTACATAGCTCATCTTGGTGAGATGATTGCTGCATCTCACTTCCCCTGATTCAGATGCGGCTGCGTAATCAGCTTTTACCCCCCAGTGTATTTGATGGGTTTTGCAGTACCACCGTTTTGCTCCATTCCGAAACTTGCCAGCAGGAATTATCTGACAAGGAAGAATAGCATCATCACCAGAGGCTCCTTCAAACATACCGAAGGCTTCCTCTGAGCTAACTGCAATATTTCCGATCGTTCTGCCTGGAGCCCAACAAACGGCATCGGCTGCATTATAGTCATCGTGCGAGAAGTCAATGGCTTCTTCGTCACCCAAATTGCGAATGTATTCCTTTTTCGCCACTCCGGTGCCTTTGTTTGACCACTCACATTCCCAGACTTCAACTTTCTGAGTATCCTTATTAATTCTCCTGGAGTAAAACATATTTCTCAGAAAATTGATGTTCTATCTGTAAGTTCCCAAACAACTTGCTTCACCCGCTGCTAGTGATCTTTTAGACTCAAGCCACCACCGGAACCAAAGCCACATAACAACCTAGTTAAATTGCTGGCTTAACGTCACTGGATTATGAACTGTGATCTTTTTCTTGTGAATAGAAATCATTTCATCGGTGCGCAAGTCGCCTAGCAAACGAGTCACAGTAACACGGGTAGAACCGATCGCCTCTGCGATCGCCTGGTGCGAAAGCTTTAAATCGATGGTGATCCCTTCTCCTGTAGGAGTTCCAAAATCTCGGCACAAGATCAGCAAAAAGCTTACCAACCGCGAACCCATATCTCGGTGTGCCAATGTCTCAATCATCATCTCTGTTTGCAGAATCCGAGACGACAAACCTCGCAGCATAATCAGGCAAAGTTCGGGGTTGTCTCTGAGTGCTTTTTCAACCTGCTCAATCGGCACTGACAGCAATTCTACGGGGGTGAATGCGACTGCATGGTAGAAGCGATCGGCTCGTTGCCCCGTAATGAGGGATAGCACGCCAAACACGCTGTTCTCTCGCAGCAGAGCAACCGTGATCTCTTCACCCGCTTCGTAAACCCGCGATAGCTTCACTGCGCCCTTGACTAAAAAGTAGACTCGCTCTGCCGGATCACCCGGAAAGAAAATCGTTTTGCCGCGATCGAAGGTTTCTAGGATAGGCGGGCAAGCACTCCCCCCGAGTTGACGGAATACATTCGCTAATGGTCTATCTTGTAACGCTACCATGCAGTTTTTCCCTAACAGCGAGCTTAGAACACCAATTAGAAGGATTCAGAAATAGCCATTAAGCATTTTCTAAATTGTTCACTTGTGAACATAATCACACTAAATTGTTCGCGTGTGAACATAATTGTTCCGAGATTTAATTTCTGTGAGCAACCTCTGACTTTAAAACACTAAACTTAACTTTCGGAGTATTTTACGTATTAAAAATTACATATTTCTTTCTTCATCCGCTTTAGCAGAGAAAATCAGTAAGAATTTGTCAAAAAGAGAGAAGGGTTCAGTATTCTGCCATGAAATTTAGAGACACAAAGTTTTCCTATCCTTAATCCTGCCTCTATCTCATCTTGCCTCTATGCATCTGCACCATTTTTCAGTATTCTCCATAGGTGCGCCAAATTGATAGGTGCGCCAAATTGCTGGGAGCAACGGACATGCTGAATTTGACTGGGAAGAATGCTTTGGTCACGGGGATTGCCAATAACCGCTCGATCGCCTGGGGAATTGCGCAACAGCTTCATGCGGCAGGGGCAAATATTGGGGTGACCTATTTACCCGACGAGAAGGGACGGTTTGAAGGGAAAGTCGGAGAACTGGTAGAGCCGTTGAATCCCTCGTTATTTGTGCCGTGCAATGTTCAAAACGAGGCTCAGGTACAAGCAACTTTCGACACGGTGAAAGAGAAGTGGGGCAAGCTCGATATCCTCATTCACTGTCTGGCGTTTGCTAGTAAAGATGCGCTCGTGGGAGATTTCAGCAATGTCTCGCGGGAGGCTTTTACTCAAGCACTCGATATCAGCGCCTACTCCTTGGTAAGCCTCAGCCATGCCGCTAAGCCCTTGATGACGGCAGGGGGAAGCATCGTAACTATGACCTATGTGGGCGGTGTGAAGGTCATTCCTAACTACAACACTATGGGAATTGCCAAGGCGGCGCTAGAGATGAATGTGCGTTACCTGGCGGCTGAAATGGGGGGTCACAATATTCGAGTTAATGGCATTTCGGCAGGACCGATTCGCACCCTGGCATCTTCGGCGGTGGGTGGAATTTTAGATATGATTCACCATGTGGAGAAGGTGGCTCCGCTGCGGCGGACGGTGACGCAGAAGGAAGTGGGCAATACGGCAGCATTTTTATGTAGCGATTTAGCCAGCGGCATTACGGGACAAATTGTATACGTAGATGCTGGTTACGAAATTATGGGAATGTAGGTTAACCATGCAGCTTACTCCTCAAGAAAAAGACAAATTGCTGATTTTTACTGCCGCGCTAGTTGCCGAACGGCGGAAAGCTCGGGGCGTTAAGCTGAACTATCCGGAGGCGATCGCCTACATCTCTGCGGCTATTCTTGAAGGCGCCAGGGATGGGCGCACGGTTGCCGAACTCATGAGCTTTGGCACAACGCTGCTAACCCGGACAGAAGTCATGGAAGGCATCCCTGAAATGATTCATGAAGTCCAGGTCGAAGCTACTTTCCCTGATGGCACGAAGCTAGTAACCGTGCATGATCCTATTCGGTAGGCTCATCTAACAGCGTCTCAATGAGTAGGTCTACCTGCTGCTGCTGGCGATTCAGAAATCCCTCGCACTGGCGCAACTGCTCAACGGCTGTAGAGAACTGGTCAAACACCTCAGATAAAGGAAGTTCTCCGCTTTCAATCTGCTCGATAGTCGCCTCAATTTCTGCGACAGTTGCTTCGTAACGCCAATTTGCCGGAAGGCGCATAGTAATGTCGACTTCTACGGGTTCAGAAGTTTCGGTAATTTTAGAACGCTTGCTCATGAGTTTTGCTCTGGGGTGGTGATTTCTTGTACAGTGACTCGCATTTGTCCTTGGGCTAACTGGACTGTGAGTGCTTGCCCTGGCATTAGTTGTGCAGTGGATCGGACAACAGTGCCGTCTGTGTGACGAATTAAGGCGTAGCCTCGGCTTAAAACAGCGGCTGGATCAAGCGCACTGAGCTTTTGGCGGAGTAATTCGCAGTGCTGGGTGGCTTCCTGAACGGGTTGGAGGGCACTTTGAGTCAAACGTTGGCGCATCCAAGCGATCGCTTGCCCTTGCTGTCTGATTTGGCGATCGAGGTGAAGGCGGCGAATTTTGCCCTTTATCCGTTGAACCTGCGCACTGGATTGATCGATCGCTTGCTGCGTAGTTTGGTGCAGTAGGGCAATGCGATCGCGGTGATCGGCAATGACATCTCTGAGATTAGGTACGGCTTGCTCTGCTGCTGCCGTGGGCGTATGAGCACAAACATCAGCAACCAAATCTGCCAGCGATTCATCCCGCTGATGCCCAATGCCAGAGACGATCGGGATCGGGCAATCAGCGATTGCTCTCACTACTCGTTCATCGTTAAAGCAAGCCAGGTCTTCCACTGCCCCACCGCCCCGCGACAAAATCAGCACCTCGGCTCGTCCGTCTCGCTCGACTCGTTGAATCGCCTGGACGATCGCGGCAGGTGCCTGGTCACCCTGAACCAGGGCTGGTGATAACAACACCTGCATTCCCGGATGACGGCGCTTGAGGGTGCGCTTGATGTCTCCCCAAGCCGCTGCCTGGGGGGATGTGACTACGGCGATCGCTTGAGGGTAGGGCGGCAGAGGTTGTTTGCGATCGTCATCAAACAATCCTTCTAGTTCTAGCCGCTTACGCAACTGGCGGTAACGGAGCGATCGTAGCCCCTCGCCTGCGGGCAACACCTGCCACACCACTAACTGGTAGCTACCCCGCTGAGGATAGACACTAATTCGACCTAGAAGGATAATTTGCTCTCCCTGAACGGGCAGCGTCGCCAACTTACCCATCTGACTTTTCCAAACGACGCAGCTAAGGGTTGCCTTAGCCTCAGGGTCTTGCAGCGTAAAGAACAACCCGCTCTGATAATGATTGGTGCTCGAAACCTCCCCTGTTACCCAAACCTGAACAAGCTGATTATCCTGCTCTAACAAGTCTTGAATATAGGAAGTCAGCCCTGCCACCGAAAGAGCAGTGTCAGGAATAATCAGACTAGGAAAATTATCGTTCATAACCCAAGGATTTTCTTTAGTCGGCATTGCTAAAAAAAGCCATGAAAATCCGGTTCCCCTGCCCTCTTAGGGAAGGGGGTAGGGGTTAGGTTCAGTCGCCAACGCAACTAGGGAGACCTTTCCCCCAACCCCTCTCCTAAAGGAAAGGGGCTTTGAGCAGCTTCATAGCTTCATTGAGCAACACCAGATTTTTTTAGTTTAGCGCCAAGTCTAATTCAATTTAGTACATTTGTATGGTTAAATCAAAAACGAGCTAGAATATAGGTTGGTGCAACGTCCTCATTTTAAAGGAATCTTGCTGCCCTGAAGCAGTTTGCTGAACGGTCAATTCCCCTTTAAAGAGCAGAGCTTATTCCAAAGTAAATTCTAAGAGTAGACTTAGAAATCGCTCAAGAATTCAACGAGGTTACTACTAACGTCTTTCGGCATTTTGCCGATAAGACGCTACAACTTATATTAATTTGTCTGCCCGGTTCTAAATTTTTGCAAAATCTTGCCCTGAGGTACGAATGGCTAAAGCTACTAAAAATAATGAAGGTTCAGAGCGCGAAAAAGCCTTAGACCTGGTGTTAACACAAATCGATCGCACCTTTGGTAAAGGTACAATTATGCGCCTGGGCGATGCAGGTCGCATGAAGATCGAAACGACTCCTAGTGGGGCGCTCACCCTTGATTTAGCGTTGGGCGGCGGTATTCCCAAAGGACGAATTGTCGAGATTTATGGGCCAGAAAGCTCTGGTAAAACAACGTTAGCGCTACACATTATTGCTGAAATCCAGAAAGCAGGTGGCGTTGCAGCTTTTGTCGACGCTGAGCACGCTCTTGATCCCGTTTACTCGGCGGCGATCGGGGTAGATATCGCTAATCTTCTTGTTTCCCAGCCCGATACAGGCGAACAGGGGCTAGAAATTGTTGATCAGCTGGTTCGTTCTACCGCTGTCGATATTGTGGTGGTAGACTCTGTGGCGGCTCTGGTACCAAGGGCAGAAATTGAAGGAGAAATGGGCGATGTGCACGTCGGTTTACAAGCCCGTTTAATGAGCCAAGCCCTGCGGAAAATCACGGGAAATATTGGCAAAACTGGCTGTACTGTCGTGTTTCTCAATCAGTTGCGCCAAAAAATTGGGATCTCCTACGGCAACCCAGAAACCACAACAGGCGGCAATGCCCTCAAATTCTATGCGTCCCTCCGGCTCGATATTCGTCGGATTCAAACCCTCAAGAAGGGAACTGAAGAATACGGGACTCGCGCCAAAGTCAAGGTGGCGAAAAATAAGGTGGCTCCTCCCTTCCGCATTGCCGAGTTTGACATCATTTTTGGTAAGGGCATTTCTACCTTAGGCTGTCTGATGGACTTGGCTGAGGAAATGAATATCCTCGTGCGGCGCGGTGCCTGGTATAGCTACAACGGCGAAAACATTAGCCAGGGCCGCGATAACGCCATTAAGTACATGGAAGAGAAACCCGAATTTGCGAAAGAGGTAGAGAAGTTGGTGCGAGAAAAACTGGAGATGGGGGCTGTGGTTTCTGCAAACTCTGTGACTCCAACCAGTTCAGGCAGCGCCGATGAGGATGAAGACGAGATTGAAGAGGTCGATTTAGAAGAATAGGTCGTCGGGTGGCGATGCTACCCTTGGGACAACTTACGGTTAAATGGGTAGGTGTGAATTGCCCGGACGCGATGTCCGGGAACCCATTTCTTGTGAGCTTCCTGTGTCTGAATCGAAAAGACCGTCCGAATTAAAGAAATCATCGCGATCGCTGGCTGGCATTGCAGGTATTGTGGCGATCGCCACTCTGGTTAGTAAAGTCTTTGGGCTGGGTCGTCAAATACTAGTGGCGGCTGTGTTTGGGGTAGGGTCGGCATACGGCGCTTATCAGTTCGCTACGATCATTCCTAGCTTTTTCTTGATCTTGCTGGGTGGAATTAACGGCCCGTTCCATAGCGCTATGGTCAGTGTTCTCGCCAAGAAGGATAAGCGCGAGGCGGTGCCAGTAATCGAGACGATTTCTACATTAGTGGGACTGGTCATGCTGGTGTTAACGGCGATCGTAGTAGTATCCGCGCCGCAGCTTTTGACCTTAGTAGCACCAGGCTTGGCTGAGAAAGAACCGCTGGTGCGAGAAATCGCGATTCATCAACTGCGAATTATGGCTCCGACGGCGTGGTTCGCGGGCATGATTGGTATTGGCTTTGGGGCTTTGAATGCAGCGGATGTATATTGGTTGCCCTCTATCAGTCCATTGCTGTCGAGCGTGACGATTGTAGTAGCAGTGGGAGGGCTAGCATTTTGGCTAGGGAGTCAAGTCAGTGATCCCCAGTACGCTTTGCTGGGCGGTAGCGTTTTGGCTGGGGCATTTGTGGTGGGGACGGTGTTGCAGTGGGTGGCACAAGCGATCGCCCAAAAGCAAGCAGGCTTGGGCGGCTTCCGGCTTCGCCTTGACCTTAAAAACCCTGTAGTTAAAGATGTTTTAACAGTCATGGGTCCTGCGTTATTTGCCTCAGGAATGCTGCAAATCAACGTTTACACCGACATGTATTTCACGTCTTATTTAGAGAAACCTTCCGCTGCGGTATCGGCTCTAGATTACGCCAATCTGCTCGTGCAGACTCCTCTAGGGATTCTTTCTAACGTGATTTTGGTGCCATTGCTGCCCGTTTTCTCTCAACTTTCTGATCCGCAAAACTGGGGGGCACTGAAGCAACGAATTCGTCAAGGGATATTGATTACGGCGATCGTTATGCTGCCCCTGAGCGGTCTCATGATTTCTCTCTCGACTTCTATTGTCCGGGTAGTCTACCAACGCGGCGCATTTCAAACAGAAGCCTCACAACTGGTTGCAACCGTGCTGATTGCCTATGCGATAGGAATGTTTGTTTATCTGAGCCGGGATGTTTTAGTGCGGGTTTTCTATGCGCTGGGTGATAGCGATACGCCGTTCAAGATCAGCCTGGTTAACATTTTCTTGAACGCGCTGTTTGATTATTTGCTGCTGCCCTTTGGCGTACAGGGTTTGGTTTTGGCAACCGTGAGCGTCAATGTTCTTTCAGTAATTGCGTTAACTTATTTTCTGAATCGACGGCTTGGGGGTTTGGCTTGGCGATCGTGGGCTGCGTCTATCTGTGGATTAACCTTAATCAGTATCCTTTCGGGCGTAACCAGTTGGGGCATATTAACGATGCTGCAAAATGGGTGGAGCGCCCAAAACTTTTTGATTCAAGTCTTACAGCTTGCGATCGCAGGAGCCGCAGGCTTGTTAACGTTTAGTCTCATGGTGAGCCAGTTTAGGCTACCTGAGGTGGAACTGTTTACACAACAGATTCGGCAGCGACTAGGACGATAGAAAAAGATAACAAAGGCGGGCATCTAACCCGCCTTCTTCGTTAATTTTGTCGATTTGCCTGTAATTCAGCAGTTCGCACTGATACTTGCTGCGTATTACTACCTCGTTGCACAGTTACTCGCAACGGCTGTCCTAGCTTGCTCTTATCTACTAGGTTTTGCAACTGATCTGCGGTAGCCAGGGGTTGTCCATCAATTTGCGTGACGACATCCCCCCGTCGCAATCCTGCCAAAGCTGCCGGAGAATTTGGAACAATGCCTGCAACCAGAACACCATTGATTTCGGGAAGTTGGATGACTGCATTAGGGTCACTGTTATTTTGCTTGGCTAGTTCGGGGGTGAGGGTGGCAATTTGAACGCCTAAGTAAGGATGACTGACTTTTTCGCCTCGCGCTAACAGCGACGTGATTTCTTTCGCTTTGTTGATGGGAATGGCGAACCCAATCCCCATGGCATTGGCTCGGATGGCGGTGTTGATGCCTATCACTTCGCCTTGTTCGTTGAGCAAGGGACCACCAGAGTTGCCAGGATTAATGGCTGCGTCAGTTTGAATGAAATCTAAGCGCTTTTCGGGGATGCCTGCGGTCACGCTAGGACGATTGAGAGTACTGACAATGCCCAGAGTGACTGTGTTGTCGAGTCCGAAGGGGTTACCAACGGCGATCGCCCAATCGCCCACTTCTACCTGATCCGAGTCTCCTAGGTCTGAGGTTGGCAATCCGCCGCCCTGCACCTGAATTTTGACCACTGCCAGATCGGTCACTTCGTCAGCACCTTTAACTTCGCCCTTAAATTTTCGTCCATCTTTCAGCGTCACGGTCACTTGATCAGCCCCATTGACAACATGGGCATTGGTCAAAATAGTGCCCGTCGCATCGACAATAAAGCCCGATCCTTGCCCTTGTAAATGTTCTTCATAGGGGGCATCGGGAACCATGCCATCATTAAAGAAGCGGCGAAAGAACGGATCGTTGAAAACCGGATCGGGGTTGCGAGTGATGGTGCGCTCGGTGTCAATGCGGACAACGGCTGCCCCTACTCGCCTAACAGCAGCAGCAACAAAGCTGCCGCCTTTAGGAGTAGGGGCAGAAGCTGGCACCTGAGGATAGGCTGTGGGTTGCAACGCGATCGCAGGGGCGATCGTCGAAACAGGTTCAGCCCAGCTAGGTAAAGCCTGTAAGGGATTAAGCGCTAATAGCGCACCTAGAAAAATTGCCAATATGCGAGTGATCATTTGCAAACCAACCCAAGAAAACGGATAGAACGGTGAAGCAGAGTGAACAGGCACTCTTTCGTCCAATTTTAGAAGAAGGTTTCTAATTTTTGCCAAGGGGCGATCGGTGGGGTTACCCGCATTTATAAGCATCGTTTTAGCTCGATCGCTCTAGCTTAGACGAGTTGTGCATTCTAGCAATAGCCTTTGATTGATCAAGGCATGGGGTTGAATTTCGAGGGCACGTCGAAACGCATGAATGGCTTCGGTATACTCGCCCAGAGCCGCGTGGCATAGTCCAATACCGTGGAGTGCACCAAAATGAACCGGATTTAGCGCTGCGGCTTGCTGACAGTCTTTAAGAGATTTACGATAGCGTTCGGTCAAATAGTACAGCACTGCCCGACGGTTCCAGGCTTCGGCAAAGTCGGGCTGATCCTGAATCAGATCGGTTAAGACCGTTTCGGCTTTAACGAATTCTCCTGCATCTAGATGAACTTGACTTTGTTCAATAATTTCTAGCCCATAAGCGCCTTTTTGGTGAAACCAAATTCGCCAGAGTTCTACGGTCGCTTTTTCTCGGATGCCTTCGTCTGGATTCTTAAGATCTTCTAGAAGGGCATTGATGGGAGCGTTGTTCATGAGGAAGGAAAATATCTAGAGATGGGGTTAATTCATCCAATGTACAACTTCCGCTATTTTTTGTTGTCTCCTTTATAGATGCTCAGAACGCGAACCATGGCGCTCCGAGTCATAGGAGTGTGAGGCGCGATTTTACCCGAATCGAGGGGAAGAATGCCAGATTGAAGAGACATGGCGATCGCGCTTCTATCTGCCTTAGGAATCTGAACAGCATCTGGATAGCGACTGAGAATAGCCTTCACAGTGGATTCGGGTAAAGGCTTTTCTCCTTGGGCTTTTGCCAAAATGGCTAGCGCTTCAGTTCTAGGAACAGGTTGGCTAGGATGAAACTTGCCTTGGCGATCGCAGGTCATGATGCCGCGACTTAAGACAGTTTGAATTTCTGAATGTGCCCAGTAAGATTCTGGAACATCTTGAACCTTAGCCTGACTAATTTGAGAAAAAGGGCGAAGCCGAAATTCTTTGACCAAAAGTTGAGCCAACTCAGCCCGGCTTAAGGGCGGATCAGCAGGCACTTTGTCTGAGGCAAGTAAAGTTTTGGACGCTGGGCTAATTAGTTTAGATAAAGACCCTTCAGGCTGGGGTTGCACCTGTGCGACTGCCGACACACCCACTAGTAATACCGTGAGGGAAATTGCACCAATTAATCGTTCCATAGTCTTCACTCCACAACACCACTTACATTCCTCTGCTACCCATTGCAATCAACAGTCCGTTTGCTTAGTTATCCGGAAATGGAACTGAACCTAGTTCAACTTTGTTATGCAATGACTAATCGAGAATTGGGTGAAGGCTGTGACAGTATTTAGGCTGGAACCTAGCGTACAAAACAAGCTACTACAAAGATTCTGCGGCGATCGTCCTCAATGCTGAAAACATCCTTAAAAATTAGGATTAATCTGCTTGACTAAATGCTCTAGTTCAGGCAAGATTAGGCGCTCAACTGCAAGACGTACGGCAGGAGTTGAGCCAGGAATTGAGAAAATCAGCTTAGACTGGCAAACGCCTGCGACAGCCCGTGATGCGATCGCCCGTGAGCCAATTTCTGCATAGCTGAGCCAGCGAAAGAGTTCACCGAATCCAGGGAGCGTTTTATCAAGAGAACGGGCGATCGCATCATAAGTTGTATCTCTAGGCGCAATACCCGTACCGCCATTAAAGATCAATGCTTCCACATCAGAGCGCTGGCAGAGGGCTTGAATTAGGGCTTGAATCTGCGTTGGCTCGTCTCGAACCAAGGCGTAATCCACTACCTCATGCCCGGCATTTTGCAACAACAATTGAATCATCTGACCGCTGCTATCTGTCTCGGCAGAGCGAGTATCGCTAACCGTAATGACCGCACAGTTGACCCTCAGCGGTTGAACATCAGGATGGGGAATAGGAGCCATAGCAAGTCCTGTTAAATTCACCATTGCCCTAAACTTTCGCCCCTTAAGAGCAAAAGTTTAGGGGGTTATGCGAGTAGATATCGACCAGGTTTAACCTTTCTCCAGACCGTTTTCCGCTGCATAGCGATCCATAAACCGGATAAACCGCTCCCATTCAGCCGTGCTTCTCATGACATAGAGCGCTTCCAAAGCTTCGGGTTGACCGTTGACATACTTGGCATTGACTTCTCTGGTGGTGATTTCTCCTTCCTCATCAATCATGTACATGCCAGTAATTGAAACCGCACTGTCATCTTCAAAAGCTTTGGGTTTCTCAAAATAAAATGTGGCAGTGCCGTTGGTACCGTCCTTCGAGCGGGTGAGCCGCACATCGGGGATTATTTCTTCTGCAATACCTCTAGAAAATTGAATTTCAGCCATGACTGCTCCTTTAAACTGCGCTTAATCCATCTTCCCATTTTTCCACCTCGCATAGTCTTGAACTATGATCAGTTTTAATTCGGTAGTGCTAAATTGCATTTCTCCGAGCATTTTCAGGTTCGTGCTTTCATTCAGCAATGCCTCAATCCTTGCAGCGGAGTAGTCATGGTTGCAGTTGTTATCGGTATTAATCTGCTAATTGCTACGGGATGTTGGTACGTGGCTTGGCGGGTCTGGAAATTGCGATCGGCACTCTCGAAAGCAGCAGACGCACTCGTTGCAGCCGAACGGGCTACGCATCGTGTGTTGAGCGGTGCACCTCAAGGCATTGGCAAGGGAGAAACTGGCGTTTATCAGTTGCGGCAGCAGTATCGGCTCTTGGAGGTGAAGTTGCTGCGAGTTCAACAAATTTTGAAGTTACTAGGTTTGGGGCAATTGGTGTGGCAGTGGTATGGCAAGAAGCTGCCCCTGTCGAGTCAGTCACTGTCGAATCAGTCACTGTCGAATCAGTCACTGTCAAAGCAGTCACCGTCGAAGCAAGCCGCACGTGGCGCTTCAAAGACTGGCTTAGCGAAGTCTCAAAAACCGTCTTTTTGAGAAAAAAATAGATCTAAATCGGTCGTCCGTGCCAAGATTCAATACTCTATAGGTATGGGCTGAGATATATGTGCTGTTTGGCGGGGAATAGATAATGTCAGATAACCGTTCTGGATCATCAGGATCGTTTGTTGGAGGTTTGTTTGTTGGCGCTATTGTAGGAGCCGTAGCAGGTTTATTGGTGGCTCCAAAAACTGGACGGGAAACTCGGCAGTTGATTAGAAAATCGGCGGATGCGTTGCCCGAACTAGTTGAAGATTTGTCGAGTAGTGTGCAATTGCAAGCCGATCGCCTCTCTGAAACAGCAGTTCGTAACTGGGATGGAACGCTAGGACGGTTGAAAGAAGCGATCGCGGCTGGCGTTGAAGCAAGCCAACGAGAAGTACAAGATATTTCTGAGTCGCGCTTAAAGGTCGAAGGGCGATCGCCAATTCGTGATTCTGGCGTGAGGTAGTCTGCTGTGATTGATCCTGTGTTTTGGTTAGGGGTCTCTATCCTTTTTGTGGCAGTGAGCATTGCTGCGGTATTGGTGGCGGCAATGCCTGCATTCCGAGAGCTCGCCCGCGCGGCTCGGAGCGCCGAAAAGTTGTTCGACACGCTTAACCGTGAATTTCCGCCCACCCTCAAGTCGATCCGAGATACAGGCGCTGAAATTAGCAGCCTCACCGATGACATGAGTGAGGGAGTTCAAGGCGCAGGGCGGGTGGTGCAGCAAGTTGATCAAAGCATTAGCGGCGTGAAGCAGAAGACAGAAGTTACGACTCGTAGCATCGTGAGTGGAGTCAAGGCAGCTTGGAAAGCGTTCAGCCGCCCTGACCCTGCTGGCGCAAAGACTATTGATCCCGATAGCGACGATGACCGATCGGAAGATATTAAAGATCCGCCCCGTTTGATTGCTAACACCAGACCTACTGTAAAGATTGAAACTGTAGAGATTGGAGAAGACGTAGCTGAGAAACTCGTGAATTCTTCTCAGGAAGCCGAAATAGCGCTATCTAATTATTCTGATTCGGTTGCAAAGCTAAGTGAGGAGCTAGAGGATATCCGCGATCGCTTAACTCATGAGAAAAATTGAGATGTCTTCAGCTAACTCCATCCATGCCATTCGAGGAGCGTTTCTTGATTTTGTTGATGATCCATTTTATGTCTCTGAGCTAGAAAGCGTTCGGTATATTGCCGACGGACTACTGGTGATTGAAGCAGGGGCGATCGCCGCTTTTGGAACTTATGCTGACCTGCATCCTCAGTATGTTAATGTACCTGTAACCGCTTACCCTGGCAAGCTGATCATGCCAGGATTTATTGACACCCACATTCATTTTCCGCAGCTTGAAATGATTGCGGCTTATGGAGAGCAGCTTTTAGAATGGCTTAATCAATACACGTTTCCAACTGAAGAAAAATTTAAAGATAGAGATTACTCACAGAAAATTGCTTCGCTGTTTTTAGACGAACTGCTAAAAAACGGTACAACAACAGCATTAGTATTTGCGACGGTTCATCCTCAGTCGGTCGATGCCTTTTTTGAGGAAGCCAGTCGTCGGAATTTGCGCATAATTGCAGGCAAAGTGCTGATGGATCGGCACGCCCCCGCAGCTTTGACCGACACGCCTGAAAGTGCCTATCAAGACAGCAAAAAATTGATCCAAAAGTGGCACGGTCAGGGACGTTTGCTTTATGCCATTACGCCTCGGTTTGCCATTACTTCGACTGATGAGCAATTGCAGTTAGCCGGAAAGCTGCTGCAAGAATTTCCAGAGGTTTATTTGCATACCCATCTCTCTGAAAACCCAAAAGAGGTGGAATGGGTGGCAGAACTGTTTCCCGATCGCCGAGGTTATTTAGATGTTTATGATCAGGCAGGACTGGTTGGCAAAAAGTCAGTGTTCGCTCATGGGGTGCATTTAACCGATGCAGAGTTTCAACGCTTATCTGAAGCTAAAGCGACCCTGGCGTTTTGTCCTACGTCCAATCTATTTTTGGGGAGTGGATTGTTTAAGCTGCATCAGGCAAAGGCGATCGCTCAGCCCGTGAAGGTGGGACTGGGCACTGATGTGGGTGCAGGAACTAGCTTTTCCATGTTACAGACTGCCAGCGAAGCCTACAAAGTATCGCAGTTGCAAGGGCGATCGCTGTCTGCGTTTAAGGCGCTCTTTTTGGCGACGCTGGGCGGGGCACAGGCGCTTTCTCTAGAAGACAAGTTGGGAAATTTTCAGCCTGGAAAAGAGGCGGATTTTATTGTGTTAGACCCACAAGCCACGCCGCTAATGACCATTCGGAATGCTGAGATGCCTGCGCAGTCTTTAGAAGACCTGGCTAAAACCGCTTTTGGCATGATGATTTTAGGAGACGATCGGGCAATTCATGCGGTTTATATTGCTGGAGACTTGGCTTACGCGATCGCTGACTCACAGAATTAGATTGCAGGATCATGTAGATTGCAACATTCTAAGATTCCGGGATCATTAACGTTGCTCCGTTTTAATCACTCTTGTATGATTAAAATAATATTAACGTTAAAAAATGTAACGAATCCTCTCATGTTTCGTTACCTGAGTAACTGATTCGTATTCACCTTAGAGAAGCTGCTGATTTGTTCATGTCAAAATCCCCTTTTCACAACCTTTTCAAGATTCTTGTTGCTTTTGCATTAGTCGTTACGACTTGGGCGATCGCTCCGGCGGCTGAAGCGTACGACAACCCAGATTTATTACCCACTTCGCCCACGCTAATCATTGACTTAGCTAATTCCTTAACAGCGATTCAGCAGGACAAGCTCGATCAGCAACTCACAGATTTCGAAACTGAGACAGGCTGGAAGCTAAGAGTATTAACTCAGTTCGATCGGACTCCGGGTCGAGCCGTGAAAGATTTTTGGGGATTGGATGAGCGTAGCGTCATGGTGATTGCCGACCCACGCGGCGGCAACCTATTGAGCTTTAGCGTCGGAGATGCGCTCTACAATTTAATGCCACGCACCTTCTGGATTGAGTTGCAAACTCGCTACGGCAACCAATTCTTTGTTCGAGATAACGGTGAAGATGGTTCAATTTTGGGCGCTTTAGAGTCAATTAAGACATGTTTACGTCAGGGAGGATGTCAATTTGTTCCAGGCTTGCCGAGAGAACAGTGGATTCTGACCCTAGTGACCTCAGTCTTGGGAGGCGTAATTTGTGGTTTTGCGGCTCAACCTCGTGATGGAAAGCTTTTTTCTTGGCAGTGGGCGCTGCTTTTTTCTCCTTTATGGGGCATTTTGTTTATTGCGTTCGGTATTGGTCCGGTGGTATCACGAACTTCTGAGTGGGTGCCATTGGTGCGGAATATTGCTGGGTTTGTGTTAGGGGCGTTGGTTGCATATTTATCACCAATGTTGAATTCTTCTTCGCCTTCTGAAACGTAAATTGGGCAACAAGGGTAATAAACTGGGGATTGATTCCATTCGTCCCCTGTTGCGTTATGAAGTCTCGCTCTTTCTTTTCGGCGCTGGCATTGGCTGTGATCATTCTGCTAGGGGTGGGTGCGGGTGGTGCTTACTGGTTAGCAAGTAGTTCGCCACTGGGCGGAAAGATCAGTTCTCCTGGAATGCCGTCAGCAGCGATTTTTATGTCGAGGCGATCGCCCATTGTTGCCTCGTTTTTTGGCAATCCCGATCGCTTAATTTCAGGCGGACTAGTCTTTACGCCGCCAACTCAACGCCGAGCCATGCAAACAGAGTTTAAGCAGTTTCAAAATAGCTTGCTGGCGGATACCCATTTGAATTACTCCCATGATATTCAGCCCTGGGCAGGCGATGAGATGACTTGGGCGTGGACGGCGACAGATTTGGATCGAGACAGTGACAATGGTCAGCAGCCCGGATATTTGGTAGCGATCGCCACTGATAAACCGGAGCAAGCTCAGGAATCTTTAGAAAGATTTTGGCAGAAACGAGTCGCTAAGGGAGCCGATTTAGTAGCCGAGCAATATCTCGGTGTGCCAATTGTTTATGGTGCTGAGTCTTTGGCGAGTGCAGTAGTGGGCGATCGCTTTGTTCTATTCGCTAATCATCCTAAGGTATTGCGCGATGCTCTCAACAATGCCCAAGTTCCAGAGCTAAACCTAAGCAACAGCAAAGTTTATCAACAAATTACGACAAACTTACCCGCTGAATCCTTGGGCTTGATGGTCATTAATCTGCCCCAGTTGGCAACTGTAGGAGGGAACTCGTTACCGCTTAACCCGCTGTATGACTGTCTAGTGATGACTGCGAAGTTAGCTCCACAAGGATTACTGGCAGACGCAACGCTTCTGTCTACAACAGGAACAACGGCTGAGACAACCATTACGCAACCTGCTCTGTCTGCTCCTGTCGATGCCCTGAAGTTTATTCCAAAAGGCTTAGTCACGGCTGCGGGAACGAATGTTAAGCAGGTTTTGGCACAGTTTGAAACTGATTTAGTCGGCTATGAAACGATCGCCAAGTTATTGCAACAGCCCATTGCCAAGCTTGAAAAACAGTGGAATATTAGCCTTTCAGAGGACGTGCTGAGTTGGATGCCAGGAGAGTATGCGCTGGGAATGTTGCCTCGTTCTGAAGGGACGAATGATTGGATATTTGTCACGCGGCAATCGGCTGAAACGACTGAGGGGTTGAAGCGTCTGAATGCGATCGCTCAAACTCAGGGCATTAGTTTAGGATCTGTGCCACTAGGCGAAACAAAAATTACTGCCTGGACAACCTTGCAAACCGTTCCTAAGCCCCGTGCTAATTCCCCAAAAAACGCCGCATCTAAGCTAATGACCATTCAAGCTAAAGTTGAGGGTGTTCACGCCAGCGTCAATGGCTACGAAATTTTTGCTACTTCTCTAGAGGCAATGGAGCAAGCAATCCAGGCTGCCCAAGCGCCTGTGGCAGAAGATAGGCAGCGGGCGATCGCCGCCTTAGCACCGCGCAATAACGGCTATTTGTTTTTAGATGAAGGCGCTTTGCAGATGTGGGGGCGATCGTTTGCCGATATCTCGGAGCACTCGCCTCAAGATATTTCCAAAAAAGTTCAGATCTTGTTAGATCATGTCGCATCAGCCACTCTCAGCAATTATGGAAGTGACGCTCAGGGGCAGCATAATGGCGTATTCGTTCAGTTGAAAAGATAACCTTGGTGCTTTCTCACCCTAGGAACGCTGTGCTGCTGAGATAGTTCAAGCTATCTCAACGGCTCTTAAAAACTCCTCCGCTGTGACTATCTTCACCTTACGAAATGGATTAAGTACCAGCAAATCTTTATCGCCGCTGACAATATACCCTGCTTGTCCGTTCAATGCCAGTTCCAGAACCTTATCATCTTTCGGATCGCGACATTCTTGTACCTTTTCAGTAACCTCAACTAGTGTTGCTCGTTCAACGAACGTTTCCAAGAACTCATCCTGTTCTTCACTTGTTACAAAGCGATTGAATTTCTCTCGTCCAAGCACGTTGCTAAGTTCTTCCAATAACTCAAGCGAAAACAGAACTTCCCCCTGTTTCAGAGCATACCGAAGTGCTTTCGAGGGATTACCACTACTAAACAGCAATGAACTCACAATCACATTTGTATCGAAAACATAACGCACCTTACCGCTCATTCAAAACTGAGTCCAAAATTTCTGGAGTCAACCCTCGCTCCTCTGCCTTCTGGCTGATGTCATCCATGACTTCTTCTAGTGCCCTTTTCTCACGAGTCGCCTGGGTCAATCTTAAGCTGAGCAACGTCTCAATTTTACGCCTTTGCTCTTCCGATGCAGTTTCAAAGATGTGAGCAGCTTCTAGATTAACATGAACGATAATGGGTTTTGTTTCCATGGTCTGAATAGGTTAGGAAGTTTTAGATTTAATACAGCATCAATCTTCTCTGGTGACAATGCCACTCTAGCTTGTAATGCAGCATATCACCATCGCCTCACTCTCCAATCTTAGAAAGTTCAAGCAAAAATAATTTCTTCAACCAAAAACCTCCCTAGAGCATTGGCGCACTCAACCCTGTAAGCGGCTGATTCTGCTGGGTTGCCTTTAGCCCTTTACTTTGGATCAGTACACCAAAGTTGCCTAACCCCATGGGGTTCATGAGGGCATGGAGAGATTCGCGACGGCGGAGGATGTCTTGCAGAGATTGGTCAGAGCTAGAAAGAGCAGCAAGGCGATCGCCCAGACCCAGCGCCATTAAAAATAATCCTTGTTGGGTGCGTTCCATATTCTGTAACCCAAACTGTTCACCCCACCGTTCCAATGCTGTGAAATTAACGTGAGCAGTAATGTCCTGTCGCCCGATCGCTAGGTATGGATCATCATGGTGTGCGTGTTGGTAATAGCACTGTAATGTTCCTTGAGTGCGAGTTGGGCTGTAGTAACGTTGGGCAGAGTAACCGTAATCAATCGTTAAGAGATAACCTTGATGGAGGCGATCGCTCACCGACTCTAGCCAGTCCAATGCTTGCAAATTGACTTCGCTACGATAGCCTTCAGGATAGGATTGAGCAGTTAAATTCACGTTCACTCTCTCGAAATACTCTGTCAATTTTGGGGTAGAAAGTTCTCCAATTGTTTCCTGAAAAGAAGTTCCAAGGTAGATCTCTTGCAGTGTTTTACCGACTCGCACCACTCGATGAACAGGAAAAGCATCGACTAACTCATTCGAGAAACAGCAGCCTACGATCGAATCGTTAGGGATCTCTTCCCAAGTTTGCCAGGTTAGACTTCCCCATGATTCAGCAAACTTCCCGAATCGGCGCTGTTGCTCTGCGGCTAGGGCAGGCGATTTTTCGATAATGATATACTGTAGTGCTTCAAAGCAGGCAAAATGGTATTTATGAAGATAACGAAGAATGTCTTGGACGAGTAGCCCTTGTCCGGCTCCCATTTCGATTAAGGTAAACGGATTAGGGCGCTCTAGGATTTCCCACATTTGGACAAATTGTTGGGCTAGAAGTTCGCCGAAGTCAGAACCCAGGTGAGAAGAAGTCAAGAAATCGCTTTGAATTCCTTCTCCTGATTGATTCGTAGCATAGTAGCCCTGCTGCGGATGATAAAGGGCTAGATCCATAAATTCAGCAAAAGTAATTCTTTGCTCAGATCTCTTGGCAATCTGCTCAGCAATTATTTTACAGAGAATTGAATTACTTTCTGCAATCTCCATTACTATCTCCCGTCCTATCTAGCTTCCTAGCGTAGTATCTTTTGTTCTTCTTGAAGTGAATTCAGGGGAATTAAAAAAGCAGGACAACGATCTGCCCTGCCCTTCCATCAATTAAGTGAGATTCTAAGTAAGAGTCAATGAATCATCCAAAAGCTCTTAAGCTAGAGCCTCTGCTCCACCGACAACCTCTAAAATCTCCTGAGTAATTGCCGCCTGACGAGCCTTGTTATAGGTCAATGTCAAGCTTAGGATGAGTTCCTTTGCATTCTCGCTGGCATTATTCATGGCTGTCATCCGAGCCGCCAATTCACTTGCCGAAGACTCCTGTAGCGCCCGCAATAGTTGATTATTCAAATACAGCGGCAACAATGCGTCCAAAATTTGAGTGGGATCTTGCTCAAAAATCATGTCTTTAGGCAGCGGTTTAGGCGCGCTTGCCTCCACTTTATCCCGTTCTACCACAAACGTTCCGCCCCGACTGGTCAGCCGGAAGATCTCGTCGTCTGCCACTTCTAACCCTTGAGGATCTAGCGGCAGAAGGGTTTGAATGACTGGGCGAGAACTGACCAGAGATACAAATTTGGTGTAGATTAACTCCACCCGATCGACTGACTCAGACAAGAAGAGTGATAGCAGTTCGTCAGCAATCTTGGAGGCATCAGCCGCCGAGGGAACCTGATCCAAATTCATAAAAGATGCGCTAATGGGCTGGTCTCGGCGTTGAAAATACTGGGTAGCTTTGCGCCCGACCAATACAAATTTGTAGTCGATACCCTCTGCTTTTAGTTCATTCGCCCTAGTTTCAGCGCGTTTGATGATGCTGCTGTTATAGCCACCGCACAAGCCTCGATCGCCCGAAATCACTAAAATGCCCACCGACTTAACTTCCCGCTTTCGCAGCAAAGGCAAGTCAGCATCTTCAAACTGAAGCCGAGCTTGCAAGCCATAAAGAACTTGCGCCAAGCGATCGGCAAAGGGACGAGTGGCTGTGACTTGCTCTTGAGCGCGGCGCACCTTGGCAGCCGCAACCAATCGCATTGCTTCTGTAATTTTTTTAGTATTCTTGACCGAATCGATGCGATCGCGAATTGCTTTGAGATTTGCCATAGTTTTAATTCCTCAGATCGCAGTCATGGGCGGTCTAGCGATCGCCCATAAGCTAACAGGGTTACACAGATGCCAGGAAGGTCTTTTTAGATTCAGCGATCGCTTCTTTCAAAACGGATTCCGCTTCATCGCCCAGCTTTTTCTCACTGGCAATCAATTCACCGTACTTGGGCTTGCTGTTCTTCAGATAATCGCGCAGAGATTTCGTATAGCTGGTCACCTGCTCAACCGGAACATCATCCAAATGACCGTTGATGCCAGCATAAATAATGGCGACTTGTTCCGCGACTGACAGCGGGGAGTACTGAGGCTGCTTCAAAATTTCCCGTAGACGCTGACCCCGTGCAAGCTGGTTTTGAGTCGTTTTGTCCAAGTCAGAAGCAAACTGAGCGAATGCTTGCAACTCGTCAAACTGAGCCAACTCTAGCTTTACCTTACCCGACACCTGCTTCATGGCTTTGGTTTGTGCCGCAGAACCAACTCGGGATACCGAAATACCAGGATTCACTGCGGGACGCTGACCGGAGTTGAAGAGGTTGGAGGACAGGAAGATTTGACCGTCTGTGATCGAAATAACGTTGGTAGGAATGTACGCCGAAACGTCCCCCGCTTGGGTTTCTACAATAGGTAACGCGGTCATACTGCCTTCGCCTAGTTCAGGGCTGAGCTTAGCGGCACGCTCTAACAAACGAGAGTGAAGATAGAACACATCGCCAGGATACGCTTCACGACCGGGCGGACGACGGAGCAGCAAGGACATTTGGCGGTAGGCTTGGGCTTGCTTCGACAAGTCATCATAAACCACTAGGGTTGCTTGACCTTTGTACATGAAGTACTCAGCTAAGGTTGCGCCTGTGTAGGGAGCCAGGTATTGCAGCGCGGCAGGGTCGTTAGCGTTGGCGGCGACGACGATGGTGTAGTCAAGAGCGCCCTTTTCCCGAAGCACGTCAGCGACTTGAGCAACGGTTGAAGTCTTTTGACCGATCGCCACGTAAACGCAAATAACGCCTGTGCCTTTTTGGTTCAGGATGGTGTCAACCGCGATCGTCGTTTTCCCAGTTTGGCGATCGCCAATGATTAACTCTCGCTGTCCACGACCAACCGGAATCATCGCGTCGATCGCGGTGATTCCGGTTTGCATCGGTTCATAAACCGACTTCCGTTCAATAATGCCAGGAGCCGGAGACTCAATCAGGCGACTTTCGCTACAGACGATTTCGCCTTTGCCATCAAGGGGACGAGCCAGCGCATCCACAACGCGACCAATCATCGCATCGCCCACAGGAATAGAAGCAATTTTGCCTGAAGAGGTAACGGCGCTTCCCTCTTGGATGCCTAAGCCAGTGCCCATTAACACCGCACCGACGTTGTCTTCTTCCAAGTTGAGCGCGATGCCGACTGTGCCATCTTCAAAATCGAGTAGCTCACCCGACATGGCGTTTTCCAAACCGTAGATGCGGGCGATGCCGTCTCCAACTTGGAGCACTGTACCCACATTGGCAGTTTTTACGCCTTGGTCGTACTGCTCAATTTGCTGTTGAATAATGCTGCTGATTTCATCAGGTCTGATACTAATTGCCATAGGTAACTCTCTCGAATGAAAAGATTAAGGACAGAGAAGACTGGGTTAGCCTGCACCGAGGCGCATTGTGATCCGGCGAAGCTGGGAGCGAAGGCTGGCATCAATGACTTGAGAGCCAACTTTGATGATGACACCCCCAATTAGGTCAGGATCGATTCGGGTTTCAAACTCAACTTGAGAAGCCTGGGTCATTGCCAAAACTTGATGGCGAATGGATTCGCGCTGTTCATCAGAAATTTCGACGGCTGAGGTAACTTCTGCCAAAACGGTTTTCTGAAGTTGGCGCAACAGGACGCGGAACTGTTGACAAATATTTTCTAAGAAAGTAATCCTGCCGCGATCGACCAATACCAAAAGAAATTTTAACGTGAAGGGGTGAATCTGAGAGCCAAGCGCCTGGCTGAGAACGGCTTTTTTGGCTTCGACCCCCACAAGGGGACTTTCTACACAGGCAAGGAACTCAGGAGAATCTTTGAGCAACCCTAAAATACCAGCCATGTCCTCACCAATTTGATCCACCAGATTGTTGGACTGGGCAAGAGACATAATTGCCTGAGCATAAGGCTCGGAAATTTCAGCCGCCATTAAACCAGACTTCATGAAGCACCTCCCATCATGGCAATACTGCGATCGACGAGTTGCTTTTGGGTATCGGCACTCAGTCCAGAGTTAAGTTGAGCTTCTACTTTTTCCAGGGCTAGGGCAGCGACGCGCTGGCGCAATTCGGTCATGACCCTTTCCTGTTGAGAGTTGAGGTCCTGAGCCGCAGAGGCTTTCAAACGCTCAATGTCTTGAGCAGATTGAGCCATGATTTCTGCTCTGGCCACCTGGGCGCTGGCTTCGGCATCCGTTTTAATGCGTGTAGCTTCAGTTTTGGCTTGTGCTAGCTTTTGCTGTTGGCTAGCAAGGGCAGCAGAGGCTTCCTGCTTGCGTTTTTCGGCATCTTTGATAGCGAGCTCGATTTGCGATCGCCGCTCAGCCAATGTTTTGCCCAAAAAGTTACGAGCCAGGTAGACGACCACTCCTAGCACGATCGCCAGGTTGATCAGGTTCGTATCTAAAATATTGAGATTAAGCCCAAAGCCTGCTTCTTCGGCTGTGGCAGCAGTTAGTAATATGAGCGTCCCCATGGTTTCCATCTAACGAGTTACTGTGCTGTATCCGAACAATTACATTCAAATTAATTAAAGACCTGTGACCCTAACAGCTTCTCCAAGATCTGACGGCTCAGACCATCAACCTGCTGTTCCAGCGACTGCATCGCCGCCGCTTTTTGCTGGTCTAGCTCTTGCTGCACTTGTTCGCGCTGTGCCTGAGCTTCTTTTTGGGCTTCAGCAATTTGGGCTGCCGCAATTTTCTGAGCTTCTGCCTCGGCATTGGTAATCACTAACTGAGACTGCCGACGGGTATCCGCTAGCTCTTTCTCATACTGCTTTGCCAAGTTCTCGGCGTTTGCCAACCGCTCTTGAGCGCCTGTCTGGGTAGAACGGATGTAACCATCGCGATCGTCCAATGACTTCATCAAGGGCTTGTAAAAAACTGCGTTTAGCGCAACCATCAGCAACAAAAACTGTACCGCCATCAAGGGAAGAGTGGCATCAAAATCAAACATTTTTTGCCTCCTGGGCGATTGCGCTTTCTACAGTGACTCTGTCTTGTGTCATATCTTCCTACGTTCTGCACTGGGGACGAAATGCGCCCCCAGTGCAAATTTATCCTATGCGAAAGGGTTGGCAAACAGAAGCACCAATGCAATAACCAAACCGTAGATAGTCAAAGATTCCATGAACGCCAGAGTCAACAAGAGCGTACCGCGAATCTTGCCTTCAGCTTCAGGCTGACGAGCAATGCCTTCAACCGCGCTGCTTGATGCATTACCTTGACCAATACCAGGACCGATCGAAGCCAGACCAATTGCCAAGGCGGCAGCAATAACGGAAGAAGAAGCAACTAATGGATCCATGATTTTTTCCTTTCGGGTTGTACAAAATTACAGAGAGAATTGATTCAGTAATCAATTAATTGTTTGCGCAGGAGCTACGCTCTACCGGATGGTCACCATTCCGACGGGAATTGCGAACCAAATCCGAGTCTTGTTTAAGGAACTAGTGTTCCTCATGGGCTTCATCACCATGCCCTTCGAGAGCTTCGTGGATGTATGCACCTGCTAAGGTGGCAAATACTAATGCCTGAATGGCACTAGTAAATAGACCTAGCAGCATGACTGGAATGGGTACGACCAAAGGCACCAACAGAACCAGCACAGCCACGACTAACTCATCTGCCAGAATGTTTCCAAAAAGTCGGAAACTGAGGGAGAGGGGTTTCGTGAAATCTTCTAGGATGGCGATCGGCAACAGAATGGGAGTCGGCTCAACGTACTTGGCAAAGTATCCAAGTCCTCTTTTGCGGAACCCAGCATAGAAGTATGCCAGAGAGGTCAAGAGTGCCAACGCCACAGTCGTGTTGATGTCGCTGGTAGGAGCTGCAAGCTCGCCTACTGGCAGTTTGATTAACCGCCAAGGAAGCAATGCTCCTGACCAATTTGAGACAAAAATGAACAGGAATAAGGTACCAATGAACGGCAGCCAAGGGCGGTATTCCTTTTCACCCAGTTGATTTCTGGCAATGTCTCGCACAAACTCTAGGGCGTACTCCATGAAATTTTGCATCCCTTGAGGCACTCTCTGAATGTTGCGAGTGCCCAGCACCGATGCCGTCAGTAGCAGCCCAATCACAACCCAGCTTGTGATGAAAACTTGTCCGTGGAGCCTGAGTCCACCGAGTTGCCAGTAGAAATGATTGCCTACTTCTAACTCAGCTAAAGGAAACGTTGTAAGGGTATCCAGAAAACTTAGCATTTGCATTCCAAAGGATTGTCCAAATGAGGTGGACACAACAACGTTTCAGCTTGATCGACTAGCCTTCAGTCTTTCAGGTTTAGGAACCCTTCAGGTTTGGGGAGCCGATAAAATCTTCAACGTGTAAACGAGAATCGCTCCTTTAAAGGTGAGGAAACCTAAGAAAATAGGGAGGACTTGCAACTGGTTCCATTGAGATGCAATTACAATCACACCAATCAGTACCGCCAGTTGATTCTTTCCTATTTGTCCTTTCCCTCGACCGAGCTGTTCAACGTTTTTAGCCAACATTCTCAAGTAAACCATACCTGTGCACGCTCCAATCAGGTAATTCAGGGCAATGTTGAGGGAGTAGAAAATCCAGACGGCAATAAAAATGATTGCGGTCAGAATTAACGTCACCACCAACAGGTACTGCTGAAGACTGTAGTACTCCTCCATGGAGGAATTTGGCTCAAGGGGGAGTTCGCCGAGCGGGGCTTGGGCAGTGGTTTCGAGAGAGGATTCTGGCGGGTTCACAATATATATAAAGAGAGCACCAGGGTTGGCAAAAGTCATTTCTGACCCTCAAAAATCATATCATCGCTCGGCAATAATACTTAATACGATCTAGAAGCTCAAGATGTCTGGGTTGGAGCGAGCAAGATGAGGTGTTGGGCAACCAGCGATCGCACTCCCTCTAAATCCAATCCAGCTTCCTCCATCGCTTTCCTAACAGTTTGGGTTCCGTTGGGATTACAGGCTCTCAAAAATTTTACTTCTGCATCGTTTAACTTCACGACCTGATAATCGTAGTTAAACAAGCAGCCGCTCTCCCAGTTATCCATACAAGGACTGCGTTCAGGAATTGCTTCTAGGAGTGCTGAGTCATTGAGCCAGTCATTTTTGGGGAGGGGGGCACGACCTAAAAAGAATTCGTAGTGAGCGATCGTTTCAGGATCGAGGAGTTCAATGAGGCGATAGATCTGGCGATCGCTTAACCCATGCGCTCGTTCCATTAGCTCTGGCGCTTGGCTCAAGAGGCGATCGAGTTGCCACACCTTGGGGTTAGAAAAGCCCATGAATTCTAGTCCCGAAGCGTCAATTAACTCAAAGACTGTCTCAATGTTGTAGTCAATTTCTTGAGGATGGACATACATATCCGCAAAGCATTCATCCTTGTGGTTTTCCATCGACCAGCGATCGCGCTCTCGTTTGACAAGGCGATTATTTTCAGGCAAAGTCGCAAAAATTTTTCGCCCAACTTGTACGCCATCTGCATAGTTACCTTTTTGACTGCCTTGAAGGAGGGCGATCGCTTGTTGCATCAATTTAATTTCCCAGCGTCCTAACTCTCCATAGATAAAGATGTGGAGCAATCCGCCGGGAGCTAACTTTTGGGCTAATGCTTGGATACCCCGAATCGGATCGGGAGTGTGATGCAGCACGCCGACACAATTAATCAGATCAAATTCACCGGGCAGTTGCTCGACATCGAACAAGCTCATTTGATAGAACTCAACGCGATCAGCACCCGATCGCTGACAGCGTTCTTGCGCAACTGCCAAAGTGCCAGCGCTGAGGTCAATGCCAACCACTTGCGCCTGCGGATTAAGGTGAACTAGATATTCTGTCCCAACGCCCGAGCCGCATCCAGCATCAAGAATGCGAATGTCTTGGCGATCGGGCTTTTGTCCGGTGCAAAAACTGTAGGCAGTATTCCAATTCCAACGCCAGTTATAGCCAGGGGGCGGTTCGTCGAGAAGGGGTTCGGGAGGAAAGGGGTAAGTGTCGTAGAGTTTGGCAACTGCTGCGCTAATCGCTTGGGGGTCGGACATATTTTGTAAACTCACACGAAACCAGTAAGAATGAGTTTACCGAAAAGCGAGTTGCCAGTACGTAACCTTTAGAGATGAGGATTCGGGAAGTATGGGGACAGAAGAGCCTAGGGTTTAGGGTTGAGAGTATTGATAGCTTGAACGGCGATCGCAATTTGTTGCACTAATTCTGCGTCTGAGCCTTGATGGTTGAAAAGAATTTTGGTTTCTTTAAGCAGTTCGCTGTGGCCATGAAGGCGATCGCTACAGTAATAGGGTTGAGACAAAGTTTGCTGGGTCATGGGGTTCACTCTAAATAGTACACATGAACTAAGTACTAATGTATCGTAGCTTATTAGAAAGTCAAGCTAGCAAATAGATCCAGAAAACCTATGTCAGCACATCCTGACAAGGTAACGAAACTTAAAGTTCCTCTCAGGCTCGTCCCCCTAATCCCATAAGATCTGTGATATTGAGAAAGACATGGGAATCCAGAGCGTTGGGAAAATACATACTTTTTAATAATTCCAATGTTGGAACCCAAAACGTTTTAAGTTAGAAGTCAAGTCGATCGCCTAGAGTTGGTTCGGACGCTGCGGCTCAATTAGAGGCAGTTTTCCGGCAGTAGCTGTGGGCACATCCAAAATAAATGCAATTTTTATTCAAGGGAGCTTTTGGAATCCAATGAGTGTAAAGGCAAGTGGTGGAAGCTCTGTTGCGCGTCCGCAACTCTATCAAACTGTACCTGTTGCAACCATTTCTCAAGCCGAGCAGCAAGATCGCTTCTTGGGACGTGGTGAGCTGAGCGAACTCTCGGGCTATTTCGATTCAGGTTTGAAGCGGATTGAAATTGCCGCTATCCTCGGTCAAAATTCGGAACTCATTGTTTCCCGGGCTGCCAATCGAATTTTTGTGGGTGGCTCTCCCATGGCTTTCTTAGAAAAGCCTGCTGATGATGCCCCTGTCATGGTGGGTATGGGCGGAATAGCGCTGGATGCCAAAGAAAATATGAAGCTAGGAACAACCACCTATGTTTCTAGCGGCGGTGGCGGGAACGGGCTGTTCGACGGCTTCCGTTCGCTTTTTAGCACGGCTCCTGGGGGTGGGACTCCAGTAGGCTTCCGTCCGATTAACGTGGCGCGCTACGGTCCCCGCAATATGCAGAAATCTCTGCGGGACTTAAGTTGGTTTTTGCGCTATGTCACCTATGCGATCGTGGCGGGTGATCCAAACATCATTGCGGTTAACGTTCGCGGTCTACGAGACATTATTGAGAATGCTTGTTCTGGGGCTGCCACGATTGTTGCTATTCAAGGCATGAGACAAGCGGCTCTGGGCTATTTCAGCAATGACCAGGATGCAGGGGCGATCGTTGCTCAATATTTTGATGTGCTGTTGACCGAGTTTAGAGCAGCAACGCCTTCCAACACCGTTCGTCAGCGTTCAACGCCTGATCAGCAGGGCTTGGAACTGCCTCAAATCTATGCACTTGCTTCTGAGCGTCGTTCTAAGTACGCTATGAAGCCGGGTTTGTCAGCGATCGAAAAGAACGATGCGATTAAAGCGGCATATCGTCAAGTCTTTGAGCGGGACATTACCCGGGCATACTCCCTTGGCATTTCTGATTTAGAGTCGAAGGTCAAGAACGGCGATATTTCTATGAAGGAATTCGTTCGTCGGCTGGGTAAGTCACCTTTATATCGCAAGAACTTTTTCGAGCCTTTCATTAATAGTCGGGCATTGGAATTGGCGTTCCGGCACTTCTTAGGGCGGGGCCCTAGCTCTCGTGAAGAGGTGCAAAACTACTTCTCGATCGTCTCTAAAGGCGGTTTAGCGGCGTTGATCGATGCTCTAGTCGATTCTAAGGAATACTCAGATTACTTTGGTGAAGAAACAGTGCCCTATATCCGGGGCTTGGGTCAAGAGGCACAAGAATGCCGCAACTGGGGGCCCCAGCAAGACCTGTTTAGATACAGCGCTCCCTTCCGCAAAGTTCCTCAGTTCCTAACTACTTTTGCCCGGTACAATCGCCCTCTGCCCGATCAGCACGTTTACGGTTCGGGTAATGATCCGTTAGAAATTCAGTTTGGGGCAATTTTCTCCAAAGAAACTCGCAATCCTAGCAGCAGCCCGGCACCGTTTGGAAAGGATACACGGCGGATTTTGATTAACCGAGGAGCCGGAATTAATAACCAACTCAGCAATCCGGGTGCCAGAGGCGCAGCCCCAGGTTCTTTGGGGCCCAAGGTCTTTAAGCTCGATCAACTTCCTACCAACACTAAAACCTTTACCAAAGGAACTAATACCAAGGGAATTAGTATTAAGTTCTCTGAGAGCTCTACCCAAAAGGTAATCCGGGCGGTATATCTGCAAGTCTTTGGGCGCGATCTTTACGAAGGTCAGCGTCAGAAGGTGGCAGAAATTAAGCTGGAGAATGGGGATATTACAGTGCGGGAATTTGTCCGCATGTTGGCAAAGTCGGATGTGTTCCGGGGAATGTACTGGACACCTTTGTATGTGGTTAAGGCGATCGAGTATATCCATCGCCGCCTTCTCGGTCGCCCAACTTATGGTCGCCAAGAGATGAACGCTTACTTTGACCTGGCTTCTAAGAAAGGCTTCTATGCAGTTGTAGATGCCATTTTAGACACCGTAGAATACAGCGAAGCCTTTGGGGAAGATACCGTTCCTTACGAGCGCTATGTTACTCCGGCAGGTCAAGCGCTTCGCACGAGCCGAGTAGGGAGCATTGCCGATAAGGGTGCCAAGCTTGATAAAACGGTGACACCGCGCTTTGTGGAGTTAGGTTCGATTAACGAAACGCGATCGCTTCCCGATATTCAGTTCCGCACGGGGCAAGGAGTCAGCAAGCAGCGTGAACAAACCAAGGTCTTTAAGCTCACAACTCTTGATCCGGTAGCCGTTAAGACTCTAACACGGGCAGCATATCGCCAGATCTTTGAGCGAGACGTTGAGCCTTATGTCACCCGTAATGAGTTCTCGGCGTTGGAAAGCAAGCTAGCTAACGGTGAAATCAACCTGAAAGAGTTTATTGAAGGACTCGGTACCTCAGGGCTTTACATTAAGGAGTTCTACACCCCCTTCCCCAACACCAAGGTGATTGAGTTGGGTACTAAGCACTTCTTAGGTCGTGCCCCTTCTGATCAAGCTGAAATTCGCAAGTACAACGTGATTTTGGCTTCTGAGGGTTTGGGTGGATTCATTCGAGCCATGGTTAATACGCCAGAGTACGCTCAGTATTTTGGTGAAGATACCGTGCCCTATCGTCGTTTCCCGACATTGCCTGCGGCAACGTTCCCCAATACGGAGCGGTTGTATAACCAACTCACTAAGCAGAACAACGAGGTTGTTGTTCCTAGCTTCGACCCAGTTACATCTCGCATCGACATTACTAAAATGCCTTTGATGCGGCAGGCAATGTCTGACTTAAGCCAATCGGCAAACGTCAGTCAACAACTCGGTCGCCAAACGACTCACTCAACTGAGACGAGCCGCAAGCCTGCTCGCGTTTATCGGGTGCATTCGGGCATGGCTGCTTCTGAAACCGAAGTGGCGATCGCGGCAATCTACATTCAAGTGATGGATTTGTTTGAGGCTGAGGTGCCTGCTGAATTCCGCCTCGTTGAGTTGGAAACCCAGATCCGAAATGGTGAAATTTCGGTCAGAACGTTTGTCAAAGCTTTAGCCGGTTCAGGGCAATATGTTCAACGGTTCTGCACTCCTTATCCGCAGGCAAAGGTGGTTGAATTCCTCTTCCGTCATTTGTTAGGACGGGTGCCTGCAACTCAGGCAGAAGCCACTCAGTACAGTGAGATTGTTAGCAATCAAGGCTTGAACGCTGCGATCGCACTCATTGTCGATAGCGCTGAATACACCCGCTATTTTGGCGAAGATGTTGTTCCTTACCAACGCTTTCGCTAGGTGACTTCCTAAATCCCTCTTCCATAGGAGAGGAACTTTGAAAGGGAAAGCCCATGATCTGAATTAGATCATGGGCTTTTTATGGGGCTAATTTAATTGCGATCGCCCCAGATTATCGCTTTAAGACTTGATTGACTCGTGCTAATAACTCCGGCATAGGTAAAGACCCAGGAATAACTTCAGTCCGATTTCCCCAAACTTGCTCAACCGTACTCTGCGCAAACGGATCAAGCTCTGCTCGGTGCGTCTGATAGTTCCAAAACAAGATTGGCGGCTTTGCTTCTAAAGGAGTCAGCGATCGCTCCATCTCCACTAACTGCCCCTGGGCTACCGCCGGATCACCGCACAGCAACAGCAAATCTATACTCTGATTCTGTAAACTTTGGATGACATCCTGCCAAGAAGCCGCGATCGCACTCTGAAACCCAGCAATTTGTAAATATTGCATTAATGCTCGTACACTCTGAGGCGCAGGCGAATGCTCTAATCCAGGAGTGGGTAAGTCAAAAATTAAAATTTGAGGTGTCCAAGCGATTCCAACCGCCATCTGCATCACTTGCAGCAATGCAGACACCTCCGGGCTACCCACCTCAATGGGCTGATTGGGGGTTGAAGCCAAACAGGGAAACACCGCTAACCCTAGAATTTGATTGGCTGCTTCGGTCATCTGTGCTGTCAACGTGACCACTGGTAACGCCGACAAAAAGGGCGATCGGCTGAACCGCTCTAAATAGGACTGTGGATCGCTACAAGCTCCATCCAGCAACACAATATCTGGCTTCCACACCCGCGCCAACAAATCTGCCTGCTCGAGATCATCCACCTCTAGAATTCGGCATTGATGGGGGTGCAGCAAACGGGTCAAATCCGCAGAAATCAGTCCAGGGGTTGTCTGACTTTCATATAAATGTAATATGGTTAAGCTCAGTTGAATCGGCAGTGGCTCTGAAAGCAAAGGTTTAACGACCTGTTCCAGGCAACGCTGGAGGGAATCTGCCTGAACGGGTAGAGATAGAAATGAATCTGCTCCATTTTGGTAAGACTGCTTCTGATCAATTCGCATTGCCGTCGCCACCACAGGAATCTGACGGGTTTCTTCGTCTGCTTTCAGCAGCGTTAACACATCCCATCCTGAAAGCATAGGCAGCACAGGGTTTAGAAAAACTACACAGGGCTGAAGGCGGCGAATCTTCTCTAACGCCTCAGTCCCAGAACGGGCGATCGCCACCCGGTAGCCCAACCCAACGACCTGATGAGTCAATTCATCTAATAAATGAGGCGTTGCCTCGACAATCATCACTAGCCGATTGTGCGCCGTCGTCGAAACCGTTCCCGAATTCATCCCCAAATCTATGGGCGACGGTTGCCTTGTTCCTGTTCCTATCTCTGCTCCAATTTGCTGCGGCGCAGGCGGACTCGGTGGCAACAGCAACGTAAACTCGCTGCCCCTTCCCTCAACTGACGTAAAGGTAACATCGCCCCCATGTAAACGCGCCAGCTTTTGGGTTAATACGAGTCCTAATCCCGTTCCTTTAAATTGCCGAATGAGCGGATTTTCTAACTGTTGAAACTTTTGAAAAATTAGATGCTGCTTGTCTGCTGGAATGCCAATTCCCTGATCCCAAACCGTGAAAGCTAGCCAACCTTCCCAAGCTTCTACCTTAAGCCCCATTTTGCCATCTGCTGCTGTAAATTTTAATGCGTTCGACAGGAGATTTGCCAGCATTTGCCGCAACCGCAAATCATCTGCCACCAGTGACTCTAGCCCCGGTTGAATTTCTAGATTGAACTGAGTTTTCCCCTCAGATGCTCCCACTAAAACTTCAGCTTCTACCTCTTCTTCCGCTGCCTGCAACTGCTGCACTAATTGAAAAGCTTGCTGACAAACTGTCTTAAGGTTTAAAGGCTCTGGCATCAGTTCCATCTGCCCTGTCTCAATCCGAGTTAAATCTAGAATATTATTTACGATTGAAATTAAATGCCGCCCACTGCGGTGAATAAGCAGGGCATACCGCGATTGCCGCTCATTCAGCTTGCCCAGTGCCTGATCTTTTAATAGGCTCGACAAGCCTAATACTGCTGTTAAGGGCGTTTTTAGTTCATGGCTGATACAGGATAAAAACTCATCTTTTAACCGATTAAGCTGCACCAAATCTGCATTTTTTGCCGCCAGTTCTTTGACAATTTGCTGCTGATCGGTGGTATCTTGAGCCAGAACTAACCAAAGGCTATCGGCTTGGCTGAGGGCGACCTGACCTGCGGCAAAGCGCCCATTGGCATCGGCAGAAAAGTCTAAGGTTGCTAGCTTAAATTCGGAAGCTGAACCCATGGGGATTTTGACAAATTGCCAAACCCGATCTTGTCCATCTTTCATGGGGCAGATACAGACGCAAGTGTCGGGTTCTGTTCCAAGACAAGAGCCGACCGATCGCCCTGTCCTATCTAATTCTCTCTCATCTAAAGTGATTCCATTCAACGCTGTTCCACTTAATGGCTCCAAATTTTCCCAAATGCTGGGATAAGTATTATCGGCAGGCTCGGCAGTGTTTCCGGTTGAGGTGTTACTTGTTGAAGTGTTATTTACCGTTGCCTCTTCTAAAATCTGCCCTGCCTGCTGACTAATCTGCTCAGGATCGCGCAATTGACCAATCTGCTGCCGCCAGGCCAAATTTTGAGCCACCATCCGTCCACTTGCCGTTTGTAGCATGAGGGGAATCGGCAATCGTTCCAGCAATTCCACCATTGGGTTGATGGATAGAGCGATGGGCAGCGGGGCGACTCGCCTTTGGTTTAAGGGAGCGTGCGAATTCTCGGCGACACAGGTCATAAACTGTAAAAGCTGAAGGCGATCGAGAATGCCTACATATCGCCCCAACCCGTCAACTAAAGCCCACTGTCGCCGCTCAATTTCGGAAAAATGAGGTCGAAAATCTTCTAGGCTCCATTGCAGCGATAGAGGGGTTAAATCTTCGAGCAAGGGCTGCCGATCTTGTCCCAAGGATCTACAAATCTGCTGAATCGTCTGAGCGGCTAGAGCGTCATCGACCCAGCTTTTTGTTAAAGATAAGTAAGGAATTAATCGGCTTAACCGTAATATTCCCAAGGGCGCTTGCTGTTCATTTAACACGATCGCCTGATCGCATCCCATTTGCCCTAGCCGTTGCCAAACGCTTGCTAAATCATCCGTTTCAATGCAGGTGGGCACAGACAGGATAAATTCCTTGAGAGACACAGTTTCCATTCCCAAATTTCCGACCTGTGATTGGATACAGCAACTCCATTGATTATCGCGGTATCTCAAAGCAAGCGACAAGTTTTCAAGTATGATTAATGTTAATTATTTTGATGATTGTTGACTTTTGTATATTATTAATTATTGTGGCTTGACAGCTATAGCAAGTTTGATGCCTGTGGCAAATAGTCGTGAAGACTAGCCTAATAGAGAACCAACAACTTTTACTCCTGAGTACCTTGTCTTCCTCTCTCTCTGTTTGTGGACTTTATTCGTCTGATACGCTGATCCAGACTATCTCTCAAATTTTGGGAGAAGTCGCTCTACCTGAAGCTGTAGCCGTCACCTATAGACTCAACGGATTTACTTCTGAAGAGAGTTTTTTACAGTTTGTTCAACAAAAAAATTGTTCTATCGATTGTCTCATTTTAGAAGAGCGACCTAAGTTACAAAGCGTTTTGGATCAACTGAGTCAGCAATCTATCTTTTTCCCAACTGTGTTTTTAAAGGGTGCAAGTATCCCAGCAGTAGTTGCCCACAATCATGAGGACTGGTCTTATCATGCTGCAACTATTTGTTTATTGCCCAATCAATTGAACCAGATTGGCTTTGTTATTGATCAAGCGATCGCCCAGTTCATTCAGCTTTCCCCGGTTCGTCAGCCTGTCGTTACCACTCGCATTCCAGCAACACCCCTCAGATCTCAGCAGCTTCGTTTATCTGAAAAGCTGAAAGAGCGATTGGGGTATTTAGGGGTTTATTACAAACGCGATCCACAAAACTTTCTGCGCCACATGAGTCAGCCCGATCGCGAAGAGCTACTGCGGCACCTAAAAGCAGAGTATTGCGAAATTGTTTTGACTTACTTTTCAGATCCGTCAGCGCTCAATGCTCGGCTCGACAATTTTGTGAATGTCGCTTTCTTCGCCGATGTTTCTGTGGCTCAAGTCGTTGAAGTGCATATGAACTTAATGGATGAATTTTCTAAGCAACTTAAGCTAGAAGGAAGAAACGACGATATTTTGCAAGACTATCGGTTGACTTTAATTGAGGCGATCGCCCACCTCTGCGAAATGTATCGCCGCTCTATTCCCCGCGAGTCTTAGTCTCCTGTCTAAATAACCCGTTTAACACCCCATACAAAAGCCTGTAAAGTTCTATGATGAAACGACAATTTAACCCTGATGGGGAAGTAACCATGAAACTCAAAGAATGGGCGATCGCCAGCTTTTCGGCAATGGCGGCGATCGTCATATCTGTTTCCTCAGCACTAGCGGAAACCGTGGAAGTTAACGTAGATATTCTCAATGTGAGAACAGGACCTGGCACAAATTACTCAGTTTTGACCCAGTTTGATAGAGGCGTTCGCGCCAACCGCATTAAGCAAGAAGGCAACTGGGCATACATTGTTACAGGGCGCGTTGAAGGCTGGGTTTTTGCCCCCTATGTTAGAGTCGTTGCAGATTCTAGCACCTCAGACCCCTCCCTAGAGCCAAGCTACGAAGCCAATGGGAGAATTGAAAACGCCAGGCATAAGGGAACAGGTAAGGCAGAAGTCAGGGTCATTGCAGATAGCGCAATTGTAAAAATTGATGCTCTAGGCGAAAATATACAACCCTTTTCGGTCACCTACTATGGCGTAATCACTAGCAACGCCAATAATAAAATAAGCCTGAAAGTCAATGGGTTTAAGTCTTTGCTAACTAATGAGCGAGTTGGGACAAATGGAAATGGATCATGTCAGCTAGAAGTTGATCCGTCTAAAAGGCTCCTTTCTGCTATCTGTCAGGCTCCAGACTTTGATCACGGCAGAACAGTTTTCACCAGAATAGCACCCCAGTAATATCCTCAGCCGCTCTTTAAAAATCCCAATTTTGAAGGGCGGGCAGGATTCTAGGCTTATTTCAGTACCATTGATCATAGTTCAGTCGTCAAAGGTATCCCCCACCCCCAGCCATGAGTCCCCTCAAGAAAACATACATCTTAAAGCTCTACGTTGCTGGGAATACTCCTAATTCCATACGCGCATTGCAAACTCTCAACAATATTTTAGAGAAAGAATTTCAAGGAGTTTATGCCCTTAAAGTGATTGACGTTCTCAAAAATCCTCAGCTTGCTGAAGAAGATAAAATTCTTGCTACACCAACTCTCACTAAAATTCTTCCTCTTCCAGTTCGCAAAATCATTGGTGACCTTTCTGATCGAGAGCGCGTTTTAATTGGTTTGGATTTACTCTACGAAGAACTTCAGGAAGAAGAGGATGCTTCAGAAGTTGATTAGTCTCTAAAATATCGCTCTAGCAATATTGTTTTTAATTTCTTATTTTTAATCCTGTTACGACAAATCATGACTCTATCTAATCCGTCTTCTTCCGAAAATTCTACCCTCATAGCAGGTGTCCAAAAAATTAGCACCCTGATCGAAGGCTTCGACGACATTAGCCACGGCGGTTTGCCAATTGGTCGCACTACCCTTGTCAGCGGCACATCAGGTACCGGAAAAACGATGTTTGCCGTGCAGTTTCTTTACTACGGCATTACTCAGTTTGATGAACCGGGTATCTTTGTCACCTTTGAAGAGTCTCCTGCCGACGTGATTAAAAACGCCTGTAGTTTTGGCTGGGACTTACAAAAATTTGTTGATGAAGGCAAACTCTTCATTCTTGATGCTTCCCCTGACCCAGATGGGCAAGACGTGATTGGCAACTTCGACCTCTCTGCACTGATCGAACGGATTCAATACGCCATCCGTAAATACAAAGCCCGCCGCGTCTCTATTGATTCGGTTACCGCCGTGTTCCAACAGTACGATGCTGCCTCCGTTGTTCGCCGCGAAATCTTCCGGCTGGTGGCTCGTCTCAAGCAAGTCGGTGCGACGACGATCATGACGACTGAGCGTGTTGAAGAATACGGCCCCGTTGCTCGCTTTGGCGTTGAAGAATTTGTGTCTGATAATGTGGTGATTGTCCGCAATGTGCTGGAGGGCGAACGCCGCCGCCGCACCATTGAAATTCTTAAGCTACGCGGCACTACCCACATGAAAGGCGAATATCCCTTCACGATTACTAAGGATGGGATTAATATCTTTCCGCTGGGCGCTATGCGTCTGACGCAGCGATCGTCTAATACTCGCGTTTCATCGGGCGTTAAAGTTCTCGACACTATGTGCGGCGGCGGTTTTTTCAAAGACTCTATCATTTTGGCAACGGGCGCGACGGGTACAGGCAAAACCCTGCTGGTGAGCAAGTTTATCCAAGATGCCTGCCTGAAGGGCGAACGGGCAATTCTGTTTGCTTACGAAGAATCGCGGGCGCAGCTATCACGCAACGCTTACTCGTGGGGCACAGACTTTGAAGAATTAGAGCAGAAGGGGTTGCTGAAAATTCTTTGCACTTATCCTGAATCATCAGGCTTGGAAGATCATTTACAGACTATCAAATCTGAAATTGCTGAGTTTAAACCTGCCAGGATTGCGATCGACTCTCTTTCTGCCTTGGCGCGAGGAGTCAGCAACAACGCTTTTCGGCAGTTCGTAATTGGGGTGACTGGCTTTGCCAAGCAAGAAGAAATCACGGGCTTCTTTACCAACACGACCGACCAGTTTATGGGATCTAACTCCATCACCAATTCCCATATTTCTACCATCACCGATACAATTTTGATGCTGCAATATGTAGAAATTCGGGGTGAAATGGCGCGTGCCATTAACGTGTTTAAGATGCGCGGTTCCTGGCATGATAAAGGCATTCGGGAATATACCATTAGTGATCAGGGGCCCGAAATTAAAGAGTCCTTCCGCAACTTTGAAGGCATCATTAGCGGTTCGCCTAGCCGGATTGCCGGAGATGAGAAGAATGAGTTATCTCGGATTGTGCGGGCATTTCAGGAGAAGGCAGAAGAGGATTAGAGCGCCTCTTTATTCTTTGTCTTCACCCGCTGATAGAACTTTCCCAGCGCCGCAATAAATGATCTCTCCTTTTGCCAAAATGGCGGAAAATCTTCTTGTTTCACCCCGATCGCTCTTACATTCCTCTGCGTTGCCTCATCCATGTTTTAAGGTCATCATTTTGTGCATTTCCAAAACCCCCTAAGACTAACCATGTTAATCTTTATTGTCCTCAGAATCGCATTAGCAGCGTTTTAACGTTCACCGACCGCTGTCATTCGCGTTCACCAACCTGTTCACTCCCGATCGCCATCTCGTATTAATATTTTTTGCACAAATCTGCGGCACAGTCCTCTCCCTACTACTGCCGCTCTTCCTAACCCCTTCAGCCTTGGCTAACAAACGACAGAACCCTAGCTTCCTCTGCCTCGATCGCACTTAGCCCTTCCAATGCCGTTGTTAAGTCTCCAGACAACTGCTTGGCATTTTGTTTAGCGCTTGCCTGATTGTATTGAGCAACCTCGATCGGTTTACCAATCCGAATCATCACCTCGCAACCCCAACGCGGAATGGCATGGCTGTATCTGAGGGTAATTGGCACAACCTTTATGCCCAAACCAGGCTGGTTGGACTCAGCTTGCAGCGCCAGTCGGATTAACCCTGGTTTCAGCGGATTAATCTCATGATTCCGAAAAATATTTCCCTCTGGAAAAACCACCATCATTTGATGATCTTGCAAAACCTTAATGCCGTAACGCAAGCTTGCTACCGAAGGATTCTTAGGATTAATAGGAAACCCACCTAGCCTTTTAAGTATCCATCCCTGCAAACCTTCTGCCTCGTCTTGCGTCACCATAAAGTGCATATCTCTCCCGGTTACTAAGCGTCCAGCGGCAAAGGCAATTAAAATACCATCCCAGCGCGATCGGTGGGTCGGGGCTAACACGACTGAACCTGCGAGGGGTAAGTTTTCCTGCCCAACAATTTCAATACGTTTGAAAAATAAGGGCAGAATGAGCCGACAAAGAAAATATGACAAAGGAATTAACCAAGGCGAAAAGCGAGAGTTAATAGCAGTAATGGGTTGAGTAGAAGATGTAGTTTCCATCGACATAGGGGAAGAAGTGAGCATTGCCGTCATGAATTAAAAAACTGTGGTTCAAGTTGCGATCGAAGACTCCTTAACACCTACAAACAACATAGCGGCTTATGGGCTAGCGCCGTTTTATGGGTGGACAGTTCTAAATCCTGTCATGTGCGTCACAGTTTTGAAGTGTTGATGACCCGCCCCTCTTGAACATTCCCTGCTCTGAACTGTTCCTGACACCTCATAAAAATGGAATAAAAATGGAGCGATTGCTGCTCCATTTTTTATATCGGTGTCAGTGGTTTGTGCCGGTGATTTGTGCCGGTGATTTGTGCCAGTGGTTTGTGCCAGTGAGCGCTGCCAGTGGATTATTTGCCCATCATACGTTTAACCCCTGCTAGTTTTCCGGCGTAGGGCGCATACCGTAGTTTGATGTCGAGCCAAAAGGGCTTGTAAAAAATGCTTTTGCGATGGGAAAAAGTGTCGAAGCTAAACTTGCCGTGATAGCTGCCCATACCGCTGTTACCCACTCCGCCGAAAGGAAGCGCATGAGGGGCAATTTGCATAATGGTTTCGTTGATGGCAACGCCACCCGAAGAAGTTTCTTGCAAGACGCGATTTTGAACTTGTTTGTTTTTAGAAAAGACGTAAAGGGCGAGGGGCTTGGGTTGGGCGTTGATTTGGGCGATCGCCTCTCCTAAATCCTCGTATTCCAAAATCGGTAAAATGGGACCAAAAATTTCATCCTGCATGACTGCATCTGTCCAACTTACTTGATCAATCAAAGTCGGTGCAATGTAGCGCTCTTCAGCCTCTGTCTCGCCGCCTACTAAAATTTTTCCTTGCAATAAATTGGCTAACCGCAAAAAATGCCGAGGGCTAATGATCCGACCGTAATCGGAGCTTTGGGATGGATCATTGCCATAAAACTCGCAGATAGTTTTTTGCAGGGCGGCAATTAGAGCAGGTTTAATTTGGCGATCGACCAGCAGATAGTCGGGGGCAACACAGGTTTGTCCGGCATTGAGAAACTTGCCCCAGACGATGCGGCGGGCTGTGTGCTCAAGATGTACGTCGCGATCGACAATACACGGACTTTTGCCGCCTAGCTCTAGCGTGACAGGGGTAAGATGCTGGGCTGCGGCTGCCATAATAACTTTCCCGATCGCCGTCCCGCCTGTAAAAAAGATGTGGTCAAACCGTTCTGCCAGGAGCGCCTGACTCGCTTCTATGCCTCCTTCTACAACAGCAATATAGTGAGGAGCAAAGGTGGCTTGAATGATTTGAGTAATGATTTGCGAAGTGTGAACAGCAAGTTCCGAGGGCTTGATAAAAGCGCAGTTACCCGCCGCGATCGCTCCGACCAAGGGCGCAATCATTAACTGAAAAGGATAGTTCCAGGGGCCAATAATGAGGACAACGCCTAATGGCTCTGGTCGGATCTCGGCGCTGGATGGAAAGGTTACCAGTGAGGTTGATACTTTTTGAGGCTTAGCCCAGGCACGAAGGTGTTTGATGGCGTAGTCAATTTCTTGAGTCACCCCCACTTCGGTTAAATACGCCTCAAATTCAGGTTTACCCAAATCGGCGTGGATGGCGGCGACAATATCAGCTTGACGGCTGAGAATGGCTTGTTTAAGGGCTTTGAGTTGGGTTAAGCGAAAGTCAATGCTTTGGGTTTGCCGAGTGTTGAAAAAGGCGCGTTGCTGAGAAAGCAAGGTTTGAACACGATCGCGGATTTCTTCACGATGTTCAATTGGCGAAGTCAATGTCATCCTGAATTCCTCTTTCACTGGATCTATTCCCTTTACTCTATCAATCCCCGCACTGTCTGATAGGCGATCGCTTGAATTGTCGTCATCGGCACTTTGTAAAAGTAATGCTGATGGAATCGCTCTTCTTGGAGGATTTCTAAAAAATTGGCAATCGCCTGATCGATCTCTGCTTGCCTCTCCACGCGTTCCACCGCCTGATACGTCACCTGGAGTTGATCACCCTGAAGATTAACTGCAAACCCTAATATCTCTAGCGTTTGAAAGCCAAGCCGCAAAGCCCGATCGCTCAGTTCTAACTTTTGGATAAACTGCTGATAGGTGGCAGCCTTGCCTGTGCGGCTCAGATATTTGGCAATGCCGACCAGTGTTTGCCAGGTTTGGCTAGGTAAGTTTAGAGGAGGAGGAGGATAGGCGATCGCCAATTTCTGCTGGGTTTGCACTGCCTCCCGGAACAGGGTTTGCAACTCATCCCAATGGCTAGGGCATTGATCTAACTGCAGAACTCCGGTAGTGGGCGGTTGAGGCAACCCGCGATAATCTAACAGCCAATCAAGCTGAATGCTGGGGGCAAGGGTACGAGTCGGGCGCAGGGTAATCAGGCGGAGTTCATAGCGTTTTTTGGCGGTATTGAAGTCTAGCTCGGCAATCGCGTCACAGCGTCCTGGTAGAATCTCATCCCGGTAATGCTCCCACCAAACGCCTGGAAACCCCAGTTGTGTCCCCTCATCCCAGAGTTCAAACTCCGTTTTAATGTAGCGAACCTTACGTCCCCGCCAATCTTCAACATTGCGATGCCAAACTTTCTCAAACCAGCAGTTCTGAATCAGCAATCGCGGGACTGGATTTCCGATGCCATACGGCTCCAAGAGCTTTAACTCCCGAAATAAACCTTGTCCTAACTCCGCCACCGTTACCGTTAAATCTGCTCGTCGCTCGGTCAGGATGGTTAAGGGCTGCTGCTGCCGAAGCTGGCGATTGATGGCTGCGGTAAGGAGATCAATATTTTCTGTTGGTAACCGGATGTCCATTGCTAGGGGATGTCCGCCAAAGCTGCCGAGAAGATGCCCCTGTTCTTTCAATAGTGAGTACAAGTTGATCGATTCAGGCGATCGCGCGGCTCCTTTCGCCTCGCTGGCAGTATTTGCAAAAGGTTCTATTCCTAGCAAAATTACTGGACGCTGATACTCCTGCACCATCTGTGCCGCCACTAACCCCAGTACCTCAATCGTCCATTGCGGATCACTCAGGACAATAGCTGGGGTGGTTGATAAATCTAGCTGGGCAATCCGAGCTTTAACTTGCTGCGCCATGTCCTTTTGCAAAGACCTACAGCGAATGTTCGCCAATTCTGTCTCTTCTGCCAAATGCTGACAACGGGACGGATCAAGACTAGTTAATAGCTCCACGCAAAAGCGGGCATCGCCCTGAATGTGGCTAATGGCGTTGATGCGAGCGCTCAAACCCCATGAAATATCAGTGGGGCGATCGCCACTCCGTTTACATAACTCCAGCAGCCTCACCAGCCCTAGCCGCTGGGTTTGCTGCAATTTGGCAATGCCGATTTGTGCTAAATATCGACAGTCGCCCTTAAGCTCCACCCAATCAGCAATCAGCCCGATCGCAACCAAATCTAGTAAATCTTCTAAAGGGCGTTGAGGCGTTTCTGGTAGGGTTTCGTACATTGCCTCCACTACCTTATACGCCAAGGCAACGCCCGACAACTGAGCGAAAGGATGGTGAGTCGGCAGCCCATGAGAATTAATGAGGGCGATCGCAGGAGGGCGATCGACGGTGTGCGGGTCAATCACAATGATGTCAATGCCTAGCCCGCGCGCATACTCGATTTCTAGGGCGTTGGTACTGCCCGTACCGCCCGTCACAATTAGCGTGCAGTCTACCAACGCGTCAATCCCGGCGATCGACAGCCCCTGATCCTCAGTGAACCGATTGGGAATAAAGTAGGTTAAAAAATCGGCTGGAAAAAATTGTCCTAACCCTTCCCACAAAACGGCGGTTGCAGTGATGCCATCTACATCACAATCGCCCCAAATTACAACCCGTTCGCCCTGCTGTCGAGCGATTGCTAAGCGATTGACGGTTCGCTGCATTTCTTCACCCAAAGCAAATGAGCTACTAGGCTGATAATCCTTCGGATTTAAAAAGCCTGCGAGCTGACTTGGGTCACGGATACCTCGCTGCCAGAGCAATTGAGCCGCATACTCTCCCCAGCGCCCTGTTCCCTGACCCACCGCCTTCTGCTGACAAACGATCGCCAAAAACCAGTCCGGTATCTCAGCGACACTTGGCACCCACCATTCCAAAGAATCGACCATTTACTCGGCTTTTGACTTGAGAACTTTTGCCGGAATGCCAACAGCGGTTTCGCCAGCAGGCACATCACTCAGCACTACGGCATTTGCCCCAATGTTAACGTCATCGCTCAAGTGAACCTGACCCAGAATTTTTGCCCCTGCTCCCACGTTGACGCGATCGCCCAGAATTGGCGCTTCTAAAGGGCGATCGAGGTAGCGATTACCCAAGGTTACCCCTTGCCGAATAATGCAGTCATCGCCAATTACAGAATCGCCATGAATTATAATTGCCCCTTGATGCTCAATCACGACTCGCCGACCGAGTTGTACCGTGTAGGGCAAATCAATTCCGTAGGTATTGCGGACTTTGCGGTAGAGCGATCGATAGAAAATGCTGAGGGGGGCACGCAGTAAAATGGGCTTAATCGACATGCGCCAAACCCCGAACCGTTGAATCGCTACTGCCCGAAACCCAGGTTTAGTCCAGTCACATCCGTGTGCTTTCCAGTCTTCCTGAATTTGTTGCCACAGCGTCAGCGATTCTTCTGAGCCCTCATTTGCTGCTGGCTCCACTGTCTGATCAACCGTCTGATCAACCGTCTGATCAACCGTCTGATCAACCATCGGGATAACTAGATTATCAGGAACTTGTACTTCACTCAAATCTCTCTCCCTCCCTTCAGCAAGACACTATTTAGGATAAAGTCTCCCAAGATGTTAGGTGGGTCATCATCAGGTTTCCGCTGAATGATTTGCCGCAGCCGCCACACTACGAACCCTGTAGCCCAAGCAACCTCTGTTAAAACAGCGTAGCTCCATCCATAGTTTTTGACAAAGAACCGTCGCCGCGAATCAAACCAGTAAGTCGGGCGGCGCTTTGGCTTACGCTTGGTATCAGTAACTCCTGAGCTTTGCCCCACATAGTGCACCACTCGGCTTTCTGGAACATACCAACAAGACCAGCCCGCCTTCTTAGCTGCCACACAAAAGTCAACTTCTTCAAAATACAAGAAGTACTTTTCATCCATCAAGCCTGCAGTTTCAAAGACCTGTCGCCGCACAATCATGCTGGCTCCAGCCACCCAATCTACTTGCTGAATCGCTTCAGTCACAGGCAGAATAGGCACAATCCGCTGAGCTAGGAGTTGAGTGACTAAGCCCAATCTCAAGCCGCTGTCTAACTCGCTCCAAACATTGGGAAACCGAAATGCTGAACATTGGGGCGTTCCATCTGGTTCTTCCAGGCGGCTGCCTGCAATTCCAGCTTCTGGAGTTTTCTCCATAAAGTCTACTAAGGCGTGCAGGGCACCGGGTCGTACTACAGTGTCGGGGTTGAGCAGCAAAAAATAGTCGGGAGGATCATCATCAGCTAAGGCTGGGCGAATGGCAGCATTGTTTCCGAAGGCGTAGCCGCCATTGCGCTCCTGGGGGAGAAAGGTAACCCAGTTCCAGCTTTCAGTGGCGATCGCGGCTGAGATTTGTTCAACTGAGCCATCTGCTGAATCATTATCTACAACTGTTACCTGTGTTCCTGGCAGAGCTTGCACTTCATCAACAAGAGAGTGCAGGCAGGCGATCGTTAATTCCGGGGTTCGATAGTTGAGAATAATGATCCTAAGACGAGCGCACGACGAGGTAGGTGTGACAGCAGACATGAGGATTCTCTAAAAAGAACAAAAAGATTAAGTCGAGGTCAACAAGGGAGACAGCAGGCATGATAATGAAGCAGCTAAGGAAACCAAGATTTGTCTAGACAAGCGGACAATTTTATAAATCAATTCTACGTAATACCTCAGACTTTTCGGAAAAGATTGATTGCCTATCTTCAATTAATTGACTGAACTGGCGACTCCTCTCCTCAACCTTAGTCAAATCTGCCGAGAAAGATATTAAAAACCCATGAGTAATGTGTTGATTTATACGGGGATTTCATCAAGATGCCATATTGATTTGATGAAAAAACTATGAAAGTCTAGCTATGACCCGTAGTTTTGGGCTTGACCATCAACAACTTTGTGATAGTTTGGATGGAGATTTCAGGAATAATTCTCCCGATGGCTTAGTAACTTCTACGTATATAGAGATCGAGTCGATCGCACACTAGATCCACGAGACTGGCTGAGGGCGAGATAACAGAGCAATCTAAAACGCAACTAAGCAAGTCGATTTTCTACAGAAACTTTATTCCGATTCCTTAGGATTTTAGTAAAAGTTATGAGGGCTACGGTGAAGAATATCCAAAAGGCTCAGTCCTGCAAAATTTCTATAACTTCTATGGCGTTTGAGTATCAAAGGTCGGTTTTGGTCTTTGAGACTTCTGATTTTAAGGGGTTACGGTGGGCACTTCGACCCCTGGCGTTAGCGGCTGTTGTATGGGTAACTACCCTCAGTGCAACTCCTGGGCAAGCGCAAACTCCTGTTGCACCTCCTCCTCCTCCTGTGCCTTCAGTGTCTCCAACTGTCCCACCTACTTTAGCCCCATCAGCAACTCCAGCAACACCTCGTCCGGTAACGCCATTAACTCCCAGCCGTTTGAGTGTACCGCGCACCCAAGTTCCTACGACAGGCTATCAAGAGGAAGAATATCGACTGGGACCGGGTGACCAAATCGGGTTAGACATCTTTGATGTCCCAGAACTAAGTGGTGCGCAGGGTCAGTACGTAGTGCTGATCGACGGCTCTGTTAACTTACCGTGGGTGGGTAAGATTAGGCTGCAAGGGTTGACACTATCAGCGGCTTCCGACCAATTGGAGAATGCCTACGCACCTTTCATTCGTAATCCTTTAATTACTGTCAATCTTTTGACCGCCCGGACGCTCCGGGTTAACGTAGTTGGGGCAGTGAAGCGTCCAGGGTCTTACATCATTAGCCCTCAAGGGCAGACAAACCAAATTTTGGTGAGTAATACGTCAGTGGCAGGGGGCGGTGCTGCCAGCCAATGGCCGACGGTTACCCAGGCACTTCAGCAGGCAGGAGGCATTACCCAACTAGCTAATCTCCGCGAAGTGCAGGTCAACCGTCCTCAGCCCGATGGTTCTCAGCAAACAATTAAGGTTAACCTTTGGGAATTACTGCGATCGGGACAAATTCAGCAAGATGTTGCCTTGCGCGATCGCGACACTTTGGTGGTGCCCCAATCTGCCTTCCTCAGCCCTGAAGAAGCCCTACTTAATGGTTCTTCTAGCTTCGCCCCTGCGACTATTCTGGTCAATGTGGTTGGAGAAGTCAAAGCTCCAGGTACGGTTGAAGTTGCGCCTAACACTTCTTTAAACCAAGCCTTGCTGACAGCGGGTGGCTTTGAGAGCAGCAGAGCTCGAAGGAAAGATGTCATTCTGGTTCGTCTCAACCCTGATGGCACAGCAGTTCGGCGAACGATTCCGATTGATTTGACTGCGGGTATTAATGAAGAAACAAATCCCTCACTGCGAGAGTTTGACACAATCGTGGTAGGGCGATCGGGGATAGCCCAGACAGGCGATACGCTCGACAATTTCTTTAGACCGTTGGGGAACATCTTTGGCATCTTCAATGTCTTTGACATCTTCAATAATGATTAGTCGGCTGAAAACGTGGTGATGGAGCCTCTGGTTTTCCTGAGGATTAGGTGGTTGAAGCAATTTGAGCTAATTTGAGCTAAACAGAGGGCAATATGGAGACAGAGCAGACATCTCAAAGCTTGGCACCCGTCATCAGGGCTAGACCCCCGTTGATGCCGCCATCACCAGACATGGATGATGATGATAATCTTCCAAATCGAGGGATAAACCTGCGATCGCTGGGCAGAACCTTACAGCGTCAGGCGCTTTTGATTGCAGGGGTCACCACTGCTATTACCGTTGCGGCAGCTTGGCAAGCTATGCGCATCCCCGACGTTTATCAAGGCAGCTTCCAAATTTTGGTGGAGCCGGTTTCTAATGAGGCAAGGACATCTGATCCTTCTAACTTAACTCGCAATGCTTCGGGTGGGGTTCCTGATCGAGATAATTTCTCGGTAGATTATCCTACCCAGCTTGAGATTTTGCAGAGTCCCACCCGACTCAACCAAATTGTGCAAGAAACTCAAACTCAGTTTCCTGAGTTTACTTACGAAAATCTAACAGCAGGATTGGAGGTAGAACGGCTGGCACCTGAGGACAGCCCAGATCCGACCAAAATTATCAAAGTGACTTTTGAAGGGAGTGATGAAGCGCTAGTTCAGAAGGTCTTGAAGGTGACTGCTGCTCGTTATCTCCAATACAGTTTGGAAGAACGTAAAACCCGTTCAGGGGAAGGAATTAAGTTCATTGATGACCAGCTGCCTGAAGTCAAGCAACGGGTCAACAATCTGCAAAATGATTTGCAAAACTTGCAGCAGCAATACGAACTTGTTGATCCGGCGACGCAAGGGGGCCAGTTGTCCACTCGGATTAATGACATCACCACTCAGCAGTTAGAAACTCAGCGAGAACTAGGGGAGCAGCGGGTTCTCTACGCCAACTTGCAGCGACAGTTGCAGCTATCTCCCAATGAGGCGATCGCTGCCTCTGCATTGAGTGAAGACCCAACTTACCAAGCCTCCAAAGCGTCTCTCCAAGAAGTTCAAACCCAAATTGCTACTGAGCTTGCTCGTTTTAATGAAGAAGCACCCTTAATTCAGTCTTTACGAGAACGCGAAAGGAATATCTTGGCGCTGATGACAGAGCAAGCCCAAACCGTAGTTGGACAAAACCTTCAAGGCAGCACAGGTAACTCTCAGGTTTCAGCTTTCCAAAACTCAGTCCGTATTGGACTCATTGGGCAACTGGTAACAGCAGGTAACCAGATCCAAATCTTAGAAGCACGCAACCAAGCGGTGAACCAGTCTAAAGGCACATTTGAAGCTCGTCTTCAGCGGTTCCCCGCGGTCGCTCGCCGCTACAGCGATTTAGTCCGTGAGCTCGATATTTCTACCCAAACCCTCAATCGTCTTCAAACTCAGCAAGAATCTCTGCGCGTTGAAACGGCTCAAACCGAAGTACCCTGGGAACTCATCTCTGAACCCCTTGTCCCGCGCGATAAAGACGGCAACCCCGTTCCACTTCCTTCCAAAGCCTCCCGCTGGGTCTTGGGTGGTGTTGCGTTAGGCTTGCTCCTAGGTTCTCTGCTGGCACTGCTTCTAGAAAAATATCGTAATGTTTTCTACTCTGTTGAAGATATTCAGGAGAGCATTCAGTTGCCGCTGGTTGGGATTATTCCCTTTTCTAGAGGCGCAAAGCAGGCGCTTGATTTTCCCTCAGCTTTCGGCTCGGTTGATGATGTAGCTGTAGGTGATAGCCGTTTAGGTACCGCTCTCTTCCGGGAAGCCTTTAGCGACCTTTACTCTAACATTCGCCTCTCTCAGCCACCCATTCGTTCCTTGATGGTGGCTTCTCCTGAGGCAGGTGATGGCAAAACCACAATTGCAGTTTACCTGGCGCAAACTGCCGCTGGAGCAGGACAGAGAGTTCTGCTAGTAGACACTAATATGCGCCAACCCCAAGTTCATAACCGTCTAGATGTGCCCAATACGGGTGGCTTAAGCGGAGCATTGGCTCGGGGCTTTAATGTCGAAGAGTTTATTCAACAATCGCCTCTTGATGACAACCTCTATGTTCTTACAGCAGGTCCAGCAGTACCAGGTTCGGCACGGCTGCTTGGCTCCGACCAAATGAAGCAACTAATGGAGAAGTTTCAGCAGCAGTACGACTTAGTCATTTATGATACGCCTCACCTTTACGGCTTAACGGATGCTAGTTTCCTGACAACCCAAGTAGACGAAATCTTGATGGTAATTGCCGCTAACCGCACGAACCGGACCTCAGTTGAACGGGTACTGAGTAAGCTAATGACCTTACGCCTATCTAGCATCAGCATGGTCACTAATTACCTTCGAGAGCATAATAGTCCAACGGCTCAAAACCGTAGCAGTTCGGCGTTCGGTCGTCGGTAGAGGATAGCCTCAATCCCATCAACTCGTCTCAATCCCTCATTAAATCAAGTGAAATTAACCTGTCGTTAAGCTTATGGCGGAGGGCTTATTGCGGTGACGGATAGGTTTGGCAATTAAGGTGATGATGGTTACTTCGGGGGGGCAAAATAGCCGCCCAGGTGCATATGTGCCTAGTCCTCTATTGACATAAAGGGTGTTTGTGCCCACTGCGTGCAGACCTTCTGACCATTCCCAATGACGCACAATACGGTTGCTTTTGCCTTGTGAAAATGGTAGCCACGGGTGGAGTAAGGGAGCTATGTGAGTTCTACCTAGCTCTAGCCATCTGACTATTGGTCCTAGCCCTGGAATAACAATTTGTCCGCCGTGGGTATGCCCAGAAAGTTGTAAATCGACTCGCCAAGCTTGTAGCGGCACGGCGCTGTCAGGATTGTGAGAAAGAACAAGCCGGGGAACGGAGGCGGGAATTTTGGGAAAAACAGAGGCAGGGTCAAATTCGCGTGACCAAAAGTCTGCTAAGCCCACTAGAGGAAATTGTGTCCCCCAAGGATAGGCGATTTGATTCCAGAGAACATGAATACTGACCTGAGTTAAGGCGTTAGTCACCGTCGCTTTAAAGCCAGGTCGATAGTGGTCATGATTCCCTAATATGGCATAGATACCCAGTTGGCTTTGAAGCTGCTGAAGCGATCGCGCCAATGCTTCCATAGGTGCTGTGGAATCGGTAATGTAGTCACCCGTTAACACAACTAGGTCAGGCTTGGCTTGGTTACTAGTGGCGATCGCCTCTGCCAACAGTTCGTCAGAGAGCCTGAGTCCGTCATAGTGCAAATCCGAGAGTTGCACGACCCTGGTTCCCTCTAAAGATTCGGGTAATCCAGCAATTTCAATCGTTAGTCTTTCAACAGCCAATGACCCTGCCAAAATCTTGTGCATAAAACCGAAGGTGACTCCTAATCATTAAATGAGATTGTCCTCCGCAGGAATGCAGTATTGCAGTCGCGTCTATGAGGAGCAAGCATTCAAAGTTTAGCCTCTGTGAAATGAGGTTGAGGTCAGGCAAACTAGATTTCTAAAGGTCGATTTAGGGGATTGACCTAGGTTTTGAGCAGGGCATTTGTATTCAGTAATACTTGATGTCTTAAATTTCTAAACACGGGTAATACTTTATACTTTTCATCGATCTAAGTTATTCGATACTCTGCCGATTTAAGATGTTCTTGCTGAATTTATTCGACACTGCCAAGATCCTGATAACTTTTATGCGAAACTGCACTAAGGCATACGTTTTCCGGCAATATAGGGCTGGGTAACTATCTACAGGCACACTTTATTTTTTGTCTACTCTTTGAATTTTTAAGTAGTTTGAATAAACTGAGTGGGAAGCATTGCTAAGGAATTAGGGCAAGTTCTAAAGTGTGCAGTTAATTTCGTGCCTACCTGAATGTAGAGACTTAAATTAGATGGCTGTAGTTTTGCAAATTGATAATCGTTCAATCACGGCTGAAGAAGTCTTGCCTTTGCTGGCAGGTTATCAAATGATGCCGCGATTGGTGCAGGAAATCTTAATTGACCAGGCGATCGCGCCTATTGAATGTACTCCTGAAGAAAATGCCCAGGCAACAGAATATTTCCAGACCCAAAATGAAATTACCTCAGAAGACGATCGCCAAGCTTGGTTAGGGCGATATGGTATGACTTCGCAACAGCTTGACTCCCTCGCCACACGGGATTTGCGAATTGACAAATTTAAACAAAAAGTTTGGGGACCGAAAGTCGAGTCTTACTTCCTCAGCCGTAAAAACCAGTTGGATAAAGTGATTTATTCGCTGATTCGCACTCAAGATGTAGGCATTGCCCAGGAAATTTATTTTCGGGTACTAGAAGGTGAACAAACCTTTGCCGAACTCGCACGCACTTATTCTCAGGGCCCGGAGGCACAAACCGATGGGTTAATTGGTCCGGTAGAACTAAGTGTGCCTCACCCTGTGTTGGCGCAATTATTGTCTCTGAGTCAGCCGGGTCAAATCAGTGCGCCGACTAGGGTTGGTGAGTGGCTAGTTTTGGTTCGTCTGGAGAAATTCATTCCGGCACAACTTGATGATCCAATGCGTCGTCGCTTACTTGATGAATGTTTTAACACTTGGCTTCAAGAACAACTCTCAAAGCTTCAGCCCCTAGCTACTCATACTCTCGCCCCCAGCGTCTCATGACTTACACAAAATCTAGTGTCCAAGATTTTTTGGTGACTGTTCCCCCTTTCGACCAACTCTCTTCGACAGCCCTCGACTTTTTGACTGAGCGAATGCAAATGCTGCGCTATCGCATGGGGCAGGCGGTGCTAGTTCGGGACAAAATGCCTGCGCAAGTGTCGGTTCTATTTCAAGGGCATGTGCGATCGCTTGCCTACGATCCTCGGACACAGCGCCCCGTCACTTTGGGCATTTTGAAGCCGGGAGACATTTTGGGCTGGGTAGGCTTAGTGAGAGGTGTGGCATGTGAAACGGCGATCGCTTCTACAGAAACGATTTGTCTCACCCTTTCTGCTGCTGACTTCATGCTGTTGTTAGAACGAGAGCCTGAACTAGCGATCGCCTTTCGTAAACAGTGTCCGCTGATTGAAGTTTTTGATTTACTCGGTGCAGAGCTACATCGGCAAGCAAACGGAGATGCCAACCTGAAAGAACTGGCATTTCAAGCAGAAACCGAAGCCGTAGTTTGCAACATTCCCCCTGGCAAAATTCCTGTCCATCAGCTAGAGGCTGAGCGAATTTGGCTAGTGAGTGGCGGCGGCAAGGTGAACGACTTACCCGTTAGCAGTCGGATCGACACTGCCAGTGGCGCTGACCTAGAAGTGACGGGCGATCGGGCTGCCCGGCTGATTGGTTTTCCGGTGTCGATGACCGAGAAAATTGATACTGAGGAGTCCCTGGATGAGGCACAAGCCGTCCATGCTGAAGTTGTAGATGTTGACATTCCCTACGCTCCCGATCGCCCACCAGAGCCAGATCCAGCGTATGGCAGAAATTTCAACGATTCTAAAATTCCTCAAAGGTATCCCCACATTCGGGGGCGAGGGCAGTTAGATTCGGCAACGGCTTGTATTCAAATGCTTTGCCTACACCTCAATACGCCTTTCCGCAAAGACGTGATTCGGCGCGTGTTAGTCAATCAGCAAGAGCGCAGCGGCGAAATTTCCCTAGAGCTTTGTGGCGCAGTTTCTGAAATGTTGGGTCTGCACGCTCAGTTAGTTACTGTTCCCGCCAATGCCGTCGGTCGCTTAGAAGCGCCTGCCATGGTGATGTGGCAAGAAAATGTGGCGCTGTTGTATGAAGCCAGCGAGAAAGAACTGGTCATTGGTGTTCCCGAACTGGGCATCATTCGGCGCAAACCTTCTGAGTTCGCCTCGACCTGGGGCGATCGCGGCGAGGTTTTGCTGATTAAGCCAACCTCTCAAACGCCCCAAAAGCGCTTCAGCCTAGAGTGGTTTTTGCCTGCTGTGCAGAAACATCGGAAGGTGCTGTTTGAGGTATTTGTTGCTTCGTTTTTTGTGCAGCTTTTTGCCCTCGCCAATCCCCTCATGGTGCAGGTGATCATTGATAAGGTGATCGTTCAAAACAGTGCCGACACGCTGAATGTGTTGGGGATCTTCTTAATTGGACTGGCGATCGCCGAAGCTATTCTCACCACTTTGCGAACCTACCTGTTTGTAGACACCACCAACCGTATCGACATGACGCTGGGGTCAGAAATTATTGACCATCTGCTGCGTCTGCCTCTCCGCTACTTTGAAAAGCGCCCTGTGGGTGAACTGGCAACCCGAATTAACGAACTCGAAAACATTCGGAGTTTCTTGACGGGTACTGCTCTCACTGTAGTCCTGGATGCGATCTTCTCTGTGATCTACATCGTGGTCATGCTGTTCTATAGCTGGCTGCTGACGCTAGTGGCGTTGGCGACCGTGCCACTGTTTATTCTGCTAGCAGTCGTTGCTTCACCCCTAATTCGGAACCAACTCCGGGTCAAAGCCGAGCGCAACGCCGAAACCCAGTCTTACCTGGTAGAAGTTGTCTCTGGCATTCAGACTGTCAAAGCTCAAAACATGGAACTACGAGCTAGATGGCAGTGGCAGCAGCGCTACGGTCGCTATGTCAGCGCGGGCTTTAAAACAGTTCTGACTTCAACCACTGCGGGTTCAGCGAGTAACTTTCTGAACCAGCTTTCGGGTTTGCTGGTGCTGTGGGTAGGGGCTTCTTTGGTACTAGATCAGCAGATGTCTTTAGGTCAACTAATTGCCTTTCGGATTATCTCAGGCTACGTGACTAGCCCATTACTTCGATTGGCACAACTTTGGCAGAACTTCCAAGAAGTAGGGCTTTCCATTGAGCGCCTAAGCGACATTGTAGATGCTGCACCCGAAGCCAACGAACTCGATCGCCAAAATATTCCCATGCCTCCGATCGTAGGAAACGTGCGGTTTGACGATGTGCTATTTCGGTTTGGCACAAGTGGGCCCTGGCAGCTTAACGGCGTAAGTTTGGATTTTGCCGCTGGCTCGTTTGTTGGCATCGTTGGGCAGAGCGGTTCGGGTAAAAGTACCATGATGAAGCTGCTGCCCCGCTTGTATGACTTAGAATCTGGGCGGATTGTGATCGATGGTTACGACATTGCCAAGGTGGAGTTGTACTCGCTGCGGCAACAGGTCGGCATTGTGCCCCAAGATACGCTGTTATTCGATGGCTCTGTTCAGGAAAATATCGCCCTCACCTGCCCCAACGCCTCTTCCGATGAAATTATTAAGGCTGCTAAAGCGGCAGCGGCTCATGAATTCATCATGGAGTTGCCCAATGGCTACAATACTAGGGTAGGAGAACGAGGTTCGGCTCTATCAGGGGGGCAGCGCCAACGCATTGCGATCGCTCGAACTGTTCTTCAGAACCCTAATTTACTGATTTTAGACGAAGCAACTAGCGCCCTAGATTACGACTCTGAACGCCAGGTTTGCCTCAATCTTGCTGAAGTGTTTGCCGATCGCACCGTATTCTTCATTACGCACCGCTTAAGCACCATTAAAAATGCAGATGTGATTCTACTAATGGACAAAGGCTCAGCCGTTGAAATGGGCACCCACGATGAACTGATGGCATTGAAAGGACGGTACTTCTGTCTCTATCAACAACAAGAATCTGAAATGTAATATTGCTGCTCGCCCATCTCTCAGTTATCTACATCCCAGTTAAAGGAGGCTTCGGCAATGGTTAATAAGCAAAACGGCAATGGCAATGGCGCTGGTAAAACGAATGGCAATGGCAACGGTAAAACCAATAGCTTAGGGCTGGCTTTAGCGACCGATCGCTCGACTAAAGTTCGGGTGGGTGCATCAGATGCAGGACAAATTACTCGTACCGAAGTCTTCGATCAGCCTGTTGTGTTGCAGCAAACTAACCTCTGGTCGCGGGCGATCGTTTGGGGAATTGTTGGCGTAACGTCCTTTATGCTCATTTGGGCTTCCTTTGCCAAAATTGACGAAGCCGTACCTGCCCCCGGACAACTCAAGCCTCAAGGAAGTGTCCAGCCCGTCCAGGCTCCAGTCGGCGGCGTGGTGGAAGAAATCTTGGTCAAAGACGGTCAGCGAGTCAAGCGAGGCGATGTGCTGATTCGGATGGATACCACGGCGGCTGAGGCGGAACGGAGGTCAAGCCAACAGATCTTGGCATCTTTGGAGCGCCAAAATCAGTTCTATCGTTCTCAATTGGGTGGCGTTAATGCGCCTGCTGTGGGAGTCAATGTTCCTCCAGAAATTTTGGCGCTCGCTACCAATCGCGCTGCTTTAATTGACGAAACCCGCTTGTACGAGGCTCAGCTTGGCGGCGATTCGACTGCTTCTGGGTTGTCGGCAGCGCAACGGGTGCGAATCCAGGCAGGCTTGCGGGAGTCAGACACGCGGTCTTCGGCGGCTCAGTTTGAGGTGGCTCAGTTGCAACAGCAGCTTAGCCAAGCCAAGAGCCAGCTTGTTGCTGCGCAAAAAAATCTCACGATTGATGAAAGTATTTATGGACGGCTTAAGGAGCTTTCCATTCAAGGTGGCATTGGTACCCTCCAAGTCGATCGCCAGGAGCAGCAATTATTAGAGTCGCGCAATGAGGTCGATCGCCTGGTGCAAGAGATGGCGCGCCTAGAGTACGCGATCGCTGGAGCCAATGAGAAAATGCAAAATACAATGGCGGTGACCGACACCGACGTATTGGGCAAAATTGCCGAAAACCAAAAGCAGCTAGCCAGCATCGATACTCAGCTAAATAAAGCGATCGTGGATAACGACGCGCAAATTGCTGAACTTAAAAATAAGCTGAGTCAGACTTCGGTCACTTTAAAGTATCAAGAACTGCGCGCGCCAGTAGACGGCGTTGTGTTTGATATGAAAGCTAAAGGCACTGGATTTGTTGCCACTACCAGCGAACCGATTGTGCAAATTGTGCCGGGTGATGGTCTGGTAGCTGAGGTCTATGTGACGAATGCGGATGTGGGTTTTGTCCGTCAAGGCATGATTGTCGATGTGCGGGTTGATTCGTTCCCGTTTAGTGAATTTGGGGATATCAAGGGCGAGGTGCTACAAATTGGCTCTGACGCTTTGCCACCCGACCCAGAGCATAATTTCTATCGCTTTCCCATCAAAATCAGGCTCGACAAACAGTATATTGAAACGGCTGGGCAACAGATTCCAATCCAGTCGGGGATGTCGGTGAGCGCCAATATCAAGATTCGTAAACGCACGGTGATGACGATTGTTACCGACCAGTTTACTCGCAAGGTCGATAGTTTCCAGAATGTACGGTAGAGGTGGATATTTTGGAGACTGAACTTAATCTCTAGAAACTTGTGATTGAAACTTTTAAAGCTGCAAAGGTAACGTGGCTACTCTTAACGCTGTTGTCTGCTCCGGCGATCGCCCACAACGTTGAGATTGCTGGAGAGATTGCTGGAACCTGGCATATTGAGCCTGACCACAATCCTAGAGCGGGAGAGCCTGCGAAAGTTTGGGTGGCTTTGACGCGGAAAGGGGGCGAGATTCTGCCCTTGGAACAGGCAAATTGCAACCTAGCAGTCTACTCGCAGCCCGATAAAGATGGCGATCCGCCCATTCTACAGCCGCCGTTGAAAGCGATCGCGGTTGAGGAATATCAGGGAATTCCAGGAACAGATGTGGTTTTCCCGGCGCCAGGGCTGTATGAAATGAAATTGAACTGTACGCCCAAAACCGCAGGCACATTTGAAGCGTTTGAGATGCAGTCTGAAGTAACAGTGGCAGCAGGAACTGCCCAAAACTTGCCCCTGCCACAAAACTCACCCATGCCAACAGTGGCGCAGTCTCCTCAGAATCGAGTCGATACCGATCGCTCAGATGAGGTGCACAGCAGTAAGCCGTCTGATCAGCAGGGAACAGTAATTTTTTGGGCGATTCCCATTGTTCTAGGATTGGGGTTTCTAAAGGTTTTGTCCGATCGCTCGACAAAATCTTAACCTTATCCTTCACCGCGAATTGCCTCAATAATTCGCACATTGGCTTGGGGAAAGGGAAAGTGGTCTAGATCTTCGACAGTAACCCAACGGATTTCTTCACATTCAAGGGGTTGGGGAATGCCGCTGAGGAACTGGCAGTGGTGAACGTTAAGAGTAACGCGGAAATGGCTGTAGGCATGATCGAGGGTGATAAGGCGATCGCCAACGGTAATTTCAATGCCTAACTCTTCACGTATTTCTCGAATAATGCACTCTTCTATGGTTTCCCCGGATTCTACTTTGCCCCCCGGAAATTCCCAGAGTCCGCCCAGTAGCCCTTCTTGACGACGGCGATCGATTAAAATTTGTCCTTGCTCGTTCCAAATGACAGCAACGCCAATCGATTTATGAGGAATAGCAGCACGGCTTTCAGTCATAGGAATTTCGGATTGTTTGTTCAAATTGTAAGCCTGACAGTGCGTTTGCCAGGGGCAACAGAAGCAAGATGGATGTTTGGGTGTGCAAACGGTTGCACCCAGATCCATTAAGGCTTGATTGAAGTCGCGGGGGTACTGCGGGTCGAGCAGTTCGGTAGAGTGCTGCCATAAAGTGCTCAGAGCTTTGTGAGGCGGCACAGGCAGGGCAATAAGACGAGCGAGAACTCGTTTAACGTTGCCATCCAAAATCGGCGTAGCTTGGTTAAATGACGCGCTAAGAATACCGCCCGCAGTGGTTCGTCCGATGCCCGGTAAAGTCGTGACGATCGCCAGGTCAGTGGGAAAAATGCCGTTGTGGTGAGTCGCAATAATTTGTGCCGCGCGGTGCAGGTTGCGGGCGCGGGCATAATACCCTAAGCCTTGCCAAGCTTTAAGGACTTGCTGTTGGTCGGCGGCGGCAAGTGGAGCGATCGCCGGGAACCAGTCTAGCCATCTTTCGTAGTACGGAATAACCGTTTTGACCTGGGTTTGTTGTAGCATGACTTCCGAGATCCAGATGGCGTAGGGATCTTGGGTTTTTCGCCAAGGCAAAATCCGACCAGCAGTAGCGTACCAGTCGAGTAACGATTGACGGAGGCGAAGAACTTGCAACATGAACCAAAAGTAGGAAGCAGATTTGCTGCGATCGCCAGCGATCATCAGTCTGCCATATCGTTAGTCTGCTATATCGTCAGCCTACGTCTAAAATGATCATTAGCGCTAGTGAAAACCATGCTGAATTCAATCAACTCGCTTCTCGGTCGTCATCCCGAAAAAATGACTGCCAACGTAGAGATTTACACCTGGCAAACTTGCCCCTTCTGCATCCGTGCCAAAATGCTACTGAAGTGGAAAGGAGTAAAGTTCACAGAATATAAAATTGATGGTGATGAAACAGCCCGATCGCAAATGGCTGAGCGATCGCAAGGCAAACGTTCCGTTCCACAGATTTTTGTTAACCAGCAGCATATTGGCGGCTGTGATGATTTGTATCGGTTAGATGGACAGGGCAAGCTTGATCCGCTGCTGATGGAGGGCTAGAGCGATCGAACCCCAGATTCCGCTGCCTCTAATTGAACATCCCGACTATTTAAAGCACCGTGCCTGGATGAAACGGGCGATCGCGCTTGCCGCTGCTGCCGGAGCCGCTGGAGAAGTACCCGTTGGCGCTGTAGTAGTAGATGCCCAGAGTAATCTCATTGCTGAGGGCGAAAACCGCCGCGAACGAGATCATGATCCCACTGCTCACGCGGAAATATTGGCACTGCGATCGGCGGGTCAAGCCTTGCAGTCCTGGCACTTAGAACAATGCACACTCTATGTCACGCTCGAACCCTGCCCCATGTGTGCAGGCGCACTCATCAATGCTCGATTAGGGCTATTAATCTATGGGGCAGACGATCCGAAAGCGGGAGCAGTTCGCACAGTTACTAATTTGCCAGACAGTGCGTGTTCTAATCATCGTTTGCGGGTGATGGGGGGAATTCTAGAGACGGCTTGCCGACAACAGTTGCAGGACTGGTTTCAGCAAAGACGACACGCTAGTAAAAGCGATCGTCCTTTAGCTTGACTGCTCTTCATCCAAGGAACCTACTTGCATCGCTGCTTCAAAATTCATTCTTTGCTCAGCATTGCGCAAGAAGTAGCCGCTCATCATTGCTGAGGCAACTAACCGACCCAGCTGTTGGCGGCTAGTTGTGATCGTGACATCAAAATGCTCTAGGGGTAGGGCACCCAGCATCCCAATAATGTTGCGCTCCATCACTTGCAGAACTTCTTGAGAATCAGGTTTAGCAAGTCGTGCCGCTGTCTCAGGACTCATCGATTGGACGTATTGCCAAAGAGGGTTGCTGGCTTCGCCACCTTCAAAAAGCTCTGAAACTTGGTTAGTTGAGTCGTTCATGTTCAATGACCTCGAAGGGCTTTTGTCTTGCTTCCTAATGTAGCAATTTGTTACAACCCTCTAAAGTGGGCGGAACCGAACTGAGTATGGGGGTTATGCTCACCTGATGCCTTGTAAGCCTTTGAACAAATTGTGGCTTTCAAATTATTTGCAACTACTTGCGAACCTGGCGACTAAACCCTGAGGCTTTGAATTGCTCTAGCTTGAGTGGGGTGGGCTGATTTGCAGGAACGCTAATGCGAATTTCAAAGGTGCTTTTACCGGGAGGAATTTCGGGAACGCCGCCTAGTCGAGTGCGGTTTTGCATCACTGAGTTGCCGTTAGCATCATAAATGCGCCCAAAGATATCGGCATCCATAACAGGTTTGCCAGAGGTATTGTTGGCGGTTCCGGTCACGATAAAGCAATTGGCGGTCATGCTGCTACCTGAGGCGATCGCGCCTTCAGCAACGTCTCCGGGGCAATCATGATAGTCAATGTTAGAGACGGGGATCTGGGTAACAGCGAGGGCAGCAGGGGCGATCGCCCAACTGCAAACCCATAAGCAGCACGATAAACCGATTGCTAAAAATTGAAATCTTATAGAGCGATTCATAAGGTTTTACAAGAGGAGTGATCGCTTTTAGCTTACCGCGAATCTTTGGGGCAAGACGTGGGGCGATCGCTCAGGGTCATTAGGGAGTTGCGTGAAAATAAAACTCCAATGGGATGCATTGACTTATCAGCCCCCTAAATCCCCCATTCTGGGGGACTTTGACAGGTTCGGAAGTCCCCCAGAATGGGGGATTTAGGGGGCGGTTCGGGGCGTTATTTAATTGCAACTCCCTTAGCTCTAACTCCGAGGATAATAAAATTTCAGGCTTCCTGAGCATAGAAGCCTAGTAGAATCTTGCCAATTTAATCAAGTATGGCAACAGGTCGATCGCTCAAGGAATCGATATGAGCGAGAGGTAAGCCTTCTGAAGTCTCAGCTTTGGGCTTTTGGCTTAACAACTGCCCGACCTGTCCTACTAACGCGCCCAATTTTCCTTCGTCCAACAGTGTGTTAATTAATGCTAATCCGCTAGTAGACATCAATAGCTTGCTAATGTCTGCTGTGCCGCTGCCATTTGCGCCGGGAAATGCGTAGACTCGAGCATCGCCAATGACACCGGGTTGAGGGGCAAGTGCTTGAACAATTTCTGGTAGCTTCTCTGCAAGTTCGGGCCAGATGGTCATGAAGGTGTCGGCGACTAGCTTAGAGTTGTCCAACGCATTTTTAGCGATGACTTGGGCTTGTAGTCCTTCCGATTGCGCGATCGCCCCATCTCGATTAGCATCTGCCAGCATCCGAATGGCTTCCGCTTCTAGCACCGCTGCTTCCTTAGCCGTTTCTGCCTGGCGCCGCCGCCGATAACCGTCAATTTCAACGACGTTCTGGGCTTCAATCCGGCGTTCTTCGGCTTCTCGCTGGGCAGCAATAGTCGAAAGTTGGCGCTTTCGTTCTGCGCCTTCAACTTCGGTGGCGGTCAGCACTCCGGCTTCGGCTTTGGCGCGTTGGGCTTCAGCTTGAAAGCTTTCTTTGCGTTTGTTAGCCAAAGCGATCGCCACATCTTCTTGAGCAAGGCGGGCGAGTTTCTCGGAATCGGCAATTTGCACCTGAGCATCCAATCGGCTGGCATCCACTAGGCGTTGCCGATTAATTTCGGCAATTTCAGATTGCTGTTGCTGAAGTGCCTGCGCTACTTTGAAAAGTTTGTTCCGTTCTTCTAGTTCAATATCGGCATCAATCTGGCTCTGTTGAATGCCCAGTTTACGACGAATTTCTTCTTCTTCAACGGCTTTCTCCTGCAAAATCCGAGTGCGTTCAGTTAATGCTGTTTCTTGAGATTTGGCTTCCTGAATTTCTCGCTCTCGTCTAGCTTTAAGCGTCTCAATTTGCAGTTGTTGCTCCAGTTTTGCAGCTTCTTTCTCTTGAACAATTTGGAGCGATCGCTTCTGTGCATCCAGTTCTTTTTGCTCGATCGCCACCTGCGTGGTTAATTCTACTTCTCGCTTTTGCTGAATCGATCGCTGAATCGTCTCAGTCCGTAATCGCACGCCCTGCACATCAAAGAAATTATTCGTGTCGTAGGTATCGCTTTCTTGGATTTCAGAAATAGCGATGTTATTCAGCGTCAAACCCACCTTGCCCAAATCCTGCTGCACCAAGTTTAAAACTTCTTGCGCAAACCCCAGTTTGTCTGAATCAATTTCTGCCAAACTCTTGGTTTTTGCCGCTGCCCGAATCGCATCATCGGCTCGTTTTTCTAGGGCGTTTTTAATATCGTCAGGGGTAATTTTGTTTCCCTGGGATAATCTTGCGGCAGCTGTCAGCACATCTCCTTCTGAGGCGCTAATGCAAACATAGAAAGTCACACGCATATCTGCCCGCAAATAGTCTTGGGTGCGAACAGCTAATTTACCGGTTCTTTCTACATCAATGGAGATTTCTCGTAACGGCACACGAGTCAGTTCATGGAACCCTGGCAAGACAACACAGCCGCCATTGAGAATAACGGTTTTTCCTTTAGCAAATACGCCTCCGGTGCGCACAAATGCTTCGTTGTTAGGCGTAATGACGTAAACGCGAGTATACGCCCAAATACTCAGCAGCAGCAGGAAAATTAATCCGCCTGCTATTCCTGGAAAAACTAACATCGGACTGACTTGACCGACCACAGGTTGGCGAGGAACAGGCATGAGTTGAGACGCGATCGGGTGAGACACGATCGGGTGAGACGCAATCGGGCTGGAAACTTCAGAATGAAATAAATTCACTTTATCGATCGCCACTGGATCAATCATTGTGACTGGATCAATCGAGAGCGTGGGCAGAGCTTGAATAAACGTGAGCCAAAATAACATGGGTCAATTACCTAGCGAGAGTTGTGTGTACTAAACCAGTAATCTTGGTCGGAACTGTCTTGGCAGATCACGATATAGGCTTCGGCAGTTCGTTCAATGACCAAAACCTTAATGCCGCGTTCAGGAATAACCGTCGCCCAATCAGGCAAAATAGCGTTAACTGTGACCAAGTTGTGGGCGGAATCTAGCACATCGACTTGACCCACTTTCCCTTCAGAGGCTGAAGGAATGCGAGCCGTGCTCACCGAGCCTAAGCAACCAATCAGGCGATCGCCACTCGTCTCTTCACCAAATGCCGTAAAAATCTTACCCACAGGCTTGGCAATCTGTCCTCCGAGCACTAGAGCACTTATCAATGCCACTACCAGCGCTACAGTTCCTCCGCCTACAGTTCCTCCACCCACTGCAACGTTGATCATCCAGCCCAGCAAACCCCAAAGGCTTAAATCGGTCGCCAGCAGCAAAATGAGAGGCGCTTTTCCAATTCCTATCCAGCCCAAAGTTTGAGCCAGGTTGAAGTCTCCGCCCCCGTTTGCATCGGCATCACCGCCCACGTCAGCATCACTGTCTAGATCGGCATCGCCATCTATGTCCGCATCACTATCACCATCGCCGCCACCGGAGACGATCACAAACACAAACAGTGCCACGCCCATTCCCAGGAGTATCCAGTAGGGCAGGTTAGAACTATCAAAAAGCGGCATAGGGTTTATGGCAAAGAGTGGGAAATTAGGGAAGAAGTTTGCCAGAGATTACCCTCCCTTCTGCTAGTTCCCCACTCATTTAGAATAGAATCAGGTTAAAACGACAAGGTTTGTAATATTTCTTAGATCCTATGCAACTCAAACGAATCGGGCATGTTGCCATCTGTGTTAAAGATCTTGTGAAAGCCGCTCAGTTTTATCAAAACTTAGGTATGGAGCTGGTTTGGCAAGATCCAGATTGGGCGTATTTGAAAGCGGGTGAGGATGGTTTGGCATTGCTAAGTCCACACTATGACCAGGCAGGGCCACACTTTGGGTTTATGTTCAGCGATCGCGCTGAGGTAGAAGCAGCTTACGATCGCCTCAAAGCCAATGGCGTTCATCTCACCCCCATCCACGAGCATCGAGACGGCACGGCTTCCTTCTATGGGCGTGATTTGGACAACAATTGGTTCGAGTATCTATACGAACCAGCCTGAACCAGCCGCCAGCGAGATTACTTATTCCTTAAAACATCAGCAGGTTTCTAGCCAGTGTATTGGGTGGTAGAAGGGATTGCTTCAACAAACGCCTGATAGCGATGAGGAGCAATATTTGCTTTTGCTGAAATCATGACAGCAATATTTTCAGCGTCTATTTCTTGAAAAAAGCTTGCAAGCTCCTCATCCGAAAGACCCACAGGGTTCCAGTATTCTTTGCAAATGGGTCGATCATTCCAAAAGTGCCCAGAGTTCTCCTTCAATACAAACTCGACAAAAGCACCGTACAACATATACTCTGACAATTCCCACGAAGAACAGAGTGTTTCTAAAAAATCTCGCCCTGAAACTTGTTCAATATGGCGATGCATTTTCAAGACGTTATCCCGTTTCCAGGTGACAATGCCGCCAACGTAGTAGGGGGTAGGCTTAACAGGTAAACCCAAGAGCTTAGCAACAGATTTTTCCCAGGGAGTCACGGGGCGATCTTGATCGATATCTACCCGGAATAACCTAACCTGCGAGTCTTGCACAAAATTTTGCAAGCTAAACGGACGAATAAAAGCTAAATCAGAGTCTACAAAGGTCATGACATCTTGGCTGATGTGCTGCCCAACACTGATTTTCACCAGCTGCTGCACAACCCAGTTCCGTACAGGTGGAGTTTTCAAACTCAGCCAGCCGTTTTTAATAAAAGGCAATTTGATCAGCCATTTAGGCAAAATTGACTCGACGGTAATGACTTCAGTATGCGGACTTTGGAGTTGCTTAAAGAGGGGAAAGTCTTTACGGGTAACAATAATGTAATGGGTTACGGGAGGCTGGCAAAACTGCTGAACACTCCAAGCTAGAAGTTTACAGCGCTCAAAATCTGGCGTGTAGCTGGGAGTAATGAGGGCAAACTGGGGATTCTTCATGGGCACATCCAGTAAATGGGATCAGTTACAGTTCTTTGATTCTGGTTAATTTTGTAAACTTAATGGGGTCTGCTTTGTCTGGTAGGTTTGTCCTACTTGCTTGAAAAATGCTTAGATTTATAGGCTCTATATATTGTCGTATCAGTTTAGGGAAAACTTTTTTAATTTAACCTATGCTACTGTGGCTTTTTATCTAAGTCTACAAGGACATGCTTCGTCTATCTAAAATCTTCGTGAAGTTAAGATTGAGGCTGTTGAAGTGTACCTGAGTTAATTTCTCTAAATCTTGGTCAATTAAATTTGGTGAATTAAATAAAGCTAAAGATTGCCCTTGAAGTTAGAAAGTACCCATGTGCCCAATGTGCTTAAAACCAATGTGCTTAAAAGACGCTGAACATTGAACAGTCCTAATTTTTTAGTTCACTGATGACTCTGAGCGATCGCAATCACGTGCAATCACGCATTGAGCGAGGACTTGCATTCTTGCTAGGGTTGCTCAGTTCATTTTTCTACTCTCTTTTAATCTGTTGAAACAACATCTGCTTAACCAGCGGGAAAATCCTCTCTTTTTTCATTACGATAAAGAAGTATTCCTGAGGCAGCGTTAAGGTATGGAGTGGCAAGAAGTTTACGGCAATTGGGTTTTAGTTCCCCCTCGTCCTTTAGCGATCGCTCATTTTCTAGGCGGTGCGTTTGTTGCTGCTGCGCCTCAAGTTACTTATCGGGCACTGCTAGAGTTTTTGGCAAGTCAGGGCTTTGCGGTGGTTGCCACTCCGTTTGTCAATACGTTTGACCATACGGCGATCGCTCAACGAGTCATGCGTAACTCTAACTTAGCGCTCGATTACCTTGAAAATGACGTGATTAAGCGGCGATTGCCAATCTATGGTGTGGGTCATAGCATGGGCTGTAAGCTGCATGTGCTGATTGGCAGTTTGTATCCTCAAGAACGAGCCGGAAACGTGCTGATCTCGTTCAATAACTATCCTGCCAAACGTTCTATTCCCATGTTAGAGCAGATGACGCAGTTCTCTCAAGGGGCATCCCAATTTGCGTCTCAGTTCGCATCTCAATTTTCTCCCCAAATCCCGGCTCAATTTTTTCCTCAGTTTGTTGCACCTGATCTAAATGTGGAGTTTACTCCGTCTCCTGAAGAAACCAACGAACTGATTGCGACTCATTACCAAGTTCGTCGCAATTTGCTGATCAAGTTTCGCAATGATGATATTGATCAAACGCGATCGCTCCATACTGCTTTACTAGCGCGCTTTCCTGAACTGACATCAGTTCAAATTCTCAAGGGTACTCATACCACGCCGCTAGGACACGATGTGAATTGGAAAACCACAGAATTTTCGCCGTTGGATGCGATCGGACAATTTGTGCGGCAAGAAGTTTACCGCGATCTCAATGAGCTTAAAGCAACCATTTTGCTGTGGTTAGACCCAACGAGAATGCGCGATCGCTAGTTGAGATAGCCAATTCTCGGTGAGGTGGGGCGACTGGAATTGCATGATATTGAGATGCTGATAGTCTGGCTGTTGAAATAGAGACGGATACTTGCGTTGATTTTTTGAGTAGGTGGTGAGCATCCAGCAAAGAATGGAATCTCGATCGAAAAAGGTTTTCCTAACGCTTTCGTAGTTGCCGTTGCAGCATTCCTCTTGGGTGATTATGCGCTTAACGGTTCGTTGGAGCGATCGCCTAAAAACGATATGGAACGGGTAATTAAGCCAAATTACAGTATCGGCTCGGCTCCAAACCAAGTCTCGAACTTTACTGTAATTACCATCTACCACCCAGCGATCGCCTTCTAATGCCAGCCTCACTCGCTCTTGAAATATATTAACTGGAACGGCTGTCCAGTTGGGTTCCCACTGGAGTTGATCTAATTCCACATGGGGTAGTTCACAGGTTTCAGCAACTTTTTTTGCCAACGTTGTTTTTCCTGATCCAGTAGTACCAACGATCGAAATGCGTTGACCTCTAAGGACTGTGTTGCTCATAGGGGGATGCTCTAGAATAAAGACAATCCTTGGAAAGTAAGCCAATGAATTACAAAGATATCATTACTACAGAACCAGGAAAAAGAGGCGGTAAGCCTTGCATTCGAGGGATGCGGATAACAGTCTATGATGTTTTGGAGTATCTAGCTACAGGAATGTCTCACTCAGAAATCTTGCAAGATTTCCCTTATCTTACAGAAGAGGATATTCTTGCTTGTCTAAGCTACGCTGCCGATCGAGAAAAAGTATCAATGGTTGTAGAAGCGTGAGATTGTTGTTCGATCACAATCCTTCTCCATCGCTAGTCAGTCGTTTAGCAGATGTTTATCCTGGTTCAAGCCATATTTACTTGCTGAGTTTAGACAAAGCTTCAGATACTGAAATTTGGGGCGGTGTTGAATGAAAGTATGAATTTGCTCAAAGCCCCTTTCCTTCAAGAGAGGGGTTGGGGAGAGGTCTATCTCGCTGCATTGGCGACTCAACCTAACCCCTAGCCCCTTCCCTAAAAGGGCAGGGGAACCGGATTTTCATACCTTCATTCAGCAACGCCAAATTTGGCAGTATGCTCAACAGGAAGAATTTTTGATCGTCACAAAGGATGCTGATTACAGTGAACTCTGCTTAATGCGGGGCTTTCCTCCAAAGGTAGTTTGGATTCGACGTGGTAACTGTAAAACAGCAAATATCGAATCACTTCTACGAGATCATTACGGTGATCTTAAAATAATGGAAGCTAGCATTTCCATAGGCATTCTCACCTTGTTCTAGTCTCATCCTCGACTTTTAGCTACTACCCAGATTTTGCCCTACTTCTTATGCTCTTGTCAGGGTTAGGGGTTTGGCTATGGTCGATGAAAATTGGAAAATACGGACGATCGCCAATCAGCCAGAAGTGGCAACAGCGATCGCTAAACTGACGCAGCAAATTTTGCAAAATCCGTTGCAGTTACAGCAGTTGGGCGATCGCGTCTATGAACTGTTGCAGCAAGATTTACGCATTCACCAAGAACGGAGTCGTGGGTATGGAAAGCGCTTCTAAGACGGCTAATCATGAATTCAACTATGTCACGAGTAACCGCTTTTACGTCGAAATTGAAAGCACTATTACTGCCTGCTTTAGCGAATGTTCTGGCTTGGGAATGCAAATTAAAAAAGAAACATTTATGGAGGGCGGCGTTAACGATCAGCAGCGAATTATTTTAGGACAAACTGAATTCACTGATATTACTTTAAAGCGAGGAATCACAAGCGATTTATTGTTTTGGACTTGGATTAGCAAGATCTTGACTCCTCGCAACAGCGGCACTGCTACCTCCAATCATCGTCGCAACGTTAATATTTTGACCTTTAACCAAGCTGGCGAAACCATGCAATGCTGGACGTTAATTGGAGCAGTGCCTTTAGCCTGGAAGGCTCCCTCGTTGACCGCCAATGGGTCTAGCGTTGCCATTGAAGAATTGACCCTTGCTTATGAAGGCTTAAAGGTAGTCGCAAGTTCGGGCGGCGGCGGTGCCACCATGTTGACAGGGCGCGGCGCTTCTGGATATTTCTCAAGTAATTAGGAGATGGGAAAACCATGTCAGAAGCCGATCGCATTGACCCTGATCAGGCTGAACCCGCTCTAGAACCATTAGGAATTAAAGAGCCGTTGCGATCGCCATCTACTTTAGGGCAGTCTAAATTTTTGATGCCGCTAGGGTTGCGATCGCTATCAGTGTTGCAGCCTATTGCCGTGCATCCGCAGGTCGAGAATTTCGATTTTTCTTCAATTCAAGCTGCTGAACCTACCCATTTCCAAGAGCCAGAATCTACGCCTAATCTGCAACGCTCTGGTCTGTCAGAACCCAATGATCAACCTATTCAACTAAAGCCGTCTACCCACCCGAAGCCTCATCCCGGCACGTCACTCTCCCACCCTATGCAAGGCGTTGTCCAGTTTTTCAAGTCTGTTCTAAGACGAAAAGATGCGCCTATCCCTGAGAAAACTTCTACTCCAGAGTTGCTTTCTGTTACCAATTTGCCCCAGCCTATTTCTGAAGCACCCTCGCTGATTCAGCCCCAGCGGAACAATGCAGCTACTCCATCACTGCCCCAAACTACGTCATCTTTGGAACTTGCTCCAGAACCTGCCTCTCCATCTTTTATCGAAACCCTCGACTCTACAATTCGGCAGCGCCCAGACTTCAATTTAGACGTTCAGAAACAGACAGAAAACTTGCGAGAAGGAACGGTTACTCAAGCTGTAACTCAGCAGTTTCTCACCTCAAATTTAGAGGTTCAGCAATGTGCAAAAGACACAGAAATAAATGCTTCAAAAGAGACTGATTTACCATTTGTAAATAGTCAAACCTCGCTTCAAGAGAATTCTGTTTTCTTGTCTGTCGATAGTCAAGATGCGGTTCCAGTTGACGGCTTAGATGCGATCGCGCTAACGCAATTTGATTTAGAAAATAGACAAGACTTAAATCCACAGAAAATCACCTCAGAGAATTTTCTAATCCCAGCGTCAAACACGATTCAGTCACAGCAAGAAGACCAATCAAGTCAAGAAATTTTTCCATCATTTTCACAGAAAACAACTCAATTAGAGAACTTAGTAGACTACCCAGAAATTACAACGGTAGAAACAGATTTAGACAATCCTTTAACAAGAGAAGAAGTAAGCGCTTCTAAGAGGTTGTCTGAGAAGTCTAAGTTGCTATCCAATCCGCCCCCTAAATCCCCCATTTTGGGGGACTTCCGAGCCACTCCTTCTTCAAAGTCCCCCAAAATGGGGGGTTGGGGGGCGAGTGTAAGAACCTTTGATACTTCTCAGACATCCTCTAACAACGAGCCAGCAGAATCTTCGCAAATTCAACGGCAATCAGCACAGAGTATTGATTCTGTGCTACCTATTTCTTCAGTAGAAATTCTGACAGAGATGAAGCCAGCAATACAAGCTGCTTCCAATAATCAACAGGCGATTCAACCTAAAGACAATGCTCAGACGAATCAAAATCGGTCAGTTATTGAAACACGTAATGAAGAGTCGAAGAGTCAGGATTTACCAACAATTCAAAGAAAAAATGTTGTTCTCAGCAATCAGCATCAACCCAGCACGATAAATGCTGTTGAGATAAATACCCTCCAGGCAAAACAAGAAAATAGTTTAGAGGAAATCTCCTATTCGCTTTCGCTAGAAACAGACGCAGGCAAACAGTCTATTATTCAAAGTCCTTTTCCTATCTCTCCAGAAGCCGGAGAACCAGAGGATGTGACCAGTATTCAGCAATTTGCAGAAGCATCGGCTGAGAATGGAACCGAGAGGGCGATCGGGTTTATTCCAGAAAGGTTTACTCCAGAAAGGTTCACTTCAGAAATTGGACAACAGGAGACACCTCAACCTCAACCTTCACTTCAGATTAGGAAAGAGCCGCCGCCTACAGAAATAAGTGAGTCTCTCCTGGAGTTAGTGGTTCCTGCCGAATCTATTACGCTTGCCTCACTACCGCAACTCCAGCAGAGATCTGATTGGACTGACCCAACAAGTGCCAACCCCGAACTTCTTTCTTTAGCAGAACCACTGCTGGTCAGCGAGCCGAAGCGTGATGAAGAACCTGCAAGCTTACACAAAAAAAGTGATGGTGATGCTCCTCTAAGTCCAAATTCTCTGCATCATGACACGTCTGTAAGCAGTCACAATGCGGCTGCACTTAATCAAGATGCGTCTTCAATTCATCTCAATTCAGCCTCAATTTGTCAGGATGTAACTTCAACCCATTACGATTCATCCGCACCTAACCCCGATACGTTCTTGATTGATGAGGACACGTCTTTACGCGATCGCAGCCCATCTTCGATCGTTAATCACGGTGTTAGTAGTCACGGTGTTAGTAGTCACGGTGTTAGTAGTCACGGTGTTAGTAGTCACGGTGTTAGTAGTCACGGTGTTAGTAGTCACGGTGTTAGTAGTCACGGTGTTACTTTAGACGCGCAAGAAAACTGGGTAGGCTTTGCTGCTCCAGATGTTCTCCAACTGCGAGAAGAAGCTGAAGTCTTAGACCTGTCTTCTGAAGAATCTTCGCAAATGCTTTTAGGAGATTTCATTCCTTCACCTGAATCATCTCTGCAAGATGGGGCTTCTGTCGAGGTTGCTGAACTTAGTTCGCTAAGCATTCAACGTCGGGTTGAAAATGCCTGCACAGATACCGTAGAAGTTGCTGTAACCGGAGAGAGTGTCTCGTTAGGAGAGATTTACGGGGAAAATGCAGATGCGACAATTCAAAGGCAAAGCAATGAGATTGGCGATCGAGAAAATGATTTTCCTCTCTCTACCCGCTCAGGCTTCCAAGATCTAATAGAACCGAACGTTGCTAATGCTACAAGCGTTCGAGAACCAGTAGTTCAACGCTACTCTGCCATAGAGAATGCTCAAACTGTTACTCAGTCCCCTAACTCAATTCGCTTAGAACCTGATTTAGAAACATTGCCTAACTTACAAGGTGATGGATTTGAGGGGGAGATTGTCACTGTTTCGTCGGAGTTTACAGAACTAGAAACGCCGCTTCAAGACATTAGCAATGAGTCGTCACTACCAAATGCTCCAACTCTAGAAAAGTTAGGGGTTCCAGAAATTCGGCGAGAGTTAGAGGAATCTGTTAACGAAAGTCCTATTGAAACTAGAGAATTTTCTGATATTGAATCAGAAAATCCTTTAAAGAATGAAACGTTATTGGCTTCAGTTAGTGATTCTGGTGCATTCGTTGAATCGTCGATTATTCAGCGAGAGTTAGAGGAATCTGTTAACGAAAGTCCTATTGAAACTAGAGAATTTTCTGATATTGAATCAGAAAATTTTTTAAAGAATGAAACATTATTAGCTTCGGTCAGTGATTCTGGTGCATTCGTTGAACCGTCAATATCCGATTCTTTTCAAATAAATCTAGAACAGTCTGAGCCATCAGCATCTGAGCAATCAGCAGTTGCCTCTAGTCTTCAAAACGTATTTGCAACAGAATCATTCAGTTCTCAGCCCCAACTTTTAACAGCATCGGAACAGCCTAACCCAGAGCCACAGAACTTTCCAGAGGATATTCTTGATGCCAACTCTGCATTCGCTAGTAGCATTCCAGATGTTCAAACTGCTTCTGTTAGTGCTAGTGAAATTCAAGCAGACTTTGCTTCTGTAGAAGAAAGAGTTGCAGACAGCGTTAACTTTGTGCCCGATTCGATCGCTCAATTTTCAACTGAACCAGCGATCGCCCTTTCCCCTTCAGAATCATTTGTCGATCATGATTCTCAACTCAATTATTCTAAAAGCTCAGAACGTACTCATTCTCTGACAGATGCAATTTCCAATTCCTCTAATATTCAGGGAAGAGTTGAATCTTTAGAGCCAGTTGTACAAAACTCAACGCCATTCAACAATGTGGCGTTACCTACAGAAATACATTTAAATTCAACTTTCCAAAGCATTCACGAAGTTGTAGAAAATACTTCTGATATTTCTAATCAGCCTGTTGCCAAAGCTCCAACGATTCAAGCAGCCTCTACCAGTTCTAGCGGCGCTTTTACTAATACTTATGCAGTTCAAGAAAATGCTGCTGTAGAGGTAAACAAGTCAGCCTACTCTCAGCCTGACTTGAATGCGATCGCCAGCGAGAAACACGAAACCAGTCAAAATGTTTCCTTAAAAGATGAACTTGGAGAGAGAAATGCTGCATCACCTTCCACCGATCAGCCATCTCTCTTCCTCACGACCGGGAAATCAGAGCTTGATATTACAATTCAGCAGCGCCCGATCGAGAATATTGACTTTCCTTCTGCCATTGTCGAGGCAGAAATTTTATCGCAAGCACTGTTTAGCAACCCAGCCACAGAGAACTCACCTCCTTCAAAAAATTTATCTTCTTCAGCAAGTGAGCTACAACCAGAACGGCTTGAAACTGATAGCCTCACCTTTTTAGAAAGTTCTACACAGATTCAACAACCAGAACGACCTGAAACTGACAACCCCGCAATCTCACAAAGTCAAAGCTCTCCAGATATTCCACTTGATTCAGCAAGTTATTCACAGAATGAGACACCTGTAGTACCGCTCAGCCCTCACACTATTGATTCTTTATTCTCTTCATCTATCCATCCTGGTTCTAATATTCAGCGCTCTACAGATAGTGAAACTATTGCTGAACACGAGAATGCTATCTCACAAAGTTCTCCAGATATTTCACTTGAGTTAGAAAGTCGTTATTTTGGAGAAAGCCTTAGAGCAGAAACATCAAGCGAAACGCTTCTTGGATCTTCATCTGAAGCGATCGCTCAACCCTCTAGCGAATCTGCGATCGCCATTCCATTCACAGAACCGTCTTCTCAGGCGATCGGCAATACATGGGATATTTCATCTTCTTACGACTCTACGCCGAATGGTCGCAGAGATGCCCAAATTGCCGCTTCACAGAATCACCTGCCTGTTGACAGTGAAAGTTCTCACGTTCTTCCTAATCCTCTAAGCTCTGATATTCAGCGGTTTATAGATGGTTCTTCTGAGCATTCATCGCTTCCTGCTCAGCTCGATAATTCTGAACAATCAGAGGCGGTAAATCTTTCATCATCCCAACTATCCACTGATTTGCCGCAACTCCCTAGATTTTTGCAAGACTTAACCGTTCTCAAGCCTTTAGTACAGCGATTACACCTCAATACCATAGCTGGATCAGTTCAGTCCGGCGCACTAGATGATCTGCCTCTTGAATCTTCGTATGAGACGATCGCTCAACCTTTTAGTGAACCTACGATCGCCATTCCAATCCCAAGGGCAGAACCCTTTATTCCGATCGCTAATGATAGGAATACTACGTCTTCTTACGATTCCACGCCGAATGGGCGCAGAGATGCCCAAATTGCCGCTGCGCAGGATCATCTACCTGTTGAGAGTGAAAGTCCTCTTGTTCTTTCCAATCCCCTCAGTTCGGATATTCAGCGTTTTATAGATGGTTCCTCTGAGCATTCATCGCTTCCTGCTCAACTCGACAATTCTGAACAATCAGAGGCGGTAAGTTCTTCATCATCTCAACTATCTGCCAATTTGCCGCAACTCCCTAGGTTTTTGCAAGACTTAACCGTTCTCAAACCTTTAGTACAGCGATCTCTCCGAGATACCCACAAGGGGTCGCCCCTGCATAATCTATCCGATGAGCTACCTGTAGAATCATCTGATTCTACTATTCCTCTGCCGTTTCAAAACTCATTCTCTAATTCTTCTCCACCTCATCACAAAAACCCCAATTTAGCAATTCAAACCCAACCATCATCTAATACTCAACCCACCCCGCCTTCAGCGCTAACGAACGCTGCTGCAACCGTTTCAGCCCATCCAGGCACCTCACCTAGCGCTTGGTCGAGTATTGCAGAACTGATTAATCCAAAGCCCACTCAGCCTCAGCAAAGCCACTCTACCAACTATTACTCGCCTCTTGCCCCTAACCTGATTCAAGCCAAATTTGCCACCCCAACCCTACAAAAAGAGCCCGCTCCTAACGCGCCTATTGAAGTCCTTAACGCGCCTACTACTACCCTTTCCAGCAATGACTTTCAGCAGGAAGCCCAGATTGACACACTCCTTGAAACCCTAGCTCAAGAGATCTACGGTCTGCTGCGCCAAAAAATGGAAATTGAGCGAGAAAGACAAGGCAGAAATTTGGGCAGAATGCCGTGGTAAAGCCCTAAAAAATAGCGATAGATTGAGGAAAACATGACTGAACAACCTGTTAAAGCCCATCTGATTAGCCAAGACAGTACAGACAATATTGAATTTATGTTTAACCCGACAGAGTTGCGCTTTAGCCGAAGTGCAACTATCAAAAGTTCTGAGGGAGCAACCACGGCTGGAGGATTGCCCAAGGTAAGCTTTGGCAGCCCGCAACCCTACAGCCTTAGTATTGGTAACATTTTGTTTGATACCTATGAAAGTGGCAAAGATGTCATGAATACTTACATCAACAAATTGTGTCAAGGCGTTGAGTTTGCCGCCTCATTGGGACGACCTCCAGTTTATATTTTTACCTGGGGCAGTCAGCAATACTTAAAATGCTTTGTTAAAACTTTGTCCTATCGATTGACGATGTTTCTTCCCGATGGAACTCCTGTAAGAGCAATTGTTGACTTATCGTTAGAGCAAATTGACACCACTAGCAGTTCTTGAAAGCCAGAGCAGCAGGAGAGTATTCGACTTTTGGAGAGTAGTGCAATTTGATGCAATTTATTAACCTGAGGGTGCTCCCCTGGGTAGAATCCTATGCCAAGTTATCTGGCTAAACCGACTCTAAAGATTAACGGTCAATCTGCTTCAGATGCAGTGATGGAGGATATTCTGCAAATTTCTGTAGAAGAAAGTCTGCATCTGCCAGGGATGTTTACTTTAGTGATTAATAACTCTGCTTTTTCGGGGCGTAGTGGGGATACTTTTTGGAAACATATTGATGTGTTTTCCATCGGTGATCCGGTAGAAATTGCCTTTGCTGCTAGTACAACGGCTTCTAGCGAATTTGATGATGCTAACAGCGGTACGGTGTTGAAGGGTGAAGTCACGGCGATCGAGGTAAACTTTACCAGCGATTCTCAAGCTCCTATTATTATTCGGGGTTATGACGTATCCCATCGATTGCACCGAGGACGAAAGATCCGTTCCTTTCAAGATGTCACTGATAGCGATTTGGTGAAGACTGTGATGGGGGAAGTGGGAATTACAAGCGGAACGGTCACGACGACTAGCACCACTTATCCCTACGTTTTTCAAGAAAATCAAACGAACATGGAGTTTTTGCGGGAACGGGCTGCCCGCAATGGGTTTGAATTATTTGTCCAAGATGGCAAGCTCAATTTTCGTAGCCCGACAGCAGGTACCACCATAAATTTGACCTGGTTGCGCAACTTGAATAGTTTTCGGGTGCGGGTTAGCAGTGCTGATCAGGTCAGTTCCGTGGAAGTGCGGGGCTGGGATTATGTGAAAAAAGAGGCGATCGTTTCGACTAAAAGTTCGGCAACGACAGTACAAACATCTAATGACCATGGGGTCGGGGCAGATACTAGCAGTAGTTTTAACGGCAAGCCTGCGTCTCCCAAAATTACGGTGGTTGACCAGCCTGTAGGCAGTACCGCTGAGGCAGATGCGATCGCCCAAGCCCTCATGAACGAGATGGGCGGCGAATTTATTTATGCCGATGCTAAAGCCGAGGGCAATCCCTTAATTCGAGTCGGCAAAGTCGTCAGCTTGAGCGACATGGGCAAATACAACGGCTCCTACTACATCACAGAAGCCCGTCACATTTACACTGGAGGCTTCTATTCCACAGAATTCAGCGTCCGGGGTTTACGCAGCGGCGATCTGATGTCTACCTTGTCTTCTCCTACCCGGCTCAAGCCAGGGCAAACGATGCTCGTGGGCATTGTCACCGACAACAAAGATACTGAAAGCTTAGGACGGGTTAAAGTTCAGTTCCCCACGCTAACGACAACTCATGCCAGCACCTGGGCGCGGGTTGTTGGGGTGGGTGCTGGGGCAACCCGGGGGTTTGATTGTCTGCCCGAAGTTAACGACGAAGTATTAGTAGCATTTGAACATGGTGATATTCATCGTCCTTACGTGCTAGGAGGAGTCTGGAATGGTACTGATGCGCCGCCAACGGTTCCTGAAAATTCTGTGGGTGATGCAGGAGTACGGCTCAGAACGCTTAAGACTCGCTTGGGACACATTTTACAGTTTGTGGAAGAAGATAAAGATGATAGTAAAAAAGGCGTTTATTTAACCACCGTAGATGGACATAAATTACATCTAGATGATTCAACTAAATTTATTAAAGCTGAAACCGCTGGAGGTCACTCTATTTTCATGGATGATGAGGGGAAAAAGATTGAGATTAAAACGACGGGCGGACACACTTTGACCCTAGATGATAACTCCCCAGGAAAGATCGATTTCATCTCGACTGGAGATATCAATATGACCGCAGGAAGCTCAAATAAAATCACGATTAAAGCAAAAGATATTGAACTAGCTGCCACCTCTTCCTTCTTAGCAAAAGTGATGAACAATAAACTTGATATTAGTACGTCGGCGATCGCGGCTGAAGGCACTAATGCAACGCTAAAAGCAACAGCAGCAGCAAAGGTCGAAGGACTCAATACGACGGTATCTGGATCGGCTGCTGTCAAGGTTGAAGGAGCGCTTGCCAGCCTGGAAGCAAGCGGCATGGCGAAAGTTCAGGGTTCGTTAGTCAAGATTAATTAGAGGTTGTCGATCATGGCTCAACAAGTTTGTGCAGGCGCAATGATGACTTGTTCGTTTGGGGTTGCACCCAGCGCTTTAATGGTGATTCCTAAAGGTATGCCAGTTACGGCAGGCGGTCCATTGGCAGCCACGATTATGGATTTTGCCCCGATCGCCAATATTCCCCCATTTAGTATGTGTACTACGCCCTCTAATCCTATGGTTGCCGCTGCCACGGCTGCCGCATTCGGTGTATTAACGCCAATGCCCTGTATTCCGGTCACGCCTGCTCCCTGGATTGTGGGCACACCAACGGTATTAATTAATAATTTTCCGGCGTTGAACAGCACATCTAAATGTATGTGTGCTTGGGGCGGTGTCATTCAATTTACTTATCCCGGACAGGTGATGGTGCAGGTTCCATAGCTGTGATAAAAATTTAAGAGAGGATATGATTCACACGAGTCATATAGGTCTGGCTAAGAATCTGGTTTCCTTCCTCAATGAACATTGGATAGACCTGCCAACCATCAGTGACATAGAAAAAACAGCGCCAGCACTTGACGATCGACCATAAAGTCTTGAACCTCTCCGCATTGCGATCGCCTATCACCCGTGCTATTGAGATCACTATAGTTCCTGAGAATACTCACATTTGTCAGTCAAGTTGTGCCATTGTGCCTGTGTAGAGCCGTTGAGCACAATATCTCGCCGCCAACATCATAACTTTGCCAAGAACCCATTTAGCGTGACATTTTCCATCTGGTCACTCTGTTATGAAAACACTTGGCATAAAAACTTTACGCGCGAGCTAAAAAATTCAGAATACTATATGGAAACGCTTGTTGACTAATCTGCATTAAGTCCGGTATGCAAAGAACAATCTTCAGGAATATTGTAGTGTCTTGTTCAGTTTCAACGGGCAGGTCGAGCAGGTATCTATTGGTAAAGACACGATTTAAGCTCTAGAGAGTCAAATTTATGAATATTCAAAAGTCTTCTGGTTTAGGAAAGATAGTTTCATCCAGCATCAAACTTTTTTTGATCTTAATTTCCACCTCTTTAGCCCTCAGTAGTTGTACAAATCGTGATTTCAAAATAGCTCAGGCTCTGAGTGAAGAAGCAGAGAGGTTGAACGAACTCAACGAGAATGTTTCTCTAGATATTTATAACTCGTGTGTACGTTCAAACAATTGGCTCAACAGAGACACCTCTCAGACCGGACAAAACATCAGAGACGGTTTAGAACAATGTGACCAAATATATCGATCAAATTCAGATCGCGCTCGCATCGTCGGTCAGCTTTTAGTAGGGTATGTTGAAGCCATTGGAGAACTCACCGTGGGGAGAGAAGAGGAAGTTCAAGCAAAATTTGAATCTATTGGTGCATCTCTCAAAGAATTAAGAGTAGAGACTGGCAACTCAACTTTGCAGTTTACAGATGACACGATTAATACCGGAGTTAATATTGCGACTTTTTTAACCAATTTACTTTTGACAGACTTCCGAAGAAGAAACATTAAAGTTGCTGTCGTTTGTACTGACCCAGATATTCAATCGTACTCTATGGGTTTTACCAGTTTTATTGATGAAATTTATATGCAAGGACAGCTTGATGATGAAATTGACTCTATTACTCGTTATTACCTTCAAACTAATCTTTTGAGCGATGTAATCACTCAGCCTTTAAGTCCTGAATCTGCGCCAGAACTGCAAAACACACAAGACAGACGCAATGCTGAGTTAAGAGACGAACTATTAAAGGTCACTGACCGAAAAAACACGGCATCGACTTATATCAATCTCATTCAAGCAACTGCTGCTACCCACGCTAACCTCAAGCGTATTTTTAATGATGGCAAAGATGAGATATCTCCTGAGCAGACCGCTAAATGTAATCGGTATTTTGCTCAAGATGAGACAAAAACGAATATGAAGGCTGTAGAGACTGACTTTCCAAATCAGGAGATGAGTCAGTTTGAGTTGGAACAAGCGAGAAAAGAGGTAGACGCATATATCGAGCGAGTAACACCCTTATTAGAAAGCTTGGACTTAAAGCCTACTCATTAAGCACTGTCCTTCCTTGAATCATCCTGATCAGGGATTAATCATCAACTAGTCATTAAACAATCATCAATCAGCAGGAGAATAAGCAGATGAAGATGGCAAAGGACATTACTATAGGTGAACTTGAAGAATGGAGAAAACAGGTTTTAGAAGCCTATAAAGAGGGTAGTAATCAGGTAGAGACCGCATTTTTTAAACACAAGAAAATTTCTTGGCAGCAAAAGCGTGATGCGGAAGGAGAGTTGCAGAAGCTTAAGCTCCTAGCAGCGCAGTTATTGGGCTTGATCGCAAGTAGGAGACTGGATGATTTGCTCTCTACGGACGTGGATAGCCCTGCCTCAAGAATTGGTATTGCAACTGATAAACTAAAGGTAGCAGCACAAAGAGTTGATAAGTTTCTAGAGTTTTTGCAGGTTGTTGCTGATGTGATTCAGATTGCCAGCGGTCTTGTTGTCGCTATTCAAACGGGTGCGATCGCCCAGATCAAAACTGCCCTTGATTAATGCAAAGAATGCCTCTGTTGGAGAGTAGTGTTCAAATTTTAAGATGCTTAGCCATTATATGAATGCTTAATGCTTATGGTACATCCCAGTTTTGCACCCTCACCCTAAATCCTTCTCCCTTTCTAGGAGAGGGATTTTGATTCTGGCTCCCTTCTCCTGCTCTGGGAGAAGGATTGGGGATGAGGGTGGATAGAATTCTAGAACATTCTCTGGCTGAGTATGACTGCTCATCCCGTTGTCAATAAGCTAAAGTTGTCTCAGTGTTAACACTCACCAACCTCTCTAAGATTTATGAACGCAACGGGTAAAGTGTTGCAGGGCGGCAAATATAGCCTCGACCAACTGCTGGGCGAAGGTGGCTTTGGCATCACCTATAAGGCGACTCATCATTATTTGGGTCAAACGGTTGTCATTAAAACCCTCAATCCTGCTAACAAAAACCATCCGCAGTTTGCAAAGTTAGAGCAACAGTTCCAGGATGAAGGGCGCAGATTAGCGCTGTGTGTTCATCCTAATATTGTGCGGGTCAATGACTTTTTTATTGAAGCAGGCGTGCCTTATTTAGTGATGGACTACATCCCAGGCGAAACGTTAGAAGAAGTCGTCTTCCCAGACAAGCCACTGCCAGAAGCGATCGCCATTCACTACATTCGTCAAGTCGGCGCGGCGCTGCAAGTCGTCCACCAAAACGGGCTGCTGCATCGGGATATTAAGCCCCAGAACATCATTTTGCGGCAAAACACCCAAGAGGTAGTGCTGATTGACTTTGGCATTTCGCGGGAGTTTACTCCGGGTGTGACCCAAACCCACACCAGCATGATTTCTGAGGGCTATGCCCCCGTTGAACAATACATCACCCAACAGCAGCGAACGCCTGCCAGCGATGTTTACGGTCTGACGGCAACGTTATATGCCCTGCTAACGGCACGAGTTCCGGTTGCGTCAATTCTGCGCGATCGCCAAACCATGCCCACGCCCGCCGAATTGCAGCCTTACCTCAGTCCTGAAGTTAATCAAGCCGTCATGAAAGGGATGGCGATCGATGTTCACTATCGCCCTCGCACGATTGAAGAATGGCTGTCTATGCTGCCCGACTACGCGCCTATGGCAGGAGAACCTATCACTCAACCACCTAGCCTTTTGCCCGCCAGTCCGCCGACTGCGCCGACGATGGCAGTAAGTCCTCGCTACTCTTCTCCTAATGTTTCTGCGCCAAATGTTTCTACGCCACCTGCCGCGTCTTTTGTGCCGCCCTATGCTTCTCCAAACGTTCCCACCAATGCTCGTACCGTAGTAGGGCTTGCCCCCGACCCTAACCCGCCTCTTAAAAAGAAATCAGGGAGTTGGGGTTTTGCTTTTTTGGGACTTGTGGCGATCGCTAGTATTGTGACAGCTGCCATTGGAGCCGTCTGGTTTCGCTCTCAGCAATTTGCCGACCTGCCTGATTCTTTGCCGACTGAATCGGTTGACCCTTCGCCCTCGCCTCCTCCTGAACCTTCCCCTGAACCCTCGCTTTCTCCTTCGCCATCGCCTTCTCCTGAACCTTCCCCTGAACCCTCTCTGGCACTAGAAGAGATTCAGCCGATCGAACCCACCAAACCTAATAAACCCCGCAAGTCAGACCGTGATGACGATCGCGATGACGACGACGATTCTTCGGGGCGCACCCGCCGCAGCGTCCGTGGAATTGCTACAGGCACCTCACAGCAAGAGGTAGAGGCACTTCTGGGAAAACCCGATAGTGAGGATGACGATGCTTACTGGGCAAATACGCGCTCTACCCGGTATGACGTGGTTCCTGATCAGGTGAGCTTGGGTTACATCTATGACAAGGACAGCGATCGCTTGCGTCAAACCGAGGCTTCGTTTGTTCAGTCGGTCGATACTCTGACGATGCGAGTAACACTAAATGGAATGTTGTCGAATCAGTTGACTGAAGAGATTGAGGAAGGGCTGGCTGCAGTGCGCGATCGCCAATCTAATCAATACAGTTTTCGGGTTGGGTCGCTTCAAGGCGTGATTCAACGAAACGAGCAAGACCGGGTTTATATGGCGGTATGGGAGGATGGACTCCATTAACTTTTTGACTATTTCTGATTCCCGTTATTTTTTATTTTCATAATGCCAACACCAACGCCAACGCTATATGTTGCTGTGACGAATCATGGCTTTGGACATGCTACTCGGATGGCAGCTTTGGTTGCTGAAATTCAGCGCGTTTGTCCTGAAATCTTAGTTATTTTGGCGACTACTGCTCCTCGATGGCTGCTAGATTCTTATATTCAAGGGGATTTTATTCATCGGCATTCAGCGTTAGATATTGGCATTATCCAAAGCGATAGCGTCACGATGGATCAGGACGCAACGCTGGCAAAGTTGAAGCAGTTTCGGGCTGAGGAGCAGGCGATCGTTGCCCGTGAGGTGACGTTTCTGCAACAAAATCGGGTGGATTTGGTATTAGCAGATATTCCGCCTCTAGCAACCACGATCGCCCGTGCCGCCAAGGTGCCTTGCTGGATGATTAGTAACTTTGGCTGGGATTTTATTTATCGTCCTTGGGGCGGCGAATTCATAGAAATGGCAGATTGGATTGCCGCAAAATTTGGCGAATGCGATCGCCTGTTTCGGTTGCCTTTCCATGAATCTATGAGCGCTTTTCCCCATATTACTGATGTCGGCTTAACCGGAGGATTGCCCCACTTCTCAGTTGCCGAAATGCGAGAGAAATTTGGGATTACTACCCCCGTCGAAAAAACTATCCTGCTAACGTTTGGCGGTTTGGGACTCGCTAAAATTCCCTACTTAAATACTCAAAACTTCCCCGATTGGCAATTCATTACCTTCGATCGCCAAGCACCCAATTTACCCAACTTAGTTAAGGTAACAGGCGGTCAATATCGTCCCGTAGACTTTATGCCGCTGTGCCGCGCCGTAGTCTCCAAACCGGGATACAGCACCTTTGCCGAAGCCTGCCGCATGGACACGCCCATCATCACGATTACCCGCGAAGACTTTGCCGAGTCGCCTGTGCTGCTTGCCGGAATGCAAGACTGTCACCCTCACCAAATCCTCACGCCAGATGAATTCTCTAAGGGAGATTGGCAGTTTCTAGAGCAACCATTTCAGCCCCCTCGGACAGACTGGCGACCCACAAAGAATGGCAATGAAGCGATCGCGCAAGCCGTGGTGGATGACTGGCTATAAAATCCCTATCCATTACGCAACGCTATCTCACAGCTTTAAACCTTGCAGTCTTAATATCTTGTGATTCGGTAGGCACAAAGTTTTACGCCTATCAAACTTTTCTGGAGAAACGTATCCTCCAACGAATTCAAAAAAGTATCGCAGAATAAGTGTATTGTCTCCTGCCCCCTCCTTATGCCTGTCTTCTTTAATCCTATTACTCGTCAGCGAGACATCATCGAAGTTCTCATTCGTCACGGTTGGGACTACATGCGCCAACTCCTAACTTTGGGTAAAAGCGATGAGCCAGAAATTCCTGCCCCCGAAATTCTCTGCAAAATCCTCACTGACTTAGGGCCTGTTTATATCAAGCTAGGGCAATTGCTCAGCACCCGCCCCGACTTGCTGCCCGCTTCTTACATTGAGGCATTGAGCAATCTGCAATCCAATGTGCCACCTGTAAAATGGGCAGATATTGAAGTCGAGATTCGGCAAGAGTTGAAGCAGCCTTTAGAAGAAGCGTTTGCACAGATGAATGAAGTGGCGATCGCGGCAGGCTCCATTGCTCAAATCCACCGCGCCACCCTCAAAAACGGTCAACCTGTCGCCGTCAAAATTCAACGCCCCGGCATCGACATTACCGTAGACCGCGACATTTCCATGTTTAAGCAGATCGCTGCCCTCCTCTCCACCACCAAATTCGGCAAACGCTACAACATCGTCTCCCTCGCCGAAGAATTCAGTACCTCTCTCCTAAATGAACTCGACTTCACCCTCGAAGCCACCTACACCGATCAACTCCGTCACAACCTCAGTCAGGGCAAATGGTTTGATCCTACTCAGATCGTTGTGCCTCAGGTTTACCCCGAACTCTCCAGCAAAAAAATTCTGGTTCTAGAATGGCTAGAAGGCAAACCTTTTCTGCAAGCCAAGCTAGAAGGCAAAAATTATGGTGGCGATGTTAAAGCCGAACGCCGCGCCTTCACCACACTGCTCTTCCGGGCATTCCTCCAGCAGTACCTTGCCGATGGCTTCTTCCACGCTGATCCGCATCCTGGTAATTTGTTCTACCTCGAAGATGGAAGAGTCGGTATTTTAGACTGTGGCATGATGGGTGTGCTGGACTCGCGCACTCAATCTTTGATGGTCGAACTGGTGTTGGCAATTATTGACGCTGATCCTGAGCGTTGCGCCCAAATCACGCTGCAACTGGCAAAACCTATGGATATGAGCCAGCCTATTAACCTCCTTAGCCTTCAAACTGACTACGATCGCCTTCTTCGTCGTTATCTTAACGTCAGTCTGAGTAACCTGAATGTTGGCGAAGCTTTCGGAGCCATTCTAGAAGCTGCGCGCCTTAACAACCTCAAGCTTCCTAGCAACATTGGTCTGCTCACTAAGTCCATGGTTAACCTAGAAGGAACCGGACGCGAGTTCGATCCATCGGTCAATGTTGTTGAGGAAATTACGCCGCTGATGTCTGACCTATTTCAGCGCCAACTCATTGGCAAAGACCCGGCGCGATCGCTCCTGAGAACTGTTCTAGAGTTCAAAGAACTATCCCTAGAGTCGCCTCGACAAATCGGCTTTTTGCTCAATCGCCTGAGTTCCGAAACTCTACGGATTAACCTCAACATCCAAGACTTTAATGCCATGCGCCGCACAATGGATGATGCCGCCAATCGGCGATCGTTTAGTACGGTCGTCGGTTCACTGATTATTGGTGCAGCCATTTTATCAACAGGGCAGCAAACGCCGCAGGTGCATTTAGTCGGCAATATTTTCTTTGGCGCAGCGAGTTTGTTAGGACTATGGTTAATTTTTACAATCTTGCGATCGGGGCGGTTGAAGTAAGTTCATCGTGCTGATGTGAGGCATATCATAAACTCTTGGCAGGACTCTATCTACTTTCGTAAGCTAAGTATTTTTCAACACCAGGGGTTTGATCCATCAAACCTTGATGACGGATGCAACTTGGTAGACTGAATACATTGATACTGAATACATTGATTAGGTACATTGATTGGGCTAATTTGACCTATGACTATTGCGATCGCCCATCCAGTAAATGCAACAAAAGTAAATACAACAAAAGCCACTCAGCTTGGACGTGTTGATTATTTAGTCACTGGCTAAAGCTTCGACTGTTTGACGATATGCAATAATTGTGAAGTTTTTCTGTTGCTCTTTCAAAGTATATAAAATCACGTTGGAGAGATCTTTGGAAACTAGCGTCCGTACTTCAACTTGAGTTTCAACATAGGTCGTTAAAGGAGTTTCGCTCTCTAGCTTGCTGTCATCATTGGCTCCAGCAAGAGCTTCAAAGCGCCCTTTTCCCTCCACTTCAGTCACGGTGTAGCTTTTTACCTTAAGATTTCTCAACAAACCAACCACACTGTCTTTCAGCACAGTTTCACAAATGATGGTGACTAAAACGGCGGGTTGAACAAGTTCATCAAGGGAGGATTGTTCAAAATCAAGCATGGTTCATCAGGAGATAATCTACCTATTTAGTATGCGCGATCGCGGTTGTTCCTCAAAACAGCAAAGACAAAATAAGGGCGAGCAAGTTTGCTAATTTAAGATTTGTAAAGGGCGGCGACTAAAAAAAGGTTTCAAGCTTAGAGTTGAGGTCGAAAAATCCCTAGGCAGCGGTTAAACCTTAATTTGTCTACAAACCTGATTCTCAGAGAAGTCATCGGCATGAAGATATCGGCAATGAACAGTCGTTACACTCGTCTCTCAAATTCCCCTCGCGCTTCATTTCTTCCCGTCGTCCCCCTTGCTGGACTATTCGTTGAAATAGCTGCTTTGCTCTTCATTGGTTTAGGTCAGGGTTCTGCCTTCGCGCAGGAACGCCCTCGTAATACTCCCGCAGCTACTCCTACGGCACAACCCGGTGGTGGCATACGCCCCATTCTCACGGTGGGCGATCGTAGCGAATCGGTTTCCGAGCTTCAAGCCATGCTTAAACTACTGGGCTACTACACTGGCACCGTCGATGGTGTTTACCAAGAGGGTACTGCAACTGCCGTATCAGCATTCCAACGCGCTGCCGGGTTAACCGCCGACGGTGTTGCCGGAACTGCGACTTGGAACCGTTTGCTTCCGGTTGCTAATACTGCTACTCCAGTTACACCGACTCCTACTCGTCCTTCGCCTGTCACGCCAGCGCCTGTTACGCCAGCGCCTTCTCCGGTAGTTGCCCAACCCACAACGATCTCCCTGCCGATCTTACGGCTGGGAACACGCGGTTCAGCCATTAGCCAGCTTCAGCAACGCCTGCGAAGGTTGGGCTTTTTTAATGGAGTCGTGGACGGTGTATTTGGGGCAGAAACTGAAAATGCGGTTAAGGCAGTGCAGCAAAATTATGGGTTAGACGCGGACGGTGTGGTCGGTTCAGCAACTTGGGACGCTTTGCTTCAATAAGTACTTTAAGAAGTAGCTGGGGAAGAATTCTTTCCTTTCATATTCATTCTTTAAACTTCTGTTAACGATCGCCAACTTTAGTAAACATTCCGGGCGATCGAGAGCACAGTTGAGGGCACAGATGCTATCTTGAATTCAGGTACAAAGAAGCAATTACTCAACCCAGATTCTAGATTAGAGCCTGTACCTCCTGCCCTAAATCTAGCCGTAGCGCTCAGTTGTAGCAATTTCACTCCCTGTAACAAAATGTAAGTGAGATGCGATCGCACTAAATGTATGCCCTTTCTTTGACTTCGCATTAGTGCCCGCGCCACCAAAGCTCAATGTCTCCTAAGAGACAGCCTAAAAACAGGATGAATTGTGGGCTGCTGAGAATCGCTACGGATTCGTATAAACCCTCTCTACTTAGTTTTGACGAATCGAATCATCCTTGAAGGGTCTGACAGCCTCCTGTCAGACCCGCTCTTATTAAGATAGAAAGACGGGCTAGAAATAAAAGCTTTACCGATACCAAATAGATTCAATGTTCTGGGCGATCGCCATTGCTTGCTCCCGATCAGCAGATGATAAAGTGACGGTTACATGTCCCATTTTGCGCCCCACCCGAGCAATGCTTTTGCCATACCAATACACGTGGGCATGAGGAATTTGCTCAAGCTGTTGGCGCTGCGATCGATAATCTTGTTCTGCTGATTCGTAGCCTAATAGATTGACCATCACGGCTGCTGGACACTGCAACGCAGGATTACCCAACGGCATTCTACAAACCGCTCTCAACTGCTGCTCAAACTGAGAAGTAACGCAGGCATCAAGACTATAGTGTCCTGAATTATGAGTACGAGGAGCAGTTTCGTTAACCCAAACTTTACCATCTGTCAAAAAAAATTCAATGCCCATCATGCCTACGAAATCTAGGCTGTTAAGCAAAGTCCGAGCGATCGCTTCCACTTGCTCAACAATGGCTGGCTCCTGCGGCAGCACTAGCACTCGCCGACAAACCTGATCGACCTGCTGAGTTTCTACGACTGGGTAAATTGTTATTTCTCCAGTCAGCGATCGCGCTGCCATCACCGCTAGCTCACAATCAAAGGCAACAAATTCTTCTAAAAGCCATTGTTCTGACCCATTCTCGAACTCATCTAGCAACCGTTCTAAATGCGATCGCGTTTTGGCAATAAACGTTCCCTTGCCATCATATCCGTGCTGCCGAGCTTTGAGCACAACCGGAAACCCCAGTTGACCTAAATCAGTTCCTTCAGACAGCGCCACAAATTCCGGTGCAGGTAGATTGAGGCGTGTGAGATAAGAGCGTTGATTATATTTGTCGAGTAGAGGAGCCAAGGATGAGAGGCTTGGGTAAAAAGGAACGTGTTGCGCCAAAGGCGAAAGTGCTGTCAGATTAATAAATTCGTTCTCAAAAGTAATGACATCGCAGAGGGGAACAAGCTGGGCAGTGGCGGCGGCATCATCAATGGCGGCAAAAATAGTTTGAGTGGCGATCGCCACCGCCGGGTCATCAGCTTGGGGCGTTTGCACCATGAGTTCTAACCCCAGCTTTTTAAGCGCATCTGCCATCATCCAGGCAAGTTGCCCACCGCCAATAATCCCAACTCGATTGGTCATAGCCCTCTCACTCTGCATCAATTTCTATCGACGTATCATAAGACTAAATCTTTGCCAATTGCAGAGTCACTATTTATCCAACCCCAGAATCCTTGACCGTGCCCTAAAAGCCCGGATCAAGGATGTCAATTGCAGAGTCACTATTTATCCAACCCCAGAATCTCTGATGCCTTTCTAACAATTTCGTCTGGATCAAACGGCTTAGTCATATAAAGGTTGGCTCCCATCTCCTTGCCTTTTTGCTGATCAAATTCCTGCCCTTTAGCAGTCAGCATAATAATGTGAACATCCTGGGTGCTAGCATTTTGTTTGGCAATTTGGCATACTTCAAACCCATTCATTTTCGGCATCATGACATCTAAAAATACAAGATTTGGTTTTTGGGTTTGAATAATTTCTAGCGCCTCCGCTCCATTTGTAGCAAGCAAAAGCTCAACGCCTTGATCTTCTAAATCTTCCAGCGTTTGCTCCATCAAAATCCGAATATGAGCTTCATCATCAGCAATCAAAATACTTTGAGTCATGAGATTTTCCTTGATCTTTCTGCTTAGTCTTCTATTTCTCTCAATCCAATTTCTCTCAATCCAAGGCTATGATTCGTTATCCTACCCGTTGAGCTAGTTTGGGTGCAGTGCAGTCTTGTTGCACAACAACGAAAACGACGTTCTTCAAACCGTTGTCAAATCGTAGGGTTTGGACAATATTGTGCTGTTCCGAGGCTTCGGCATTGATGATGATCATATCGGGTTTAATTGAGAGAGCTTTTTCAATCCCTTCAGAGCCTGTCGTTGCTTCTGTGACGGTGTAGCCTTTAGAGACTAAAACATCGCTCAAGATTTTTGCGGTAGAAAGATCGGCATCTACCACCAGCACTTTTTTATGAGAAATCTCTTGCGTTAAGAGCATTTTGATATCACTCAAAAGCAACTCTGTATTGATGGGTTTACTGAGATAGCGATCGACCCCTAAGCGATAGCCTCGTTCTTTGTCTTGAATAATGGAAAGAATGATAGTCGGAATGTTCATCGTCGCTGGATTGTTTTTCAAAACTGCCGCCAAATCAAACCCGCTAATATTGGGCATCATCACATCTAAAATAATGAGATCGGGGGGAAGTTCTTCAACTAAGCGCAGGGCTTCAATGCCATCTTGAGCAGTTCTAATTAAATAGCCTTCGGCTTCCAATTCTTGGCGAAGCAATTCTCGAATATGGGGTTCATCATCCACCACAAGCAAGTTCTTTTGACTACCGTTTGAAGAAACCGCTCGATCTACGTTTTCTTTAAGTTGTTGCACCAAAGAATCCAGGTGTATTGAGATGGCTTGAGTAGAGACGGTAGTAGGAAGACTAAAAGTAAAACTACTGCCTTGACCTAGCTGGCTTTCTACCCAAATCCGTCCGTTGTGATGTTCAATAATTTGTTTGCAAATGGGGAGTCCTAAGCCAGTGCCCTTGGGCTTGTCGGTCATCACTTCACCGACTTGTTTGAACTTCTCAAAAACTTTAGGCTGATCTTCCAGGGCAATGCCAATACCCTGGTCTATGACGCTGACAATGATATTGCCCTGATGATTATGCGCCCGACAAGTGATCGTTCCTACGGGGGTAAATTTTATAGCATTGGAGAGCAGATTAATAAGGACTTGAATGAGCCGATCGCGATCGCCTACGACTTCGGGTAAGTCAGGTTCGATTTGGCGAATGATCTGGAGTTTAGCAGCTTGTGCTAAAACAGCGGTAGCCGCGATCGCCCGGTCAAGAATTTCGGAGATGGGCAAAGGCTGCATATCCCATTCCACTTTGCCTGCCTCAATTTTGGCAATGTCTAACACATCGTTAATGAGTGAAGTCAGGCGATCGCCCTCAGTAATAATAATGTGAAGGTTTTCACGGACTTGTTTAACAGTTCGTTGAATTTTGGGGCTATCTGTGGTGACAGCAGGCAGCACGACATCTTCTAGCTTTTTCTGGATGAGTTTAGCAAAACCTAGGACTGAGGTCAGAGGAGTGCGTAGCTCATGGGAAACTGTCGAGATAAAGTCGGTCTTCATCTGATCGATTTCTTTCTCTACGGTGATATCTCGAATTAGCACAACCGAACCCAGATAGGTTTGATTAGTAGCACCTTGCTCGGCGATCGCCGTTACGCGGGCTTGTCCAATCCGTTCATGGGTTAACGTGACCTCTGAAGTTAAAGATGCAGCGGGGCTAATGTAGTTTTGTGTGACTAAACCTGTGACATCTTCTTTAAAGACTTCAAGACAGGTCTTTCCTTCAAGGTGTTCATGCGTTAATCCAACCATTGTTAACAACACTGGGTTAAACCGAATGATTTTCCCTGTAGCATTCGTGACCAACAAGCCGTCTCCTAAGCTGTCAATAATGACGTTTAACTCTTGAGTCCGTTCTTTGACCGTTTTCTCTAGTCCATCGCGAGACTTTTCGAGTGCCCAAGTCCTTATTTCTACCCATTCAATCAGTTGGTTTAGCGCAGTTGCTAAGGTGCCTACCTCATCTTGGCTGAAGATGTCTGAGCGAAGGCTAAAGTCTTGTGCATTAATGACCTGTTGTGCCATCTGTTCTAGTTCTGTCAAAGGGCGAGTAATAGAGCGGCTAATGGCTGTAGCAAGTAAGGTAGCGATCGCGCCAGAAGCAATAATACTCAATGCTACAGCCCAGTTCCGTAGGGTATTGGCTCGAAGTGACTCTGCGTCTGCCTCCACACTCTCTTCTCGGGACGCTTCAATTTGCCCGACGAGGTCGTCTGAAATCGCGTCAAACTTGATAGCCAGATCACTATTGGTAAATTCGAGCAACCGAGCTTGAGCCACCTGAAGTTGACCCGGGTCTTTAAGTTGATTGAAATCAATTTCTGTTGCCAAACCATCAACAGTCTGAAGATACGCATCTGGTATGCCATCGTAAGTTTTCAGAAATTTGATGAGCGCAGTATCGCTTTGGCTGAGATGGGATTCTTCTACAAAATCAGCGGCAACTTCTTCAAGATCTGCCCACGATTTTTCGATTCCAAGGGTGTGATGTCGAATATGGGCATATTCTGTCCGGAAATCCTCTGGGTATTGTAGAAGGGGAATAAGCTGTTGCTGATGGGTACGAACCTGTAAAATGCTCGTTTGCAAACGACTTTCTAAAGCAACTTCGTACTGCGCATGTTTTCTAAGGCTTTCCGCTTGGTTTGCTCGGTTATTGCTGAGGATAATACCTAAGGTTGTTCCAGCGATCGCCACTCCTACCACTACGGCATACCCAAAAGCAATTTTTTGAGCAACCTTCAAATGATTAAACCAATGATTTATAGATAAAAAGGGTTGAGGGTTGAGAATAGGAGGACAACTCATAGAGATTATAAGAATTCGGCAAGGAGCCTCCTTAGCATTCCCACCCAATTGTCTGATCTTGCTGACATTTTTACTGTAGATTACGGAGTCTCTTCAAGAGAGGGTTGAATCGGGATTTCAATGATAAATTCTGTTCCTTGATTAAGAGTTGATTCGCAGCGTAGCTTGCCACCATGACGTTCTGTAATAATCTGAGAGCTAATTGATAGCCCTAATCCAGTTCCTTTGCCTACAGGTTTAGTGGTAAAAAAGGGATCAAAAAGTTTTTCAATGACATGTTCAGGAATTCCTAAAGCGTTGTCAGCAATCCGAATAACCACGGTTTCGGCATCGGTGCACTCTGTGGAAATGCGAATCCAATTTGATGGTTTTTTCCTTTCCTCAAGGGCATCGATCGCGTTCGCGAGCAGATTCATAAAGACTTGATTGAGTTGACTCGGGTAGCATTTTACTAAAGGCAAAGTACCGTAATTTTTAATAACTTCAACGCCTGTAAATTGAAACTGGGCTTTGAGGCGATGTCCTAAAATCAACAAGGTGCTGTCGATGCCTTCGTGAATGTCAACGGGCTTAACTTCAGCTTGATCGAGTCGCGAGAAGTTTCGTAAAGATAGGACAATATCTCGAATGCGTCCGGTACCCATGTTCATACTTTTGAGCAGTTTGGGCAGGTCTTCTGACAAAAAATCCAGGTCGATCGTCTCCTGTTCTAATTGAATGGCAGGCGTAGGGTGAGGGTATTCCTGCTGATAAAGTTTGATCAGCTTCAGTAACTCTTGGCTGTACTGGTTAATATAGTTAACGTTGCTATGAATGAAGCTAACGGGGTTGTTAATTTCGTGCGCTATACCCGCAACCATTTGACCAATACCCGACATTTTTTCGCTTTGAATCAGTCTTAATTGGGCGTGCTGAAGTTCTTGCAAGGTCAGTTCTAGCTGGTGCGCTTTTTCTTGGGCGCTTTGTGCAGCCATACGGCTTTTCTCGTACAGTTCAGCTTGATCAAGAGCGATCGCCAATTGATTGGTAACTGCCCGCAACAGTTCGACCTCAGTTTCATTCCAGATGCGCGACTCTTTACTGGTGCCACAACAAATAACACCCACCTGACCCGACAGTGTTTGAATTGGAATTGCCAACAGCGATAAAAAATTTTTAGACAATAAGAACTCGCGAGTAACCGCATCGTCTAAAGTTTCGACCTGATTAATCTGCACGGTTTCGTGGCGCTGAAATTGGTCAGCCAAATTGCCGACCCCTTGCGGCAGGTAGTAGCCTTTAAGCGTAGAGAGGTTAGGATTATTGATTTCGGTAACAATTTCTAGTCCTCCGACGGGCTGCACTAAATGGGGATGGGAGCAAGCAATCTTTTGGTGTCTTGATTCGGTTTGATACCACAAAAAAAGACAGCGATCGAGATGCAATACCGTGTAAATTTCGCTTACGGCAGTTTCTAAAATAATTCCTAATTCCAACGAGTCGCGAATTTGTGCAGAGAGACGAAAAATCAGATCATTTTGGCGACTCTCTTTAAGCTTGCGTTCGTGCTGCAAGGCACTAATAATACCTGCGGCTTGGCAAACCAGCGTCGTCAGCAGCTTTAGATCTTCAGCACTGTAGGGCAAACTTTTAGGACGACTCAAGACGATCGCTCCCAACACCTTCTCCTTGTTCTTCAAAGGCACACAAATTAAAGTAGTCATGTCTTCTTGCCCACCTAGATGTCTAGGATCTGAAGAAATATCATTAATAATTTCTCCCCTGCCCGTCTGAATAATGTGTCCTAAAAGCCCTTCACCGAGTGCAATATTTTCTTTGAAGCACAAATCTTCGCCAAATGAGGCAATGCCATCTAAACGGCATGTACCCTCCCCGATTAATAACAGCACTCCGCTTTCTGATTTAAGCAATCCTTTCGCTTCATCTAGGACAAGCGAAGCAATTTCTTGGACATCTAAACTATCAATAATTTTTTCGGAAATGTTGAACAGCAGAGAGATTTCTTTGTATTTGCTGAGAAGCTCTTGGGCGAGTGTTCGTTTCTCTATCTCTCGATGAGCTAGATTTTCCAGGAGACTCGCGATCGCAGCGGCTCTTTCATCACCATTTACCCAGCCTAGAAGCTGTCCTGCTAATTGAATTGGGAATTGATGGGAGTAACTGGCGATCGGTTTTCCTAGGAGGAATTGACCATCAGAATCTTGAATGGTGATTTGGGAATCGACAGCATTCACAATCTCTTTAATGAGGGATAGCTCTTTTTTGAAAACTAGCTTTTTGAGACTCGCTGAAATCATCCTCGCATCACTGGTAAAATTGGGGGCGAACGTTTTCGAGTGTTCCCACAAAAGCACCGTAGACTCCTCTACATAAGATATCCAAATTGTCTGTTATGAATATCTAGGGCATTATAGCGTCCTAATGCAAGGACTTAATCGTCATAACTGGAAAATCGTCCGTTTTTCGATGATTTTAATAAACGTCTCGCAGTTTCTTTGAAGTAATCAATTAGAGGAATGAATGAGCGCAGCTTCTGGTAATCCTCCTTGCATTTTGCCCAAATAATCAATCAAGTTCTCCATTTGCTGGCTAGCTTTTACCATGCCTAACCCACGGACTGTAACCTTTCCAGGCGTATAAACAAAACGTGGTTTAAGATGTTGAGGCAAATTTTCCTTCAGCAGGTTCCACGCGGGTTCCTCCATAGGCGTTTCTAGCACTACATGCTGTTTGCCGTCAGGTTTAATGCGGCTGAAGCCCAAGGATTTAGCAACTTGCTTAAGCTCCATAACGCGCAAAAGTTGAGTGGCGGCAACCGGAATAGCGCCATAGCGATCGCTCCAATCTGCGGCAATTTGCGTTAGTTCTCGCTTCGACTGTACCGTTGCAACTGCGCGGTAAGCACTCATCTTTTGGTCTAAATCAGGAATATAATCTGCTGGAATAAACGCGGTCAAACTTAGATCAATTTGTGTGTCATCGACCTGCGGAATTTCTTGTCCTCGGATTTCCTTAATTGCCTCTTCTAGCATTTCCATATACAAGTCAAACCCGATCGCATCCATCTGTCCCGACTGTTCTGCACCCAGCAAATTACCAACGCCCCGAATCTCCATATCTCGAACAGCAAGCTGGTAGCCAGAACCCAGTTGGGCGAATTCTTGAATTGCTCGTAGCCGCTGGCGTGCCACATCCGTAAGCTGACTTTGTTTAGGGTAAAACAGCCAGGCGTGGGCTTGAATGCCAGCGCGTCCAACTCGTCCTCGTAGCTGGTAAAGTTGCGATAATCCAAACTTCTGCGCATCTTCGATCAAGATGGTATTAACACGCGGAATATCTAATCCTGATTCAATGATGGTGGTACACACTAAAACATCTGCGTCGCCGTTGCTAAAGGTGAGCATGGTAGATTCCAGTTCGTTTTCCTGCATTTGTCCATGGGCGATCGCCATCCTAATTCCCGGTATCATCTCTCGAATCTGCGTCGAAATTTCCTCAATGCCTTCCACACGCGGCACCACATAGAAGATTTGCCCACCGCGATCGAGTTCCTGCCGAATTGCCGATCGAACCACCTCTGCATTGTAGGGCGACAAATGAGTTTTAATGGCGCGGCGGGACGGTGGTGGCGTGGTAATCAGACTCATTTCCCGGACTCCTGACAACGACATATAGAGCGTCCGAGGAATTGGCGTGGCGCTCAGGGTTAGCACATCAACATGGGTTTTGAGAGCTTTGATTTTCTCCTTTTGATTCACGCCAAAGCGCTGTTCTTCGTCCACGACCAACAGCCCCAAGTCTTTGAACGCAACGCCCTTGCCCAAGAGTTGATGAGTACCGACAACCACATCTAATTCTCCTGTCGTTAAACGCTGCTGAATGTTGCGACGTTCTTCGGGGCTGCGAAATCGATTCAATAAGCCGACTTGAATAGGATAGGGCGAGAATCGATCTTTGAGCGTGTGGTAATGTTGCTGAGTCAGAATAGTGGTAGGGGCAAGTAGCGCTACTTGCTTGCCTGCGGTGACTGCTTTGAAGATAGCGCGCAGGGCTACTTCGGTTTTACCAAAGCCGACATCACCGCACACGAGGCGATCCATGGGGCGATCGCTTTCCATATCTCGTTTAACATCTTGCACTGCCTTCAATTGATCGGGCGTAGGCTGGTAGGGAAACGAGTCTTCTAATTCTTCTTGCCAGGGCATATCCAGGGGATAAGAAAAGCCCTGCTGTTGCGTCCGTTGGGCGTAGAGTTGGAGCAGATCAACCGCCACTTTTTTAATGGCTTTACGAACTTTACTCTTAGTCTTTTCCCAGGCTTTGCTCGACATTCTATTTAATTCAGGAGGGCGATCGCCGCCGCCTCGAAAACGCGATAATGAACCGACTTGATCGGCGGCAACTCGCAGCAAACCATCGGCATATTGCAGCACCAAATATTCACGGGTTTCATGATTAATGGTTAGGCTTTCTAGCTTGAGAAATTTTCCGACCCCATGGTTGCGATGCGCCACAAAATCACCCACCTGCAACTTGTTTGGATCAACTTGTTTAGATGCCGCTTGGCGACGTTTGCGAACGTAGTTGGGTGTCGCTAAAGAGTGTTGTCCAAAGAATTCTCGATCGGTCACCACTACGAGCCGGAAGGTAGGCAGAACAAACCCTTCTAGCTCGGCTAAACCAGAATATTTAACCGCGACAGGAGTGCGTTGCGCTTGCAGTTTATCGATCGCCAAATAGTCGCGTGGATTGGGGACAAATTGGGCGGGACAGTCGTGTTCTTGCAGCAGCGAGACGGAGCGGGAGGGCTGTGCCGAGACTAGCCAAATAGAAAAATGGCGATCGCGCTCTTGTCGCAGGGTTTCAGCCAGCCGAGCAAATTGGTGAGGAACGGCAGGGACAGTGCGACTAGAAAGGTTTAAGCCGTTGCCTTCTTCAGCAAGTTCGGTGAGATTGAGGCGTTCGTGTTGAATGGCTGTCAAGGAATCAGCAAAGGAGCGATGAATTTTGGGCAGCCGAGCCACTTCTTGCCACTGCTCCTCGGCGTTTTCAAACCAGCGATCGCCATGGGCTTGACATTGGTCGGGTTCGTCGATGGCAATTAGAGTATTTTCGGTGAGATAGTCGAGCAGGGAAGCAGGGCGATCGAAGGCAAGTCCCAGGAATCGGCGCATTCCTTCCAGGGTTCCGGCTTCAAGCTGCTCCAATTCTTCAGGAGTCAGATGCTCGGCAGCTTGAGGCAACTGAGATTGCATCTGTGAGGCAATAATAGGACTGAAGGTGGTGGTGGTCAAAACCAGACGAGTGATGCTGTCGAGCGATCGCTGTGTTGAGGGATCAAACTCTCGAATCTGATCGAGTTCATCTCCAAATAATTCCAATCGTACAGGCAGTTCCGCCGCTACCGGGAACACATCCACAATGTCTCCTCGCCGACTCCACTGCCCCTCGGTTTCCACCAAAGCGACCCGCTCATATCCTAAGGTTGCCAGCTTTTGCCCCAAATCTTCCAGGCTCAACTCCATGCCTTTATCTAGCGTCAGGCAATAAGGATGAAACGCCTCCACAGGAGGTAAATGGGGCTGCAACGCTCGCTCAGTTGCCACGATCGCCAAAGCCTTATCGCCCGTGCCCTTAATCCCTAGCAAATCTGCTAAAACCTGGAGTTGCCCCCAGGTCATTTCTGCCTCTGAGTCAAACGGCTCGTAGGGCGAAGACTCTGACGTGGGATAAAAATGAACGGTTGCCCACCCCATTGCCTCAAGCTGTGCTGCCCAACGTCCGCCTTCTTCTAAGGTGGCAGTAACGACCAGTAGGCTCCGCTGTTGTGCCTGGGCCAGAGTCGAAGCAACCAGCCCTTTAGGAATGCGAGAAACCCCGTTGAGACTGAGCGATCGCTGCTCATTGAGCTTAGACAGCAGTTCGGTGGTCAGGGGCGATCGCCCAAGGGCACGGGTAATCGAAGAAAAAGCCATAGTCTGTACGCACCAGAGTCGAAGGAGGAGTCTTAATGTTTACTATTCTAGAAGGCAAGAGGAAAGTCAGGGCAGACTCTTCACCCTTCACCCTTTAACGACTACTATTCTCTAATAGTGCACCCCAATCCTGTTCTCCCATGATTTTCGATATTATCGTTGTGCTGCTTCTGACTATTGCTAACGGCATATTCTCAATGTCTGAGATGGCAGTTGTTTCGGCTCGAAAAGTACGCCTTCAGGAAATGGCTGAGAGAGGAGATGCTAAGGCGAAAGCTGCCCTAGCCTTAGCTAATTCGCCTAATCGTTTCCTTTCGACCGTGCAAATTGGTATTACGCTAATTACGATTTTGACTGGGGTCTTGGGCGGCGCAACGCTGGATGAACCCCTAGCAAAGGCGATCGCTCAAATTCCTCAGTTAGCGCCTTCTAGTGGGGCGATCGCTTCAACACTTGTTGTTATTGCAATCACCTATTTATCTTTAATTGTTGGAGAACTTGTCCCCAAGCGCTTAGCCCTCAACAACCCTGAAAAAATTGCTCTGACGATCGCCATTCCTATGCGGCTGATGGAACGCCTCACCGCTCCGATCGTTCATTTGCTGGGTCTGTCAACCGACTTGTTGTTGAAGTTAATGGGTAGCAATATTACCTCGGACGAACCGCAAATCACTGAAGAAGAAATCAAAGTCCTCATGCGTCAAGGCACGGCAGAGGGAACATTCGACGCTGCCGAACAAGATATGATTGAGCGTGTCTTTAGCCTGGGTGATGAACCCGTGAGTGCCCTAATTACACCCCGGTTAGATATTGTCTGGCTTGACCTTAATGATTCTCTAGAGGTGAACCGTCAAAAAATGACCGAAAGCCGTCACAGTCGCTATCCTGTTTGCCAAGAATCGTTAGACGATGTGCTGGGCATTATTCATGTTAAAGATCTACTAGCACAAAATAATCAAGCCATTGATCTAGCTTCTGTGTTACATCAACCGCTTTTCCTTGCCGAAAGTACCCATGCGCTCAAGGTGCTAGAACTCCTGAAGAAAACAGGGAACCAACTAGCATTAGTCGTCAATGAGTACGGAGTAACTCAGGGGTTAGTGACCCTGAATGATGTTGTAGAGGTCATTATTGGAGATATTCCATTTGAAGACGAAGAGCAAGAGAAAGAAGCGATTCAGAGAGAAGATGGCTCTTGGCTGATGGATGGTCGGCTCTCAATTAACGAATTTAAGGAACTTCTAAATATTGAAGAACTTCCCGGCGAAGAACGGGACAATTACCAGACATTAGGAGGCTTTGTAATCACGCAGTTAGGACACATTCCTAAGTCGTCTAATCACTTTGTATGGGATGGTTTTCGGCTAGAGGTGATGGACATGGATGGGAACCGAGTCGATAAGGTTTTAGTCGTTCCGCCGTCACCCGTTCAAAGAACGGAGGAGAGCTAGGGTGATGCAACGCTACTGGATTGTTTTAAAGAGATTTTGGTCAACGGCGATCGCCGCCGAATTAGAATACCGCGTTAACTTTGTTCTCGCCAGTCTCACCAGTTTAGGCAGTCTCATCGGCAGCATATTTGGCTTATTTCTCTTCTACCAAACAGGCTACACGTTCCAAGGCTGGAGTTGGGAAGAGGCACTGATTGTGCTGGGCGTATTCACCACGCTCCAAGGCTTTTCAGCCACTTTTCTAGCCCCCAATCTCAACCAAATTGTCAAACAAGTTCAGGAGGGCACCTTAGATTTTGTCTTACTCAAGCCCATTAGCTCCCAGTTTTGGCTTTCTGCCCGCACGGTTTCGCCCTGGGGCGTGCCCGACTTGCTCTTTGGATTTGGCATGATTGGTTATGCAGGCAGTCGCTTGGGTGTAGCTCCGATCGCCTATCTTTTCGCTTTGATTCCATTGATATTTGGATTTCTAAGCCTTTACAGCCTGTGGTTCATGTTAGGAGCAACCAGCATTTGGTTTGTCAAAATCTATAATGTTACTGAAGTACTGCGCGGCTTGCTAGAAGCGGGACGATTTCCGATGGCGGCTTACCCGGTAGGGTTCAGATTTTTCTTTACGTTTGTAGTGCCTGTGGCTTTTCTGACAACGGTTCCGGCTGAAGCCTTGTTGGGTCGAGTGGCGATCGGTTGGATTGTCGGCGCAGGAGGATTGGCGATCGCGCTGTTGATTTTTTCTAATGTGTTTTGGCGATTTGCGCTTCGGTTTTATACCAGTGCTTCGAGTTAAATGTAGGGCAGAGCACTTCAAGAGTCCTAAAGCTACACTAATAGCAATCTTCTACAAATGGCGGAGGGCGATCGATGGTGGCTACAGTTAATCGGGCAGACCGAGTCATGTTGTATAGCGTAAGTTGGGAACAGTTTGAGAACATCTTAGAAAACCTGGGAAATCATCGAGCGGCTCGGATTGCTTACGACAATGGAACATTAGAAATTATGACACCCTTACCAGAACATGAGTACTTCAAAGAAGTTATTGGTACTGGCGTGCAGGACATTGCCGAAGAATTAGAAATTGATTATGAAAGCTACGGTTCAACTACCTGGCGAAAGCAGATCAAGATGGCAGGGTTAGAGCCAGATAACTGCTTTTATTTTCAAAATGAAGCGATCGTGCGGGGTCGGCTAGACCTTGACCTGAGCAAGGGCGATCCTCCTCCTGACCTGGCATTAGAAATTGACATTACTCACAAATCTCTCGATCGCTTTCCAATTTATGCTCGATTAGAAGTGCCCGAACTGTGGTGTTATGACAACGGCGAACTAAAAATTTACCATCTGCGAGATACCACATATGTTGAAGCTGAAACCAGCTTAGCTTTACCACAACTGCCCATAAAAGAACTGCCCCAAATTATTGAACGCCACCGCGCAGAAGGACGACGAACAATACGAAAGGCAGTACGAGTTTGGGCAAGAGAACAGGCTAGGCAATAGAGAAAATGAACTGATAGTATCAGAGTAACTAAGCTTCTATTGCCTTAAAATTATGCCTTAAAATTACATTCGAGAGAGAGCCAAAATCTTAGCAACCTTATTGCCTTGCAGACCGTCCAATTCGTCGATACTAAGCCAGCCTTCCTTGACTAAACCTGCAAAAACAAACATGAGTGCTGGATAGCGGTAGTCATACTTTCCATCAATCTCGTGTCTCTTAGCACTTAACAAATCATGTAAACGCCACAGATCATCAGGCTTCTCAATTTGGTTCGAGCTTTCTCGAACTGCTTGCATTAAACCCGTAAGTTCTCGTTCATAGGCTTTATTAAAGGCTGTTTGAGCAACGTTCTTTTCTACATCAGTCCAATCGGTATTAAGTGCTGGCATTGTTAAAGTTAAATCTATGAATGTTATAGTATTGTAACGAATTTTTTAATGGGTTTCAAACCTAAATATAAAAATTTCCTGACAGGTTAAAAAACAAAAGAACGCCCTCTATACGAGAACGTTCCTATCTATTACATGAGCTAATATTTAGCGAGCTAAATTGAGAAGTTCTTTGGGTGAAGCTAACAAGTCAATGGCAACAAAATAGATTTTGTTATCTGGGCTAAGCAAGAAACGCCATGCCATGTTCATACCTACCCCTGCACCAAACCAAGCAGTTTGCACCTTGCCTGTTACTTTAATTTGAGTGTACCCATCCTCAGCAGGCTCAATCACACCACGCTCAGGTAGAAGCTTGAGGTTCTGGCATTCTTCTCTAAAAAACCTCAAAACAGCATCGCTGCCTACAATGGGTCTTTTGAAGGGGGGTTGTAGCGCACCGTCGGGAGCAAACAATTTGATGAGTTCATCAAAATCATTGGCATTCATGTTGTTCATGTAGCTGAGAATCGTGGGATTATCAATGCCTTCAATGGTTACTTTAGTCCGCTCTGCCATTTCTCTAGGAGCTACCACAGGCTCGGCAACTGGGGTGTAACTGCCCATTTTCTGCGGGTCAAACCCCATATCTAAAACGGTGTTGCGTAACACTGTAATCTGTTGCCCCTGATCCAGTTCCCGAATCACTTGCAGCACGGCTGCGGCATTGGCAGAGAGCTGGTAACCTGGTGGAATGGGCGCAACGGTGCCATCTTCCATCCATTGACCCAACTGATACCAAAAACCCAGCTTAATGTTTGCGCTCCAAGTACCATAGGTACGACAAATAGGGGTGTCTGCATGGTTTGCCAGGTCGCACATAACTTGCGTTTGTTCAGCAAAGCTCATTTGCTTGATTTGGTTCATGGTGCCTTCGGCAAACTGCATACTTGCTGCACCAGGAGCCGCAACTGTGATAGTTGTACCCATTTCGAGATAGGCAAACCAAATCCATGCCAGTTGGTCTTCAGCGCTAAGCTGGTTGAATCTGGCGATCGTGGCGGGCACAACATCAGCAGAGAGAGTGCCGGGGAAAATACCCCGAGCTGAGTCAATGGTAAATGGCATAGACTTCTACCTTATTAAGTTGCAAAGAGAGTGGAATCAAAGCGACAAACCGCATCAGTTTACCGCAAGCTTAGGCTTTATGAATAGCTCGTAATTAAATGTAACTTGATATGTATAAATATTGCAACCACTTGATATTTATGCATATCAGTGGTAAAAGCTCATACTCGACGGAAGCTATCAGCTTGGGGGGAACGATCGAGCATCTCTTGCGTCACTGCTAAATAACGAGCTAAATACCCGATCGCGAGAAGCCTGCACGTCAGCAAAGGCAGTGCTATTGCCCGGTTTTCAAATGCTTAGTGCTGAAGAGACTTAAGAGAGGTTTTTATGCTGAATAGTTCCAATCGGGTTGCCGTGACTACGCTCAATCAAGCTCGCAACCTTGGCAATTTGACTGGAGATACGACTTACTCCCAACAAGGAGAAGTTAATAATGGATCTCATGAACTATTTAAGTTTAAGCTTTCTCGTAGCAGTTCGATCAACTTATCTCTGGGAAATTTGAGTAGTAAGGCCGATCTACGGTTACTCAGTGAGAGCGGTAAAGAAATCAAGCGTTCTACTCAAACTAATCAACGCAGTGAGTCGATCAAAAGCCGATTAGGTGAAGGCGAATACTATGTCCAAGTCTCTGCTGCTGGAGAGGGTACCCGCTATCAGCTAGACATTGAGGGATCAGGGCGATCGATTGATGCAGGGAATGACATTAGAAACGCTTTAGATACTGGAATTTTAAGCGGTGCAACTCGTTCCTATAAAGGGCGAGTAAGCAGCCGAGATAAAGATCTTTATCGGTTTAATTTATCTGAGAAGGGAAACATTAATCTGTCATTAAGTAACTTGCGAAGAGACGTAGATCTTAGTCTATTAGACAGGAGAGGAAACGAGATTTCTCGCTCTACTAGTGATGATTCAACTAATGAATTGATGAACGAAGCATTGAACGCAGGCACCTATTTTGTACAGGTTTCTCGGCTCGGTAATTTGCGGACAAGCTATGAGTTAAAGCTTTCGGCAGATGGCTCAGGCGGCTTGCCAGGGACTTCATCAGGCGGCTCGACAGGTAACTCAACGGGAAACACAAACAGCGGCAGTTCTGGCTCGTTATTGTCTGCTGAGTTAGTATCGGCAACTTTCTCGCGTAGCGATCTAGTGGGGGGAGCCGATCGCGAGGATACTTACCGCTTTAGCTTGAGCAAATCGGGTGTTTTTTCGGCTGATGTCACAGGTTTAGCAGGAAACTCTACCGTTCGTTCGGTGCAAGACAGTAATAATAATGGGGCGATCGATGCGGGAGAAGTTTTATCTAGCAACAAAGCTATCCGTCGATTCCTTAACAGTGGCACCTATTTTCTGCAAGTTGCCAGTGATAACAGCCAATCTTTGAGCTACCAAGTTAATACTAACCTGACCGAAGTTGCTTCAAACAGCACTGCTATCAAAGTGACAAAAACCAACCGCACTAATTCAAATGGTTTAGCCGAACTTCAGGTTTCTCTGATGAGGGATGGAAAACTAATCGACTCGATCGCCGCTGTATCCGGACAACCCAGCAGGCAATCTTTCCGCACCGCAGAAATCAGCAAAGCTGGTTCGGCAGAACCATTACCCGAAGGCTATTGGACATTGGGCAGCGTAGAATGGGCAAGTGGAATTAAGGGGGATGAGTCTAAAAGTTGGGCGGATTCGGATGATGGAGTAGGCCCTGCTTGGGTAGGGATGCAACCAACTTATCGAACTGAACGGAGCGCCATTGGGTTCCACCTTGATAATAATTCCTACATCTATCCGGGAACCGTCGGCTGCGTGGGTATTCTCAACAAGTCTGACCTGCGGAAGTTTGCGAGTTGGTTTGATAATTATGATGCGCCTAAAGTGGCGATCGTCGATTGGGGATTAGGTACGGTTGAGGTTTAGGCGCTTCGAGCGGTTTAGAATAGAGACGGCAAACTGATCAGATGATCCAGAACAGGTGGAGAAATTAACGATGCCTGTCAAGTTCCGCTTAATCTCAGAGGATGTCTAAGAAGTATCAAAGATTCTTACACTCGCCCCCCACCCCCCCATTCTGGGGGACTTCCGAACCAATGCTCCTTCAAAGTCCCCCAGAATGGGGGATTTAGGGGACGGATCAGATAGCAATCTAGACTTCTCAGACATCCTCTCAGTTCATGACTATTATAAAATGGCGGAAGCAGAAATTTTTCGCCCCGATGAGCGAGTCGAATTTATTGCAGGACAAGTGATTCCAATAGCAGCAAAAGGAACGGCGCATAGTGCTGCAATTACGCGCGTTAATCGGTTGCTGAAAAGTCGATTGGGCGATCGCATTCTTTTGCGACTACAAGACCCGATTGAGCTAGATAATTATTCTGAACCAGAACCCGATATTGCACTCGTTAAACCAGATCCATTTGACTACGAAGATCACCATCCAACTGCTTCAGAAGTATTTTTAATCATTGAAATTGCTGATAGTAGTCTTAGAGGATGTCTGAGAAGTCTAGATTGTTATCCGATCCGCCCCCTAAATCCCCCAGAATGGGGGACTTTGAAGGAGGAGTGGTGCGGAAGTCCCCCAGAATGGGGGGTTGGGGGGCGAGTGTAAGAATCTTTGATACTTCTTAGACATCCTCTTAAATACGACTGCGAAGTCAAGGCGATCGCCTACGCCAAGTCTGGTCTTTCCGATTATTGGATACTGGACGTAATCGCCCGAAAACTGCACGTTTTCCGATTGCCTAGCCCAGCCGGATATCAGAGTGAAACTATTTTGTTGGAAGAAATTATTGTTTCACCACTCGCGTTTCCCGATTGTGAAATAAGGATTGAAGAAATGTTGCGTCTAAGAAGTGAACGATAGAAAAGGCGATCGTTGCTTTCTCGCTACTCTGGCGGCTTCGGCATTTCAGCCGGAAGGCTAGGAACTGCTGCGGGTAAGGTCAGTGTTGCGCAAACCTTTGGCTCTCCATTAGGCATAATTGCACCGCAAAAGTTAGTTCTGTCTAAATGTACATTACTAAAATTTGTTCGAGTCAAATCTGCATCTCTGAATGTGACTGAGGTTAGATTAGTATCGGTTAAATTTGCCTCTTCTAGATTGGCTTCTCGCAGGTTAGCATTCGTTAAATTAGCATGGGTCAGGTCGGCTTGATTTAGGTTTGCACTCCTTAAATTTGCCCGAGTCAAGGTTGTTTCTCGTAGATTAGCTTGCTGTAAGTTTGCATCTCTTAAGTTGGTATTGGTAAGGTTTGCACCTTCTAAGTTTGCGCCAGTTAAGTTTGCACCACTCAAGTTCATTCCGCTTAAATTAGCGTTACTCAGATCGTTCCCCGATAGATTTGCGTTGCTAAGATTAAGGCGACGCAAATCTGTTCCTTTGAGATTAACTCCTTGCAGATTTGCTCCTTCCACATTGGCTCCACGCAGCGAGCTTCCGCCCAAATCCACACTGTGCAAATCTGCTACAAATAAATCAGCGCCCCGCAGAATAGTAGCGTTGAGGTTTGCCCCCGACAGATATGCTGCGGAAAGATCAGCCCGCCGCAGATTGGCACTAGCTAAATTAGCGCCATCTAAATAAGCTGCATGAAGATCGGTGCGGGTTAAGTTTGCTTGGCTTAAATCTGCGTTGCGCAAGTCTGCTGCGCGTAAACTGCCCCGCTCGACATTTGCCGAATTTAGCGTTGAATTGCGCACATCGGCAATAAATAAACTTGCACCTTGCAAATTGGTTTGATTGAAGTTGGTACCGCTTAAAGAAGATCCTTCTAAGTTAGCGTCTTGCAGGTTTGCCCCTTGCAGGTTCGATCGCCGTAAATCTGCGCCCTCTAAGTTTGCACCGCGTAAATCGGCTTGCTGAAGATCGCGATCGCTACCCCCATCGGTCACTAAATCACGCACTAATAACCAGCGTTCTTCCAATACGGTCAAAATGCTCGTTTGTAGATGATCGAGCCGCGCTCCTTCGAGTTGAGCACTCTGCAAGTTGGCATCTTCTACATTGGCATTACGGAGGTCTGCTCCCCGTAAATCGGCATCGCGCAAGTATGCGCCACGTAAATCGGCTCCGTTCAAGTTGGCTCCACGCAAATCGGCTCTCTGTAAATTCGCTTGCCGCAAAAAGGCTCCTTGTAAATCGGCATCGCGCAAATTGCAGCGGGCACATTGGCGGGTGGCTTGAAGCTGCACCAAGTCGTTAGGATTAAGTGCCTGTGCTGGAAGCGCAAGGGGCAACAGAAGAAGAGCGATCGCCAAGGATTTGTAAAACATGATGACGGGTAAAGGGTTGGACTTTTAGCCGATAGACTTTGGAGTTTATCTAGTCTAAATTTTGAAGTCTATCGTCTTAAGGTCTAGGGTTTCTATGGAACGCCTTCAGTGGTTAGGGTTGGTCGCGGCAATGAATTTGTTTGGACAAGTTCCCGCCATGGCAATAAATCAGCCAGGAATAAATCAGCCGGAGACGAATCAGCCTGTGCTATTAGCAAAGCAACCTCAGGAATTTGATGCCTTGCAGGATTTTAGCTACTGGTCAAATCTTTGCCATTTGCAAACCGATACGGGCGTTTATGATCAGGCATTGGAAGCTTGCAAAAAAGCGATCGCCATTGAACCCGAAGATTCTGGAATTTGGGCAGACCACAGCGAGATTTTACTCAAGCTGAAGAAGTATCCTGACGCGATCGCTTCTGCCGATCAAGCGCTGGTATTTAATCCCAAAAACTCCCTCGCTCTGACGTACAAATGCATGGCATACGAGGCATTAAACGACAATGATAAAGCTTTAGATATTTGCACCGAAGCCCTCCGTGTTGACGGCGCTTGGGGACGGAAATCACCCGCGATCGCTTGGCTTCATCGGGGCATTATTCTTGCCCAAAAACAGAACTATGAACAAGCCGTTATTGCCTACGATCGCGTGCTGTTGATGGAGCCGAAAGAGTCAATTACTTTAGCCTATCGCTGTGCTTCGTTAACCGAACTGGTGCAGTATGAATTAGCCATGGCAAGCTGCACTGAAGCCATAGAAGGAAACGGCAACTGGGGCGATTTGTCGGCTGCATTTGCTTGGCTGACTCAAGGTAAACTACTGACCCGCTTAGGGCAATATGCCGAGGCGATCGGAGCTTATGACAAGGCGATCGCCATTGATCCGAACAGTGCAATTACCTGGGCAGGACAAGGCTATGTACTAGAAAAATTACGTCGCTATGAAGAGGCATTGACCTCCTACAATCGTGCCGTACAAATCAAAGCAGATTACACGATGGCACTAGTCGGTCAATGCAAAATGCTCAACAAAACACGACAGTATGAACCCGCTGCGGCTGCCTGTGACTTGGCGATACAAGGAGATGGAACCTGGAGAGAAAGTGGCATCGCTGAAGGCTGGACACAGCGCAGTATTGCCCTAACGGGACAAGGTAAATACGAAGATGCAATGGCGGCAGCAAATCGGGCGGTAGGCATCCGAGAAGATTACGCCGAAGCTTGGAATTATCGAGGCGTAATCTTCTGGTATTTGAAGCAGTATCCAGAAGCGATCGCCTCTATTCAGCGAGCCGTCTCTTTAGATCCCACCTATGCTCAAGCCTGGGCAAACCAAGCCGCCGTACTGCGAACCTTAGCACAGTATGAATCGGCTCTTTCTGCATACGATCAAGCCATTCGCATTGATCCACAAAATGATGAATTTTGGGCAAATCGCAGCGTTACGCTTTGGTCACTTTCTCGTTATGATGAAGCGATCGTTTCAGCCGATCGCTCCGTTCTACTGAATCCTAATTCGACGCAAGGCTGGTATAACCGAGGCGTTGCACTTTATGCCCTAAAGCGGTACCCCGAAGCGTTAAATGCATATCGTAAAGTCACTGAGATTGATTCCCAAAACGTGAATGCTTTGACAGGAGCGGGAATCGTATTGGTGCAACTCAAACAATACGACGAAGCCAAGAAAACCTTAGAGGCAGCGTTGGCAATTAATCCTGAATTGGCTTTAGCCCAGACAACTCTCCAGACCGTGCTCCAAAAGCAACAACAGCAGTTTATGGAGCAACAGCAACGTCAGCAAGAACAGATCATGCAACAGATTTTTCAGCCTGAGAGGTAAGGTAGCTTGAGGGATAATGTAATTCACCGTGCTAAGGCTTTGACGGCTCGTTAGCCGATCCATGCGAAGCAAACTAAGGGAGTTGCGTGAAAATAAAACACCAGTGAAATGCATTGACTTTTCAGCCTTCTAAATCCCCCATTCTGGGGCAGGGACTTCCGAACCTTTCAAAGTCCCCCAGAATGGGGGATTTAGGGGGCGGTTCGGGGCGTTATTGAATTGCAACTCCCTAAGTACTTCCAGTCGATTCAATTCGTCCCGAACAATTCGACATACCGAATTACAAATTCATTGGCTGCCTGAATTGTCTACTCTTACCGAGCAGTTTGACAAATTTACCTGCCAGAAAATTGCTCTGAGATGTCCACGACTACTCACCTGTTATCTTTTTTTCGTAACTGTGCCTATTATGGCTTGCACCTAAACCGAGTGCCAATTGCCTCAGAGGATGTCTGAAGAAGTATCAAAGATTCTTACACTCGCCCCCTAAATCCCCCATTTTGGGAGACTTCCGAGCCACTCCTTCTTCAAAGTCCCCCAAAATGGGGGATTTAGGGGGCGGATTGAGATAGCAACCTAGACTTCTCAGACCACCTCTCAGATAGAAAAAGCCGTTTTGCCTTTCCATCCAAGCAACCCGAACTGAAACAACCTGATCGTTATTACTGAAAAAGCTGATGTTACTTCCGACAAAACCGTCGTTACCAACATAGAAGTTGTCATTGCCACCGCATCTGGTGACATTAGTACCGCTAAAACGATCGTTACTTGCATACAAGCAGTCGTTGCTTTCACACAAACAGTCGTCAGGAATAATAAAGCGATCGTGACCAACCGTGAAGCGATCGCTACTAACGGTAAAGCCCCAGTAAAGTTGATTTGTGCGATCGCCACCCCAAAAAGCTCAGATAGAGCGCAGTCAAACAGCTTGCTTCAACCTGCCATGACACAGGTCATCCCATCCGTACCCTACTTCAGCACAATCGTCAGCTTGCTTAAAGATCTTTATCGAGAAACCACGTTTTTTCTGTGCGGTTCGCTGAACCGGAAGCAGGTATACACCAGCCATGCTGGTCTTATTCACCTTTATTGCAGGACTGCATTTATGACTCGCAAAAAACGTACTTCTCGGATGCTCGAAAAAGCTGAACTCCGTTCTGCTGGATTGAAAGCCATTGATCCAACCATCGATTTTGGCGATGCTCGGACAATGACTAATCTCACCACCCAGATCGAACGACTCCGCACCAAAATCGACTCTTACAATACTGCCCTTGCCATCATCGATTCCTCCAAAACTGAAATTGAAGCATTGGAGAAAAACCTGGGCGATCTAGCAGACCAGATGTTAATTGGGGTCGCATTCAAATATGGGAAAAACAGCCGCGAATACGAAATGGCAGGCGGTGTGCGCAAGAGCGAGCGAATTCGCAGGAGTACGGTAAGCCGACTGAAAGCCGGAGCAGAAGAGCAACCTGCTAGCAGTGGTAGTGCTCAAGCAGTATAGTATTCCATTAACCCAATGGCGATCGCGCCTCGCAGTCTGAAACCCTAATTCAGACTGCGATCGCCGATTTTAGCACCTCTTGCCGATCTAGCTTCTGCGGCATGACTTCTCTTGACAGCAGGCGGTGATTGGTACAACCAAATACTTTGTTCCTATTCCACTGTGACACTCTTTGCCAAATTCCTCGGCTGATCCACATCCAAGCCGCGCCGTGCCGCAATGTGATACGCCAAAAACTGTAAGGGAATGACGGTTAAAATAGGCGACAGAAGTTCTTCCACCGCAGGCACAGGCAGCAAATCATCAAACACCTCGATCGCTTCTGGGTCGCCCATGGGGGTCACGCCAATTAAGCGGGCATCTCTGGCTTTGGCTTCTTGGGCATTGGAAAGACATTTTTCGTAAACCGTTCCAGGCATCGCGATCGCGACTACGGGCACTTTTTCGTCTAACAGGGCGATCGGCCCGTGCTTCATTTCACCAGCCGGATAGCCCTCGGCATGAATGTAGCTGATTTCCTTAAGCTTCAATGCGCCCTCTAAGGCGATCGGGAAATTAATACCCCGCCCTAAAAAGATAAAGTCTTGGGTATCGGAAAAATGGTGAGCCAGTTGTTCGACGTAGCGTTCCTGAATTTCTAGAATCGATTCAATTTGTGCCGGGAGTTGGCGCAGTCCAGTCAAAATTTCTTCCAGGCGATCGAGCGCGATCGTTTGGCGACGATAGGCTAAATCGATCGCCAGGAAGTAAAACGCCATTAGCTGAGCGGTAAAGGTTTTGGTCGCCGCTACCCCAATTTCCATGCCTGCATGGGTATCAATTAAATAGTTAACTAGACTACCTAAAGTACTATCAGTGCGATTTGTAATGCCCAGGAGCTTGGGTAAGAAGCGATCGCCCTTAACAATTCGCCGCTTTTTCTCCATTTCCAGCGCCGCCAACGTGTCAGCCGTTTCGCCCGATTGAGTCACACCCATGATCAGCGTGTTAGCAGTTAATGGCGGCGGCGCATATTTAAACTCTGAGGCATACTGCACCTGGGTCGGAATTTCTGCCAATTGCTCCAGTAGATATTTACCGACCAGACTGGCGTGCCAACTGGTGCCGCAAGCCACGATTTGAATTTGATCCAGGTTTTCGTAAAATTCGGCGGGTAGGTCGAGGTTGATCGGGGCATCGGTGGAGGTAGCAGTCCAATCAGGGTTAGCAAAGGCTTCCAGGCAAGCGCGAACGACTCCGGGCTGCTCAAAGATTTCCTTCAGCATGAAGTGTTTGAAGCCCTGCTTTTCGACCAGAATAGGATTCCAGTTGAGGGTGCGCGGTGCTTTTTTGAGGCGATCGCCCCCAAAGTTATACACGGTCACACCTTCAGGAGTCAGCCTGGCGAGTTCGCCGTTTTGCAACGTCAGCACCGTTCGGGTGTGTGCCACCAATGCAGGTGTATCGGATGCACAAAAATACTCGCCTTCTCCATACCCGATCGCCAACGGAGCCTGCTGCCGCACCACAATAATTTCATCAGGGTAGTCTGCATTGATCATTGCCAACGCAAACGCACCCTTCAACTCGTTCACCGCTAACCGAGTTGCCTCTAAAAAGGACAGCGGTTGATCAGCAGGTAAATTCTTTAAGCACTCCGCGATCAAATGGGGGATGACCTCGGCATCAGTATCCGACCGAAACTCATGTCCTTTGACTTTCAATGCTTCGCGCAAGTCTCGGTAATTTTCAATAATTCCATTTAAAACTACTGCAATTCGTTGGGCAGTATCCATATGTGGATGGGCGTTATATTCCTCGGGTTTGCCATGGGTTGCCCAGCGAGTATGCCCAATTCCAATGCTGGCAGGATTTTCCCAGCCCGCCATTTTATCTTCTAAGTTTTGCAGTTTGCCTTTGGCTCGAACGCAGTGAACCTCGCCCTCTAACAACGTAGCAATGCCCGCAGAGTCGTAGCCCCGATACTCTAGCTTTCGTAAACCCTCTAGCAAAATTTTGCTGGCTGCTTGGGTGCCAACGTAGCCGACAATTCCACACATGGGGCGGTACTCCTGGTAAGGGGGTTTAGCTAGTAAAACACTATCGGTTCACTAGTTTACGGAATACCCTGCCCAAATAAAATTAATCCTGCGAAGGCAGTCGGCATTCCTGCTATTAGCACAAGGGCAAGACGGGGATCAGCCCTCATTCCTTCCAGGGGAGTGAGCATCCTAACGAGTAAGGGCACCACTAAGGCTTTGACCCTACATGGGTTCGATCGCTTGAATCAACCATTGACCGTTCTGCCGAACCAAAGTGTAGCGAATTTGCAAGTTAGCAGGGTTAGAGGCAGTAGGCACAAGCTTGCCATCTGCATAAACCTCTTTCTCTTCAATGACCTTTGCCTCAACGATCGCCTGGTCAGGGTTATCGGGACTGAGTTCTACCGAATCTACGGTGACATCAGAATGCTCGTACTTTAGGTAAGAATTGCCAACCTTCTCTGGATCTGCCCAAGATTGCCATTGGCTCAGTGCCGAACCAACCAGCGCCTTAGGCAACTGATCGGTGGCATGGGTTTCGCCCATGGCGGCTGCTTTAACCGTTAGCCAATTCTTGATCACGGTCAAGGCGCTTCCAGTAGTCAACGGCTCCGAAGCCGATGGAACAGGCTGAGACACCCTGTTGGTAAGAACAGGTTGGAGCTTCTTTAACTCAGGGATCACAGGAGGAGCCGTAGAACTAGAGGCTGCCACTGCTGGCTGAGTCGATCGCCCATTCAGCAGCCAGTTTGTTAAAAACGCCACTAGCAAAACCCCAACCATACTGAGGGCTGCCAAAAACAGGAGGCGATCGAGCCGTGGAGAGCTTGGATTACGCCTCACCCGATCAGTAGGAGGCACGGGGGTAGTGCGTCGTGAGCCATTGTCATCGTTGCCCCGCCCGTTAGCTCGTAACGAAACATCGTTGTTTTCTAAGCGAGTGAATGGCTCACTGGTACTGGATGAAGCGATCGCCAAATCTGTGTTGTCGGTTAATGGGGGTGGCTCGACCAAAGCAGTCTGGGAACTATTGGCAGGATGCCCTGCATACTCTTGTCCCTGCTCTGTTGGCTTCAGTCGAGGCTCAGAAAGGGCTGTCACAGTCGATCGAGGGGAACGATAGGCGGTTTCGCGGCTCCGAATCATGCTAGGACTGGGGGCTGTTTCAGCAATTGAGTCAGGCAGAATTGCAGGCTGCGGTTCGCCCGGTAGCTCTTCTAGATAAGCCTGCACATCCTCATCAGCAAAATATTCTTTGAGGGAAGCTTGTTTTTGGGCTAGATCGAGGAAGTGGGGAAAGACCTCATTTTGTAGCCAGCGCTCGCTGTAAAGACATAGCCCCGGCAGCAGATCGGGCGAACCTTGAGAATGCTCTCGAATAAAGGCGATCGACTCAATTTCTTGACTTAAATCTAGGGCAAGGCTCGCTTCTTCGGTTTGTCCTAAAAGCAGCGCACAAACGGCTTGCTCAAGATGCACATCTTGACGACTACCCAGCCGCGTCAACATTTGCTTAGCACGACGCACCAATCCAGGTTGACGTTGAGCAAAACCACGTGCCAACAGCGCGTAAACCGCCAAATAAGTTGCGACTGCTGAAGGACGACGGGATTCTTTTTCAAATAAGGCGTGCTGTTCTGCCGAGGTGAGATAGCTCCGCAACTGCTGAATGAATCGGAGAAAATCATCCATACTCAGCCCAGACTGGTCATCCCCAGTCCCGTCCATTCCTTCCCGTTCTTCTAACATGTCTGAGAGGAGCATTAACCCCTGCTCACGTTCTGCCTTGTGGTCTTCGGGAAGGGCAACTAGCTCTAAAATGCGGTAAGGACGCAACTTTGATAAATCGGAGTACATTTCGCCGCGAATGTTGGCAAATAGTCCTGCTTGTAGAAGAACATCTTTGCCAGTCGCTAGAGCCTCGGCGGCATTTTCGTACCGTCCTTGTTGCCATTGCTCTCGCCCTAGCTCCAAACAGGCGAGGGCAACGGTCAGGGTAATATCAGCAGCAATGATTTCAGAGTTGCCTGTCTCGTAGGAGTGATTTCCTAAATAGGGTCGTCCTAATTTAATGACTAGCTCATACTCTCCCATTTCCAGCAAAATCAGGAGAGCACCTACCCACTGGTGATCTTGAATTTCAATGCTGGAGGTGTAAAGATCGACAGGCTCTAAAGACGTGGATGTATAGGCTATGCCGTTCTCTAGACCGTCTTCTAGATTTGTCTTTGTTTCATCAGGCAGATCGTAAGACCGAGTTAGAAAGTTTGCGTCGTAGGCTTGGCGCTGAGTCGGGTCAGATAAAACCGCGAAGGCTTCGTCAATCAGTTCCCGTCGAGCAGCGATCGCCGTTTCAGAAAATTCACGCCTAGGCAACTGCAACGTGCGATCGCGGTGAGCCTGCTGCAGCTGTTCAGCCGTCGCCTGAATTGGTAAGCCAAGAATTCGGTAGTAGTCTAGCGGAATTCGCACAATCCCTATCCCCCGCAACAATAAAAAATTAGAAACTAAACCTTTCCAACTATCGCGAACAAGCTTTGGCGGTAGTGGTTGACAATCTTAAAAAACTGAGAAACCCTAGAGTTCGACATGACTACTCAGCATAGACAAAAAACTGGAGGAAATCATACTTACACGTACCGACTGACTTAAAGCTGGCTTTTTTCTGATCTTTAAAGTCTCTCTAAATGCAATTTCACTAGGCTAATTATGCCAAACTAGGCGAGCGATTAAACAGAAACAGTAGCTAACTAACAGAGTATCTCAAGACTTTGCAGATATTTAAGGACGTTTGACAGGGTATTAAATTCCTTTACTATTGTCACTTTTGATCCATTCTAATGCCTGTTTCTTTCCAGCGGTGTTTACTTTTAACATCATAAAATTCTATGCGACAACATCCTCTCTTAAAAAATTAAATTAATTTTCAGGGACTCTTCTAGAACATTGCCAATCTTTAGGAGCAAGATTGATGAGTCATTGACGATGCACCTGACTCCTCGCCTCAAGAAGTCGCTTAAAAGTGACTTAGGCTCATCATTCAAGAGCGCCAAGAAGTAGCGCAAAAGACAATACTGAGTATTGATTTGTTACTCTTACATTCTTTATACGGGGTCACCCGGAAACTCATTCACTTGAACCCTGGCTAGCCTACCTCTATGCTCATAGAAGACAGACTGATTGAATTGCTTTATTAGGCCTTCAGGAAAGTTTACGATCTCTCCCTCATACTTGATTGTTTTGAAGCCCAAGGATACTAAATACCCATGATTCAGGAACGGATAATCCCAGTTTTGCCCTCCATCAACGCCATTACCCGAGAAGAAGGACTGGTCTTGTACAAAGACATGGTTTTGGGGCGTACTTTTGAAGACAAGTGTGCTGAGATGTATTATCGAGGCAAAATGTTCGGGTTTGTCCATCTCTACAATGGTCAAGAAGCCGTTTCGACGGGCGTTATTCAAGCGATGCGCCCTGGTGAAGACTACGTATGCAGCACCTATCGAGATCACGTTCATGCCTTGAGTGCAGGCGTTCCGGCTGGAAATGTGATGGCAGAACTTTTTGGGAAGGCGACTGGGTGTAGTAAGGGTCGGGGTGGCTCGATGCACTTATTTTCGGTCGAACATCGTCTGTTGGGGGGCTACGCCTTCATTGGGGAGGGGATTCCGGTGGCGCTGGGGGCAGCGTTTCAGTCAAAATATCGGCGGGAAGCGTTAGGTGATGAGAGTTCGGATCATGTCACAGCGGCATTTTTTGGGGACGGCACAACCAATAATGGTCAGTTTTTTGAATGCCTGAATATGGCGGCTCTCTGGAAACTGCCAATTTTATTTGTTGTAGAAAATAATAAGTGGGCGATCGGCATGTCCCATGAACGGGCAACTTCGCAGCCTGAAATTTATAAGAAAGCTAGCGTGTTTGGGATGCCTGGGATAGAGGTAGATGGGATGGATGTGCTGGCAGTGCGAACAGTGGCACAGGAGGCTGTAGCCCGTGCCAGAGCAGGCGAAGGGCCCACGCTCATTGAGTGCCTGACCTATCGCTTTCGGGGGCATTCGTTGGCTGATCCGGATGAGATGCGATCGAAGGAAGAGAAGGAGGTATGGTTTGCTCGTGATCCTATTAAAAAGTTGAATGCTCACCTGGTGGAGCATCACCTTGCTGATGCTGATGAACTGAAGGCGATCGATCGCGGCATTCAGCAGGATATTGAGGACGCAGTCAAGTTTGCTCTAGACAGCCCCGAACCTGATCCTAGTGAGCTTTACCGCTTTGTGTTTGCAGAGGACGAGTAATGCCTAACTCCATCATGTATTCTGAGGATGCTTATGTTTTGCTGGAACCGAACCAGCCAGAACAGTTTCTTTCGCCTGCTGAGCTATTGGAACGACTGAAAGCAGTTTTGGCAACTCGTCAAGATGACTTGCCAAGGGACTTGCAAAAGTTCTCTGACCTGGAGGTGCAGGCAAAATATTTGATGGAAACATCCTGCGAACTGGACGTTGAGCCAGGGCAGTATTTGCAGTGGTATGTGGTGCGCTTAGAAAAGTAAGAATTCTAAAAACACTGATCCCCACAACCTCAAAAATTTTGGGGATCACTGCTTAGCTTTTATAAATAAGATGACTTAGAAGTCGGCTGGCTCAGGCGCAAGGGGAACAGGTTCTACTAATCCAAGGTCATTGGTTGGGGCTAGAGCGGGTTCTAAATCCGGCAACGTCTGGTTGCGCCAACCCGCGATCGCTTCTTGCGCATCGGGGTAAACGGGCGTATTAGGCGGTACCATCTCGGCAGCAGCGATCGCTTCATCTAAGTTGCCTTCAGCGGCGCTTGCTAAAGCTATATCTAAAATCGCTTGACCCCATCTCCCGACTGCCTGCTGCGCCTGGTCATGAAGTTCAGGGCGATCGGTAGGAATGAGTCGGGCAGACGCGATCGCCCCATTAAAATTTTCAGCTTTCGCTCGAACTGACAGGTCACCGTGATTACGTCCGGCGCGTCCCTGTGCCATGTCTAAAATGACACGGCTCCAGCGATCGATATCCTGCTGAGCTTCCTCGTAAAAAGGCTGACCCGCCTTGATTTGACGAACTTTCTTGATGCCTTCCACAAAATCAGAAGCTTGGTTTTGTTGAGAAGTCTCTCGCACACGATTAATCATACTGCGAGCTTCGCTGAGCAAACCTCGATGAATCTGCGCCAAAGCCTGGTTGTAGCTGCCCTGACGCTGTGCCGGCGGGATTAGCTCAATTTGTTGCTTCGCCGTTTCAAACTGCTGCGCGTCGATCGCCGTCACCACTGCCGCCAGAGGTGAACCTGCCTCTGCTTTAATGTCAGGTAGATTTGTGGTGTCTAAAAAGCCAGAAGGAAGAGCGCTTTGAGCCTTAGGCGCGACGGGCACAGAGGGTGGCGGCTGAGTTAGAATGCCGCAGTTGCGCAGTAGAACACCAACCAATAAGACTGAGGCAATCATGCCACCCCAAGATAGAAGCTTCTGAATAAAAGGATCACGGGTAGAAACTTCTGGCTCCGTTGAAGCAGGAGTCTGAGGAATCGATCGCTCCTCAAGCGCCTCAAAAGATAAGGGATCAGCAGCAGGTAAACGATGCGGCGATCGCTCCAGCAAGGCGATAGAACTGCCTTGAGGTAAAATCGGCAACTGGGCAGGTTCACTTAAATTGACAAAGTTGGGAACCAAGAGCGGCGTGACTGTTCCTAGCGTGACTGCGGCTTGCTCGGGGACAATCAGCAAGTACTCTTTTTCAGGAGGAATAATGCTCAGGGGCTCCTGACGGGGTCGCCAATGGTGTTCGCTGAGTTGAGGAAGGCGATCTTCCAAGTATTGCTCTAACTGCTCCAACGTGACACAACCTTGATAGCGAATGGCTTCTACAACGGCCGAGGTAAACAAACCTTGCCGCAGCGCCAAGGTTTCGTGAGAAAACTGTTCGGGCAGGCATGATAAGAAGGTGGCAATGCCATATTGTTTGGCTAAAGCAGCGGTTTCTGCCCCCACACCTTCGCCAGTCAAGGCGCTTTGGCTACGGTTAATGTCCAACACCACAATAATGTTGTCGGTTGGGGCGGCATGGAGCAGGCGATAAATTGATTCCATGGGAATGCCCGTCGTTTCTACGTGCAACGGATCGCTATCCACAGGCATCAAGTAATCTCTGCCTTGAAACCGCATACCGTAGCCGCTGAAGAAACACCAGAGCAAGTCACTGGGGCGCAGAATTTGCTGGCAAATTTGGACAATCCGAGCTTGGATATTGCCTCGGCTGGGGTATGCCACATGGTCAGGGGTTAAAGCACTATCGGTCATTAAGAGGCAATGATCTGCTTCAAATCCACCGTCTGTGACCAAAAAGTCGCGGAACAACTGTGCGTCCCTCTGGGCGTAGATCAGCGGCTGGAACGATTGATACTGATTAATGCCAATTGCGATCGCCCAGTAATTTGCCATTCCTCAATCACCCCAAATTTCTTTAACGCAAAGTGCTTTAAAGATAGCTGACGATGCCGCGAGTGGATCAAGTTTCGGCAAGCTCCTTCTTGGCTACCTCATTTTTCTGGTTCTTGATCTCAAATCAGGAGAGATTAAGAGGGATTGACCCAGTCGTTTAAGTCTTGCCCCATGTTTTGCAAAAGTTGGTTAAGGTTAGGCAACACATCAAACCTTGCTCCTGCTAACCCTGACTCAGCCTGAGCGCGATCGCGGATTTCGCTGAGCTTTACCTGGAGTTGCTTAGCAATTCCTAAGGCATCTCTTTCTAGCTTAGAAATTTGCTGCCGCTGATAAAACTTTAGGGCAGCGCCTCGCAAAATTTGCACAGTCGCAGCTTCTCCTGGAGAACTTAGCATAAACTGGAACCGCAGTAATACTCTGCTCCGTTGATAGAGGTATTCAACTTCAACTTGCTCTGTTTTCTGAAGCGGCAGAAGCGGCAGTTGCGCCATCACTTTGAGTTGATCGATCACGGCTTGCAAAGTTGGGAATGTGAGATTTTCCATCACGGATTGCAATACGCCATCTTGGCTCCAGAGAATTCGTCCTTGGAGAGTGCCACATTCAAAGTACAGTCGCCCAATGCCGCTTTCAAGAACGCGGGCAAAAAGCTCTTGCAGCAAATCGTGAGATGGAAGGTTCGCCAGGGTTTCAACAGAGTTAGCGCTGTAGCGGGATTCAATATTGAGCGTTGGTAAAGGTGAAATGAGCGCTGGGGTATCAATACTTTGAGAGACTAGCTCTGGAATCGCGGCGGCAGTAGGGGAAACGGGTGCAGAAAAATTGGGTGCAGAAGGATCAGGTGCAGAAAGATCAAGGGTCTCAATTTCAGAAGGATTGGAATCGTCGAGGAGAAAAGTAAGACGATCGCCCGAATTAATAACTTTTTCTTTTTTAGCGCGAATGCTGGAACGGTAAGGGTTTGGCGTGCGACGGGGTTTTTTGGCGCTGTGGCTAAGATACGTAGTTAGAACAGATTGGTGGGCTTCTGAAGTGATGGGAAGAGACACTAAAGAATAATTGAGATAGGAGATGATGCGGCGGATATACTCGAACGCTACCTCATCTTCGGGGCTAACCATGCCCAGGTTAAGCTGATTGTCGTCTACAAAAAGTGGCAGCACTTGGTAGTAAAGGCACGCCTCGAAGGGCAATATGCCATCTATCAAGACAAACATTTGATCGAGGTTAATGCGATCGCCCAGTTTTTCCCAGGAAAAGCTAGGTGAAGATCCCTGCCGCAGTTGATCTAACAAGCGCTGTTGAACAGGCGCAGAAAATATCGAATCAGCATTCGAGGACGACATGGCAAAACCCGAAATTAACACAGATAAAAGATAGCGTTCCCAAAATTGCCCTCAAAATTGTCCCCAAAAAATTGTCCCTAAGTTTAGGAGGCGCTGCGTAACTCCTGGGCTGCCAAATAGAGCTTGCTCCATTCGCCCATTACCTGGTTTGCCTTAAGGTTATGGTGTTTGGCGATCGCTTGCATCGTTTGTCCTGCTTTGAGGCTATTGAGAAGCTGCTGTTGGAAAGTGTTGAGGGTTGACCAGTACTGCTGCCAGAGGTCGGGGGTTAACCCCAGGCTATGATCTTGTAACGAGGTTCCTAGCCAAACCGCTACCAGTTCCGGCTTGTGCTTGAAGCCAAAGACCCGAATGGCATGGTAGCTAATTTTTTCGCGCAGTCGATACACTTGCTTGATGGGCAGCTTTAAAGCTTGGGCGATCGCTTCTTGGGACTCGCCTTGGAGATGGAGTTGTAGCCACTGCGCTGCCACAGGTTCGACGTGTTCTGCCAAATAGTCCTGAAATTCTTGAGTGACGCTAGTACGGAGGGTTTGCTGCTCCTCAAAAGCTTGAGTTTCCTGATGCTGCATCATCGCCTGCCCATCTAGCAGGTTAACTGGATTCTCGGCATCATCAGGCGCAATTTCGTCAGAGACTAGCCGAATTAGTTCTCCAGTCGGCACATGGGTCATGCCACCCCGCTGACTACGCCGCAGGTAGTTGACGAAGCGAAAGACTAGAAGCGGTTGATTGCGGATGGGACGCAGACAATATTCTTCTAGGCTGGCAAGCATGAGGGCATTGCGGACGCGCGGGTTGGGGGTACATTTGGCGATCCATGCCACCTGCTGACGGATATAGGTATCGCTTTGCATCATCTCTTGAATGACTTCTTGCAAAACATCCATGACTGTACGACGGCGATCGCGGGAGAGCGCCACCCAAGTCCGAATTTTGCTACGGATCAAGAATAAGCTGCTGAGCCGTTGAATCAGCTGACGATAAGCCGATTCTTGCGAAACGCCTAAGTAGCGCTGCTGCAAAATGCGGTAGCGATAGTCCATTGCTTGTCGGGCAATGGTGACTTGTGCAGACGGCAAATCGCCATAGCGCTCCTCGTCCTCACCGATCAACCAAGCAATGATGCTTTCCCGGTCGGTCAATGAGAGTTGCGGACTCTCTGTTTGAATGCGCGATCGCCACTCTTCCTTAAATTCCTCAACCAATGCCATTGAGCAACCAATCCTTCTGCTGTGATTTCCCCTATCTTATATATCCCCTTCGGAATATCCTTCATTAAAGTTTCTCTAAGTTAGGTTCAGAGAGAAATTACCCCTAGGGGTGAGAAGTGGGGATGAGAGATTATCCTTCTTCAAAAGCCGCCACTAGTCGTTTTAGCGCTTCTGATATTTGACCCAGTTCGGTTAAAGCCGCATCATGATTTTCTGCCAAAGTTTGGATAGCATCGCTCAGGGCAAAGATTTGGTAGCCTTGTTGCTGCACCTGCGATGCTAACGCATCTACTTGGGCAGAGAGCTTGTCTACGGTTTCGGTCGTGGTTAGAACCGATTCTCCAATTTGTAAAACAACAGATTCTAGACGACTTGATTCAGCTTCCACTCTGTAAAAACCCTTAATGTAACAGTCTACTCAACATTTCTCCAGAGTACACTCTGCAAGCAGTGTTTATAATCCTGACGGCAGCTTTAATGCTGACCGTGCTCAATTACAAATACTTCCTCAGTAATAGCTCTAGCTTTTCTTTCGTTGCGGCTGGGGCTTTGTCTAGGGGAGTAATGATGGCAGACTTAAGGGCTGAGTGGGCTTCGGAAGAGGGTGGGTTTAGAGTGAGTTGGCGGACGGTTTCGCGGATAATTTGTTGAGCGTTAACCGCGTTTTTCATCAAATTGCCAATCACCATCTCGACAGTAACGTTGTCATGATCAGGGTGCCAGCAGTCGTAGTCGGTGACCATGGCAAGGGTCGCGTAGGCAATTTCGGCTTCGCGGGCAAGCTTGGCTTCGGGCAGATTAGTCATGCCAATAATGGTGGCACCCCAACTGCGGTAGAGGTTGGATTCGGCTTTGGTGGAAAAAGCGGGCCCTTCCATACAAACGTAGGTGCCGCCTTGGTGAAGGGTTAGGTCAGGGAGATTGAGGGTGGCGATCGCGTCACTCAGCACTTTTGCCAAGTGAGGACAAACCGGATCACCAAAGGCGATGTGAGCAATGATCCCCTCGCCAAAGAAAGTAGAGGCGCGATTTTTAGTGCGATCGATGAATTGGTCAGGGATGACCATATCTAAAGGTTTGGCTTCGGCTTTAAGAGAGCCAACCGCAGAAGCAGAAATGATGTACTCTATGCCCAGACTTTTGAGGGCATAAATATTGGCTCGAAAGGGAACTTCTGAAGGGGAAAGACTGTGGTTGCGACCATGGCGGGCTAAAAACGCGACTGAGGTGCCGTCTAGTTCTCCAACGATTAAAGCATCTGAAGGAGCGCCAAACGGCGTATTAATATTTACCTCTTTAACGTCTTTAAGGGCTTCCATTTTGTAGAGTCCGCTGCCGCCAATGATCCCAATTTTGACCTGATCCATAAGTTCGTCCTAAATATCTTTAATCCTGGGACGATCATATCGGGTTAAGGGTATTTCTTTGGGGCAGCGAGGACTAGAAGTCAGGAAACATTCTTATTTTTTGACTTTAGCGAAGCCAGCCCGACGGACGATGGCATCGGCAGTGACGGCAAGAAGAAGAACGCCCCCTTGAACCATATTTTTAATGCCTTGGTCTTGGTTGAGCAGGTCTAGTCCGTTGTCGAGGCTCCCAATCACAAGCGCCCCTAAGATGACTGCCCAGACTGAACCTTTCCCTCCAAACAGGCTGACTCCTCCAATTACGGCGGCGGCGATCGCATTCAACAACAAGGTAGAACTAATTTGGGTCGCAACTGCTGTACTGCGAGAAGTCATCATCACGCCTGCTAAAGCTGCCAGCATAGAAGCCACCATGAAAACAGTCAGCTTCATGCGCACCACGTTAATGCCTGCTCTTCTGGCTGCCTCGGCATTGCCACCGACCGCGTAGAGATGTCTTCCAAAGGTAGTTTTACGAAGAATGAGCCAAGCAACTACTACTAAGCCCAAGGCAATCATGACGGCTTGAGGAACGCCCTGATAAGACTGAAACAGAAAGATTAGAACGACAACGACAGCAGCGGCAGCGAGCAGTTGCAAAACCAGTTGAGTGGGATGTTTGACAGGTAGATTTGCTTGCGATCGCCGTTTTTGGTCATACCAAACGCCTAGCGCGTATAGCCCTAGACATAACAGCGGCAGTCCCCACCCCCAACCCGCAGGTAAGTAAGTTGGTGCTAAAGAACGAATAAATGGATCGCGTACGACTAAAGTAGTCTGCGCTCCCATGACCACTAGCAGTAATCCTGCGTAGCCAATCGAACCTGCCAACGTCACAATGAAAGACGGAACTCGCAGCACTGCGACAAAGAAACCGTTGATTAATCCAATTACTGCCCCAGCAACAAGGGCTGCTAAGATTGCCCAGCCTGCATTCCAGTTTTGATAGACGGAAACGGTTGCCATGATTGCAGAGCAGGCATAAGCAACGGCAGCGAGACTCAGATCAATTTCGCCTAGGAGCAGCACAAGAACAGCGGCAACGCTGAGAATAGCGATCGTCACAATCTGCTGGGTCAGGTTGGACAAGTTACGAGCTTCGAGGAATATACCACTGGTCGTGATTTGAAAATAAATGGTAATCAGCGCTAGGGTCAGGATGACGGGAATGAAGCCAAGATCACCTTGCATGAGCGATCGCAAATCAAACTTTGCCGCAGGTTGCGCGGCGATCGAGGGGTTGGAAGAACGAGGAGTAACATCAGGTTCTAAACTTTTCATAATGGTATTTCTTAAGCCTCAATTTCTTCGGTTTCTGCCCCAGTGATGGCACCCACCACGCGCTCTGGGGTTGTTTGACTGGTTTCAAAGGTACGAATTCTTTTTCCCAAACGCATGACCACAATGCGATCGGTCACTTCAAACACATCGTGTAAGTTGTGAGAAATAACCACAATAGCCAGTCCGCGTTCTTTCAAACGCAAGATTAAATTCAGCACTTGGCGGGTTTGAGCAACTCCCAAAGCGGCGGTCGGTTCGTCGAGTAATACAACCTTAGGCTGGCGCAAAATTGTTTTTGCAACGGCAATGCATTGGCGTTGTCCACCCGACAGTGAAGCAACAGTGGAGCGCACAGAGGGAATTTTGACATCTAGAGTCTTTAAAACCTCAATGGTTTTTTGTTCCATTTCGGTCTCATCTAAAATGCGAAAGAACCCTGGGAAGAGACTGCGATGCGCCTCCCGTCCTAGCCATAAATTGGCAACTACATCTAGATTGTCGCAGAGCGCTAAATCTTGGTAGACGGTTTCAATGCCTAACCGGGTGGAATCTTGAGGGCTGCTAATCGTTACAGGCTGACCATCAATTGAAATTTCGCCACTGTCAGGGACGTAAGCTCCAGACATTGTTTTAACTAGAGTGGATTTTCCTGCCCCGTTATCGCCCACAAGTCCGACTACTTCACCATCGAAAACTTCAAAGTCAACTTGGCTGAGTGCCTGAACGCCACCAAAGCTTTTAGAAATATTCTTAAGCTGTAAACGCGGAGCTTGACTGCTAGTGAAAATGCGATCGGGCAGAGGAGAAGTAATATTTGCCATATTTTTTAAATAGGTTTATTCAAAAGATCAATTCGGCTGTCATAGACAAACGCTGCTTGCTTTAACAGGTAAGCCTTTACAGACTTGTTCCTTCGTTAAAAATCCATCTTTAATGACGGTATCAGCCACGTTCTTCTGATCTACCACGATCGGATTTTCTAGAATTGACGGAATGCTCTTTCCTCCTTGAATCTCTGTTGCACCATTGACTAAAGATTGGGTGTCTTCTCCACGGCTCAAAGCCCGTACTAGCTGAGCGGTTGCCTTTGCCTCTCTAGCAATGGGCTTATAAATGGTCATTCCTTGGTCACCCGACAGGATATTTTGAATTCCAGTCAGCGTGGCATCTTGTCCTGTAACTAGGACTTTACCGTTCAAATTTTGAGCTCGCAGTGCTGCGATAACCGTGTTCGCTAAACCGTCATTCGCAGCATAAGCAATCTGTACATTATTGCTAGTTTTTGTGAGAACACCTTCCATCATCGATTGAGCCCTAGCGCTATCCCAGTTAGGTGTGTACTGGTCAAACACTAGCTTAAGCTCTCCTTTGTCTATTAAAGGTTGTAGCTTGCTGAGTGCACCTTTCCGAAACAGCAGCGCGTTATTATCAGTTTGAGCGCCGTTAATCATCACCAGGTTGGCACCCTTCTCTAATTTCAATGTTCCTGCTGCCAATTGATCGACAATATATTGCCCTTGCAGTTCGCCCACTTTTTCGTTGTTAAAAGAGACGTAGTAAGCTAAGTCAGGGTCTTGGATGAGGCGATCGTAAGCAATCACAGGTACGCCGTTATTTTTCGCTTGCTGAACAATGACAGATGCCTGCTCACTGTCATTGGGACCAACTACCAAAATACAAGCCCCTTTAGTCAAGGCTGCTTCAGCTTGGTTTTGCTGAGTTGTAGCGCTATTATTAGCGTTAAAATACTGAAGAGCGACATCAGGAATTGCTGCCTTAATTTCTTGTTCTAGAAGGGGGCGATCGTATGCTTCGTAGCGAGCTGAAGAATCAGATTCAGGCAATAAAATGCCTACGTTTTTGCATCCTTTTGCAGCAGAGAATTGAGTTGAGCCAGAACTTTGTAGGGCTGAGTCAGTTCTTTCTGTGGAGGATGGGTTGGCAGTGCTGCACGCAGCCAACAACAGCATTCCAACGACTGGGAGCCACTGGCGAAGGGTTGACTTTAGTAGAGACATAAAAGGGTTTTCCTTAATTAATAAATTGAGCAAAAAGCACTTGCCTGTGGCGATAGGCAATGACTTAAAAGCTAGTAATCCTAAGCGCCCGACTTATTAACCAATTGCTTAATTAATAGCGATCGCCTGAGTACAAGGGTATTGAAATACAAGTTTTCTTAACAAGCGTTCAACAGGGGAAAATAACCGACTATATTTTGAGGGTTTGGCTTTCTTTCCACTGTTTCCTTAAGGCATGAGGAGTAAAGGAATTTACTAACTTATAGATATTACTCTTACAGATTTGAATTCATTCTGGGGTTTTGAGGAAACAAAACGTAATTTTTGATACAGAAGATATTGAGACTTAATGGGCTCTTTTCAAAAAAGTAACTGTCTTAAGACATAGTTTTGGATATAGCAACTCTCTAGAAAATTTAGTCCCCTGCTAACATTTACTTACCTAAATAGCTCATCGTAGCCCACTACCCCTCTAACCCATGTTCGCAACTGCTCAGATCACCGTTCAACACCCATTAGAGCCCTTAACAGCAGCAGAAGTTGCCGCAGCCGTGGCGATCGCCCGTGCTTCTCAATCCCTCGGCAATTCTTTTCGCTTCCCTTGTGTAACTTTGCACGAGCCTACCAAATCAGCCGTTTTAGATTTTCAAAAGGGCGATCGCATCCTCCGTGAAGCGTTTTTAATTTTGTTAGATAATGCGACTGGCAACACCTACGAAGCTATCATTTCTTTGACCGAAAAAACGCTGGTTTCCTGGAAGCATATTCCCAATGTTCAACCCAATATCATGGCCGATGAGTTAGTTGAGTGTGAAGCCGCAGTTAAAGCCCATCCTGATTTTTTGGCGGCTTTAGTAAAGCGAGGCATTACTAATTTAGATCTAGTGGTCGTTGATCCTTGGGCGATCGGTAATTTTGGTTTTGCCAATGAGGTCGGTATCCGCCTTTCTCGCGCTATTTGCTATCTGCGATCGGTTCCTGATGGCAACTTCTATTCTCGCCCAATTGATGGCTTAGTGCCTGTCGTAGACCTTAATAAAATGCAGGTATTATCCATCGAAGATATCGGTATTGTGCCAGTGCCTCCTGAACCCGGCGAGTATGCTACTCGGTTTACTCCCAAGCTGCGCACTGATATTAAACCCCTCACCATTACTCAACCTGAGGGGACTAGCTTCGAGGTTGAAGGTCACCACATTCGCTGGCAGAAATGGGACTTTCGCATTGGTTTTACTCCCCGCGAGGGTCTGGTACTGTACAACGTCAGTTACGAAGATCAAGGCAAACTCCGTTCTATTCTCTATCGAGCTTCTTTGTCTGAAATGGTCGTACCCTACGGTGATCCGCGTCCCCAGCATTTTCGCAAAAATGCCTTTGATCTGGGTGAACATGGCGTCGGAATGCTGGCAAATTCTCTAAAGTTAGGATGCGATTGTTTGGGTGAAATTTATTACTTTGATGCAGCATTAACGGACAGCCGAGGAAACGTTTCAATCACACAGAATGCTGTTTGTTTACACGAAGAGGATTATGGCATTTTATGGAAACATACAGACTGGCGATTAGATGAAGCTGAAGTGAGGCGATCGCGCCGTTTAGCTATTTCTTTTATCGCCACAGTAGATAACTACGAGTACGGTTTTTTCTGGTACTTTTACCAGGATGGAAACATCCAATACGAAGTTAAATTAACGGGAAATCTTCTCTGTGGTGCATTGGGCAACATGGGTAAATATGGCACATTAGTTGCCCCAGAACTCAACGCCATCAATCACCAACACTTCTTCAGTATGCGGCTAGATTTTGACTTAGAAGGGACGGCTAACTCAGTCTACGAAGTCAACACAGAAGCCGAGCCAATGGGCGAAAATAACCCCTACGGCAACGCTTTCTATGCTCAGCCTACGCTTCTTAGCACAGAGCGATCGGCTCAGCGCCTGATCGATCCTTTCAAAGCGCGTTACTGGAAAGTGGTCAACGATTCTGTTCATAATCGTTTGGGTCAGCCCGTGGGCTACAAAATTATTCCAGGCGATAATGCTATTCCTTACGCTCATCCTGACTCAGCCATTCTCAAACGGGCTGGCTTCATGACCAAGCACCTCTGGGTGACACCCTACGCTGCTAATGAACTATACGCTGCCGGAGCTTACCCTAACCAGCATCTTGGCGGTGAAGGGTTACCTCAGTGGACACAGGCAGATCGTTCTATTGAGAACACTGATATCGTGATGTGGTACACGTTTGGACACCACCATATTCCACGTCCGGAGGATTATCCAGTGATGTCCACTGCCTATTCTGGGTTTATGTTAAAACCCGTGGGGTTCTTCGATGCAAGCCCAGCGATGGATGTGCCGCCCTCTGCCCCGAAAGACAATTGTCACTAACTTGAGCGGCAGGAAGCTTTAGCGAGTAGTTTAACTTTAGCAAGGTTCAAAGGAAACGATCGGCGCGATCGCCCTCTCCCAGTCTTGCTCTTAAAGGCTGGGAGAGAGTTCAAAACAGATGATTCTAGGCGGTTACTTTTTCCTTAAATAACTTTCCTGCTGAGAATGCTGGAACTCTTGTTGCTGGAATTGTCATCTCTTCTCCGGTTCTAGGATTGCGTCCAGAGCGCTCCTGACGCTCTCGTGGCTCAAAAGAACCAAATCCAACCAGTGTTACTTTGTCGCCTGCTGCAACGGCTTGCTCAATGCTTTCTAAGGCAGCAGATAGCACTGCATCGATCTCTTTCTTAGTTGCGCCTTCTACTTTTGTGGCAATTGCATCCACGAGTTCAGCTTTGTTCATAGTTACCGTCACATGAAAGGGTTGTTAGGTATCGTAGTGCAACTGTTCAGCGTTGATCCCTACCGCTTAAAAATCTTTAACGTATGGCGATCGAGATGTTTAATCTCAGAAATTGAAATATCCAGATAAAAAGTTCAAGAGAACCAGTTTTCAATCTGGAGATTTTGGAAGTCGGCATAGTCCTTAACGTTGTTTGTCACCACAATAAGATTATTCACTTGGGCAACAGCCGCAATTTGTCCATCAGCATAGGCAGGAGTTTTGCCGATCGCCGATAACCTAGCTCTCTCTTGAGCAAACCACTCCGCCGCCGCCGCAGCATAGGGCAACAAAGGCATCTTAGCTCGTACCTCCTCCCGCAAATAGGCTTCAAGAATTTCTCACTTACTTCAGTCAAACGTACGAGTGATTTTTGCAAAGTTGGGTAAAAGTAAGCTTTGAAGCCATACTATTATGGTTTCTCAAAAACTGCTTCACCTTAATCACCATCATTTAGTTACTATTATTTGCTGCGGAATTGATTGTTGCAGAATTGATCAAATCGCTTGCATCCCCCAAAAAATTAAATTTGGCTCTACCCTTATTCGAGTTGCCAAGTCTGAAAACTGAGTTTGCAAATGTTGAAACAACACATCCCGATCGCCTCCTGTCAACGCGATCGCCCCTCCAGGAAAACGTTCTAGCCACGCCTCGCCATAATCTCGAATACTCGCTAACAGCGTATAGATAATTCCGCTCTGAATTGAATCTGGTGTATTCATTGCCCAACGGCTGGGTAAAACGGTAATACAAGAATTGACCACTGGTAAAGCCGCAGTATTTTGAGCAAGCGATCGCAATTGCGTATGCAATCCGGCAACAATTGCGCCTCCAAAAAACTGCGCCTGATCATCCATCGCTGTAAACGTCAGGGCTGTCCCCGCATCAATTACCAGAACCGGAAACCCCAACGTTTTAGAAGCCCCTAGTAAAGCAAGAGCGCGATCGATTCCTAGCGATGGATAAATCCCTCCAATCGGCACTTGCCCCAACTCAAGAACTTGCACGCGGGGGTAACCTTGCCACAGTGCTGTTTGAGAGGGAACTACTGAAGCAATTCGCAATGGCAATTCGAGATGGGTCAGGGGAAAGAGATCAGAAGCTTCATTAAATAACTTGGAGAGATGGGAGTTTGGAGTAAATAGAGAAGCGATCGCCTCGGGCGTTAAATGGGCAATATCCCAGGTTTGGTGGAGGGTAGAGTTGAGAAACCAAGCCCAATGTAGGCGAGAGTTGCCAATCATTAATGCCAGCCAAGATTGGGTGGGTGCCGCCTTCATGGGTTCGTCCAGTTACGAGCTAATGCCAGCGAGCGATAGGGATTTTCGCCCGCTAAGAGCGATCGCCAGTATTGCGCTGGCTCTTTTGAAGCGCCCATCACCACCCACATATCTAGCCAAGATCGAGCCGCATCATAATTCTTTTGCGCTACCAAAAGTTCTAGGTAGATATCGCAGAAGGCATTAAATTCGCTGTAGTGGAAGCGATCGCGGCTAACTAAGGGCTGCAAGAGAGCTTCCGCTTCGGCAAGTTCACCCTGCTTAAGATGAGAACGGGCGATCGCAATTCGGGCAAAGGCGTAGTCTGGATCTTGCTGGTGCAATGATTGAACAATCGCCAGTGCCTCCGCTGGCTTGCCTTGTCGCTCGTAGGCGGTTGCCAGGTTGTAGCCTAAGTCTAGGGCGGTTGGCTCTAGTTTAAGAGCTTGTTTCAAGGGATACTCAGCTTTTGCCCAGTTACCTTCCTTAAGAGCCGCGATCGCCTGTCGGGTCAGTTTGTCCACCTCTGGCGAGTGATTGTGTGCCACTTCCTCATGTAGCTCATAGCCCAATAGCTTCACCTCTCGCCATTCTCCTGCCATCCACAGCCGCATTTCTGAGTCGCGGAATTTGCGGGCAACGACTTGGGCTGCCTGTTGGCGCATACTGTCTGAGCCAGATTGACTCAGGGCAAAATTCTTCAAGATTTGATGCATTTCGGGAGTGTCCGTCATGAGGGCTAAATTCAGGGCAAGCTGACGACCCGCACCATCGCCTTGATCTAACAACATTGGAATCAGCGTTTTCACTTCTGGATGGTTTTGAAGGTACTGCTGAATCGCTTCGCGCAAGTCGTCTTCGTCGTCTGACTGAGCCGCCTCTTGGAGTAAAAATATATCATCTGACGCTTGAGGACTAATCCAGTAGTTGAGTGGAAATGACCAGGGGCTTTGGCGCTGGCTAATAGATTTTTGTAAGTCGGCAAGGTTATCTTCGGCTAAGTCGAAGTCTGGCGCAACTTCTAATGCCTTTTGCCAATATTCTCGCGCCTGCCTTTCGCGACCTAACCGCAAAGTTGCCACTGCTGCTAAGTGATAAAGCAAGGGCGGTAGCGATGCCTCACTGATGGCTTCTGCCTGATGAAAAACTTCTAATATGCCCGGATAATCGCCCAGAAAACTGAGCGCCTCTGCTTGCTTTTGCCAGATATCGGGCTGGTCGGAGGAGATGGCTTTGAGCCGGGTGACGGTTTGTTGTGCCAAGTCGCCACATCCACTTAAGCGTTGGTAGCGAGCTAAGTTAGATAAGGCGTGAGCGTTTTCAGGATCAGCCTCTAAAACAGAATTGGCGATCGCGATCGCTTCCTCCCAGTTGCCATCCATCGCCACCATTAAACTGAGATTATTGCGGGCTGGTAAATAGTTAGGATGAATCTGCAAAAGCTGTTCCGAGACTTGTCGCCCCGCCTCCATATCTCCATCCGCCATGTGTAGCTGCGCCAACTCGTGCAATGCCGCTACCTCTAGTCCCTGTTCTGGGGTTAAAGATTCACCTAAGTGCAGTTCGGCAATGACTCGCTCGCTCACTTCTTCCAGCTTCGTAACCGCATCCCGAATTTCTGCCGCTTTGGGATGGTTGGGCGATCGCTCTAGAAACTTCTGAAAGGCTTGCAGAGCCAAAGTTGTCCGAGCGCCCGCCATGTACGCCCCGCCTAAGGCAAGCATGAGTCCAGCATCATCGGGCTTAAGATGGCTTAACCGACGGCAAATGATTTGGTATTCTGTAAAATCTTGAATTTGGTAAGTAAGTGCTGCCAGCAGCCTTAGTACTTCTTCTTGATCGGGGTGTTGCTCATCAAGCGCTTCTAAAATATCTCTTGCCTGTGCCCACTGCCCTTTCCGCATCAAGGCTTCGGCTTTACCAAGGTTACTGGTCAGAGTGGCTGTACCAAAGCCACGCAGTTGCCGATCGCGCTTTATTTTCTTTGCCATGATTGGAAGTCCTCAGCGATGATTGGGAACGGGTAGGCGCTGACTGGGTCGCCATCACTGCATACCATTGGGAATAGTAACATTCTCAATTACTCTCCTGCTCACCATTCGCCATAAGATAGAAGCTTGTTGCGCTTAGGCAAACCCACTTGTGAAAATTTCCGTATTCCATACTCCCGAACTGACTCCGACTGGCGCGATGCCAGATTGTGCGATCGCCATCGACGTTCTTCGTGCCACCACGACAATGGCAACAGCATTGCAATCTGGGGCTGAAGCAGTGCAAGTGTTTAGCGACCTGGATCAACTGATGAAAGTTAGCGAAAAATGGTCGCCCGACAAGCGCCTCCGGGCTGGAGAACGGGGTGGCGGAACGGTCGCTGGCTGCGATTTAGGCAATTCGCCATTAGCCTGCACGCCTGAATTAATGATGGGTAAACGCTTGTTCATCAGCACCACGAATGGCACCCGTTGTTTGGAGCGCATTCAAGGAGCCAAGACCGTGTTGGCAGCGGCGCTAATTAACCGCTCTGCCGTTGTTGATTATTTATTAGAACATCAGCCAGAAACGGTTTGGATCGTTGGCTCTGGTTGGGAGGGGGCTTATTCATTAGAGGATACGGTTTGTGCCGGAGCGATCGTCCATAGCCTCAAAGCACAACATGCTGAGGTTGTAGAAGGCAATGATGAAGTAGTAGCGGCGATCGCGCTTTACACGCAATGGCACGATAAATTGCTAGAGCTAATCCACCATGCGAGCCATGGTCAACGCCTGCTGCGATTAAACTGTCTGGAAGATTTGAAATATTGCACCCAAACCGACATCTTAGAGGCGCTACCCATTCAGAAAGAACCGGGAGTTTTAATTAAATATTAAGATTAAAAAATAAAGCATTCATGCAGGTAGTTAAATGACGGGTGTACCTTTAGATTTGATGGCAGGAAACTTAATCCCGGTTGCGCCACCGGGGTTCAAATCGGGGTTTGTCGGAATCATTGGTCGTCCCAACGTCGGCAAGTCTACCCTCATGAATCATTTGATTGGGCAGAAGATTGCGATTACTTCCCCCATCCCCCAAACAACTCGCAACCGCCTACGCGGAATTTTGACCCAGCCAGAAGCACAGATCATTTTTGTCGATACTCCCGGCATCCACAAGCCTCACCATCAATTAGGTCAAGTCTTAGTTAAGAACGCTTGCCTCGCTATTGAATCAGTAGATGTGGTGCTGTTCGTGGTCGATGGCACAGCCGATCTGGGCGGCGGCGATCGCTTCATTGCCGAACTTTTGACCCGCACTCAAGCTCCCGTCATTTTGGGCATCAACAAAGCCGACCTCCAGCCCGCTGCTTGCTTGGGCATTGATGAAACCTATACTCAGCTTGCCGCCGAGCGGAGTTGGTCAACCGTTAAGTTTTCTGCCCTAACTGGAAATGGACTCGATGACCTGCAAACCCAGCTTGTAGCCGCCCTAGAGCCGGGGCCCTACTACTATCCTCCTGACTTAGTGACCGATCAGCCTGAACGGTTTATTATGGGCGAACTGATTCGAGAGCAGATTCTGATGATGACGCGAGAAGAAGTGCCTCACTCTGTGGCGATCGCTGTAGATGTTGTTGAAGAAGAACCCACCATCACTCGCATTCTCGCCACTATCCACGTTGAGCGCGACTCTCAAAAAGGCATCTTGATTGGCAAAGGTGGAAAAATGCTGAAGGAAATTGGCACGGCTGCCCGTCAACAAATCCAAAAGCTTGTCATGGGGAAGGTTTACCTAGAGCTATTTGTTAAAGTTCAACCTAAATGGCGGCAATCTCGGACTCAGTTGGCGGCACTAGGCTATCGGGTTGAGGGCTAAAGGAGCGTTAGGGAAAACGACTTTCACTCAAGATTCCGCATATTTACGGTTGATTCATCAAATCTTACTGCTTAGACGGCTCACTCATCCGTGAAGAGTTCTATTTCACCTCATGACTCTCCGTAAAAACGCGATTTCACTAATCCGCATAACTTGGCACAATAATACCTAACAGAGCATCCTTTGAATTCTCGCAGCGTAGAGTCGGTGATCGTTAATATATAGTTTTTTGTTTTATAGTTTCACAACTTATGGTCTTTTGCTTAGCCCTTAGTTAGGTTTGGCTTGAATAATTTCCATTTAGGACTAGACCCATGAGCCTCTTTCCCCCTTCGAGGCAAGATTACTATGAATCGTCGTTGCCCTCTTCGGAGTTGCCCCCTTCAGACAGTTCAGACAGTTCAGACAGCCCGATCTCAATTCGTCCGCTCATGCATCTTGCCAAGACCTCGCCTAAGCGGAATATTATGCCTGTCCAATCTGACCTGCGGCAGACTAAATCGGCAGTTTCTTCAAAAAATGTGGCGGAATCACTTTGTTTTACACTAGATGCTGCTGGGATGATCTTGTCGGTTAGTCTATCCGGAGCGATCGCATTAGGCTACCCCATCGAATTGCTGATTGATAGTGCCCTCATTGATTTAGTCCATCCTCTCGATCGCCAGCGCTGGCAACAGGAATGTCAAGCTGTTGCCGTTAATTTTATTCAACCCTACCCTAGTCCGTTTCGCTTTCTACGGCAAGACGGCAGCAGCCTTGAGCAAACTATGACTGCTCAGATGCTCCAGGGAGCTAGGGAACAGACGGTGCTATGGATGGGAGCTAGCGTGCAGGCGGATTTAGCCATGGGTCAACAGGAGCAAGCTGTAGCAGTTCTGCGGCTGCAAGCAGAATGGAAACGACTCATGCGAGCGATCGCCCTGCCCGTTCGTCAATCTCTGCCCCTCAAGCAAGTCCTCAAAGCCACTGCTACCGAAGTGCAGCGCATTCTAGAAGCCGATCGAGTATTCATTTACCTGTTTCATCCCAACACCGCAGGCAATATTACGATTGAGATCCTCAAACCAGGTTGCTTGAGCATTCGACACTATCCTCATGCAGCAGCAATCTGCTACCAAAAAAGTCGCTTACTCAAGCACCTCGATCAAGTTCAAGCAACCCCTGATCAAGAGCCATGCAGCCCGCAATGGCTTAATTCTATTCATCAATTAGGCGCAAAATCTGAAGTAGTAGTGCCGATCTTAATTCAGCATAATAACCTTCTTCAGCATAGCAGCCTGATTCGGAACAATAGCTTAGGCGATAAATTGACCTCCCAGCCCGATCAACTCTGGGGTTTGGTGGTGGTGCATCAGTGCGAGGAGCAGCGGTATTGGCAAGATTGGGAACTGGAGTTGTTAAATCAACTCGTTACTCACTTAGGAATTGTAGTGCAGCAGGCAGAATTGAATCAGCGCAACCAACGCTGGAATGCTAACCTAGAGCGACAAATTCGAGCCAGAACATCGCAACTACAACTGGCGTACAACTTTGAAGCTACTCTCAAGCGGATTACCGACGAAGTACGCGATAGCTTAGAAGAAGACCAAATTTTGCAAGCAGCATTGCAAGAGGTGGCAAAAGCAATTGGCGTTAACTGCTGTAATGCCTCACTTTATGATCTGGAAATGCAGACCTCTACCGTTCATTATGAGTACACCAATATTCTCTCGCCATACCAAGGCAGAGTGGTGCAAATGAACGCTTTTCCCGAGGTTTATTCTCAGCTTGTGCATGGGCAGGCATTTCAATTTTGTTCATTGACACCTAACCCCGATCGCGGTCGGGTGGTGATGTTGACTTGCCCGATGATGGACGACCAGGGCGTGTTAGGTGATTTATGGTTGATCAATCATCCCAGCTATATTTTTACAGAGCAGGATATTCGGTTAGTGCAACAGGTTGCCAACCAATGCGCGATCGCCATTCGCCAAGCTCGGCTGTTTCAAGCTGCCCAAGCCCAAGTCAAAGAACTCGAACGCCTCAACCAACTCAAAGACGATTTTCTCAGCACCGTTTCCCACGAGCTTCGCACTCCCATGACCAACATCAAACTAGCCATTCAAATGCTAGAAGTGGTGTTAAAACAAACGGGCGTGCTTGAAGACACCACCCAGCGGGCAAATAAATACTTCAGCATTTTGCAAAGCGAGTGCCGCCGTGAAATTGGTTTGATTAATGATCTCCTCGATCTATCCCGTCTAGAATCAGGTTCAGAATCATTAGACCTTGCTAGCATTGACCTCTTCACCTGGATTCCTTCTATTACCCAGGCGTTCGTAGAACGCGCCCATAACCATCAGCAACATTTACTGCTTAACCTGGAACCAACTCTTCCTACAATTACCAGCGATCGCTCTCATCTTGAAAGAATTTTAAGTGAGTTATTGCAAAACGCCTGTAAATACACACCTGCTGGAGAAACCATTATCGTTTCAGCACAGGTACACGATACTGAAGAACAAGAAGATGAATTACCTGTAGGCAAACTAAGGCAGAAAATTATCTCGTTCAGCGTTTGCAACACGGGCGTTGAAATTCCTCCTGAAGAACTATCACGAATTTTTGAGAAGTTCTATCGCATTCCAAACAACGACCCATGGCAGCACGGTGGTACGGGGCTGGGGCTTGCTCTAGCGACTAAGCTAACTGCCCATTTGGGCGGCTCTTTGAAAGTGTCGAGTACTCCGGGTCAAACCTGCTTTAAAGTAGAATTTTTAGCTGACTTCGGTTCTTCCTAATCTGTTTAATATTTTCATAAAAGTAAGACTATTCAATGCATCGCTTTATTAGCGTTAGCATTAAAACTCTTTACCTTTTTTATGAAACGATCCATTACTAAATGATTAAGCTGGTGTTCAAAGTTTGTTGCTACTTTAGTGCAAACTTAGAGCCTTTCTGGTCGCTCCGCAAAATTACTACTCAGCCAACTCTCGACCAACGTCTAATAACCACAAGCCTTTCGGCTCTTTAAGCTAGACACAACAGAAAAATGCTTGCCCCGTGTCAATGGGCTAAATGAGTCCATTGCTCAGCGTTAGATCTCGCTTCTCAAACTCCTGCCCCCAATTTTCAAAATTCTAATTTCTGCATCCACAACTGGAGGATCTCTAATGGCTTTAGACTACTTTGCTCCTGGTGTCTACGTTGAAGAAGTAGACCGGGGTAGTCGCCCCATTGACGGCGTGAGCATGAGCGTGGGCGGGTTTGTCGGTTTTACAGAAGACGTACGCGGCGATGCCGAACTTTTCAAACCGATGATGGTGACCAACTGGAGCCAGTATCAAGAATACTTCGCTAAAGCGGGTTCTGATGGCTTCACTGATTTTGATGCCTACCTACCGTTTGCGGTACAGGGCTGGTTTGCTAACGGCGGCGGTCGCTGCTGGGTGGTCAGCATTGGCACCAAACTTCCAGGTTCGCCTTTGCCCCCTCCAGAGGAAACTGCCAGCAAGCTCATGACTTCGGGCGGTAAGCCATCTTTAATGATCAATCTGAAACTACCTGAAGCCGCTGATGGAGCGTTAGCTTTACCTGCTAGCACGGGCAGCAGAGTTGTGGTGAGTGTTGTTGAAAGCGAACCTAAACCGTTGCCCGATGATGCACCCGAAGGCTCCGACCCACCGCTGAATAATGGCGAGTATTTCTCCATTTTGGTGAAAGATAGCGGTGAGATTTTAGAGCGCTATGATCACTTGACCATGAATCCGCAGGCAGAAACTGCCGTTGCTGACTACGTGCTAACAGCGTTAGAAAGCTCTGAGTATGTGACGATCGCCAACATCTCTCAAAGTGGGCAGCCCCTTTCGCGCCGCCCTAACAACGGTGCCTACGAGATTGCTCCACCGCCATACATTGCTCGTTTAGAGCACATGGCGCGTGATGTGCAAGGACAGCGATCGGACAAAACTGGCATCCAGGGCATCTTTGAGGTAGACGAAGTGGCAATGATTGCTTGCCCCGACTTAATGCGAGCTTACCAAAATGGCTTGATGGATCTAGATCAAGTCCATGGCGTGATGGAAATGCTGGTTAGCAACTGCGAGAACTCATTCCCCGGTCCAGCATTCCGGATGGTGGTGCTTGATCCTCCTCCCGTTAAACCCGGCAAAAACGACAACCTTGCCGTTGCCCCTGAGCAACAAAAACCCCAGGATGTCGCTACTTGGTTAAGCACGTTTAACCGTCGCTCTATGTTCGGCGCACTTTATTATCCTTGGATTAAAGTCGCCAACCCTCGTAATGGCGGCAGACCCATTATGGTGCCACCTTCGGGTCACATGATGGGCTTGTGGTGCCGCACCGATCAATCGCGCGGGATCTTCAAAGCACCTGCCAACGATACTCCCAGAGGCGTACTAGGTTTGGCATACGAAACCAATATGCGTGAACAAGAATTGCTCAACCCGCTGGGCATTAACTGCATTCGTAACTTCGCCAGCTACAACCGGGGCTTGAAAGTTTGGGGTGCTAGAACCCTGGTGGAACCTGATAACGTTCAATGGCGTTATATCAGTGTGCGACGGTTAATCAGCTACATTGAGAAATCGATCGAAATGGGAACGCAGTGGGTCGTTTTTGAACCCAACGATCAAGACTTGTGGGCGAGAGTGACCCGCACCGTCAACAACTTCCTAGAGCGTCTTTGGCGCGAAGGTGCGTTGTTTGGAGGTGCTCCAGGTGAAGCGTTCTACGTCAAGTGCGATGGAGAACTCAACTCTCACGAAACTATGATGCTAGGTCGGTTATACGTTGAAGTCGGCGTTTGCCCTGTGCGTCCGGCTGAATTTGTCATCTTCCGCGTCAGCCAGTGGGCACCTGGGCAGTAAGTCTTACTTCTAAAGCTTCCTTCAGGCTGGGTAAAGCTTTGCGAAACCCAGCCTGTACTCTGAATTCAATCTTTTAGACAACCACATTAAGGAGTTGTAACAATGGCAACTTTACAGCCAATTCCTACCAGTCGATTCTATGTCTCGTTTGAGGGCTTAGAAGACAAAATGGTGAAGAGCGTCAGTGAAGTCAGTTTTTCGGGTCAAACGTCGGGGCACCAAAAGCCACTAGCATCGACAAAAGACGGCAAAACGCTTTGGCAAAGTACATCGGGCGGCTTTGAGGAAAACCCCAACGTGACGCTGGAGGTTTATTTGGTGGAAGGCGACATGGACTTTTATAAGTGGATGAAATCTACCATGCCTAAGAGTGAAGGCGGCGATGGTAAATGGTCAGAAAGTCGTAAGGCGGGTTCTATCGTGGCGTACGACAGTTCTGATACAGAAGTTTTGCGCTGGAACCTGACGAATGCCTGGATCAAGTCTTACAAAGTTTCCAATGCGGGTGCTGAAAGCAACGAACTGGCATTTGAAACTTACGAGATTGTTTGTGAACAAATTAATCGACCCACTTAATGCGTCGCCTGCGTGCAGGGCTGCACGCAGGTGATTCGGCAACCTTTTTGTACTGCATTTGTTAGGAGAGAATTGTTATGGCTGCGGGTGAAGTTTTATCTTGTTCTAAGTTTTATTTTCAGCTTGATGGATACGATGATTTGATTGTGAAAAGTGTCAGTGGGGTCGGTGTAACTCTTCAGGTTGCAGGAGATACGAAGTCTTATGGCGTGACGAAAGACGGGAAAAGCGTCATCCAAGCAACGGTAACTGGAACGGAAAATGGTAAGATTACGGTTGAATATGTTTCAACGGTTGAAGACAGACGGTTACTAGATCTCTACAGCGATTCTCATTCCGAAGCGATCGCGGGTGGCGGTTCTGTTAACAAGGGAAAGCGTTTGACTGGTTCGCTCGTTTTTTATAACCAGGGAGGAGAACCCGCAGCCCAATGGGATTTAACTGGAATTATGGCAGCTAGCTATAAATCTACCAAGATGGAAGCAGGATCGACTGCATTGGCAACAGAAACATTGGACTTTATTTACGAACATTTGCACCGGATGAAGTAAGAAGTGAGTCATTGTCATTTGTTATGAATTAACACTAATGACAAGTGACAATGAATCAAATTATGAACGTTTGAGTACTGCGATCGCCCACTCCCCGATAGATATTTTATGTCAGACAATGATTACGAAATTCTTAGTAGTTCGCGCTTCTATCTAGAACTGCGAGTAGATGGCAGTGACGATCGAATTGATGGATATTTTATGGAGTGTTCAGGCTTTCAACGAAAGCAAGATGTCATAGAATTTTCCCATGTTACGCCTCAAAAGTGGGGTAAAAATGCAACTGCATCGGGTCGAGTGGTAGGGACAAAAGTACCGGGTAATTCGTCGTGTAACAACTTGGTGTTAAAGCGCGGTATGACGATCTCAACAGCAGTTTGGGATTGGTTCCGAGCGGTAGAGCGTGGTAACTGGGCAACTCAGCGACGCGATGGTGATTTGGTAATTTATGACCAGGGTGCGATCGAACAGGCAAGGTTTCGGTTTTTGGGGGGATGGCCTGTTCAATACAAAATCTCAGATGTGAAAGCGGGTAATGGTGAATTTGCGATCGAGGAAATGGAATTAGCGGTAGATGAGTTTATTCGGGTATCGGATGAACCGACTGCTAAGACCGGATCATCCTCTGCCAGTAAACCTTCTTCTAAAAATTCATCCACCGATTCTAAAAAAGCATCTTCCACCCATTCCAAGAGTTAAACTTCTACCAAAAAATAGGTCTTTTAGTGTTGATCTCATCTCTTATTTCTCTTAGCTAGAGCAGGATTAAAGCATGGAAACAGCAGTTGCAGAATTTATTAGGGCAGATGCTCCAGAAGCGATCGCCACAGAGTTTGAATTTCTTCTTCCTAAGGGCTATTTAGACCCAGATGGCAACCTCCATCGCAAAGGCACGATGCGCCTATCACGCGCGATGGACGAAATTATTCCTCTCCGCGACCCGCGTGTTAAAGCAAACCCCGCCTACGCCACAGTTGTGATTTTGGCGCGCGTGATTACCCGCTTGGGCGCAATAGACGAGATGACTCCAGCGGTTGTTGAAGGTTTTTTTGCCTGCGATTTAAGCTATCTTCAAACCTTTTATCGGCAAATTAACGAACTAGAAGACGAAGGGTAATTCTAAAATTTAACACTCCAAATCATGAGCAATTTAGCCATTACCCAGTTTGATTTTCAGCTTCCTCGTGGCTTGGTAGATGAGCAAGGCGATCGCCATCAGCAAGGCACTATGCGGTTAGCAACAGCCCGTGACGAAATCTTTTTGCAGAAAAACCGACAAGCGCAAGAGAATTCAGCTTATGGCTCACTGGTCATGCTGTCGCGGGTGATTACTCGGCTGGGCGATCGCACTGACATCACCCCAGAACTTTTAGAAAATCTATTCACGTTAGATTTAGCTTTCCTCCGTGAGTTCTACAATCGCGTTAACCAGGAAGGAGACGCAACAATTCCTACATCCTGTCCTGCCTGTCGTCAACAGTTCACTACGGAGTTAGCATTATCGGGGGAGTGATAGGCTACCCTTTGGATCAAATGCGGGAAGAGGTAGCCTGTATTGCAATGCATTTTCATTGGTCGCTAGAATCCATTTTAGAGATGGAACATGGCGATCGGCGGCAGTGGGTGGTGGAGATTAATCAGCGTGGGGAGCAATAAATTAAGCTGGGCGATCGTAGGTGAGATTGTTACTCATTCAATCTATGCCAAGCCCGATTGTCCGCTGCTGCAAGCCTATAGCTTTAATCCAGAAGAGGATTTGCTCAAAAAGCTGCTGGGGTTAAACTTAGACGCTGACTAAATCAACTGTGCCTGTATCCAGGTCATAGAAGCCCCCAACGACTTTAAGTTTACCTGCTTGCACCGCTGAAGCAATGATAGGAGAAGTTTGTAAGCGCTGGATTTGTAGGCGCACATTGGCTCTCACTGCGTTGGTGAGGCGATCGCCCGGTTCTCCTTCTGAGGCTTTCACTGCGGGTTGAATTGCCAGGACAAGAGAGCTCAGAACGCCAGGTAATTCGCCTCCCTTCAGTGCGGCTGTCACCGCCCCACATCGCTCATGCCCTAAAACCATCAGCAGCGGTGTGCCCAGCATCGCAACCGCGTACTCTTCGCTAGCCGTGTCTTCAGTAACCGCAATATTACCCGCCACCCGCACCACAAAGAGATCACCAATGCCCTGATCAAAAGCGATCTCTGGAACAACTCGGGAGTCTGCACAACTTAAGATGGCAGCGAAGGGGGCTTGTTGGGTGGCGACTTCAGTAATACGAGCAATATTCTGATGAAGATTGAGCCGTTTTTTGGTGACGAATCGTTGGTTTCCTTCCATGAGTTGTATCAGTGCCTCATCAGGAGTCAACATATTCTGGGCAGGAGTCATGCCTAGAGCAGCGGCAGGCTGATTTTGCTTTGGTTGAGAAGCTTCCGGCTCAAGTCCTTGAGCGGATGCCTCTCCCAACCAAACTGTCAAGGAACCTGTGCCAATTAGCCCTGCTGCTAGTTGCAGGAGATTCCTTCTTGAAAAACTTTGTTGATCCGAAGTTTCTTTCATCGTTTCTTTCCTCATTATTGTATCTCAAGAAACAGGGCTGTGATTAGGGGACTGTTAGAGGATGTCTAAGAAGTATCAAGGATTCTTACACTCGCCCCCCAATCCCCCATTCTGGGGCAGGGACTTCCGCACCAGTCCTCCTTCAAAGTCCCCCATTCTGGGAGATTTAGGGGGCGGATCGGATCACAATCTAGACTTCTCAGACATCCTCTTAGTAGAAGACAGTACGATTAATATATAACTTCTACTTGAGAAGTATTTTCTATGCAAAAGCAATACAAAGCATCGGGTTGACACAAAGCTTTGTATTGAGATCAACGTTCAAACTTAAGTTCTCAAGATTTTACCAGAACGTGCAGGCTAATGGTCTGAACTTAAGGGTAAGTTTTTTTACTCAAAACGGTTTGCTGTTAAGTCTTTGCAACCCAGCTTCCAATTCTTTCGTCATGAAATATAGTTATTTGTCGGACTATATTTCTACCATCCTAAAAATGTATCGCCCATTCCGCTCTAAATTTTTATACGTCATTCCTTTCTTGATTAGCCTTGTTGCCATTTTGCTATTTAGCAATCCCGTCTTTTCTGAAGCAATTCGCCTCCGCACAACGCTTCCTCTGCAAGAAATTCGGGGAGTATGGCTGACCAATGTAGATAGCGAAGTGATGTTCAGTCGGGCAGGCATTCGGAACACCTTTAACCAACTAACGCAACTAAAATTTAACACTGTTTATCCGGTAGTTTGGAACTGGGGCTATACCCAATATCCTAGTGCGATCGCCCAGCAAACTTATGGTCTAGCCGTTGACCCCCGATCGCCTGGGCTACAGAACCGTGATGCCTTAGCAGAAATGGTTGAGATTGGGCATCGGCGGGGCTTGGCGATCGTTCCCTGGTTTGAGTTTGGCTTCATGACCACTGCCGAATCTGAAATGGCAAGTCGTCATCCTAACTGGATTACGCAACGCCGCGATGGCTCACAAATTTGGCAAGAAGGCATTTATCAACGCAAATGGCTCAATCCTTTTCAGCCAGAGGTGCAGCAGTTCATTCAAAATTTGGTTTTAGAAATCGTTACCCAATACAATATTGATGGCATTCAGTTTGATGATCACTTTGGCTTACCTCATGAGTTCGGCTACGATGAGTATACTGTGCAGCTTTATCGTCAAGAACATCAGGGTAACTTGCCTCCCAGCAATGCTGAAGATCCAGAATGGATTAAGTGGCGAGCTAACAAGATTACTGCGTTCATGCGTCAGCTATTCCGAGCCATTAAAGATCAAAAAGAAGAGGTAGTCGTCTCGCTATCTCCTAATCGCTATGACTTTGCGCTAAACAAACATCTGCAAGACTGGCGAACCTGGGAGCGGGAAGGCTTAGTTGAAGAGTTGGTGGTGCAAGTTTATACCAGCAGTGTAACTGGACTTATAAATGAGTTAGCACGTCCAGAGGTACAAGAAGCACGCAGGCATATTCCGACTGGGGTTGGGATTTTAACAGGGTTGAAGGATCGTCCAGTAGCAATTCGGCAGGTGCAAGAGCAAGTGGAAGCAGTTCGTAGACAAGGGTTTGCAGGAGTGTCATTCTTTTTTTATGAGACGATGTGGAATTTAAGTGATGAATCAATCAGCGATCGCCAGTCCGTATTTCGTTCTCTGTTTTCTCGTTCCGCCCTTCGTCCCATTTTAGCAAAAAAGCCCCATGCACAAAGCTAACTATAAAGTCTACCGTACTGCACTTCTAGTCGGTATTGCTCTGATTATTCCCTTGGGGTACGGCGTGCGTTTTGCTCCAGGTTTAGGAATGCCATTGTTGCAAGATATCTTTGGCAGTCTTGCTTATCAAATTCTTTTAATGTTAATTTTCACGTTCTTTTACCCTCGTGCATCATTGGTAAAAGTGGCAGTCTGGGTTTGTGTAGCATCCTGTGTGAGCGAACTGCTCCAACTCTGGCAACCTCCGTTTCTACAAGCCATTCGCGCTACCTGGTTAGGACGGATTGTCTTAGGAAACACGTTTACACTGTCAGATTTTCCACCCTATGCGGTGGGTAGTTTTTTAGGCTGGCTGGGGCTAAAATGGCTGCGTCGAAAGATGGTTCACCCGTTTGCAGCTTGAATCCGTTGAATTAAATAGTCAATAAATACAATAATCGTATTGGTCGTTTTTTCGTCATCGCACAGTTCTCCATGAATACGAGGGGTACGAATGCCTTGGTGGATACCTAACACTATTTGGGCAAAACCTTGCTGTTCGTAAAGATGGGCGATCGCCGTTCTCTCATTAATCTTAATCAGCGGATCAATATTCCCAAATGCGCGATGAAAGCAGCTTTCAGGATTGATTAAAATCTGATCTCGTTCAAAGTTTGCCTTTTCCCGAATGCAATCTTCTAAACAAGTAATCGCTGCCAAAATTGCATCCCGATACCAGCCGCGCTCGTATTTCTCCCGAATCGCCAGATAGAGTACCCTCGAAATTTCTCGCTTCAGTTCCATGTGTCTTACCCCATACTCCTAAACCTTATATGGGGGCGATCGCAGTTGGTTTTGAGCAAGGTTTGGCGCAGTTCTGGGATTGACACAGGGCAGAAATTGCGTCAAACCTCAAAGTTGGGTGCTCACTGGCATAAGCAAGCAAACTGGCACAGTTCAGAAATTTTGAAACAGCAACCCGCTCTAGTAACTCAGAAACTCAACATTGAGCGTCACATTAAGCGTAAATATGGCATATTGCTATTCAGGAGTCTTGTAAGCAGTTTGTTCTTTAAAGTAACCCTTGGAGTTGAGTTATGGATGTCAAAGCCGCCGTTGCTTTTGAAGCTGGCAAGCCTCTAACGATTGAAACCGTTCATCTCGACCTTCCCAAAGAAGGCGAAGTTTTAGTAGAAATTAAAGCAACGGGGGTGTGCCACACTGACGCTTATACGCTATCAGGGGCTGATCCCGAAGGTTTATTTCCAACCATCTTGGGGCATGAAGGCGCCGGTGTGGTGGTTGAAGTCGGGGCGGGGGTGAAGTCGCTTAAACCTGGCGATCATGTGATTCCTCTGTACACGCCAGAATGCCGTAACTGCGACTATTGCCTCAGCGGTAAAACCAACCTTTGTCAGGCAATCCGGACGACGCAGGGGCGCGGGGTGATGCCCGATGGCACCAGTCGCTTTGCCCTACAGAGCCGATCGCAGAAGGGTAAGCCCAATGGCTCCAGCCCTTTTTCAATTGATAAAACCATGATTCATCACTACATGGGCACGTCTACTTTTGCCCAATACACGGTGTTACCCGAAATCGCTTTAGCGAAGATTCGGGAAGATGCACCTTTTGAAAAGGTCTGCTACATCGGTTGTGGAGTGACCACAGGCATTGGGGCAGTGATCAATACGGCAAAAGTTGAACCAGGGGCAAATGTCGTGGTGTTTGGGTTGGGCGGCATTGGATTGAATGTCATTCAGGGCGCTCGCATGGTAGGCGCAAATATGATTGTCGGCGTAGATCTCAATCCTAAAAAGCGATCGCTGGCTGAGAAACTAGGCATGACGCACTTTGTCAACCCCAGCGAAGTTGAAGGCGATCTGGTTCCCTACCTGGTAGATTTAACTAAAGGCGGCGCAGATTATAGCTTTGAGTGCATTGGAAACGTTAAATTAATGCGGCAAGCGCTGGAATGTTGCCACAAAGGTTGGGGCGTTAGCGTCATTATTGGCGTAGCGGGTGCAGGGCAAGAAATTAGCACTCGTCCATTTCAACTGGTTACCGGACGAGTCTGGAAAGGTTCGGCGTTTGGTGGGGCAAAGGGTAGAACAGATGTGCCCAAGATTGTGGATTGGTATATGGATGGCAAGATCAATATTGAGGATTTAATCACCAAGGTCATGCCGATCGAGCAAGTCAATGAAGCATTCGACATCATGCACAGAGGCGAAGGCATCCGTACTGTTTTGACTTTTTAAGAAACTGACTTTCTAAAAACCTGACGTTTTGAAACCCTGCTGTTTTGAGAAGGAAATTCTGTGACTCTTAAACTTAACTCCCAGTATGCTTGCTTTGGCGGAACGGTTCAGTTCTACAGCCATTTTTCTGAGGCGTGCAACAGCGAAATGAGGTTTTCGGTATACATTCCACCGCAGGCTCAATCAGAGTCCGTCCCAGTGCTGTATTTTTTGTCGGGGCTAACCTGCACCGAAGAAAACTTTATGACCAAAGCTGGGGCGCAGCAGTTTGCGGCAAAGTATGGAGTAATGCTGGTTGCACCAGATACTAGTCCTCGAAACACCGCCACAGCAGGCGAAGAAGAGGATTGGGATTTGGGTACAGGAGCAGGGTTTTATGTCGATGCGACTGAGATGCCCTGGCGATCGCACTACAAGATGTACAGCTATGTGGTGCGGGAGTTACCTCAGCTAATTGCCAAAAATTTTTCTGTTAAAAGCGATCGCCAGAGCATTTTTGGTCATTCCATGGGCGGTCATGGCGCGTTAGTTTGTGCGTTGCGAAATAGCGATCGCTATCGTTCTGTTTCAGCATTTGCCCCCATTGTTGCCCCGATCCAATGCCCGTGGGGACAAAAAGCATTGAGTCATTATCTCGGACAAAATTCCGAGCATTGGAAAGCATACGATGCCAGTGAATTAATTCAGACACATTCTTTTCCTTCCCCCATTCTGATCGATCAAGGAACGGCGGATACTTTTCTAGAAAAGCAACTCATGTCGCAGGTCTTTGAACAAGCTTGCGATCGGGTTGGGCAGGCGCTGAACTTGCGAATGCAAGAAGGATACGATCACAGTTACTACTTCATTTCCACCTTCATAGAAGATCATATTCAGCATCATGCAGAGAGATTGTGGCAATAAAGAAGACCTGTTGCCCTACCATACTTTGACTACTTTACCCGTGATTAGCATCGCGCCTCATAAAATGGCATAGTCACGCCTAATCATCCGGTCTAGCCGGCAAACCTCTGAAGAAGTAGATGGCGTTTGCCAGTTGTTGACCGAAGAAGGAATTCTGATGCCGAACTTGATTACTGTGACGAGTGCTGCGGATAGCGGGGCTGGATCGCTTCGCGGGGCGATCGCCAATGACGGCTCTGGTGAAATGGTGATCAAAGATAGTCAATTTACCCGCAACCAAGGCTTTAACGGCGGTGCAATTTACAGCCTGTTAAGTCCGCTGACGGTAGAAAACTGTATATTCCGCGATAATGAGGCGATCGGGGAAGGCGGCAGTGCAATTTTTACCGATGGCGGCAATCCAGTAGGCCCTGGTGGCACAGTTGGCGGTACAATCGCAGTGCGGGGCAGTTGGTTTGAAGGAAATAAAGCAATGGGCGAAGGCGGCGCATTGTTTTTGTACGGATATCAGCCCGATAAAATTATTCTTGAAAATAGTACTGTCATTAATAATTCTGTCGCTAAAGGTACCCAAGGATTTGGCAATGGTGTGGCGCGTGGAGGTGGATTGCGATCGAACTCTGATTTGACCATTCGCAACGTTACTTTTGCCAACAATACATCAGCAGGACAAGGCGGCGGCATTTGGATTGATGGAGATTCGCCGACCAACATTCTTGACAGCACGTTTTCGGGCAATCGCGTGACGGATGACATCGGCGGGGCAATGGTACTGAATACCAGTATTAACGCTCCCGTTAATATCACTAATACCACAATTGTTCATAACTGGGCGAACCAAGCGAGCGGTGCAATTTGGATGAATAATGAGAATCAGCCTGTCACACTGACTCACTCGATCGTTGCATTTAATACTGCATCTGTTGTTAACTATGAGCAACAGGTCGGGTATCAACCGAGAGATGGCGGCGGTAACATCGAATATCCTGCCCCTAACTATACAGGGCGACGGGTTGCTGCTAATAGCCAAATTGTTGATCAAAGTTAGGCGCTTTGCAAGAGGTGAACGGGGCATTAATTCATCCGTTCTTGGTGGCTGCCCCAGTGATTGACATGTCAATCACAAGTCCTGGATCAGACAGAATTAACATCAATCAGCCGCTTAATATACCTAAAAGTAATCAAACCAACGCGATCGCGCTTGAACCATTCTCTAACACGTCCTATTCATCACAGGCACGACAGTCTAAGTTTATAAAGATGAATGGTGCGGCAATTTGACCTCTGCTGCTAAAGCCGCGTATGCCGATAAGGATCAAAAAAAGCTAGGAAAGCAGGCGATCGCCCCTAACGAAGCCGTCTTTTTTAAGTGGGGAAGTCGCACCTATTTATCAGTTAATGACAGCGGCAAAGGCTTTTCGGCAGGACGCGATCTAGTGATAGATATGACAGGGATTGAGATGGCAAGACAGCAAATGAAAGCAGGGAGCTTGTCAGTGAACCGTTATTTTGTATGATTTGAGTTATGACGCTCCTTTTCTTAACTAGCCTGCTCGCCTTCTATCTCGCTTGGAACCTGGGAGCCAATGACGTTGCAAATTCCATGGGGACAGCGGTTGGATCTAAAGCCTTAACGTTGAGGCAGGCATTGGCGATCGCCGGAATTTTAGAATTTGCTGGAGCGCTTTTACTGGGGCAAGAAGTTTCTGCAACCTTAGCCACACAAATCATTAATCCCGCTCATTTTACGCCCAGTCCGCAAGAGTTTATTGCTGGGATGATTGCAGTCGTGATTGCCTGCGGAGTCTGGCTAAACATTGCCACGCTGTTTGGCTTGCCCGTCTCGTCCTCCCATGCCGTAGTGGGGGCGATCGCCGGGTTTGCTTGGGTTGCTAGTAGCCTTGATGGCGTAGCTTGGCAGGCGATCGGGCTGATTTCTTTAACTTGGGTGATCACGCCCGTAGTGAGTGGCGCGATCGCCGCTGCTCTTTATAGTTGGGTCAAATATTGGATTCTCGATCAGCCCGATCCTCTCATGCACCTCCTAGAGTGGATACCCTGGTTAAGTGCCTGTGTGGTAGGTACTTTTGGCTGCTTAGTGTTTCCAACCTTAGTCGAAAAAGTAGAGTGGGGCAATCATATTTTGCCCATTGAGCAAATCGCTGTCGGTGGAACTTTGAGCGTTGGACTAGCAATTGTAGTTTGGAGGACAGCATTAACTCAGGTCGAATCATCGCTCATTCCATTCCAAATCTTTAGTGCTGGCTTGGTTGCTTTTGCCCATGGTGCAAATGATGTGGGCAATGCAATTGCCCCTCTGTCGGCGATCGTCTATGCCAGTACAACAGGCTCTATTCCCAATCAAAGCTTTGCAACGCCGCTGTGGGTGCTGATCATTGGTGGCGTGGGCATTGTAGGAGGCTTAGCAACGTGGGGCAAAAAGGTAATTGCAACAGTAGGAGAAGGGATTATTCCACTTCAGCCCAGCGTAGGCTTTTGTGCGCAGTGGGGAACTGCCGTGACGGTTTTGGTGGCTTCTCAACTTGGGTTTCCGGTTTCAACTTCCCATGCAATTGTGGGCAGCGTGGTGGGAATTGGGTTGGTGCAAGGGAATGTCCAATTTAAGCCACTGCGAGGGATCGGCTTGGCATGGGTCGTGACAATTCCGATCGCCGCTAGCTTAAGCGCACTCATCTTTGAGATCATTCGTTAGGCTAGAACTTAAAACGACCTGGCTTAACATCTTCGACATTGAACCAGGTCATCTTTGTAGAATTAAGCGAAATTTTTTGCCTTACACCAAACGAAAAATAAAAGGATAGCGGAAAGGTTGGTTAGAATCGCCCAAGCAGTGCGCGATCGCCCAAATCGTCAGACCCCAGTGCAGCAAGAATCCTAAAACAAGTAAAGGCCATAGCACCAAGCCCAATAGACCGAAGCTGATAAACGATAGCACGCCATAAATGCTGCCCAGAATTGCCCCCCAGAACCACACGTTAAAGTGGAAGTTAATGGCTTCCTTGGCGTTGGCTTTAACGACCGAATCCTCGGAAAGAACAGAGATTGCTATCGGGATAGCAATGCCAACCAGTGAAAGGCTAATAAAAATCGATCCATGGCTCAGAATCGATAGCAGCTTACGTTTTCCAGCATCCGAGCTTTGCATGTAATATTTCTCCTGAATCTTATCAAGTGTCTTAGGTGATCTTTGTAATAGATTTATCCTATCGCCTTACTTTACTTTTGCAGAAGATAAGTTTACCGAACGCAATTTTCGGTCATTACAACTATCGACACTGAACTATCGGCACTGAAATTTGAAGAGAAACAAATCAGATGGGAAACGCTTACCTTCTAACCTACCATCTGATCCCAAGCTCGAACAATGCCCAATAAAGCAGAAGGAAGTTGGGCTTCAACTGTACTCTCATATTGAGTCATTCCATCCTTGCTCATCAGCGTTATTGTAATACTCTCGGCATTTCTTCCCACGTAATTTAACCCATTAAAGTCGCTAAACTGCTGTTGCTTTAAAAGCTGCTGAAATGCCTCAACCTGCTGAAGCGAAATTTGATGAGACTGAAATTGAGATAGAGAAGCTCCAGGCTTAAGAAGCGATCGCCAAATCTGACCATCTTCTCGCAAGATTGTTTCATACGTTTGACGAGTAAAGCCGCCGCTAGCAACTGCCCGAAACACGACAGAGGCTCCTAATTTAGCGGGATTTCTATAGGTAGGCAGGAACGTGGGAACAAGCGAAGTTTGTTGACTAACGGCTTCATCCAAATAAATTTCTGAGCCGCTATCATTCGCGTGGTAAACCCAGAAACTAGGCGCTGGAGCAAGGCTACCCACTCCAGAACTGCTGATCTGAGGATTATCCGTTCTATTGTCAACGACAATAACGCGCCACCCTGGTAAATCAGAGCAGGCGATCGCCAGAGATGGACAAGTCTGCCAATACTGCTGAGATTGGGCAATGTTAAGTTGGCTGGCAGGAATGCCCAATTGCTCTGCCGACGTTGCAAGAATGCGATCGCCCACTTGCGGTGGCAAACTCACTACCCCAACTTCGCTTTCTAACCGAATATTTTGACCTGCTCGATCTGCCCGATAAAACCAATTTCGGTGCCCGTTGGTAACTTCTACTCGCCATCCTTCTATTGGAAGTTGAATGCACAATTCTCCAGGCGCTTTGAGACCCAAACAATCGTCTTCCCAAGTTTCAATCGTGGAGCTAGCAATACTCAACTGCTGCCTAGGCAGATTTAGTCGCCGAGCCAAGTCGCGTCGAATCGGATTAGCAATTTGCCGTGGGAACTGTTCTGCTTGAGGCGAAGTCAGAAAGGGCAATGGGTTGGCAGCATGGATAAGGGTGCCACTCCCGTAAAACAACAATATTCCCCAGACTATATAGATCAAAAATTTGGGGAGAAACCGACGCAGATTAGCGCGGGCGATGGGGCGAAACATAATGCTAATAATCATAGGATATTGATGTTGCACTACCTGACTCACGACTCAAAATCTACGATTAGAGTGCCCTGCAATTCTAACCATTCTTCTTACACTCCATCTAGAATTGCATCCGGATTGGCTGCAACTTGCCTCCCAAAGCCAGAAGTGACACATCGTTACTTTAGCTGAAAGCCTTGTTAATCAACGAGTTTAGAGGGCGATCGCTTACCTCATGCTCCGGATAAGGTGTGCCAGAAAAAACAGTGGAGTTTTGTCTTTAGAATCGGGCACTTAGTTTGAGTATCTTGCGTCATAGGTGGATAAGCATAAGGGTTGTCTACCAGCCGAAAGGGAGCATCTAGTGATTAGGTTCTTTTAGAAGTCTTGACCAAAAGAACCCAAGCATTCCTAAGGCATCAACTAGGAAATATATAACTACAGGGATAGGGAAGACAATGATATCAAGAAATAGTGGAACCAGCCTTAAGCAGGCGACAACCTTGAATGTGAACGCTCAAAATACTGCTTATCAGAACGCGATCGGTGATGCTGATGCAGGTAAATATTACCGTTTTCAGTTAAATCAAAAAAGTAGCCTTGAATCAAATACCAAAGGCACTAAAGCTTCGACCCAAAACCAATCTACGATCGCCGCCAAAACCAAAGTCGCCACCTTCAATTCTTGGAATGCTACTGCCAATTCTGCATTATCGACTAAAGATCTTTATGTGCGATCGGCAAAAGCTAAAACTGCATCTACCAATAACCCTGGCAAATGGAATGCAAGCTTCCTCAACCGCACTTCCAGCGACGTTGCCGACTATAATTCATACGATTTTAGCCGTCCTGCTGCCACCCTTGATCTAGGATCTGGCGGCAGCAAAGGCAAAACAGCAGCTCAACTGAAAATTAGTTTTGGCAACGGTCGTCCGACTAGCAATGTTCAAAGCAATAATTTTGCTATGCAGGCTTGGACAAGCGTGAAGCTACAAGAAGGCAAGTTTTATAAGGTTTCAAGTAAGTCAGACGATGGGACTCGCTTCTTCTTCAAAGATCAGCAAACAGGACAAGTATTAACTACATTGAGTGGCGATTGGCGCACTCGTAGTACTAGAGCCCCTGAATGGAATAAGGTGCTAAGCGTGCCCAAAGGCGGTAAGTACGACTTTTATGTACAGTACTACGACAAGAGCGGGCGATCGAGCATCAATGTAAAGTTGGAAGAAGTGGAACAAACAGGGCGGGTGAAAACTTCAACCGGACTCAATGTTCGCCAACAGCCTTCAACAACAGGCAACACTCCCTTCCGGTTACTAAAACAAAACGACACGTTCAAGATTAGTAAGCAAGTCAAATCTAACGATGCCAGCAATCCTGCGTGGTATGAGATTAAAACTAAGGACGGCAAGCGGGGCTTTGTTTCGGCGGGGTCTGGGTTGTCTGAACTGGTAGGTGGCTCTAATGTTGTAACGCTAGGCACGAGTGAGGGCGGGGGTGGCATCATTTCCAAACCGCCCATAACTCCAACGACCCCAACTATCCCCACAACTCCTGGTAACACAGGAGGATTTGGATCAAGCAGTGGTTCTATTCCTTCTAAAGGGCTTGTTAAAGGTAGCTCGATCGGCTTGCGATCGGGAGCGGGAACGAGTGCAGCAATTCTAAGTGATTTGTCTAAGAACGCTTCCTTGAACATTGTTGGCAAAGTTGCTGGAGATAGGTATTACGTCAATGATGTCCCTTATGACCAGTGGTATCAGGTCAAAGCCAGCAATGGTCAAACGGGATACGTTGCGGCTTACTACGTTGACGGCGGCGATAATGGCGGCAAGTATTCCTCTTCTCTTAATCCTAAGAGCACCTACTATGGGGAGCACCTTAAGGCAGCACAGCCTTATAAAGCGGCGGTAACTGCGGCAGCATCTCCCTACAAGTGGCTGAAACCCTCAATTTTGGCGGCGATCGGTTCCCGTGAATCGGGTTGGGGCTTGTTCCTCGACTCCCAGGATAAGGGAGATAGCGGGTATGGTCATGGGATCATGCAAATTGACAGCGATTCTCATGCAGAATTTATCCGAACCAAAGACTGGCGTAATCCGGGCGTTAACATCCAGTACGCCGTTGATAATGTGTTGGCTGAGTACTATAGCTATTTATCTCGGAACACCAGTCTTACGGGCTTTGACTTGCTGAGGGGCGCGATCGCCTCCTACAATGCAGGCCCTAGCAACGTTGTTGCCGCTCTTAGGGCTGGGCTGGATGTGGATGGCTATACCACAGGCAAAGATTATTCTTGGGATGTTATCCAACGCGCAGGTTGGTTCCAAGACAATGGTTGGGCTTAACACCTGCTTAGAATAATCACTCAAGATTTACTTGAATAGAAAACGTTGCCGTTTTACAACGGCAACGTTTTCTATTCAAGCAGGATAAATTCGCGATGTTTTTTAATTGCTGAGTCAATAGCTGCTCAAACCTGGGCGATCGCAAACCCCTCAATGGACGAAAGCTCAAAGTGTCACAAAGCGTAGCGGCAAATCATTCCAAATTCATTGGTTGTTCCTTGAGCCAGCAACCCATGGCGCTAGCAAAGACCAGACACTTCTTGAAAGTGGCAACTTGCTTCCATGGAAACGAAGAGAAGACCAGTAATTTGATTAAGTAAGGGACAGAGATTTCAACTGAACTTTATTCTGTTCTATGTCCAAATTCTTATTCTTGAATGATGACAGGCAGGGAGTTAAGTTAACCACGCTACTGTGTAGCACAAAGCACGAGTGCGTCTTATCTATAAATTATTCATTCCTTTATAGGAATCTTTGGGTGCTTCACAAGTTCCTCAACCTGATTTTCTAATTTGAATGTTTAATTAAGCGTATAAGGTTTATCTCGGCAGTCGTTCTTTCCAAAGCTCAGTCTTCTCTAAATTCGACTCTAGTTTGATTAGATATCTGTAGGTTCTAGGTCATAAGAAACATGGTTTTGCCTTCACCTTGGGCAAAAATCCTTCTACCGAATGATCTAATTGTTTTCAGTCATTTTGTAAAATAAAATACAAGATGACAGTACGATACTCGATCATATAAATCAGGGTTTCTCGACGCAGCGTAATAAGAGAAAATACTTAACCAGAGACAGCATTATGAAATATAAATTTAGTGGCGTTCCCCTTACTCATCATGATTCTGCTCAGCAGATTCATTCACAGAGAGCCTTTTTAGCTTTAACTGCCTTGGCTGCCGCCACCGGTTTAGGAATTCTTTGGAACGTTCCTCGCACTAGTCAAAACGAGGTCGAAACGTTGCAGCCCGCTCTAGGTGCCGTTAGTGCGATCGCCAAAAACTTTAACCAATCACAAATTAAGCCCTTAGAGGCTGCTGTTCCTGGCGGTTGGAAAACCAATCAGATTGCTGCTGGAGTTGTGGCATATTCGGTGCCTGCCGAAGAAGTTGAAACTATTGCAGACCCAGTCGCCCCAAGTGCAAGCGCTGGTTCAACGTTAGATGGAACTCGCTTCCCTTATGTGTCTGAAGTCCGTGGGTCTGACTTGCTGGCAAACCCGATCGCGCCAGGTATTTATCAATGGACAAATACTTGGGAAGGAGAAGGATATAGCCGGGAGTATGATCGCCAAGGTCAGTTAGTTGCAGAACGAGAAGGTGGAGTCGATATCAACGTTACTTTTACTTACAACTCGAACGTTAAAGATCCTACAAAACCCAACTTAACGATCAAGGTTCAGAACAATCAAGATAAAACAGGACAACTCACTAATTTGTCAGCTTTTCTGAACGATCCGGAGACAGGGGCTGCGATCGATCGACAAGACTTTGCACAACTTCCCCCCACCTATGATGTGACTGCTACGCGGAATGGTGGGTTTGGTGGAACAGAGATCAAAACTTTAGACCCATTAGGAACAGTAACTTTTGCCTATCGGGTTTCTTTAGATGAACTCAATCGGCAACCGATTAAGCTGCAAGGTATTAACCGTTACTTTAATGAACGCTTGCAAGAAATTGCTAGCCTCGAAGCGCAGGGTTGGATCGTCAAAGAGGTGCCAGCGGCTCGGTAAGGATAACAGCTTGCTCTAGGGGCGCATGTTTTTATCCTCACCTTAATCCCTTTTGCCTAAGTGAGGCTGTTAACTGAGTAGGCAACGTTGTGAGCCTGCAAGACCTTTGGAGGAAAGAGCAATCCTATCCTAGCTTGAGAACCCGGTCTAAGGAGTGCATGATCGCCAGGTTTGGGTTATCCTTGCATAGCCAGAGCAAGGTATGATACCTCTAGTGAATCAGAAAAAACAATGGTAGAACGTCCAATTAAGAAGTCTGAGCGTCCAGCTAAAGACACTCCAGCTAAAGACACCGAAACAGACAGCCTTGATATTTCCCAGCCTTCTGGGGAGCGGAGTTCTCCTCCTCCTCCAACTCGAAATAAAGACCGTGACAGCGATCGCGATAAAGACCGCGACAAAGACCGGGATCGCGATCGCTCTAAAGGTAAAAGAGATTCTAGAGATAAAAGTGAGCCTCGGTTCGCTGGCAATCCTGCACTCATGCGTGGTCCTAAGCCTGCTAAAGCAAAGCCACCCGTTGAAGAAATTCCGCCTGAAGAAATTGTTGAAGAAATTGTTGAAGAGGAAACTGACGTTCCTGTGGAAGCCCCTGTAGCAGCAACAGTTGAGGCTTCAGTAGAAGCGATCGCTGAACCTCCGGTGCGAGTGCCAAGCGAGCCTCCAATCGAAATTCCTGCTGATGTACCGATTGAACCTCCAGTAGAAATTCCTGCCGTAGTGCCAACTGAGCCTCCAATTAACATTCCTGCTGAGCCACCTATTGAAGTGCCAGATGCGCCTCCGCTGGAGATTCCTGCCGAAGTGCCTGCTGAGCCTCCTACCGAAGTTCCAGATGAGCCTCTAATTGAGGTACCCACAGAGCCTCCTACCGAGATTCCTCCTGCTGACATACCTGTCGATGTGCCTGCTGAATCTCCTACCGAGATTCCCACTGAGCCTCTTATTGAAGTGCCCGCCGAAACTCCCATTGAGGTTCCTACTGAAGCACCAGATGCACCTCCTGGTGAGGTGCCTGCTCAAGTTCCAGTAGAAGCAGTAACCGAAGCAGTGCCTGAAAAGCCATCTGAAGCATGAATGATCTGCCCCCCGTATCTGCTGAGTAAGCTAGGTGGAGGTCACAAAGCCTAGCAATATTAGAGAAGGTGGGGCTTCAAACTTACTTGAGTCAAAGCACTTTTTAGTAGTTTGACACCAGCTAACAGACGGTGTAGAAAGAGAGGAAAAGGTTAAATTACTATAAGAATAATTAATAATTTCCTTAGCCCTCAGATTTGCACCATGGTTGAACTGCTTCGTCCCCTCGTGACCTGGATTAATCAACTGGCTGAAGTTCCCCAATCTGAGTGGGACGCTTTGGCAATGCCGCTCAAAACTCCATTTTTAGAATGGGAGTGGCTCAACAATATGGAAACCTCTGGTAGTACTAGTCCGAGGACCGGCTGGCTGCCAAACCATCTCACGGTTTGGCGCGACCCTAGCGGCAACGGCGGAGCCGATCGCCACCTCATTGCAGCAGCACCGCTCTACCTAAAGGGGCATAGCCAAGGCGAGTTTGTCTTTGACCACCAGTGGGCAGATTTAGCGAACCGAATGGGCATTGAGTACTACCCCAAAATGCTGGGAATGTCACCGTTCACGCCTGCTGAGGGCTACCGCTTTTTAATTGCGCCCGAAGAAGATGAGGACGAAATTACAGCGTTAATGATTGAGGCGATCGATCACTTTTGCATTCAGAACCATATATCAGGCTGCAATTTTCTCTACGTTGATCCTGAGTGGCGATCGATCATGGAACGCCATGGGTTTAGCTCTTGGATGCACCATAGCTACATTTGGAGCAACCAAAACTTTCAGGGATTTGACGACTATTTGGGCGCGTTCAACGCCAATCAACGACGTAATATTAAAAGAGAGCGGAAAGCGGTAGAGAAGGCAGGGTTAATTATTAAACCTCTGACAGGCGAACAGCTTTCAACAGCGCTTTTGTCACGGGTCTATGACTTTTACTGTGATACTTGCGACAAGTTTGGTTGGTGGGGTAGTAAATATCTGACCCGTCGCTTTTTTGAACAGCTTTATCCTAACTACAGCCATCGAGTTGTGATGTTTGCAGTATATGATGCAAAAGACACTCAAGATCCAGTGGGCATGTCGTTTTGTTTAACGAAAGATACGAATCTTTATGGACGCTACTGGGGAGCATTTCAGGATTTTGAGAATTTGCATTTTGATACGTGCTATTACACCCCTATTGAATGGGCGATCGCGCATAATATTCAAACTTTTGATCCCGGTGCTGGAGGGCAGCATAAGAAGCGCCGAGGTTTTCCGGCTACTCAAAACTATTCACTCCACCGTTTCTACAACCGCCGCTTTTCTGAAATTTTGCGCACCTACATGGGTGAAGTCAATATGATGGAGCAACAGAAAATTGAGGCAATGAATGCAAATATACCCTTTAAGCAGGAACAGGAGCAAGGGAGCGAAGAGAAGGAAGTTGGAGATTTCACAATCTTGGCTGATTGATGGGCGATCGGACGGGTTCACTCGCTTTTGGCAGTCATCATCTCCATGAAAGCGGCTTACAGATAGCGATCAAACGGGTCTTCCGCGCTGCCAAAATCGATAAACGGCTCAGTTGCCATACTTGCCGCCACAGCTTTGCGACTCACCTGTTCGAAAACGGTTATGACATCCGCATAATTCAAGACTTACTGGGGCATAAGGATATCAAAACGACGATGATTTATACGCATGTTTTAAATCGAGGAGGACAGGGGGTTAAAAGTCTGCTCGATCTTTAACAAACTGTTAGCGGACTTTTTCCAGCAAAATCTAGCCCTCTCTGAAAACTTAAAACCCAGTCTGGCTATTACGTACGATCGCGCCATAACTTTGCTATCTAGCAAGTCAGCATTAACGTTCATTAAAGCTTCAACACTGCCATAAATGCCTCTTGGGGCACATCCACCGTCCCGATCGCCTTCAACCGTTTCTTACCCTTTGCCTGTTTCTGTAACAGTTTCTTCTTGCGGCTAATGTCACCGCCATAGCACTTCGCTAACACATCTTTTCGGAGCGCCGGGATGTGTTCACTCGCTACGACACGGCTACCGATCGAAGCTTGCAGCGGAATCTTGAACTGATGACGCGGAATCAACTCCTTCAGCTTCTCAACCAAGGCTTTGCCTACAAAGTAAGCCTTGTCACGGTGAACAATGGTGGCAAGGGGATCAACAGGCTCACCGTTGATCAGCACATCTAACTTCACCAACGGATTCTCGCGGTAGCCAATTAGGTGATATTCCATGCTGGCGTAGCCTCTAGAACGAGACTTCATTTGGTCAAAAAAGTCCGTGACGACTTCAGCCAAAGGCAGTTCATACATCAATGTGGTTCGCCCCTGGGTGAGGTACTTCATATCTTTGAACACACCCCGCCGACTCTGGCTCAACTCCATCAATGCCCCCACGTAGGCTTCTGGAGTAATCATATCGACTTGAACATAAGGCTCCTCAATTTTCTCGCGTTGCTGAGGATCGGGGAGGTGGCTAGGGTTATCAATATAAACTTCTTCGCCGTTAAGCTTAATGACTTTATAGATGACCGAGGGAGCCGTGGTAATCAAATCAAGGTCATATTCTCGCTCTAGCCGCTCTTGAACAATTTCCATGTGCAGCAATCCTAAAAAGCCGCAGCGGAAGCCAAAACCCATAGCGCTGGAGGTTTCTGGCTCGTAGTGCAAGGAGGCATCGTTAAGACGAAGCTTTTCTAAAGACTCTCGTAGATCTTCAAACTGATCGGCATCGGTGGGGAAGAGTCCACAGAAGACCATGGGCTTGGCTTCGGTGTAGCCAGGGAAGGGTTCGGCGGCAGGAGCGGCGGCGAGGGTGATGGTGTCGCCAACACGGGCATCTTCAACGGACTTGATAGCGGCTGCGAGGTAGCCGACTTCTCCGGCATGAAGGGATTCGACTTGAATTTGAGTGGGGGCGAGAATGCCGAGTTCGTCGATTTGGTATTCTTTGCCAGAGACCATGAACCGAACGCGATCGCCCTTTTTCACGGTTCCATCCATGACTCGAAAATAGACAATTACGCCCCGGTAGGCATCGTAGTAGCTATCAAAAATCAGTGCCCGCAAAGGCTGATCGATCGTATCTTCTGGAGGCGGCACTTTTTCAACAATCGCTTCTAAAATGTCGCCAATGCCAATTCCCTCCTTTGCCGAGGCAAGAATGGCATCGCTGCAATCTAGCCCAATAATTTCCTCAATTTCGCCTGTAACGCGATCGGGGTCTGCTCCGGGCAAGTCAATTTTGTTGAGCACCGGAATAATTTCTAAATCGTTCTCTAGCGCCAAATAAACGTTCGCCAGGGTTTGCGCTTCTACACCCTGAGACGCATCTACCACTAGCAGCGCCCCCTCGCAGGCAGCCAGCGATCGCGATACTTCATAGGAAAAGTCAACGTGTCCCGGCGTGTCAATCAGGTTCAATACATAATCCTGACCGTCTTTTGCCGTGTAGTTCATGCGGGCGGCTTGCAGCTTAATGGTAATGCCCCGCTCTCGCTCTAGATCCATATTGTCAAGAAGTTGGGCTTTCATATCGCGATCGCTCACCGTTCCTGTCACTTGGAGCAAACGGTCTGCCAACGTGGATTTGCCATGATCAATGTGGGCAATGATGGAAAAGTTGCGAATGCGAGAGACAGGTACGTCAGTCATATGAAGAAGAACTCAGGAAGGTAGGAACGAAATGCCTTAACTTATTTTAATGCTTAAATTTTAATGCTTAAGTAGAGGGTGGACTTGTCTGTAACCTGATTTGGAGATATGAACAATTCGAAGCGAAGTTCCCCTGTTGTTGAGCGCACGTCGTAAAATGCAGTGTATCAGGTGATTATACCCACGGTGTATCCTTAACACGTTATATCTTTAACCTTGCACCCTATTGTGACTCAAGGATTTCAGCATACTATGAATGACCCGATCGTTGGTTCCAAGCCGCCATCTGGCAAAGTTGATCTCTCTGTTCAAATTGATGCTGAGTTGCTTGAGCAACTCAGCCATTTAACTAACGACCCCAGTAAAGTTATTGAAGTTGCGGTTCGGCAGTGGCTGAGCGGCAGCCGTAGAGATGATGAAGTGACTCGAACTGTCTACCGGAATCCACCTGTTCCGCCTAAAGGGGAATGGAACGATTAATGGATATCCCTTGTGCTTCATTGTTTTCCAAATGAGCGCTTAGTTAAGGTGGGTAGAAAACGGGTAGGTGCAAACTTAAATCGGGAACTCTAGGCTTGCCCAACCCTGATTTCAGGCTTTTGCCCGCTGTCTATGCTTCAGTCAACGCCAAAAAGTGTCCCGACCGATCGCAGTTCTACGCTGATGACTCCGCCTAGCGATATTCCGCTTTCGACTACCCAGCCTACGCCCTTCCCTTCTCAGCAACGCAATGGATGGCGATCGGTTTCGGATGCGGATTTGGTTTTCACTCAAGATGAGACAGGACGATATCTTTCATTTTGTTGGCGAAATAGCGGGCATAGAATTAATCCAGAGCAAGTGATTGTTCAGCCGTCGCAGTTTGCCCCCTTAGTTGCCTCTACATACCTGGGGCTTGTGCGACAGGTACTGGATAGCTTAACTCCCACGCGGTTTGAGTATGGGTTTGTCTATGCCAGTCGGTATTTCATCTTTGACCTGACCCTGAGTCCCATCATTGTGCCCTACGGCTCAGCAACACTTGTGGTAGCGATGGGGCGGTTTCTACGAATTGTTAGCCGAGAAGAAGCACTGGCATTAGTCAATGCGATCGCCCCTTCAGTTCTGGCTCCACGCTCTAGCCGTTACCGCCAGCAGTTGACTCAGGTGATTGGACAAATTCGCCGGAGCCTTAATTTAGAAACAATTTGGCAACAAGCTGTAGAAGGCTTAGGCGAAGCGCTAAATGTTAGCCGTTGTTTAATCTGTCCCTACAAGCCTTCAAGCCAGAGTTTGAAGGTCGTTGCAGAGTATTGCCAGTCGGACTTAGATCCTATGTTAGGGGCAGATCTGAAGATTGAAGACAGGCTGTATTTAGATCAAGCGCTCTCGACGCTAGAGCCGGTCACGTTTAACTTGACAGAGGGTGCCCCGCACTCGGTTTTGGCGCTCGCTACTCCTTACAAAGACCAACCCAATGGCTTAATCATTCTCTATCAATTCAATTGCGATCAATTTAATCAAGCCTCACCCTGGAGCGATATTGACCTTGATCTCTTGAAGGAAATTGCTGACCAAGTGGGTACCGGAGTTGCCCACGCTACCTTGCTTGAAGAAAGCCGAAACTTAGCGGCTGAACTTCAACGCGCCAACGAAAGCCTCATGGAGCGCCACCGAGAAATTGAGGAAGCCCGACAGCAAGCTGAAGCAGCATCTCGTCTCAAAAGCGAGTTTCTAGCAAATACCTCTCACGAACTGCGCACGCCTCTCAATGGTGTGATTGGCTTCCTGAAGCTCATCATGGACGGCATGGCAGATGATCCTGAAGAACAGAGCCAGTTTATTGAAGAGGCGCATCGTTCAGCCATTCATTTGTTGAGCATCATCAACGACATTTTAGATGTCGCCAAAATTGAAGCAGGGAAGATGCAGCTTGATCTCAATCCTATTCAACTAGACGACCTATTGGGCGATGTCGAGAACTTCATTCGCCCCCAATCGCAGCAAAAGTCTTTAAGCCTAGAAATCCTCACGCCTGCAACCCGTGATGAGGTGGTGGTGTTGGGCAACTACCAACGGCTATTACAGGTGATGTTGAACCTGCTGAGCAACGCCGTCAAGTTCACCCACGAAGGCGGAATTACCATTACTGCCGAAGTGCTGCCTGACAAAATTTTGGTGCAAAACCAGGAGAAGCCAGGTAGCGTCAAAATTAGCGTGGCGGATACGGGCATTGGCGTTTCTTTGGAAAAACAAGACAAATTGTTTCAGTCTTTTAGCCAGGTGGATGGATCACGGACTCGTCAATATGGAGGTACGGGCTTGGGCTTGGCGATTTCTCAAAAGCTGGTGGAAGCGATGGGTGGAGTTGTTAACTTTTACAGCATGGGTGAAGGGTTAGGCTCAACTGTCACCTTCACCGTGCCGCTCTATCAAGACCCGGTCATGATTAGCGCTGATTCGTCTGAATTGTTGCTTTAGAGAGGGGTGACTTCAGATCGCTCAAGCCTAAAGCTGTAATCTTCGTTGCGACCCACTTTGCTTTGAATCACAAAGGCATAGGTGCCCGCTCCCAAAGTAGAAGCGAGTAGCCTCTCATCATCGCCAGGTCTAATATTGGCAAACAGAAAGTTACCGCTACTTCTGACGGTTTCTCCACTAGCATTGAGCAGTCGGAAGGCAATGTCATCGTTGCCATTGTTAGATAGCTCTGCTAAAAGGCGACTGGTGCGATCGACTGTAAAACGGTAGGAATCTACATCGCGATCGCCGCCTACAGACCCAGATTCACGATAAGTTCGCCCGGACTGCAACCGACCCAAATTTTCCGTTTCTCCTAAATTGGTACCTGAACCTATTCCACCAAACCCTGAGCCGATTGAAGAAGAGGCAGTGAGATTAAACTCGTAATCCTGTTTGCTGCCCTTAGCGCTTCCTAAACGAACGTAGTATGTTCCGGCAGGTAGGCTGGCTCTAATTTGTTTTGTTGCCCCAGGTTGAATGTTCCTGAACAAAAATTTGCCGTTGCTGCCTTGAATAGTGTTGCCGCGGCCATCGAGAATGGTCATGGCGATCGGGCTTTTATCTTTATCTTCGTTCTCTATTTTGGCGGTGATAGAGGTCGTCCTGTCTAATTTAAAGCGGAAGAAGTCGAGATCTTTCTTTCCTACTTCCCCCGAACGAGAATAGCTGCGACTCAGCGTACCAATATCTTTTGCTTTTTCAATGGAGTCGCCTACGTCGCGGCTGAACAGACCTGCACGGATAGATCTAAGCGGATTTGTTCTTAACGTCTGAGTTATTTTAGAAGTCGGTAGCATGGCTAAGCCTGGGTAAAAAATGAGTTGAACGCGATCGCGGCTAATCTGCCTTGTCTCTGATTGCAGGAGCTAAAAAATATGGGACGATCGCAATAGCAAAAATGTTCCCAAACACTTAATTTTCTTAACTGTAACGAGATTCAACATTCCCCATGGCTCACTATCAACAGCTTATTAAGGTTCAAACTCAAGGGAAATCCTTGCAAAAAGTGACGACTAAAGTTGCGGCGATCGTGGCAGAGTCGGGCATTCAAACAGGGCTATGTAGCTTGTTTCTACGGCATACTTCCGCCAGCCTGATTATTCAAGAGAATGCCGATCCTGATGTGCTGCTAGACTTGGCACACTTTTTGGCGAAGCTGGTGCCAGAGGGCGATTGCTACATCCACAGCACCGAAGGAGGGGATGATATGCCCGCTCACATTCGCACCGTATTAACTCATACCTCAGAGCAAATCCCGATCGCCAATGGCAGGCTAGTTTTGGGAACCTGGCAAGGTATTTATCTGTGGGAACATCGCCAGAGAAACCACTTGCGAGAACTTGTCGTGCACGTGATGGGCGACTAGCACCGAGAAGTTGAGACAGCAAGAGAGTCGGTTTTACAAAAAGTAACAGGATTGACTTACGCGTAAGTCAAAGCTTTAGACTTAATAACTATTCGTAAAATTCAGTCGATCGCCCTTTTAGTAAATCTTCTAACTCTATGTTTCCTACCCAGCGTCCTCGCCGTCTCCGCAACCATCCCCAGCTTCGTCGCATGGTGCGAGAAAATATTCTGACGACCAATGATTTAATTTATCCATTATTTGCGGTATCGGGTGAGAGTTTCGCCAAAGAAGTAAAATCGATGCCAGGTGTGTATCAGTTGTCGATCGATAAAATTGTTGAGGAAGCCAAAGAAGTCTATGACCTGGGCATTCCAGCCATTATTCTGTTTGGCATTCCTGCCGATAAAGACAACGACGCAACAGGCGCATGGCATGATCACGGCATTGTGCAGCGGGCAGCAACCGCCGTTAAAGAAGCGGTTCCAGGTTTGCTGGTGATTGTTGATACTTGTTTGTGCGAATACACGCCTCATGGGCACTGTGGCTACTTGGAAGTGGGCGATTTGTCGGGACGGGTGCTAAATGATCCGACATTGGAACTGTTGAAGAAAACGGCGGTTTCTCAGGCAAAAGCAGGGGCTGATATTATTGCGCCTTCGGGCATGATGGACGGCTTTGTCCAGGCAATTCGAGCAGGACTAGATGAAGCAGGGTTTGAGGATATTCCAGTAATGTCCTATGCTGCCAAATATTCGTCTGCTTACTATGGCCCATTCCGAGATGCGGCTGAATCGGCACCGCAGTTTGGCGATCGGCGCACCTATCAAATGGATCCAGCCAACGGCACAGAAGCCCTTAAAGAAATCGCCCTCGACATTGCCGAAGGTGCAGATATGTTGATGGTAAAACCTGCCCTGGCTTACATGGATATTATCTGGCGCGTCAAACAAGCGACCAACCTGCCCGTTGCCGCTTATAACGTATCGGGAGAATATGCGATGGTGAAAGCCGCAGCACTTAATGGTTGGGTGGATGAAGAAAAGGTCGTAATGGAGACGTTGATCGGATTTAAACGGGCAGGTGCAGATCTAATTCTGACCTATCACGCCAAAGATGCAGCCCGTTGGTTGAATGCTTAGGCTGTAAGTCTCTCCACCTTTAGAACATCCAGCGCCGCAGCATTTCCCAGGTGTTCGGTACATCAAGATGACTAGCGGCATAATTCCGACAGAGCAGATCTTCATCTAAAAATAGATCATGCTTTTCATTGATTTTGTTGCTGACTGTAGCGGCAAGTTCTACTGCATCCGGGGGTTTTGCCGCTGCTAGTTTTTTGAGACGCTTCCACAGATCTTTGGCGGGTAGACTGACTGTGAGCGCGATCGCCCCTTGCTCAACAGAAATATCGTTCGCCAACAATTGCACCAGCAGCGTATTCATCACCAAATTTCCCTGCCAAGGAAACAGGATCGTTTGTCGCCCATTCTCCAGCCAAAAGTTATTTTCTAGCTCATACGCCGTAAAATTCGTCCTGGCTTCCAGCAGCAAATCCCGCGCCGTTGCATCTAAAAAAGCAGGAATAGCATCAGAGCAATAAATCTGAAACATCTCCTGCCGCACCCGATCATGAATAATCCCTGGCTCACCTCCAAAGTAAGGCACTCTGCCGCCCGAAGATTGAATCACATCTACTACCCGATGATCGCGGTCTACCGAGAGAATTTGCCAGCGCTTTCCTGCAAAAATCAGCAGCAGCCCTTCTGTTAGTGGTGAATCGATCGGTAAGGTGCCTAGCGTTTTCCCAGCAGTTGTAATACGGAATTCTTCAGGGGTTTTGAATGCTGTATAAAAGCTGTAATGGTTAACAATGCGTTCACCTTTCAAGCCCAGCAGCAACAGCCCTTCTTGACTCTGTTGAATCAAATCTTTTTCGGCTAAACACCGCAGCAATTGAATATAAGTCGCTTGATCGATCGCCTGAAAAGCTCCTACTTTACAAAGGGTTTCCCAAGCCCAATCGGGTCGGACTCCGCCATGCTGAGCAATCAGGGAAAGCAACTGTTGCACCATTGTAGAAAGGTGAAGCTTACCTACTACTGGAGGTTCATACCAGCCTTGTAAGAGCAGATGAATGATGGCGATCGCTTGCACCAATGAGGGATGCAAAGTTGCTTCAGGATGGGTAGACGGTGTGATCTCTGGCTCAGTAATATAAATCCGCAGAATTGCCGGATCGCCCTGCCGCCGCCCCGATCGCCCTAAACGCTGCCGAGTGCTAGCGACAGAATAGGGAGTGCCAATTTGGGCGATCGAGTTCACTGCACCGACATCAATGCCCAACTCTAAAGTCGAAGTACAAATTACATTTGCAGGACGATTTCGTTCTTTAAGAGCTTCCTCCGCAGCCTCTCGCAACTCCTTCGACAAGCTACCGTGATGGGGCATAAATTCGTTAGGAACACGATGATCGTCACATAATCGACCTAGCCAGTCAGCGTATTGCTCTACATCTTGGCGGCGATTAATAAAGATGAGATTCTTCTCTCCCCGCAATACTTTAAATAGATGCTTAGCAATATCAATTTCGTTCCTAGAGTATTCCGCCTCGCGTTCCTGGTTAATATCATCAATAAAGATATCAGGCGCAACTTTTCGATATCCTCGAATTTGTAACTTAATCTCCTGCCCTTCCTCAGAAGATTGAATTAATTGGACTAAATTGGATTCTCCAGTGCGTAGATAATCTTTTGCTAAATTCATTTCTCCGAGTGTAGCGCTTAGTCCAATCCGAGGAATGCGACGATCGATCGACTTTTCTAAACGGTGAAGCAGCGATCGCAACTGTTGTCCCCGCTCCGTTCCAATAAACGAGTGCAACTCATCCACCACCACGTACTGCAACGCTGCAAAAATCCTGGGTAGCTCATGTCCCTTACCTACGAACATTGCTTCTAATGACTCTGGCGTAATCAACAAAATTCCCGTAGGTTTCTTCAACAACCGCTGCTTCCGCCCTGAATCCACATCTCCATGCCACGCCTGCACAGGAATCTCCAACCGTTCTCCCAGTTCAGATAAACGATACTGCTGATCGTTGATTAATGCCTTGAGCGGACTTAAATATAAAACCTGAATTCCACTTTTAGAAATCTCTGAAGACTCCTCAGCCAGCTTAGAAAAAATCGGCAAAAACGCCGCCTCAGTTTTACCGCCTGCTGTCGCTGCCGCAAGAATTAAGTCGGTAGTGCCAGTGAGAATGGGGGCGATCGCCCGCTCCTGAATATCGTGCAATTCCGCCCAGCGCTGTTCCCAGATCCATCGCTGCACCTGTTCGTGCAGACGATGGAAACCCGAAGAAGTTGGATTTGGGGGAGGAGTGGGCATGAATCATTGTAAAATCTCTCTTCATTGTAGAATCAATCCTGCGACTCTTCAGCCTCCATCTCTTCAACCCTAATCTCATCATCCAGCGCCTGGATCGCCAGCAGCAACGCTTCCTCCTGCTCTTCAAACTCTTCTTCAGGAATATCGCCCATATCAAACGCTAGTTGCAACGACAACAGCCGCTTGCTCAAATTTTCCGTCTCATCGAGTTCAGTACTAGCTCTCTCTAATATTTTTTCACCAATCCAAGCAATCCCGCTCAGTGGAGCCGTAAACGGTGCCGTCAACAAATCAAAAAACATAAGACTCCTCCAAAGAACAACCACCCTAACTCCCCTTCAAAGTCCCTTTCCTTTAGGAGAGGGATTTAGGGAGAGGTCTCTTCACCCAATCACACCAACTGTGCAAAATTAAATGGTGCAGTGAAATTGTTATATCGAATCCGCAAACGCTTCTCAAATCGCAGATCTAGCGCCTCTACCTGCTCACTAAACTCCGGCTCCGACTCCCAAGGAATCAAATAAGCTGCGTTGTAAATCATGCTATCCGTCAACAAATCATTCTCAATCTGTTCAATCGCCAACGGATTCAAATTCTCTTGAAATGCCTGAATAATATTCTGCTTCCGTTCACCCATTTCAGCCTCGATCGCCTGCCCAATTTTGACAATCTGATCCATACTTAGCGACTGTCCTTCCAAGCGATCGCGCTCTGTTCGCAACCCCTCATTCTCCAACATCAAATTTTCCAACTCTTGATCCGCTTCCCAAAAAATCTTGACGCTGACTTCTCGCCGCCCTTCCAACTTAGAAAAAAGCCCCTTCAGGTTTTCACTCTGAGTCTTAATCAACTGGCTTTCAACCGTCGTCCAATCATCGACAATCAGCCCAAATTGCAACGGCAAAAGAGTCCGATGTCCCTGTTCCATTGCTTGTTCTAGCACGCGCTCATGCCCTAGCAAATTACGACGACTTGCTAAATATCTGTTCTGTTGCGCCTCGGAATAGAGAAACGTAAACTCGTTCACTGTATGGGACTGAACGGGTTGGCGATCGAGTCCCTCTAGCGTTATTTCATGAACCCCTGTAGCCGGAAAAATGCCGTATAAATAAAGTCCACATCCCATACATTCACCTAGAGCGATCGCGTCCCTATGAGGCTACCCAGCAATATCTCTTGAACATCCATCTCGCATTATTTCGATACTTAATTTTGGCTCCTAACCAATCGGTTGAGAAGTTAACACGAGTCGTAGCTTTGCATGAATTAAGTTGATTTGAGCTAGCCCTAAATCAATGTTTCCCTCTACGACAATCCCGACGTTAAGAAGGCGATCGAGCAATTCTAAAATCGACGGATTTGCCGAATGAGTTCCCGGATAATAGCCCCCAGACTGAGGAAATAACGTGCCAATATCGCCCAAATCAATATTAAGATCAGCCAGATCAATTTCAAATATTTCGCACAAATTGATAATTTGCTCTTCTAACTTGCGAACACTTTCTGCCGCTCGTTCTAAGTCAGATTCGCTCAAATCGCCCGACTCCATCCGCCGAATCACCTGTGCCTCCATTAGTTGCCGCACTAGCTCTACAACTGTTAGTAACAGCGGAGCTAGCCCTGCGTCTTTCTTCTTAGGAAACTCTAGACCAGATGCAGGCATTGCTTGAATTTGAGAATTCGTCAGAGACATTCAACCCTCGGTTCGAGATAAAACTGCGCTACCGATCGTTCATTTGCTGATTGCGAATTTGGCGGCGCGTTTCATGGTTCACCATCTGACTGTACCCAGCCATCATTCTTCCCCGATCCACTGCTTGGCTAGAGATCTCCATAATGCTAGATATGGCTCAAAAGCTGGGAATGGTTCGGCTAGTTAGCACTTGTTTCATTGTTTTAACGCTGATCATGTCGATTCCCTACTGAGTACTTTTAGCTGACCTTCCAAACTCTCAATCCTTGCCTGCAACTGACGATTCGCTTCAAGCATCTGTTGCGACTGACTGCTAAGGTACGGATCGCTTTCCCACCAGTTAATTCCAATTTCTTTTGCCTTATCAACCGATGAAATGAGCAGCCGAATCCGAATGCTCAGGAGTTCGGTAGAACCCACCGAAACAGAAATATCTCCAGCAATGACAATACCTTTATCTAGCACGCGCTCTAGCACATCTGCCAAGCTAGAGCCTTGAGTGGACGTTGTAATGGCGCGACCTGCGGGGGATGCAGTCATGGTAATTATTCCTCTGAGGTATGAATGCGGTAAGAGGCTTGCTTTCTAGAACCGTTCTGAGAGATGGTTAGTCCTTTGGCTGTTAAAGCTTGCAGCGCATTTGCTACATCCGATCGCCTAATGCCTAATGCAGACTGAATTTCAAACGGACGCGCTTCCTGCTGTTGCTGCAAATATTCGTAGATTTCCTGTTGATACGGCACGGACAAGCTTTCTTCTTTGCTATCAACAGAATCAAAATCGATAGAATCCAGGTTGGGTTCGGGCGAGTCGTCTAGATTCATTAAATCATTGAAGATTGCGAGGCGATCGCCTGGAATTGATGGCAGTATTTCATTGAGTTCTATTTCATGAAATTCAAGAACTGGTGCATCCAACTCGTCATGAAGAGCGATCGGCAGAGAAACCTGAAGCGTATCATTAGCAATAAAGCTGTTGAAGATTTCCCATAAAATATGAGTGGCTTCCTCTAAAGGTAAGGCTGTGCGAGAGAGCAAGAGATCCTGACAAATATCTCGAAATTCTGCGTTCTCTGGCATCACCATGACTTCATGTTCATGACAAACCTTGCCGATCATTAAACACGATCGCAAGCCTGATGATCTTTCATTCGCTGTTCTTTTGCGAAATGCTTTAACGATCTGTACAATTGCTACGGCGCTTTCTCGATCAATCCCTGTTTTTTGAACCACAATTTCTTGCTGCGTCAGTTCATCGGGTTCAGGGATATTGATAGTAATCAGGCGATCGAGTAAAGCATCTTGAGTCGAATGAACCCCGCAGTATTCTTCAGGATTGGAGGTAAAAATACCTCGAAAATGAGGGCTGACTCGGACGTATTCTGACCGATCTTTGTTAGGTGGCAAAACCAGAAGTTTCTCTTCCAATGCAGAGAGCAGAACATTATTAACTTCGGGACGCGATCGATTAAATTCATCATAAACGAGCGTAAAGCCCTCTCTACAAGCCAATGTCAGCCGAGAATCGACCCAATTGTGACGCAGTTCATCCTCAACTTTAACGACACTATGAATAAAATTATCAACAACTTTCTTCCGGGTGTAACCCGTTTGATTACCAATTAAATCCGAGGTTTTGAACTCGTCATCACCAAACATCAGCATGATGGGGCGTGCCAGCAGGTCGGCAAGGTGAAGCGCCAACGTGGTCTTGCCAGTGCCAGCAGGCCCTCGTAGATGCACAGAATATCCTGATTGCAGGTAGCGTAAGGCGCGGGTAGCAACTCGCTGAATGGCGGGAGTACTGACGAATTGCCGGGGATTGGCTTTTAAGACGGTGGTCACAGGGAAATTTCCTCTTGAGCTAGGTAAACGCGATCGCGCTGTGTAATCAACCCTTGCTTAATTAAGGCGCGCAGACTATCAACAGTCTGTGAACGATTAATACCCAAAGCAGACTGAATTTCAGTCAGTCGGGCACCCTCAATTTGCTTGATGTGGCTATAAATCTTCTGCTCCAGCAACTCGTTATCTTGCTGTAAGGTTGGCTGTGTGGGCGGTTGTACGGCAACAGCAGCTTTAATAGTTGCTACAGCAGCTACAGGTATGTCGCTAGAGATTTTCGTTATAGGTGGCTTGGTAGATTGAGCAATGGGTTGAGCGATAGGCGTTGGTGCAAGTTCTTGTGTGGCTCGATCGCTCCTAGGCTGAGTAGGTTTTTGAACAGTAGGCTTTAATTGCTGAATTACCTGATTGCCCCAAACGCTCTCATGAAGGCTGTTGCAGTATGCTCTTAGCTCAGCACGAAACCCTGAGAGTTGTTGAAAGAGTTCTGCTGTTTCTGCTAAACGGCGATCTCGGCTTTCCTGCAACATTTGCTCCATCTGCTGGCCTCGTTCTTTCCGGGCTAGCTCCAGTTCTGCTAAATAGGCTTGTACCTGCTCCTGCAAAGACGCAATATAAATCGCCAGGTTTTGCATCAACTGAATTTGATTCTGATGGCGTTGTTGTTGGCAATTGTTTAGAAAAGTTTGGGTTTCTGATTGGGAATGTTGCATTTGGGCGTGCAAATTCTTTCGTAAAACTTGCACTGAATAATTAAGTTCAGCATGAAATGCCGACAAGTCTTGAGCTAATTCTTGAGACATTAAAGAGCGATCGGCAGCAGTGGTTTCTAAAAAGTCAGCGGTTTGCTGCTGTAACGCTTGAGCAAAGGCATGAAGCTGATGGGATAGTTGCACTGATCGCAATTGGCGATCGAGGCTTACATCAGTTAAAAAATCTTGAGTTTCTTGCTGAAGAGAGTGCTGAAACAGATTGAGGTCACGACGCAATGCAGCAGCCTTTGACTGACGTTCTTGTTGACATCTAGTTAAAGATTCGCGGACTTGCTGTTGTCGTTGCACCAATTCTTGTTGCCGCTGTTTTTTTTGCGATTGCCAAGAGGCTTTAAGAGAAACCACGAATTTTCCTCTAAATAAATGTTGAAAATCAGCCTCATTAAATAGACCATTGCTATCTAATGAGGCTGTGCGGTTACCTAGGCGTTAGGAACAGCAGCTTGCGAAGTTAGTCCGACGGCTTCAGCATACTTCAGGTAGGTTTCAACTGAAGCGATCACAACCCGGGCTTCAATTGCTAGCAGTTCAATTCCGACGAGAGAGACCCGAACCCAAGCATCAATGACAATTCCTTTATCAAGAATGCGATCGACAACTTCAGCCAAACTAGAGGAGGAGTTTACTTTTTCGACAGCCATATTAGTCACCTTTTAAATGTTTTTGGGGATTGTATAGATGCCTTTCTCAATCGGCAGGCATTTCTCTAAAAACAGAGATATGTACATCCTTCCCAGGTTTCAAATAGGGCTAACATTGCGGATTTTTGTAACGTTATATTTCGCATTTTCCTGCCCCACGATTCTCTTGATCGGGTTAGCTTGTCTAAAGAAATGGGCAGGCTATTAGTTAAGGTTTCTGAGGACTAGAGTAACAAGTTTAGCTAACGACAAAAATTGAATTTCTCTTTGTTTTGCAGTTAGGTAACTTGTCTAGATTTAGGAAGTTTTATGCAGCGATGTCATGGATCTGTCTGCTGAAGTTCATATTAACTGTTGTACGCTTTGAAATGGTAATTAAATATTATGATAGGGGTCGATCACTCATCTGCTGATATGCCAAGTGGGTTACTTGGTGTCCAGAGTCGTTTGCATCTCACTGGAAGGCTTGATATAGAAGCAAATGACCAAAAATGGAGCCTTTATCTCTACATGGGGCGATTAATCTGGGCTACGGGTGGCCCTCATCCCGTGCGGCGCTGGTACCGTAATCTATCCCGTCACTGTCCTCAAATTAATGCCCAAGCCGTCACATTTGGAGCTTCGGGCAATATCCAGCGCTGGGACTATGACATTCTTATCAGTTTGGTCAAGCAGCAGAAAATCACGGTAGAGCAGACAGTTGCTCTCATTCGCAGCATCGTGTCTGATGTTTTGTTTGACGTTCTTCAGCAAGAAGAAACCCGGTTCGTTAACTTTAAAGTTGATCATAAAGATGTACTGGATGCGTCTCTGGCACTCGTCAATGCGCAACAAGTTCTTGATGAAGTTCAGCCAATTTGGAATGAGTGGCGGGCTTTGGGATTAGTGGATCATTCTCCTAGCCTAGCGCCTATGCTGCGACAGCAGGAGCTTTTACAGCAGCAGACCTCTGAAAAGATTTATAAAACTCTTGTGGCTTTAGCAGATGGGAAGCGATCGCTCCGTGACTTGGCAGTGCTAATGAAGCAAGATCTAGTGCCTTTAACCCGGATGTTAGTCCCCTACTTTCGCAAAGGTTTTATTGGATTAATTCCCGTTCCCGACTTTCCTTCTCCAGTTGCAAGTGTTTTGGAGGCTATGCCAGCCTCTTCTATTCCAACATCGGGTGTTAAGACTGCGCTAACATCGGCTCCGCTTGTGGCTTGCATTGACGACAGCAAGCGAGAATGCGACACAATGGGAAAAATCTTGACCCAGGCGGGCTATCGGTTCATTGGCATTCAAGATTCAATGCAGGCTCTACCCACACTTTTAGAGCAGAAGCCAGGAGTCATTTTTTTAGACTTGGTGATGCCAATCGCCAGTGGCTACGAGATTTGTTCACAAATCCGTCGCGTCGCTTTATTTAGAAATACGCCGATCGTTATTTTAACCAGTAACGACAGCATCATAGATCGGGTTCGCGCCAAGGTTGTGGGCTCTAGTGGGTTTCTCTCAAAGCCTGTGGATGCAGACAAAGTGTTGGCGGTGGTGCGGAAATATTTAGGAATAGTGGATAGGAGCTAAAACGATGGGAACAGTTTTGTTAGTTGAAGATGGCGTAACCGAAATGCAATTGCTGACAAATTATCTGAAGCAGGCAGGATTAACGGTGATGAGTGCCCAGAGTGGGGAAGAAGCCCAGATTAAGTTAAATAGCCAGAAGCCAGATTTAATTGTGCTGGATGTGATCCTTCCCGGTAAAAGCGGCTTTGAACTGTGTCGAGAACTGAAAGCAGATCCCAGTACTAGCAGCATTCCTGTCGTGATTTGCTCCACAAAAGACACGGACGCAGACAAAATGTGGGGCGATATGTTGGGGGCTAATGCCTATATCCCTAAGCCTGTTGATCCGACAGTGTTTCTCCAGACCATTCGGAAATTGATCAATTAGCGAAGAGACAAGCCATGCTAGAGGTTTTAGATTCTGCTCCGATTGATCAGCAAACGCTCACCGAGTTAGTCGGTGATCTGGGTGATTTTTCCAGTTTGTTTGCTGAGCCTACACCTGTAGAAATTGGACAACGATTTCTACGATTGCAACTTTGCCCTGAAAAAACGGCGTTGCTGGCAGTTGATGAAATTGTGGCGATCGCCACCGCTACTATCACCGATATTTTGCCCGTTCCCCACATGCCAAGTTGTGTGCTGGGGCTTTATAACTGGCGGGGCGCAATGATTTGGCTTGTGGACTTGGGACAGCAGGTTGGGTTCTCAGGAATTTTACAAGCTGGTAGTTCTACCTTCATGGCTGTCATTGTTGAGGTGAGTGGTCAAACCCTGGGGCTTTGTGTGTCACAGGTTCATGATATTGAATCTTACGATCCGCAATTGATTCATGCTCCATCTTTAGAGATGTTCTCAGGACAGTTCTTGCCCTTTGTAAAAGGGTACTTAACGGGCGATCGTACTATCGTTCTCAATCTGCCCGCTCTGTTGCAAGATCCTGCGTTAAGCATTCATTGTCGATAAATTAAAACCCCGATAAATCAAAAACTTACAGTTAGCTATTTCCCGTATCTACGTTCTGAGGCAACTTCTATGACGATATCCCATCAGTCTGAAACGACAACATTAGGTGATTTTGCAGATTTCTTTGCGCAAACAGAACTTCAAGACAAAGAGCCTGAAGTGCTGCCACCCCGAAAGGCTCAGGCTTCTAAAGCAAAGCTGCATCAGCCCGACCTGAGTTCTCAGTCTGCGGCTTTGATTGAGCCGCAAGTGAGCCGTCGTGAAGAAGATAACGCTACACCAGACGACAATCGGGAGTTTTTGCAAGTTGCAGCCGCGTTGTCTAATCTCAAAGCTGAGTTAATCCAGGCGGGATTGTTGCAAAAAAATAATGTCAAGAGTAGTTTTCTACAAGTTACAGAGTTTGTGGCAACTCGCCCTAAGGTTTCGGGGCAAGATAGCTCCCCGTTGGTTGCTCGAAAATTCCGGTATCAGCGACAGCAACTGATGGCGATCGCTACCCAAATGCAGCAAGCTCAGGATTTGGAAACTCTGCTTAGTTTAACTGTGAACAGCGTTCGAGAATCATTAGAAGCTGATCGGGTGTTAGTCTACCGCTTTACCTCTAATAACGAGGGTCAAGTGGTGGCAGAATCTGTTGATTCAGACTGGGCGACGACCTTAGGCAATACCTTGCCAGTAGCAACCTTTGGCACAAATAAGGTCGAAGATTACCTGAGCCAACAGATCATCATGGCAGAAGACATTAACAAGGCAAAGATAACGCCTTATCAGCGGCAGTTGATGGAACAGATACAGGTTAAATCTGTCCTTAGCATCCTGGTCATAATAGCAGGTCAACCGTGGGGCTTACTCGTTGCCCATCAATGTCGAGAACTACGCCAGTGGCAGGAAGTTGAAACAGCGTTACTTTACCAAGTCACCCTGCAACTTGCTACCACCCTGCAAGAAGCCGAGTTTTCACAACAACTGAAAGAGCAATCTTATAAAGAAAATGTTCTGACTAAGCTGATTGACCAAATTCGAGAATCTCTTGATTCGGATACAATCTTTCGGGTCACGACCCGCGAAGTGCGGCGATTGTTGAAGTGCGATCGCGTGGGAATTTACAGATTTCATGAAGATTGGAGCGGTGAGTTCATTGCTGAGTCGGTGGGCGCAGGCTGGCTTTCGGTGATTCAGGAAGAAGAAAACTTGAGTACATCTCCAACCCGCAATCCTGGTGTCTATCAAAATCAGGATTTGAGTAGTTACGATCGCTGTAGCGTTAAAAAATACAGTTCTGCCGCAACGTTAGACACTGATACTTACCTTAAAGATGCACAGGGTGGGAAATATAACCGAGGCGAAAGTTACACGCGGGTAGATGACATTTATACGATGGGCTACACGCCTTGTTACCTGGAAGTTTTAGAAAAATACCAGTGCCGAGCTTATGTGATTACACCAATCTTTCAAGGGACAAAGCTTTGGGGCTTGCTGGCAGCTTATCAAAACTCTGGTGTGCGCCATTGGCAAGATGACGAAGTGACTCTGTTGCTCCGACTTAGTGGATCTTTGGGCGTAGCCTTGCAGCAAGCCACTTATTTGGCGCAAGTCCGCGAGCAGGCTGAACAGAGAGGGATTGCCGTTAAGCGAGAACAAACGGTCAGCAAAATTGTTGAACGAATTCGGCAGGCTCTGGACTTGCAGTTAATCTTCAAATCAACGACTCAAGAAGTCCGGCAATTGCTGAAGTGCGATCGCCTCGCGGTCTATCGCTTCAACCCTGACTGGAGTGGTGAAATTGTGGCTGAATCTGTGGCATCTGGATGGGTTTCCATTATTCAAGAACAGCAAAGTGATGACAGCCTCAAAACAGATACCTACCTTAGAGACAGTAAGGGTGGAGCTTATACCAAAGGGGATGCGTACAACAAAGTTAATGATATTTATGCAATGGACTTCTCTCCTTGCTACATCGAGTTTCTAGAAAAAATGCAGGCTCGATCCTACATAATTGTGCCGATTTTTCAGAAGAATGAACTCTGGGGATTGTTGGCTGCTTATCAAAATTCTGGAGTACGGGTTTGGGAAGAGGCTGAAGTAACCCTGATGGGGCAAATTGCTTCTCAGTTAGGCATGGCGGTTCGGCAAGCAGACTACGTGCAACGGGTTCAAATGCAGACTGAGCAACTCACTAAGGCGGCGAGTCGTGAGAAAGAATTTGGTCAGATTATTACCAAGGTGGGTCAATCTGTTATCGAAATGGTACGCCAGAGCCAGAGCTTAGAAAATATTTTGGGGCAAATTGCGCAGCAGGTTCGACAGGTTTTGCTGGGCGATCGCGTCATCATTTCTCGCTTCGACGCTCATTGGCATAACGAAATTATGGCTGAAGCCGTCGGTAAGGGATGGTCAAAGTTTTTAGAACCCAACAGCCCTATGATTTGGGAAGATGTCTATCTTCAAGAAAGCCAGGGCGGCAAGTTTCGCAAAAAAGAAACGCTAGTTGTCCACGATGTTGCTCAAGGCTCCTACTCTCAGTGCTACAGCAATATCTTGGAGCAGATGGAAGCCAAAGCCTATATGGTTGCTCCGATTTGGGTGGGTTCGCAGCTTTGGGGACTACTAGCAATTTATCAAAACGCCACCCCGCGTCAGTGGGATGCCTCAGAAGACAACCTTTTAACTCAGATTGGCGCTCAATTGGGAATCGGGATTCAGCAGGGCGAGTTTTTGAGCAGAGTCCAGAAGCAGGCACAACAGGAACGAGCATTAGTGAACGCTACGGAGAGCATTCGGCAATCTTTAGACATTGTGAGAGAATCGCTCGATATCCATTCTGTTTTTAGCACCGTGACGCAAGAAGTCCGGCAGTTGTTGAAAGCCGATCGCGTTGCCGTTTATCAGTTTGCATCAGACTGGAGTGGCACCTTCGTTTCAGAATCAGTTTCTACAGGTTGGGAAAGATTGGTGGGCAGTGAAGTGGGCACCAATGTGCGGGACACTTATCTCAAAGAAACCGAGGGCGGACGTTATCGAAATCGGGAAAGCCTGGCGGTAGACGATATTTATACAGCGAACCATAACCCTTGCCACATCGAGCTTTTAGAGAAATTTCAAGCGAGAGCCTATGTGCTGGTTCCTGTATTTGTGGAAGGTAAGCTATGGGGAATTTTGGGGGCTTATCAAAACTCTGGGCCTCGTCAATGGGATGAGTCGGAAGTCACGTTGCTGAATCAGATTGCCTTGCAGCTTGGTTTTGCTCTTAACCAAACCCTTTCACTAGAAAAGCTAAGGAACCAATCTGAACAGTTGACGCAATCGGTAACGCGGGAGAAATCAGCTAACGACAAACTGCAACAGCAGGTCATTCAAATGCTGACCGCAGTGCGACCTGTGCTTTCGGGAGATTTAACGGTGCGGGTTCCGGTTAGCGAAGACGCTGTCGGCACGATCGCCGATGCCTACAACAACACGATTCAAAGCTTGCGCAAAATTGTAACGCAGGTGCAATCAGCCGCCGTTAAAGTGTCGGAAACTTCCAGTAATAGCGAAACGGCGATCGCTACACTCTCTCACGAAGCCCAGCAGCAGTTTGTCCAAGTGACCCAGGCGATCGAACGCATTGAATCGATGGTTAACTCAACTCAGGCGGTGGCAGCCAATGCTAAACAAGTGGAAACTGCCGTCCAGCAAGCAAACCAAACGGTTAAGGCGGGTGATACCGCCATGAACAAAACCGTAGATGGGATCATGGCAATTCGGGAAACGGTGGCGGAAACGAGCAAGAAGATCAAGCGCTTGAGCGAATCTTCCCAAAAAATCTCTAAAGTCGTGAGCTTGATTAGCAACTTCACCACCCAAACCCAGCTTCTAGCGCTCAATGCTTCCATTGAGGCAACCCGTGCTGGAGAGTATGGACGGGGCTTCTCGGTAGTGGCGGATGAAGTGCGATCGCTCTCTCGCCAATCTGCCGAAGCGACCCGTGAGATTGAAAAACTGGTGCAAGAAATTCAGGCAGAAACCGTTGAAGTAACAACGGCTATGGATCTGGGCATTCAGCAGGTTGTCGGCGGCACCAATTTGGTGAACGAAACCCGACAACAACTTAACGAAATTGTGACAGCAACGGCGCAAATTAGCCAGCTAGTGCAAGGAATTACTCAAGCCACCCAAGTTCAGACTCAGCAGTCGCAGCTTGTGACCCAAGCTATGTCAGATGTAGCCGCGATCGCGAATAAAAACTCAACCGATTCAACCTACATCTCAGCTTCCTTTCAAGAGCTACTAGCAACCGCGCAACAGCTTCAGGCTAGCGTTGGTCAGTTCAAGGTGAACTAGCATGGATTCTTCTATTCAAGAGCAGGGCTACTCGTACTTCCTTCCCGAAGCCCAAGATCTCCTGCAAGCGATTGAACAAGATTTGCTGGGACTGAAGGAAGATCGAACCCCAGCAAAAGTTCATAACCTGATGCGGTCGGCGCACACTTTGAAAGGCGCAGCAGCTAGTGTTGGGGTTGAGAGTATTAAAACAATGGCGCATTCTTTAGAGGATGTGTTTAAGTCGCTTTACAATCCTGATGTGATCGTGGATTCAGAGTTGGAAGGGCTGCTGCTAGAAGCCTATGAATATTTGCGAATGCCCGTGACCGCAGCGATCGCGGGTAGCCAGTTCAATGATGCTGAAGTGCTGAAGCAAGCTGACTCAGTTTTTAAACGGCTGAAAACTAAACTGGGCAAAAATTTCGATCCGGGTGCATCGATTCCAACTTCTGCTGAACTAGGGTTTGATATTACTCGATCGATTTTTGAGAGCGGCGTTAATAGCCGTTTAAATGAATTAGAAAGTCTGCTAACAGGTGGCAATGTAGGAGCGATCGCCAAATTACTTCAAACCCATGCTGAGGTCTTCTTGGGTCTAGCAGAATCTCTCAACTTATCGGGTTTTGGCGCGATCGCCAAAACTACCATTCAAGCGCTTAATAGCCATCCTGATCAAGTTTTAATGATTAGTCAGACTGCTCTAACCGATTTCCGACAAGGACAAGCAGCAGTGTTTGCAGGCGATCGGACTTGTGGCGGAGAGCCTTCTCTAGCCCTCAGGCAACTGGCACAGAAAAAACCTGCATTGGCTCAACCCGTACAAAAAACTCTTCATAAGAATTCACCCAAGCATCTAATTAGACAATATCCACGAGTTCAAAAATTGTTGAAAATCTGGAAGCATTTGATTAGCTTGCTGAATCAGCCTATTAAAACCCCTGCATTTTCGCTCCAGAGCCAGTCTAGCCCCATAGCAAAGTCCGAAGCGATCGCTTCAAGTTACCCGCAAGGAACCACCCAGCCCACAAATTCTGCATTCGTTGCCGTTGAGCATTTGCCTAATCAGGACGATTTTTTTGACTTTAATGCTTTGTCCGACCCAAGCGTACCCAATACTTCAAGCCTGCAGCCTCTTGCCAATCTTCCCCCCTTGTCAGAATACGGTTTAGATGCAGGATTATTGGATTCTCTAGATGGGTTGGGTGAGTTGAGCGCTCTAGATAGCTTGGCGGTTGAGATTGAAAGCCCGGTTGCGTCTCCGGTTCCGGCTGAGGTTATGGCTCCAATAGCGATCGCCCCCGAAAAGGTTATTAAAAAAGCCCAGCTTTCGCCTCAAGTCCTATCTAAAAAAGGTCCCTCTTCTGCCATTTCAGTTCGCGTTAACTTAGAACACTTGGAATCCCTCAGCCACTCTGTCGGAGAACTCCTGATTAACCAAAACCGCCAAGCTCTGCAAGATGAACGATTGCAACGGCAGGTTCAGGAATTAGTCGATGGATTAAATCAGCATAAACAAACTTTAACAAGGCTGAGAGATTGGTCTGATCAAATGTTGGTAATTTCTCAAGGAAGAGGCGGATGGCAAGATAGAGGAAGATTTGATCAACAGATAGAAACCAGTTTATTTGACCCACTAGAAATGGATCGTCATAGCGAACTGCACGTTTTTTTGTACGCTGCCTTAGAAGAGTTAGTGCAGCTTGGTGGAACGACAGAAGCAATTGACTGGGCAACTCGACAATTTAGGCAATCTTTAGGAAAACAGGGACAGCTACTCAATCATGTTCGAGATGATTTAATGGAAGCTCGAATGATTCCATTGGGTGCTGTCTTAAACCGTTTTCCACGAGTTTTGCAGCAACTCGTTGAGGTTCATAATAAGCGCGTAAATTTACAAATTCGGGGCGCACAAGTAATGGTGGATAAGGCGATCGCCGAAAAACTATACGATCCGCTGCTCCATCTTGTGCGCAATGCCTTTGACCATGGACTTGAATCTGCCAAAGTACGTCAACAACAAGGTAAGCCCGAAATTGGACAGATTACGATCAATGCCTATCAGCAGGGAAACCGCACTATTATTGAAGTTAAGGATGACGGTCAGGGGCTAAATTTACAAAAGATTTGCCGGCGAGGATTCGAGATGAAGCAGCTTCCTTCCCCTCACCTTAATCAGTGTTCCACCAATGAATTGTTAGAATTGATGTTTCAGCCAGGATTCTCAACTGCTGAAGAAGTGACCGATCTCTCCGGTCGGGGCGTTGGGTTAGATGTGGTACGCAGTCAGTTGCGATCGCTAGACGGAAACGTTGCAGTTCAAACAGAGTTGCACCAAGGCACGACCTTTACGCTCCAACTTCCCCTCACCTTGATGACTGCTCGACTACTGGTTTGTCAGGTCGGCTGTGCTATTTATGCTTTTCTTTCAGATGAAGTTGAGAGAATTATTATCCCGCAAGCTGACCAGATTGAATCAATGACAGGTCAAAGTGTTTTCCATTGGAAACGTGGACAAGATGAATATCCTGTACCTATTTGTCGCTTAGCAGATTTAGTGAATTATAGTACCTCTCTGCCGGAGCAAATCAAAAATGAGATATCTCTCAATGCTTTGCACCTACCTGTTGCAACCGATGCATCTTCGCTGTTGCTGCTGCGCTGGAAAAAGGGTTTCTTAGGGATTTCGGTGGATCAAATTCTAGGTGAACAAGAACTCGTGATTCGTCCTGTCAGCAATGCGATCGCACCTCCTAACTATATCTATGGCTGTAGCATCTTGGCAGATGGACAACTCACACTTGTCGTCGATGGAGCAGCATTAGTTCATCATAGTAACCGTCAAGGAACTGTATCTCAACAATCTACCCCTCAACACTCTGCCTTTCAACAATCTGCTACGGCTCAAGATAACTTTGTATTCCCTGCTCCACTTGCGATCGAACCGCCACTTATACTCGAACCGAAGCCAACGATCGCAGCAAAACGAGTTTTGGTCATTGATGATTCTGCAACAGTGCGCCAAACATTAGCACTGACCTTAAAAAAAGCAGGATACCAGGTGATACAAGCGCAAGATGGGCTAGATGCCATCGCTCAGCTTCAGCAGCACTCTAGCATCCAACTCATTACCTGTGATCTAGAAATGCCTAAGCTCAATGGATTTGAATTTTTAATGCGCTATAAGAAAGAGTTTTCTGCAACTGTTCCGGTAACAATGCTCACTTCTCGCAGCAGCGAAAAACATCGCCAGCTTGCTTTGCAACTAGGAGCCTCTGCATACCTGACAAAGCCTTACACCGAGCATGAGTTGATTAGCACCCTGGTCAGTCTAAGTCCAAAAGTATAAACGTCTCAATATCCCCCGAACCATGCAGTCTACTATCTCTTCTCCGTTTCTAAGTAGTTCTTCTGACCGTTCTCAAGAGTCAGTTCGGGTCATTACATTTATGATCGCCAATCAAATGTTGGCGTTGCCAATGAATGCGATCGTTAAAGTAGTAAGCTGTCCCCCTCAAATGAGCGGCAGTACCAATAGCATTGAGCTATTTCACTTTGGTCAACGTGTGATTACGGTACTCAACTTACACAAACATTTTACTCAATCGTTAGAAGGTTCAAGTGGAAAGTTCTTAGTTATCACCCAGATAAAACACAAAGAACTGTATGCATTTTTAGTTGATACTCCACCTGACTTAATCGATTTACCTGCCTCAACAATTCGACAGATTCCTGAGTCTTATCGACACGGTCATGCCCTAAGTATTGCAAGCTGTGTGGCGGTTTTATCTAAGGAGGAAGGATTAACTTCTATTTTTATAATTGAAGTTGAGCAAATGATTCGAGCTTTGCGTGCGAAGTAGAAGTGCTTACTCTAGGTACGCTTTAAGCCATTCTTCTAAATCTGCCAATTGGTTAAACCTGAGTAATGCTAGACCTAAAGATTTGAGGCGATCGCTCGATAATACAGTGATTTGTTCTCGAATTGACCCAGGTAATTCTCCTAATAACCCAGTCAGCTGGTCTAAAATCAACGACTGACGCTCCTCTAGTCTGCCTTCTTGGCGACCTTCTTGGCGACCTTCTTGGCGACCTTCTTGCTTTGCTTCTTGATAAAACCGCGTTTCCTGAAGTCCTGTAATTTCTAGCATTTTTTCCACCTCTTGCCGTGACAGTTTACTGAACTTGTAGGCAATAATCGTTGTAATGATTCCTATTATGGCGCGAAACTCCGCCTGAGATGCAGTTTCCTGTTTCGATCGCTTCATCATTTGCTTAGCGGCTTCGGAGGCTTTTTTCTGGCTTAATGTACTTAGTACCATGACTGCCAGACCCAGGGGCAACTGCCCGATCGCCCCTAGTTCATTAAGGTAAACGCGATGAACCCGTTGCCCTTTTATTAAATCCTCGTAGGGGCAAAGCCGACTTTGCTCTTTTGAACGAGATGGATAAATAACGACAGCCTGCCAATCACTGAAGCGGTCGCGGTTGCGATAAAAATATAAGAACGATTCACCAAATAACCGTTCATAAAGTAATTCATCTCGCTGGAACTGAACTTCGCAAAAGTAGACAACGCCTATACGATTTTCGGGTGGCAGAAAAACGCCGTCAATGGAAAAGGAGGGTTCTTTAACGGCAACAGAATCAAATCGATACTGGGTCGCGTTCTCAGGAGGATTTTCCAGCATCTCAAATAGGATGGTGGGGAACTGCTGAAAAATTTTGTAGAAAATTGAATCGCGCCGCATGAGATAGATCTAAAAATAAATTAGATCTACTGTACTAGAAGCATTTAAAACTTAGAGTTTATACTCGTCCGACTCAAGCATTCTCCAATTTTTGATTCTTCAAATAAGCAAAAACACTTTTATCGCCAATATCAGGAGGAATTGGTTGAACAATCTTACGCAATGCAAACACCAGGAATAGTACTGTCCATATTGCTAAAAGTACCTTCTCTTCCATTACAGGTAAAAAACCTAGTAGATGCCCTAGCAACAGCAGCGGTACTAGCGGCGTTAAAATCTTTGTCTCAAGGCGATTAAAGCAAGCGGCTTCTTTAAAGAATAATCCAGTTAAAGCTGCAAACGTAAAACCAATGCCCAAAATTGTTGTAGGGTGTTGATAAATGCTCACTGCAAATGGTTCAGCGTAAAAATGCGCTACAACCGCAGCGGCGATCGCTCCAATAATCCAAAAAGCTTGCAGCGCCCGATGTAGCACAACCATATAAATATGAATCGATAGGAGGCTAACGCCCAGCCCCACACAAAAGAGCGTGTAAAGCGGACTAAGAGCCTGAAGCAGAGCAGGGCGATCGCCCTGACAGAGAACTATCGTGCTACCGATGGCAAAACTGAGGGCGGCAACCATTAAGCCTGCTCGGTAGATCATCACGCCCTGGCGATCGCTTTGCTCAATCGTGAACTCGCCAAATTGTCCCTGATAAATGACAGGTTGTTGTGTGTCCATTACTGTATCTCCATACATATCTTTATTCTGCCTTAGGATATCAGTGTAAAAGATTAAGGGATTGTCAAAAGAAGTCTAAAATCGCTCCATAAAACGTTGCCCGATCGCTGCTTCAAGAAACTTTATCTTCAATAAACTTAACTAATTCTTTTATCTCAATTCATAGTGTTGAATCATAAGACAAGGTTAAAGAACGCTACTGTTACCCAATAGCAAGCATAGGATGCAGAAGTTATAGTGGGCGAAAATTCGTCTCTTAATTAAAAGCCACCAGAGCCGTAGGTCACAGCAGCACGTTTGTGAGGTTAGGCGATCGCTGGGTAACAACCCAGATTTTTTTTGACTCAACTGCATACTGAGGAGAATCAATGAAGGTCAGCATAGTTAAAGAAATTGAAATTGGTGAGCGCCGCGTCGCGGTCGTTCCTGATATTGTCAGTCGATTGGTTAAGCAGGGGATGGAAGTTTGGGTTGAAGCAGGTGCAGGAGAGCATTCCTTCTTTTCAGATGCGGCGTATGAAGCGGCAGGAGCAAAGATTATCACTGATCCTGAGCAGCTTTGGTACGTCGATCTGGTGCTTAAGGTGAATCCTCCTCAAGAGCGGGAAGATGGACGGCACGAGGTGGACTTAATGAAGGAAGGAGGAGCCTTGATTGGATTTCTGAATCCTCTGGGTTCTCCGGCGTTAATACAGCGGCTTGCTGAACGAAAAGTTACTGCCTTTGGACTAGAGCTAATTCCCCGTACCAGCCGTGCGCAGAGCATGGATGCGCTGTCCTCTCAAGCGGGTGTTGCTGGATACAAAGCAGTACTTTTAGCGGCAGCGGCTTTGCCTAAGTTTTTCCCGATGTTGACAACAGCAGCCGGAACGATCGCCCCTGCTAAGGTGTTGATCATTGGTGCAGGTGTGGCTGGATTGCAGGCGATCGCCACCGCTCGACGTTTGGGCGCATTGGTGGAAGCTTTTGATATTCGTCCGGCGGTGAAGGAAGAGGTGCAGAGTTTGGGGGCGAAGTTTGTCGAAGTGAAGCTTGAGGAAGAGACGGTGGCGGCAGGTGGCTATGCCAAGGAAGTTTCGGAGACAGCGAAACAGCGAACACAGGCGGCGATCGCCGAGCACGTCAAAATGTCTGATGTGGTCATTACCACCGCTCAAGTCCCTGGGCGGCAAGCTCCGCGTCTGGTCACCGCTGACATGATTGCCGAGATGAAACCTGGTTCTGTAATCGTCGATCTTGCTGCCGATCAAGGGGGGAACTGCGAAGGCAGTGAAGCAGGAAAAACAGTCGTTAAAGGCGGCGTGACCTTGATTGGAGAATCGAATCTTCCTTCGACAGTGCCTTTTCATGCTAGTCAAATGTATGCCAAAAATATTCTGACCTTGGTGCAATTTTTGGTTAAGGATGGCGTTCTGACTCTGGACTTTGATGATGACATTGTTTCGAGTGCTTGTGTCACCCATGGGGGAGAAATTAAGAATCAGCGAGTCAAGGATTTGTTAGGCGAAACAGTGGGAGCCAAAGGCTAAGAAAATTATGGTAGACGGAATTATTGCTGGATTAGTGGTGTTTACGTTGGCTTCATTTGTTGGGTTTGAGGTGATTAATAAAATTCCGCCGACGCTGCATACGCCGCTAATGTCGGGTTCTAATGCAATTTCTGGAATTGCTGTGGTCGGTGCACTTTTGGTTGCGGGTGAACGCAACTGGAGCCTGACGGTAATTTTGGGTTTGTTGGGCGTAATTCTGGCGACGATTAATGTGGTCGGCGGTTTTTTGGTGACCGATCGGATGCTGCAAATGTTTAAGAAGAAGGAAGTAAAGACATGAGTGATTTTATCCCTACCAGCATCCAACTCAGTTATTTGGTTGCCTCGGCGTTATTTATTGTCGGTTTGAAACAATTGGGTTCCCCGGCGACGGCGCGGCAGGGCAATTTGATTGGGGCGATCGGGATGTTGATTGCGGTTGTCGCAACGCTTCTGGATCAGAAAGTTCTGAATTACGAAATGATTGCAGTGGGTATTGCGATCGGCGCGGCGATCGGCGCAATTATGGCGTACAAGGTGCAAATGACTTCCATGCCCCAAATGGTGGGTCTACTGAATGGCTTTGGGGGGGCGGCTTCTGCTCTGGTTGCAGTCGGTGAATTTTGGCGGGTGATTCATACTGTCGATGTCGTTCCGGTTGATGAAACGGTGACGATCGTATTAAGTATTTTGGTAGGTGGCGTAACTTTTACGGGCAGCCTGCTGGCGTTTGCAAAGCTGCAAGAGCTAGTGCCCGGTGCGCCCATTACTTTCGCGTTTCAGCAGCCGATTAACTTGGCGATCGTGATCACCTTTTTAGTGGGCAGCGGGTTATTGATTTCCAATCCCCATGACCCGTTGATCTTTTTAATCTTGACTGGGTTGTCGCTTATTTTGGGGGTCTTGTTTGTACTGCCGATTGGCGGTGCGGATACTCCTGTTGTGATTTCTTTGTTGAACTCTTTCTCGGGCGTTGCTGCTAGTGCTGCTGGGTTTGTATTGATGAACAATATTTTGATCATTGCCGGGGCGTTAGTGGGGGCTTCAGGCATTATTTTAACTGAGCTAATGTGTCGGGCGATGAATCGGACGTTGGTGAATGTGTTATTTAGTGCGTTTGGTTCTAGTAAAACGGCAGGCGGTGAAAGTGCGATCGCCAGTACCGACGATCGCACCGTGCGATCGATTGATGCCGAGCAAGGCGCAATGATGTTGGGCTATGCGCGATCGGTGGTGATTATCCCTGGTTACGGGATGGCAGTTGCCCAGGCTCAACACGCCGTTCGGGAACTCTCAGACCAGCTAGAGCGCTTAGGTGTTGAAGTGAAGTACGCTATTCACCCGGTTGCTGGACGGATGCCGGGACACATGAACGTGTTGCTGGCAGAAGCGAACGTGCCTTACACCCAGCTTTATGATATGGACGATATTAACCCAGAGTTTGAACGGACGGACGTAGCGTTGGTGATTGGTGCCAATGACGTGGTAAACCCAGCGGCGAAAACCAATGCGAGTAGCCCCATTTACGGGATGCCGATATTGGAAGTGGATAAAGCGCAGCACACCATTGTCATTAAGCGAGGAATGAGTGCGGGATTTTCGGGAGTAGAGAATGATTTGTTTTATAAGAGCAAAACAATGATGCTGTTTGGTGGCGCTAAAGATGCAATTACGCAGCTTGTAGCCTCGGTGAAGGAACTGTAGATCTTCTAAGCTAAGGATGAGTCAAAAGTTTGACTCATCCCTAGATCAAGTATTTACGAGAAAATTTTAAATCAGATCCACTACAGGCACAGTATGAAGGGAACCTGAGGAGCCGATATGAAATACCAATTGGCTTTTACACCTAGCGCAGAATTGGATATTGCGTACTTTGAATTCTCTATACGGCGTGTCATTATCGATGCAATCAAAAATATCTGTTGGTCGATGCAAATGTGCCTACGAAGCGGCGAAAACAACTGAGGGAGAACCAAATTGCGCCTTGGGAGTTAAGAGTCGGAATTCACCGGGTTTTCTATGAGTTTGAGAGCGTCACTATGGTTAAAGTCGTGGCGATTGGGTATAAGGATCATAATGACTTATTCATTCAAGGCAAGAAGGTTGAACTATGAGAACCCTAGATTTGAGCCAAACCCAGATCAGTTTAACAGAATTATTACAGGCAGCCCGTCAAGAGTCCATTAGGATCTTGAGCGAGGATGGCAATGAGTTCATTCTGGAAACTGCTGATGAGTTTGACCGAGAAGTAGCTGAGTTAGGACAAAGCGAGAAGTTCATGTCGTTTTTGGCTGAGCGTTCTCAAGAACCTAGCAGTATTAGTCTTGAAGAACTTGAGCAGCGATTACTGTAAACTCAAAAACTGCCGCCTTTCCTTGTTATTCTTGTTTTAGCCAGGGGTACGGAAGGAGAATAACAGATCTACTTATTGGAGGCGATCGACTCGCAGGCAGCAGAACTTCCAAGTGACATTTCTAGCCAGAGGAAGAAAATGAGAAAACAAGCGAGGTTAAGCGTGATGTCTGAAGGTTCGGTGTACATTATGCAAAATCCTGCTTACCATGAAAATCTGTTCAAGATTGGGCGTACAGCGCGTAATGCTCAACAAAGAGCAAGTGAAATCGAAGAAAACTTGAAGAAGTTTCTTGGACGCTTCAGAAAAGGAAGATACATTACTAAAACTTATCATAATTCTTTTTCTCATCACCCTTTGAAAATTTACTACCGGAAAATTAGGGCAGAAAAGGGTAAGATAACTTTTGTTAATATCTACATTTCGGTTTCTGGCTGACACGCTGGCTGTTTTCGTAAAGCAATTAGAATCGTAAGAATTTTCCCAAAGACGTGCTGAGCTAGTTTTCGTTGAGCATTGCAGAAGGGCAATTATGCGAACTAGATCTCTTTAGAATCTTTGCCTAGTAAAAGCGTTCGAGTTAAGAGCGTAAAGCCCTAAGCTTTTCGTGCTGACGAAGTGTGATTTTCTATCTGGCAAACGGAAGTATACGTGCAAGCAAATATTACTCTTGACCCGTCGGATTCTGGATTTTCATCCAATCGCGATCGCACCGCCGACGTACCTTTTACGCTCCAAGATTTGAAGGCAGCAATTCCTGCCTACTGTTTTGAACCTTCGGTTTGGAAGTCGTTGTCTTACTTCTTTTTAGATATTGGCGTTATCGCTGGACTTTACGCGATCGCCCATGCTCTCAACTCCTGGTTCTTTTTTCCTTTTTTCTGGTTAATGCAGGGAACTATGTTTTGGGCACTTTTTGTAGTGGGTCACGATTGTGGGCATGGCTCGTTTTCTAAAATCAAATGGTTAAATAGCCTGATTGGGCATCTTTCGCACACACCGATTTTGGTGCCGTACCATGGCTGGCGGATTAGCCATAGAACGCATCATGCCAACACGGGCAACCTGGATACGGATGAAAGCTGGTATCCGATGAGCCAAAGCAAGTATGAGCAGATGCCCTGGATTGAGAAGCTGTTCCGGTTTTATTTGCCGCTGTTAGCTTACCCTATTTACTTGTTTCGCCGATCGCCGGGTCGTCCGGGTGGCTCTCACTTTCTCCCTAGCAGTCCGCTGTTCCGTCCTTCAGAAAAGTGGGACATTATTACTAGCTCTGTCTGCATAGGTTTGATGGTCGGGTTCCTAGGTTTGGTAACTTACCAGTTCGGTTGGGTGTTCTTGGTGCAGTATTATTTGGCTCCCTACATCGTATTTGTAATGTGGTTGGATCTTGTGACGTATCTGCATCACACCGAAGCAGATATTCCTTGGTATCGGGGTGAGGATTGGTATTTTTTGAAAGGCGCTTTGTCTACGATCGATCGCGACTATGGCTTCATCAATCCAATTCATCATGACATTGGCACCCATGTAGCACATCATATCTTTTTGAATATGCCGCACTATCATCTAAAAGCGGCAACAGAGGCAATCAAGCCTATTTTGGGCGATTATTACCGCAAGTCAAACGAGCCAATCTGGAAGAGTTTTATGCGTTCTTTCAAGGATTGTCAGTTTGTACCTGACCAAGGTTCAGGCGTGTTTTACCAGCCTAAGTAAGATGGTTTGGTCGATAGATTCCTGGTTCTTAAAAGGAGCCAGGAGTTTTTTTAGGCGGGTAATTTTAGCGTGAAGCTGTCTCTGAGATGAAAGTCTGGCTCTTTCCCAGGGTGTTTGAGCGCCCAATAGGATAAATCTCCGTTGGTGTGCTTGACCACAGCGGCGATCGCCGTTTCTAGCCCTTGGCTGGCTGCAAAAATTGCGCCCAAGTTAAGCTTCAAGGCGATCGACAGGGCATCGGGTTCAGTTTGCACACTAAAGGGCAGGGTTGGAAACGCAGTTTCCTCTTTCAGACCCTGGCGATAGTCGCTAAAGCCGTAGACATTCCAGTGACCTGCTGGAGAGAGGTTGAACTCCCAATATTGTTTATCGTTTTTAGTGCCTAAGAAAAATTCAAAGCAGGTAGCTTCCCAAAGTTGGCTCTGTCGAGTAGGAGTCGCAGCAGGGGCAATCACTACATCGGTCAAATCGCCTAAAAGCGAGTAAGAAATAGTCAGCACGTTGGCACGCCGAGCAACGGTGCCAATGATTTCTAAATCATTGGGGGGAGTTTGGGAAAAGGACTGGAGAGAAAAGATCTGATCGCTCATTGCAGGTCACGGATAATAGTGCGAAGGGTCGCTTCTTGGAGTTCGATGCTTTCTGTCAGCTTAAACTGAACGAGCGCCCGAATGAGATTATGTTCGGGATACTTTACCTTGAAATAGACGTTTCCTGACAGGTAATCGGTAAAAAACCGCAGCCCTAGCTCAAAAGCAATCAGACGAATCGCATCGTATAAGTAGAAGTAATCATTTTCAGTGAAGAATGCTTTGACTACAGAAAAATAGCCCTGTAAAATTTTTTGGCAAAGATCCGGCTCAAACTGAACGGTTTGCCAATGCTCAGTTTCTTCCCCAATCGGGTTACAGCCCGATCGCAAGCAATCGCCGATATCGTAGTGAACTAGACCAGGTTTAACGGTGTCGAGATCAACAACACTAATTGCTTGATGAGTAGCAGTATCGAACATGACGTTATTCACTTTGGGGTCGCCATGCATGAGGCGAAGGGGAAGCTTGTTTTGGGCTTTGGCAGTTTCCAGGATAGATGCCCAGGTCTGGCGATCGCTGATAAATTTTAAGCAATAATTGACTTCAGATGATTGCGTTGGAATAGATTGCGACCCTTGCAGTATCTGCAAAGCAGCCCGCACTTGCTCATAGCGCTGAAGATAAAGTGGTGTGATGTGAAATCCTTCTAACGTATCGGCAAGTTTTTCAGGGGGAAGATCACTGATAAGGTTGTGGAACATGCCGAGGGCATAGCCAATTTCTTGAGCTTGTTCAAGATTTTGCAAAATGTTGAAGGATTGTGATCCTTTGATGTAGCTAATGGCGCGCCAGAAGGAGCCAGTGTCATCGATCCAATGGGTTTGAGCATCTTGGGTGAGGAGAACTTGCGGCACTTCCCAGCGGCGATCGGGCGGGGAATGGTGGAGGCGATCGCTCACATGTTGTGTGTAAATGCACATATTCTGCATCACGAGTTGGGGCTGGCGAAAGACCTGCGTATTGATGCGTTGCAGGATAAATTGCTCTTCAGAGGATGTCTGAGAAGTATCAAAGATTCTTACACTTGCCCCCCAACCCCCCATTCTGGGGGACTTCCGAACCAATGCTCCTTCAAAGTCCCCCAGAATGGGGGATTTAGGGGGCGGATCGGATAGCAATCTAGACTTCTCAGACATCGTCTCAGCTAACGCATCAATTGTTACGAGGAACGTATCGTTAACATTGCCATTTCCAAAAGGTTTAATTGCTGTTACTTTCTCATGAGTTGTAAAGTAGCTAGCAATGGTAATCAAGTCATTCGTCATAGGGTTTACCAGGGTATCCGATTACCATCCCATGAAAAAAACTCGCCGCTGTCACTTTCTTGAAGCTGATCGATGACTGCAAGCAGTTGTTGAACAGTGCGATCGGGCGTAAATAATTTTTCGGGTGGGACGTTGCGTTGAAAAGGACGCGAGAGTTCTGTATCTGTTGTGCCGGGGTGTAATATGACAACGATCGCCCTTGGGCAAGTTCGTCGATATTCGATCGCGACGGTTCGCATAAACATGTTCAAAGCTGCCTTTGAAGCGCGGTATCCATACCATCCACCCAGCCGATTATCGCCAATGCTACCCACTTTGGCAGAAATGGTGGCGAGAATAGAGCGCTGATCGTGTTTAAGCAACGGCTGTAGATGTTTTGCTAATAACACTGCACCAATACTATTAACTTGAAAATAGTTCAAAAGCTGCTCGGTGTTGAGATGGCGTAAGCTCTTTTCGGGCTGCATTTCGCCATCGTGCAGAACGCCGATGCAGTTGATGACAGTATGCAGCTTGGCGGTTTCGGTTTTAATAGTTTGGGCGATCGCTTCAATCTGCGCTTCATCTGTAATATCCATTGACAAACAATGTAAACGCGGATCAGAAATTTCGAGGAGTGGGGACTGTGGATCGCGGTAAGTAGCGTAAAGTTTGTCAGCGCGATCGCTTTCGAGGAACCGTCGAACAAACCCTAAGCCAATGCCTTGACCCGCCCCCACAATTAGCGCCGCCAGAGAAGAAGCCATCAGGGTTGGGGTGAAATGTGCGCCCTGAGTATAGCAGCAAGCTCAGCTAATCTCTAGCACTTCTACATCAAAAATGAGTGTGGCATTCGGAGGGATACCTCTTGTTCCCTGAGCGCCATAGCCAAGTGCTGCCGGAATGATCACCTGCCGTCGTCCGCCCACTTTCATCGTGCTAATGCCTTCCTCCCAGCCCTGAATCACTTGCCCTAGTCCAATGCGGAAAGAGAAGGGTTGATTGCGATCGCGCGAACTATCGAACTGGGTGCCATTCGTTAAAATTCCGGTGTATTGCACCTTTACGGTTTGTCCGGTTTGGGGCGAAGCGCCTGTGCCCTGCGCAAGGTCGATATATTGTAAGCCTGAAGTAGAGGGTGTAATGATTTTTTCGGGTGTAAACGAGTAGTTGAGAGTGTAATTTGTCTCTCTTCCAGGAGCAGCAAAAACTCGCACAAAGTAAGGTGAGCCAGCAATGCTGGTCAAGCTCTGTCGAAGGGCTTCTGGGATTGCGCCAGGGTTGGTTGAGGTTGAAAGTAAAGTCCGATTTTTATCATAAACTTCAATGTTCGCGTCATCACTCAAGCCCGTCAGATCCAGCTTAAGTTGTCCAGCGACCAGTGGAACGATGCCCGTATAGTCATTAGGATCGTTGTTGCCCACGAAATCTGTAATGGGTTTGCCTGTCAGACGAGTTGCTGTTTCAAACGTATTGCCAATTTGATCAGCAGCCGGAATTGACGAGAGGGTGAGGGCATATTTAGACTCGGTGCCGCCTCGCAGTTTGACATGAACGTAGAAAGTGCCTGTTTCTAAAAGAACATTTGTTAGATGCTCGGCTTTATTTTTGCGATTGCGGGAAGCGGTAATGACTTGCCCGGTGCTATTTAGGAGCGCAACGTCGATATTCGCTCTTCTAGAAATTCCTTTAAGCGCCAGGTTGAAACTGCCCCTAAATTTGTTATTAATTTTCCAAACATCGACACGATCTTGCAAGCTCAGGCTTTCGCTAGCCGTTTGATTTGTTTCACTCAACCTAAAATTTCTGGCACCCTGAAGCGTTTTACCTGGATCTTTAGCCACGTGCTTTCTCTCAAAATAAATGGAGCGATTTCAATTTATCCCAAGGTTTTAGTTTGACCAGGGTAGGAGTACGCAATCGCACACGTTGTACAGGGGTAGGCGATCGGATACTATGAAGGGCGGGTTCAAGCAGACTATTCGCCAATTAGGAAAGTTCAGGTTATGTCGGAGGATCAGTCGGTTTATTCAAGGGTTGACCTAACCCCAAATCATGCATGCCCTGCTTTTTCGCTGATCATTCCTGCTTACAACGAGCAAAATGGCATCATTCCCGTTTTAGATGAACTTCAGGCGACGCTTAGGGCTGCGGCGTGTGAGTACGAAATTATTGTAGTCAACGATGGTTCTACCGATGACACGGGCAAGTTACTGCGACCTTACAAAGGCATTCGGTTGGTGGAGCATCGGCGTAATTGTGGCTATGGGGCTTCGCTAAAAACGGGAATTCGTAACGCCCAATATCCTTGGATTGTGATTACAGATGCCGATGGGACTTATCCAAACGATCGCATTCCCCATTTAGTAGCGCTGACTGCTCAAGCCGATATGGTGGTGGGAGCAAGAATTGGGGCAAATGTTCGGTATTCTAATTTGCGTAAAATTCCGAAGTGGTTTTTGGTGCGCTTTGCTCAATGGTTAACGCGATCGCCCATTCCCGACCTCAACAGTGGGTTGCGGGTGTTCCGCAAAAGCATTGTCGAACGGTTCTTGACGATTTTGCCCGATAATTTTAGTTTTACCACTAGCATTACTGTCGCGATGCTGATGAGTAACTATGCCGTTCATTACGAGCCGATCGATTATCATGCACGAGTCGGTAAGAGCAAAATTAAACCGATTCGAGATACACTGCGATTTGTGCAGTTAATTTTGCGAACAGGAGTATATTTTGCGCCCTTACGGGTTTTTATGCCGTTAGCAGCGATATTCTTTACCGGGTTTTTAATTACATTATTTCAAGACTTATTTGTTCGAGAAGATTTGACAGAACGAACGTTAATTTTATTGATTGCTGCAACTCAAATCGGCATGTTTGCGCTGCTAGCAGACATGATCGATAAACGCACAGGACGGCTGTAGAAAGATTTTAGAGGATTCTAGATTGCTATCCGATCCGCCCCCTAAATCCCCCATTCTGGGGGACTTCCGAACCAGTTCTCCTTCAAAGTCCCCCAGAATGGGGGATTTAGGGGGCAAGTGTAAGAATCTTTGGTACTTCTCAGACATCCTCTTAGAATAATCAAAATATTAGGGAAATAAGAGATAACTGGCTAATTACTGCACAATCTCCCATAGCCTCACTTCTGCCTGACTCATGCTGTGATCTTCGTAGACGGGCTTGATTTCATATTTGCGTTCTAATCGGTTGCGCAATCGTTGAGACGGGTTTAGTAAAAAAATAGGAGCAAATTCCTCAGCGATTTTTAATTGTTTAGGAGTGCCGACCAATTGAAAATGAGTCTTGGGTTTGACCCAGTAGCTAATTGCCAATAGCGCTGCGGGGTCATCGTCACTAATCACCAGCGGGTTTGAGGCTTGGTTAATGAGGGCGGAAACGGCAGGATAGTAGGCGCTGCGAGGGATGCTTTTGTTCCACCACACCTGTGCTTGAGCGCTGACTGAACAAGCAACAATGCCGCCTATGATTAATCCCGCTAACATCAGTTGCGCTAGCCTTTTGCCCCACCCGCCAGCCTCAATTTGAGTGACGAAGAGGTAAGCGATCGCCATTTGAATCCCAAGAAATGCCGGAATTAAATAGCGAATCCGGAGCGATCGCTGTCCGCCTAGAAAAATATCGGGCAATGCTAATACTAAAAACGACACTGCCACGATTGCTAAAACCATCAGCCAGGTGACTTTTGGCGTTTTGCGGCAGAGATAATAAAGCGGTGCAAATCCTACCAAGATTAATCCAACCGTGTTGAGTGAACCTAACTCGCGATCGATTAATCCTCGGCTAAAATTCAAAACCCATTCGTTAATTAGGGTCGAAAATTGGTAGGGCAAATTTAAGGTCGCGGTGGATTCTTGAACTTGATCTAAGTTGCTAAAGAACACTATCAGCCAAGGTATGAGACTGATTAAGCTGATGCTTGTGGTCATTAGATAAGAACGCGCCGTTGCACTAAGCCTTCTTTTGGCAAAAACATTTTCAACGATCGCCACATAAATGCCGTGAGCAAGAATGATTTCGCCAAAGAGCAGTTGGGTATACAGCCCCAACGTTAGGCTAATGCCATATGCCAACCAACTCCAACGAGTTTTAGTTCGCATTGCCCAGAGCAATAGAGCGCTGGAGAGTAAAATCTCAACTGTCCACAGGCTATAAGGACGGGCTTCTTGAGCATATAGAACATGGAGCGGCGTGATGGAGATGAGGGCGATCGCCACCCAGCCCACCGCATTAGAGGCAAATAATTCTTGGCACAGCCAGAACAGGCAAGGGAAGACCAGCAGGCTAAAGAACACCGACAAGCCTCGAATATTTGCCACAGAATAGCCAAATCCTTCCGTCCACAATCGCGCTAAGAGAAAATAAAGAGGCGTGTGTTCAGCGTTGCCTTTGAGAGCGTTGAGCGTATCACCCCAGCTTTTTTCGCCAGGACGTTGATAGGTTTGGAGCGTGGCAGTCTCTATCACTTGCCCTGTGTAAATTTCTTCAACTAGTTCGGTTTGGGTATGACCCGACATTCGCAGAGAAGTTCGGGCTTCGTCGAGCCAGTAGACTTTGCGATCGAGATGATAGAAGCGAAAGAAGATGCCAATAACGAGGAGGGCAATGGCGCAAATTTGTAGCCAGCGGGGGAGCGATCGCCCCAATTGTTGCTTCGGTTCACGACTCAGATTTAACTGCAACATACCTTCTTTGCCGACCCCAATTTTAGTACGCTAAATCATAATGCGAAAAGAATTAGAGTATTCTACGGTGTCTGGCTGAAAAGACAACTTGGTTTCCTCTCTCTGCGTCCCCATGACTCTTCCAAAAATTGCGCCTTGGCTTAGCTTTAGCCTTGTCATCTCTTTTCTCTACATCATCCTGGCGCTCCAGCCCTCCTTAGGGTACGAGTATTTAGTGCAAGATGATGCCCGACAGCACGTATTTTGGATGCAGCAGTTCCAAGATAGAGCGTTATTTCCTAATGATTTGATCGCCCTGTACTTCCGGTCGATTGTACCCGCAGGATATACGGCGCTGTATGGATTAGCGGCACAATTTGGCATTGATCCATTGGCGCTCAGTCGGTGGCTGCCGATCGGGTTGGGATTAGCGACAGCGGGATTTTGTTATGGCATCTGTGTGAAAATCTTGCCGATTCCGGTGGTCGGGTTTGTGGCATCTTTTTTGCTGACTCAAAACTTGTGGACAAAGGATGATTTGGTTTCAGGAACGCCACGGGCTTTTTTCTACCCGCTGGTTACGGCGTTTTTGTACTATCTGCTGCAACGTCACGAGCCTCCGGTATGGCGGCGATCGCTCCTCCCGTGTTTAATTATTTTCCTGCTGCAAGGCTTGTTTTATCCGCAAACGCTGCTGTTGAGTTGTGGCGTGCTGGTGCTAAATTTTGTGGCTTGGGAGCCGAGAAGCATTCGCTTACCGCAGCGGCTTCAAGACTGGGGCTTTGTGGCGGCTGGTTTGGGTGTAGCGGTTTTGGTGCTACTGCCGTTTGCATTGCAAACTTCTGAATATGGCCCTGTGATCACGGCAGCGGAAGCTAGACCCATGGCAGAATTTGCCGAGCATGGACGGGTTAGATACTTTGTGCCGCCTCTGGAGTATTGGTTGAGTTGGATGCGAAGCGGTATTTTCCCTAGCCTTTGGGTGCCGCCGTTGATGCTAGCGGGGTTTTTGTTGCCCTTCTTGTGGCGGCTGGGCAACCAATTCCCACTCATCCAACAAGTGCGCCCTAACGTTAAGTTATTGGCAGATGTAGTGTTGGCATCGTTGGTTTGGTTTGGGCTGGCTCACCTTCTGCTGTTTCGGCTGCAACTTCCTAGCCGATATACGCAGCATAGCTTCCGAGTCGTGTGGGCGATCGCCGCTGCCATTGCGCTGGCTGCTCTTTTTGATGGATTTTCCCGTTGGTTAAATCGTGCGTCTCGGCAGAATCGGCTAAAAGCTTTAGGAATAACGGCGATCGGGGCGATCGCGCTCATTTCTATCTCACCCACGCCTGCCAAATCTTATCCGTTTTTAGTTCATGTAGTGGGTCGAACGCCGCCTCTATACCAGTTTTTTCAGCAGCAGCCCAAAGATATTATGATTGCCTCCCTAACCCAGGAGGTCAATAATTTACCAACTTTTGCCCAGCGAGCGATTCTGACGGGGCGAGAGTATGCGCTGCCCTATCACAAAGGTTATTACCAAGAGCTACGACAGCGGACTGTCGATTTGATCGCGGCTCAGTACACTCCTGATTTGGCGAAGCTTCAGGCGTTTATTCGTCAGTATGAAGTTGATTTTTTTGTGATAGAGCAGGAGTCGTTTAAGCCCTATTACGTGAAAGATGATTTTTGGTTGCGGCAGTATGAGCCGTTTTCTAGTGAGGCGATTGCCCAATTGGAAAGCGATCGAAAACCCGCTTTGGCTCGATTGAGAAATCGCTGCTCGGTGTTGAAGAGCGATCGGTTGCTGGTGCCTCAACTCAAAATAGAGCCGCGTGAGGCAGGACAGATAGAAGTTTTGAATGCTCAATGCATTTTGGAGGGGAAGCGAAGGGAGTGATAAAATAATTCCTATTAAGAATTCCTAATTGTTCTCCTCGTTGTTCCATGGATATTACCGAGTTTTTTCAGCAAAGTGCTGGCAAATGGGTGTCTCAGCGCACCAGCCACCATCCTACTTTCAAGCAACCTGAGGGCGGCAGGTCTGATTTTTATATTGAGGTTCTGCCCTCATCTGACCCGGCTGTCGTTCAGCTTTGTCAGCAGCATGGTATTGATGCAGCATTGGCAGTTTGTGGTGTCAGAACCCGTTGGGATGGCGTGATGGAGCAAAATAAAGAAAAACGGGCAGGAACTGCGCTAATGGTAGCGATCGCTGATTCTACTCAACCCAACCGAGGGAAGCTACTTCGACCCAGCGGTGAGGCTGAGCAAAGAGTGACAGGGCGCTATGTTATGGGCGACGATGAGGCTCTCACGCTCATCAGTGAATCTGAAACGCTTTATTCAGAAGAACGTTTATGGTTTGCCAGCCCTAACTTACGGTTGAGAACTAGCACCATAAAGCAAGCAGATGGGTTTAGTACTGCTTCTTTTTGTTCTGAAATTCGCATGGGTGGAGCACCGCCTGCTCAATAAATCTCTCTCAATAAATCTCTCAAGGGTTGGGAGGTTTGGGAGGTTGAGTTGGCTCAGAATTCTTTGCAAACCTTGAACGACCTGCATTTTGTACGATCGCTTTGAGCTTTGCGTAAAACTCTGACGGCGCTAGAGTGGGCACAAACTGATGAATTGGCGGACTGCTTGCATCCTTTACCTGAGGAACAATCTCTAACGAATCCACCCACGTTTCATCACTAGAAGGCTTAAAGGGCTGAATGGGCAGTCCCCTCACTGTTGGCTCAGTCTCCGCCTGGAGTTCAGCGATCGACGGTGGAAGAAATTCTGGTTCGCTGTCTATTGGGAGGGGCGCAGTTTCTTCGAGATGCCCATGAGGGGGTGCCTCTGTGGATTCAACATCTGTAAATTCCTGTAACCCAGACGCTACCAACTGTGCATAGAATCTCTGAAACATCGTGTCTGTAGGCAAAAGAATACCTGATACAGGCAAGGGTTGAATTGCTCCCATAGGACGAGGCATCATCAAAGGCTTGGGCAATTCTAGTTCTAAGGTATCGAGTTCTAGCAAGTCTAGTTCTAGTGTATTGAGTTCTAACTTTAAAGCAGGCGGTGCATAAGGGGTTGGAAGAATAATGACTTCTGGTTGCCCTGCCCGACCTTTGATCAGGCGCGGAGTAATAATTCGCTCAAAATCGGGGCTAAAGTGATGCAAGGGCTTGCCACGCCGCTGCCATAAGTTCAAAATTTGTTCGACTGAAACTGCCTTGTAGCGTCCTTGGTAGAGGGCTTCAACAATAGCAAGGCGAATCCAATCTGAAGGGTAACGCTGAAGCCAGTATTCAGCCAGGCGATCGACTGTGTACCCGCTTAGATCAAAGCTGTAGCGAATTAACAGATCGATAACGCTGGCAGCATCTCTGGCTGGGTCGGTCATTGGAGGATACAAGGAGAGTTAACTTTATAAAGAGGTTTCAAGAATTGATAGATTTCAGGAGGGTGTTGAGACATTTCCCAAATCCTACCTCAGCACTAGGGGTACAACATCCGGGCAAATAGAGATCCCTAATTCATACCGAAGTATGAAGGAGAGTTCGGACGATCGCGTGTGAGTGAATCCTAACTGAGTATAGAACCCTATCTTGTCAGGACAACAAGCCAAATAAAGCGGCTTAGATGCTTGTTGCGTCAGATGCTTGACCAACGCCGATCCCATACCCTGACGACGATACTGGGGCAAAACGAGGACATCATATAGCACTGAATGGGTACCGTAGCGACATAGCTTCCCGCAAGCCACAATACGACCTTCTTGCTCAATAACCCAAAATTTCTTCCACTCTTGAGAAACAACAATCTTTATAAAGGAAAAAGTAATTCCGCAGGTTGCCAAGCCCACAATTCCTTGAAGAAACTTCAGCCCTAATAAAAAGCTGAGGCTAATCCCTAATACCAGCAAAAATCCTAGTGTCAGGGAATGCCACCCCCGCGATCGCCAGGGTGCCTCCTGCTCAAACTTGTTTAAAAGCCGTTGAATCTGCCATCTATCTGAAGCGATCGCTGGACGAGTACTATAAGCAGGAGCATGTAAATCAGACATATCAAGGAGGGCAACCCCACGTCGCAGTCAAGGAAAACAAAATTCGTTAATTTAGAATAATCCTGCCCACATCTTGCTCAAGATATTTAGAAATACAAGATAAAATTCCCCCATGGTTTCCACGTCGCTCCCTTCTCTTTCTACCGATGCCTCCCCAATCCGCTTGGGAATTCGTGCTCTACAGCCGCAATTGGTGGAATGGCGGAGAATTTTACATCAACATCCTGAGCTAGGTTTTAAGGAGCATCTGACCGCCCATCTGATTACCCAGAAGTTGACGCAATGGGGTATTTCTCATCAAACTGAAGTCGCTCAAACAGGCATTGTTGCTACAGTCACGGGCAATCAGCCGGGACGAACCCTAGCCATCCGAGCCGATATGGACGCACTGCCTATTCAAGAAGAAAACCAGGTGCCCTATCGATCGCAGAATCATGGCAAAATGCACGCCTGTGGACATGATGGACATACGGCGATCGCTTTGGGCACCGCCTACTATCTTTCGCAACACCCCGAAATCTTTTCAGGCACGGTCAAGTTCATCTTTCAACCTGCCGAAGAAGGGCCTGGCGGGGCAAAGCCCATGATTGAAGCAGGGGTTCTTAAGGATCCCCAAGTCGATGCCATCATTGGGCTGCATCTTTGGAATAACTTACCGTTGGGAACCGTTGGAGTTCGGGAAGGGGCGTTAATGGCAGCAGTCGAATTATTTCACTGCACCATTCAGGGTAAAGGCGGACATGGTGCGATGCCGCATCAGACAGTAGATTCCATCGTAGTAGGCGCACAAGTTGTGATGGCACTCCAAACGATCATGTCCCGGAATGTTGATCCGTTGCAAGCGGGCGTAGTGACTGTCGGCGAATTCCATGCAGGACACGCCCATAACGTCATTGCAGATACTACCAAAATGAGCGGCACAGTGCGGTACTTTGATCCAGGCTTAGATGGATTTTTCAAAACGCGCATGGAACAGATTATTGCCGGGGTTTGTCAGAGCCAGGGAGCGAGTTACAGCTTAGATTACTGGTCATTGTATCCGCCTGTGTTGAACGATCGCGCGATCGCCCAACTCGTTCGTTCTGTTGCCGAAACCGTTGTTGAAACCCCAGCAGGCGTAGTCCCAGATTGCCAAACCATGGGCGGCGAAGATATGTCTTTTTTCTTGCAAGAAGTCCCTGGTTGTTACTTCTTTCTAGGCTCGGCTAACCCCGATTTAGGGCTGGCATTCCCTCACCATCATCCTCGCTTTGATTTTGACGAAACGGCATTGGGCATCGGTGTAGAGATTTTTGTGCGATGTGTAGAGAAGTATTGTAATGGAGCAATGTGATGCAGGCAGAACAACTCTATTACTCTCCTGAAGAATACCTGGAGCTAGAAGTGGCTTCGGGCGATCGCCATGAATACATTGATGGACAAATTATCCTAATGACAGGCGGACTACCCAATCATAATCAGATTGCTGGCAACCTTTATGCTGCATTGAATTTTGCTTTAAGACGTAGGTCTTATCAAGCTTTTATGGCTGACCAACGTTTATGGATTCCTCAAAGACGAATCTATACCTATCCTGACGTAATGGCGGTTGCAAGCCCATTAGAACTACAAGAAGGACGTAGAGACACGCTCACGAATCCTATCATAATTGCTGAAGTTCTGTCTTTATCAACTCAAAGCTACGATCGCGTGGGTAAATTTGCGGCATATCGCACCATTCCCAGTTTTCAAGAATACATTTTGGTAGATCAATACTCGGTTCATGTAGAGCAATACGTCAGAACTGAAGGAAACAAATGGATTTTTGCTGTGTATGAAGCAGAGAGTGAAGTGCTGTCTTTAGCTTCGGTACCTTGTGAAATTTTGCTGGCTGACCTGTATGACAAAGTTGAGTTTAGTGATGATTCATCAGAATCCTAAGTTGGTTCTGATGAATCCCGATCGCCTCTTAAGGATGTCTGTGCTATCCGATCCGCCCCCTAAATCCCCCATTCTGGGGGACTTCCGAACCTTTCAAAGTCCCCCAGAATGGGGGGTTTAGGGGGCTGAAAAGTCAATGCGTCTCACTGGGTTTTATTTTCACGCAACTCCCAAGAAAGCGATCGCCCACAATCACAATAGGAGCGTCCACATTAATAGTGCGACCCTCCACATTAATAGTGCGATGCCTCACATTAACGATGCGATCGCCCACACTGCTTTTGTAATCCGTTACAGAGAGAGTAGCATTGGGCACATTAAGTCTGTCCGTTTACCCATTAGGAATGCGTATGCCTCTGCAAGACACCAACCGCCGCTTAGGTCGTCCAACGATTGATCAAGACATTGACTCACTCAACGGTTTAAACACCGTGGTGAACTATGCCCCAACCCGCGCTGATGCAGATCCACGGCGGCTGCAACAAACCCATCAAACTATGATGGAAAAGCAGCAGTTTGAAACCGAAGCCCTTGCCCATTATCGGGCGGCTTCTGATGCGGCTCGGTTAGCTGAGTGGGAGTTTCATAACAGCGTGCTGGCAATGAAGGAATCGGTGCGCGGGCAGTTTGGCTCGGATAGCGATGAGTCGCAGGCGATCGGGTATAAGAAAAAGTCGAGTCGTAAGCGTCCGGTGCGGCAGAAGGTGGCGGCGATCGCGTAGAGGATAGGCAACTATTCTCTGTTTTGACAAATGCTGGGGGCGATGATGCCATAATCAAGGGAAAAATCGCCCCGCTCATCTGTATGGTTGCCCTTTCTAAATCTGATGCGCTCCAACCGTTTGATGTGTTCCTCTGTCATAACAGTGTAGACAAGGAGCAGATGAGAGCGATCGCCCAACAGTTGCACGCTCAAAGCCTTACGTCTTGGCTGGATGAACAAGAGCTAACGCCAGGGCGAGCCTGGATTGAGATTTTAGAACAATATTTACCCCGCATCAAAACGGTAGCAATCTTTATCGGCGCACAGGGGTTAGGACGCTGGCAAAAGCTAGAGATTCCCGCATTTTTGACCCGTTTTGTAGAACACGGTAGCCCGCAGATTTTGCCTGTGTTTTTGGCAGATGCGCCGCAGCATTGTGATCTGCCCTTTTTCTTGAAAAATTTTGGCTGGGTTGATTTTCGTCAGCCCGATCCCATGCCCAGGATGATTTGGGGCATTACGGGCATTAAGCCTGATGGCGTTCCAGAAGAAGAAGCGATTCCGGGCAGCTTACTAACTCAGATTCGCGGTGCCCATTCTCTGCCTCGCCGCAATGCAACGCTGTTTGTGGGGCGTGATGAGGAACTGAATCAGCTTCAAGACCAGTTGCAGCACCATGCTTCGGTAGCGATTACGGCGATCGCTGGGATGGGGGGCATTGGCAAAACTGAGCTAGCGTTGCACTATGGTTGGCTCTCTTGGGCAACGGGGGCGTATCCGGGTGGAGTGTGTTGGGTGCGATCGCAACAGGAGCTTTCAGATTTGCTGCTGTTTGCCCGTACCAAGCTTGATCTGGCTCCACCAGAAGGGTTGGAAGCCCCGGCGCAACTGGCGTGGTGTTGGCAGCATTGGCGGCAGGGCAATACGCTGATTGTGTTTGACAATGTGGAGGCATACGCCGACATTGAACCCTTTTTGCCGCCTAATGAGCCTCGGTTTCAGGTGTTACTGACGACTCGCCGCGATTTGGGAGCGTCGGTGCAGAAGTTGTCGTTGCCTGTGTTGAGTGAGGGTGCGGCGTTGGCGTTGTTGAAGGCGCTGGTGGGGACTCGCATTGATGAACAGGAAGAAAATGCAAAAGCCCTCTGCCAACAGTTAGGATATTTGCCTCTGGCGCTAGAGTTGGTGGGGCGATATTTAGCCCGCAAGCAGGATTTGTCGGTGGCGGAACTGCAACAGCGATTGCAGGCGAAGGGATTGGATGCGCCAGCCCTGACTAAACCGGAAGCGGGCATGACGGCAACGAGGGGCGTGAAAGCGGCGTTTGAGTTGAGTTGGGAGGCTTTAAGCGCTGAGGCTCAGGCGTTAGCGGCTTGCCTGAGTATGTTTGCGGCGGCACCGCTGGAATGGCGGTGGGTGGAGGATTGCTTGACTGAAGCGGATGCAGAAGCAGTGGAAGAGTTGCGGGATGATGAGTTGTTGGGGCTGCATTTGCTGCAACGGGTAGCACCGAGTGTTTATCAACTGCATCCTTTGATTCGGGAGTTTTTTGCTGAGAAGCTGACGCAACAGCCTAATAGCCATGAATGGAAGCAGCGATTTTGTCAGATTATGGTGAAAGAAGCCAAACAAATTCCACAAACGCTAACGCTCAGCATGATTGCCCAATTTACCTCAGTGATTCCCCATCTAAAACAAGCCGCAACTGCACTCACCAATTGGTTGAGCAATGATGATTTGATTACGCCTGCAACCCGAATTGCCCGGTTTTACAAAGGACAGGTAGATTACACTGCCGCAGAATTTTGGTATACCGATTGTCTCAAAGTTGCCGACGCCCGTTTGGGCAACGACCATCCCAACATGGCATCCAGTCTCAATAATTTGGCAGGGTTATACTACTCGCAAGGACGCTACGGCGAGGCGGAACCCTTGTTGGTGCGATCGCTCCACATTCGTGAAACCCAGTTAGGGGCAAACCATCCCGATACGGCTCAAAGTCTCAATAATTTGGCAGAGTTATATGAATCGCAAGGACGCTACAGCGAGGCGGAATCCTTGTTGGTGCGATCGCTCCACATTTATGAGACCCAGTTAGGGGCAGACCATCCTGATACGGCATTAGGTCTCAATAATTTGGCAGGGTTATATGACTTGCAAGGACGCTACGGCGAGGCGGAACCCTTGTTGGTGCGATCGCTCCACATCCGTGAAACCCAGTTAGGGGCAAACCATCCTGATACGGCATTAGGTCTCAATAGTTTGGCATTGTTATATGACTCGCAAGGACGCTACAGTGAGGCGGAACCCTTGTATGTGCGATCGCTCCACATTTGTGAAACCCAGTTAGGGGCAGACCATCCCAATACGGCATCCAATCTCAATAGTTTGGCATTGTTATATGACTCGCAAGGACGCTACAGTGAGGCGGAACCCTTGTATGTGCGATCGCTCCACATCCGTGAAACCCAGTTAGGGGCAAACCATCCTGATACGGCATCCAGTCTCAATAACTTGGCAGAGTTATACAAGTCGCAAGGACGATACAGTGAGGCGGAACCCTTGTATATGCGATCGCTCCACATTCGTGAAACCCAGTTAGGGGCAGACCATCCTAATACGGCATCCAGTCTCAATAACTTGGCAGAGTTATACAAGTCGCAAGGACGCTACAGCGAGGCAGAACCCTTGTTGGTGCGATCGCTCCACATCCATGAAACCCAGTTAGGGGCAGACCATCCTGGTACGGCATCCAGTCTCAATAATTTGGCAGGGTTATATTACTCGCAAGGACGTTACAGCGAGGCGGAACCCTTGTTGGTGCGATCGCTCCACATTCGTGAAACCCAGTTAGGGGCAAACCATCCTGATACGGCATTAGGTCTCAATAATTTGCCAGTATTATACAAGTCGCAAGGACGATACAGTGAAGCGGAACCCTTGTTGGTGCGATCGCTCCACATTCGTGAAACCCAGTTAGGGGCAAACCATCCCGATACGGCTCAAAGTCTCAATAATTTGGCAGGGTTATATGACTTGCAAGGACGCTACAGCGAGGCAGAACTCTTGTATGTGCGATCACTCCACATTTATGAGACTCAGTTAGGGGCAGACCATCCTGATACGGCATTAGGTCTCAATAATTTGGCAGTATTGTACAAGTCGCAAGGACGATACAGTGAGGCGGAACCTTTGTACGCGCAAGCAATTATCATCTGCTGGCAGCGCTTAGGCGAGGATCATCCCAACACAAAAACTGGTCTTAATAACTTTTATACTTGCCTCAAAAGGGCGATCGAAGCGGGACAGAGCGATCAACTCTCCGACCATCCCTTCACCCAATTCCTGCTCCAGCAATTGCAAACACCGTAAAATTGTCGGCATTGCTGAATGAAAGGATGAACTTCATCAAAGCTCATTTCTTTCAGCAGAGCGGTGAGGGAAGAGTGTCTCTAGCTGTGCCAACTTCACCTCAGCAACGCCTAAATTTGTTTGCAACTACTTGTGTTAATCCTGCCTTTGCCCTTATGCTAATCAACACTGGTTTTTTGATACCAGTAGACAGGCTTAAGGTGAGGACGCTGGCTAGAAGTGGTATCAACACAACTAACCAGCTAACCTGACTTTCTGGGATTGGCAGAAAGCTAGGCTGTAGCGATTTTATCGTTTCACCTCGCTAATGTTAAACAAGTGGTCTAGGAATACCACGCCTTAAGCTTTTCATCTCAACCCAACATTAGCGAGGGAAATAGCATGAGTACAGAGTTCAACGAACTGCTGCCCGTTTCGCACGGCGACAAAGCGCAGGTGTGGATAGTCGGCACACGGGAGCAAGTGACGCATTTAATCAACGAGTTCTACGTGAAGAAGATTGCTAGCGATCGCGTCCAGTTCACGCCGATTGTTCCTGCTCCATTTGCCAGTGGCAAGTACATGAGTGTGTTAGTGCGCTAAGACAAAGCTTCAGGGGCGATCGCATTGATGTTGTCGTCCCTGTAAAGGCGATCGCGTTCTCTACATTGGCATTGCAACGTCACCCAATCGGATTGCTCCTCAATGCATTGCGATTGGGTGACTGACGATGACGAATGTGACTCGATACAATGCCATTGTGACTCGATGCAATGCGACGATCCGCCCCCTAAATCCCCCATTCTGGGGGACTTCCGAACCAGTCCTCCTTCAAAGTCCCCCAGAATGGGGGATTTAGGGGGCAAGTGTAAGAATCTTTGATACTTCTCAGACATCCTCTTACAGCCGATCGCCCTCCAAAAGCAGATTCCAAGAACCCCAGTTAGAGCGATCGCCCTTATTTTGAATACAAAAGGCGATCGTAGATTCATAAATATGAATAGATTGAGCGATCGGTAGAATAGAAGAAATAGCTGTCGATTTTATTCATTGTTTAGCGATCGTTTGGAAAATAGATTATGCCAACCTACGAAGACGTTCTCACCCTGGCGCAACAACTCAACGCCGTTGAACAAACTCGTTTGGCAGAGGCATTGATGTTGCTCCACCAAACCACTCAGACTGAAAATCATTTAGAGCCATCCAGTCAAACTTTAATCCTCAACAGCCTAAAAGCTCGTCTTCAAACCATTCCACCCGGAGTTAGCCTTGTCGATGAACTCATCGCAGAGCGTCGAGAGGCAGCAACAAAAGAGGAGCAGGCGTGACTCAAAATGTTCACTGCATCTTAGATGCCTCAGCCCTACTAGCAATGCTAAACGGTGAACCCGGTGGTGCATCCGTTGAACCTTATCTAATGGGAGCAGGTATATCCAGCGTCAATTGGTCTGAGGTTATCCAAAAACTCTTAGCCAAAAAAGTAATCACGACAGGGATGTGAGAAGATTTTCAGAAGCTTGGTTTAATGATCTTGCCGTTTACAACAGAACAGGCAGAACTTGCGGCGAGCTTATGGACAACGACTAAACCTTTGGGCTTGTCGTTGGGCGATCGCGCTTGTTTAGCCTTAGCGATCACATTTAACCTTCCTGTAGTCACCGCTGATCAAGCATGGGAAGGATTGAGTCTAACCATTGCGGTGCAAATGATTCGATAAAAACTCAGGAAACTTAGAACATTTAAGATCGCCAATTATTTTGCAACCTAGACAGGAAATCAACCCTTGCAGTAACGACGAAGCCGCGCTCTGCGAGATACCCACAAGGGGTTGCCCTCAAGCCTGATGCGATCGAGGGTAAGCTGAACCTGCTAAGATGACGGGCGATCGGGGTGGAGTGAAGAAATGATTTCGGGGTTTGAATGGAACGAAGAAAAAGCCCAAGGCAACCTGATTAAACATGGAATCTCGTTTACCGAAGCTACTACCGTTTTTAACGATCCTCAATGTCTCATCATGGACGATCCACAGCATTCGTTCGGCGAACTCCGGTTTCTGATTCTAGGATATTCCGTTGTTGATAGACTGTACTAGTTGTTCATTGCGATCGCGGCAGCGCCATCCGGATTATTAGTGCACGACCTGCAACACCATCAGAGAGGCGAACCTATGAACGAGGATACTAAATCCAACCTGGATACCGAAATGCTAGACGAGTATGACTTTAGCCAAGCAGTTCGGGGTAACCCCTACCCACAACTGAACCAGGCAAATATTAAAATTGAGACAAAAGAAGGCGACCCTCACGGTATCTGCGAAGCAGCGCGTATCGTTCAAATTAAAACTGTCGAAGTCACTGCAACAGTTGCACCTGATGGCAAAGTAACTCTGCAACTTCCCCCAGACATCACGCCCGGAGAACACCACATTACTCTGCTCATTCAAGAAAACTTGATGCCTCAAACCGCTTAAGCTTCCAAAAGCAGCCGCCTTCATTCACAATGCAATGTCTAACGTTGAGAGTGCGATCGAGTAGCGCTGGAACAAAAGCAACTGATATTAACTGCCATTTGTGTCATTCTTATCCGTTCGTATCCAAATGAAAGCTAGCAGCGTAAAGCTACTTCGCCCCAGCTGCCCACCAAGCTAGGGCATAGGACTGCATTGGCTCATTAACGCGATCGCGGTAAACCACCCGAATTTTGTACTGCCCCGCTGTTGGCACCGGATGAAAAATATGCTCTACGCTATCGACCTCACTGACCGAAGACCAAATGCTCTTTTTCGTATTGCTATCCTCCGCCCGCATGAGATAAATATCCAAGTTATTCAGTCCGCTATCTGTAAACGTTTCGCCCATGTCGTACTGTTCGTTACCGTTCGCATCTTGCAACGCCACAGCCCGATCCCAAGCCAGAGTCGCGGAGACAAAGCTGCCAGCAGGTAAAGTCTGATCAATCACGTAATCACGATAACGGGGCGCATCCGATCGCTTAGCGCCGACGCTGTTATAGTCCCAAGCGATCGCCGGGACAGGTGCATCAGGACTCCATTGCCCCGGACTAAATTGTTCGTAGGCTCGGAAGGCGTGAAGGTGCCCGGTACCCATTTCAGAGTCTAAAGGAAGGGCGCGATCGCTGTAGGCATCCGAATCTTTCCAAGTCTTTTCGCCCAAATCTAACAGCGTCCGCGTCATGCCCAATAGCATTCCATCGCCTTTGTCCTTCAGTTTATCCGCCGAGTTCATCAACACCGCCTTCATTACTTCATGCTGCCGTGCATCAAGTCCCCAGTGAGAAACAGGCGGCTTTTCCTTCAGCGCCTTGCGAATCTGGGTATCGCCGTACTCTTGCATAAGCGCCACCGTTGCAGCAACATGGGGAGCGGCAAAGCTGGTGCCAGTTTCGGGTGCTGTCAGGGTGCCGTCGGGCGCAATTGTTTGCAGCCGATCGCCCGGTGCCACCAAGCTGACCGAACGGCGATCGCCCTCGTTGCTCTCAAGGGCTGGGTCACGACCAATGACCATGCTAGGATTACTGCCCAAGCTAAAAAAGTTCACCTTACGAAAGACACCGCCGCGCAGCATAGAATTTGCCACAATCATGCCGTTATAGTTGTCGGTAGGAATCGGAATGCCGCCCCTTCCCTGGTTTCCAGCAATGACGTAAAGCGTGTTGTGAGCCTTTGCCGACCAATCAATGCACTGCGTTAATAACGCATTACCATCCAATACTGCTTTTTCCCGAGGATCGCGTTCTAGTGATTCACCAAAGCTAAAATTGATTGCTCTGACATCACCGCCATTTTGCAGCGCTACAGTTTGTGCCGCAAGACATTCTTGGGGCTGCTGTATTCTCGACTGTTGCTCAAACCCAGCAGCAGCAGCATAGAGCTTGGCGTTGGGAGCAACGCCTGTCACCCTTTTATCCTGACTTACCATCACGCTCGCAACGCTGGCAGAGTGATCTTCTACATATTCGTCAGCCGTCGCAGGTGCATCTCTAAAGAACAATCTGCCTGGACGCACAGAGCGGTTATTCGACGCTATTTTGTCGATGCCAAACAAAGCTGGACGACCAATTTCAACCTGCCCGATCGCAATTTTGCGTCCGGTCAAATCATAAGGAGCGATGTGCAATACTCCTGCATTAATTCCGGCTTCACCAATAGAGGAAACTAGCGATCGCGCTACAGCAGGGGCAGTCAAGCAAAAGGCAAAACCGCCCAGTAACCCCATTAATCGTTTCACCATCTTTTGCTGAGCCACAAGCGATTCCTCTACAGAAAGTCATGACAACCATGATAATTAAGATAGTTAGAACAGCGCATTAACTCTAAAAACTCTAGAGATCTTTAGGGTTATTGTGAAGGGTCATTGTGAATTTTTGACTCATTGCCGCATTTGCCTCCGTTTTTTATGAGAAAGATCAAGGCAAAGGATAACGTTTTGTTACACTAGATACCAGAGTCAAGCACCGATAAGCATCCAGGAGAATCAGCCCTATGACCCTATCTCGCAAGCCCGTGATGATCGCTCCGTCCATCCTGTCGGCAGATTTTAGTCGCTTAGGCGAAGAAATTAAGGCGATCGACGAAGCTGGAGCCGATTGGATTCACGTCGATGTAATGGATGGGCGATTCGTTCCTAACATTACGATTGGTCCACTAATCGTCAACGCCATTCGCCCTTACACTCAAAAAACGATCGACGTTCACTTAATGATTGTGGAACCCGAAAAATACGTTGCAGATTTTGCCAAGGCAGGCGCTGATATTATCTCTGTTCATGCCGAGCACAATGCATCGCCTCACTTGCACCGTACTCTGGGTCAAATTCGGGAATTGGGCAAAAAGGCAGGCGTTGTTCTCAATCCTTCCACGCCATTGGAGTTGATTGAGTATGTCTTAGATCTCTGCGATTTGGTGCTGATCATGAGCGTCAATCCTGGCTTTGGTGGACAAAGCTTTATCCCAGGTGTCATTCCAAAAATTCGCCAGCTGCGCGAAATGTGTGATGAGCGGGGTCTCGATCCTTGGATTGAGGTTGATGGGGGTTTGAAGGGCAATAATACTTGGCAGGTTTTAGAGGCAGGAGCCAATGCGATCGTGGCGGGTTCGGCGGTGTTTGGGGCAAACGACTACGCTGAGGCGATCGCGGGTATTCGCAACAGTAAGCGTCCTGAGCCTGAGTTAGCCAGAGTTTAGCCCTCAACGGGTCAGAATCTTAGCGATCTTATAAAAAGAGAAAGTAAAAGTGGGGGAATGGCTAACTGTTCTCCCACTTTTTGGCGTTGCTGGATGAAAGTCTGAATCTAAATCAAAGCCCCTTTCCTCCAGAGAGATTGGTTAGAGCTATCTCACTGCGTTGCTAACTTGACCTAACCCCTAGCCCCTTCCCTGCGAGGGTAGGAATCAGATTTTCACCCTGCCCTGTCAGTCAATGCCCTTTCGGTTTTAATTGACAGGGTGGTTTTATAGCTAACAGATTATTTAATCAAAAAACTTGTGAAATTGCTGATTTAAGTCGTACCATAACAGACAGTTTACGGTACCAGACTAGTGCGATCACGCAATTGTCCTATCTAAATGCACTGAGTCTAGTGGACACAAGCTACCGCAAATAAATAAGCCTCAGCAATATTCCCTGTCTTAAAAGTAAGGAGATTTTTGATATGTCAATCATGAAGCGATGCATTGCCGAATTCATCGGCACATTTTGGTTAGTCTTTGGGGGTTGTGGAAGTGCCGTCCTGGCAGCCGTTTTTACTGGAGATAACCAATATCCTTTAGGAATCGGTTTTGTTGGAGTCTCCCTGGCTTTTGGCTTAACTGTGCTGACTATGGCATATGCGATCGGGCATATTTCAGGATGTCATTTGAATCCTGCGGTTTCCTTTGGTCTTTGGGCAGCAAAACGATTTCCCGCTTCTGAATTGTTGCCTTATATCGCGGCGCAGGTGTTAGGAGCGATCGCCGCGGCAGGCACGCTCTATCTCATTGCTAGTGGCAAAGAAGGATTCGCATTGACAGGTTCTAACCCCTTAGCCACCAATGGCTTTGGCGCACATTCTCCTGGCGGCTACTCTCTCTTGTCTTGCTTCCTCATTGAAGTCTTACTCACCTTTGGATTCTTGCTCATCATCCTCGGTGCCACCGATCGCCGTGCGCCTCAAGGTCTTGCTCCAGTCGCCATTGGTTTAGCGCTAACCCTAATTCACTTAATTAGTATCCCCGTTACCAATACCTCGGTTAACCCGGCGCGCAGCACTGGCCCTGCCCTATTTGCAGGTGTAGAACTGTTTAGTCAAGTTTGGCTCTTTTGGTTGGCTCCCATTGTAGGCGCGCTAATTGCAGGCTTTGTTTATTCCTCAATTTTTGACGAGTCTCCCATGAGTGAAGCTGAAAGTTACCGTGAGCCTGTCTAACCCACTTACTACTAGATCTCAATGAGTCAGTCCAAGCTTCTTCAACAAGCTTCTTCAATTAGAAGCCCGACTCACCAGAATCTTTTGCAAGCGTCTCCAAGTTTCTGTGAAACTGGAGACGTTTTTTAGAGGGTGCTATCTGCCCGCAACTGAAGTCCTAGTTTGGGCTGATCGGTAACGATCGCCTCTACGCGCTCATTCTTCAAAAGTTTCTGCATCGTCTCAGCATCATTCACTGTCCAGACCCAAAACGGCATCTGTGCTGGAATAATTTTGCTTAGCACTAGTGAATCTACAATTTGCCAACTAGGTGCCACAAAGGCTACGCCCATTGCCTGAAGATACTGACCTAAAAATTCTTCTTCTGCTAGATCCAATAATGCTTGATGATCTATTAAAAATCCGATAGAAACTTTCAAAGAACTGCTCTCTTTAACGGCTCGAATGACACCTAGATAAAAAGATGTAATCACAAACTCATGCCCCGAAAGGTGACGCTGGAGTTGTTGTACCACTTCTGCTTCATACCCTGGTTCTTTAATCTCGACATCTAGCCCAATTCGCCCTTTACAGCAAGTGATCGCTTCTTCGAGGGTTGGCACATCCGAATCAAGGTAGTGAACTTCTGCGCATGTCAAAGCTTCAATGGGCTGCTGTTGAATCGCTGCATCGTGATGAATGATCAAAATGCCATCTTTGGTCGATCTGACATCCAGTTCAACTAGATCGGCTTGTAGGGCGATCGCTTCCTCGAAAGCAGCAATGGTATTTTCACGCGCAAGGCTTGAGCCACCCCGATGGGCAATCATTAGCGGGACTTTCATCGTCTTTCATCCAGTTTCATTTATTTTTGTCCAAGAGGGATAAAATAGGCTGAGCAAAAATTATAGATTGAGTGCGATCGCGTAAATCTAATCGCCCCAGCAAATTCCTAACATGATTTTTGCTCGTTCCTTCAGAAATATTGTCAGGGTGTCTGGCGTTCCAATCTTGAACCATGGCAACGGAATAACCCCATTAATCAAAGATTAGAGCAAGGCTATGAAATAGATACAAATGCTGCGATCGCTCATCTTTTAATAGGGATGCTTGGCATCCTAATGTGAATGTGGAGCAGGTACAGCATTAGACTAGGCAAAGTAGAAATTTATCAATGCCATGCCGTCCATTGTTCCTAAAACTCAAACAGTAAAACACTTTAGCCCCCTCCAAACCTGGTTCTGGTTGGGTATGGCTGGAGTGCTTTTTATTTCCCTTGCGCTGCGATTTTGGGGGCTGGAGCGTTTTAATGCTCTGGTTTTTGATGAGGTTTACTATGCCAAATTTGCTAGTAATTTTCTCAAGCGAGAAAACATTTTTACCGGACATCCTCCACTTAGCAGTTACATCATTGCCTTTGGCATTTGGGCAAGCGAGAAAATGCAGTGGGGTACTGTCAAAAATGAGTTGGCGGGCTTGCTGCTCTCTCCATTTAGCTATCGTTGGTTGAATGCATTAACGGGTGCCTTTATCCCGTTATGGGTAGGGGCGATCGCCTATCAACTGACTCACCGCCATCGGTTTGCTCTCCTGGCTGCCCTCTTCATCGCTGCCGACGGACTTTTCCTCGTCGAGTCGCGCTATGCCCTCAATAATATTTACCTAATTACCTTCGGGTTGTTGGGGCAACTCTGTTTTCTGCTGGCACTACGGGCTCAATCTTGGCAACGCTGGGGCTGGCTGGCTGTGTCGGGGGCAGGTTTTGGAGCGGCAACAGCGATTAAATGGAACGGGCTAGGCTTTTTGCTCGGTGCCTATGGAGTTTGGGCGATCGGTTGGATCTTGCATTGGTTCGGCTCATTTTGGAGAGCAAAGGAGAATGGCGATCGCCACGAGATTTCTAAAAAGGTTCGGTCTCTCGCCGACCCCTCTCCCTTAGAAAATCTCTCCCAAATTCATCTAGGACATGTCCTCATCAACTTCGCGTTGATCCCAGCCCTAATCTACTATATAAGCTGGATTCCCTACATTCAAATTGATCCTAGCACTGGGTTTTGGGATCTCCAGCGCCAGACCTTGGATTACCACGAACGAGTCGGCGGGCTGACTGCACACCCTTATTGCTCATATTGGTACACCTGGCCTCTCATGCTACGCCCGATCGCCTATTTTTATCAGATAGTCAAATCTCCCAGCACAGGTGCTCAGGTCATCTACGATGTTCATGCTATGGGTAACCCGTTTCTGTGGTGGCTGTCAACAGCAGCGATCGCGGTTTGTTTGGCGCTGATGGTGCAGCGATTTTGGCTAGGATTAATCGCATGGCAGAACGCTTCATCAAGCGCACTTAGAACTTTACCCCAGTTAGGCATAAGAGGTTGGGCAATCATTTATTTGCTCACCAACTGGGCAGCAAACTTGTTGCCTTGGGTGCGGGTCACTCGCTGCTTATTCCTGTACCACTACATGGAATCCTTGATTTTTGCGGTGTTGGCGATCGCTCTCCTCGTCGATCATTGGCTACAAAGCTCTCAAAGCTGGCGCAACATGACGGCAACAACAGTCATTTGTCTGATTCTGATCGCCTTCATTTTTTGGATGCCGCTTTACTTAGGGCTACCGCTCTCACCGATGGAAATTCAAATTCGTCGCTGGCTGACTTCATGGGTATGACCTAATTCTGTTTGGAAATCAGCTATCTTTTCAAAGACTGCCCGATAAACAGGCTCTCCTTTATCTAAAGTGAATTGCTCGCGCTCGGTGGGCACAGGGAAGGGATTAGTCGCAAGCCAGGTTAACTCTGTACGAACGAAAGCAGGATGGGCTTGAAAGCGATCGCACATATCAACCTCCACGTCCTCCACATCCGACTGAAGCATCACCCTTCCTCCTGGAACCAAATATTGTGCCAATATTTCCACCACTTGCGGCTGCACAACCCGCCGCTTCTGGTGTCGTTTTTTAAACCAAGGATCAGGGAATTGGATGGTGGTGCAATGGAGCGCACTAGGCGGTAAAGACTCTAGTAACGGCTGCAAAGAATTGTTGGCATTGCAAAAAAGAAAATGCAAATTAGTCAAGCCTAATTCTGCCCGCACTGCATTTGCCTGATTCACCAGCGTTTCCCGAATTTCTATTCCCAAAAAATTCCACTCTGGTTGCTGCTGTGCCATCACCAACATAAAGTTTCCCCGCGCACAGCCGATGTCTAAATGCAAGGGCTGCTGTTTGGCATAAACTTGAGTCCAATTTGGCGGAGCAACAGGCTGTTTATATTTCCCGCTTAAAGGATTAACGTGCTGACGAACCCGGACAATTGACAAGGGAATGACTCCTCAGGGATATCAAGTGAATCTTAAAAACGAATATTCTATACAAAGTGTACGGTAGAGGAAAAGGACGATCCCCAAATCCTGTTTTCGCCCTATGAACCTAAACTTCCGCTTTGCTATTATTAGCGATCTTCATGTTGCTCTTCCTCAAACCATTTGGGAACATCCTGAACGCTTTCACCTGGTTGAAGTCAGCATTCTGGCATTAGAATTTGTCCTGGCAAAACTCGAACAACTCAACCTCGACTTTCTGCTGATTCCGGGTGACCTGACGCAACACGGTGAACCGGAAAACCATCGTTGGCTAGCCGATCGCCTCTCAAAATTGCCCTATCCAGCCTACGTTATTCCTGGCAACCATGATCTAGTTGAACAATCTGCTACCGATCGCTCTATTGGAGCAGCAGAGTTTGCTGGATACTATCAAAAATTTGGTTATGCCGAAAACCGCCTCTACTATAGTCAAGCCCTTCTGCCAGGAGTACGGCTGATTGGATTAAACTCCATTTTTTTTGACGATCAAGGTAAACAAATTAGCATGGGTCGCATTGATGCTGAACAACTGGATTGGCTGCGAAAGACGCTAGCAGATACAGTTGGCGAAATGGTTTTAGTGATGATTCATCATAATGTCGTAGAACATTTGCCAGGACAGATGCTCAGTCCTATGGGAAGACGCTATATGCTACAAAACGCCTCTGAGTTGCTGGAGATTCTTCAGCAGTCAGGCGTGCAGCTTCTATTCACAGGGCATTTACATATCCAAGATATTGCTCAGCATCAGGGGATCTCTGAAGTTACGACGGGATCGCTCGTCAGCTATCCTCATCCGTACCGAATTTTGGAGCTTCGGCAAAATGAACAGGGCGATCGCCAACTTAAAGTTGAGTCGGGGCGGGTTACCCATCTGCCAGGCTGGGAGGATTTACAGCACTTTTCTAAAGAATGGATGGGCGATCGTTCTCAGCCCTTTATGACCAAGCTCCTCACCCAGCCACCGCTCAACCTTACGCCTGCCGCCGCCGCCAACCTAGTTCCAGATCTCAGATACTTTTGGGCAGCGATCGCCAATGGCGATTCCACCTTCAGCTTTCCTCAGTTTCCTGATCCCATCAATCAATATCTGGCTCGCTTTAGTGCGATCGATCAAGAGGGCAACCCTCGACTAATTGACAACTCCACTGTTATATTTCTATAGCTTGTTAGAATCGAGTCAACAGATCACAAACATAAATTGACAGCGATCGCCTAAAGTCAGTATAGTTATAGACTGTGAAAACCTAAGGTCACCCACGTAAAAGGCACAACTCGTCCCAGCCCATGCCAACAATTCAACAGCTTATCCACAGCGAACGCCAAAAAACCATCAAGAAAACCAAATCCCCTGCGCTGAAGAGTTGCCCCCAGCGTCGCGGTGTTTGCACACGCGTCTATACTACCACCCCTAAAAAGCCTAACTCAGCCCTCCGTAAAGTTGCACGGGTGCGCTTGACCTCTGGCTTTGAAGTTACTGCCTACATTCCAGGAATTGGGCATAACTTACAAGAACACTCCGTCGTCATGATTCGTGGCGGTCGGGTCAAAGATTTGCCGGGTGTTCGTTACCACATTATTCGTGGAACCCTTGATACCGCTGGAGTCAAAGATCGTAAGCAAGGTCGCTCCAAGTACGGTGCAAAACGTCCGAAAGCTGCTGCTGCCAAATAGCGTAGATAAGGCGCTCTCACCGCTTTATTCAAAAATTGGCTCCCTGCTTGCAACGCTACGGCTTAAGCCGTATGGGAAAGTAGGGACTTTATCTATGTAATCGTTCAAATGTCTGTTCTCAACTTCGATTGAGGCAGCGTAGCACTCAGTAGAAAATACTTTCAACGCCAAGGGTTAAATAATTATGTCTCGTCGTACTAAAGTTCAAAAACGTCCAATTATTCCTGATCCCGTACATAATAGCCGTCTCGTCACAATGATGGTGTCCCGCCTGATGAAAAGTGGCAAGAAGTCACTGGCGTTTCGCCTGATCTATGACTCTTTTGAAATCATCAAAGAGCGCACAGGTTCAGACCCTTTGGAAGTGTTTGAACGCGCCGTCAAAAATGCTACTCCCTTAGTTGAAGTCAAGGCTCGCCGTGTCGGTGGTGCAACCTATCAAGTTCCGATGGAAGTTCGTACCGATCGCGGCATTGCTCTGGCACTTCGTTGGTTGAGCCAGTTTTCGCGAGCACGCGCTGGGCGAACAATGGCAGGCAAACTAGCAAACGAATTCATGGATGCTGCTAATGAAACAGGCAGTGCCATTCGCAAACGTGAGGAAACTCATCGGATGGCAGAAGCAAACAAAGCATTTGCTCACTATCGCTACTAATTCTTAAAGTCTCCACCCTAGATTGGGGTCAAACGTATAAGATCGAGAAAGATGCGGCACTTTGCTGCATTGCTGAGTAAGGAGGTCACTGTGACACGCACTATCCCGATTGAACGGGTTCGGAATATTGGTATCGCTGCACATATTGATGCAGGCAAAACAACAACGACAGAAAGAATTCTGTTTTATTCCGGCGTGGTTCACAAAATTGGTGAAGTTCACGATGGTACTGCTGTAACGGATTGGATGGAGCAAGAGCGTGAGAGAGGGATCACGATCACGGCGGCTGCCATTACCACCAGTTGGAACGATCACCGCATCAATATTATCGATACTCCGGGACATGTAGACTTCACGATCGAAGTTGAACGTTCTATGCGTGTATTAGATGGTGTAATTGCTGTGTTCTGTTCGGTGGGTGGCGTTCAGCCTCAATCTGAAACTGTTTGGAGGCAAGCCGATCGCTACAGCGTACCCCGGATTGTTTTCGTTAATAAGATGGATCGCACGGGCGCAAACTTTTACAAGGTGTATGGACAAATTCGCGATCGCTTGCGCTCTAATGCAGTACCCATTCAGCTTCCTATTGGCAGCGAAGATACCTTTAAAGGCATCGTTGATCTAGTCAAGATGAAAGCTTACTTCTACAAAAACGACAGCGGCACTGATGTAGAAGAAACGGACATTCCTGCTGATATGGAAGATATTGCTCAGGAATATCGCCTAAAACTGATAGAATCGGTTGCTGAAACTGAAGATGCGCTCACTGAAAAGTATCTAGAAGGGATCGAACTCACTGAGGCAGAGATTCGACTAGGGCTGCGAACTGGCACGATCGCCGGAACCATTGTCCCCATGGTCTGCGGCTCTGCTTTTAAGAACAAAGGTGTTCAGCTGCTGCTAGATGCTGTGGTGGATTACTTACCTTCACCTATCGAAGTCAAGCCAATTCAAGGCATTCTTCCTGATGGCACGACTGCGACTCGTCACGCCGATGATCATGAGCCGACTTCTGCTTTAGCATTCAAAATCATGGCAGACCCCTATGGTCGCTTGACCTTTGTTCGGGTCTACTCTGGGGTTTTGACTAAGGGTAGCTACGTCTACAATGCTTCCAAAGACAAGAAAGAACGAATTTCGCGCTTAATTATCTTGAAAGCAGACGATCGCCAAGAAGTAGATGAGCTTAGAGCCGGAGACCTAGGTGCAGCACTGGGACTGAAGGACACCTTCACAGGTGACACCCTTTGCGACGATACTAACCCGATTATTTTAGAATCCTTGTTTGTTCCTGAGCCTGTCATTTCGGTAGCGGTCGAACCCAAAACTAAGCAGGACATGGAAAAACTCTCCAAGGCGCTTCAGTCTCTATCAGAGGAAGATCCAACCTTTCGGGTGCATGTTGACTCAGAGACCAATCAGACTGTGATTGCGGGTATGGGTGAACTGCACCTAGAGATCCTGGTGGATCGGATGAAGCGCGAGTTTAAGGTAGAAGCCAATGTTGGCGCACCTCAAGTGGCTTACCGCGAAACGGTTCGCAAATCTGTTCGGGCGGAAGGCAAATTTGTCCGTCAGAGCGGCGGTAAGGGACAGTATGGTCACGTCGTGATTGATCTAGAACCTGGGGAACCGGGAACAGGCTTCGTCTTTGTCTCTAAAATCGTAGGCGGTGTTGTTCCCAAAGAATACATCGGTCCTGCGGAACAAGGGATGAAGGAAGCTTGCGAATCTGGTATCCTAGCTGGTTATCCGGTGATCGATCTGAAAGCGACAATGGTAGATGGTTCGTTCCACGACGTTGATTCTTCAGAAATGGCGTTTAAGATTGCTGGCTCAATGGCCATCAAGCAAGCCGTAATGAAGGCATCACCTGTTCTATTGGAGCCTACTATGAAGGTTGAAGTTGAAGTTCCCGAAGACTTCATCGGCAACGTCATCGGTGACCTTAACTCCCGTCGGGGACATATCGAAGGTCAAGACACCGAGCAAGGCATTGCCAAGGTTACAACTAAAGTACCTTTGGCAGAAATGTTCGGATATGCTACTGATATCCGGTCTAAGACTCAGGGTCGGGGCATATTTACAATGGAATTCAGTGCTTATGAGGAAGTTCCTCGTAACGTGGCTGAAACCATCATCGCAAAGAACAAAGGGAACGCATAGTTCAGTAAATGAGGAACGGATAGACACATGGCACGCGCAAAGTTTGAACGGACAAAACCCCACGTTAACATCGGCACTATTGGTCACGTTGACCATGGTAAAACAACCCTGACAGCCGCTATCACGATGACCCTGGCTGCTCTGGGACAGGCTCAAGCTCGTAAATATGACGAGATTGATGCTGCTCCCGAAGAGAAAGCACGGGGTATTACGATCAATACTGCCCACGTGGAGTATGAGACTGAAAATCGTCACTACGCCCATGTGGACTGTCCTGGACACGCTGACTATGTGAAAAACATGATCACCGGGGCGGCTCAAATGGACGGCGCAATTTTAGTGGTTGCTGCAACTGATGGTGCTATGCCTCAGACCAAAGAACATATTCTGCTGGCAAAGCAGGTGGGTGTTCCTAGCATCGTCGTTTTCTTGAACAAAATTGATCAAGTGGATGACGAAGAATTACTGGAATTGGTTGAGCTAGAGCTGCGCGAGTTGCTCAGTGACTACGATTTCCCAGGTGACGACCTGCCCATCATTCGCGGTTCAGGTCTGATGGCACTAGAAGCCGCTGTCAAGAATCCTAAGTTGGTTAAGGGTGATAACGAGTGGACTGACAAAATCTACGACTTGATGGAAGCTGTAGATAGCTTTATTCCCACTCCTGAGCGGGATATCGATAAGCCCTTCCTGATGGCGATCGAGGATGTCTTCACGATTACAGGTCGAGGTACCGTAGCAACGGGTCGGATTGAGCGGGGCAAGATCAAGATCAACGAAGTGGTCGAAATCATCGGCATCAGAGATACGCGGGAAACTACCGTCACTGGAATTGAGATGTTTAAGAAGCAGCTCGAAGAAGGATTGGCAGGTGACAATGCGGGACTGTTGCTTCGCGGCATTAAGAAAGAAGACATTGAGCGTGGCATGGTGCTGGCTAAGAAAGGCTCGATCAAACCACACACTCAGTTTGAGGGTGAGGTGTATGTGCTTCAAGAAAAAGAAGGCGGACGTAAAACTCCTTTCTTCCCCGGTTATAAACCTCAGTTCTATGTCCGGACTACAGATGTAACAGGTTCTATCGTTTCATTTACCGCAGATGACGGTAGCGCGGCTGAAATGGTGATGCCTGGCGATCGCATCAAAATGACGGTGGAGTTGATCAACGCGATCGCCATTGAACAAGGGATGCGTTTCGCTATTCGGGAAGGCGGTCGTACCATTGGTGCGGGCGTTGTTTCCAAGATTCTCAAGTAGGCAATTCTAAACAATCATCAGCAGTTTAATCGGCTGCTGATGATTCGTTCTTTTCTGAACCTCGACAATTCAAATTCATCATTCAGTAACTCCAATGGCAGCTATCCAACAGCAAAAAATTCGTATCCGCCTCAAAGCTTTTGATCAACGCATCCTCGACACATCCTGCGAGAAGATTGTCGATACTGCTAATCGCACTAACGCTACAGCGATCGGACCTATTCCGCTTCCAACTCGTCGCCGAATTTACTGCGTGCTCCGTTCTCCTCACGTTGACAAAGACTCTCGTGAGCATTTCGAGACTCGCACTCACCGCCGCATTATCGACATTTATCAGCCTTCTTCTAAAACGATTGATGCGTTGATGAAACTAGATTTGCCCGCTGGTGTTGATATTGAAGTGAAGCTTTAAAGATCTTCTATTAGAATCTGCGATCGCAACGTCCAGACTCTTTCGATCGATACGTTAAACTTAAAAGAGTAGAGTGTCATTCATTGACATCTACTCTTTTTTAATACTCGATCGAAAATAAATCCTCAAAAAACATAGTTCTATCCTCCTTCAAGTCCTTTAAGCCGATCAGAGTTGCGATGACATTTTCTCAATCAGTTGCAGTCCGCGAACTTCCGTTATTCCCGCTTTCCGAGCTAGTTTTGTTCCCAGGTCGGCAGCTTCCTCTTCATATTTTCGAGTTTCGTTACCGAATTATGATGAATACCATTTTACAAAGCGATGGTCGCTTTGGCATCTTGATGGTTGATCCCACTGACGGTAAAGTGGCAAACGTGGGCTGCTGCGCCGAGGTAATTCAACATCAACGTCTACCCGACGATCGCCTTAAAGTGATGGCAGTTGGACAACAAAGATTCCGGGTTTTAGAGTATGTTCGAGATAAGCCTTACTACGTGGGCTTAGTCGAGTGGATTGAGGATTTGCCAACTGACCAAAACCTGCAATCGCTGGCTACCGAGGTCGATCAACTTCTTCATGATGTCGTTCGCCTTTCCGGTAAGCTGACTGGACAAGAAATTGAACTTCCCGACGACATTCCAACCCTACCTTTGGAGCTTTCGTACTGGGTTGCTGGTAATCTTCATGGGGTTGCCCATGAACAGCAAGCCCTTTTAGAAATGCAAGATACCGTTGCTCGGCTAGAGCGAGAAAGCGAAATTCTGACTTCTACTCGTAATCATTTGGCGGCACGCACGGCCTTGAAAGATGTGCTGAGCGATGACGATGACGATGATTTGGATTTCCTAGATCGATGAGCTAATTGGCGCAAGGTTATAGCTACCAAAGGTCTTGATGGTTTCCGTATAGCTCTGGAGTTCAACCAGCGCTGACTGAACTGAGGTATTTTGGAAGCTTGCTTCTAGGTCAATAAAAAAGAGATAGTCCCCGAGCGATCGCTTGGTGGGACGGGACTCAATGCGGCTGAGGTTGATTTCCCGTGTTGCAAAGATTTGGAGTGCTTTTACTAATGCCCCAGGTTGATTTGCCAATAGGCTGAAAGCTAAAGAACTGTGACTTCCTGCCAAAGAAGGCTCTAAGCTAAGAACCCAAAAACGAGTGCAATTATCGGGGCGATCGTTGATTCCTTGCGCCAACATCGGCAATCCATAAATTTGAGCCGCCCGTTGGGAAGAAATTGCCGCTGCCGTTGCGTCTTCAGCTAAATGTCTCAGCGCCTCAGTTGTGGAATTGGCGGGAACTTGTTGAGCGTTGGGCAAGAATTTTCCGAGCCATTCTTGGCATTGAGACAACGCCTGAGGGTGAGAGTAAACCATCTGAATTTCGTCAAGAGATGGAGCCACAGAGAGCAGAGCATGGGAGATCGGCAAAACTAGCGCCTGTTGAATTTGCAAGTTGTCTAGTTGCCAAAGTGTGTCTAGCGTAAAGGTGACTCCTCCCTCGATCGAGTTTTCGACCGGAACGACAGCGATATTGACTTGGCGATCGACAACGGCTTGCAGGGTTTGAGCAATGCTGAGATAGGGATGTAGGGTGATATCCGAGTGCGGTAAGGTTTTCATGTAATGAATGGCAGCGCTCTCGGCATACGTTCCAATAGGACCTAAATGGGCGATCGAGGTGGGCATAGTTTAGGTATATGAAGAGAGATGGCAAAAGTGTAACCCAAACAAAGACTCCCTAATCTTCGTTCAAAAAAGATTAGGGAGAAATAAAATAATTAGCTAAAGGCTTTAGACTGCAAAGTTTCTGGCTCCCAAGGTGCTTGCTGTCACACCTGTTAAAGTGGCAAGCGTGGTCAAACCAGAACCGGTAGAAACCTGCACCAGAGTGTCACTACCGGATTGGCTGAGTGTGACAAAGCTACTAAACGATCGCCCTGCACTGATCCGGTTCAGGTTGATAGAGTCTCGATTGGCGGCAAAATCTGTGATGGTATCGCCACCGTCTTGCAAACTACGGTACTCGAAAACATCTCTCCCGCGATTGCCAGTCAGGCGATCGGCACCTAGACCTCCCACAATTAAGTCATTGCTTAAGCCACCTGAAATGATGTCATCTCCGGCAAAACCAACTAACGTATCTCGACCCTGTCTCCCAGTGAGAATGTCGTTGCCGCCGCCGCCTTTAACAAAGTCGTCACCCTCACCGCCGTCTACGATATCATCGCCACTGCCGCCCCTAAGCCGATCGTTGCCCCGACCACCACTCATCACGTCGTTGCCAGCGCCGCCAATCAGCAAATCTCGACCCCGCCGACCTTTAAGGATGTCATCTCCTTCGCCGCCCTCCAGTCGATCGTTGCCTAAACCTCCATTCAGAACGTCACTAGCTGCACCACCCAACAGCCTATCATTGCCACTTCGTCCTCTGAGCGTGTCTCTGCCTGTCCCCCCTAAGATGCGATCGTTGCCTGCACCGCCGTCTAGCAAATCGTTGCAGCCGAAACCTCTAAGGCGATCGTTGCCATTTCTGCCAGAGATTGTATCTTCAATGCCATCGGCTCCATCCAGCTTATTGTTGCCATTGGTGCCATTGATGGGAGTTCCAGGAACACAAACCTCTTCTCTATCCGACGGCTCAGGCGACGAGCCAGCTGCAAATGATACCGTTCTCCGATCGCTGGTTGCACCCCGACTGTCGGTTGCCGTGTAGGTAAAATTGGTTCCCGAAAAGCCCGTTCCTGCCCTAAAGAATAGCTGTCCAATTTGCGTCGAGTTGAGGTTTTGTCCAGCAGCGACTGGAACGCCAGTCTGGGCTGGATCGCCTAAGAACAAAGTGCCTTGACTGACAGAAGGAATTGTTGTGATGGTATAAAAGCCAATACCATCAGGGTCGGTGGCGGTTAAGCCCGCGATCGCAACAGTGCCACCCGCAACTACAGCAGGAGGTGTAATGGTTGGGACAACAGGAGGGGTATTGCCAGCCTGTACCTCATTGTCGAAGTTAGTAACACTGATATCGGCAGGATCAAGGGCAGTATAAGCAGGATCGGTTGACGTAAAAGTAGTCGTAATAGTGTAAGGAATATTGCCATCTGCGATCGCATCATCCACCGGGATAAGCGAAAAGACTTGGGGCACATCCCAATTTGCAGATGTGAAGGTAAGGGCAGGCACTGAGACTGTCCCCTCAGTAGTATCTGTGCTAAGCAAGTTCAGGGTTACATTGCTGGTAGGGCGAGCGCCTAGCACGACGCTAACAGTCTGAGCAGTGCCACCTTCAAGGGTTGTAACACTCGAAACTCCCGTGACTGGATTAGTCGTTACCCCTGTCCCCGTAAAGCTGACTCCGGGCTTCAATGTTGTAATCTTGAGGTTACGGACTTCGTGAATGTTAGTGCTAGCTCCAGTAGAACTGGCAAATCCAGCTTTGAAGCTTGTCGGGACAACACCATTATTTACTCGCAAATCGTAATCAGGTAGCGTTTCTCCAGCGTCCGTAAAATCTCCATCGTTATTAAGGTCGACCTTAACGCTTAAAATTCCACCTGTTGCACCGATTATCGGGGTGATGTCAATCTGCGCCCTTTTTTGAGCCGCATCTCGGGTGGTAGCAGTTGCATTGTCAATGCCAGGAGACAACGTATTTGTTCCAATCAAATAGGGGTAACCTGTGCTTTCGCGTCCTCGAACTGCAACTGAGTCAATTTTTCGACCGCCAACAGCCTCTCCAATACGACCTTCGGTTGCGCTAGAAAAGTTGCCAAACTCGTCTAACCCAATGCCAACATAACCCCCTTCTATGCCAGCAATGGGCGCGAGAGTTGAAGGATCTATACTGTTGGCATATCCCAATGAGCCACCGTATCCCCCAGACGTAATGGGTCTTGTCTCGGCAGCATCGATCAGGAAAAAGCTAATGCCATCTGCACCCGCACTTCCGTTGTAGGCGAAGAAGTCAAAGGTGATTGATAGACCTTCAGTAGCAGAAAAAGGTTTGTCATAAAGCACAAACGTTGCCTGGTTATTGGCATTGCTGGTTAAGCGAAGCGCACCATTACCAACGATATCGGTTCCTCCTCCGGGCAAACCGCCTGGAGCAGAGGGGGCAACAGTCGTTCGTGCAGTTAAAAAAGGTTGGTTGGAGACAACGCCGCCGATCGTGCCTGTCTCGAATTTCCAGGTTTTTTCGGTTACATCAGCATTTCTAAACGTCTCTTCCAGCAGAACGCCTAGAACACAAGCATAGGCTTCTAGCGCTTCGGGTTGGAAAATAGGGAGTGTACAAATTTCTCCAATGGTAAACTCTAGTTCCCAATTGCCGCCTAGCGCCGCGCTGCCAGTTAGGTTGGTTGATGCAGCGATGTTAGCCTGAGTTAGCGCACTCAGTTTTTGTACAAATTGTTGACCAATGTCTCCAGCCGCAACTTTGCAACCATAGAGCAAGATGTTGGCATTGGAAGTAAATGCCTGTTGCCAATCTTGGATCTGGTCAGCATAAATATCTTCTAAAGTTTCTGAATTTAGTTGAGTGGAACCTAAGTACACTCTCCCAGAGCTTCCGTGGGAGAGAATATGAAGACTCTCAATATTATCTCGTGCTGTTAATGCTTTAGTGATTTGCTCAACACCATCTTGATCGCGATTAAGAACAATAACTTCTGCTTCAGAGCAGAGGTTTTCGACAAGATGCTTGTAATCATTAACAGTTGAATCAACCAGGACTAGAGTCAAGGGGCTTGTAGATGTCATAGGTGATTACCACTAGAGATGCAACCAGTAAATAAGAATACTGGATATCAAGATAATTTAATCAGTTGAGATAAAAACAATCAACAAATTTAGCGATGCTGATCAGAAAATTTTCTGCGTCAAGTACCTCAAGTAGTACTTATCAAAGGGTTTAATAAGATCTGGAGCGAGTTTTCGGTAATCCATAAATGGTGAGTTTAAGATGTTAAATGCTATGAAATCACTGAGGTTGAATGTAAAAAACCTGCCTCTTAAGTTGTGGTTTTCTATGGTTTGTATTGAAGTTGCAGAAGAACTTTGCTTCTCTCTCTCCGTACAAGCACGGTTTAAAGATTTCTTGAGACTTTTTCCTAGGACTTTATTGTTTGACTTATTTCCTTAAAGCAAAAGCCTCTAGGAAATTAATCTTCTAGAGGCTTTTGCTTTAGCAAGTTTACTGTGAACTGAGGTGTCTTTAAGCGACTACAAAGTTAGAGCAGGTTATAACGGAAGCGTTAATATTTTTGAGCGTGGCGATCGCTCCAAACACCGTTCCGGCTCCTGCCCCATCCAAGTCAACTCGCACTTCTGTGTTCGCGCCTACTTGCACCGTTTGAATATATTTGTGGTACTTTGCATCGGGCGTTGCTCCGGTAAATTCAGCACGAGCAAAAACTGAGCGGATATCAATGACATCTCGCTGAGTTTCAAAGCGCTTGATCAGATCGTTCCCTTCAGACGCTAAGCCACTAAAGACAAACATATCTTTGCCTCTGCCACCTTTGAGCATATCCTTCTTTGCCCCGCCGATCAGAATATCAGAACCATTGCCGCCCACCAGAAGATCTTTACCGCCACCGCCGATCAGCATGTCGTTGCCACCGCCGCCTTTGAGTTTGTCTTTACCTGCTCCACCCATTAAGATGTCGCGTCCGGTGCCGCCAATGATCATATCCTTGCCCTGACCGCCATCGAGGCGATCGCTACCGCCCCCGCCTGATAAACGGTCATTGCCATTCATTCCCTTAAATTCATCTTTGCCCTTACCACCGCTCAGGCTATTACTACCGCCACTGCCAGTCTTCTTAGTTCCTTTTTTGCCCTTAAGCGTAGGAACTGCCAAAGCTGTACCGAAGACGCACTCCTCTCCCAGTCTGAAGGAGCTAATTGCACCTGCGGCGATGCCGTTGCCTGCCAAATCCTTGATGTCGCTACGGTTCAACGTTAGCTTATAGTCACCTGCAATGGTAACTCCGGCAATGTTGGTCAATGCCCAAGTTTTACCACCGTCAGCAGTGGTGAGTTTTGCCCCTGATAAAGATACAGGTGTCTCAACGCCATCTGCACTTCGGGTCAGTTGGAGGTCAGAAACATCAAAGTTAGTGACAGGCTCGGTGAACTGAATTGCAACAGTATTAACGCCAGCCTGCGTGGGCGTAACAGCAAGAATCGCACCTGTGGGGGCAGTTTTGTCAATAGTTACAGCCTTCGTAGCGCCGCCTATGCCACCTGTACCACTGCCCCCGTTATCTATGCCTGAGTTGCCTTGTTTATCTCTAGCCGTGACCAGGATATCGAAGCCACCTTCGGCAAGAGGGGCGATCGTATTGTCGGGGATGAACCAGGTGCCATCGCCTTTGTTAGTAGCTTGATAAGTCACCCCGCCGATTTTGACCTCGACGACTGCGTTAGGGTCATCAATTTTTCCGGTTAAAGCCGGGGTGGTGTCGTTGGTTTGGAGCGGAGTAAAGGTGACTTTAGGGGGGAGCGCGTCAATGGTGACGGAGAGCGGTGATGAAGCAGGGCTAGTGTTACCTGCTGCGTCGATCGCCTTCACAGTAATGCTGTAGGTGTTATCTGCCAGCAGAGTTGCGGGAGTTAAGCTCCAATTTCCAGAGCCGTCAACTGGAACTTTGCCTAAGGATGTGGTTCCAGCAAACAGTTCTACCATCGTTGCATCCAACGGAGCAACACCATTAAAGGTAGGAGTATTATCGCTAGTCACGTTGTCTGTATTAGAAGCGCCTGTATCACTGCTATCTACTAAATTAGGGGCAGTAGCAGGAGCGGTAGGAGCAGTACTATCAATGGTGATATTGAGCGGTGCGGCGGCAGTTCCCAAGTTTCCTGCGCCATCTTTTTGCCTGGCAGTGAAAGGATGTACGCCATCTGCGATCGGAGAGACGGGAGTAAATGTCCAATTACCAGAGGCATCAGCAACGACTTCACCTAGCTCGGTCGTTCCGTCGAACACGACCACAGTGGTATTGGGGTCAGCTTTTCCGGTGATCGTAGGCGTGCTGTCTTGAGTCAGTTCGTCGGTGTTGGAGGCTCCAGTATCGCTAGCATCAACCAAGTCTAGGTTGAAAGGAGTTGCAGGAGGCGCGGTGATGGTCAAGGGCAAAGAGGTTGACACTGCTCCCGTATTACCTGCTGCATCGGTGGCTATTGCCGTAACAGAGTAAGTACCGACTAAGAGTGGGCTGCTAGGAGTAAATGTCCAAGCCCCTGAACCGTCGGTAGTTGTTGTTCCTAAAGAGGTTGTTCCATCAAACAGTTCAACCGTGCTGTTGGGTTCAGCGTTGCCTGTGATAGTAGGGGTATTGTCGCTAGTAATGTTATCAGTATTAGAAGTGCCGTCGTCACTTGCCTCAGTGAGGTCTAAACCTCCAGGTGCAGCAGGTGCAAGGGTGTCAATGGTTATAGTTAATGGACTGGAAGCTGCGCCCAAGTTGCCTGCCCCATCTTTGGCTTTGACTGTAATAGGATGGGCACCCTCGCTCAGGGGAGTACTGGGGGTGAATGACCAGTCGCCATTCCCATCGGTTGTGGCTGTGCCTATCAAGATGCCATTGTCGAAGAGAGAAACTTCGATACCTGGATCTGCTTTACCAACAATAGTCGGTGTGTTATTAGCAGTGAGGTCATCGCTGGTGGAAACGCCTGTATCGCTAGGTGTAACTAAGTCGAGGTTGAAGGGAACTGTGGGAGTTGCAACAATGGTGATGAGTAGCGATGTAGAGACAGGGCTAGCATTTCCGGCGGTGTCGGTGACAATAGCGGTGATAGGATGAGTGCCGGGAGCTAGGGATACGCTGGGGGTAAACGTCCAGAAACCGCTTCCATCTGATGTTGTGGTACCGAGCGATGTTCCATTATCAAATAGTTCAATCGTGCTGTTAGGGTCTGCTGTCCCGGTGATGGTAGGGGTAGTGTCACTGGTGATGTCATCGGTGCTGGAGGTGCCGTCGTCACTTAAGGCGATCAAGTCTAAGCTGCTAGGTGCACTAGGAGGATCTACGATGTCGATCGTGACTGAAAGAGGGCTAGAAGAAGGGCTGAGCTTGCCTGCCCCGTCTGTGGTTTTTATAGTAATGTCGTAGGTGCCATCGGCGATCGTGGTGGCGGTTAAAGTCCAGTTTCCAGATGCATCGGCAGTGGTGGTGCCTAGGAGAGTAGTACCTGCAAATACGCTGACAGTGACGTTGGGAGCAACAGTTCCAGCGAAGGTGGGGGTATTGTCACTAGTGATATTATCAGTGTCAAGAATTCCTGTATCGCTGGTTGCAAGTAAATCAGGAGTAGAAGGCTTAGAAAATGCAGCCAAAACACTGGCTAAAAAGCTTGAATCAGCAGCAAGGTTATAGGCATAGAAGAAAGTAGTCGATCCTCCAGCAGCAAGGCTATCAATTTTGTAAGACAGTGATACCGCTTGATCGGCTGTAGTTGAAGATGAAGTAGTAGCGGTGAAGCCAACTCCATTCCAACCATCTGAAGCATCTCGGTTGGAAAATCCGCCATAGGTGACACGGGCTTGTGGATCGATGGCAGCAAGAGATAGGGTGCTGCCGTCAGGCTGCGTTGCCGTAACTTGTGCTAGATCAGTAGAACCATTGGGTTGAGAGACGATTGTATTAGTTGTGTCAAAGCTACCGTTGATAGACTGGTTATTATCTGGATCGACGTTATGCATCCAGTAGATTGGAGTTGTAATGTTCGACCCTGATGTATTAGTCAGAGTTGTCTTCATAAGGATGAAAAGACCATCCTCTGCCACTGTAAAAGTCCGGTCTACTTTCACTCCAGCAACGCTACCAGACCAATTAATTTCAGCCGCAGGACTTCCTAGAACAGTGACTCCATTGGTGACACCAGTGATTGAACCCACAACTTCGGCAAGCGATCCGGAAGTATTATTGCTGTAAGTTGTACCCCCCACTTCTAGGGTGAATCCTTCTTCGGGATCGCCAGGAGTGAAGAAATCGCCATCAAAAGTTGCCCAGCCATCTTTTCCAGAATCGGCGATAAACCCCATTAGACCTGTACCTGACCGGGTGGGTTGCCAGCCTGTTGGTATGCCTGCTCCGCTGGCTCCAAAAGTGCCGTTGGCTCTTAGACCCACCTGGATAAAGCTGCCTCGAGCGTATGCCTCAGCGCCCACTTGAACAGATTCGATGACAAAGGTGTAAGCGTAGGTTTCTAGCAACTTTGTTGAGAAAGCCAGGGCTGGAGCAATTTCACCTGTTTTGAAGTCTAAGTTCCAGTTTCCGCCTTGGGTGGCACTCCCGACGAATGTAGTAGATGCTGCTATTTCTGCTCTCGTCAAATACTGAAACTTGGTGATGAATTCTTCGCCTGCATCTCCGGCAGCTACGTTACAACCGTAGAGAAGGAGTTGAGGTTGAGTAGTGTTAGCAAACCAAGACTGAAGCTTTTCGGTGTAAGTATTGAGGTTGCTGAGATTGAGTTGGGTATTGCCCAGGTGAAGACAACCGGGAGCGCCGTGGGAAATGATGTGGAGGGTGTTCGCCTTATGCCGCTGCTGTGCCTCGGTAATTTGTTGAATGCCATCCTGCTGAGAATCTAAAACCAACAGCGCTGCGCCATTTACGACGCTCTCAGCAAGCAATTGAAAATCTGCAACTCCTGAATCAATGACAACTAAGACTTCAGTAGCAGTGGGGGTGAAACGAGAAACGTCTGACATTATGTAGGCTCCGTAGGCGCTAGTTATGAGGAAATTAAGAATCAGGAAATAGAGGGAAGAGATGCCTGCCATTAGATTTATCAGCTAGAACCCAAAGTTCTAAACCTTGTGGCAGATGGTTAATGCATTGAAGACTCTACATAACTTGCCCAGGGCGATCGCATAAATCTCACTGATGAAATGAACTTCTGATGAGTCGTCAGTCTTGTTTTGGGTCTAAAAACTTTAACTACCCAAGTCGATCGCAAAGATTTCATTGATGAGATGATTTTCTAATGAAGTGCAAGTTTTATTTGGCTAAAACTTAATTACGATCGCCTAACTCAAACGACAACGATAGAATTTTTGCTATGGATAGATTGGGAGCGATCGCTTGAAACAATAGATATGATTGCCACAGATTTTTTACAAAAAAATGGATAGGTAAAACCCATCCATAGACTAATACTCATGGCTTGTTCTGTAAGTAAGACTTCACTGCATATTAGAATTAGTCCTCATCCATTTCTGAATCTACTTGCTTAAGACGAATATGTTTGCGACCCAAGGAAATTTCAAATTCATCTCCCGGTCTTAATTCCATTTGCTTCGTGTAAGCAGCCCCAATCAACAAATTGCCATTTGCTTGAACACTAATGCGGTAGCTAGCACTGCGCCCTCCTCGCCCATTGCCCGATTGCTTGCCATCCACTTCAATTTCTTTTGCTTCTAGAAGGGCATTGTAAAACTTCATCATGTTGACGCGTACCACATCATTTTTAGTGATGGTGTAGTAGCCGCATTCTTTTGCCTTTTCTTCTTTCGTGTGATGCTCCAGTTCTTTGACTTTATTGAGAAGCGTTTCTCCTGTCAAAGGCTCGTTCTTTTTTTTCCTACTCATTATTCTGCATCTCAATTAACTGCGACAACTTGATATAATGCTACGCTAGCTGATAGATGCAGCGACATTTTACCTTCAGCTTTATATCAGCTTGCTAAATTATATACCCCTGTTACACCACTTTATTCTCTGAGTTATGACTCTCTCTTTTAGGTTGTGATTAAGGCTCGATTGTATCGGTTCAATTAATACATCGGCGAGAAAAGTGCTGGGCTTAAATGCATTAGCAATTTGACAAGTTGGTAAAGTTAATAACTCAGATATCAATTCTTTGAAAATCTATGAAGCTAACCACCCGTGGACACTATAGTGTTAAAGCTCTGCTCGACTTGACTTTGCAGCCTAAGCACCAACCCACTTCGGTGAAAGCGATCGCCCAACGCCAAAATTTACCTGCTCCCTATTTAGAAAAGCTGCTGATTGAACTCCGGCGCGCCGGATTAGTCGAATCGGTGCGAGGTGCCCAAGGCGGCTATCAACTAGCGCGATCGCCAGCACAAATTTCTTTGGGTCAAATTTTAGAAGCCGTGGGTGAAACCGTCGACCCTCTGCCTAAACATACCTTAGAGGCAGAACAATCTGAAGATTGGGTGACCCTAACGCTGTGGCATCGGCTTCACCAGAAGGTAAAAGAGTCGTTATACAAAATAACCTTAGAAGACCTTTATTATGATGCGCGAAGTTGGAAGGCATCTCAGGGCGAATCGACCAATTTTGTTGTTTAAGTTGACAAGCATCCTGTCTATTCGTCACAATAATGAACTGGTTATTAAATTGCTCGGATCAGGTTTTTGTTAAACGTAGAGAGAATCTACTACCTGTACGGCGTCTTTAGAGGAATTTTCATGACTTACGCAATTATTGAGACGGGCGGCAAACAGATTCGGGTTGAACCCGGTCGCTTTTATGACATAGAGCGTCTTGCTGTTGAGGTGGATGACACAGTAACCATTGAGCATGTTCTATTTGTAGATTTTGATGGAGAAGCCTCGGTGGGTCAGCCCATTGTGGCTGGAGCAACGGTACAAGGAACGGTGTTGCGCCACTTCCGCGATCGCAAGATCATTGTCTACAAAATGCAGCCTAAAAAGAAGACCCGCAAAAAGCAAGGGCACCGTCAAGAATTAACTCGGCTAATGGTTAATTCCATCAATATGGATGGTAAATCTGCTACCGCTCCTGACAGAGTAGAGGCTCCTATTCCTGCTGCATCTATTGCAGAGTAGTGCGTTAAAGTAATTTAGAGAGAAAGGTAGAGGAAACTATGGCTCACAAGAAAGGTACAGGTAGTACTCGTAACGGTCGGGATTCAAATGCTCAACGCTTGGGCGTTAAGCGCTATGGTGGGCAAGCTGTAAGAGCGGGCAATATTCTGGTTCGTCAGCGGGGCACCAAAATCCATCCGGGGCCCAACGTGGGTCGGGGCAGCGATGATACGCTGTTTGCTCTCGTTGATGGAGTCGTTACTTTTGAAAGAAAAGGTAAAGGACGCAAGAGAATCTGTGTTTATCCTCCTGTAGCTGCTGTTGCTGTTGAGGCGGTTGCCGTTGAGGCGGTTGCTGCATAGGCGATCGCTAGAGCGTTGGCACTAGGTTGTTCAATCAAATTTCTAGGGGGGTTATAGTCGAAAGGCTGTAACCCTTTTAAGTTGAAGTGTTTTTAGGTTGAGCTATCGCTGACCAGTCGAAGGAATTTGTCTAAATCCGCAAAGGTGCCAGCGTAGGTGCTAGTGGGCGTGTCATAGCCTTTTAGGTTGACGGTATATTGCTTGAAAAGGCTAAATTCAGATTCTGCCAAATACTCGTAGGTGGTTTCGCCAAAGGCAATGTCTAAGCCGATTTGCTTTGTAGAAGATTCCAGACGAAATGCTGCGTTGACTGTATCGCCCAAAGCGGTGTAATCGGGGCGATCGCCCGATCCGGTATTGCCGACCATGGCGTAACCTGTATTCAACCCTGCCCCAATTCGTACCGGAGCAGGCAATGGATATTTTTCATGAAGCTGGCTTGTCATTTTATGGAGGGCATTTAGGGCATTAGCGATTCGCACCATTTCTTGATGCTCAACTGCCTTAGCGCCATGAATCCAGACTGCCATTACCGCATCGCCAATATATTTATCAACCCAGCTTCCGTACTCTCGAATAATTTCTCCAGCACAGCGAAACCAAGTCCCAATCACTTCTGATAGCACCTTTTCATCTAACTGCCGCGTCATACCAGTAAAATTGCGAATATCAACAACTAGCACTGAAATGTAGCGGCGGACATGCAGCGTAGCAGTAGCCGAAATTTCGGGCATCTCCATGCCCACTGGGGTGACAAACAACTGGGTGACATCAGGACAATAAAAATCTAGTTCGGTTTGCCCAAAAGTGAGATGATCGCCATTTTGAAGTGTGACAGGCACACTGACTCGTCTGCCATTGACAAATGACCCGTTCCGACTGCCCAAATCAATGAGGTAAAATTCTCCATTTTCCATGCGCTGAAACATGGCATGGTTGCGCGAAATCCAGCGATCGGGCAACACGAAGTTGTTGTCGTCTCCCCGTCCTACTGTCCAGCAGGTAGTTCCAACTAAAGACAGGTAACGATTACCTGAATCAGTTTGCAGTATTAAGTGAGGGATGGGTTGTACAGTCATCAGCAGCGAAAAGTCCTGATTTAATCAGGGTTCATCCTTACTTTTCCCGTTTCAACCCACAACTATCCGCTGAATGGGTTTAGGAAAGATTCAATCATAGCCCTATTCCCGCCTCTCATTTCGTTAAAAGCTAACTGCGACGAACCAGAACAATCCATCTACTAATAACGTACTCAAAACGGCACCCGCAAAGACCCAGTGGTGAAGTTGCTGAGAGCGGAGAGGAATGCAGCCAATGATAAGCAGCGTTGCAATGAGGGCGATCGCCCAACCCACGCCCGAGGGAGTTTGAATCTGTGCTACAGCACTTTGAAAAATCGGTTGTAGACTATCTTGTAAACTGTCAGGTTCAACCTGCATGACCTGCCGCCAAGAGGGCAGGAGGTTCATCAAATAAAAGTAGGCATCGGTGATGGCAGTGCCTAGCAATGAGCCAAGGTAGAACCAGTTGCCTACTTTGCCCCAACCTTTTGCTAAGCAAATTATGGTGAAAGGAAGGGCGATCGCTTCAATAGGCAAATGCCACAAAGGTTCCCAGCGCAGCCAACCCCAGTAAATTGAACCTGCTAACCAGGTCAAGCTAAATCCCAGCAGCAAATCCCCTGTTAAGTAAGTAGAAGGTCGATTCCTGAGGAAAAGACTGAGCCATAGCCAGCCTAGCGTGGCAATTAAGCTAAATTCAGGAACAATCCTGACTAAGGGAGCCTGAAAAAACACTGGAACCGAGACGAGGAAAGCCGCGGCTGCAAAAAACTGCCATTTTCGAGATACCCATTTCTCTAAAGATAAAAGGGAAGAAAACCTGTCGCCCAAGCTGGGAAACGGGTCTGGATAGTTTTTTGTAGAAGGGGGCGTATAGGAGGACAAGGTTTTCTGATAGATTAGTTTATTTTTCTTAACATATCACATTTATATCCCTAGGGGGGGGATACGTTTTTCTATCATAGTGACATTCTTCCGGTTGCGCAGATCATTCCAAGGTAAGATTAACGGGGTATTTTGCGGCGACAATAACTCCATCAAACTTTGTAGCTGACAACTAGGACTTACCGTGGAATTTTTTCAACGCTTGTTTCAGGCAGTGGTTTTAGGAATTGTGCAAGGCATTACAGAGTTCCTGCCTATTAGCAGCACTGCCCATCTTTTGATATTTACCAAAGCACTGGGTTGGACAGATGTAGGACAAAAGTATTTTGTAGACGCAATTCAGTTTGGAAGTGTGATTGCTGTCGTACTGTACTTCTGGGTTGACATCCGTCAAATTTTGCCAGGGGGATTGGCGGCGGCTCGCCAAAAAGACTGGAACCGGGAAGAGTGGAAGCTTCTAGTCGGGATTGCGGTGGGCACACTGCCTGCATTAATCATGGGGTTAGTGGTCAAAAAACTATTGCCGGAAGATGCTCTAGAAAATGTCTTGCTGATTGCGATCGCCTCTATTGTCATGGCGTTGCTTTTGGGCTTGGCGGAGCAGGTGGGCAGCCGGAAACGTGGGTTTGATTCGCTACAAATTCAGGATGGAATTCTGGTGGGGTTTGGGCAGATGTTGGCGATCGTTCCAGGGGTCTCTCGCTCGGGTTCTACTTTAACCACTGCTTTATTTTTGGGCTTAGAGCGCCAGACCGCTGCTCGGTTTTCTTTTTTGTTAGGAATCCCGACCCTGACGATCGCCACTCTCTACCAATCTGTTGAAGCCTTTAGCAATGTTGATACCTCTATTGCTCTGATAGTGGGGATTGTCTCAACGTTCATTTTCTCCTACCTGTCAATCGCCTTCCTACTAAGGTTTTTACAGCGCAATAGTAATTGGGTGTTTGTGTGGTATCGACTAGCCTTTGGGGTATCGCTGTTGGTGACGATCGCCAATGGAGCGCTGACATAGACCGAGGAGAGGCGAAGCTTTCGAGTCTTAATTTCTGGCACTGTTGCACAATCTACAGCCCGAATATTTCGCCCCTCACCCATAGCCTGCCAGAACTACGGGTTCACAAAATACTATGGGTTCACAATACTACGGGTTCACAATGTACTCAGATGAAATACTCTCTGCTTTCCCAGATGCTACAAGCGCCTGGTAAATTAAAGCTGCTACCTCAGCCCGAGTCGTGGGTTGATCAGGCTTAAGCTGATCTAAGGCAGGATAATTGACTACAATATTTGACTCAGCCGCAGTTCCGGCTGCTGGGACTGCCCATTCTGGAATCTGAGCCCTATCTTGAAACAACGTCAAAACAACTTCCGGCTGCTCGGGACGAGGCAATCCTAGACCATTGACCAACGAAAGCAAAACTTGAAGCCGAGAAACCTCTTTGTTGGGTTGAAAGCCACCATCGGGATAGCCTTTCAAAAAGCCCTGTTTCACTGCCCCATCAATAGCTGGAGTTGCCCAAAAGTTCGCGGGTATGTCGGTAAAGGCGATCGCGCCCTGACTCTCTGGTTGGTCAAACGCTTTTTGCACTAAAACTGCGTACTCGGCGCGAGTCACTGACTGTTCCGGACGAAAGGTGCCATCAGGAGAACCCACAGCAATTCCGCGTTTTGCCAACCCTTCTATAAATGGACGTGCCCAATAGTCAGGGGGTACATCTGGAAAACTGGTAACCGCCGCGATCGGGGTGGCAGGGCTAGCAGTAGGCGCTGGAGATGCAGGCGCAGCACCCGATGCAACAACACCAGCAGCAGGTACAACGGCAGGGAGAACAGCGCCAATAAAGTTGCCATTGTTAACGCGATTGGGTTGCGTTGGCGACACAGTGCCTGAAACATTTGGCTGGACTGAGGCATTTGATTGGACGGTTGCTGGAACATTTCCTTGAGCAACAGCAGAGGGTTTAGCAACTGGAATAGGTGCTTGAACCGTGGGCGAAACTATTGTAAAAGCAGATCCTTGAGGCGATAGTAACCCTTCAGCAGGTGAGGCAACCGTGGGATTTAATGATTCTCCTATCAGCGCCAACTCTTCAGGTTGACGAGTCAACCCCCAGAAGAGGATAGAGCCGATCGCCCCAAATGCGACCAAGATGGCAATCATTTCGTCAAAACCAAGGGGCTTTTTACGCGAGGGCTGAGTAGAAGCTTGATCAGGTTGTTCTGACATGATGACCATCCTGCAATGTGATTGTGGGTCTTGAATAATCTCGGCAGTCAAATTAAAGTGCCTAAATTATCCCATAGGTGTTAAAAAATCGGCGCTGCTGAATGCAATATGAAAATCATGTTCCCCTACCCTCGCAGGGAAGGGGCTAGGGGTTAGGTTTCGACAACACAGCGAGACAGACCTCTCCCTAAATCCCTCTCCTAAAGGAAAGGGACTTTGAAGGATTCATATTTTGATTCAGCAATGCCAAAAAATCATGTAGGGTCGGAAAACTTTGCTTTTAGGTTGATACAGGTTTATTATGGGTCAACCTGTGATCCCCACGGACAAGCAGCAGACCGGATGGCGGTGTAGGTTGTGCTGAAAATGAGCCTACTCAAGTCTTCCAAGTCAGCCGTCCAGCGTCAAGAGTTAAAATTGACATCTGTAGAAGGCTTTGCCACGTAGGGAGCGATCGCCTCATCCCTACTTTGTTTCAAGAGCTTTTGGCTATCAACATTGAAACCATGGATCAGCATTTCTCGCAATTTATGCAGTTGCAGAGTTGATATTTGATCTAACCTCTACTTTTCATCACCAACTCACCTTTAGGAATTAGCGGATCGCTTGCCAACTCTGCGGTAATTAACATCTGAGCAACATCTTTACTACAAACTGCCTCTGGAGCCGACCAACTGACGATCGCCCCAGCATTAAACTCGCCGCAATAGGTCGGCTTTGTTGCACTCGCCGCGATCGCCCATAAGCGATAAACTTGCCCTTGAGGCAACTGAGGTAAGTCATTCACAATCGTTATCTGATTTTTTGCCGGAACGACGACCAGGCTGCCAGAGGTTTGTTGAGTTCCTTCAAGGGCATAAAGCTGAGCATTGGGTTGTTTTAGCGCTGCCGTTAAAGCCGCATCATTTTTGGCTGCCTGTTGTAATTGCCCAATCATGGTTTGGTTTTGTTGCATTTGTTGGTGCAACCGATAGTTATCAACAGCAAGAGTAACCAGGAGAAGAGCAGCGATCGCCCCACCCACGTTTTTCCAAAGCACATTCTTTCTAGGTTTTTGAGAAGAAGGAAGCGATCGCTCCTCCCGAAAAATTCCTACAGGTTTTTTATCTGCCTGAGCTTGGCTCAAAATCGTAGTTCGTAAATGCGGCGGCGGTTCTGGTTCTGGCAAAGCATAAGGCATCAGCGCTAAGACCTCTTGAAAGTGGTCTACTTCTGAGGTGAGGTCAGGGTTTTCAGATAGCAGCCGTTGTAATAATTCAGCTTCCTCAGAGCTAAGGTCACCGAGGGCATATCCTGCCATCAGTTCTTGCCAATTTTCAGGAAGAGGAGAGTAGGTCATGGCACATCAGAAAGGGGAAAACGGGGGCTAGTAGGAGTAGCCATAGTGGAGGAATTTCAATGGGGCTTTTTTTAAACTTGATGCTGCAAGGTTTGACGCAACTTCAATAGTCCTTGACGAGAGCGAGTTTTAACCGTTCCTAAGGGAATATTAAGTCGCTTGGCAATCTCAGATTGACTCAATCCTTCGTAGTAGGCAATTTCTAGGATAAGTCGCTCTGATTCAGGTAGCTGTGACATAGCGTCTCTCACAAGCTGCGATCGCTCTCCCATGGAAGCTTGTTCTAATGGAGTAACAACCGTCTCGTTTTTAACAATGCCCTGCCACCGTTGAATAAATCGTAGCTTTGTACCACGCGATCGCAATTTGTCGATAGACCGGGAACGGGTCATCGTCGTTAAAAAACTACTTAGGGAACCCCGATTAGGGTTATAGGCATCTCGTCGCCAAAGCGTCAGAAAAACTTCTTGGGTGATATCTTCAGCCTCCTCCGAGTTGCCCAGGATTTTATAAGCCAGACCGTACACCAGCCTAGAATAACGATCATAAAGGCTGCCCAGAGCATTCACTTGTCCCTCTCCCAGTGCGATCAGGAGATCAAGGTCTGAGGGTGAATGAGTAGCTTTAATTGCAGACGAGTCTAAATCCATAGGTTTTAGAGAATAACGCTCAGACAGGACAGCATTTTTTGTGCTGCCCTACCTTATAAGCGACTTTATATAGTACGGGGACTTAGGCAAATTGGATGATTGAGCTATTTTCCGCGCTCGGCTTGCCGCATTTCTTCTACCATTTGGGGGTTGCGCCGCAGATAGGTGAAAAACAGCAGGATGGAGAAGCCAATAATTAGAGGGCCTGAAATTCCTCCTGCAACCGTATTGTAGATGCCATGGAGGGTAGCGGCGATCGCGATTCCCAGCGTTAAGATAATGCCCTGACGCGATCGATTGATGGCAGCCAAGCCCATAAAGTAGCCAACAATGCCCGCCAAAACAGCATGAAACAGCGGTAAGGAAACAAACCGAATGGTATTTGCCGCCACATAAGAGCCAAACCCTAAATTGCCAGCCGTCAAGCCAAACGCATAGCGGATCGAGTAAGCAGCGCCTTCGGCGATCGCAAACCCCAGTCCCGACATTGACCCATAAAAAGCTGCACTATGCGGATCGCTCAACTTTTGCTGACGTAACAGCAAAAAGTAGACAGGTAGCGCCTTACAAACTTCTTCTAAAAGCCCTACCCCAAAAATGCTTCCTAGCAACCGATGAACAAAACCCAGCTTAGAGACTTCATAAAGCTCAGTAAACGGTGGAATGCGTTGAAACACTAGCAAAATAGGAATGCCAATGAAAGCAGTAAACAGCAGACATTTCAGCGTATTGCTCCAAGAAAATTGGGGCGGCTGAATGAGGTGATGCAGCACTACTCCTAAAATTGAGGCGTAATAAATTCCTAGCAGCCAGGTTGTTTGCGTTAAAGTGGCTTTTTCTGAGACCAGGTTAACCACTAAGGGAAACAGCACAAAAAAAAGCAGCAGCCGGATATTGGGGCTTTGATAAAGTTCTGGGTTGAAAACGTCTTGGTAGGGCAGAAAAGAAGCCCAGTGAAACTGTCGCAACTTTTCCCATAAACCTCGCGCTGGCTTGAACGGAGCGATCGCCCCAAAACTTCTCTCCTTAGGCACCACCACCAGCGCAACTAAAGCATGAGTCACATGAGGCTTTTCAAACTGGGGCTGTTCTATCTGAAGTTCAGGTTGCAGATTTTCGAGCGCTGGAAGAATAAATTCCTGCGACCAGGTTGGAGCCGCCTCGCCAAGCTGCTGACTGTAGACTCTTACCAGTTTGACTGAAGGAATCCTGAGGCTAGTAATTTGCTTTTGAATAAATTGGACGAATGCGGGCTGTGATAACGGGCGGGAAGAACACAGCAAGATCTTGAGGCATTGATCTCGGAGCAGCAGTTTTGCATTGATTCCTCTAGGCTGTAGCTGGCGATTTAGAACCTGGGCGATCGCCCCCAGGTCGCCTTGTTGAGCTTTGACCAAATCCGACTGAACCATTCCCGCCATTTTCAGCAACCTAGCAAAAAAGCATCTTTTAGATTACTTAGAATAGCCTGGATCGCACAGCAGAACCGAAAACAGAGCTTAAGAATGGCACATCTATACTTTAAGGCAACACGTTAATTTGTCCCCCCACCCAAAGCCTTCCTGGCTCTAGTCGAAGTTCCTGAAGCTCCACATCAGTTCCTAGCTCCACTTCATAATCCTCCATTTCTGCGAATGAAGTTTCCCCAGCAATACAAGCCCAAAGGTGTGGCTGTTCCAACTTCAATTGGTTTCCAGAGACAAGGCGCAGTCGTGTCCGCAGCGTTGTAGAAACGGATGGAGTCGATCGCCAATTTAGCTTGAGTGTGACTTGATCGTGGTCAATCATCGCCTGAGCCTCTTGCAATGCTAAAGGAGCTTTCATGGCTTGCGCAAGATTTTCAGGCAGCAAACAGGAAAATTCTTTCAGCCAAATGGAAAAGAAGTCTGCTAAAGAATTTGCTAGTAAAGGCGATTGAAGCGAAGCATTCAGATCAGTTTCATTCCACCACAATCTGCCGCGAATGGGCACAACGTTCAATAACCGCAAGGGTTTCCCCTTTAAAACTTGTCCTAAGTTAATGCGAATGGCTTCTCCTGTTAACTCTATCTGGCTGAGATAAAACCCTTTGTAAACCGCTTGATGAGCCCCGATCGCCACTTTAGGAATGTAGCCCGCTAAGATTTGACGATCGCTCCCTTCAATTTGAAACTCTAGTGCTTCCACCGATTCAACCTGCGAGCGTAACCAAAGACCTACGGCTGGGGAAAGCACTTTACTAATCAGAGAAATTGAGGGGCGATCGGGCGGGGAAGACATGCAAAATAGAGAAAATATGAACTGCTGCCTATGGTAAGGCGGATAGAGAGCAGAAAAAATTGATGTCACAATTTCCTGACATAACCTATGTATGGATCGATCCCAAACTTCATTAAATGTTATGAATCCTTAACACAACGATCCCCACTTTGGTTGAAAATCCGTCCATCCTTGTGAAATCAAGTCTCCTAGCCTCTTGCGTCTTTAGGCAACTTTCTGCATGATGATAGACAAAAGCGATCCCCAAGTTTTCAAAGGAAATCTGCTCAACCTGTATTTTTGTGCTTCAGCATAGAGACGCAGCAGTGCAAAGGTTCAGGGCGATCGAAACTCGTTCACTCAGTAGGGCTTCAAAACCAGTTACCAGACCAGTTACCAGTTAACTGTCTTCGTTATTAAATTAAGTTCTTTGCACCCAAAACTCTAAAAGGATGTCTGAGAAGTATCAAAGATTCTTACATTCGCCCCCTAACCCCCCATTTTGGGGCAGGGACTTCCGAGCCACTCCTTCTTCAAAGTCCCCCAAAATGGGGGATTTAGGGGGCGGATTGGATAGCAACTTAGACTTCTCAGACAACCTCTAAGAATTTACTGACTAGTGTTAGCAAAAATCTTCAGCTTGATGCGTTGGCATTAATCTGAGCGTCTTGATGCCACATCCGGAGGTTAATCTCATGTCCATAGAACGTCCCCCCTTAGAAGAAATGACCCTTCGGCAACTTCGTCGAGTTGCCAGTGAATATGGTGTTTCTCGTTACAGTCGAATGCGTAAAGATCAATTGCTGACCTCGATTCAGGAAGCTCAGCGTCATCGGCTCCTCAGTTTATCTCGTCCTATAGGGGCTCAAACAGAAGTGGAAGAAGTAAAGTTTGATGTTGGTCAGTCCGATCGCGCTGAGGTTTCCCTAACCGCAGTAGATGAAGGTTTGGCAGAGTTGCCCCAAGGGTATGACGAGAGCCGCATTATTCTGATGCCCCGTGATTCTCAGTGGGCGTACACCTACTGGGATATCTCTAATGACCAAAAGCAGGAACTGCGTCACCAAGGAGGTTTGCGTTTAGCGCTACGATTCTACGATGTAACTAATATTGATATCGCCAGCCAAAAGCCCCACAGTCTTCAGCAGTACGAGTGCGACGAGATATCACGGGAATGGTACTTACCCGTTCCAGTCAGCGATCGGGAGTACATGGTCGAAATTGGCTACCTCACGGGCGATGGTCGTTGGCTGCTTTTGGCTCGTTCTGCTCCTGCGCGCATTCCTCCTGTTTATCCCTCTGACTGGACTGACGACCAATTCATTGCCGTTTCTTGGGATGAAGACTTGCGTAGCAAGACCTTCTTACAACTAGCTAATCCTGCAACAACTAAGCGCCGCGAAAGTAGCCCCCCTGCTTACCAAGAAGCGTTCACGATCGCCGAATCCGCTGAGGAGCAGCGCGTAGCGGGTTCTGTCTTTAGTTCTGTGCACCAGGTGCCTGAACAAGCGGTTAGCTCCTATGTTTTCCCTTCAGGCGCAGGCTGGGCAAGTGCAATTCCTACCACATCTGGGATTGGCATGTCCGGGTCGGGTCTTATGACAGCAGGTGCGGTAAGCACAATGTCGGGGATTGGGATGTCTGGAATCGGCATGTCGGGGGTCGGCATGTCGGAAATGACAATGTCGGGAGTGGGGATGTCGGGAGTGGGGATGTCGGGAGTGGGGATGTCGGGAGTAGGCTTCTCTGCTTCTTCAATACGTCCTCGCCAGTTTTGGTTAGTAGCCGATGCTGAACTAATTGTCTATGGTGCAACAGAGCCTGATGCTGTCGTTACAATTGGGGGTCGTCCGGTTCAACTCAATTCAGATGGAACGTTTCGCTTCCAAATGTCTTTCCAAGACGGGGTTATTGATTTCCCCATCTTCGCGATCGCAGCAGATGGGGAACAAAGTCGGGCAGTTCACTTAAAGTTTGAGCGTGAAACCCCTGAGCGTCAAACGAATACAAAGGAAGAAGCGATTCCTGAGTGGGTAATGAGCTAAAACTTAGGTATTGAGCAAAAGCCCCGAAATTCTTCAAGAGCTTCGGGGCTTTTGTTTAGACAGGAGTTGCTGTGCGGTTGTTGTAGAGGCTCATTGCTTTGGGAATACCTTGCTTAAGGCTCATTTCTACAGCCCCTCCAATCAGGTTAAGAACTTCGGGTAAAAGGCGTTCTTCGCTAGATGAGAAACGCCCCAAGACATGAGAAATAACTTGCTTGTCAGGCTCTCCATCTTTAGGAGCACCAATGCCAATGCGGAGGCGGGGAAAGTTCTGGCTTCCAAGGTGGGCGATCGCCGACTTCATGCCATTATGACCTCCCGCCGAACCAGATTGACGTAGCCGAATTTTACCTAGCGGCAAATCCATGTCGTCATAAATCACCAACACTGCCTCAGCAGGCAATTTATACCAATCCATGACTGCCCGAATGGACTGCCCAGACAGATTCATAAATGTAGTGGGCTTCAGCAAGCGCATCTTACCCGACACTGCTCGACCTTCCCCAAAAATTCCTTGAAACTTACGATTTTCTGCCAGATTGATCTGCCAGGTACGTGCTAGAGCATCGATCGCCACAAAGCCAACATTGTGGCGAGTTTGGTCGTACTTGCTGCCAGGATTTCCCAATCCCACAATCAACTGAGGAACCACGACAGGAGTATTGCTTTCGGTCATAGCTTTGGTAGACAGAACCTAACTCTGCTGCGGTTGATTAACTGGCTCTGCGTTTTCAGGAGCTACGCCTAGAGCTTCTTGGGTGGCTTCCTCATTAGCTTTCTCACTGACTTCTTCAATCACTTCAGCAGATTCAGCAGAGGTTGCCGCCTCAGAAAGCACCTTTGGCTCTAGGGTTGCTTTCATAGGCTCGTTAATCGTTCTCTCAATCTGTTCTGCTTCTCGCTTAAACTCACTCTCAAATTCTTTGGAAGCATCTTGAAAGCTGCGAACGGTTTTTCCGAGGCTACGTCCAATTTCTGGCAGCTTTTTGGGCCCAAAGACCAGCAGGGCTAAGACCATAATCAAAGCCATTTCGGGTAAGCCAATGCCAAAGACATTCATCTCAACTTCCTCTTGCAATACATGCTAATCACTACTAACACAAAAAGCCCCGGACATGCCGGGGACGTTTAAGCAAAGTCGATTTAATTTTGGCAAAGCTCAATACAGCAAAGCTAAAAGTATAGCTAAAGCTAATAGAACTCTACCAATCGACCTTGACGTTCTCCAAAATCAAGGAGGAATTATAGATCTGCAAGATAATTAACAAGAAGACCAAAAACAATCCCATGAAAACGCCCATTACTGGAGTGGTTCCCCAACCGGGGGAAACTTTTCCATACTCAGCATTGAGGGGCTTGAGGATATCTCCTAACCGAGTCCGCTGTGCCATGAGTGCCCTTTTATAATTCTGATAGGTTTTAACAATCCGTCATATTATAAGAATACTACTATTGAGAATACTTCAACATATGGAGACTGCAACAGTTATTAGCATTACTATCGGGGCGTTCCTGGTGGGCATCACGGGCTTATCGGTCTATACTGCTTTTGGACCACCCTCCAAAAGCTTGGATGATCCGTTTGAGGATCATGAAGACTAGTCTGGGCTAAGGTTTGAACGCTTTATCTTTATTGCAAACAAAAGCGATCGCCTTCTGTAGAGAGCGATCGCTTTTCAGTCAGATAAATTCAAATCTAGCTCTTAGTCACGAGCTACGCTTGCTCAGCGCCTGCTGCTTGACGACGGCGACGCAGCAACACACCCACTACACCCATACCAACCAGACCCAAAGTAACAGTAGGCTCAGGCACAGGCTTGATCAAGTTCTCAACGTTGCCTTTGCCAATATCTAAGACAAAAACAGCATCGTTGAAGTCGCGGTCAGACTGTTGATTGTTACCGCCTTTAGCGCCTTTCTCGCCCCACAGGTCTTCAAAACCTAGCATGATGTAGTTTTCATAAGCATAGGCAACGACATGCTGAAGACCATCACCGTTAGACTCGGTCTTAGTTCCAAAGATATTTTGACCGCCACTTTTGCCGTTAGACCTTAGCCAGAAGTCGAGCTGAGTACCAGCCGCGATGTTGCCCATATTAACACCATCACCCTTCTTGAGAGGCCCATCGCTGTTAGACAGAATAGATTCAGTTGAGGCAATATCGTTAAAGAGCAAGTTGGAAGTTTTTTGTCCCGTTGCAGAAGTTGCTTCGTAAGCGAGTTGGTTTCTAAAACCAGCGCCTTCATTGATGAAGTAAGCAGAAACGTTATGAGCATATTTCAGGAGAAGCTTGCTGGGATCAAGCATGACTTGATGCGCACCAGTTAGTTCTAGTCTCTCCTTCTGAACATAGGACTGGAAAGGAACATCATTAAACCCAGTTTGAGACTTGCTGTAGATGGTGGGCTGTGTCCAAGAGTTATTCCAAGAAAAAGCCGATGCAGGAGCTACAGTTGCGACCATGCCAACAACGGTAGCAGTAGCGGTTAGTAAGCCAGTCAAAAGTGCAGTTTTCATAGGTCAGGTTAATCAGGATCAATTCAGGACAATGGAGTACACATCAAACCACGGAGAGCCGTATGTGTCTTCTTACACTTTGTAACAAGCCAGTTTGCTGATTGGCTGTTTTTTAAGTAAGCCTTGTTTTGTTCTTCAAAAAGCACTGAAATACTGAGTTTTTGGCTTTTTGTACGATCAGTAAAAACCTAGAACATCGGGAGGTTTATTTTTTTGAATACTGAGAAAGTTTGTGTGAAAAAGACGGGCAGAGAACGGAAATGCGATCGCTCCTTGCCCATCTTAAGTAATTAGCCTGAGATGCTGATGTTTCTGGCTATGGAGTTGTGGGAGCTTGAGGAATTATGAGGGGTGGTTGAGGAGTTGTGGGAGCTTGAGGAATGGTAGGATTCTGAGGAACCGGGGGTAGTTGAGGAATCGTAGAAGGTTGAGGAATGGTAGGATTCTGAGGAATCGGGGGAGCTTGAGGAGTGGTAGAAGATTGAACCCTGACGCAGTTGAGCATTCTTAGAGTCGCTGCTGCTGCATAGTTGCGCTGGGCGGCACTGTCAGGGACAAAGTTGTTGCCTTGTTCGTTGAAGGGCGATGCCACCCCGCAGTAGGTGGACATTTGCTCAATTAACGCCCTAGCCCAGTGCGCATTGGTGTCGGCAAAGTTTTGAGCGGGACGATCGCCTTGAAGTTCTCCCGTTTGACCTTGTAAGATTTTGGCGTACTCTGCGGCTCGGCGCATGACTGCCATGAGTTCTGCCCGCGTAACCGGTTGAGAGGGGCGGAAACTGCCATCTTGGTAGCCAGTGACGATGTTATTAGCTTTGGCAAATTGAATTTTGGCTGCACTCCAACGAATCGAGGTGACATCGTTGTAGGGGTTGCCTGTTGCAGGAATGATATTGAGATCGATGTTAGGTAGGCTATCGAGTGCGCCTAATACCATTGAAACAAGCTGTTCGCGCGTGAGCGCAGCTAGAGGGCGAAAAGTATTATCTTCGGAGAAACCCGAGATAAAGCCAATATCGACGGCTTGATTAATTTCTTCAAGGTAGATGTCATTAAAAGTGTCGTTAAAACGGCTAACTGGCGCTTCGCTGAGGTCTGCATTGGGATCAATGGGGGCGATGCTGTCGCTAGTGATATAGACATGACCCAGAGTTCGATCGCCCAGAGTCCGTTTTGTAAAACGCCAGCCTTCATTGAGAGTAATCTTGGCAAAATCTGTGGTTATGCCACCCGTACGACCAATGAGCAGTTCTTCACTACTGCGATCGCGCGGTGCCCCCACTAGAACTAAGTCTCCTGCTCGGCGCAGAACGCGCAGACTGTAGCGGAGGTCGAGGTCTTCTCCAGCCATACGGACTGAGTAGCCATTGCCATCGGTGCTGCGACCACAAATGCCTGTGAAGTCAAACTGGAGCAGTAAAGGACTAATGAGAGTGGGAGCAAAGCCCGATTCTAACCAGCAGGGACGAGCATCAGTTATTTGTTCGACCACGAGGAGTTGGTGGGCTTCGCCGTTTCGGTAGGGAGAGGCGATCGCAATAAATCTGCTTTGATCAACTTCTTGTTGACCAAATTGACTGACAGCATTACTAGGAAGGATGGCAACTGTGCTGGCTGTCAGAGCGGCGAGGGTTACAACCCAACGAATGGTCGGCTTCATAGTCTAGTTCTCAAGGATAATTCTGAAATAAATTCTGTCATGAAATAGAAAGCTGGAGAGAGTCAACCTATCTCTATGCCTTAGTTTGCTAAAAGTAACGGATTCCTACCACCCAACTTTATTAATAATCATTGAGAAGCTCGACAACAAGACTAAGGTTTTTAGTGCCCTAGAGTACATTAGTTTTTCTGTCTCTTCGCCTGTATATGGAAGGCTTTAGGCAGTGTCGCAGCCTGTAGTAGTTGAAGGGGTAGCAACAGAAAAAAATTATGAATGGCAGTAGATTAATGACTTCTCCATAATATTGCTGAGAACTAGGTAATGAATGAGACAGTGAATAATTTTTAAAGATGCAGATCAAAGACGAACTCAGTTAGCAATCGTTTTGAATAGTCTTAGAATGCACTCTTAGGGGTGTGGTATGGAATAGTGCGTTTAAGAATGATTCCTTTGCAGAATGATACGTAGAAAAAATCATGAGTAAACTCGTTGTGATCTGCATTGATGATGAGCCTGCAATTTTAGAGAGCTTGAAAGCTGAACTAAGGGGAGTTTTGGGAGACAACTGTTTGATTGAAACGACAGCAGGTAGCGTAGAAGCAGTAGAGCTTTGGGCATGGCAGCGAGGTGAATGTGAAGTGGCGCTAGTGCTTGCCGACTACATTATGCCAGATGTTCAGAGGGCTGAGTTATTTAAGCACATTCATCTGCGACCCCTTGCGGGTAACTCGAAGAGATCGCCACACACCCTCAGAATTATACTGACTGAGCAAACTGACATAGCAGCATTAGGCAACGCCATTCATCACACTAAGCTTCATCGCTACATTGCTCAACATTGGAATTCTGAAGATTTAAAGTTCACGGTTCTAGAATCAATTCGTAACTATTTGCAAGACCGAAAGCTAGAATCTCAAAACGCCAAGCTGAAAGCAACCAATCAGGCCTTAGAAGAAACGGTCAAGCATTTGCGACAACTAGAGATGGAGTTGCAACAGTCTGAGGCAAAGCTGAATGTTCAACTCCAGACTGCTTATGACTCGGAAGCCACGCTCAAGCAAATTACTGAAAAGGTACGAGACTCTTTAGACGAAAATCAGATTCTTCAGGGGGCGGTTGAGGCACTGGCGCAGGCGTTAAAGGTAGGGTGCTGCAATGCAGCATTATTTGATTTGGGGCAGAAAACCTCAACGATTCGCTACGAGTTTGCCACGTCAATTCCGCCTTCTCAAGGGCGGGTTTCACAAATGGCTGATTTTCCTGAAATTTATGATCAGCTTTTGCAAGGAATGTATTTTCAGTTTTGTTCTTTATTGCCTCACCCGTTGCGAGGACAAGTTTCAATGTTGGTTTGCCCTATTTCTGATGATAAGGGCGTTTTGGGTGACCTTTGGTTAGTAAATCAAGTCGGTGAAGGATTTAATGAGCGGGAAATTAATTTAGTGCAACATGTGGCGACTCAGTGTGCGATCGCCCTCCGTCAGGCGCTGCTGTTTCAACAATCTCAGGCGCAAGTGGCTGAGTTAGAACGTTTGAGCCGTCTTAAAGACGACTTTTTAAGCACGGTTTCCCATGAGCTGCGATCGCCACTTTCTAATATTAAAATGGCAATCCAAATGTTGGAATTATCTTTAGAAAAAGAGCCTCCCTCTTTAAATCATGAAAACTTTAACCTATCTACCTCTCAGTCAACGTTTAACGTGCGCACCTTTACTAATAGGACGCGTTATCTACAAATTTTGAAAGACGAGTGTCAAAGAGAAATTAGCCTTGTTAATGATTTGCTCGATTTAGCTCGATTAGATGCGGGCACTGAAGCCCTAAACCCAATCACCATTGATTTGACTCCTTGGCTCACCCGAATCTCACAGCCTTATTATGAGCGGGCGATCGCGCAACAGCAGCAATTAGAAATTTTAGTAAATAAGAAAAACTCTGTTTTGACAACTGATATCTCCTACTTAGAACGCATTGTTGGAGAATTGCTAAATAATGCCTGCAAATACACGCCTGCCGAAGGATTAATTACGGTTGAGGTGCTGGAAGAGGGAAAGGGGCAAACCATCCGGGTCATCAATTCTGGGGTAGAAATCTCAAGCAACGAGCGCGATCGCATCTTCGACAAGTTTTACCGTGTACCCAAAAATGATCCTTGGAAACACGGTGGGACAGGGCTAGGACTCGCCTTAGTGAAAAGACTTACAGAGCGAATCAACGCAACTATTGAGGTCGAGAGCGCCAACAATCAAACCATTTTTACTGTAAGATTTGCGTAATCAAAAGCTAAGACAAGAAATCAGGCGAATGTACGGTCGTAGTGAACGCAGCAAAGCTTATAAGCTTGACTTTTCTTCTATTTCACAATCTCTGGCACAAGGCGAGGCTCAACGAGTGTCTTACGTAGACTTTGTCATTGGGGTAACAGTTTTTGATTTAAGCGGCTTACCCAAAGAATATTTTGTGACGGTTGAGAGCAATGACATCGGCTGGATACAAACAATTTTTCAGGGGTTAGGGCTGCAAGCATTGCTAACGTCTTGCCTCCAGTTAGGGACAGCACAGCACACTATTATTCATAGCAAAGAGTATCGGGCGGTAGTGGTTAAGCAGCGGGTGCGCTACGTGGCATTCTTGCTCTGCTACACCAATGCCGGAATTTCAGAAGAATTTATCCGTTGGGCGCAAACCTTTGAACCCAACCAACTTCGTACTCACGATCGCTTTAGTTCGGTGTAGGATATGAATGTCAAGTTTTGTAAAGGAAATCATGACTCAAGCTCCTTCTACTGTTCCTAAGATGACCGAACCCAAGTTTGGTTTCAATGCCTACGCTGAACGTTTGAATGGACGTGCTGCAATGATTGGGTTTGTCAGCACATTAGCAATTGAATATTTCACTGGACAAGGTTTATTAAGCTGGCTAGGTCTTCAGTAATTCTTACCGCGCTGGGATCTTTGCTAAAGTCTCTGAATCCTGGCGCGGAAACTCTCTATCTTTCTAGATCAAGAATCGAACTAACACATAGATCGCTGCCGTAATTAGCTGCATAATCATGACGGGCAAGCCATAGTGCAGAAAAGTTTTGAACGAAATGCGGCGATCGTGTTGCTCAGCAATTCCGGCAGCAACGATGTTAGAAGATGCACCTACTAACGTGCCGTTACCGCCTAGCGTTGCGCCAAACATCATGGCGTAAAACAGGGGTAAAACTTCTGGGGGATATTGCCCATCAAATCCTTTTTCTAAAACTTCTGCGCCAACTAGTCCAACGCTGACCAAGTATTGCTTGAGCAAGGGAACCATTGCTACTACTAGCGGGATGTTAGGGATAACGCTTGAAAGAATGCCTACGAAGAATAAAAGTGCCATTGAGCCAAGTAGAATATTTTGACCGAGGGCGATCGCCAAAACACCTGACATTTGCGCAATGATGCCTGTTTTGTTGAGTCCGCCAATGAGAACAAAAATACACATGAAAAACAGTAACGTGCTCCAATCGACATCTCGCAAAATATGATTCACGGTGTCGATTTTACTGTGATGTGCCAGTAAGAGCGCCAATGCTGCGCCCATCAGTGCGACCGCAGCGGGAGAGACAGGCACAGGCAATGACTCGCCCACCACAAAAAAGGTAAGGACAAAAGCAACGATTCCGGCTCCTAATAGCAGAACGCGCGGATGGTTAATGGTAGGGTGTGGCAGATGATCGAGGTTAGGCAGCTTCATGCTCCAGATTTGGGGAAATAAGTAGGGGAGCATGAGCAAAATAGTGGCGATCGCTACGACACCTCCTAAACTTAGGCGCTGTAGATAATCGACAAAGCTAATGTTGATGGCATCACCCACAATGTAGGTTGCCGGATCGCCCACCAGGGTCAATAGCCCCGCACTGTTAGCGACAAACACCATCAGGATCAGCAACGGCACAAAGTTCACGCCAATTTCTTGTGCCATCGGAGGAATGAGCGGAGCTAGCAGCATGACGGTAGTGGCGTTGGGCAAAATAGCACAAATGGGCGTAGTAATTGCCACAATTCCTAGCAACAAACGCTTGCCTTCTCCTTTAGCCAACAAAACAATTTGCGTCGCTAAATATTCAAAAACTTGGGTGGGTTGAAAAGCACGGACTAGCACCATTACGCCAAAAAATAGCGCGATCGTGCCATAACTATTGCCGATGTAGCCGATCGCTTCTTCCAGGGTCATCACGTGAGTGAACACCAAAAACAATGCCCCTAAGAAAGCGGCAATGGTGAGATGAACCCATTCAGTCATCACTAAAACGATGACGCACAAAAATGTTGCGGCTGCAATAACTGCTTGCCAATTTTCCAAGGCAGTGTCCCCTCATTGTCATTAAAGAAAATCCGTCTACTGATCACCGTCGGGTAGGCAGCGCATACTCTATGGTGATAAGAGATATTTACAGGAACTTACGATCAGCCTTCACACCGTGCTCTATTCAACGGTTCTATTAGGTTGAGTGCTTCTATTGGGGAATATAGTAGCATCTGCTCTGTCATGAAATCAATTATCTAAGTGAAGGCGAGTAGGGCGATCGCACACGAAAGTACATATCTCAACAACTCCAACTATTGGCAGTTTGTTGAGAAACTTCTCATCAATAGGTGCTCATTGAGAATACTTTTTCCTCACTTTAGTGTTACCTGAGCTTAGATCTAGCTAGGTATAGCATATTAAGAAACGTGTGCGTTCGCCCTAGTGAAGGCGAGGTGACAACTGGATGAACTGGCTCAGATTTCTCGATCGCCCTATACAGGAGTGCGCCTTAGAGATTTCTAGTTATTGAGATTAAGTTTCAATAGTGTTGACATCAAGTCTCAATAGCGATATAGTTTATCCATAAAGTGTTCTCCTCTCAAAGGCTTATGTGGGGCTTGCCGAAAGGCTGGCTCCCATTTTTTTGCCTGCCTACTCCCTATACACTGATAGGTGTCTTGTATTTTCTTAGCGCCATGACAGTTGTTTCTCGTCCCTCTTCTACTGCACCGTTAAAATCTCAGATCTATGATGTGATTGTTATTGGGTCAGGCATTGGTGGACTTGTGACGGCAACCCAACTCGCAGCAAAGGGTGCCCATGTGTTGGTTTTAGAGCGCTACTTAATTCCGGGCGGCAGTGCTGGATATTTTGAGCGCGAGGGCTATCGTTTTGATGTGGGCGCTTCGATGATTTTTGGCTTTGGCGATCGCGGCACCACCAATCTCCTTACCCGTGCCCTAGAAGCAGTTCACGTCAATATTGAAACCATCCCCGACCCTGTACAAATTCACTACCATTTACCGCAAAATTTAGAGCTGAAGGTTCACCGAGATTATGAGAAATTTTTGCAAGAGCTAAGCCATCATTTTCCCCATGAGCAAGAAGGAATTCGGCAGTTTTATGACGAATGCTGGAAGGTGTTTAATTGCCTGAATGTAATGGAACTGCTGTCGTTGGAAGAACTGGGCTATTTGACGCGCATCTTTTTTCAGCGTCCTGCCGCCTGTCTGGGGTTGGTCAAATATTTGCCTCAAAACGCTGGAGATATTGCCCGACGCTTTATTAAAGACCCCAACCTCCTGAAATTTATTGACATGGAATGCTACTGCTGGTCGGTCGTGCCAGCCGATCGCACACCGATGATTAATGCAGGAATGGTGTTTAGCGATCGCCATTATGGGGGCATTAACTATCCCAAAGGCGGCGTTGGACAAATTGCCCAGAAGCTTGTAGAGGGGCTAGAAAAAGCAGGCAGTCACATTCAATACAAAGCCAGAGTGACCCATATTATCCGGGAACAAGGGAAAGCGATCGGGGTGAAGTTGGCTTCTGGGCAAGAGTATCGCGCGCGACGAATTGTCTCTAATGCGACCCGCTGGGATACCTTTGAAAAGCTCATACCCAAATCTGAAATGCCCATGGCGGAGCAGAAATGGCAGCAGCGGTACCAAAAATCGCCTAGTTTCTTCAGTTTGCATTTAGGCGTTAAAGCTGAAGTGTTGCCGCCAGGAACTGAGTGTCACCACATTTTGTTAGAAGATTGGTCAAAGTTAGAGGCAGCACTAGGCACGCTTTTCGTGTCTATTCCTACTTTGCTTGATTCTGATCTTGCGCCGCCAGGTCACCATATTATTCACGCCTTCACTCCGGATTGGATAGAACATTGGCAGAATTTATCACCCACCGATTATAAAGCCAAAAAAGAAACCATAGCTCAGCAAATCATCGATCGCCTCGAAAAAATATTTCCTGGTTTATCTGCTGGAATAGACTACCAGGAAGCAGGTACACCTCGCACTCACAGGCGATTTCTAGGGCGGGATGACGGCACGTATGGTCCTATTCCTTCTCGCAAGCTGTGGGGATTGTTAGGAATGCCGTTCAACCGTACCTCAATTCCAGGGCTGTACTGTGTTGGAGATAGCACCTTTCCAGGACAAGGTTTAAATGCGGTAGCATTTTCAGGATTTGCTTGCGCTCACCGGGTTGCAGTGGATCTAGGTCTATGAAAAAAATCATTATTGACTGTGACCCAGGCGTTGATGATGCGATCGCTCTTCTATTAGCCTTTGCATCCCCTGAGTTAGAAATTTTGGGTATCGTTACTGTTGCTGGTAATGTTTCATTACCGTTCACTGAACAAAATGCTCGAAAAATTTGCGAGTTAGCTAAACGCAATGATATCAAGGTCTACGCAGGTTGCCCTCGCCCGATTCTGCGATCGCTAGAAACTGCTCGACACGTCCACGGTGAGACAGGATTGCAAGGCGTAGAATTGCCAGAACCACAGATGCCTCTGCAATCTCAGCATGGCATAGAGTTTTTGATTGAAACTTTGCTGCAAGCTTCACAGCCCATTACGCTGGCAACGTTAGGCCCTTTAACAAATTTAGCGATCGCCCTCATTCAAGCGCCACAAATCATCCCTAAAATTCAAGAAGTTGTTCTTATGGGCGGCTCCACTAGCCAAGGAAACGTGACTGCCTCAGCAGAGTTTAACTTGTATGTTGATCCTCATGCCGCCCATATTGTCTTCACCAGCGGCTTACCGCTAACCATGATTGGGTTAAATGTAACTCACAAAGTGCTGACCACTCCTGAACGATTGCAGCAGATTCGGGCGATCGCCACTCCTGTGAGCGCTGCTGCTGCCGCAATGTTGGCTCATTATGGCGCTTACGATATTGAAAAATATGGAATGCTAGGAAGTCCGCTCCATGACCCTTGCGTGATTGCTTATTTAGTCCAACCAGAATTATTTGAAGGGCGCAATTTGCACGTTGCGATCGAAATAACGAGCGAATTAACGATGGGGCGATCGATTGTAGATTTGTGGCGATCGGGGCAACAAGCGCCCAATGCTCATGTTATTCAACAGGCAAATGATGAAGGATTCTACAGCCTACTCATTCAGCGATTGTCAGAATTATAAGCAACTGTCGAGATTATATGGCTGCCAGGATTATACGGCTGTCAAGATTACAGTAGAGGAAAGCAAATGAATGATAACTTTCAACAACTGGCTGCACTGTATAAAAATACATTACTCAATAACGTCATTCCCTTTTGGGAAAAACACTCTGTTGACTGGGAGCAAGGTGGATACTTTACTTGTCTCGATCGCCAAGGCAAAGTCTACGACACCGATAAATTTATCTGGTTACAAAATCGCCAAGTCTGGATTTTTTCCATGCTTTATAACCAAGTAGAAGCGAGAGAAGACTGGCTAAAAATTGCTGAAAATGGCGCTCATTTTTTGGCTAAAAATGGACGAGATGGAGAAGGTAATTGGTATTTTTCTTTGACCCGCGAGGGTGAGCCGCTGGTGCAGCCCTACAACATTTTCTCTGACTGCTTTGCGGCGATGGCATTTAGCAAGTATGCCATTGCTTCTGGCGAAGATTGGGCTAAAGAGGTTGCATTACAGGCTTACCGCAATGTTTTACGTCGTAAAGACAACCCCAAGGGCACCTATAACAAAGCTTATCCAGGTACGCGCCCTGTGAAGTCTTTGGCGGTGCCAATGATTTTAGCAAACTTATCTTTAGAAATGGATTGGTTATTACCTCCCGAACAGTTAGCACAAATTCTAGATGCCACCGTTCGAGAAGTAATGAATGATTTCTTGGATCAAGAGCGGAAATTGATGTATGAAAACGTGTCCCTTGATGGTTCTCATCTAGATTCTTTTGAAGGACGACTAATTAATCCGGGGCATGGTATTGAAGCCATGTGGTTTATTATGGATATTGCCGATCGTCAACATGATACCCAAACCATTAACCAAGCTGTTGATGTAGTGATAAATACCTTAAACTTTGCGTGGGATCAGAAACATGGTGGATTGTATTACTTTATGGATGCAGAAGGGCATCCGCCGCAGCAGTTAGAGTGGGATCAGAAACTGTGGTGGGTGCATTTAGAATCTTTGGTAGCATTGGCGATCGGGCTTCGTTTGACCAGACGAGCGGACTGCTGGGAATGGTATCAAAAAATGCACGAATACACCTGGTCGCACTTTGCAGATACCGAACAGGATGAATGGTTTGGCTATTTAAATCGTCAAGGAGAGGTTTTATTAAATCTTAAGGGAGGAAAATGGAAGGGATGTTTTCATGTGCCACGGGCGCTTTATCTGTGCTGGCAGCAATTTGAGGCAATTTCTGGCAGATAGCCTTGGTTTTGCGGGAACGCTAAGGAAGAAAATTTTGCAGGCATCCCTTGAGTCTTCTTCGCCCTCCTATGAATGTTCGTCCTGGTTTACCTTTGCGCGCGGTCGTCATCCTCCCGTTTGTGCTGCAAATTTTAACGGCGGTGGGTTTGGTTGGCTACCTTTCTTTTCGCAATGGGCAACGTGCTGTGAATGATCTCTCTACTCAACTTCGGAGTGAAGTAGCCGATCGCATTCATTTGTACATCAGCAACTTTGTGGCTTTACCGCCGCGCATTAACAAAACTAGCGAAGAAGTGATTCGGCGAAATTTTCTTACCCTAAAATCGCTCAACCAAGTAGAGCAGTATATTGCCCTGCAAATGAGGCTACATCCTACAGTGAGCTATATTGCGTACGGCAACAGTGAGGGCAAACTGCGGGGCGGCGAACGAAAATCAGATGGAGCGTTAACGCTTGATCATTCTGATGATATTACCAAGGCAGATTATCGAACCTATCAAACAGATGCAGATGGCGATCGCACTCAGCTTTTAGAAACCCTTCCTGAGAAATATGATGCCCGACAGCGCCCTTGGTACAAAGCCGCCGCTAACGCAGGTAAGCCCATTTGGGGCAATACTTATTTGTGGGTCAATACACAGGAGCTAAGTATTCCTGCGGTGCATCCTATCTACAGCCCAGATGGAAAGCTACAGGGAGTTTTTAGTACAGAATTTTTGCTCTCTAATGTCAGTAAGTTTCTACAGAAATTGAAAATTGCTAAGTCTGGTAAAACATTTGTAATTGAGCGCTCCGGATTATTAATTGCAAGTTCCATCTCCGAGAAACCCTTTCGATTGGCTTTTAACGGCAAAACCCAAGAGCGTCTCAATGTTTACGATAGCAAGGATGCACTGACTCATGCCATTGCTAAGTACCTACTGAATAGGTTTGGCAATTACCGAAATATTCGAGAACGCCAGCAACTCGAATTTGACTTTAATGGTGATCGACAACTCATGCAAATTCAGCCTTTTTCAGATGGAAAAGGCTTAGATTGGCTCATTGTAGTGGTTATTCCAGAAGCCGACTTCATGGAACAGATTTATGAAAACACTCGCTCAACCCTTTGGCTATGTTTAGCGGCAGCTACTATTGCGACGGTATCGGGCATTTATACCTCGCGTTGGATTACCCAACCCATTTTGCAGTTGAGCCATGCTAGTCGAGCCATTGCAGAAGGTGACTTAGAACAGAAAGTAATGATGACTCGTACTGATGAATTAGGAGTATTAGCTCAATCGTTTAACCAAATGGCAGTTCAACTAAAGATATCATTTGAAGTACTAGAAGTTCGAGTTGAGGAACGCACGGCGGAACTGAATGAGCAACGTCAAGAAACCGAGCGTTTACTGCTCAGGCTCTTACCCGCATCCATTGCCGATCGCCTCAAACGCAGTTCTGAAATCATTGCTGACAGCTATACCGAAGTAACGGTTCTCTTTGCCGATTTAGTAGACTTTACAGCCTATGCTCATCAAACCTCTGCCAATGATACAGTTGGCTTGCTCAACCAAATCTTTTCAATATTTGACCAACTTGCCGAAGAATATCAGCTCGAAAAAATTAAAACTATCGGGGATGGTTATATGATCGCCGGAGGATTGCCTATCCCCAAAGCCAATCATGCCGAAGCCGTGGCAGAAATGGCGATCGCTATGCAACGCGCGGTTGCTCAGTTTCGTCAACCTTCTGGAGAACCTTTTCAGCTTCGTGTCGGCATCCATACAGGCGCTGTTATCGCGGGAGTCATTGGCAAGAAAAAGTTTACCTATGATCTTTGGGGCGATACAGTAAATCTTGCGAGCCGTATGGAATCACGAGGATTGCCTGGAAAAATTCAAGTTTCGCCTGCCACCTATCAGCGATTACAGACTCAGTATTCTTTAGAGGAGCGAGGCATCATTGAAGTCAAGGGTTTTGGTGCGATGCAGACTTATTGGTTAAACGCTAACCTAACAAATGGCGATCTCAAGCACAAACTTTGATCCTTCTCAGAAGCGTTCCTTGTCCTGTTACAAAATAGGTTTTATATTTAGGATTACTAAAACATAAAAAATATAACGCAGTTTTACATGACACACTTCTTTCAATTTGAAGCCGATTTTGTAGATTCTCTTCGCTGTATTCCCATGCAGGTTAGGTTGAAGCTAGACACTTGCGGCGTTAAGCTTAAGCTCTCTCATTGGAACCCGCTAACGCCCACCGAGCGGCAAGCTCTAGTTGATGCACCCTGCACAACCGCAGTAGCGCAGGATTATCGATCGCTGATCCATCGCATTGTTCAAGCCCATACGCTCGAGCTTCCGGCTGATTTGCCCATCGACAGTCACCCGGCATGGCTAGACGAGACAGTTATTCCTGAGAGTGTGATGGAGAAAACCGAAGGGGCGATCGCCTTGCCTCAATGGGTAGCCTTAACCCCGTTACAACGCTTTGCCTTAATTAAGCTCAGCCGTTCCCAGCACGAGAATAAGAACTTTCTGCCTGCTCTTCAAGAATTTGGCTTACGGTAGATCGATTTTAGAGAAGCGAGGGACAAGCAAATATTCTTAGCAAGTTGTGCCACTTGTCTGTAGGAGGTCTAAAATCAAGTTGCTCATTCTATTGCAGCCATTTTTATGGATTTGATCATCCTGGTTGTTTATATCATTTGCATGACCTATATCATTGCTCAGGCAATCTTTTCTTTGGATAACCAAACGAAATTTGTGGCTGAAGCAAAGTTTTTTGAGGCGCAGCTTGAGGAAAAAAAACTAGGTGACAAGCCGCTCAAAGATTTAGTGAGCGTGGGCTTTAAGTTTGAGTTTCGCTACAAATCTAATAATCAGCCCAAAACACTGATTATGACCATCGAGAATAAATCGCCAGATCACTATATTTATGTGGATTGGGATAGTAGTTCGATTACAACCTATGATCCTAATTTTTCGCGGCGCGTTATTCGGGTTGCCCCCGACAAGCGAATTACTGATCTTGATCTGCCCCAAGTCCCTAGCGCTATTCCACCCAAACTCAAGCTAGCGACTATCATTACAGCAGAAGATGTATTTAAGCTCAGTGCTGATGGTAATACGCTCGAACTTAAAAACGATCTCATTGATCTAGAGAAGTTGAATGCAGTCTCAAAGATTCTAAGAACACCCCAATACATTAAAGATATTAACTTTAATTTTAAGGAGCGTCGTAAGCCCATTGAGTTTTACCTACGTCTTATGCTGCGAATGACGAATGTGCTGCACGAAGACGGAAACGATCGCTTTCAGCAAGTAGCTCCCACCTATGGCAGAGAAGTTTTTCAGACAATGGTGGTCTATAAGTTCACAGTATCTAAAATGTTCTGGGTGGATCAGATTCCCTGGAACCCTCAGAAATAGATAGACCTTACATCCATTAAAGTTTGCGTTCACCTCGATTCCTAGGGTCTATTAAGGTGCTTTTTAATTTTCAAGGGGCGAGGATTTACTGAACTGCGATCGCCCATCTCCACGCTGCTGCTGATGGACAATTTGCGATCGACGCAAAATTTCGATCTGCTTTACCTTAATGATTCTCAATCAATCGCCTCATTAACCGGAAAGCGATCGATCAACTGAATGGCTCGATTTGCATTTTGCTTCAACCCCTGAGGCAAATGCGGCACATGAGGAATCTGCGACAGAAAATCAACGGTGCGACGAAGAATTCGTACCACATCGCCTTCATCCAAACTGGTATGTTCACAAAGCTCTTGCCACTCCACGCCCAGCGCCCATTGTTCAACTAAACCCAACCAGTCGGCTTCCAACCAAATCGGTAAGGCAATTTGGTAGCGGCGCTGCATTTTGAATAGCTCCCGTCGGGTGCCGCGTAGTCCAGCTAGCGCTGCTTCAGTTTCGGGAGAGGGAGCATAGCGCGTCCAAATGTCGGGACGAGAGACTTCGGTGACGAGGGCAGCGCAGGCAGTAGCCAAATGATGCGGGTCGAGGTTATCGAATTCGCCAGACGCGAGGGCAAGCCCTAGCCACAGTTCGTTGTCGCCTCGGATGGCAGCGGCAATTTGCCCAAGGTCAGTGGGAATCACACCGTTGAGACCATTGAAGTGTTGAAGGATGGTCATGAGGCTGAGGAACTCTTGCCAGTAGCGCTGGGAGTATTGATCGAGCTTGGCTTGGCGATCGGCAATTTCAGCTTGGAGCTTAGTCATGCGCTTGTAACGCTTTATAAAAAAGCTAGGGTCACCTAATTGTCGCAGCGGGTGGGCTTGAATTTGTGCTTCTACAGCATCGGTACGGGCTTGTTGTGCCTTAACTTCGGGGACAAGATCGAGAATAAGCGGCACTTGCGGAATCTGCTGGGCGATCGCCTTCGTGGTTTCATCACCTTTGCGCACAGAGCCAGGTCGCAGAGATAACTCATTGGGGGGCATTAAATCATCGGCTTGGACAATGCGAGGAAACTCGGCGTGCAAACCAACGACATCACTAAGGGTAATGACATACCAACGGTTGTCTTGACCTAAACAAGCCAGGTGAGGAAACTTCCCTGAGCCTTGAGTTTTAGCGATTAGAACTGAGGGTAAAGGAACGGCAACCGGAACATTTTTACCCTTGAGGCTAAGAATGGTTCCAGCAACGGCAAAGGATAAAGAAGTGACAAGATTTTGAGTTTGATCATCGAACGCTTGCTGCTGCAAAGTTTTTAATAGGCGACGCTCTTCTTTAAGCCGTTCGTTTAGCTTCTCGTACTGAGCTAAAAGCTTCGGATCGATCGCGTCGATTTGGTTTTGTTGCTGATTAAGTTCGGCGGTCAGATCGGCGATCGCCTGTTGTTGCGGTCGTAAAACCAGAGTAGAGAGGTAATGTCCAAAGCTGCGCTCAATTAGTTCATGGGCTTCTTCTAACGTATGGGTTTGTAGCAAGTTCAACACCATGCCATAGCTGGGTGTAAATTGGCTGACTAAGGGATCGGCTTTGGAGGTTGCTAAATACGCCGCTTCAGATGCGCCTTCAAAAGGCGTTTGTACAGTGACGACATAGCCAATTTTATCCATGCCGCGTCGTCCAGCGCGTCCTGCCATTTGCAAGAATTCGGAGGCATTCAGCAGACGGTGCCCCAGATCGGTGCGTTTCGACAAACTAGAAATGACGGTTGTTCGGGCAGGCATATTAATACCTGCTGCTAAGGTTTCGGTGGCAAAGACAACCTTGATTAGTCCTTGCTGAAATAGTTCTTCAATCAGCCCTTTCCAAGCAGGTAAAACTCCGGCATGGTGAGATGCAATACCACGATAGAGTGCCTCTACATGACCATTCCGAGCAGCTTCAGGGTTGCGTTCCAAAAATGCGTCGATTTGAGTTCTCAAAGTTTTAGCTTCGGCATCATTGACCAAGGAAAAGCTATTTAGTTCGGTGACTGCCTTATCGCAGTTTTTGCGGCTAAAAATAAAATAGATGGCGGGCAGCATATCCCGTTGCTGGAGTTGGCTAACCACATAGCCCAAGCTGGGTGCCTCGTTGCGTCCGCGCTGTCTACCGCCTTTGGGCTTGAGGCGAATATTAATGCCCTTGCCTTCGGGGTTAAGCAGGGGAAAGAGTCCTTTAGGGCTGCAAAAGCTCATTTCTAGCGGCACGGGGCGGAAGTCGGAGTAGACTAGTTCGGCTGAGCCATGGACTTTGTTAATCCAGTCGGTGAGTTGGTCACTGTTGGCAATGGTGGCGGAAAGTGCCACGAGTTGAATGTTATGGGGCGCGTAAATGATTGACTCTTCCCAGACGGTACCGCGCTGGCGATCGTTCATGTAGTGGCATTCATCTAGCACAACGGCTTCTACGTTGGTCATGGAGGTGCCAACTTGCCCGATTGGGGTGCCGTAGAGCATGTTGCGGAAAATTTCGGTCGTCATGACTAAGATCGGCGCTTCTCGGTTGTGCGACATATCACCCGTGAGCAGCCCGACTTGATCGTCGCCAAAGCGATCGCGGAAATCTCTTAGCTTTTGGTTAGAGAGCGCTTTTAGGGGCGTGGTATATAAAACCCGCTTGCCCCGCGACAGCGCTCGATAGATGGCATACTCACCAATGAGGGTTTTTCCAGAGCCTGTGGGGGCACACACCACGACGGAGCGATCGGCATCTAAGGCGGCGATCGCTTGTCGCTGGAAGTCATCCAACTCAAAGGGGAACAGGGTATCGAGGTCGAGGGGTGGGGTGGAATTACTCACAAATCAGGGGCTACCGTAGTTTCGAGGATTGAGTGGAGATGAAATATTCCCCATTCATCCTTAAATAATAAGTCCAGATTCAGGAAGATTACACAAAGGTGAACGTTCAATTAAAACACAGGTACTTTAAGCGTCTTTATCTGCGTCTTGAACCAATGCTATTTTTGCGGCTTGAGTCGTTTCTCGAACCGTAGCGAGATCAGGAAATGGCAACGAATAATTCATTTTTAGCCAAAGCAAATATTCAATGTTGCCTGCTGGGCCTAATAAGGGCGACCAGGTTAAGCCACAATAGCCCCAGCCTAGCTCCTGAGCCGATCGCAGAACTTGGGCGATCGCTTCTGCTTGCACGTTAACATCGCGTACTACGCCTTTTTTGCCTATTTTTTCGCGCCCCACTTCAAACTGAGGTTTCACCAGCAGCAACACCTCGCGCGGTGCCTGCAAGAGTTGCCATAGGGCAGGTAGCACTTTGGTTAACGAAATAAACGACACATCTGCCACGCCCAAGTCAGGGTAAGGCTGATTGGGCTGATATAACTCTTCAGGTTTGAGATGGCGCAGGTTAGTCCGTTCGCGCAGCACGACTCGTTCATCTTGGCGGATGCCCCAGGCGACTTGCCCATAGCCTACATCAATGCCATAGACCTGTTTGGCTCCGGCTTGCAGCAGACAATCTGTAAAGCCTCCTGTAGAAATGCCGCCATCCAGACAAATGCGATCGCTCACTTCAATCTCAAAGGTCGCTAAGGCTTTGGCTAACTTTTCGCCGCCCCTAGAAACAAAGGGCGATCGGGCTTTTACTTCGATGATCGCTGCCGTATCTACTGCCGTCCCTGCTTTATCAACAACTTGTTGGTTGACTTTAACTTCGCCAGCCTGAATCAGACGCTGCGCCCGTTGGCGAGAATCGCAAAGGTTCAGTTCGACGAGTAATGTATCAAGGCGTTGTTTGGTCAAGGGTGCAACTCTGTAGGGTCAATGCCTGCGGCTCTGAGGCGATCGAGAAGGGCTTGCGATCGCGAGCGTTCTTGCTCAAGCTCATTGATTAGCTGTTCTGCTCGCTGCTTCGATTGCTCTGCCTCAAGCTTTGATTGCTCCGCTTCAAGCTTTGATTGCTCCGCTTCAAGCTTTGATTGCTCCGCTTGTTGTGCAATTTCGGTGTAGCTCAAAAAGCGATCGCCATTAGGACGAAAAATTTGCAGTTCCTCTCCCGATAAATCAAAGCGAACCCCTGAACGAGGACTAACCCAATTTTCTAGGGACTCAATATTTTCTAAGTATCCTTCGGTTCTGATCCAACCTTCCAAACCGTTTGTATCAGGGTCGTAGAGATAATACTCTTCTACGCCGTGGCGTTCGTAGAACAGTAGCTTTTTCTCCATCTCGGTTTTTCGGTTACCTGGAGACAAAATCTCAAAGACGATTTGGGGCGGAATGTTCGCTTCCTTCCATTGTTGATACGAGCCACGATCGCCTTTAGGTCTACCAAAAGCCACCAAAATATCAGGAGCGGTGCGAATTTTGTTGTTTCCTTCCACCGGATACCACAGCAAATCTCCAGCCACAAAAACGTTTGGATCATCAGCATAGAGCCATTCAAAATTTTGCTGAACGACAACAATCCAACGGAACTGCTTGGTATTGTCTGACATGGGCTGTCCGTCGCTGTCGGGATAGGTAACAGTTGTGGGTTGGAGTTGAGAAACCATAATTCAGAACTTCCGTGACTGATTTCTGTGACTACTGCGATTTTAACCTCGAAATGTCCCTGCATGGAACATAACCTTTGGCAAGCAATGGGATGGAGCAACAGTAGAATTGGCGCGCATAGCATAGTTCGCTTCCTTCCAGGTAAATTACCCAGCCTCTAATACTTTTGTTAGTCAAGCAGGGTGGCACCCACAAAAGCGATCGCCCGCGCAGTTGTTTCATTGAGGTTGATCATAAAAGCGCTAAGCCAGTGACTGACTCAGCGCCTTCTATGAACTACGCGATGGAGGAATCGTAGCAATTCATCTTAAAACTTCAAGAGCGGACTAATGAAATCAGAGTTTTATTTCTACAATGCTCCTAAGCCTCCTCAAGTTCTGCCATTTCGCCTTGAACTTCTGCGCTCGGATTTTGCGGCAACAACCAACTTAAGAGAATAGCCGTTAAACCACCCGTTGATGTAGCAGAAGAAAACATATTTTTGATAATAGCAGGCTGGTTCGTGAACAGTTCTGGAACAAACACAACTCCTAATCCCAACGCCAACGACACGGCAATAATAATTGTTGCCCGGCGATCGAGATTCTCAGAAGCAATAATCTTTACACCCGCAACAGCGATAGAACCAAACATCACTGTAGTTGCTCCTCCGAGAACGGGTTGGGGAATCGATTGAAACGCACCACCCACAATTGGTAACAAACCTAGCAACACCAAAATTCCCGATACAAAAAAGCCAACGTATCGGCTCCCTACCCCCGTCATCTGGATCACGCCTGTATTCTGGCTAAAGGTTGTGATGGGGAACGTGTTGAGTAACGCTGCCAGAGAGGAATTTAGACCATCTGCTAACACGCCCGCTTTAATACGACGAAAGTAAACAGGGCCTGTAATCGGTTCCCTAGAAACCATGGAGGTCGCTGTCATATCACCCACCGATTCAATGGCGGTGAGGGGATAGAGAATTAGGAAGGGAATCAAGGCTGCAATATCAAAGCTCATGCCAAAACGGAATGGCACAGGCAGGCTAAGAATAGGTAGTTGTGTAAAAGTGCTGAAGTCTATTAGTCCAAGGAAAATTGAAGCAATGTATCCGACCAGTAAGCCTATGGCGATCGCTCCCATTCGCACATACTGGTTTTTGGCAAGAGTGAGAACAATCACAATCAGAAATACGCTCGTTCCTAAAGCCATATTCTGAGCATTCGCAAAGGTATTATTCTGCAATGCTGCGGTTCCACCCGCCATGCTGGTAATCCCAGTCTTCAGCAAGCTCAATCCAATCAGCATTACCAGCGTTCCTGATACGATCGGTGTCACAATTTTACTTAGCAGATGCAAGAACCGACTCAGCAGAACATTGGCAAATGCTCCAAAGAAGCAAACGCCAAAAATCAGTGCTAGCGCCTGTTCTGGAGTTCTTCCGCCCTGAATAGCAGTTGCTCCTACGCCCAAAATTGCCCCTAAAAAGGCAAAGCTGGTTCCCTGCAAGCTGAGTAACCCCGAACCCACAGGACCAAATGTTTTGCACTGCACAAAGGTACACACGCCAGAGGCAAACAACGACATGCTAATCAGAAAACTGGTAGTGGCTGGAGCAACTCCCAGGCTGGTGCAAATAATTAAGGGCGGGGTGACAATACCAACAAACGCCGCCAAGACATGTTGAATACCCACAAAAATTGACTCAATCAAAGGCGGACGATCGTACAGTCCATAGATTAATTCTGAATCTGGACTTTTGAGGTCTGCCGATAGCTCTGGATAGCCCTGAGCTTCTGGTAACGGGTTGTTGTCTGAAGATTCCACTTCTTGATGTTGCACCATGAGCTTGCGATCGCCTCCCGTTTTACTGATCTGTTAGTATCTACAGTCCAATCTTTGAATAAACCAAAGTATATTCAGAATGTATTATAGGTACGTCATATTATCTAAAAGAGTGTCTTAAAGTACACAGTTTTAGATAGATATTAAACATGCTCAAAGAGTTTGAAATGGTTACTGTACAAAGAAAACAAGCGGATGAAGGAATTTTGTCCTCTCTTAGAGGATGTTTGAAAAGTTATGGCAAGTCAGATTTTACGCCAATCGCCTCACCATAATCCGGATCATCGCCAGATAGATCAGAGTCTCTGAGGTCTGCGGAAGGTGTTCATAATCTTTGTTCA